>Ga0222428_100009_pt1 | contig 739178 bp, 705 predicted proteins | sample 2B5Ametagenome_FD_182471 | JGI IMG/M metagenome (GOLD analysis project Ga0222428, IMG submission 182471) | Enriched microbial communities from leaf-cutter ant dump, University of Wisconsin, Madison, United States - 2B5A (version 2) | ecosystem: Environmental > Terrestrial > Nest > Insects nest... | reverse complement strand
AATGTCCAAGGAAAAATTCAGTAGAGATTTACCACACGTAAACGTAGGTACGATAGGTCACGTAGACCATGGTAAGACGACGTTGACGGCGGCATTGACGAAGGTGCTGGCGGAGACATATGGTGGTGCGGCGGTTGCGTTTGATAATATTGATAAGGCGCCGGAAGAGAAGGCTCGTGGTATCACGATCTCGACCTCACACGTAGAATATCGTTCAGCGAAGCGTCACTATGCGCACGTAGATTGCCCAGGCCACGCGGATTATGTGAAGAACATGATCACGGGAGCTGCACAGATGGACGGGGCGATATTGGTGTGTTCAGCGGCGGATGGTCCTATGCCCCAGACTCGTGAGCACATTTTGTTGGCGCGTCAGGTAGGTGTACCGTACATAGTGGTATTTTTAAACAAAGCGGACATGGTAGACGATGCTGAGTTGTTAGAGCTTGTTGAGATGGAAGTACGCGACTTATTAAGCAGCTACGATTTTCCTGGCGATGACATACCCTTGGTAGTAGGTTCAGCGTTAAAGGCGTTGGAAGGTGACAAGAGCGAGATAGGTGAAGCGGCGATAGTGAAGTTAGTCGAAGCGATGGACAGCTATATACCTGAGCCTGTACGTGAGATAGACAAGCCCTTTTTGATGCCTATTGAAGACGTATTCTCAATTTCGGGCCGTGGTACGGTAGTAACGGGTCGTATAGAGCGTGGTATTGTGAAGGTGGGTGAGGAAATTGAGATTGTGGGCTTAAAAGACACAATCAAGACGACCTGTACGGGTGTTGAGATGTTCCGCAAGTTGCTTGACGAAGGTCGCGCGGGTGATAACGTGGGTGTATTACTGCGTGGAACGAAGCGAGATGAAGTTGAGCGTGGACAAGTACTGGCAAAACCAGGTACCATAAACCCGCATACGAAGTTTGAAGCGGAAGTGTACGTATTGTCAAAAGAAGAAGGTGGTCGTCATACGCCGTTTTTCAAAGGGTATCGTCCGCAGTTTTACTTCCGTACGACAGACGTAACGGGTGAAGTGATATTGCCAGAAGGCGTAGAGATGGTGATGCCAGGTGATAACATCAAGCTAGACGTACACTTGATTGCACCTATTGCGATGGAAGAAGGTTTGCGCTTTGCAATACGTGAAGGTGGCCGTACCGTCGGTGCAGGTGTCGTAACTAAAGTTATTCAATAAAAATCGAGTAAGTATTATGGCAGTAACTAATAAAGGTCAAAGAATTAGAATTCGATTAAAGGCTTTCGATCATCGCTTGATCGATGTTTCAACATTTGAAATTGTTGAAACTGCCAAGCGAACCGGCGCCCAGGTTAGAGGTCCAATTCCTCTGCCGACCAAAATTGAACGCTTTACAGTTCTTATTTCACCGCATGCTAATAAGGATGCGCGTGATCAATATGAAATAAGAACGCATTTGCGCTTGGTAGATATTATTGAGCCAACGGATAGAACCGTTGATGCACTTATGAAATTAGATTTAGCTGCGGGTGTGGACGTACAAATTAGCGTTGATGATAATTAGTACGGTTAATGGTGCAGCTTAAAGTGAGAGGTCAGTAACAATGGCAGTAGGATTAGTTGGACGCAAGCTTGGCATGAGCCGAGTGTTTGCTGAGGATGGTCAGTCAATACCCGTAACTGTGGTTGTTGCTGATCCAAATTGGGTAACCCAAGTAAAAAATATTGATACCGATGGCTATGAGTCCATCCAAGTGGCTGCGGGTAAAAAACGTGCCATCCGTTTGGATAAACCAACTATCGGTCACTTAGCTAAGGCAAAGGTAGAGTCAGCTGATAAGTTCGTTGAATTTAGATTAACCTCTGCTGAGTTAGCTAATTATAAATTAGGCGATAGCATAACGGTTGAAACATTTCAACCTGGCCAAGCAGTTGATGTTACGGGTGTTAGTAAGGGTAAAGGCTTTGCAGGTACTGTTAAGCGTCATAACTTTGCTACCCAAGATGCTACCCATGGTAATTCAAGGTCGCATCGTGTACCCGGCTCAATTGGCCAAAACCAAAGCCCAGGTAAGGTATTTAAGGGCAAGAAGATGTCAGGTCACATGGGAAATAAACGCTGCACAGTACAAAACCAAGTTGTTGTACAAATAGATGCAGAACGTAACTTGCTCTTGATTAGAGGAGCAATTCCTGGCGCGCCGGGCAGTTATGTGGTTATTAAGCCCTCAGTAAAAGACTCTTAAGAGAGGAAAGATTCATGTCGATTAATGTGGCAGTTCATAAACAAGGTAAACCGGGCGAATCGCTGCAGCTGTCAGAAGTAGTATTTAACAAGCCATTTAATGAGCCACTGCTTCATCAGGTTGTCACTGCGATTTTAGCAAGTCATCGCCAAGGTACACGTGCCCAAAAAACTCGTTCCGAAGTCAGTGGCGGCGGAACCAAGCCCTGGAAACAAAAGGGTACCGGGCGCGCGCGTGCAGGTTCTATTCGTAGCCCATTGTGGAAGGGTGGTGGTACAACATTTGCAGCAAAACCGCAATGCTATAAGCAAAAGATCAATAAGAAGTCCTACGTTACAGCTGTAAGATCACTTCTTTCTGAGTTGGTAAGGCAAGAGCGTTTGGTTGTGGTAGATGAGTTTATCATTGAACAACCTAAAACTAAGCTGATGCTAGAACAATTAAAAGCTTATAATTTTGAAAGTGTGTTGATCGTGTCTGATGCCATTGACGAGAACTTATATTTAGCAAGCAGAAACATTCGTAATGTTGCGCTTGTAGATGTAGTTGAAGTTAATCCAGTACTCTTGATAGGTTTTGACAAAGTGCTGATGACCGTTGAGGCTGTTAAACAGCTTGAGGAGAAATTTGCATGAACCAAGAGCGTTTAATTAAATTATTGGTTAGACCTCACGTTTCTGAGAAAACTACGAGATGTGCAGAAAAACACAACCAATATGTTTTTAGAGTTGAGACAACGGCTACAAAGCCTGAAATCAAAAAGGCTGTTGAGCTTATGTTTAATGTGCAAGTTGCCGCAGTAACAACCTTAAACGTAAAGCCCAAAACCAAGCGTTTTGGCCAAGTAGTTGGACAGCGTAAGGGTTGGAAAAAGGCCTATATAAAGCTTAAAGAAGGCCAGAGTATTAATGTGGCTGGAAACGAATAGGGTAGATTAATATGGCAATAGTAAAAGCAAAACCGACCTCAGCAGGTAGACGATTTGTAATATCGATTAAAAATCCAGATATTTACAAGGGTGAACCCCATGCTGCATTGACAGAATCAAAGTCAAAGAAGGGTGGCCGTAATGCGCGAGGTCGTATCACTGTACGTCATCAGGGTGGTGGACACAAGCAACGTTATCGGATTATCGACTTTAAACGTAATAAAGATGGTATTGAAGGTAAGGTGGAAAGATTAGAATATGATCCAAACCGTACCGCTTACATCGCCTTAGTTTTATATGTAGATGGCGAGCGTCGCTACATTGTAGCACCAAAAGACCTAAAGGTAGGTGATACCATTGTTTCAGGACAAGATGCTAGCATTAAAGTTGGCAACTGCTTGCCTATTAGAAATATCCCAGTGGGCTCAACTATTCATTGTCTAGAGTTAAAACCAGGCAAAGGTGCACAGTTGGCTCGCAGCGCAGGTGCATCGGTCCAATTGGTTGCTCGGGAAGGAGATTATGCAACAGTGCGTTTACGCTCTGGCGAAATGCGTAAAATTCTGGCAGAATGTCGGGCTACGATAGGTGAAGTCAGCAATTCGGAACATAATTTACGTTCTTTAGGTAAAGCTGGTGCTGTACGTTGGCGCGGTAAACGTCCAACAGTACGTGGTGTGGCCATGAACCCTGTAGATCACCCACACGGTGGTGGTGAAGGTCGTACCTCAGGTGGTCGTCATCCAGTGAGTCCATGGGGAACACCAACTAAAGGTTATAAAACACGTGGTAATAAGCGGACCGATAAGTTTATCGTTCGTCGCCGACGTGATAAGAAATGATAATGGGGGTATAAAGTGTCACGTTCAGCTAAAAAAGGTCCATTTATAGACACACACTTACTGAAAAAAATCGAGACAGCTCTTTCATCTGGCAATAAAAAGCCTATAAAGACCTGGTCAAGACGCTCAGTAACTGTACCTGACATGGTAGGCTTAACCGTAGCAGTGCACAATGGCCGGTTATTTGTACCGGTATTTATCACCGAAAACATGGTTGGCCATAAATTAGGTGAGTTTGCGCCAACTCGTACTTTCAAAGGCCATTCTGGCGACAAGAAAGCTAAAGGTAAGTAAAGATGGAAACAGTATCTAAACTCAAGTTTGCAAGATTATCAGCTCAAAAGGCTAGATTGGTAGCTGATTTAATTCGCAAAAAACCCGTAGATAAAGCGCTAGATACATTAGCATTTAGTTCAAAAAAGGCATCGCATATAATTAAAAAAGTGTTAGAGTCAGCAGTTGCTAATGCTGAGCATAACCACGGTGCCGATATCGATGAATTAAAAGTATCAGCCATTACTGTGGATGTAGGCCCAAGACTTAAAAGAATGCATGCCCGAGCTAAAGGCCGTGGCGCACGTATTGTCAAGCCTACGTGTCATATAACCGTTAAAGTATCTGATAGTCAGGAGTAGCGTAAGATGGGTCAAAAAGTAAATCCTATTGGTATACGTTTAGGTATAACTGAAGACTGGCGCTCAACCTGGTATGCAGATAGCAATAAATATGCAGACATGTTGGAAGCTGATCTGGCGGTACGTAACTACTTGTTTAAAGAGTATGAACCCGCTCAAATTGGTAGAATTCAAATTGAAAGACCTGCTCGTAATGCTAAAGTAACCATCCATACGGCTCGCCCAGGGATCATCATTGGCAAGAAAGGTGAGGGTGTAGAAAAGTTACGCCAAAAAGTGCAAAGCATTCTTAACGTACCTACTCATATTAATATTGAAGAGATACGTAAACCGGAAGTTGATGCGAAATTAGTCGCTGATAGCGTCGCGCAACAGCTAACTCGTCGTATTATGTTCCGCAGAGCCATGAAAAGAGCGATCACCAGTGCTCTGAGCAATGGAGCTAAAGGTATTAAAATCAGCGTTTCAGGTCGCTTAGGTGGTGCAGAAATTGCTCGTACCGAATGGTTGAGAGAAGGTCGTGTACCCTTACACACTCTCCGCGCCAATATCGACTATGCAACATCAGAAGCATTAACAACCTATGGAATCATAGGTGTTAAAGTTTGGATTTTTAAAGGTGAAAAGTTTGCTGGTACTGAACTTAAGCAGCAAACAACCAACACTGAGCAAAAGAGTTAATACGTTATAAAGCAAATATTTATGCTGGTATACCATAGGGTTATACTTGCGGCTAGAGGATAGATTATGTTACAGCCAAAGCGTACAAAATTTAGAAAGCAACATAAAGGCCGTAATAGGGGGCTTGCCAAAGGTGGTGTTCGCGTAAGCTTCGGTGATTTTGGTTTAAAATCGACCGATTGGGGTAGAATTACCTCACGCCAAATTGAAGCAGCCCGCCGTACTATTACACGTGCTATTAAAAGAGGTGGTAAAATCTGGATTCGAATTTTCCCAGATAAACCTATCACACAAAAACCTCTTGAAGTGCGTATGGGTTCAGGTAAAGGTAATGTGGAATACTGGGTAGCACAAGTGCAACCTGGCCGTGTGATATTTGAAATTGCCGGTGTGACTGAAGAGTTGGCGCGTGAAGCCTTTAAATTAGCCTCAGCTAAGCTGCCAATAAGTACAACTGTTGAAGAACGTACGGTGATCTAATGAAAGCAAGTGAATTAAAGACAAAGTCATCTACTGAACTGCAAGATGAATTAGTTGCGCTATTAAAGCAGCAATTTAACCTACGCATGCAAAAAGCCACAGGTCAATTAACAGCAACCCACCAATTACGGGTTGTTCGCCGTGATATTGCACGCTTAAAGACCATACTTAATGAACAACTAGGTGATGCCAAATGAGTGAACAATTGAATAAACCAGAGCAAACAGCTAGCCAAACACTTACAGTGCAAGTGATTGCTAACGCGATGGAAAAAACCGTAGTGGCTTTATTGGTCCGCCAGGTAAAGCATAAGCGTTATGGCAAATACATCAAGCGCCATACTAAAGTTTATGTTCATGATGAAGCTAATCAATGTAAAGTGGGTGATACCATTGAAATTGCTCAATGTCGCCCTGTTTCCAAATTGAAAACTTGGCAACTTGTTAAAATATTAGAAACAACAGTGTAGTTTTTTTTTACAAATTCAAATCAGCTGGTATAATAATCAGCCCTACTACACTATGCGGATTTAAGTGGAGAAAACAAAATGATACAGATGCAGACCATACTCGACGTCGCTGATAATAGCGGTGCGCGAAGTGTCATGTGTATTAAGGTCCTAGGCGGTTCAAAACGACGCTATGCAGGTATTGGTGATGTAATTAGGGTATCTATTAAAGATGCAATTCCACGTGGCCGCGTTAAGAAAGGTGACGTTTATAAGGCTGTTGTTGTGCGTACGAGTAAAGGCGTACGTCGTCAAGATGGTTCGCTTATTCGTTTTGATAAAAATGCTGTGGTATTGCTAAATAACCAAGAGCAGCCAATCGGTACGCGTATATTTGGCCCTGTGACTAGGGAATTACGTGGCGAAAAGTTCATGAAGATTATTTCGCTTGCTGCTGAAGTATTGTAAGGGTTCTGAACATGAAACTAAGATCTGGAGATAATGTTATTGTTATCGCTGGTAAAGATAAGGGCAAACTAGGCCGAATCTTACGAGTGGTAATTAAAACAAATAGGGTGGTTGTAGAAGGGATTAATGTGGTTAAAAAACACGTTAAACCAAATCCCAACGCTAATCAGCCAGGTGGTATCGTCCAACGTGAGTCATCCATTCACGTATCAAACGTCGCGATTTATAATCCTACCACCAAAAAAGCTGATCGAGTCGGCTTTAAGTTTTTAAACGATGGCAAAAAAGTTCGTTGTTACAAATCGAACAATGAAGAAATTGAGGTAAGGTGAAGCGATGGCTAGATTGAAGAAACACTATCAAGAGCAAGTAGTCAAGCAGTTAATGGAAAAATTCGGCTATGCAAATATAATGCAGGTACCCCGAATTGAAAAAATCACTCTGAACATGGGTGTGGGCGAAGCTGTAACCGATAAAAAAGTTTTGACTGCTGCAATGGCCGACATGGAAAAGATATGTGGCCAAAAACCCATCGCTACGCATGCGAAAAAATCAATCGCTGGCTTTAAGATCAGAGAAGGTTGGCCAATTGGTTGTAAAGTTACCCTACGTCGCGATAAGATGTATGAATTTTTAGATCGCTTGATCAATATCGTGTTGCCTCGAGTGAGAGACTTCCGTGGTGTTAGCCCTCGCTCATTTGATGGTAAGGGAAATTATAGCTTAGGTATACGTGAACAGATCGTATTTCCTGAGATCGACTACGATAAAATTGACGCTATACGTGGACTTGATATAACATTTACCACCTCGGCAAAGTCGAATCGTGAATGCCATGCCTTATTGGCAGCATTTAGTTTTCCATTTAGAAATGAGCCAGTTAAAGATTGAGAGCATAAACCATGGCAAAGAAGTCACTAAAAGCACGTGAAGTGAAGAGAATAAAGCTGGTAAATAAGTACGCAAAGCTTCGTAATGAAATCAAGACTCAGATAGCAAAGTCTGCTAGTAACGATGGAGTTACCGAAGAAGTTTGGGGTTTACAACAACGCTTACAAGCTCTCCCAGTTAATTCTTCTTATATTAGAGTTCAAAAGCGCTGTAGATGCTGTGGAAGACCGCGCGCGGTTTATAAAAAATTCGGCCTATGCCGTATTTGTTTACGTAAGGCAGTTATGCGTGGTGATGTTCCAGGTGCTACAAAGGCAAGCTGGTAATTCTATTGTAAACCCAAGTCATTATTGGAGAAAATTATGAGCATGCAAGATCCAATTGCCGATATGCTAACTCGAATCAGAAATGCACAAGCAATTGGCAAGGTTGAGGTAGAACTACCTCATTCCAATATCAAAGAAGCTATTGTTAAGGTGCTGCTTGAAGAAGGCTATATAGCCGATTATGCAGTTGAAGTGGATGGTGTTAAACGCAAGCTTGTTGTTAAGCTTAAATATTACCAAAACAATCCGGTAATCGAAATGCTCAAGCGTGTCAGCCGGCCCAGTTTGCGTGTATATCAGTCTTATAAGACTATGCCAGTTGTACAAGGTGGCTTCGGTACGGTTATTGTATCGACACCAAAGGGCGTGATGACAGCTAATGCTGCTCGTGCTGCCCGCTTAGGTGGTGAAGTACTTTGTATCGTATCGTGAGGTTAAAATGTCAAGAGTAGCAAAGAAACCGATAAATTTACCCAAGGGTGTTGAGGTTAACCTTACAGCAGATGCAATTAGCATCAAAGGTGCTAAAGGTAGTTTAAGCCATAAGCTTCATCCCTTGGTTAAGATTGCCAGAAATGAAGATGTACTAGAGGTGAGCCCAGTTGATACTTCGCTGCAAGCAAATGCTTTGGCTGGAACAACTCGGGCAATCGTAAACAATTTGGTAATTGGTGCCCATCAAGGTTTTGAACGTAAGTTAGAGCTTGTAGGCGTTGGTTATCGTGCGGCTTTACAGGGCAAGGTGCTTAATCTTACCTTAGGATTATCTCATCCAGTTAATTATGAAGTTCCTGAAGGCATCAGTATTGAGGTTCCAAGCCAAACTCAATTGATTATCAGAGGCTCTGATAAGCAACTTGTTGGCTCTGTTGCGGCAGAAATTCGCTCATTCCGCTCTCCTGAACCCTATAAGGGCAAAGGTATTCGTTATGCGGATGAAGTTATTATCTTGAAAGAAACGAAGAAGAAGTAAGCCATGAGTACAGATAAAAAATTAGCTCGTTTACGTCGTGCCAAGCGTACACGTCAACACATTAAGACTTTAAGAGAGCCAAGGCTTTGTATCCATTGCACGCCAAGGCATATATATGTTCAATTAATTTCAGCTGATGGTACCCATACCTTGGCTGCAGCTTCTACACTAGATAAAGAAGTGCGTGGTGCTGGCGGAGATAAATGCAATATTGAAAGTGCCAAGGTAGTTGGTAAGTTCATAGCAGATAGAGCTAAGCAGGTCAAAATTAGCCGAGTAGCCTTTGACAGATCCGGATTTAAATATCATGGTCGTGTTAAGGCGCTGGCAGATGCAGCTCGTGAAGGTGGGCTTGATTTTTGAGGGTATACTAATGGCAACACATGCAAATCAAGAATCGGCAAGCGATGGCTTGCTAGAAAAGATGGTATCAGTATCGCGCCATGCGAAAGTAGTAAAAGGCGGTCGAATATTCAGTTTCTCAGTGTTAGTCGTAATTGGCGATCGCAATGGTAAAATTGGTTATGGCTACGGTAAGGCGCGTGAAGTGCCTGCTGCAATGCAAAAAGCCATGGAACAAGCCCGTAAAAATATGATCAAGATCGATTTAAACGGCAATACGGTTCACTATGAGATCATCGGTCAACATGGTGCAACTAAAGTATTTATGAAACCTGCTTCAGAAGGTACCGGAATTATTGCCGGTGGCGCAATGCGTGCAGTTTTTGAAGTTTTAGGTGTGCAAAATGTGCTTGCAAAATGCATGGGTTCAAGCGCGCCAGTGAATGTGGTCAGAGCAACTTTAAATGCTTTAACCTCAATCTCAGCCCCAGAATACATCGCTGCAAAGCGCGGTAAAACAGTTGCAGAAATCATAGGTGAAAGAGATGGAAAAGCATCTTAAATTAACGTTAGTTCGCAGCCTTAATGGGCGCCCAGAAAACCATAAGGCTAGTGTTAGAGGCCTTGGGATAAGACGTATACATCAACAAGTTACTGTCCAAGACACGCCCTGTAATCGCGGCATGATCAACCAGGTAGCTTATTTGTTAAAGATCGAGGAGGGCAAATAATGCGCCTAAATACTTTAAAGCCTGCTCCAGGCGCAAAAACCAAAGCCGTTCGTTTAGGACGTGGAATAGGCTCCGGCTTAGGTAAAACCTGTGGCAAAGGTCACAAGGGTCAAAAGGCCCGTGCTGGTAATAAGGGCATTGCCATTGGCTTTGAGGGCGGTCAAATGCCTATTCAGCGTCGGTTACCTAAAATGGGTTTCCGTTCAATTCACACCAAGTTTAACGTTGAGTTGCGTTTGCATGAATTGGCAGGTTTAACCGATGTAACTATCACCCTAGATGTGCTAAAGGATGCAGGTGTTGTAGCCAAGCATATACGTCAAGTTAAAGTCATCAACGCAGGTGAAATTAAGCAGGCGCTAACTCTTTCTGGTATCAAGGTTACCAAGGGTGCAAAGCAGTTGATTGAAGCTGCAGGTGGTAAGGTCGAATAACAATGGCCAAGCCAAATATAACATCTTTTGCCTCACAAAGCGGTATTGTTGAATTAAAATACCGCTTATTGTTTGTCATCTTGGCAATTTTTGTCTACCGTCTTGGCGCTCATATTCCAGTACCGGGTCTTGATCCACAGCGTCTGGCCGATATGTTCAACCAACAGCAAAATAACATATTGGGTCTTTTCAATATGTTTTCTGGTGGCGCATTGCAACGCCTAACCGTGTTTGCTTTAGGCATAATGCCTTATATATCTGCTTCAATCATCATTCAGCTTTTCTCTGCGGTTTTACCGCAACTTGAGCAGCTTAAGAAGGAAGGTGAGGCTGGTAGACGCAAGATCAATCAGTATACACGCTATGGCACTTTGTTATTGGCAATTTTTCAAGCCATAGGTATGGCAAAGTTTCTAGCAAACTCTGGAATTGCCTTAGAACCTGGGTTTAGCTTTTACTTTATTGCGACCATAACGCTTACCACAGGTACCATGTTCTTGATGTGGTTGGGTGAGCAGATGACGGAACGAGGTATAGGCAATGGTATTTCATTGATTATTTTTGCCGGGATTGTTTCGGGTTTACCCGCAGCCCTAGCTCGTACTTTTGAACAGGTAAGGCAAGGGCAACTTCAGGCCATTACTCTGATCTTGATAGCGGCGATTATCATTGTCGTCACAGGCATAGTAATATTTGTTGAAAGGGCGCAAAGACGCATTGAAATCCACTATGCCAAGCGTCAGCAAGGCAGACATGTGTATGCAGCCCAGCGAAGTCATTTGCCTTTAAAAATAAATATGGCAGGTGTTATACCACCCATTTTTGCCTCCAGTATTATTTTATTTCCTGCCACCATTGCTCAATGGTTTGGCAAGGGTCCAGGTATGGAGTGGCTGGGTGATATAGGTTTACAATTATCCCAAGGGCAGCCATTACACATTGTTGTCTTTACCGTAGCAATCGTGTTCTTTTGCTTTTTCTACACTGCTTTGGTATTTAATCCCAAAGATACGGCGGATAATTTAAAGAAGTCCGGAGCTTTTATCCCGGGAATTCGTCCAGGCCAACAAACGGCTGAATATATTGATAAAGTGATGTCTCGCTTAACTTTAGTGGGCGCTCTATATATAACCTTGGTTTGTTTGTTACCTGAATTTATGAATATCGCATGGCATGTACCATTTTACTTTGGTGGCACGTCGTTGTTGATTATCGTAGTTGTGATCATGGACTTTATTGCGCAGATACAATCCTTGTTAATGTCGCATCAATACGGATCGCTGATTAAAAAAGCTAACCTAAAGGGTTCAACTAATCGCTAATGAGTCGTTGCTCACTTTCAAAAGTGGGCAACTTGTAATCTATTATTGAGGTAATTATGAAAGTACGTGCTTCTGTAAAAAAAATCTGCCGCAATTGTAAAGTTATTAAACGCAAGGGTAGTATACGCATCATTTGTAAGGATGCGCGCCATAAGCAAAGGCAGGGATAATCAACCCTGGCAAACGCTTGGCTAAGCGTAATTATTATTGATTTATTTGTTATAAACAGTTAATCTACACACCTTTTCTCTTTTTGTTGACGTAGGAGTTTAAAGAATGGCCCGAATTGCAGGCATAAACATTCCGGTTCAAAAGCATACCGTTGTAGCGCTTACCGCTATATATGGCATTGGACCCGCACGGGCAGCCAAAATATGTGCTAATGCTGGTGTTAACCAAACAACTAAAATAAAAGATCTCAGCGATGCTGATGTGGAAGCATTACGTTCTGAAGTAGCGAAATTTGTCGTTGAAGGCGACCTTCGTCGTGAAGTTGCGATGAACATCAAACGTTTAATGGATATGGGTTGCTATCGTGGTTTGCGCCATAGACGTGGTTTACCATTAAGAGGCCAACGTACTAGAACAAACGCGCGTACCCGTAAAGGCAAACGTAAAGCAGTACAGAATTAAGAGTAAGACAGGAAAATAAACATATGGCTAGCCCAAATAAGAATACCGCTGGACGTGCAGCAAAAAAGCTCAAGCGCATTCCAGCTGATTGTGTAATGCACATTTACGCATCATTTAACAATACCATCGTTTCACTGACCGATCGTTTAGGCAATGTAATTGCTTGGGCTACTGCCGGTGGTTCAGGTTTTCGTGGTTCACGCAAAAGTACACCGTTTGCTGGACAGGTTGCAGCAGATCGAGTTCTTGAAAAAGTCCTTGACCAAGGTTTAAGAGAAGTTGAAGTCAAGATTAAAGGCCCAGGCCCAGGACGAGAATCTGCCTTACGTGCAATTGCAAACAAGGTTAAGGTTACTTCTATCCATGATGTAACGCCTATTGCGCATAATGGTTGCCGTCCTAAAAAGAAACGCCGTGTATAACGATTTGGAGATATGAACAATGGCAAGATATATTGGCCCAAGATGTAAGCTATCTCGTCGTGAAGGTGTTAATTTAGAATTAACAAGTGATATTCGCGCCGTAGATACAAAATGTAAAATTGATACTGCTCCTGGCCAGCATGGTCAAAAGCGTGGTCGTTTGTCAGATTATGGTTTGCAATTACGTGCTAAGCAAATGCTCCGTAGAATATACGGCATTCTTGAAAAGCAATTTCGCAATTACTATAAGAGCGCCGCTAGTGCAAAGGGTTCTACTGGTGACAATTTATTGAAAATGCTAGAATGCAGATTAGATAATGTTGTATATCGGATGGGCTTTGCTGCAACGCGTGCTGAAGCAAGACAATTGGTTACTCATAAGGCTATTTTAGTTAATGGCCAAGTTGTTAACATTGCCTCCTATCAAGTAAAGCCTAATGAAACCGTAGCTATCCGTGAAAAGGCAAAGTCCCAGCTACGTGTTAAAGCTGCTCTGGAATTGGCACAGCAACGTACTAATGCTGAATGGCTAGATGTTGATGCTAGTAATATGACGGGCGTATTTAAACGCATTCCAGATCGCAGTGACTTGCCATCTTGGTATAATGAACATTTAGTAGTTGAGCTTTACTCTAAGTAAGGCCATTAGTGAGAGAGATTATGAGCGTAAACAAATTTTTAACTCCGCGCTTAATTCAAGTTGAAGAACAATCACTCTTCAGTGCTAAGGTGATCCTTGAGCCACTTGAAAGGGGATTTGGGCATACACTAGGTAACGCATTACGCCGTATCTTATTATCATCAATGCCAGGTACTGCCATTGTTGAGGCAAAAATTGATGGCGTACTTCATGAGTATGCAACAATTGAAGGCGTGCAAGAAGATGTTGTGGATATTTTGCTAAACCTAAAAGGTGTGGCAATTATTCTTCATGGTCGTGACGAAGTGGTTTTAGAGGTTAATAAAAAAGGCCCTGGTATCGTGACCGCGGCTGATATTGCAACTGACCATGATGTTGAAATTGTAAACCCTGACCATGTGATTGCTCATCTAAATGAAGCAGGCTCTTTGAGAATGTCATTGAGAGTAGCGCGTGGTAGAGGTTATCAACCCGCTACAACGCATGAAGCTGCTGATGAACAGGGTAGACAAATTAGCGTATTATTACTAGATGCTTCATTCAGCCCAATTCGTAAGGTAACTTATACCGTTGAAAGAGCTCGAGTTGAGCAACGTACCGATTTAGACAAACTTATCATTCAGTTAGAAACCAATGGCACTATAACGCCTGAAAATGCTATTCGTAGAGCTGCCACTATCTTGAATGAACAGATATCTGTTTTTGTTGAATTAAAACAAGAAACTGTGACACGCGAAGAGATTGAAAAGCCATCGATTGAGCCAATTTTGCTGCGCCCAGTAGATGACTTAGAGCTCACCGTGCGCTCCGCTAATTGTTTAAAGGCAGAAAATATTCACTTTATCGGCGATTTAGTTCAGAAAACCGAAGCTGATTTGTTAAAGACACCAAATCTTGGTAAAAAGTCCTTAGCAGAAATTAAAGAAGTATTAGCTTCACGTAGTCTATCATTAGGCATGCGCCTTGAAAGCTGGCCACCGGCTGAAATGATGGCAAATGAAGCTATCGCTAGTAAATAACTAGTAAAACGTATAGAGGGTAGAAAGAATGCGTCATCGTAATGCAAATAGTAGTCGATATGGCCGCTCAGCTAGCCATCGTAAAGCGATGTTTCAAAATATGAGCGTTTCACTTTTAAAGCATGAGCTTATCAAAACAACTCTGGCAAAGGCAAAAGACCTACGTCGTGTTGTTGAACCATTGATCACCTTAGCCAAGGAAGACTCTTTAGCGCGTCGCCGCTTGGTGTTTTCACGTTTACGTGATAGAGACATAGTTACCAAACTCTTTAATGAGTTAGCCCCCCGTTATAAACAACGTCCAGGTGGCTATTTACGCATTTTAAAGTACGGTTTTCGTAAAGGCGACAATGCGCCCATGGCCATTGTTGAATTAGTCGATAGACCCGAAGAGTAAAATCCGCTTCAGCATAAAAAGCCAGCTTAAAGCTGGCTTTTTTTTACCTTTTTGTTTAGTTAGATATTTAGTGGCCTGAATATAGGTCTAAAAAATAACGAGTTTAAGCAGTAAGTGAACTCATAATAGATAATTAGCAGATATTTGCTGAGCTATTTTTGCATATTCAGGGACTAAAGAACCTGATCCAAACACTCTTCCATGCATATCCGTGAACAGCTTAATAGAGACCTTGTTGTAGTTAATCATTAGCCAGTAGATTATAGAGCTAATCATTCTTCTATAAAATCAAGCTTTGGAGCTTGCCAACCACAGAGTGTTTCGAGTTGCTTAGCGATTAACAAACAGATTTCTTCGTGGAAGGGTTTGGCAATCACTTGTACATTGATGGGAAATCCATTGCTCGAAGTGCCCACCCTGACAACTGTGCAAGGCCAGCCCACTAAACTATAGGTCAGTGTATAGGGAATTGCTTCAGCAGGCGTTTCACTGTAAGGATGGGTAATTTGGGTACAAACTGGAGTTATAATGACATCAAAGGGTTGGATATAAAGCCACATGAGTTGCCTAAATTTATCCCATGCCTTTAACAGGTTTAAATAATCCTTAGTTGCGGGCGGATCTTTATATAAATTCCAATAACCATAGGTAATCTCAAATACCGAACTCAGTGCGCTGGGTTCTTGATAAGTTATGGTTTGTACCTGGTCATGTAGGAAGGCAATACTGGTTTCAACAGCTTTGGCAATGTCAGCTGAAGGGCAAATATCATGGTGATTGATATAATAGGCGACTTTTAAAGAGGAAAGCGGTGGTGGCTGAAAATGAGGCGTTTCAACTACATAGGGATCTATACCGTCACTGCCAGTCAAAATGGGGTAAATCAAACTCAAATCATCGACAAATCGAGCCATAGGCCCAATTTGGGAGCGGGGATCAAGAAAACCTCCGATCTCGGGATAATGGCCTGTCGCAGGGATCCTGCCAGTGGTGGGCTTTAATCCGGCAATCCCACAATAGTAACAGGGAAGGCGAATGCTTCCACCGGAATCCGAGCCTATTCCAAACGCACTTCCCTCCGCTGCGATAATGGCGGCTTCCCCGCCACTACTTCCACCGGGTGAATAGGAAATATTGTAGGGATTATGGGTTCTCCCGTACACGGGATTTTCCGTTTCCATGCGGTTATAGGGAACATTGGTTTTACCCAGTAAGATAGCGCCCGCATTTTGCAATCGGTCAATAACGGTAGCATTTTTACTAGGTAAAAAATTACGGCGCTCTTCCATTCCAGCTGCAGAGATAAAATATTTGGTCTCAAGCCAATCCTTTGCGGTAAAGGGTATGCCGTGAAGTGGTCCCATACTAATGCCCTTAGCCAGGAGTTTGTCAGCTTCTATGGCTTTTTGAAGGGCCGCTTCTTCATTAAACTGCACGAGGGCATTGAGCTGCGGATTAACCTTCTTTATTCTCTGACAGTAAAATGAGACTAACTCAGATACCGAAAGTCTTCTTTCTTTTATATCACTACAAATTTGCTGCAAATTTTGCTTTAGCATTATTAGGAGCTCGTTTAATAATCGTATCTGCTGCCTAAAAGCAGCAGATAACAAATTCTAGATCATTGCCAATCTCTTTCTTTATGAGCTGCATTAAATCGACTGATCAGCCAGTAAGCTATCACTCCGGAGCCAAAGGCACATAAGCAAAAGCTTAGAAGAGAAAAATCAAAATGGCTGCAAATACTATTGGTAAGCGTGATGCCTATGACAAAAAGAAGGGTTTGGATGAAGCCCACCATGGCAGCTATCATACTCAAGGGAAAATTTTTGCTGGACATGAGCATTCGCATGATACAACCGTTGGTAATACCCAGGCCGAGCGAGTAGATCAATAAGCCTACAACCACGATTAAAATAGAATATGAACCTAACATACTGCTGAACAGGCCGATCAGCATCACTAAGCTACCTAACCTTATCAAAGAATAAATGCGGAATTTGCCCGCCACAAACTGCATCAGGATGCTGGCTATGATAAGTCCACCAATGCTAAGCACTTGATAGACTACATAATGGGTATAACTTTGCTGAAGCTTGTAAAGCACAAGATTGGGTGCCTGGCTAATCCAAAGCAAGATGGGTTGAGTAGCAAAAACCACACAAAGCGTGCCCAGCAAAAATCTGTCGCTGCGCAATATCTGGCCGTACTGTTTGACAATGTGTTTAACGTTAATCGGTGCTCCAACGGTTTGGTTTCTTGGCAGATAGAAATACAGACCGATGAAGCTGATACAGCCAATGACAGCAAGGATAATAAATATAAAGTGCCAAGACAGATAATTTACTATGAGGCTGCCAATTGCAGGTCCTGCTAAAGGTGCTAACAAACTGACATTTGCCATTAGCGAAATCAACTTAATGGCCTGCTTATCGTTGAAATTCTCATGGATCAAGGCATAACCTATGGCAATGATAGCTAAACCACCGCCTTGTAGAATACGCCATAACATAAACTGGCCTATGCTTTGGCTAACGATGATCAAGAGGGTAAATACTATGAATAATAGATTGCCAATAAGCATTACCTGGCGTTTGCCATAACGCTCGGCTAAGCAACCTATAAAGAGCAAAAGTACACAATTGCCTAAAATAAAAAAACTTAAAGATAGGGCCACATAATTCTGGCCAACACCAAAATCATTGATTACCTGCATCATCCCCGGCATGATCATGTCGTTGGCTGAATAAGCGGTAAACTCATAGAGTACTAAAAATAGAGCAAAATAATAAAGTTGACGCATAACGAAAACTCCTCAAAAGCCTTCCGCGCAAATTGAACTCAATACGATCAAAAGTTCCAATGAACTTTTTGTAGACCGCTGAGAAGCGCTATAAATTTATGAATATGTAATAGAACAAGGCACATATCACCCAATAAGCTTTGTCGATGTCGATATCTTTATAAGTTAAAGACATGCAAGCCTAAAAAAGCTAACTGTCTAAATAGCTAATGGGTCATACGCATTTTGGAAGACTCCTAAAGAAGTAGGGGATTTACCATCAGGTTATTTCACCCGACAAACTGATTATAACATCTATAAGCTTAATTAAAAGTAGTTTTTTGCTGCACAATTATAGCTAGATTTAGCTGCAAAAATTTTCAAAATGATTTAAATTTACTAGCACAAATGGATTTAAGTTATAGAAGGATTCTATATGCATACTAAGGTCAGTAAAAAAGTTCAGCCAAATAAACCCCAAAACAAAGACATTCCCGTTTTTTATTTTTATCAATATGATCCTAGCAGTGAGCCGACCTTAAACGGCATTGCCGAAAAAACTATTCTTCAACAGAAAGATAGCGATTTAAGCAAAAAAATTGGTTGCCCAAAATCCATGTTGTTTAGCTTTCCAATAGAACAGCCAAAGTCCAACAAGCTAATGAAGACTAAAAAGATGGTGCATAAAAACCCGTTGACACCTAATAAGAATAGAAACTTAAAGCCAGCTAACTCTCAACACCAAAGAACCCGCCACAAAGAAACTGTAATCCAAGAAAACCTAGGATTTATACCCTCAATTGGGCACGGGGTAGATAAAGTCTATCTTGAACCGGCAGTAACTATGGAGCGATCAGCAGATTACTTATATCCCTTCTATAGCTCGAATAATGCCCAAACTTTTTTCACGACTTCAAATAATTGCACTGAGCAAGCAAACGAAATTTATACTGAGGAACTGGATTTAACCGATGAAGAAATTCAACGTTTTTTTAATGAATTATAAGATTGAGAGCAATTGAGTGAGAAGTTTTTTAGAGTAGGGGAGTATTTATCCTTAGCCCTAAAAGCTTATTTATAGGCAAAATATCTAAAGTAATTATTTGGGTTCGCTATCAAAAACAGCTTCGATGTTATGCCCCCTGGGATCGATTATGAAGGCTGCATAATAGGTTTCTGTATATTGTGGCCTTAGTCCTGGAGCTCCATTACATTTACCGCCTGCTGCCAAGCCCGCTGCATAAAATTGTTGAACTTGTTTTTGGCTTCTAGCGCGAAACGCAAAGTGACAGGGTGTCAACTTATCAACAGCATTGTATTGAGCAATTTCGAAAAAGGCCCCATCTCCTATATCAAATGCCCAAAATTTTTCCTTATCTCCAAACGCTATCTGATAGCCAAAAGGCTCAAAGACTTTTTCATAAAAGTTTTTACTTTTAGCTAAATCATTTACATAAATTGTCAGATGGTCAAGCATACTGACTCCTTTGCACTAAGTTTAGAGACTAAGATTTAGATATTATTTTGCAGCTGTGCCCTTATTTCAATATAGAACGATTAAAAATTAGCCTCTAAAGGCCCTTAAACAAGGGCCTAGAGGTCACAAATTAAAAGGGTATATCGTCGTCAAAATCTTCTACCATGTGCGGTGCTGGAGCTGGCTGCTGAGTAGGTTGCGGTCTTGCAGAGGGCGCACCAGATTCATGGCCAGCACCCTTACTATCCAACATCTGTAATTCGGTGGCGTGAATTTCGGTAGTGTAGCGTTCCTGACCGGTTTTATCTTGCCATTTGCGAGTGCGTAAACTACCTTCTATAAATACCTTTGAGCCCTTGCGTAAATATTCGCCGGAAATCTCAGCTAAGCGGTTGTACAGAACAACGCGGTGCCATTCGGTGCGCTCTTGCAGTTCACCCGATTGTTTATCCTTCCAACTTTCACTGGTAGCCAAGGTTAAATTCGCTACAGCATTGCCACTGGGCATGTAACGAACTTCGGGATCGGTTCCCAAGTTGCCGATTAAAATAACTTTGTTAACGCCTTTAGCCATGTTTCTCTCCGCTTAATAATGCCTTTAATTGCTCATCTGAAATGATTGCGGTATCAATCTTTAAATAAACAACCCTTTCTTGGGGTTCAAATGCAAGCTCTGCAATACCAGGCGTAGCACGTAGTTTAGCTATGATTGCTTCGGGTTTAGAAGAGGCCGGCGCCCCCATCTTATAAATACGCGTACTTAAATAAGGTATTTTACCCATTCCCAAGGTAGCTATGAGCCAGCAAACCGTTATTATACCACAACCAATGAAAACCCCGCCAATTTGATATTTGCCATAGAGCCAGCCACCGAGGATGCCGCCGAAAAATATTCCGAGAAATTGGCAGCTCGAATAAACTCCCATGGCAGTGCCTCTATTGTGTAGAGGAGCTAGCTTTGAAACTAGTGAAGGAAGGCTAGCCTCAAGAAAATTAAATCCGCTAAAAAATAATCCCAAATAAATGCAAACCATGGCAAGCGAATGGTAGCTTAAGCTTAATCCAAATTGGGTAATCCCCAGCAGGGCCACGGTTATGATAAAAAGTGGCTTTAAAAGGCGTTTTTGCTCCGAAATGATGATCAAAGGGACGGTAATGATCAGTGAGAGTAAAAGAGTGGGTAGATAAACTAGCCACTGTTTAGCCGTTGGTATTTGAAAGAAATGAGTTAGGATCAGGGGAATCACGATAAACATGGCGGTCAGCACGGCGTGTTGAAAAAATATCCCTAAATTTAGCAACGCCAATTGGCCGTTTTTTAGCACGGCAAAAATTTGCCCGGGCTTGGTTTCACTATCAACGTGAAATCGCAGCTGAGAAGGATTGGGCACGATCGCATAAAGAATGGCTATGGCAGAAAAGGCCAAAATTGCCGAACACCAAAAAATACCCGTAACCTTGATCAAACCGTTGAGTATAGGTCCTAGCACCATGGCTAGCGTGAAGGAGAAACCGATGATAAGCCCAATAAAGGCCATGGCTTTGGTGCGTTTTTCTTCACGAGTTAAATCGGCGACAAAGGCGATGATGGTGCTACCTATGGCCCCTGCGCCTTGCAAGGCTCGGCCCAAAATTACTCCCCAAATATCGTGAGATAGGGCCGCGATAATACTGCCAAGTCCAAAAAGTACTAAACCCAGCGCGATGATGGGTTTTCTGCCACAAAAGTCAGATAAGGTGCCAAAGGGTATCTGTAGTAAGGCTTGAGTTAGACCATAGATCCCAATTGCCATGCCAATGAGCTCAGGCGTTGCACCTTTTAATTGGTGCGCATAAAGACTAAACACCGGCAATATCATAAATAACCCTAGCATGCGAAATGCAAAGATGGTGGCAAGGCCGAAGGTAGCGCGTTGTTCTGATAAGGTCATGCTAGCCGTGTGTGTTTGGACTAAAAAGACCATTGTACCAGGATAACAGCTTAATACCAACGTGGTAGTTTAACCGATGCGGTAGTGATGAGTCTTATCGGCCCACGCTTGATACAGACTTAAATAACAGGGATTGAGTTGCTCATGTACTATTTATAACAGCCTTAAGTTGAGACTATCCATCTTGCGGCTTTGCATGCTAAAATATGACCTCCTTATGATCGCATCAAGGTGGACAGCATGGATACCATTCAAATTCGGGGCGCCCGCACTCATAATTTGAAAAATATTGATTTAGATTTACCTCGAGATAAACTCATTGTAATTACGGGTTTATCAGGTTCTGGCAAGTCATCACTTGCCTTTGATACCCTATATGCAGAAGGCCAGCGTCGCTATGTTGAGTCATTGTCAGCCTATGCTAGACAGTTTTTGGCCATGATGGAAAAGCCTGAGGTTGATAGCATTGAGGGATTGTCGCCGGCAATTTCCATAGAACAAAAGTCTACTTCTCATAATCCGCGCTCTACCGTGGGTACAGTGACCGAAATTCACGATTATCTACGCTTATTATTTGCCCGCGTTGGCGAGCCTTGTTGTCCTGAACACGGTACTGTTTTGCAGGCTCAAACTATTAGTCAAATGGTTGATACCGTACTCGCTTTGCCGCTTGATACCAAGGTCATGATCATGGCACCCATAGTGCGAGGGCGCAAGGGTGAACATTTACAGCTTTTGCAAGACTTGCGTCGGCAGGGATATATCAGGGCTCGTATCAATGGTGAAGTCATTGAATTAGATAAGGCTCCTAAATTAGAACTCCATAAAAAACATACCATCGAAGTCATCATCGATAGAATTAAGGTGCGTCCAGATTTACAGCAACGTTTGGCCGAATCCTTTGAAACAGCTCTGGCTTTGGCAGAGGGGCTGGCGAGTATTGCTCTTTTAGATGAACCCCATGCAGCGGAGCGTGTCTTCTCGGCAAAATTTGCCTGCCCCGAATGTGGTTATAGCATCGCCGAATTAGAGCCTCGCCTCTTTTCCTTCAATAACCCGGCAGGTGCTTGTCCCAGCTGTGATGGGTTAGGTGTAAGACAAATTTTTGATCCAGAGAGAGTAGTACAGGATCCTTCCTTAAGCATTGCCGCGGGCGCGGTGCGGGGTTGGGATAGACGCAGCACCTATTATTATCAAATGCTTTGCTCTGTGGCAAAGCACTACGGTTTTTCGGTAGACAAGCCCTTTGAGGAGTTAACTGATAAGCATCAACGCGCCATTTTATTTGGCAGCGGTAAGGATATCATTGCCTTTAAATATTTAAGCGAGCATGGTACCGAGTATAATAAAAAGCGGCCCTTTGAGGGCGTTGTTCCTCATTTAGAAAGACGTTATCGAGAAACCGAGTCGCAGGCAGTGCGTGAGGATTTAGCCAAGTACTTAACCTTAAAAGCTTGTGAAACCTGTAATGGTACTCGCCTGCGTCTTGAAGCCTGCCATGTGTTTGTCAATAATAAAAATTTACCCACCCTCAGCGCTCTTTCTATTAGGGAAGCCTTAAATTTCTTCAATCATTTAAGCCTTGCGGGTTATAGGGCGGAAATCGCCGCTAAAATTCAGAAGGAGATTGTGGCGCGTCTGGGCTTTTTAGTTGACGTGGGACTCGATTATTTAAGCTTGGATCGCAGTGCCGAAACCTTGTCGGGAGGGGAAGCGCAGCGTATCCGCTTGGCTAGTCAAATTGGAGCAGGTCTAGTTGGAGTGATGTATGTTCTGGATGAGCCCTCAATTGGCCTACATCAACGTGATAATGAAAGATTATTGAAAACCTTAAATCATTTACGTAATTTGGGTAATACCGTGATCGTAGTGGAGCATGATGAAGATGCCATCCGTAGTGCCGACTTTGTGGTCGACATAGGGCCCGGCGCGGGTGTGCACGGTGGACAAGTAGTAGCTCAAGGCACGCCACAGCAGGTTATGAAAAATCCCGATTCCTTAACTGGGCTTTATCTGGCTGGAAAACGTAAGATTAAAGTTCCTGTAAAACGCACTCCAGTAGATAAGAAGAAAACTCTGCAATTGACGGGGGCCTCTGGCAATAATTTAAAACAGGTTGACCTGACCATTCCTCTGGGGCTTATGACTTGTGTTACCGGCGTTTCGGGTTCTGGTAAATCAACCTTGATCAATGATACCTTATTTCCTGTCGCTGCTAGAGCCTTAAATGGCGCGAGCATTATCCAGCCTGCTCCGCATAAGTCGGTGAAGGGACTTGAACTACTGGATAAGGTTATCGATATTGATCAAAGTCCCATCGGTAGAACACCGCGTTCAAATCCTGCCACTTATACCGGCATTTTAACCCCCATTAGAGAACTATTTGCGGGTACTCCCGAGGCTCGCGCGCGTGGCTATCAATTGGGCCGCTTTAGTTTCAACGTCAAGGGTGGGCGTTGTGAGGCTTGTCAAGGCGATGGCATGATCAAGGTGGAAATGCATTTTCTGCCCGATATTTATGTTAACTGCGACGTGTGTCAAGGCAAGCGTTATAATCGTGAAACCTTAGAGGTACGCTATAAGAATAAGAATATTTATGAGGTGTTGGAGATGACTGTAGAGGAGGCTCGTGGTTTCTTTGACGCCATTCCAAGCATTGCCCGTAAGCTTCAAACCCTAATGGATGTGGGCTTATCCTATATTCGCTTGGGTCAAAGTGCCACTACCTTATCCGGCGGCGAAGCCCAACGGATAAAATTATCTCGCGAGCTTTCTAAACGTGATACGGGCAAAACCCTGTATATATTGGATGAACCTACCACCGGGTTACATTTTCATGATATTGAACTATTGCTAGCCGTCCTGCATAGACTGCGCGACCATGGCAATACCATCGTGGTGATTGAACATAACCTCGATGTCATTAAAACTGCTGATTGGCTGATCGATCTAGGCCCCGAAGGTGGTAGTGGAGGTGGCCAAATTATTGCCACCGGTACACCCGAGCAAGTGGCTGAAAATCCTGATTCTTACACCGGACGCTTTTTACAGCCCTTATTAAGTCGAGAGCAGGAGAGCATTGCAGTTTAAAGTTGCTAAAAAACTAAAGGGAGAATAAACATGAAAATTATCGTTGTGGGCGGAACGGGAACAGTGGGTAAGGCCGTGGTAAAAGAGCTATCCTCACGGCATTCTATCATTTGCGTGGGTAATCACAGTGGTGATTTCCAAGTGGATATCGGTGATAAGGCTTCAATCAGCCAAATGTACCAAAAGATCGGTAGCTTTGACGCCTTAGTTGCAACTACCGGCAACGTTCATTTTGGAGCTCTAAGTGAATTTACTGCAGAACAGTATCAAATTGGATTACAGAGTAAATTGATGGGACAAATCAACTTGGTTTTACTAGGTTTGCCCCATATCAATGAAAAGGGTTCATTTACCTTAACCAGTGGCATTCTAAACCACGACCCTATTTTATATGGTAGCTCTGCAGCCATGGTAAACGGTGCTATCGATGCTTTTGTCTTGAGTGCTGCAATTGAAATGCCAAAGGGTATCCGGATCAATTCCATAAGCCCCACCGTCCTAACAGAGTCTATGGATAAGTATGCTGAATACTTCCGGGGATATGAGCCAGTACCCTCTACTCGAGTAGCCTTGGCCTATAGTAAGAGTGTTGAAGGCGCGCAAACCGGCAAAGTCTATAGGGTCTGGTAACAGAGTTGCCTAGCTAAGGGAAGTTAGCAGGATAAGTATGGAAAAGGCTTATCCTGCTGCGCACATCTTCATTCAAAGAATTTCTGATTCAGCAGCTCTGCAAATCTAAGTTTACTCATACTCTTGTTTGCTTAAATCATTAACGCCGATAACTTCTGTTTAGGGTTATCTCATCTATTGATATTTTCTCGAGCCCGCTTTGGCAATTTGTTATTTGTTTACTATAGTTAATGGCTCAAAGGAAGATTTTTAGCTATTCAAGGAAGTATACATGAAAAAGATTTTTTGCATCGTTGGTACCCGACCTGAAGTCATTAAGATGGCTCCCATTATCAATTTGCTTAAGAAACAGTTATGGTGTAATACCACTGTAATTGCTACCGCACAGCACCGTCAATTATTAGACCAAATGTTGGATTTTTTTGCTATCAAGCCAGATATAGACTTGAATATCATGACAGAAAATCAAGATTTAACCGAGCTTACGGCCAATCTTATGAACCAACTAAAAGCGATCTTTAAATCAGGGCGGCCCGACGCCATTGTAGCTCAGGGGGATACGACCACGGTTTTAGCCACTGCTATGGTATGCTTTTATTTGAAAATTCCCTTTTGCCACGTGGAGGCTGGATTACGCACTCACAGCATCGATAATCCCTTTCCCGAAGAGATGAATCGAGTTTTTGCCGATAGATTAGCAAGCTTGAACTTCGCTCCAACAGAAACAGCAAGGCAAAATTTATTAGCCGAAGGCGTGGATGAACAGACCATTCACATTACCGGTAATACGGTGGTTGACTCACTGTTGAAAATTGTGACCGCTAACTTCAATCACGGCTTAAATTTAGATTTAACCAAGCGTACCGTGGTACTTACCGTGCACAGGCGGGAAAATATCGGTAAACCTTTAGCCCAAATTTGTCAGGCTGTACTCGAGCTCGTGTCTAAGGTTCCCGATATCCAAATCGTTTGTCCCGTGCATCCCAATCCCAACATCAGGCAGGTTATTGAGGCTAAGCTGGGTAATCATCCACAAATATTACTTTGTGAGCCTTTAGACTATCCCGCTTTGATCAGTTTGATTAAACAAAGTTACTGTGTAATCACCGATTCGGGTGGTTTACAAGAAGAGGTTCCGGTTTTAGGTAAACCGGTTTTAGTCTTACGCGATAACTCGGAACGTCCAGAAAGTATTGAGGCTAAAATTGCTCAATTGGTGGGTACTCAGGCAGAAAGCATCGTCAGGGCCGCTCTACAACTCTTAAACAATCATATCTATTACAAGCAAGTAGCAAAGCCGACGAGTCTTTATGGCAAGGGCGATGCGGCGGAAAAAATTGTGCAAATACTCTATTATAATTTAATAGGCAAAACAGTTATTGCCGCTTAATAAAGCGATTGTTGGTTTTTTCCCAAACAAGCGTCTTGTTAAAAAGCGTATATTTAATAAATTTGATCAAGGCATTAAAAGAGACGTGGGTATTTAAAACATTGGCATAAAAATACCGAGGGATGCTTAAGAGAGCTGGGGCAATACCGTAAACCCGATAAACGGAAACTGCCCTTTGCAAAAGACGCATTAGCATGGTGATTATACTAATTATTAATAATAACTTAACCCAGTGATGTTGATGGATGAGCTCGTTAAGCTGGTAGGGACTAAAATGAAAGATAAAATCAGATAACCAATAGCCAAAAATAAAATAAGCCAGACCATTGATAAAATTACTAAAGATCGCCTTGCGATCCTGGGCCAAATTAAACCTAATTTTCCAGCTTCCTAGCCAGCCTCTATCTGCCCATTCCTGTAATACGGTTCCCATAAGCCAGCGAGTGCGCTGACGTACTGCTGCTCTATAACTTGTCGGAAATAAAGAGCGGGTAGCAATCCAGCGATTTTTGACACCGGTTGCAAGTTCTGCCTGTCGTTCTTTGTCAGTATTTTGGGCAGGATAACAAAAAAAACCTGCTTTATAACCCAAAGCCTGTAATCTAAGTGCGGTGTCATAATCCTCGGTTAAGCTTTCCTCTAAAAATGGTCTGCCCTTATGAATTCTAGCTAAAATGTTTAAACAGTGACGTGAGAAAGCTGTTCCTACCCCTGCTGAGGGAATAAATCCGCCGTAAAGATGGCGTGCTATAATATTTTTGGTGTGAAATTCGGCAAACTCATCGTTGTACATCCAATGGGTAAAATGTTTTAGAGGTACAGCAAGAGGTAGGACTGGGGTCTGTACCATATCGTATTTGCCAATGGCTTTATTATGAATTTTTAGTTCCAGTGGATGTAGTATGTCTTCTGCATCGTGCAATAAGAAAATATCATATTGGATGTCTTCTGTTTGTTCTTTGGCTAAGATGGCATGGTAAACGGCATTTAAATTATCGGATTTTTTAGTGGGACCGGGCCTAGAGTTGATGACGCAGTGGACATTAGTAAATTTTTTTGCAACTTCTTGCACCGCTTTGATGGTTGGAAGATCATTGGGATATACGCCTACGAAGAAATCATAGTTGCTATAGTCTAATAAGGGTATATTGTGACTTAGCATGTTACCAATAACCTCATGTTCATGCCAACAGGCCACGGTTATGGCAATCCTTTTTTCGGGTACAGCATTCAACTCATCTAAAAGCGTAGATTTTGAACGTTTTTTAGCAGTTTTTTGCCAAAAATAATCTAGCCAATAGATTATATCAACGGCTAATTCATCTAGAGCTAGAATACTGTAAAGTATAGCCGCGCCGACAAATAATACCCACATGGTTTGGTGGATATAAATAGCTAAATTTGATGTCATGAGTTTAAAAACACCAGTATGTTTCTAGCATGGCTAGCACAGCATTGTAGTTATTTTGATAGGGATTAGAGATACTGGCGTTGATAGGTAAATAATTGCCATGAATGGCCTCAAGACGTAAGGCAAAATTGTACCGATTATCGGGTTTCCAACGCAATCCGGGTCCAAATTCAACTAAGTTGTTGTAATACACCTTTCGACTATCTGCAAAAAGCTGAAGTTTGCCATAGACATCAACCGTACTATAGTGATAGTTAAATATTCTTGCACCTTCATGAAGGGTAAGCTGGCCTATCCAATTGTTTTCAAACCGGGAGTAAAAGCTTAAATTGGCGTAAACGTCACCCACATGCTTAAAGCTAAATTGACTCTGGTCAGCGTAACTGGGAGTTTCCCCCCAATTAAGACTACCTACCAAGCCTGCTCGAAAATCAGTAGCAGTTTTTTTATCATTTAAGAGGTAATGGGCCTTGCCCCATTCAGTATAAGCATAAATTTGTGGTTTATTCCACAGGCGGTAGCGGGTTCCTAGAGCATAAACTACGCTATTATCGCTGTAAATTATTGGGTTTTGACCGCCAGTAGAGCGAGTATCCTTATTAGCATTGATACTTACGTATAACTCGCCGCGGTTTTTATGGCCATAAAATAATCCCGCTCGAGTTTGTAATGGAAATATGGTGGCAGCCAAACGAGAATTGTAATAGGGTGCAAAATAAATATCGGCAAAAAAAGGTGGTGGGGCGACCCTCGTCGCAAATCCCGCCAGATTCAGCATAGCCTGTTGGCTCTGACGTCTTATTTTGATGTCGTCGGAGGTAGCAGAAAATTTAAACTCTTGGTAAGCCTGATGGTTTTGACCCAATGCGTTAAGAATATAACCTAATTGCAATGCGATCAGCTGATTTTTGGGAGCGAGTTTGCGGCTCTTCTGAAAAAAGGGTAGGGCAGCTTGATATTGCTTTTGGTTTAACAACCAATAGCCGTTCTCAAGCTGCACGGTCAAGTTATTGGGATCACTGACCAATAAATCTTGAAGCAATTTTGTGGCTTGCTCAGGATGTGTTTGCTTTACCCGATAAAACTGATTTAAGCTTTCGGCTGTATTAGCAAAACAAGCTTCAGCAAAGCCAAAAATTAAAATGAATAGGATGAGTTTTTGCACAAGCTTAAGTCCATGATAGGAGCCCCATTCTATAACCATTTTTCTAGATTGCAAAAATATTTATCGAGTAAATCTATTTGAAAAATTTGATTAAGCCTTAGCAACGTAAACCCAGGCCGTGATACCGGAGTGAAGGGTAACGGTAATACGTTGATAATCATCAACCTCGTATTCATCGGCCTGGGCTAGTTCTTGGGGAGAAATTGCAAACACCCTGCCAAAAACCTCATCGTCAGGACTACCCGTATAATTGAGAATATGATGTTCAGCCTCACCGCTTAGGGCGATAACCTCGGGATCTTTAATTGCTATCGTCTTGAGCTGGTAACCTATTAAGCTGTCCGGCTTACCTAAAAGCGTGCGGCCAAATGTCTTTAATTGAACCGCTTCATATTGTAAAGTGCCATAGGAAAAAAGTTTTTCAGAATGCTCTGTGTTCATGTTCGAATACCCACGCCTTTTTTCAATAAGTACAGGTTATAGCTAAATAAAATCGCTATGAATAGACCAATGATGCTAAAGGCATGGACTAAATTTATTTCGCTGAAATCCAAAATACTATAGCGAAAGGTATCTACCATATAAAGGATGGGATTGGCTTGAGAAACAGTTTGCCAGAACGGTGAAAGCATACTTAGAGAGTAAAAAACTCCGCCCAAATAGGTTAAGGGGGTTAACACGAAGGTCGGCACAATTGAAATATCGTCAAATTTTCGGGCAAACAAGGCGTTGGTAAAGCCGGCTAAGGAAAAAAGTACTGAACAAAGCACTATGACTAACAGTGCCAGCCAGGGATGATGCAGGTTTAAATGGGCAAAGCCCAGGGCAATGATGGCTACGACAAGCCCTACCGCGATGCCTCTGATAACTCCACCTGCTGTAAAGCCAAGCAAGAGTAAAAAGTTAGGCATGGGAGCAACCAGAAGTTCTTCAATGCTTTTTTGAAAGCGGCTGATAAATAGTGAAGTGCTTACATTGGCATAGGAATTAGTAATTACCGTCATCATGATCAAACCCGGCGCAATGTACTGAGTGTAGTTAAAACCATGAATGCTGCCGAGCTGATTGCCAATAAAATGGCCAAAAATAATAAAGTACAAACTGGTGGTAATAGCTGGAGGTAAGAGAGTTTGTGACCAGATCCGCATAAAGCGCAACACTTCTTTGCGCAAGAGCGTATAAAAGGCTGTACCAAAATTCATGATAATTTATCCGCTGTTAGTTGTAGAAATAATTCCTCTAAACGATTGGTCTTATTGCGCATACTCTGTACCTGGATATGCTGTTCACTAAGCTCCTTGAATAAATCATTGAGGGCTTGTCCTCTTTGTATATCCACGGCAAGGGTATGCTCATCAAGCAGCCTGTGATCAAAACCAGCTAGTTTAAAATCCAGTGGAAGTTCTTGAGCCAAATTGAGAATAAAGGTTTCGGCATTGAGCTTGCTCAACAAGCGTTTCATACTGGTATTTTGAATGATTAAACCGTGATTGATAATTGCAATGTGTTTGCAAAGCTGCTCAGCCTCCTCCAGATAATGAGTCGTCAGAATGATAGTGACACCGGTCTGATTCAGCTCGGTTAAAAATTGCCACATACTGCGGCGAATTTCAATATCAACACCTGCAGTAGGTTCATCCAAGATCAAGAGTTTGGGACGATGGACTAAGGCGCGGGCTATCATCAAACGGCGCTTCATACCGCCTGATAAATGCTGCACCGCTTGGTGGCGCTTATCCCATAAATTAAGTTTAATCAGTAACTCTTCTGCCATGGGCAGGGCGCTTTTACGCCCAATACCATAGTAGCCCGCTTGATTTATTAAGATCTCTAGGGGCTTTTCAAAGACATTAAAGTTAAATTCCTGAGGAACAACACCCAACAATGATTTGGCTTGAATCGGCGAGCGGTCGAGGTCATGACCCAAAATTTGGACTTGGCCGCAAGTTTTTGTGATCAACGAGGTCAGGATCCCTATGGTAGTCGATTTGCCAGCTCCATTAGGGCCTAAAAGAGCAAAAAAATCACCTTGTTTTACATTGAGGTCTATGCCCCTTAAGGCTTGTACGCCATTGGCATAGGTTTTTTGCAAGTTTTGAATGCTAAGGGCTAAGCTCATCACATATCCTTGACAAAGTGATTAACGGCCATTGATGATAAAACCAAACTTGAGGTAAAGCAATGGATATCAGGTGGCTTAAAAAATGGCTTTGTAGCTCGATTAACCCTGCCGATGATGGTTTATGCGAGTTTATCTCGCTAGAGTCTAAGCTTTAGATAGGCGTGTGAACAAAACTGGAATTCCTGTAAGCCAGGGATTTAATCTGCCAATAAACAATGCTAAAGTAAGGGCTTTTGAGCATTTGTATTTCCATGAGTTCATTTACTTATCATGAAGTTAAGCAGTTGATCATAGGACCCGCGGGCAGTTTGGAAGTGCGCTGCGAAAGCAATGAACAAGCTGAGATAGATTTAGCTGCCATAATTTGTCATCCGCATCCATTATTTGGTGGGACCCTAGATAATAAAGTGGTGACGACCCTGGCTAAAGCTTATAAAGATCTGGGATTTAAGTATGTCATACGCTTTAATTTTCGAGGCGTAGGTGCAAGCCAAGGGCAGTATGCTGAGGGGAAGGGAGAGGTAGAGGACTTAGTCGCGGTTGTTGACTGGGCTAAGCAATACAGTCCAAAATTCTGGCTTGCGGGATTTTCGTTTGGCTCATTTGTGGCCACGGCTGCTGCCAATAGGTTAAATTGTCAGCATTTAACCTGCGTTGCCCCTCCTGTGGTAAATTTCCCCTTTGCAGATCTCCCTACGCCTACGTGCCCATGGCTTGTTGTACAAGGTGATAAGGATGAGGTAGTCGAGCCAGAAAGGGTATTTAGCTGGCACAGCAGCCTAGAAAACAATCCTCCCCAACTCATTCGACTGTCTGAGGCTAGTCATTTTTTTCACGGTAAGCTTTTAGAGTTACGCGCCCAGTTAACTCAAGCATTTAAAAACTATTTATGAGTCCTTTGCAACGTTACCAAGCCGATTTAGCCGCAGGTAAAATTTACCCTGATGAGGAGCAACAACGCCTGGTTTGGCAATTACAGCGAATTTACGAGACCTTAGCATCACGGCTGGGCAATTGGCAGCGTTTTAAACATAAACTTCTGGCGCAAAAACCTGTTAAGGGTTTGTACCTTTGGGGAAGTGTGGGAATTGGCAAAACCTATTTGATGGATTTATTTTATAATAGTTTACCCACGACCCGTAAACTACGCATGCATTTCCACCCGTTTATGGCAGAGGTGCACCTGGCACTGACACGCTTACAAGGTCAAAAAAATCCATTGCAAATGGTGGCACGTGACTTTGCAAAGCAAGCCCAGGTCATTTGTTTCGATGAATTTTTTGTCAACGATATCGGTGATGCCATGTTGCTGGGTAATCTGTTAAAGGAATTATTCAAGCGAGGAGTATGTTTGATCGCAACTTCAAATGTGGCGCCCGAAGAACTTTATAAAAATGGCCTCCAACGGGCTGCATTTCTACCCACCATTGACCTTATCAAGCAACACACCAAGATTGAGCATGCTATAAGCCTTAGAGACTATCGCTTACGGGATTTGGTACAGGCCGGGGTTTATTTTTGGCCGTTGAATGAAAATGCTGAGCGGCAATTATCGGCTTGGTTTAATGGCTATTTAAATTATAAAAGCGTTGTCCAACACCAGCCCTTGCAGATATTAAACCGAGAGATTAGGGTAAAAAAAAGTGCGGATAAGGTGGTGTGGTTTGAGTTTGAGGCTATTTGCAGTATGCCTCGTAGTCAAAATGATTACTTAGAAATCGCCAAACAATATGAGGTGGTGCTGATAAGTGGTATCCCACAGTTTAGGGCGTCTGATACGAATGCTGCAATATATTTAAGAAATTTAGTTGATATTTGTTATGATTGGCGCGTAAAATTAATCCTTTCTGCTGCGGTAGCTATTAACGATTTGTATTTGCAGGGACCCTTAGAATTTGAGTTTAAGAGGACCTACAGTCGGTTACAAGAAATGCAATCCGAGGACTATCTCAATGGCCTACATAAAGTGCTAGAAAAAAAATAAGCTTCTAGTCTATTATTTTAAAAAATATAATCTATAATTAGGCTTTAGTTGTTACGGAGAGGTGGCTGAGCGGTTGAAAGCGGCGGTCTTGAAAACCGTTGAGGGGGTGACCCCTCCCAGGGTTCGAATCCCTGCCTCTCCGCCATATAGTTAATGAGGTTGCGCCTTGATTAAATTGTTGCTGGTGGATGACCACGAGCTAATTCGCAGTGGTGTAAAAAGCTTACTTAAGAGCGTTGGTGATATCACTATAATAGGTGAAGCTTCATCAGGCGAACAAGGTGTTAAACTTGCCCGAGAATTAAAACCCGACATTGTTTTGATGGATGTCATGATGCCCGGCATAGGTGGACTTGAAGCCACGCGTAAACTCAAACAAGTAGAACCCGATATTAAGATCATTGCCCTGACGGCTTGTGATGAAGATCCCTTTCCCTACCGCATGTTGCAAGCTGGAGCCGAGGGATTTTTAACGAAGGACTCGGGCTTAGACGAAATTAAACTAGCCATTCACAGGGTTTATAGCGGCCAAAGATATATTAGTCCTGAGATTGCTCAAGAACTTGCCCTACGCAAATTATCGGACGGTGATAAAACTCCATTCGATAAGTTATCTGATCGAGAGATGCAAGTGACGCTGATGATCATCCATGGTCAAACCGTGCAAAAGATTTCCGAAAAACTTTGTTTAAGTCCAAAAACAGTTAATACCTATCGCTATCGTATCTTTGATAAACTCAAGGTCAACAATGACGTTGAATTAACTCATCTTGCCATTCGTTATAATGTACTTGATAAAGACATAGGTGAAACAAATTCTTAATTTTTGTACTATACTTATCCTCAATGATGATAGACCCCTTTAATGAGATTTGGTTTTTAGCAAGATAAACTATGGCAGATGATTATCTATCCCAAGCGCATTGGCGAGACTCAGCAAGGCCTGCAAAATTTTTTATTGTAGATTACCGCGCTGCATTTCCCATGTTATTTTTTCTTTTACACATTCGATGGTGGACCTTTGCCTTAGCTATTCTTGCGATAGGCTTTTTTACCCTATTGGCACGCTATGGTTTTACTGTCATGGTGTTTTTACGCTGGCTGCGCAGTATGCTAGCGGGTAAACGTAAATTCTCTAGGCCTTGGTGGAAATAAGATGAGTTTACAAGACGATCTAGCCAAAATTGCGAAGAGGCTGAATGCAAGATTTACCCTCAATGATAGGCAGATAAGCTATGAGGAAGTATTCTCGGATACGGGTTTATTACCCGCAATGGCCAGGCGAGCCGATCAATTGAGTTCATTGTGTTTGGGTTATGGTATTGGAGTCACATTTGACGAGGCAGAAAAATCTTTACTAGGCGTTAAGGTAACCTTCGATGACGTTACTCCTAATGTTGTACGCTATTTATGCCTAACCGACGTATTATGTGAATTAATTCAATCCGGGCCTTCGCCTCAGGCTACGCCCTTAGATGAATTGATGTACGATTAAAAATTTTTTAATAACTTGCGAAAAATAGGCTATGCTTAATTTAGCGAGAGAATCAGTTGTTAATATTTTCTTAAGGTTTATAAGTTAAGCTTAAGAAAAGTACAAGGACTTTACCCGCCCAGGAAGGCAGCAAAATAAAATAATTGGATATGGGCGAAAATTATGTCATACGGTGGATTGTTTAAAACTAAAGATACAGTAAAAGCAGCTGAAGGCGCTCTGCCTCAAGTTGGGCCGGCTAATGTCAGTGCTAGTGCCATTGTCAGTACAAGCGCCAATGCGAATAGAGAGGAGACTGAGCGAGCAACTGACCCAGCAGCGCTAAGAGCGTCAAGAGTTAGAGCCAGTGTAGCCGAGCAGGGAATTTTTGCCGCCGATATGCCTGTATTACCAGGACATGAGTCGACCATCCTGCTGTTAAATGAATGTAAGACCATTATCACTACAGCTGAAAAAGTTCAGGAAATTAAACCCAGTGAGTCTAATCTCAGGGCTATTGCAGATGTCAAAAAGGTTCATGGTCAGGCATTGCTTATTCCAGCTCAAGTGACTGCAGAAGCTGCTCAACAAGAATCAAACGCTGCGAGGTTAAGTTTATAATAAAGTCATGGATAAAGACCTAGAAATAAAACGTCGCCTGGTAGGATTATTGGATGAATTGCTAGAAAAGGACTATTGGCAAGATAGTTTATTTTTACAGGCTACCGAGAAAAAGATTCGCGATCTGCGGACTAAAATCACAGCCGACCCGCAATTGTTGCAAATCCTGGGCGAAGATAGTGCTCATTCTCCACAGACTCATTCAGTGGCTGGCAATATTTTACAGGTTTACATAGCCCTTTACCAAGCTGACGGCAGTAATTTTGTTAAATGGGCGCAGGTATTGACTGCCATCGCAGCTTTAAGTATTAGCCGTCCCATCTATAAAAATGAGCGCGATATCAAGGCTTGCATGCGAGCCATAGAGAAAAAACAAAATCATGCTTATGTAGCTATCGCCATCAAACCCGATGACATACTTTCTAATATGAATAGTCCACCGCGCGATAAAAATGGCTATGAGTTATTGATGGTACAAGAAAGAGCCATTCTTGCAGAAAATATCCTTGAATTTGTGCACGTCAGTGGTCGTTATACCTTTGAAAATGGAACCCTGATTCGCAAGGGAAATGTCGATTTTAATGAGGAAACTTAGGCAAAGATTATTTTCCTCACGCTTTTTAAATTAGATGCTATACTTTCATTTTTATGACGATATTGATTTAAGCTATGCCCCCAGCAGCCCCCCAAGATCAACAACAGAACGAACATGCGCTATCTCCCTTGTGGATAGGCTTAGCCATATTCGTTGGCTTACTTGTCGCTTGGCAAGTAGGGCATGCCTATATTTCATTTGTCGTTATTAAAATTAAGCTTTTTGAAATCCATATAATAAGTTTATTTACCAATAATTTACAAACTCAGCTGCAATGGTTAAAAACGATTAACCCAGAAAATTTAAAACCCAACGATTTACTTATGTTGGCTAGCGTTACCGGTGATTATATTCGCTATCCGGTTATTATTTTAATGGGTGTCTTAGGCGTATTGTTATTTTGTGGCAATAGCGTGAGCAGTTATACGCGTATCTATAGCATGCAAACCCTGATCGATGAGGAAAAGCATAATTGGCCGCAGATCGCTCCCGTTGCTAATCTTGATTTGGTTGGCCAAAATATTGAAAAGGGGCCTTGGGCAATGGCCATGACAGCCACCAGCTTTGCTAAGCAACATCAGCTGCTGATTGAGGAGCGTGATCAGGCGAGCGTCGAAAATATAAGTTTTAAGCGTAAAATGCGATATGCCTTGTTAAAAGATGAAGCGACTCGAGTTTTTAGTCTACAAATGGGCAAATATTGGACCAACGCCGATGATTTAAACATGCACACCAAGGCCTTATTTGCCATTTTTGCGGCTAAGGCAAATCACGATAGAAATTCTGCGCTGGACTTATTAAATCAAATATCTTCTTCCGCCTTATTGGGAAAACTGAACTTTACCGGTGTGCAGGAACTATTGGATAAGTATAAAGATAGCAAAATCGTCCAAAAAGCTGTGGGTAAACACGCCTATGTGTTTACGGCCATGGCTACACTTTTGGAATTAGCAAGGCGTGATGGAGTTTTAGCAACCGCAGAGTTTCTATGGCTTAAGCCGGTTGACCGGCGTTTATGGTATATGTTGAATAATGTAGGTAGGCAAACTGCTTTTATTGAGGTTGCAGGTCCTTTTTCGCACTGGTTGGCAGAACGTGCCATCGGCCATAAATTGTTGATGCCCATGGTTGAGCCTGCCGTGACGGCGCTTGATCTGGCGTTAAAAGAATTTGCCTTTAACCTTGAAGATGAGGATTAAGCCATGCAACGGGGTTTAGATCATCAGCACGAGCTTGACCCTAGGCTATTGTTACGCGATACGCGTACCATTGGCCAAAGGATCGTTGATTTTTTTCGTAAGCCGACCTATGTGGGAGTGGTGTTAATAACTTTAGGTGCTTTAGCCTATACCATGCCTGCTATTGCAGACTTAGTTGTTCTCATCGGTTTAGGCTGCTTTTTCTTTAGCTATATTCAAAGACTAACCCTGCCCTTTAGAATGCCAAGACGCTCCGGCATGTTAGATTACAATGATCCCTTGCCAGGCTCTAAAAAACCACGTTCTGCACGAGGGATTTGTTTTTTTGGAAACTCAATTTCCACCGGCGAAGAATTGTGGTTTAACAATGATGATATGCGTACCCACGTGTTGATCTTTGGCTCAACCGGTAGTGGTAAAACTGAAGCGCTGGTCTCATTGGCCTATAATGCCTTGTTGCAGAGCAGTGGCTTTATTTACGTCGACGGAAAGGGTGACAACACCCTATATGCCAAGGTTTTCTCCATGGTTAGGCGCATGGGGCGCGAAGACGATTTATTATTGATTAACTTCATGACAGGGGCTAGGGATATCATTGGCCCTCAAGAAAGACGTCTTTCCAATACCATGAATCCATTTGCCATTGGCTCCTCAGGCATGTTATCTCAGCTTGTAGTCAGCTTGATGGACTCCTCGAGTAATTCAGCCGACGGCGATATGTGGAAGGGCCGGGCTATTACATTCGTTGAAGCGTTGATGAAGGTTTTAGTGTACGCGCGGGATCAAGGGTGGATCCTATTAGATGCCAATACCATTCGTAACTATTTCCATTTAGATAGGCTAGAGGCCATTGTAATGGATAAATCATTTATCCGTGACGAACAGGAGCCTGTCAGTTTAGAGGGTGTTCCCCCAGTGGTCATGGAACCCATTCGCAACTATCTGCTTAACCTGCCGGGTTATAACAAGGAGAAAAAAGGGAAACAGGTATCTCAGGTTTTTGAACAGCACGGCTTTATTACCATGCAGTTGACACGGGTGTTTTCATCATTAGCCGATACCTATGGTCACATCATTAGGACCAATTTAGCTGAGGTCGATTTTAAAGACATCGTCTTAAACCGGCGCATTTTAGTAGTATTGTTGCCAGCCTTGGAAAAATCGCCCGAAGAACTTGCGGCGCTTGGCAAGATCATAGTCGCGTCTCTTAAAGCCATGATGGCTTCGGGTTTAGGTGAAGATGTTGAGGGTACCTATCACGATGTTATTGAACGTAAGCCAACTAATTCTGCCACCCCATTTTTATGTATTTTAGATGAATATGGCTACTATGCGGTGCCGGGCTTTGCAGTAGTACCGGCGCAAGCACGTTCACTAGGCTTTTCCGCAATCTTTGCCGGCCAAGACTTGCCGGCTTTCCAGAAGGCTTCTAAAGAGGAAGCTGCTTCAATTGGTGCAAATACCAACATTAAGATCTGTATGAAATTAGAAGATCCAATTGAAACCTGGGAATTTTTCTCAAAAACTGCCGGTGAGGCTTATGTGACCAAAGTTGATGCGTTTCAAACGCGTCCACAAAGTGTGATTAACAATTACATGGATACGCGTAGTGCCTCCAGTGAAAGACGCGCTAGGATCGATCTCTTGGACCTTAAGGATCAACGGGAAGGAGAGGCTCATATCTTCTTTAAATCTAAAATTGTGCGAGCCCGGATGTTCTATGCTAACCCTAAGCCAGTGAAGTCACTGCGCATCAATCACTTTTTAAAGGTAGAAAAACCTGATGATAAGGTCTTGATTGCCTTTGAAAAGCAATTGCAAAGTTTTACTAAGGCCATTGAAACTGAAAGCTACCTGTTGGAAACCGTGGAGAGTACCAATGAAGAAATTCAGTTCATTAGGGAAAAGCTTCAGGTTCATGCTGAGCAAGAGCCTATTGAAAGGGGTGTTTCCGTTTTACTCGATTATTATCAATCGCTTATCACGCCTGACTCCGAAGCCGATACTATTACTGAAGAAGATTTATTGGGCGAGCAGGAGCTCAATATTTTTACCAAGCTACGTTATACAGATCATATGCAGGATTTAATCCTAACTCACGATCTAGAGAGCTTTGCTGAGCCCCTATTACAAAGTCAAGCCATGCGCGAACAATTAGGGGTTATAGAGCGCTTAACGGGCAAAGAATCACGTTATGCTAACAATATCGCTGCCGAAATCATCAAGGATATGCAACAGGCGACTCATTATCCGCCAGAAATCTATGAACAAACTAATGGTGAAGAATTAGCCAGCCTGGTTCAGGAGGTCATCAATAAAATTGAACGCCAACGTTATCAAGCTGAAAATCCGGATAATCTCTTTGATACCGATGACGATGATGACGACGATTAAGCATGGATGAGTTTTTCTCTACTTACCTTGCACAAGTTAAGTCCCAAAACCGCCTTTTGCAAAGGCGAATTGCAAAGACGAACTAACGGCCTATCGATTTCTTGGCAATTAATCGGTAGAATGCCAAACATATTTAGCAATTAGGATATTTAAGATGGGCGGAAGAAGAGCCTGGGTCAAAACCATATTGCTCCTTACGAGTATTAATCTTGTAGCTTGTAGTACGCAAACTAAACCAGTGCTAAATCCAACTAGCCGTGGGATTTTGGCAGGTGCAGCAGTTGGAGCCGTGGTAGGCGCTCAAGCCGGTGCCCCGCTAGGGGCTGCGGTGGGTGGGATCGCCGGTGGCTTATTGGCTAATTATACCAGCAAGCAAAAAACACTTTTACAGCGTTTGCAAGAAAGTGAGGTCAGGATAGTTGAAGTGGGAGAAGAGGTTACCTTAATTCTGCCAGCCGATGCATTCTTTTTAAACTGCTCACCCGCTATTAAACCTAGGGCTTATCCCATTCTCAATGACGTCGCGCTGTTATTGCGTACCTATCCTAAAACCAGTGTAGTGATCACGGGTTATACAGATAATCTTGGCAGTTCAGCAAGGAATATGGCATTATCTAAACAGCGTGCCCAAGCTACTGCTGACTATTTGTGGTCACAAGATGTCGATACCCGTTTACTCTATACCCAAGGGAAGGGAGAGGCACAAGCCCTAGCCAGCAATAACTCTGTAAAAGGGCAGCGGTGGAACCGCCGTATTGAAATTACTTTTCAACGTGTGTCCAGGTGAATAATGAGCAGTCAATGGTTAACGCATAATCGTAATATGTTAATTTTGTATCGTCGCAATTACCGCGCGACGGTTAGCTTCATGTTTTTTTTATTGTTTATTGCAGTTCTCCAGTTAGGAGTAATTTGTTATTTTGTTTTTGTAAAGCCAATACCAAGATATTACGCAGTACATGATGATGGCAGTTTGTCAGCCATTCAACCCTTAACTCAGCCGAATTTTGGTTCAAGTGCTTTATCGCAATGGGAGAAATAAATGGCGGATGATGCACTCGTCACGGTAAAACTGCGCAACGATTTTTATCGGGATAATTACCGACGAATAGTAATAGCCATATTTTTATTACTATTAGTCATCTTTGGTCAATCGGGTGTTATTTATTACCTATTGACCCATAGGCCCTTACCGGTTTATTTCGCCACCACTAATAATGGTAGTGTCATGCGAATTTTACCTGTTATACCTCTAGACGAGCCTAATATGCCAAATTCGGCCTTGTTACAATGGGCCACTGAAGCGGCTTCGGCGGCCTTTACCTATGACTTTGTCAATTACCGCGCCCAATTGCAAAAGGCTTCGGAATATTTTACTACCAATGGTTGGAGTTCTTTTTTAAGTGAGTTACAAAGTACACGTAATTTACTAGCTGTACAGGCAAAGAAGTTGGTTATTAATGCCGTAGTGACAAGGGCTCCCGTCATTTTAGAAGAAAGAGTAATCAATGGACGCTATGCATGGCGCATTCAAATGCCCATGATCATCACTTATCAAAGTGCTAGTGAGTCGACCACCAGCAGTACTACGGTAACATTGACGATAACCCGAGTAAGCACCGTAACTTCACCCAGAGGTATTGGTATATCACAATTTATTGTGGGTGAGCAAAGTAGCTTTTTACCGCGTTAAAGACGAGTAAGGAATACAATGAAACGTATCTATTCAGTAGCAAGTTCCTACCTAAAGGTTGCCAATTTGGCTTTTACTCTATTGTTGCCAGGTATGAGTTGGGCTGAAGATAACTTGGGTAATACGAATACTTTGCAGCAACAGTTGCAGTTTATGCAGCAAATGCGCGGTCAGCAGGCGGGTAATGGTCAGCCCGATGCTCAGGCGCCTAGCATGACCTCTCCTCCTGGAACTTTGCCAAATCAGCCAGCGACTGTGCCTCCGCAAGCAGCTCCCCCTGCTAATCAGGTTGTTACCCAGCAGTTGGTAGAAGCCTCGCCCGCAAGCATAGAACAAGGAGCGTTTCAAGGGGTTACCAAGCAATTATTGCCGCTTACTCCTGCTCAAATTCATAGACTAAGGCAATTATATGACCAAGCGCAATACGCTGCGGCAGCAGACCCCAGTACTCCACCACAGCCGACTGCGACCTCGCGAATCGTTAGTCTAGCGCCAGGCGCAACGCCTCCAGTGGTAAGACTCGGCGCAGGTTTTGTAACTTCAATGGTGTTTTTAGATTCAACCGGCGCCCCTTGGCCAATAGAGTCCTATGATTTAGGAAATCCAGCGGCATTTGATATTCAATGGAATAAAAAAGACAATGTGTTGATGGTGCAGGCCAAATCCTACTACACCTACGGTAATCTTGCCGTACGTTTACGCGGTAAAGACACTACACCTGTCATGATAACCCTGATTCCGGGACAACAATCGATAGAGTATCGAGTAGATTTACGTATTCAAGGTTTAGGACCTAATGCAACGGTTCCCATCAGCGAGGGTTTGCCAGGCCAACCCAATCCAGAACTACTCAATGTACTCGATGGAGTACCACCTACCGGTAGTCAACCTCTACAAGTAAGCGGTGGCGCTGCTGACGCTTGGTTAAAAAATGACAAGCTGTTTATCAGAACTCGTTTGACAATTTTATCACCTAGCTGGATCGCAAACATGGCGAGTGCAGATGGCACAAGAGCTTATGAAATGCAAAAAACACCCTTAGTCCTGGTGTCTGATCAAGGTAAGGTAACCCAATTAAAGATTGAAGGATTTTAGTTATATGGCGAATCGTTTAAAAAATGTAGTTGAATTATTCAGTGACCTTAAAGCTAGAACCATTATCATAGTCACTATCATGATCATTGTTTTTGGACTGTTAATAGGTTTTTTTAAATATAAAAATGCCTTGACGGGGCCCACTGCTAGCTCACAACTTGATCCGATTCCAACGGGTATAAAGTCAATACCCGGCCAACAACAGCAAAACATTGAATATGCTAAGTTGCAACAAAAGGAGAATCAGGAAAAAGTGCAACGTGCCTTTAGGCAAGGTACCAGCGCAATTCCTACTATCATAGAGACAACCGCTAACCAAGCTCCAAGCTCTGGTACTACCGCCCTGCCAGAAAATATCCATGCTCTAGCGCTTGCAGCTGTCAAGCAAAGTGGTTGCAGTGTAGAGGCTTTACAAAATGCTAAACGGGCTGGAGTAACGGCGAGTGAGATCAAGCAATTAGGTTGCTCTGCCGAACAACTAAAGGCCGCAGGCTATTCCGCCAGCGATTTGCTAAAGGCAGGGTTTACCCTAGACGACTTAAAACGCTTAGGTTATGGCTTGGACGCCCTGCGTAATGCGGGCGTTTGTACCTGCGATCTTAAACATGCGGGTTACACAGCCGTGCAATTAAAGCAGGCGGGGTTTACCGCGGCCAATTTAAAATGTGCCTGTTTTACCGATGATGAACTTGCCCAAGCAGGCTTTCCTCCGGGTGCAAGTTTAAGCTCTATGGCTGCAGGATGCGATCCCTCTGCATTGGCGAAAGCCCGCGAACAGGGTGAATCACCTATAGAATTACGTCGCATGGGCTGTAATGCCTCACAACTGCAGCAACTGGGACTCTCAGCCAGCGAACTTAAACAAGCCGGTTATTCAGCCGAGGAGTTAAAGGCCGCTGGTTTTAGTGCCGGCGAACTACTAGCTGCAGGCTATACGCCACAGCAATTAAAACAAGCTGGATTTAGTGCTCAAGACCTACGCAATGCAGGGTTAACAGCTAGAGAACTTAAGGACGCGGGCTTTAATGGTACAGACTTAAGAGCTGCTGGTTTTAGTGCTGGGGAGTTATTAGCCGCGGGATATAATCCGCAGCAATTAAAGGAGGCCGGATTTAGTGCTCAAGATTTGCGTAATGCGGGATTGACGGCAAAAGAACTAAAAGCCGCCGGCTTTAGCCCTCAGGAATTAAGAGCTGCAGGATTTACACCGGGTGAGCTTAGAAGAGCTGGCTTCACGCCCGAGGAATTAAAAGCGGCGGGTATCGTTACCAAGCCAGGGGTTGCAATCTACGACTGCTCAATCGCGAGTTTGGCAAAGGCCAAGGCTGCAGGTGTTTCTGCTGCCGATATTCGCGAAAATTCGGGTTGCGATGCCACAGAATTAAAAGCGGCAGGTTATAGTTTAGCCGATCTAAAACAAGCTGGATTTACAGCAGGTGAGCTTAAACGCGCGGGTTATTCAATCGCAGAATTAAAGCGTGCGGGTTTATCGGCTTTGGAACTCAGGAATGCTGGCTTTTCGCCCGATGAGCTCAAGCGAGTGGGCTACTCGGCCGCTGAATTAAAGCAGGCTGGTTATAATGGCGGCGAACTAAAACGAGCAGGGTTTTCAGCAGCCGACTTAAAAGCCGCTGGTTTTTCCAGTCTGGAGCTTAAAAATGCCGGCTTTTCACCACAAGAGCTTAAGGCTGCAGGTTTTTCGGCCGCAGAGCTAAAGAGTGCGGGGTTTAGTGTAGGTGCGCTTAAGCAAGCGGGCTTTAGTGTAGCCGCTCTAAAGGATGCGGGTTTTAATGCGGGTGAGTTAAAGCGAGCTGGCTTTAATATTCAGCAGTTAAAGCAGGCTGGTTTTAATGGCAAGGAATTAACCGACGCGGGTTTTACGCTTACAGATTTGAAAAATGCTGGATTTAGCGCGACTGAACTAAAGCAAGCCGGTTTTAATGCCAAACAATTACGGGAGGCAGGTTTTAATGCCAGAGCCATTCAAGAAGCAGGATTTAGTGAAGCTGAATTGCAGGGGGCGGGTTTTACTCCGACAGAGCTTTCTCAAGCAGGTGTTATGCCCGGACTAGAGCTGAGTGATGGTAGTCTCACTGCCCGTGGTGCCGCCAATTTAGCCAGTGCGCAGAACTTAGCTCAGGGTGGCGACCAAATTGCCGTCTTAGCCGCTCAGCAGCGCCAACAGTATGATGAACAGCAACTTAAACAAAATTTGCAGGATGTGCAGAGTAATATGCAGGGCCAAGCCCAACAGTTATTCGGTAAATGGACTGCGGTAAATAACCAGGCATTAGTTGTGGGTGTAACCGATAAAGAGGTAGCCGATCAAGCTCAAGCTAGAATGGCTTCGGGTAGACAAGCTGTTTCCGGCCGAGATGGGGCTCTTAGCTCAGCAAACATAATGGCTAAAGCGGGCACGGTGATGTTTGCGGTATTGGATACGGCGGTTAATTCCGATGAACCGGGCCCCATCATGGCAACCATTGTCGAGGGCCAATTTAAGGGGGGTAAGCTTTTGGGAAGCTTACAGCCATTTGGACCCAATGCCGATAGGGTAGCACTAAACTTCAACAAGCTTATTTTACCCGATATGCCAAAAAGCATGTCGGTCAATGCCCTTGCCGTTGATCCCAATACGGCGAGAACCGCCCTTTCTAGCGATACCGATCATCATTATTTGTTACGCTATGGCTCATTATTTGCCTCATCATTCCTGCAAGGTTATGGTCAAGCGGTTATTCAGTCGGGTAGTTGGGAAATTGATAGATCGAGTGGCACAACCGAAAGAAAAACTAAAGAACTGGGTAGCAAAGAATTAGCGGCTGCCGGTCTTGGTCAGGTGGGTACGACTTGGGGCTCACAGCTAGGCAATATATTCAATCGCCCACCCACCGTTCACGTTTATGCAGGAACCAGTGTGGGAATATTATTTCAAGACGATGTACAATCCATTCAATAGCGAATTTAGAGGTAAAGTGTAATGAGTGATGAATTATATAAACCAGATCCTGATGATGATTATCAATTTACTGATAATGAAAACGCGGTTGTATATAAGGCTGATAAGCCCAATGTAGTAAAGAGCATCTTGAGCCAACGTAGATTATGGCTAGGTTTGGCTATACTGGTGCTAGGTATTATTGTCTATAAGCTTTCAGGAATATTTAGCAAGCAAAATAAATTACCCCAAGAAATTACTAGTCTGCCCAAAATAGAGCAGCCTGCACCCGAGTCACATCCAGTTGCGCCAGTAAAAGTACCGGCTCCAGCTGTAGAACCTGTTATTCAACCCAATAATAATCCATTTTTAGATAAACGTTTGGCTGATGTTGAACAACATAATAAAGAAGATACGGCGCGTTTAAGTCACTTGGAAGGTCGTTTAGATAACATTAATGCCGATTTTAGCGCACTTAGGGCCCAGCTAGGGCAGTTGCAAAGTGAGCTCAAGACTGTGAGCAGCCAAATGCTGGGACTAGAGCGTGATTTAGCAAAGGCTCAAGAAGCTGCTAAGCCTAAGCCGGTAGCAAAATCAAAGCCTGTTGTTTCTATAGAAGCCCGCCGCCCTCAGTATCATGTCCAGGCAGTTTTGCCAGGAAGAGCTTGGTTGGTGAGAGATGAAGACTCAACTACTTTAACCGTGGCAGTGGGTGATGCTTTACCCGGTTACGGAACGATTGTAAATATTAATCCGACTCGAGCTAGCGTAATCACAAGTACAGGCTATACTATACCTTATAAGCCAGACTAACTTTTTGTAAGCGCTATGACCGATGTTCCACAAATTCTGCTTAATTTAAGCACCATATATCCAAGTTTTTGGACACTGATCACGGCGATCTGTTTTGTCGCCGGGGTCATTTTTGCTCTTCGCTCAGTTTATGCCTTTAAGGTCTATGGTGAAGCGCGAACTATGATGAATCCACAGACCAGTTTGCGTGCTCCCTTGATATACCTGTTTGTTGCAGCAGCCTTGATCTATACGCCATCTGGTTTTCAAATGGTCATGCAAACCTTATACGGTTATTCTAAACCCCTACCCCTTGCCTATCAAGGATATTCAGAAGATGTAACCTCTGCCATCAGGGCGGTATTTGGTTTAGTACAGCTGGTTGGAATTGTCGCCTTTCTTAGGGGTTGGCTTAATTTAGCTAAGCATGCTCATCAAGGTGGCGGTGGTCAACACGGAATAGGTAAGGCCTTTACCCACATTATAGGAGGTATCATGGCGGTAAACATCGTAGGCACTTATAACATTGTGGCCGCAACATTAGATCTACCCCGATTGCAATTTTAAGATCTTAGACTATATTTATCATGTGCAGACAAAATTACTTTGGAGAAGTGAAGTGAAAACCTATTTGAAAAGCGCGATGCCTGCCCTCGGCAAGTATCTCATATTAGCAGCTATAACCTTAATATGTTTACATAGTGGTGCTGTATTAGCAGATAATAAAGATGGTTTAGCTACCGTAGCGAGTAACGTTACCGATGGCATGACCAACCTAGCCAAATTGATCACGGCGGTATCGTTTGTGATGGGATTTGGTTTTGCAGCAGCAGCTATCTTAAAGTTCAAGGCGCATAAGGATAATCCCGCGCAAATTCCCGTGGGAACACCGATAGCCTTATTATTCATTGCCGCGGCTTTGATTTATTTACCAAGCCTGTATCAATCCGTAGGTAAGACCATCTTTGGTGGTGGCGCAGAAGCGGGTAGCGCAAGCGGTATTACCAACCCTAATGATAAAGGCGGTGGTGGTGGCACTGCTTAAGCTGAGTGAAAGGTAAAGTAAGGCGATAAAACATCGCCTTACTTTTTTAGCTATTTTTTCAAGCTGCGATTGTAATTCTAGGATCTTAGACTACATTTATAAACGTGTGATTGTGCTAATTGTTTTGGAGAGAAAAAGTGAAAACGCATTTAAGTAATACAATGCTAAACGTAGCTAAGTATTTAGTTCTAGCTGCTTTAACCATTGTTTGTTTACACAGTGGCGCTGCGCTTGCGGCTGGAAATCAAGAAGGCTTAACCAAGGTTGCCCAAAATGTGACCGACGGCATGACCAACCTAGCCAAGCTTATCACGGCGGTATCGTTTGTGATGGGATTTGGTTTTGCAGCAGCAGCTATCTTAAAGTTCAAGGCGCATAAGGATAATCCCGCGCAAATTCCCGTGGGAACACCGATAGCCTTATTATTCATTGCCGCGGCTTTGATCTATTTACCAAGCCTGTATCAATCCGTGGGTAAGACCATCTTTGGTAGTGAAGCTCATGCTGGTAGCGCAAGTGGTATAACTGATCCTGAGAACAAGGGTGGTGGCGGTACTACACCTTAAGCTGAGTAAAGGGTAAAGTAAGGCGATGTTTTATCGCCTTACTTTTTTTATCAAAATCATTTTTTACCCAGATTATAACCCCTCTATCCAATACGCTATCATCAGTATCAAGAATATTTTAGCGGCAATTTACGAGATTGCATTTTTAAGATTTTAGACTATCTTTATAACAAGATGTGGGTGAAGGGTTACTGCCTTCTCATAGAATACATATAGATAAGTGGTTAAGTTGATAATATAGCTTTATTTAGGTTAACGGTGCTAAAGGTGAAAAAATTAATAAGATTTAATAACATCCGAATAAATAAACTGATTAGCATAACACTTGTCATCATGCTCAGTTGTTATACCCACTCTGCTTTTGCCGAAGCAGGGGATGCCATGACCTTAGCCGATGTTGCAAAAAACATTACCGATGGTATGGCAAATTTGGTACGATTGATCACCGCAATTTCATTTGTGATGGGATTTGGTTTTGCGGCAGCGGCTATCTTAAAGTTCAAGGCACATAAGGATAATCCCGCGCAAATTCCCGTAGGCACCCCGATTGCCCTATTATTTATTGCGGCAGCCCTCATTTACTTACCAAGTCTCTATGGAGCGATTGGCGATACGGTCTTTGGTACCGGGAAGGTTGCAGGTAGTGCTTCTGGTTGGACAGTACCCGATGATCCCAGTAAGGATAAAAAATAGTATCATGGATATTCAACTTTCAGTTAAACCCGGTAGTTGGGCTTTATTTGCAAGGCGTAAGGCAGACAAAGCCTTTCAGCCCTTTGCACAGCGCATTTTTGAACGTGACAATTACACCTGTCAATTTTGTGGCTTTCAAGCTCGAGATTATCAAGAAGTAGTCAACCTCGATCAAAATTACACCAATAACAAGTTGCCCAACCTAGCTACTGCGTGCTGCTTTTGTGCCCAATGCTTTTTTTTGGAATCAGTGGGTAAGGGGGGTTACGGTGGCGGTACCTTAATACATTTGCCTGAAATTAAACAAACCGAGCTCAATAGCCTATGCCATGTGCTTTTTTGTGCCATAACCAATGATACGGGTTATCGCGATGTGTCTCAAACCTTATACCGTAGCCTGAGGTTTCGCTCTCAAATTGTGGACAGACAATTTGGTGAGGGTTGCAGTGAGCCCAGTACCTTTTGCCGGCTTTTGATTGAATCAAATATGTATAATAACCCCGAATTTAATGCTAGAGTGATGCCGGGTTTGCGCTTATTACCATCCCGCGCTAAGTTTAAGACGCAGATTGAGCATTGGGCCTCAACTGCAATACAGGAAATTGCTTCAGAATTTTAGTGAAAGAATATGGCCTTGATTGACCCCATTTTTGATACGATAGATGCATTTTTAGCATGGATAAGCTCGTCGCTTAAGCAAACCGCTGAATCCTATTCAGATCTTGAAACAGCCGATAGTCCCACCGTATTGGTGGCACACGATGGCTCACTGATATCCGTGATCAAGGTCAATGGTGTAAGAGCTTTAGTGGGAACGCCAGAGTTTGACCATATTCAGGATGGTCTTGCTCAGGCATGGCAATCTGCCATGTCACGTCCAGGCCATGCCATCCAGGTTTTTTTCAATTATGATAGAGACCCTATTAAAGGTCAGATTGATGAAGCCTTAACACCCGCTAAAGAAACTGCCGAGCGGCTTAACTTAGACCTTGGAGATCTATTTCGCGAGCGGGTCAATCATTTAAGTCGTTATTGTGCCTCTGAAGATGTCTTCGTGGTGCTTTGGACTCGGCCAGGTATATTATCAAGAGAACAGTTTCAAAAGGCTCAGAAAGAGAAATTAAAAACTATTCGGGAAAAGAAGATTCCACCCTTTAGGCATACCCAAAATGTCATTGCTCCCATACCCGATCTTAGGGAAACTCATGACTCGTTCGTTAGAGGCACGCTAAACGATTTAAATGTTTTAAACATTTACTCAAGCTTACTCGAGGTGCACGATGCACTTTATGAAATCCGCCGTTCTATTGATGCGGATTTTACCGAGCCCAGTTGGCGCCCGGTATTGCCAGGTGATAAGATTACGGTTAAGGAACTTAAAAAAACCACCGGTCAAGTTTCGGATATTTTATGGCCATCTTTGGGCCAACAGTTATTTTCGCGTGACGCGGAAATGATAGACCTGAGAACCGTGCGAATTGGGGATAAGATTTTTTCCTCGGTGTTTATTGATCTATTTCCTAAGGATATTAAAGCCTTTATCAATTTATTCCGGCGCACTTTGCCAACCCAAATTCCCTGGCGAATTTCATTTTTTATTGAAAGTGATGGTGCTCCCAGTATTAAATTCAAGGCTTTACTAGCCAGTATTTTAAGTTTTACCTCGGCACAAAATCGACTTTTAAGTGACTCGGCAAAATTATTGGACTACATCAAGCTCAATACCGACGATGCCGTGGTAAGGTTACGGGTGGCCACCTCCACTTGGGCTCCCGCCGACAATATCCCTCTACTACGTACGCGTACGGCAGAGCTTGCCAAGGCTATAGAAGGCTGGGGTTCTTGTGACGTCACTGAGTTGTCGGGTGATCCCTTCGCAGGCGCCGTTTCAAGTATGTTGGGTGTTACCACAAACAGCATGGCTCCGGCATCGGTTGCCGCTTTTTCAGATGTCATTCATATGTTACCTATGACAAGGCCGGCATCTTTATGGAAAACGGGCGCCTTATTATTTCGCTCACCCGATGGAAAACTATGGCCATTTCAGCCTGGCTCAAGTGAACAAACCACTCACATCGATTTAATCTATGCCAGACCAGGCTCTGGTAAATCGGTGCTTTCCAATAGTATCAATCTTGCGCTGTGCTTATCGGCGGGAATCAATAGATTGCCACATATTGCCATCATAGATATTGGTCCTTCTAGTAGCGGTTTGATTTCATTATTGCGTGAAGCTTTGCCAGCCGATAAACGCCATTTAGTGGCTTATCATAGGCTCAGAATGTCGCCGGATTATGCCATTAACCCCTTTGACACTCAGTTGGGCTGTCGTTATCCTACGCCACAAGAGCGGAGCTTTTTGGTTAATTTCTTGACCCTATTGGCAACGCCTTTAGGTGCCGAAAGACCGTATGACGGGGTATCTGATCTGGCAGGCATGGTCGTCGATGAAATGTACAAGGTTTTTGCTGACGATGGTAATCCGGCCATTTATACGCCTGGCATCGAAATTTTGGTGGACGGCATCTTAGCGGAAATTGGGTTTATTAAGGATCAACGCACCACCTGGTGGGAAGTAACTGACTCATTGTTTATCGCAGGTTTCCACCATGAAGCGATGTTGGCTCAACGCTATGCCATGCCACTACTTGCCGATGTAACCTCAATTTGTCGAACACCCGCCATCGAGGATTTATATGGTAATATTACCTCACCTACCGGTGAAAGTTTGATCAATGCCTTTAGCCGAATGATCTCGGGGGCAGTACGTGAATATCCAGTGCTCTCAAGAGTAACCAGCTTTGATTTAGGTGAGGCTAGAGTCGTTTCATTAGACTTAGATGAGGTTGCCAAAAGTGGTGGTGATGCCGCAGATAGACAAACCTCTGTCATGTATATGCTGGCACGTTACATTCTAGCTCATAACTACTATCTCACCGATGATAATGTTGCGGATATGCGTCAAGAGTATCAAAGTTACCATCGTGAACGCGTGGCTGAATTGCGTGAGGATCCCAAGCGTATTGTTTATGACGAATTTCACCGAACTTCAAAGTCACGCGCTGTGCGTGAGCAAGTTATAGTGGATATGCGTGAAGGTCGAAAATGGAAGGTGCAAATTGCCTTGGTTTCACAATCGGTAGATGACTTTGACGCCGTGATGATAGAGTTTGCCACTGCGATCTATATCATGGACGCGGGTCCTGCCCAAGCCATTGAGAAAACCGCCAAGATTTTCGGTTTATCCGATACAGCAAAAGTAGCCTTGCGAACCCGAGTTCACGGTCCAAGTAGTGACGGTGCTACCTTCCTAGCCCAGTTTGCTACTAAGGGCGGCATGAATACCCAGTTGTTAACCTGTACCCTGGGCCCGGTGGAATTGTGGGCATTTAGTACCACACCAGAAGATGCTAGCATTCGTAATCAGCTCTATAAACGGATTGGTTCAAGTGAGGCAAGGCGAGTTTTATCCAACGTTTTTCCTAATGGTACCGTCACCAAAGTGGTAGAAAAACGCTTAAACGACTTACGTAATAATAAGGGTTTGATAACCGAGGAAGTGCGAGGCGGCATACTTGACCAAATCTTGGAGGAAATTTTAACGGCTTACCGACAAGATCCGGAACTCAAGCGTCTGCCTCTTTAAAAGCGATCGAATTGGGTGAATTTTATTTGCAAAAGCTTAACAGGGATGATTTAATCAGGATATGATAAATACCGAATTATTACTAAAAAAACTCTCCATTTTGCTTGTCGAAGATGATCCCATTGCCAGACGCGTCTGCAGCTTATTTCTACAAGATTTAGACTATAGTGTAGATATTGCCAATTGTGGGCAGCAAGCTTTATCTCTATTTAATGCCAACTACGATATTGTTTTTTTAGATATTGGCTTGCCTGATATCAATGGTTATGAAGTGGCCAAACAAATTCGCCTTTATGAAGAACTGCATCAGAAAAAGGCCGTGCACATAGTGGCGATAACGGCTCACGTTTACGACAGTGATAAAGCCGAATGCTTTGCCGCAGGCATCAATGATTTTATCAGTAAACCCATTTCCAAAGACTCTCTCTATCGAGTGTTACTTGATTTTGCAATAAATCACTGATGATAGCTACGAATTAGTCTCCATCAGCAAGCTGAAATTGTTCTCTTACGCCATGTTCATCGGTTAACTTATCAGGGTTTTCAGTCATCGAACACTCCCAAATTTGCCCCATTCTTTTTGCAAGCAAAATTACCTAACTTTTATATCCGAAATAACTAGCCATGGGTTGCTCTTTCTTACTGCCAATGAAGCGGAGATACTTGGATTAAATATGGTATAATATTTATGCATTGCTCTTAAGAGAGGAGATAATAATAATGAAAGAGCTATTCAACCTAATAAAAAAGAAGTTATTTGCTAATTCAGATAATCCTAGGGTAAACATACCCGAACCTGTTAATTTGGAAATTAATTTTGAGGGTAAAAGCCCACAAACCTATCTTATAGAGCAATACTTTCCCGACAGCTCAATGGATTTAAAAGAGCTTAAAGAGGATAAAATCTTTATTGCCGATAAGAGACTTTTTGCTAAAGTCTTCCATCAGTATTCCGATGATATGGAAGATGAGTTAAATGATGAAGAATATGTCGCCGCTCTAAAGTATCAAAAACTGTTTGCCAAAATTGACAATCAATATTCGGCTGAAAAACTAGCTTTATCCTCGAGTTTATCTTCCTATAATGAAAGTCTTTTTTTCCAACCCACGGATTCCGAAAAAACTGAGGGCGGCCCCGAATCTATTCATAGCTCTTTAACTTTATCAAGCTCATCTAAGATTTATGGAAGCTGAATAGGGGCAAGCTTCAGAAAGTGCAACTTAAAAAGGCGTTAGATTATAAAACAAAGTGATTGTATATGTAGTCAATTTCTTACATTTGTTTCAGCAAAGGCTACTAAACTTTAGCTTGGCTTTGTATTATAGTTATCTTCACGGGAACGTTAGGTATGGATACCGCATTCACTTAAGGATGAGTAAGCTACAGGCTAAAGCTCATGGAGGAGCAGAGGACCTAAGGACGGGTTCGAATTAGCCTGTGGCCTTCTTATCCCCCCTTTTAGATTAATAAACAATTACAGAATCTCATAGATCCTTTTAAAAAATAGCTGGCATTAGCACTAGATTAAGCAGCCAGGTAAGTTATGCCTAGCTGCCAATAGAAGCTGATTTATTTCAGGAGCGAGGCGTGTACCCAGCCTTCACTGGTTAAAATAACAGGAGCTCTATCTTCCTGAGCTTGCTTTAAATTCTCGGCAATAGTTGGAAATGCTTCCTGAACCTTTTTATCCTTAGCCCAATCTGCCACATGAGTTAAATTGACTTTAAATTTAACCTCAGACATTTTAACTCCACCCGCATCGGCAGGTTCGGTGTAATTGATGATTTCAACTTTAGGCTCAGCATAGCATAGGCCGACATTACCGCCAAAAAAACTCTGTTTCGTTGAACTCCGCTTGGCTGCATCAGCATCTTTGTAATACTGTTTACCCTTAGCCGTTAAGTCAAAGACCTTGGCTTTAACTTGTTTTTCCGGACCTAAGAAAGTCTGTTTCTTAACCAAGTCCTCTTTGACCGTTAATAGGCCTGTTGCCACTAAGGTTTCATAAGCCTTTAATTTACTCGTTTCATAGTGTTGTTGGTCTTCATCCATAGAGGCAGGGAAGACATCGATTCGGGTTAAGCAATAATCACTAGTGGGTACCTGGTTATAATACTTTTGAATTGCTTTGGCAAAATTTGCTTTAGACACAGATTTTGCGTTATCACAGCCGGTAATACTACAGCAGATAAAGGCGACTAAACCAACTCCAATAAATTTTTGCATAATGCCCCCTTGGGTTAAAATGTGCATATTTATTTTACCCATAGTACATTTTATTTTGCAAAGCTTATTGTAAAGAACAATGCTAAAATCTAACCCATGGCTCTTTCAGCTTTAAGCCAATGCCGGTCTGGCTCAGGCAAAAGGGTTTCATTTAATACATCAAGCTTTTGCTGGGTTTTGGTTTTAAAGAAATCAGTCTGAGGTAAAGCTGAATTATCCTTAGGTTTGTTTGTAGGGACTTCATTAAAGAAATTGTCTAAGGAGGTTTTGGTCTGCTGTATTACTTTTCTAATGCCTATAACCAAGGATTTCAGCACATTACAATGGGTGTAAACCGCACTCTTCTGTAGAGCCGTATTAATGTGTTTATTGCACTCTTCTCGATGTTTTTGCACGCATTGCTGAGGCCCTGAATAATTTGAGCTCTTCAAGGCGCTGGCGTCATTTCTAATGTTATTTTTTTGGATAGTAAGATCAGTATAAAGCGTACGCAATACCTGCAACTTATCCTCAGCGATTTTTACGTTAGCGGGTAATTTAAAAAGCGAGGGTTTGGCCCTTTTTTTCATCTGCTCAATATCATCTTTAAGCTGTGGCAGAATGATTTTTTCTAAATGGTCCGCCATTTGAGTTAAAACCTGTGGGGCAAGCTCGTTTTGGCATATGATTGCAATGCGGCTATCTACCTTGGTAAGCAAGCTCTGTAGAAATTGTTCAAGCTGGGGTAAAGAGTTTTTAAGCTTAGCCGCCACAGTTTTTATGCTCAGCAAACTGTCGAGATCAAGCGCATAAAGACGCTCCTCGGTAGGAGCTTGCTGCTCATTTCCCTGGTTTTGATAAAGCTGATAAATAATCTCGGCCTTCTGCGGGCTAAGCCCAGACTTGATGAAGGCATTGGCCTTATGCTGAGGATGCAGGTGTAAATAGGCTAATTGGGCATTAAGACAGACATAAAATCGCTGTATGTTTAGGTCACCTGAAACTAGTTTACAGGTAAATGACTGTAGAGTGAGCAAACTGTCGGGAGAAAGTAGGCTCAATAGGTTGAGCTTAAGCCTTTCCTCAAGCTCAGTATCTGACAAAGCCTGGGTAGAGGTAAAAATTTCATAAATAACGGCTGCAGCTTTTCGGCTGCCACCCTTAGTGATAAAGGGGTTAGCAGGGTTATCGGGATGCAGAAGTGAAGTCTGTATCACCTGCGCTAAGTAAAGCAATTTTTCAAGATGAGTTTCTAAATAGGCCCTTAGCTTCGAATGTTCTTTAGAAAAATGCCTAAGCAAACTTAAATTCTCGGGTAAAGTTCTTAAAATCCGCAAAATAATTTCTTGCCGGGACGGTACTTGTAAACGTTTATAAGTTTTAAGCTGTTCTTGAAATGATTCCAAAAATGCCCATTCGCTTTGCGGCAAGCTAATTTTTAATGCTGAATAATCTTGTAAGACCAAACGTATCAGGGGTTCAAGTTTAGCCAGTTGAGTGGCAAATTGATGATCATGATAGCGCTGGTGAAAGCGCTTAAAAGCCGGATGGGTGCTGGCCTCTCTAATCAATTTGTTAATAAAGGCTTGATTTTCATTGAGCACATTCTGCAACAATTTTGGGTATTGGGGATTTCTTAAAGCATGAATTAAATCTTGATAGGCTTCTGGATCATCATTTTTAAGTTCTCGAACGTATTCGATTATTTGGTTAATTGAGTCAGGCGAGCCAGCTAGAAATTTTTTTAACTCTTGAGGATGCCAATCGGCAATCAGTAGAATTTTTCCAATGTCTTCCAGCTTAAGTTTAGCCATAGTTCTATCTGGTCAATTATTTACTGGTAACATAGCATAAAAAGCTTAAGGAATCCTTAACTGTAAAATTTTTATTTTGCTAAAGCTTTAGCATGGGCTAGTTGATAAGAGTTCAGATTTAATTTAAGATGACATTAAGTCAATATGAGCAAATATCGGTTGTTATTCTTTGTCTAACCAGAGTGAAGCAATTATGAATCCAGAAGAGATTATAAATAAAGAAGAGCAATTTTTGCAAACGGTTAAAGAGATTCATCCTAAGCTAGCTGATAAAGTGACATCAGACCATACATTTGCGTTAACTCTAATCGAAAATCGCAAGTTCATAGAAGAGCTTTGGTACATCAATGCGGTGATCACTCTGGCTAAGCCCTTAACTAAAGAGAAACTTTCAGATGCTCCCCTTACCAAATTAAACGTTGATATTATTCTGCATATTTGTAATTTTCTACAGCCAAAAGAAGCTCAAGCAGTCGAGGCTCAATATATGGGCAAACGCTTATGGAATCGATTTAACCCGGGCTTTTTTGCCGAGCAACGTCCCGCTTCGCTGCAGGCTTATCAAGCTACCTTAACCTGCTATCCGCCACCACCTAAGCCCGTTCGTGACTACAATGGTTTACATCGGGAATTATATGCAGAAATTACTACCTCGACTAAACCCGACCTAGAGCTAGTCCCTGCCCATCGGTCGAGTTGTAATATTTTATAGACTGGTTAAAGTCTATAATTTTTAAATGCAGGATCAACTTTGTGCTCGTCACTAGCCTCTTCTCTATTACTATTACCAGATCTTGGCTGAGCATTAGATGAGCTTGCGGTAGAGGCTGGTTTAGACCATAGTTTTGAAAACCAAGCCGTAGTCCAACTCGATGATTGTTTTGCTGCGGTTTGCTGTGTGTTTGGTACTTGAGCTTTAGCTTGTGTTGCTGTAGCGTTATTTGCCAAACTCAAGTGCTCGGCAATGGCTTCTCTGAAATTCTGATAGAATGTAGCCAGCATTGGATCACTACTCTGAAGCTTTGCTAAGGCTTTTTGGTAATCCACTACCTGTTTAGGAACTAGCAAACGCAGAAAAGCCGTGCTAATGGTTTCCTTTAACAATTCTTGTGTATGTCCTTGCGCAGCATAGTCCTTGTAAATGGCAAAAACTAGGGGAGACAAGGGCAGCTCTCTAAATGGATTTTTGGAATTCTCAGGGTGTAGGTTTAAGTGAGTCAATTTTTGATTAAGGCAATGATAAAACCGTCCTAATACCTTGTCCTGAGTTGCTAATTTTCTAAGCTTATCTTTTAAGTCAATTTGCTCATTAGTATCCAAGTTCTCAAGCAGCTGCGTTTCAATTTGGGCCTTTATCTGCTTATCGCTTAAAGGTCCTGGTGCTAACATCTGAGTATCTTCATAAACTTGCTGTAAAATTTTAGCCTGCTCAAAACTAATGCCTTGTTTTATAAAGGGATTATGAGGATGATGAGGATTTAAAGGACTCATATTGGCATTTAGTTTAGCTAAATTTTTTATGAATAAACCTAGGATTTTTTGTTGTAAACCACTGATTCCGTCTGTGGTGTTAGATATTTGTCTAAGTTTATGAATTTGACTGAAAGATAAATCATTGAGGTTTTGAACTAGGCTCTCAAGCACCTGCACTGAAAGAGTATCAATATTGTTTTCATTAAGACTTGGATATAATGCTAACAAAAAGGACTCAAGAGCTTGAGCAATTTTCGCGGGGTTTTGATTGGCCGTTATAATTTGCGATTTTAACTCAAAGCGCTTCTCAAGCAGGCTCTGAACTGCAGTTGACAAAACCTTTAATGTACCACTGGATTTCTTAGTTCTATTCAAACGGCCTAAAAAATGTGAAACTGAGTTTTTCACTGTTTCTTGAACACTGGAGCTTAAAATCCGTTGTAAGCTCTGTAGCTTTGCATTGTCAAAGGCTTGCAGTTTCTGCATGGCGGTTAATTTTAGTTGCAAGGCTTCATTACCTGAATTTGTCGAGCTCGAATTTTGCTTAAGCTGAATGGCAAATGTATTTAAATCCTGATTTAATTGGGCGAGTGCTTGGTAAAAAGAATCCTTTTTAAAGCGATAGTCACTACTTTGATCAATTCCGGTTTCACTAAGGTTATAATAATCAGAAATCTCAAACCATTGATTGAACTGAGCAACTCGCCTTGTGTTTTCAAGCTCGGGTAAGAGCTTCTGGCCAATTAAATTGCCCAAATCTTGCAAAGCGTCGACAAAATTAAAATCATTCTTGGAATCAGTTTGGCTTGGAGTTTGTACTACTGGAACCAAGCTACTCAGAAACTGCTGGTTTTCGGCAAAAATCTGCCATAATTTAGGATTTTTCTGCAAAAGTTGCGACATCTCTTGGGAACTTTCGGGTAGCCGTGCTAGGATAGCAAAGAAAGTCCGGCCATCTTCGTTTGCAAAATGGGTACTTATAAAGGACTCAACTTGCTGAATCTTTTCCGTTTGGTTTGGTAGTAAAAATTCTAAACCGTTTGGTTCTGTTGCAGCGAGTAACAATTTCTGAATGCGGGTTAAAAATTCAATTTTCTCAACATTGTTAAGATCGCCAGCATGGTCATTATAGCGTTCCGCAAAATAATTAATAGCGGCTCTAAATTCGCTGTTGTTGGCTTTTGAAAAGAGTAGGTTGGCAAAGCCAGAATGTCTTGTTATGAAATTTTCTAGTTTTGATTTGCTGTTCAATTGCACGACAGCTAGCAATTTTTTATAGGTTTCAAAGTCAGCTAGCTCAGAATCTATTGTTTCTTCAATAGTTACTCTGGGAAAAGTAATGTTTAGCCCTCTACCATTGAGTTCTCCAACAAATTTGATAATTTTTTGTAAATACTCGGGTTTATCTTTAAACCAGGCGCTCAATTCACTGCGCTGGAAATCAACCCCATCTCCATCCGCTATATGCAGTAATCGACAAATATCTATAAACTCTTTATTTATTATTGGCATAGTCACATCTCCTGTTGAGTCTGATGTTTTTACTATACCAACTTAAGCTTAAGAAAATATGAAGAGTTTCTTAAGGTTTTCTTAACAACTTTAAAAATTTAGCTTTCTAGCCGTGGGGCAGTGCATCTGCTCACGCTGGACAATAAAGTTTTGCATGCGCTCGGTGATAAACTTGTCAATGGTTTGCAGATCGGAAGCTTGGCTAAAAAATGCCTGAGGCGCTGAGCCTATGAAAAATCTTTGTGCCAGAGGCTCCGTGGGTTTTACCTGACAGCGATATAAATAGCGAAAAGCCGATAAGGCCTTGAGATAATCTTCGGAAGTTAAGTTAAAATCTTCCGCCCTTTGCTCTAAAATATCTAGATAAGCCTTAACATCCCGCAGAAAGGGATGTTCGGTGGATTTTTGTTGCTGTGCTGAGGATTGTAGAAAGGTTTCGCCTTGTTTATGCAGCTTTTCGAGAATCGCAATGACCCACCAATAGAGGCCATGGCCCTTGCCTTCCTTTTTAAGGTATTCACGCTTTAAGCCCAAAAATAAAATCTCGCTTTTGCAGCTAGCGATGTCTGCATCCATATTTTCAAGTATGGGATCGCTTTGGCGCTGGATTTGTTGGCGTGTCGCGTGATCTAGGTTTTGAATTCGTTTAACAAGATGCTGGGTTCTAGCATTTTGTAGTTGTTGTAGCTTTTCCTCGACAGCCGTTTCTCTAAGGGCCAAGTTCTCATCTACAGTAGGGATAGCTAATTTTAAAGCATCGGAGGAGGGTATGTGGTCGTAGTTTAGTTTATGGTCTTGATTCTGGGCGAGTTCAAGCCGAGTATTACGGTGTTTTTGTAAATCGTCGTAAATACTCACCTCCCATAATTGAGTACAATATCGTTGATCCTCGGGTTCGGCATTGATGACACGCCCACTTTGCTCCCAAATTTTGTAAGAGCGCTCATTGCGGAAAATTCGCGCTTGAGGAAAATTTTCAATAGCTTCATGAAAGCGTTGATTATTGGCGATTTCATACAGGGCCTTGCTAATATCTAGATAGTCGAGGTGTAAGCCCGCTAAAAAATCGCTGAGCTTTAAATTTAGGGTGGTGAGTTTGTCTTGCGCGTTAATGGTTTCTTGTTTTTTAAGTTCATCCCAGATTAGGCCGGCTCGAATTTGATAGGGGTTATCCCATTTATCAATAAAAGTTTGCCTAGCGACTGCACGGTGCCGCTTGGAACCGGCTAAATCCTTGAGAATATCCTGCACGTCTTCTCTGGAAATGATCAATTTTGGCTCGCTCAAAGACGCCAGGGTAATTTTCTCGTCGGAAACCATGCGCCAGGCATCGGATAGCCTATCCTTGGCATTTATAATGCCCAGCGATTTTAATTCGCTCCACACCGCGGCTGCTTGATGCTGGTATTCGGGTTTAAAATAGGCCACAAAGCGTTTTTGGGTGATGGCGACAGTTCCCGAACGTTTTCCCGTGTTTTTGATAATACTAAACTGCTCCATGCTCAAGCGAATACAGTGCGCTTGGCTAAAGTCAAATTCTTGGTTCTTGGTCTTATGCCGGTTGTAAATTTCTTCTCTAGCTTGAATGATATGCCAATAGAGTTTACCCTCGGCAATGGCCATCTCGACTATGGGCTCAACCTTAAGCTCTAACTCAAGTTGTGCAGCCAAAAAATGGATGAAACCGGTGTTCCAGTTCTTTTCAAGCCAGTCTTGCTGCAATAATTGTTGGAATTGCTCTAAGCCTTGGGTTTCAATGTAAGCTTCAATGGCTGATCTAAGATAAGATGAAACTTTTTGATTGGCTTGATGTAAGCCATAGCTCTCTTGCAGTGGCTTCAGCATTTTGGCCATGGGCTCAGGGAAAATATGTAAAGCTAGGGCCGCTGCCTGCAGGGCTTTACCGAGCAACTTAGCATCAAGACTAGGCAATTTTTCAAAAAAATGTCTTTTTGCTTGAGGAGATAGGGGAGTTAAGGGCAAGGCTTGTAAGTTACGGGGTGGGGTTTCTTCTAAATTCATGACCATCTCCTTTAAGCTTTAGGAATTTAGCATTTGGCGCAATTCCTTTTTGATGAATTTGCTAAGTTGTTCCTCTAGCCAACTCAGCAGTTTTTCAAGCCAGGAGGCCTCTGGTTGAGGCTGGGGAACAAAGCCCGTGGAGACTTGCTGACGCTGTTGCCAGTTGGTGAGATATTGTTCAGCCACCCAAGGATCGCGAATCACGATGACATTTTCAGCATTTCGTTGCTGCGCGGAGTTTGTAAAGTTAAATGAACCCGTAATGACCAAGTTATTATCGATGATTATAACCTTATTATGAGCAATGGCAGGGCGCTGATCTATCCAAACCGGGATCCCTTGGCGGCTTAACCAGGTTACCACCGAATGTGGATTGGGAGTACGTTGGCTTTTGTCCACTAAGACTCTAACCTTAACCCCTTTATTCCTGGCTTTAACAAGAGCCTTGGCGATAGAGGTGGCGGTAAATGAATAGGCTTGTAAGTAAATAGAGGTTTTAGCGGCTTGAATCTGTTGAATGATAAGTTCAGTACAATTGTCGCCAGGGGTAAAGCATAGGCTGTATTGCCCCTTAGTATTAGCGGCTTGAACTAAGGTACTGAGGCTAAGTGTAAAGAGCAAGATGCTTATTCTTAAAATCTTCATCCCAAGTGCTCAGGTAATTCAAAGGCCGTTAATAAATCCTTAGTAAAGGGATTGATGGGTTCCCTAGCTTCCAGCTCAAATTGCAATAGATTGTCATTGGCATTCAGGGCAAGAACATACTGTTTAGGATTGGGACCGGCTAATAAGGTGCCTTGGGCTAAAAAGCGAAATAGACTCCAAGGACCACTCAATGAAACAAGCTGATGCATGCCGGTTTTATCCTGGTAGTTTAACTTAACGTATCCGGATTTTTCTCCCCGCCAGGTTAAATTAAGGCTTTCAGTTTTGCCAGGATAAGCCAAGGTCTTATCATCAAGAACCAGGTTTAAAGCCGGAATACGAGCATCAATGGCTAAAGTTGTTAAGCTGTAATTTACCTCTGGCGTATCGCCCTGTTGTGGATAAAACATGCGTTGAATGATCGCCGCCTGTTGAATGGCTGCCAGGCTTTCGGCTTTAATATTTAAACCCTGGTTATCTAAGGTCTTTAATTGCCAATGGGTATCAGCTGTATTAAGAAAGGGTTTTAAAAGGCTGATGAAATACTCATTGAGCAAGCCCGATGGAGCAAAGAACTTATTAAAATGTTCTAGGTTTACATCTTCCTGGGCTAGGTCTGCAAAGGGAAAGTGCTTGGCAATATTTTGCTGATAAAAATTAAAAACCTGTTGCTGCCATATTTGGCTTAAATGGGAGGAGGCATGATTTAGGGTATAACGCCAGCTATTATCGGCTAATTGATAGAGCCAAGTCTGCCAAGGGTTAGGTAACTGTTTAGCAAACTCACGTACATCGGTGATAGGGTGGCTTGCACTTGCCGAAAGCAACCGAGTTTTAGCTGCATTGTAAGCGGCTTCATCCATATCCCCGTTAAGCTTTATTTCTAATAAATAAATTTGTAGTTTACGAATCTTAATCTGTAGCGCTTGCCATAAGCTTTGTTTAGCCAGTAGTTCATGCAAGCTGGCAAATTTCTCAACTAACCTTTGAGTAAGGTGCTGGCTATTGCCTTGAGTTAGCTCGGTAATCTGAGTATTGCTATCGATAAGGGCCAAGGCTTGATTGAGCGTGGAATCACTATACAGTAATTTTTCCAGCAGTTCAGTAGTCTCTTCGGGATTACCTAGATTTAACTCTGAAAATTCCCTCAATACCCGTTGCCAGTGATGCGCATAGTCAGCAAGATAGAGATCGCTTACCTGGGCCTTTAAATTATCTAGGTTTATCAGATCAAAGGGTTTATCCTCAAGTTTGCCAAGCACCCAGTCACCGCTCCAGGCTTGCTGGCTGGCTAGGTCAAGACCCTTGGCATAGATGGTTTGCAGCGTTTGTTTGGTATAAAAGCTTGAGATACCAACTTGGATTTGGCTAGAGCTGGTATATAAATTCAGCTCGGGATACCAAGCCAAGTTATGTAAAATCGTATAACTACGTTCTGCCAATGGCAATTGGTTAAGCCTTAAGCGCGCAGCTTCAATCAGTGAGTGCTCAAGTGGTAAGGGATTTAAGGGAGTGGCAAAAAGATTTTGTAAATGCTCATGCAGAGCTGAGGTAAGCTCTGGTTTGTAATCCTGCTGTTGCTGCCAAAAATGGATAAATAAATTCTCAAGCAATGATTGTTGTCTATGTTGAGCATCAGCTAACATTAAATAAGCTTGTAAGGCTGAATAAAGCTGAGCTGGCTTAACCTCTACGGGGGAACGCAGATGAGCACTGAATTCCTTGGCCAATAAGGGTAGAAGCAGTTTTCGCAATGCCAGCTGGTAGGTTTGATAAGCGGTACTGCGTAATTCCCGGACCTTTTTAGCATTAAACCAGGCGCGAGGTATGTCACTGGCCTGTTTTAAAATAGTGAGTAATTCAATTTGTTCAGCAATGGATTTAGCTTGAGGTGATTCGCTCATGACCTCATATTTAGCAAGCACTTGTTCAGTGTGGTGAATGGCCGTTAATTGGCGACTAAAAGCATAACCCCAAGCGCTTGCGCCTAGAATAATGATGCTAGCTGCAGCAAGGTAGGCTCCCCGCCTTGACCACGATTTGGCATGAGCCTGTTGGGTTAAGCCTTGCGAAAGTTGCTGCTGGTTGAGCTGTTTTAAAAGGTTTTCGACAAAATAAGCTTTAGGAAGTTGAGCCTTATTGGCCGGTTCGCTAAAGGAGGCATGTAAATGGGCCAGACTGGTGTTGAGAATATCGGCTGCCGACTTGGTAGCACTGCTGGTAAAATAAACATTGCGCCAGATTAAGCCTTTTTTTTCTGGTAAGGCGTGCTCCATAAATTCAAGCAAGCGAGGTTTTAAGTTCGCCATCCCCATGGGAAAATCATGGATCTTTGCGCGTTGGTTCAATTGGCTTTGTTGCTGCAAGCGAAATAGAAGTTGCTCATTAAGTTTTTGGAGTAAAGCGTCGAAGCGTTGATTGATGGTGTCTAATTCAGCTGAATTACAGGAAAAACTCCAAGTTTGAGAGCGTTCTTCACGACTTAGATCATAAAAAAATTCACTAAAACCATTAAGGCCATCAAGTTTATTGACGATTAGGTAAATGGGAAACCCTTGCCTTAGGCTTTGTCTTAAGCCTTGCAATTGTGAGCGAACGGCTTCGGCAGCGGCTAAAACCTCCTCGCGACCGTTGCTAAGATCTGGAATGCTGATAACGATAATAACCCCGAGTTGTTTATTTTGCCTATAATAAACAGCTAGCAAGCGAGTAATTTCTCGCCATAGGCGAGCGTGTTTTAGCTGTGCGGCGTCGGGATCAATGTGACTAAATTGTCCACTTAGGTCAACATACACGGCTTGCTCGGTTGCCCACCAATCACAGTACTGAGTTGAGGTAAGGGCATGCAGATTGGCACGCTGACTTTTTTTGGCCAGGATAAATTCTTGCTCCGAATGTGCCAAGAGCGAAGTTTTTCCTGCACCAGCAGGTCCTAGTAAAATAAACCAAGGCAAGTCGGTTAAACTGCGTTTATCATTTAAGCGAGTCTTAGCAAGAAATTTGCTTGCACCTTTAAATTGTTCGCGGAGTTTAATCAGGTCCTCATCATGAGAAAAGTGTTGTTGCGAATGACTCATTGCTACCTGCTAATGTCTGTTGAATCCGTTGTAGTTCCTGATAGGTTGGGGTAGTAGCCAGATCAAGTACATAATTGAAGCTGGCCAGCAGCAATACTAAAAAGCTTAAGGTTGTGCCCGTAGTTAGCTTAAGCATAGAGGCATGGGCTTGTTTGGTTAACGAGGTTGTAGTAGCGGTTTGTTGTTCATCAAGACTTAAGATTTTACTGTATTCACCGCGACGATCGCGAATTTGTTGGTATAACTGCTTGCGAAGAGCCTCCAATTGGGATTTACCCTCGGGTTGAGAGCGGTATTTACCCGTATAACCTAAGCTTAAGATCAAATAGCCCAGCTCTAATAAGTCCAGGGGCATGGTTTCTGGAAGTTGTTCTATCAGGGCAAAAAAATCAAGTTTGTTATATTTGGAAGGCGGGATAATTTCAATGACCTCTTCGCCTGTGTGTTGCTCCGCCTCTAAAAAGGCCGCATTTAACATGTGGTAAGCCATTTGCAAAACTTCCTTCTCATAGTTTTGCTGCGAGCCCAAGGTTAAAAAAGCTTTAAATTCATGTTCCAAATAGCCACTAAACTCATCTGTCAGGTGAATTTGCTGGGTGTTGAGCCGGCTCAACAAACTCAATAAAGGGGACGCGGCTCTAACCAGGGGATTAACGCCGGTTTTCTCGGTATAAAGCTGCGAGCGATAATAGCTGGTTGATTGAGTTGTAACGGGGGCCAAGGCCGCAAGATAATCGGACCAATAGTTATACGTTGTATTAAAAGAAGCATCGGCGACATGTACATCAAAGCTATAGTCTGGCATAAGCACATAGTAAGTTAAAGTTGATTACTGATTATACTCAAAGTGGCAAGAATTTCGATAGAAAAATGCGTGGCTTAGCTAATTCTTATGTCTATAAGTCGAGAAATTTTCTCTCTGGGAAAATTTTTGCTATTCAAGGGCACAAATGATTCAATTTACAGGTTGGCAACTGGCGATTTAGAGCGCTTACCAATATCGATCAGGCTGAGCCTAAAGCCTGCTATAAACAGGGATTCCAAAACTCAATAAACTGTCCAAGGCTTGAAATTAAGCCTTGGACAAAATGGTTATGTTTATAACAAATGGGCCGTACGGCTGTTGGGTTGTTTGACAACATATTCTTCAACTTCCTCGATAGAGCTGATTTCACCTCTCTCTAGCTTTTGCTTCATCGTACTCCAGGGATTTTTAAACAGCGTGTTACTATATTGTTGATAATAAGCGAGTTTAAATTGCTCAAAGCGGCGCTCCTGAATTAAGCGCGTTTGCTCTTGTTTTTCAAGCCGCTCTTGAAGCTGCTTGGCGATAGTAGGTCGCTGCAATTCGAGTTTCTGTTGTTCCTCGCGCTTGATTGTGGTGCGAAGCTCTTTAGCTATTAAGCCACGATTTTTCTCGGCTTTAGCTTGTTCCTGCAAAGCGATGGTTTGCAACGCTTCTTGGTATAAGCTTGGACGCAGTTCTTCAATTTTGCTAGCTTCTTGCGCTCTGATTCTTGCGATTTCTTGTTCGCGGATTTTTTGTGCCTGTTTCTGCTCTTCAATTTGTTTATCATAGGCGGCTTGCAGAAATTCTTTGATCTCTCGTTTAAATTCAGGCTGTGGTGTGAGCTCCTTGCTGGTTAAGGTGATACCCGTTAAAGGACAGGTATCATGGTTTTTAAGCCACTCGGTTATCTTTGTCCGCTCATAGATTTGACCTTTGACCGTACACACGGGATCTAGCATAAATTCATGGGAAATCGAGTCGATATATCCCAAGGAGCGCGCTTCATCCTCGAGTTTTTTTAGGTTTTCTGAGCTTAGTTTTTCAAGCAAATTCATGATGGGGTCAACGGGTTGAATTTGTTTATAGGCCTCGACAAATTGCCATTTCCCCTCATTGGCAGCGGTTAGCATCAATTTTTCCGTGGCTTCGGCGCCATAACGAAGCAATAATTTGGTTGCCTCGAGATCATCGTTATCATAGGCAATCCCTAAAGACGTGCATTGCCCTTGCGCTTGGTAATTTGGTCTGGCACCATGTTGTAATAAGGCTTCGGCAACCTTTAGGTCATGGTTTAGTATTGCCCGGTGTAAGGTCGAGTAGTAATAATAGTTTGCGGAAGTGTAATTGACGTTGGCTCCGGCTGCGATAAGGTCCAAGGCAAGTTGAGTTTTTTGCTTTTTTACAGCCATATACAAAGCATAGCCATAGCGGGCTTTATCTGCTTCATCGGGTCTTCGGGTACAAAATAGACTCACACAATCCCAATTTTCTTCTGAAACGGCAAATTGGATCGGTGTTTGTGAGTTTTTTTGATAGCTAAGGTCGGTTTTTTCTTGCAGTAAACTTTCGACCTGGGTTAATTCATTCTGTTCTATAGCGATAAATAGAAGTTGGCTATACAATTGCGCTGATTTTTTCATGGTAATACCCTCAAGTTTGGACTAGAACATCTTGCTGTAAGCATTAAATCTAAGGGTTTCTGAAGCCATCCTATGTTTAATTTGCTCATTCTCAGTTTAAAACATTGATTTAGCATAAATAAAATCAATTATATTTAACCTAACAATAGGTTTTTGCTATATGGTCGAATAAGCCATGCATTTAATAAACCCATTAAATAAGCTAAAATGTTGAGAAAATTTCTCCAGGGATCCTCATGAGCGTTAAGCCTTTAAATATTTTTCAAACCTGGTTCACTCAAGCCCAACAATTTGAGACTGAGCCAGAGCGAATGACTCTAGCCACAGTGGGAGAAGAGGGTATGCCCAATGCCCGTACCGTATTGCTAAAACAGGTCGATGAACGCGGCTTGGTGTTTTATACTAATTTAAGAAGTCAAAAGGCTAAGGAATTAAGTCAAAACCCTCAAGGGGCGCTAATGTTTTATTGGCCTAATCAGCAGCGTCAAGTCAGGATTCAGGGAAGAGTAGAAAGGGTCAGTGATGAGGAGGCCGATGCGTATTTTCAGACTCGGCCACGAGGCAGCCAAATTGGTGCTTGGGCTTCATCGCAATCGCAAATAATGGCTAATTACCAACAGCTTTTGGACAATGTTTCGAGCTACACTGCCCAATTTGAGGGCCAAATGGTGCCAAGACCACCCTTCTGGTCGGGATACAGAGTTATACCCTGCAAAATCGAATTTTGGGAAGGTGGTGAATATCGATTACATAAACGGACCCAGTATTCATTAGAAGGTCATACTTGGAAAGAAACGTTGCTATTTCCATAATCCTCATCGTCTTCATACGTATCGATGACCATGGAATTATCCGCTAGCTCATTTGGACCGCTGGCATCGTTTCTTTGAACTTGGCTTTGGGTTGATGCGGCCTTAAACATTGAATAGTGCTGATAAACCCTTTTAACTTGATTCTCAAAATATAGAATATTAGAATGCATACCATTAATATGGCGGCATTCAAGCGTCAGGCGAAGGGCATTATAGTGCATTTCTACATCGTATCTGTCGGTATTTTCCGGCATGTTGACGGCGCTATATAAAAATGCTTTTTGAGCACCTGCATAATTGCCTTGTCTATAAAACTTTATACCATCTTCATAAGACTTTTTAGCCGTTTGAAATAGGTCTTCTGCCGATCTGGAAGGAAAAGTAGTATCTTGAACACTTGAGTTTCCCACTGGTTCATCGTTAGCTTGAGCCTTTTTTTCAAGGTCTGCAAATGAGTCTTGAATAAATTGTTTATTAGAGGATGTTTGTTTCACGTTGTTTATTTCCTTGCGTTGTTTATTTCCGTTCATAGGTATAGATGACATCAACCCCACTGTTGTCTAAGGTGGTTTGGGTTTGTAGCAACAACTTGCGCCAAAGTTGAAAGCGAGCGGTAAAGGTATTGATGTGTTCCACTATGCCCATACTATAGCCTATATGCAGCCTTGGGGTAAGTTGCTTACCCACCATCAATGAGGTATTTTGAACCATCATGCCTTTTTCTTTACTATATTGTTGTACGTTACCAACATCTAGTTCATCCAAGCCCAGGCTATTTTGCAAGTCCTTTTTGATGTTTCCTAACTGGTCATTGCCAGGATTTAAGGCGGTTGCTGCTTTAAAAAGTAACTGACCCTTGGCTCCGCTTAATTGGTTGACCGGTGCTCCAGTCAGAATATAGGATAAAATATCGGCTTGGCTTAAATTGGCAGGTTCTGAAAATAAATTAACCTTGGGTTGTTTGAGCCGGCCCTGAACATTTACTCCCACGACTAGTTCTTCTAATAAACTGGTATTTATGGTTCGGGCAGCCAAAATGCTAAGCCCAGGGTTATCGATATTACCACCGGCATAAACTAAACGGCCATTACGGATGATTAAGTTTTCGCCATACACATTATAAGTACCCTTTAAGATATTGAGCTGACCGGTTGCCGTTGTGGGGTGATTGGGCTTGTCATTGATAATCAGATTACCCTCAATTCGCCCCTTTAAACCCTTTGAATCCACGGTAACCTTGTCGCCAAGCTTTAATTTGATTTCGGTATGAAGAGGCACGGTAGTACCCGTAGTGACTTGTTGTTTACCCATGATAACCATGTCTTCTGGCAATTCTACGACCTGCTGGCTAAAGTTGCTGGGCTTTAGCTCAGCCTGAGGAATTGTAATGGTGCCGGTTAATTTCAGTTGCGGGCCATGCGTTGCCAACAGTAAGTCTGGATTGGCAATGACCTGATACTGTTCGGTGTTAATGATAAGCGCATGTTCTCCTGTCAAAGCGGTCCTGCTTGTTATGGGGGTGCTGAACAAATTGAGATTGCCAGCCAGTTTTAAATGGCTATCACTACCTGCCTTTGCCGTGAATTCATAATCGATTTTACCATCGGCTCGGCTGGTGGCAGATCCTTGTAACTGTTCAATTTGGGTACCAAAGTTTGGCAACTTAAAACCGGCTTGGCTCAACAAGGCTTTGCCAGAAAGACTGGGTTTGCCAAGGGTGCCACCCAATTGCAGGCTCATTTGTAGCAGGCCTTGTACATCGGTAAGACTAGGCAACATGGCCGTTAAAATGCTTAAATCATTGAGCGTAAAACTGGCTTGGCCTTGCCATGGCTGCTGGGCCTTAAGTGGGGCAAAGTGATTATAATTGGGTAGTTCTAGGCTAGCGTTGAGCGGCTGATCCAGGAGGATGGCCTTGAGAGTTGTTTGCAAGCCACTTTGTTGCATTATGGCATTGGCTTTGATGTCATGGACAATAAAGCTATGTGTTGTAGCTTTATCAAGTCCGTAGCGTACGTGTAACACACCTATGTCTAGATTGGCCTTTAGATCGGTTGCCTGCTGTTGATTCTTTAGGTCTATGGCTAAATCAGCATGGCCTGCTAAATTAAGTTCATTGTTTAGCCAGGGTTTTAATAGAGCAAGGTCAAGTTTTTGAGCGTTTAATTCTAGTCCCCAGTTTGCGTTATGCTGCCAAAAAGCCTGTTGCAAACAGATTTTTTGTTGAGTGGTGTGCCAACAGAAGGGTTGAACTAACAGTTGTTCTGCACTCACTCTGGCCTGCAGAGGATTTGCCAGCTGCCAAGTACCAAAGCGAGTGGATTGCAAGCTAAACTTAGGCATATGGATCAGCCAGTGATCGGGTTTTTGTTGCGCAGTGAGCATTAATCCATAACGCTCGGTTGGTAGATTAACCGTGCCTTGTAACTGTTGTTGAGCAAAGCTGCCGCGTAAGGAAAAGTCGGCATGGTCAATTTTAAATCCATTGAGCAAGGCCGTATCCAGGCTCAGGTCAAATTGCGAAGCCTTGTGCCTGTCCAGATTGATAAATCCCTTAGCATCAAAATAGTTAAGTGAATACCGTGCTATTTGTAAATTTCTAGCTTGGGTGTCTATTTTAATGAGCGGCTGACTACGTTCGCCTATGACAATGCCCGAACTTCGCAAGCTGCCATGGGCATTCGCCATTAAGCGCCTAAAGTCAGCGGCCTCAATCAGCCAGCGTAAACTCCAGACTTGATCTATCTGACCTTCTATAGTTGCATGGGTGTCGCCTGCACTCAATTGAACATTAAGTGCCTGTACATTCTCGCCTAAAGTTTTTAGCAGCGCAGAACCCTTTAGGGGTTGGCCACCAAGCTGGCCATTAAGCCTATCAATTTGCAGAGTATGTTGAATAGCTTTTGCAAGTCTTCCCTCTGAGCTCAAGTGAAAATTTAGTTCGCCTGTTAAATTAGACCATTGGACTGCCGGATCCAGGTGGTCTGCTTGCAAGTGAATTTGCCAAGCCGGTACGTCTTGAATATCAAGCCAGCCCTTACTGGTTATGCGTCCATTTAAGAGTTCCGTGACACCGTTTTCAAGCCAGAATTTTGAATTGTTGCCGTGACCATTGAGCTGCCAAGTTGAAGAGGGCAGGACCTTGCTGCTAAGGTTAGCCAGGGCTTGCCAATGAAAGTTATTTCGGAGTCCATGCGTGTTTAATCTGCCATGACCCTTTTCAAGATAAGCTTGGTCATTATGGGTTAAACTCAAGCCCTGCCAGTTAGCTTGTAAGTCAAATGGACCATTCGCAGTTAAACCCACCACACCCTGGGCATTGAGCTCAGTAAGCTTAAGGGTTTGATAGACTTTTTTCAATTTATCATGTTGGACAAGGCTTATCTGTTCTGCCTTAAATCCTTGTACTGGCAGTTTTCCAGTAATGAGTTGCCAGGCTTGCCAGTCTAGGCTGAGTTTGCTCAGTGAGATTTGACTAGAGGCCGTTTGATAGTTGACTTGACTCAGGGTAAAGTTTGACAGCAAATGACCTTGAGCATGGGCAATCGTGAGTTTGCCGGGTAGCATCCTTTGTAACAATTTAATACCCGTTGTTAAACCCAGCTGGCTGCCGAGTAAAAAGCCCAGGCTAACTAGGATCAACAGAATAGTGCTTGCAACTAAAATGCCAAACTTATGCCTCATAAATCTGGTCCCATGCTAAACTGCAAAAGTATGGGTTGGCCTTCGTTATCCAAGGCCTTAGCTAGGCTTAAATTGATGGGGCCTATGGGTGAGACCCAAACGATACCTATGCCCACACCGCGCTTTAAATCCTGGTTAAAGTTATTATAGGCATTGCCAATATCGTAAAAAGCGGCACCATGCCAATTACCCTTGATTCGGTGTTGATACTCAAGGCTGGCTTCGGTCAAATAGCGTCCTGGTCCTAAGTCCTGATAGCTATAGCCGCGGACGCTTTTGGCACCGCCAGAATAAAACCGCACCGAGAGAGGTAGATTATTCACTTCATCGGCAAGTGTATAACCCAAATCGGTGCGCAGCAGTAAACGACTGTTTTTGCCATAACTGTTGATCCACTTGTACTGGAATCGAGCTTGAGCAAACCGCTGGTCCGAAATGAGATCGTCAACTGCGGTGCGCAGGGTAAAGTGCATACTATAGCCATGCAAGGGATAGATGATATTATCGGCCTTAACTTTGCTCCAACCAATACTGGGTATGAGTAATTGCGAGTCTTGATTAAGGCTAGAGGGCGTCAAGCGAAAGGACTCAATCTGATAGGCTAATTTAATGATTTGCTGCCAGCTTCCCAAGCTAGTGGTATAGCTGGTACCGATTTGCCTGGTATTGCTGGTGCCTTGGCCTCTTTGATCACTACCGATGCCAGCAAAAATTCTATATTCATCAGTTGAGGGATTTTTGCCCGGGAAAATGTAGTTGCTAAGCAGAGAAGTGCTGACGGGTGAGGCCTTGAGATCGGTGTTAAAACGTTGTCCTGTCTCGGTTAAGCGACGCAACTGAATGCCTAGGCTACCTCTTGGACCCGTATCGGTGCCATATCCCAAGCCGAAATCATATTGTTGAGCGGGTCTGGGTTTAAGTTGTACCTGAATGGGAACTTGCTGCTCTTGAGCTTCTTGGCGAATAGGGTTTATTAATACCTGATTAAAATAAGGTGAACTGCTTAAATCATCCTGTAATTTTAATAAGCTATCGGATGAATAGGGTTGGCCTTGTTTAAAGGGTACATAGCGTTGTAAAAATTCCTTGGTAAGAACTTTAGTCTTAAACCGAACCGGGCCAAAATAAAACCGTGGTCCCGTAGCAAAGTGCATAACAACGTGTGCTTGTTGGGTAAGGGTATCGACTCTGATTTGGCTCATGGAAATTTGGGCATCTAAATAACCTTGATTTTGCGCAATTTCAAAGAACTTTTGTTTAGCATTGTCATAGAGCTTGGTATTGAGGGGTGCAGTCTGTTTTAGGGGGAAGTGGGCGATAAATTGTTTGAGCTGTGGATTATCCGCTCCAGGGCCCGTCAGCTGAATATCAACTGAAGTTATCTTAATTTGTGGGCCTGGTTCAACCTGATAAGCAGCAAGCCAGCGCTCGGCCTGATGAGTTAATTGCCCCTTAACTTGAGCATTAAAATAACCAAATGGCTGTAAGCCAAGCTTAATTTCCTGTGGTCCCTGTTGATAAAGCTTGATAATGGCTTCTTGGCTTAGTGTGGCTTGATAACGGTTTTGGATATCATTCAGGCGCTGTAGGGCATTGCTAAGAGCGGGTTCTTTAACACCGGTTATTTGATAAGCTAGACTTAAATTGTTTTGGGCAAAAATGGGTGTTGCTAAGAGCAATAAGCTACTTAACAGATAGGAGCACCAATGTTTTCCACGTACAGCCAGTGTTTGCATAACTATCGCTTTGTTAATTTTAGCGGAGAAATAAATTTTGATAGCATATCATAAAATAGCTCACATAGATAAAACCTGATCTCTTTTCGCCAAGCATTTTGGCAATGAGAGCCAGAAGACTAGGGCAGTAACTTGGTTTTTCGCAGTGCTTCAGCAACATTTTTCTGTAGCCGTGGCTTGGATTAGATAATACTTAACTTGGCCAGCGCTTTGATTTTTTAAGACGGTCCAAGAAGCTGGAATGGGTAAAACCTCAAGTTCAGCTTCGCTTTCGATATAAATAAGTGCATTTTCGGCCACATAGTTACCTTTTGCTAACCAGGTACAGCTAGAGGCAATCAGTCCCTTATGAAAAGGAGGGTCGAGAAATATTATATTAAAAGGCTGTGTCGTGGGTAGCTGAGCTTGTGGAATTTTTGCCTGATAAACGGTTACATTATTCGCATTTAATAGACATTGATTGGCCTGCAATTGTTTTATGGCCTGAGGGTTATTATCAACTAACATGACATGAGCGGCGCCACGTGAAGCCGCTTCAAGTCCCAAGGCACCGCTACCAGCAAATAAATCTAAGCAGTGAGCGTTGCCAAGATAGGGGGCTAGCCAGTTAAACAGAGTTTCGCGAATCCTATCGGAAGTTGGTCTCAAGCCAGTTACTGCCGGAAAGTCGAGTTTTCTACTGCGCCATTTGCCTCCTATAATTCTTACTTTATTATTTAACATGTTGCCCCACCTTAACCGTGATGAGTTTGGCAGGTGTAATATGGGCTTGCCAAGCCTTAGTAATAGTTTGCTTATCGAGAGTTAGCAATACCTGTCTATAATTATCATAAAAATCAATGGGCAACTGATAAGTTGCAATTTTAAGCAGTGCATTGGCGATAGCGGAATTGCTTGCCAAACTCAAGGGGAGATTACCCAGTAAAAATTGCTTGGCTAATTGCAGCTGTTTGTCGTTAGGGCCATTTATGCCATAGTTTTGTAATAAGGTTTGTGAAGCACTGATAGCCTGTTGGGAGCTTAGATTACGAGTGGCTAAACTTAGCATAAAACTACTGCCAAACATAAGTGGGCTAAACTGACTGGTTGCCCCGTAGGTAAGGCCGCGTTTTTTGCGGATCTCTTCAAAAAGCATGGATGACAGACCTCCGCCACCAAAAATATAGTTACCAACCGCCAACGGGACATAATTGGGATCGGTTAAGCTCACGCCCATTTGACCCATGATAATATGCGTTTGTTCGGAGGGAAAATTCAGCTCTTTAAATTGAGTTTTGACATTATAATCTGGTATTTTTAAAGCCGGAGCTTTTGGGCCATTGGGTAAATGGTTGCTTATGGCTTGGGCAAGCGTTTTAGCCTGACTTAAGCTTTGGTCACCGACTAAAATAAGCACGGCATTTTGAGCGGTGTAATAGTGCTGGTAAAATGCCTTTACATCCCTTTGCTCTAGTTTAGCAACCGTTGAGATGGTTCCAACTGTTGAATTAGCATAGGGATGATCGTCATATAAGAGCTTATCAAATAGTTGCTTGGCCATAATGTCTGGACGTTGTTGCTGATAGTTTATTAAGGTCAGCAAATTATCCCGTTCTCTTTTTACTTCGCTATCGGGAAAGAGTGGATGTCCTAGGATCTGCAAGAAGGTAGCTAGGGCAGAATTAAGTTCCTTAGGATGAGTTAAGGAGCGTAAGCTGACGGTTGCCATGTCTTTATTGACGCCATTATCGAACTGGGCTCCTACCGCCGAAAATTGTTCGGCAATGGCATCTGCATTAAGTTGTGCCGTACCCGCTGCCAAACTATTATTGGTAAGACTTGCCAGACCAAGCTTTGACCCATCTCGACTTGAGCCTGCATAAAATCCCACGATGATATCTAACATGGGCAATTCATGAGTTGCGACAAAGTAGACGGGAGTGCCTTGTTGAGTTTGCCAGTGTTGGACATCTAGCAAAGGTTTAGCGCTTGCCAGACTTGTCCATAGACATATAATCGCGGTTAATATTTTAAAAATTTTATTCATGAGATTGTCCTTTAGCAGGCAGCAGTTTAGCCGTAGTTAGACGTGCTGTGATGAGATACTCTTTAGCAACCTCCTTAACTTGTTCGGCAGTCACAGCTTGAATATTTTGCAAATAGGTATCTGCTTCTTGCCAAGGTAGGTCAAGACTTGCCAATTTCCCTAAAAAATTCGCCTGAGTTGCAAGGTTATCCTGAGCGTAAATATAATTGGCCTTTAGCAAGGATTTGATTTTAGCTAACTCTGTGGCTGAAAGTGGAACAGTTTGCAAAGCCTCTATTTCGCTGAGAAGTGCAGTCTCAAGTTCTTCTAAACCATGTTCCGCAGCAGGAATTGCGGTTAAGGTAAAAAGTGTACTAAAACGCTGATAGGGATCGTAATGAGCACCTGCCCCTACGGCTAAGCGTTTTGCCCGAATTAGATTTTTGGCGAGCCGCGAGCTTTGATCGGCATCGAGCGCCGCGGCAAGTACGATTAAGGCATAAGGCTGCCAAGGTTTTTCGGTGGTGACAAGCGAGGGCACATTATAAGCCAGCATTAAATAGGGTAATTTGGCTGGACGTCTTACGGTTACCGAACGTTCACCCATGGCAGGTGGTTCAGGTTGTTTTTTTAGAGTGGGAACGGTTTTGGCGGGTATCTTGCCAAAGTATTGCTCAGCGAGCTGATAAACCTTGGCGGGTTCAACATCGCCTGCCACAACGAGTATGGCGTTATTGGGTGCGTACCAGGTGTGATACCAGTTTTTAAGATCGCTGATGGTTAATTGTTCAAGATCACTCATCCAGCCAATTGGCGCATGATGGTAAGGCGCTGCGATGTGAGCCGTTGCGAGTAATCTTTCATAGCTAAAGGCTTGGGGATTATCATCGGTGCGTAGCCGCCTTTCCTCCATAACAACTTGAATTTCCTTGGCAAAATCTTCCGCGCTTAAGTTTAAATTTTGCATTCTATCGGCTTCAAGTTTAAAGCTGATGGCTAACTTATCCGCAGCTAGTAATTCATAATAATGGGTATCATCCGTGCCAGTTTCAGCATTGAGCTCGCCTCCATTTTGGGTAATGATCTCATTGAATTGTTCGCCCGAAATAGAGGGCGTGCCCTTAAACATCATGTGTTCAAGCGCGTGAGAAATACCCGTGATGCCTGGTGGTTCATAGGCTGAGCCTACCTTGTACCAAATTTGGGAAATGGCGAGAGGGGCGCGATGATTTTCTTTAACGAGTAGTTTTAACCCATTGCTTAGGTTATATTCATGGGTTTGTGAAGCTGCTTGACAAGATGCCTGTGCGATTAGGCCTATTAGTGAGCTTAAAATTATAATAAAATATCGCATTAACCACTCCTTTTTAGCTTAGAGACTTAGCATAAATTTAAGCGAGAGAGGCGTCAACCTAAGTTATACTTTACCAACTACAGTAAAAACTATGTTAAATTTTTTAAAACGTAATAAGTCCGAACCCAATGATAAAGTTGAGCCCTTGGCAGAGTCCAGCTTGGCAGAGCCCAGCATGGTAATGCCCAGACAAAAATCGGGTTTGCTAGGTAAATTGAGAAGCAGCTTGCAGCGAACTCGCTCACAGTTGGGCGAAGGAGTAGCTCGGATATTTTTAGGTAAAAAGCAGATCGATGCCGAGCTACTAGAAGAATTAGAGATGCAGCTGCTACTTGCAGACATCGGTGTGGAGACCACGCAGCTGCTCATTAAAGATCTAACCGCTCAAGTCAACCGTAAACAACTCAATGATCCAGCGAGTCTATTCAATGCCTTGCAACAGCATTTAATTCAGCTCCTCAAGCCCGTGAGTATACCCCTGCAAATTCCTGCTGAGCAAAAAACTTGGGTGATCTTAATGGTGGGGGTCAATGGTGCTGGTAAAACCACTACCATTGGTAAGTTGGCAAAAAAGCTGCAAAGCCAAGGTAAAAAGATAATGTTAGCCGCAGGCGATACCTTTAGGGCTGCGGCAGTTGAACAGTTACAAGTTTGGGGTGAGCGCAATCAAATTCCAGTTATTGCACAACACTCCGGGGCTGATAGTGCTTCGGTGGTCTATGATGCTTTAGCTGCAGCTAAGGCAAGGCAAGTAGACGTGTTGATTGCCGATACAGCAGGAAGATTGCATACTCAAGAAAATTTAATGAATGAGTTAAAGAAAGTCAAAAGAGTCTTAGGTAAGCTCGATGAGACCGCACCCCATGAGGTTTTGTTGGTGTTAGATGCCAGCATCGGTCAAAATGCACTTGCCCAAGCCAAACAATTCCATCAGGCGGTGGGTGTTACGGGAATAGCCATCACCAAATTAGATGGTACGGCCAAGGGTGGAATGGTGTTCAGTATTGCCAGTCAATTGCAATTGCCTATTCGCTTCATTGGCGTTGGCGAGGGCATTGAGGACCTTCGTGAGTTCAACGCCGAGGAGTTTGTTAAGGCTTTGTTTGAAGATTAAGTCATAAACGGCCTGAGAGTTGCAATATCATAACCATTAGCTAATATTAAGTAAGAGATGTTAATAACTAAGGTTTGGCAAAACATGCAAAAAGTTCTAGGGGTTTTATTGATTTTGGTAGGCCAAGCTTGCTATGCCATGGATTCAACGTCGCTTACCTATCCCGACATAACGGTGCTAACACCCAAGATTGCTGTAACTGATACCTGCATTCAAAAAGAAGGCTTAATTCCTGCAGTAGCTGATAAGGATAAGCTCAAATTGATTTGCCAAGAAACAGGGAATGACTATGTAATGGTTGGTTTTTCACAGAATGCCGTCGGTTCATCGTTTACCGCTAAATGCTGCAAAGTTAATATTACTTACACGCCAAATTAGCATAGCCTAAGGAAGCAGCTTGTTAAATAAGTCACTATTCAATTGAAAACAGCGATGATATAGTTTTAGCCTATATCGATGTGCTAAACATTTTTCGGCTAGAGATACCGATGCTAGAATTTAAAAACGTAAGTAAGCAATATCCCAATGGTCATGAGGCCTTGATCAATGTTAATTTTACCCTGGAAACGGGTGAAATGTCCTTTTTGACGGGCCATTCCGGTGCAGGAAAAAGTACCTTACTTAAACTAATCATGCGTGCGGAACGTTGTACCCGGGGTCAGGTTTTATTAGATGGTCAAGATTTATCCCTGTTGCCCGAGAGAAAAATACCCTATTTGCGTCGCTTCATGGGAGTGGTTTATCAAAGCCCTCACTTATTAGATGACCGCCCGGTTTTTGATAACGTAGCTCTGCCTTTGATCATTGCGGGAGTGCGATATCAGGAAATCGGTCGTAGAGTCCGAGCCGCTTTAGATAAGGTGGGACTATTGAGTAAGGAAAAATTACATCCTTATGCGCTCTCGACTGGAGAGCAACAGCGTGTGGGGATTGCGCGAGCGATTGTCAATAAACCACCCTTTTTATTGGCGGATGAGCCCACGGGTAATCTAGACCCAAGCTTATCGGCTGAAATCATGGAATTGTTTGATGAATTGCATCAAGTTGGGGTAACGGTTCTTATTGCCAGCCATGATTTAACCCTGATTGCCTGTATGCAGCATCGCATTTTGCACCTTAAACATGGTTACCTCATCAAAGACGGACTATAAACGTGAAACAGTATTCCTCAACCCAGACCACTAGCAATAAAGTGCCGAGTATTAATATTCCTGAAACTAATCTTAGGATATATGGTTTATCGCATTGGCGTGCTTTTATCGGTAGTCTGCGCCGTTTAGCCGCCTTGCCCTTGGAAAGTTTGACCATCTTGGCCGTTATAGGCATTGCTCTAGCCTTGCCGGCAGGCTTATTTGTTCTATTACAAAATTTACAGAAGGTAAGTCTGGCCTGGGATCAGGAAACTAAAATCTCCTTATTTCTAAAAACAGAGGTTAATGAGGCGCAAGCATTGCAGCTTACTCAGCGCTTAAGTCAAACCAATACCATTGCCGCGGTAAATTACGTTCCACCTGCTGAAGGTTTAGCCAAATTGAGTAAGCAAGCCGGATTTACTCAGGCTTTAGGTCAATTTCAGGATAACCCCTTGCCAGGTTTAATCGAGATTATTCCAAATAAATCTATGCAGACACCTGAGGCACTGGGTCAATTAGTCAGCCAATTGCAAAAAATGCCAGAGGTCGATGTGGCTCAGTTCGATATGGCCTGGGTCAAGCGTTTGCACAGCCTACTTAAATTAAGTAAAAAGACCGCCTATGCCTTGGCTATTTTCTTTGCCAGCGCCGTCTTTTTGATTATTGGCAATACCATTCATTTGGCTATCCAAAACCAACGGCGAGAAATTGAGGTGATAAAACTAGTGGGGGGTACCTATGCATTTATTCGTAGACCCTTTCTTTATCGCGGTATGCTCTATGGTTTTCTAGGCGCAATTTTTGCCGCATTGTTCATCGGTATAGGTTTATTGTGGTTGAGCGATACGGTCAATGAACTTGCCGCAGAGTATAATAGTACCTATAGCTTAGCGGGACTTGGTCTGGGCAATCTTTTTCTCTTGCTGTTAAGCGGAGCTATTTTGGGGCTGGGTGGGGCCTGGTTGGCGGTTAATCATTACCTGAAACTTGCCGATTAATCCAACTTAAAGGGATAGGGAAGTGTGTTTTCTTTGCCAGCCTCTGAGTTATTAACCAGTATCTTGGAACTTTTAATTTTATGCAGATAGGGAAATCGTGGCTCAATCCTCACAATCCTTGCTAGATGCTTGTTGGTCCGGCTGTAAGCGAGCCCTTGTCGTGGTGGGCTGTTTTAGCTTGTTTAGCAATCTTTTGATGCTGACTTTACCTCTATATATGTTGCAAATCTACGATAGGGTATTGGCAAGCCACAGCTACAGCACGCTGCTGTATTTAACCATCATTGCCATAGTAGCCTTGGTCGTTTATGCCAGCTTAGAAAGCTTGCGCTCCATGTTGCTTTATCAGATTAGCCAATGGCTTGATAGCAGCCTAAGTCCCAGGGCTTTGCTGGGTGCTGCACGGCAATTGTTGCAGGGTAATGGTTATGCAAACCTTGTCTTGCGCGATATTAATCAGGTCAGCAGCTTGATCAGCGGTAATGGCATCATTGCCTGCTTTGATTTGCCTTGGTTTATAATCTATTTAGTCGTGGTTTATTTATTGCATCCTGCGCTTGGAATGTTAGCCACTTGTGCCGCAGCAGGCCTATTTGGTTTAACTTATTTTAATGAAAGGCTAACCCACAGTGCCTTGACTAAATCCAATGAATTGCTGCTGCAAAATCAAGGTCGAATCGATATGGCGCTACGTAATGCCGATGCCATTCAAACCATGGGAATGATGAAAAATCTTGCCAGTCGTTGGGCAGAGCATCAACAGGAAATACATGTCTTGCAGCAAAGTGCCAATCGTCTTCTGCAGATCATTTTAGCGAGTACTAAATTTCTTCGCCTGAGCCTGCAAATTGGTATTTTGGCCATCGGTGCTTATTATGTTTTGAACAATAAATTGACGCCGGGAGCCATGATAGCCGCATCAATTCTAATTTCACGTGCTCTAGCGCCGGTAGAACAAATCATAGCTAATTGGCGACAATTCATGGGCGGTTATCAAGCCTATGGCCGAATTAAAAATTATTTTAGCCTACAAGCTGTGATAGGCAATGGTATTTCCTTGCCTAAACCGAAAGGCCAGTTACAGGTTGAAAGGCTTTTTTATACACCGGCCAAGCAAGATAAACCGGTGCTAAAAAATATTAGCTTTGCGCTTAAATCCGGAGAAATGCTGGCCATTATTGGGCCTAGTGCTGCAGGCAAATCGACTTTGTTGAAGTTAATTGCAGGAACTCATCTGCCAACTGCGGGTAGCGTGCGGCTCGATGGGGCCGAAATTAGTCATTGGCAACGCGAGGAAGTGGGCAACTATCTTGGCTATTTACCACAAAGCGTTGAACTGTTGCCGGGAACCGTTAAGGAAAATATTGCTCGTTTGGATTTAGATCCTGCCGATGATGCGGTACTTAAGGCCGCGCAAGCTGCTTGTGTGCATGAGCTGATTTTAAAATTGCCTCAGGGCTATGAAACTCAGCTTGGGGGCGAGGGGCATAAATTATCAGGTGGACAACAACAGCGGATAGGTTTGGCCCGTGCTCTCTATGGTGAGCCGAGTTTATTATTGCTTGACGAGCCTAATTCTAACCTTGACCTGCAAGGAGAAGAAGCGCTCAAGCAAGTCTTAACCCAGATTAAACAGCAGTCTAAGACCTGTATCATTATCACTCACCGGCAAAATATTTTGCAGTACGTTGATAAAGTTTTATGGCTGATCGATGGCCAGATTAAATTATTTGGCCCTAAAGAGCAGGTATTAGCCCATTTGGCAGGTAAAAATCATGGATGATTCTCAGGAAAAAATGCTGCCCGCCATCACGAGTCTAACTCGGTTGGGAGTAGCGATTTTAGTAGTATTTTTTGGGGTGTTTGGCCTATGGGCAACTTTTGCTAAACTTGACAGCGCTGCCATTGCTCAGGGAAACGTCGCGGTCAGCAGCTATCCAAAAACCATTCAGCATTTGGAAGGTGGAATAATTAAAAAGATCGACGTTGAAAATGGCAGTAAAGTCAAACAGTACCAAGCTTTGTTAGAAATAGAGGCAACTCAAGCAGAAGTACAATTGCAAGCCATTAAAAATGAATTTTTGGCCTTGCTGGCAGAAGAGGCACGCCTTGAGAGCGAGCGCGATGGATTGAGCAAGGTTAATTTTCCGGAAAGCTTGCTCCAAAATGAGCGTCAACCGGATATAGCCAAAGCCATATTGGGCCAAATAGCTATTTTCAATGCCAATAACAAGACCTTTGCCGGTTGGATGGATATTCTTAAACAGCGCCTGAGTCAATTAGATAGTGAAATAGCCGCAACCGAATCTCAGGTCAAAGCCGAAACTCGGCAGGCTGAACTTATCAATAAAGAATTAGAGGCAACGGAGCAGTTGTTAAAACAAGGTAGTATTGAGAAAACTCGTTACTGGGCGTTACAACGCGAAGCTGCACGTTTAGAAGGCAATCGTAATGAACATTTGGCCATCATAGCCAAGGCTAGGCAAAAAATTGGCGAGACTCAAACCGAAATTCTGACTCGGCAAGAGCAGCGTAACAAGGAGATAGTTGAGAAACTTCAGGAAATTCACCGGCAACTTGCGGAGAAACGGGAAAAAATGCGAGCGGCTGAAGATGTATTACAACGCACGGTCATTCGAGCTCCTCAGGCGGGCACTATTATAAATCTTAACGTCCATACCATAGGTGGTGTTATCAAGCCTGGAGAACCACTGCTAGAAATTATTCCCGATTATGATGAGCTCATTATTGAGGCACAAATAAATCCCTTGGATATAGACGTCGTAAAAGTAGGGCTTAGGGCAAAAATTAACCTCATGCCCTATAAAACGCGGCACTTTTATAATCTGTCGGGCCAAGTAAGCTATATTTCGGCTAATACCTTGATAGATCCCAGCACTAAGTCAGCATACTATGCGGCCCGCATCAAGGTAAACAAACGTGAATTGAGTAAGCTTCCGCAGGTTCAACTTTATCCTGGCATGCCGGCTCAAGTGATGATCAAGGTCGGTGAACGTACTCCATTGCAATACTTGTTAGACCCATTAAAACAGAGCATTTACCATGCATTTCGTGAAACTTAAAAGGATTAGGCCAGTCAGCAGGGTGCAGACTGGCTTAAGCTTAGATAAGGCTAGTATCGTCTAAGGTCGTATGTATTCCATAGGCTTCTAGATTATTATGGGCTGAATTATAATCAATGTTAGTGAAGTCAATGGTTTTATTCTCACCAAAGCTGGCCACTAACGAACCATTTGCTGAGCTGCTGAGCACCGGAGCCAGGGGCTCGTTATCCGCATTGCTAAACACTAAGGTATCATCTGTAACATTGAAATCGTGGATTTGACTATGCATTGTAGCATTGCTTGATAGATCCAGAATAAATTTATCCTTACCACTGCCGCCTACGAGCTCATCATGGCCTGCGCCTATAACCAAGGTATCATTACCTCTACCACCAACAAGCCAGTCATTTCCTGAACCGCCAGCTAAGTAATCATTACCGTCACCACCTTGAAGAAGGTCATCGCCCCTCCCACCCCATAGTTTGTCATGGCCTTGCTCACCATTAAGCACATCATCACCCTTGCCTCCATTTAATACATCATTGCCCAAACCGCCATAAAGTTTGTCGTTGCCTTGCTCTCCATATAATTTATCGTCACCCTTCATACCGTAAATTGTGTCGTTACCTTGACCCCCTTCAAGAATATCATGGCCGTCTCCTCCTACTAAGACATCGTGGTCAGGACCACCAAAGAGTTTATCATTGCCATCACCACCCAAGAGATAATCGTTGCCACGGCCTCCATAAAGCAAGTCCGCGCCATCGCCACCAACTAAACGGTCTCCATAAGCGCGGCCAACTAACAAGTCATCGCCGCTATTGCCGTTTAAGCCAAAAATATCTTTTTGAGCGTAAGTAATCGAAGCTCTATCGAAGCCGGTATATGCCCTGGCAAATGCGGAAAACTCATCTAAATTGGTCCAGTTAAATTCAGCATCAATTGGTCTAGGAAAAAAGTGACTATCTGGGTCTACGCCACGAATCATTCCCGACTTATCCAGATCGAAATAAGGTAAGCTATCTCGGTGACCAATTATTATAGAAGGTTCTCGATTGAAATTACCAAGCTCAAAATCTGCTCTGAGACGAGCTACTATTTCTCTAGCCATGTCGATATTCCATTCATACCCGATATCGATGTCTGGTTCAGGACGAAAGATTATTATGCCACCCAGCTCAATACCTGGATTTTCCCAGGGCCCAATGTCTATTGGCTCAGGATTATCTATGCCCCAGCCCTTTAAAACTTCAGCCCAGGATTGTTGACTTGAATAAGCTCTGGGTTCTTCATTGTCAAAACTGAATTGTAATGGGAAGGCTGTTGGCTCATAATTCGATGTCTTCATGATCTTAACTCCTCTTTAAATGCTTATCCCTAAGACATACATTAAGTATTGTTCAACTTAGACCATTTGCAAGTTAACCAAAGACATTTTTTGTTGACAGGACTGCGCCATGCCCTGTCTAAAATAGGTGCAACCTGCATAGGTGCGGCCTGCATAGGTGCGGCCTGCATTGCGCAAGTCCTGATGGTGCTTTGTGGTAGGTAAAACACCATAGAGTAATTTTCCTTAAGTGGAAAGTATGCTAAACTATGAATGGAATTAAGAGGAGTGTTGCGTACTATGAATACTAGTTTACAACGTATTAATATGGCTCTACCCATAGGTAGCCTTGATGCTTATATTGCACGTGTAAACCAAATTCCCCTGCTAACTCAGGAGGAAGAATTCGACCTAGCCGAAAAATGGTATCAACTTCAGGATATCAATGCGGCACGAGCCCTTATTATGTCCCACTTACGTTATGTGGTACGTATTGCCCGTGGTTATGCAGGCTATGGTCTAGCTCAGGCCGATCTGATCCAAGAGGGCAATATTGGCCTTATGAAAGCTGTTAAGCGCTTTAATCCTGCCATGGGCGTGCGTTTAGTTTCGTTTGCCGTGCATTGGATTAAGGCTGAAATCCATGAATTTATTTTACGTAATTGGCGGATAGTTAAGATCGCAACTACTAAGGCACAACGTAAGTTATTCTTTAATCTTAGAAAGCTTAAGGGACGCCTAGGTTGGTTTAGTCAGGATGAGATCAATGCAGTCGCTAAGGATTTAGGCGTAAGTCCCAAAGACGTGCTGAAAATGGAAGCCAGGTTAAATGCTACCGACATGTCATTTGACGGCAGCGTGAATGAAAATGATGAAACAAATATGGCTTTACCACCGGCAGAGTATTTAGAAGACAGACGTTATGCGCCTAGCGAATATCTAGAGCAAGATGATTGGCTAGAGCAAGGCAAACAAAAATTAGTTGATGCCTTGGGCGAGCTTGATGCGAGAAGTAGGGCCATCATTGAGCAACGTTGGCTAGCTGACAAGAAGGCAACCCTGCATGAATTGGCTGCACAATACAATGTTTCAGCAGAGCGTATTCGCCAATTAGAAAACAATGCTCTAAAAAAAGTTAAAGAGGCGGTAGTATGTTAAAATGGCGGGATAAAAGCTTTAAAAGTGATTTGGACAAATTTTTGGCCGAATTTAATAACCAAAATCCACAATGGTCGGATGCACAATTAAAAGAGTCGGCTAAGCATCAACGAGTTGCTGATTTACGTGATAAACCTCAAGCCTCTGAATTCACGGGTTCTGTGGATATTTAAACATTTTTCGGGGCTAATTAACTGTTAGCCCCGATTTGTTTTACATCTGGCTTTGCAAATCCCAAAAACTATACTATAACTACAAACAGGTAAGATGTATCTCTAAACATTGCTTAAGGGAATAACTCTAATGTTAGCCGACTTTCTTGATTTCAATAAATATTCTCCAGTAAATTTATCTACTTTTTTTCTGGTGTGCATACTATCCGCAATTTTATCGTTTATCTGCATTCAAACTTATATTTACACCCTTAACCAAACGATGAGTAAAAAGGATGAACATGAGCTTGTGCTAACGGTAGTTTTGATGGGAGTAGTCGCTTCGTTGGTAAGTTTAATCGTTGGGGCTAATTTAGCTCGGGCATTTGCCATCTTTGGGGTGATGTCAATCGTTAGGTTTCGAACTGCGATCGGTAAGGAATATAGCGCTGCATTTATTTTTATGTCAGTGGCTTTAGGAATGTGTTGTGGTGCAGGTTATTACACCTTAGCGGTACTATACTGTGTATTTGCTGTTTTCGTGATGTTTTTGATCAATACCTTTTTTACCAAGAAAAAAGCCAAGCCCGGTGAAAAGCCTGAAAAACTAAGCAGTGAGCAAAAGCGTGAGCACACTGAAGCAAGCTATGATTGAGGACTAAGCATGGAAGATGCAAGACAAAAATTTGCCTGGATAGCCATGGGGTGCTTCGGGATTGTCGCAGTTACAATCATTGGCTTTTGGTGGCTAAACGAACATACCACCGAAGGTACAAAGCAAGCCTATGTTCAGGGGCATATGATGCAGGTTACTGCGCCTTTTGAGGGTAGAGTCAAGGATATTCCCACGGCTTCTTTTGTGAATGTAAAACGGGGTACCCCCTTGTTTGTTATGGACGCTGGCCCATTGCAGGCGGAGTATGCCTTGGCCAAAGGCGAATACGATTTTGCCTTAGCCGAATATAAATTGGTTCAATTAAAGCAAGAACATGAGTTGCAAAGCGTTAGCCTTTTGCAACGTAAGGAAGTTAGCGCGCATCAAAAATATCAACACATCAGTGAATTGGTTGATAAATATAAACAGCTTGAAACCAAAAATGTGGGTGAAATAGAATACACTCGAGTAAAAGCCAATCAGGCTGAAGCTTATCAAAATTACCTCAGTGTAAAGTCAGAGCTTGAGAAGGCAGATAAAACCTCTCGTGAACTTGGGCAGCAGACTCAAGCAATGCAGGCTAAGCTCGAGCAGGCTCAAGCTAAACTTGATGCCAAAATGTTAGCCTTAAATAAGCAAGTCATTGTAGCGCCTATTGATGGAACAGTCGGTGAAATCAAGGTAAAGCCAGGTCAATTGGTTAAAGCCCATGATATATTAACCACGTTTTTCTATGATAAGGACATGTGGATCATCGCCGATTTCAATGAAAGGCAATTTCGCGACCTGAAAATAGGTCAGCCTGCAACCGTGTACTTAGATGCTTATCCCAATATACCCTTAAAGGCTAAGGTTAAACTTTTCGCGCCTGCCACTAAGCGCGAGCTTAATCAGTCACCGTTTCCTGAGCAATATGGCCAAATCATTCGGGTTGAACAACAGTTTCCGGTTATGATCGATATTATTGAGCCTAACTCCCTGCAGGATGTGATAAAACCCGGCATGTCTTCCACGGTTACGGTGCAAACTAAAGTTAGTCATAAGTAAACTGGCTTATTCTATAAACCAACCGTGACTGACAATGATGGATTGGCCGGTCAGGGCATTATTCTCATGAGAGGCTAAAAATACCGCGATTTCAGCGATATCTTGAGGTTAAGTTCATGTATTGGGCTCGAGGTGTTGAATCACGCATTACTGACTAAAATATCAATACCATCATAAGTGACCAAGGCCTTATCAATGCCAGCTTGAACTTGTAACTCAGCGGTGACATCAACCGCTATATAGCCAGCCATAAATTGCTGCGCGGTTTCTTCTGCCGCTGTTTGGTTGATATCGGCTATGACAACTTTGCTGCCTAAGCGCCTATGGTGGCAAAAACCCATTTGAATAAGTGATAGTAAAGGATGGTAAGTAAGGAGGCTGCTGGCAATGTGATGACCCAGGACATAAAGATATTACGGATCACCCGTAAATTAAGCGCGCCTATTCCACGGGCTAGGCCGACGCCTAAAACGCCTCCAACAAGAGTTTGAGTTGCCGAAACAGGAATGCCAAGACTTGTGGATATAACCACGGTGGTTGCCGCGGCAAGTGTTGCTGCAAAGGCTCGGCTTGGGGTAAGACTGGTAATTTTTGAGCCCACGGTGGCAATTACCTTACGTCCATACATGAGCAAACCGGTGATAACGCCTAAGCAGCCTAGCATCAATAACCATTGTGGCAAGGGTTCATGAGCCGCCATGTGGCCGGCATGTTCGACAATGTTTACTACTGTGGCTATGGGTCCTACTGCTATGGGTACATCATTTGAACCATGGGCAAATACCATCGCACAGGCAGTAAATGCCATAAGCACACCGAACATCTTTTCGACATAAACAAACTGAGTTCTATGTAAGGCGGTTGATTTTAACTGATAGCGGCGCAGAAAAGCTGAGCCCAAGAGCATGGTTAAAAGACCAAAGCCAGCAGCGATGCTGGTTTTTAGAAGTACCGAAAAAACAAAACCCAAGTGATGTAAGGCATTGATGATGGTGATAGATGATAAGATGCTGCCGACTAAAAACAGATAGCTTGGAATATAGCGCTTGGCATTTTGATAGGGCGTGGCCGAACCTAAAATGAGCCTTTGGATACTGATGAATAATAAATACGCCGAAATGCCTGCTAGAGCAGGGGAGGCTATCCAACTTATTGCAATGCAACTTACCTTGGTCCACTGAATGGCATTGAGGCCAAGCACAATAGCCCCAAAACCAACGATAGAGCCAACGATGGCATTGGTGATAGAGACGGGTAAGCCAAAATAGCTAGCTGTAAGCATCCAGGTGGCGCCGGCACAGAGGACGGCAAGCATGCCGTAAATTAAAATGTTGGGCGTATGATCAAGCATCTGCATGTTTATGATACCGGTGCTAATGGTATCCATGACCTCATCACCACCTAAAAAAGCCCCGGCGAATTCAAAGAGTATGCCAATCAATAGGGCTTGGCGGGTGCTGATGGTCCGAGAGCCAATGCTCGTACTCATAACATTAGCCAGGTCATTGGCGCCAACGCCCCAGGTCATCAATAATCCAAGGCTACAAGCAAGTAAAATAAATAAGTGTCCGTTATCCATCAGCGTGCCAAAAGTAGATGTAGTTGACCCCCTACCATCTGGGAGCGGTCGGCTAAATCGCCCGTCCATTCGATAATTTTATACAGAAATACCACATCGACTGGAGGGAGTTCATGTTCAATTTGAAACAAGGCCTGTCTAACCTCGATCTGTAGGGTATCGGTATCTTGTTCTATCTTATCAAGTACAAGGATCATTTGCTCGACAAGTTTAACTTCATTACCCCGAAAACCAGTTTCTAAGAGCTCATCGAGTTCATTGATGGCCTTTAAAGCCTGGTCGGTTGCATCCAAGCAACGTTGCAGAAATTCCATGTAGCGAATTTCAATTTTAGCAGGAATACGCATCTTGCGACCTATTACAAGTCCTGCAATGTCCTCAGCCTGGTTGGCAATGCGATCTTGTAGTTCTAAGATTTCTAAAATATCGGTACGGGGTACAGGTAAAAATAATCCCTTGGGAAGATGCAAGCGTAAATCACGCTTTAAGTGGTCAGCCTCAGATTCAGCTTGATCAATCCGCTGCTGAATTTTCCTTGCATTATCCCAATCGGCGCAAAAGGTGGCTTTAAAGAAATCTACTAGCAAATGAGCAGTGGCGTGGGCCTTTGCCATATGCTTTTGTAAGGGTTTAATGGGAGAACGGCCAAATACATTGAAAATTGGATTAACGGCTTTCATAAGGATACTACACCTACTTTATTGGGGCATTGTGCCGAAATTAGCCTTAACTAGCAAGTTAAAAATAGCTGGGATAGGCACCAAAAATTAGGGCGTCATTACTCAGTTGCAAGTGTAAAAAAATTAAACCGCCTTAGCAGCGGTTTAATTTTGTTGCAGCCTGAATTTTGCCTAAAATATTCCGGGCTCCATGGTTCTCCCATCCTCATTGACTATATTTGGCACCTGAGTTGGTTTAATGTGTGTCGAGTGGGTTTTCTGAGTCAGCAAATGGTTTTTGCTAGAAACCTTGTCTTGAATGCGAGCATTTTGCGGGGGCTGGCTCAGCATCTTGTCCTCGAAAACATAACCTTTGGCAGCCCGCTTGAGGCTTTCAATTTCCTGCACATCAACAAAAATTTCCTTTTTTCCGGTTAAGGGAAGTTCAGACTGGATGCCATTGGGAAATATAAAAGCTACTTGCATGGTTTGATTGGCATTTATCTGAAGGCTTAGACTAGCTTGCTCACCCTTCTCATTAAAGGCAAATTTGAAATCCAGCGTTTTGGGCAATACAGATTCAACCCGTGGCTGCTTAGCCTCGGTTTGCGCATTATCACCATACCATAAATTGGCAAAGAAACTCTTAATACTGCTATAAAAACTTTCTTTGGCATTGTTGATGGCTATTTCGGGTGTGGCTTGAGGCTTTTGCTGCAAATGCTCGATAATGGCACGTAGTGACTGTATGTTTTCACCAGCATTTTCAGTATTCAATCCCATGAGCAAATAGTTTAAAAAATCTGCCATTGCAGCTTGATGGGATATTTTTTTGATGGGCATGTTGCCAAAATTAATTGTAATGGGTGTGGCATTTAAAAGTTGATAAAGTGGGGTGTTAGCCTCATGGGAAGAGCGTAGGCCACAACTTGCTAAGGCAGCCACCATATGCCTAGCAACGGTAGAGTGAGGTTCAGACTTAACAAGACTATGCCCCAAGCCTTCTACAAAACTACGACTAGCATGATTTTGTTTCGTTTCATTTGCCACATGTTTTTTTAGCCGTTGCAAAAACTCTTCTACCTGGGCTATTTCCCTAGTGGCAGCGCCATTTAGATCAAATTTAGGCCCATATTTGGATGGCTGTTTGTCACCTGGCACATAGTCTAAAAATGTTTTAGGAATGCGCATTTGACAGAGTTTAAGCAGATTTTTGCCATCATTTAAGCTCAAATTATTTCGCGGATCGCTGGTAATTGTTCTATAAATGGTTTGTATCTTGTGCAGCAACTGCAAGCGTTCGTTACAGAGCTGTTGCTGATCTGCAGCCGTTGTTGCAGCCTGTAATGCAGAAAAATTTTCTTCTAGCAAATCTTTTAACTGGGCACATTCTTCACCATAGTGTTTTAAACGTTCTTCATCCTCACTCGGTAGAGTATACAATTGTTGGATACCAAAGTGTGAAATTACCCATAGGTTTAAAATGTCATCGGTATAACTTTTTTCTAAATTACGACCAAGAGCCAAGCCAGAAACAGATTGTGCTACTAACTGATCGATGTCGGGAGCGGCTGTTTGAACCATAACAACATCTTGTTTTTTGGCTGTCAGCTGTAATTCGGTGTTGATAATGGCTAAATAATCATGAATTAATTTTGCTACTTTCTCAAATTGCTTGGGGTTTAAATTAAACTTTTCCCTAGCCAAATTTTCTTGATAGCCTAGTAATTCTCTTTGCAAGTTATTCAACAATATTACCCTATCATTCCAATGAGTAGGCTCAATTTGCTTATAAAATAGCTGATAGTAGTTATATGTGGTAGTTGCCTGATCAATAAGCAAGCGCATATGTAAGGCCTTGATTTGTTGCGCGGCACTGTGTTTAGGATTAACTAGCAACCACTTTTGGGTAACTTTGAGCGTTTGGTTGATAACACCCATTAACTCAGGATATCTTGCTGCATAGAGATTGCGGAGATCCTGTAGATCGCTATTTTCCAATTGGCTTGTTTCACTAGGCTGTAATAAATCCTGATTCTCAGGCGTTATTTTCATGGCACAGTAGTTTTGAATGGCGCTGGCTAATTTTTGCTCAAGCTCGGTTTTAGGTTCAAAACCACTGTATTTTTGCCATGCCTCATAGCTAAATGAAGCCGCTGTTTTAGTTAAGTATTCGGGTAGATCATAAAGCGGATCGGTTACAAAACTTGGATCAAAACCAGTCTCAAATGGTTTTTTTCTAGACAGGCTTAAACGATTTTTCTGTAAGCTTTTAGCTGGGATATCAAACTGCAATTTTGCATAATCTTCTGGCATGTCTAGGATTATTTGGCCTTCTTTAGCTAAGAGCTTAAGTTCTGGTAACAACCGCTTAGCAATATCATGGTAGGCATCGATAGAGTAGCTAAGTAATTGGGTCCCAGCCGTAGAATATTGGAAGCGAAGTTTCACTTTAACGGCAAGTGCATCAACCATTTGCTCACCTGGCGTCGCGAAGAATTGACAGGGGATATATATTTCTTCTTCAGCAATTTGTATTTGTGCAGTGGGAAGATGTTTCTGCAATAAGGGCTTAACCCTCTCGAGTAAGCTAGGATTATCGGTCTGGGAAAAACAACGCCATATGGGAGCTTGGCCTTGAGGCTTGTCTTTGGCAAGCCACACACCGCAGTTTACCAGCTGTTTACCCTGAGTTGCCAAATTGGTTAAAATTTCTTCCGCTTGAGTTAAAACTTTGGCCAATCTTTCTTCAGCCGCGGAAGCTTGATAGGCGGTTTTATCAAGATACTGAAGCTGAAATTTATAGTTATTAGCTAGGTCTACGGTTAGCTGGATATTCTTTAGCAGTTGGGCACGTTCATGCTGCAGGTAGGTTAAATTGTTAAGTAATACCTGGGGATGCGAAATTCCAGCATTTATCTCAGTCGTTAAGTTTTCGATCTGTGCGGATAAGTGAGCCAGGGGCATGAGTATCGCTTGCAGTCTGTCATTCAGATAGTCCAAAGGCTGCTGGATATTTTCATTGTTGATAAAATCACTGATTATGCGACTTGTTTGGGGTTTTTGTTGTTCGTCGCGAGGTTCATATTGCATTGATTTTTTATAAAAATCAGCGATGTAAGCCTTATCAGTTGCTTGATTTAGAATACCGCTAATCAACTCATTATCGGTGGATGATACGGGTAGAGCTGACAGCCTGAGCTGATAGTCTTGCACCGTAGCTAAAATGTTTTTAGCTATTTTTCTATCGGTATTGATCATTTTATGGGGTGCAAAGTCCGCGTGTTTTAGCTTGAGATTAGCAATGATGTCCTCGCAGGCCATTGTATCTTCAGACTGCAACTGCGGTAACTGAGTTTTTATTTTCGCTAGCCATTGCCAGGGGTTTGTTATACTGGTGGAAAGTGGCTCCATAATGGTTAGAATGTGGTTATGAATTACTTCAACTATGGTTTTAACCTCTGGGTGATGACCTAAGTTATGATATTGAATGGCAAGGTCTAGCCACTGGTTTAAACTAAAGCCAAGGGTATTATTTTTGTTAGCTGCCTCAAGTGAAGTGAGTATCTCTTGGGTTATCTGCGCGGCTGACTTTAGATTGTGAATATCCTGATAAACTATTGGTTCAGCTGAGTTTTTTCCACCCTGAGCTAGCATGAAATCTTTAAAAGCGGTTAGATAAGCAAGATACTGTTCGGAATGCCAGCCGGCCATCGCTTTTGCCAGGTAATTTTGGATCCCTTGTCCTATGGCTGTAACAGCAAAATCATTGGCCTTGGCCTTCTGTTCGTTGGCATATTCTTGCCATGTCTCAATAGTCTGCAGGCCCTGTTCAAGACTATTTTCGACCGCTTTGGTGAACAACTGGCTATTAAGAGTGTTGCCGGGAGCTATCCTATCGAGATCAAGTACCATATCTTTGGCAAGATAGAGTAAGCAGGGCACGAGAGGGCCACTAAATTGCCGCTGTGCCTTGCGAAGTTTGGCAAAATTGCCTTCTAGGGAATAAGTTGCTATTAGCTCGGCAAGTTGCCTTTGGGTTTTATCAGCCAGACCTGCTTTGGTTTTGTTAAGCCTACCAATTGACTCTGAAATTAAACCATTGGTAATGGCACCTGCACTGAAAAAATCACCCTGTTGCAAACTAGCATGGGCTACTTGAACCCAGAATTCAAAGGTAAAGGTACGGTCATCTATCGCCTCATGCTTGAGAATATTTTCAACCACATAATAGGTCAGAGCATCGGATTTATTGGCGGCGCCAAGCATATTTGGACAATGTTTGGCATCGTTATATTTAGCGGGATTGGCCCATTCGTTAAGCGTAATTTTGCTAAAGGCTTCACGGCTAAATGCCATTAAATTATCGGCATAGGTTTGAACCAAACGAGGATCAATGATTTGCTGCTGATTTAGTCTGCGAAATTCTTCTTCAAGATCCGGCAAACCCCAATAGTTCAGTACCAACTGCTTTTTGGGAATGGAGTGGCTATGAGCTAATTGACTGTCAATTGCGAATTGTTGTGATTTAAGCCGTTGATTCTGCTCCGCAGTATTTTTTATGGTTTCGACTAAACGTGTGTAAACCGCTTGTAGCTCGGTATATTTAGTTTGATTGCGGAATTTCGATTGCTGAGTAATATAGTTAACGTTGTCAACTAGAGTCGTGGTTAGACGACGCAATTTATCAAGTTGTACTGCATAGTCTTTTAATAAAACCTGACGCTGTTCAACAGCTGTTGTATTTTCCAGGGTTAAGGCCGTTCTACGTAATTGTTGTAAACAGGCTTCTGCTTGAGGTGCTACTTCATTTAATATTTTTAATTGCCGTTTCATGGCTTTCTCGTCCAGTTATATGTTTGATTAAATGATAGCAGAGAAAGCTTAACGTAATATTAAGCTTTTATTTTTAAAAGACGGCTTGGGACAGCTTTCTAAAAAGAAAGCTTTTTATCATCATCGCTCAAATAAGACTCCTCATTTGAGCCATTATCTTGCTGTTCCTCAAGTTTTTGCGAGTGCTCAACTTGAACTTCTGGGGGGAAAAGTTGTATCGTTCTAACAGGAGAGCCTCTAAATTTAACCGTGGGTTTAAAGTCCGGCGTATCGGTTGGCGACGAGGTATCTTGCTGAGGCATTTGCCTTTGCATGACTTGTCTATGAAGTGGTGAGGTAGTGGACGTTTTTGCACGTATGCCTTTTAAATCAAGAGGTGTAACGGTCAATTGCAAGGGTTTTTTAGGAGTTACAGCTTTCGGTGAACTAGGCTCTTGTGATGGGAGAGCTGATCCAGGATTCAGGCCATTTACAGCCTCAGCAATAGTTTTGTTGGGTTCAGCTTGAGTTTCTAGGGTATCAGGTTGAGATGGGTTTGTTAATTCGACACTCTGGGTATTTAGCACCTCGGCGGCTTGTTGCGGCTCGGCCTGTTTATCGGAGTCATTGAGAGGTAACTTGGATTTTGATTTCCTGAATATAAAATAGCCTAGTGCAGTTCCACTACCCACTATAAATAGAGTTGCCAATAGAGTACGGAAAGAAGCTGTAAGCCTTATTTTATTATCATCAGAGCTAGTGATAAGCGACTCATTACTTGAGCCTAAATGAGAGATTAGGTTTTTAAGAGCCACAAATTGTTGTTTTAACCAGTTTAGCATGGTTGTTCCTCACTTTATCTTTGACTATCCCTCCCTTTGGCTTCCATTGTGTAGAGCTAACAACACTATTGAGTCAGTGCCATATTAGTACTTTGAGCCTCAGTGTCAACTGTTGGTGGGTTTAAAATCGAGGAGTGATAGAGATTGGGATACTGAGTATTTTTTGGAGGCTTAGGATTTAAAATGGATGATGGTTGAGATACAGTCGTTATTTTTACCACCTCTTTACTCATAGCAATTTTTGCCAGTTGTAAAAATGCATATTCGTGAAGCTCAAGTTCCTCATCCTGGTTGGCCTTGAGGTTAACCCGCTGCAAGCTTTTCTGAAAGTGCTCATTTTCACAATTTGACTCAAAGCCATCCATTTTAAGCAGTAAATGCAGCAAGGCCTCGATATTGGGGTTGGCCTGAGCTTTATAATACCGTTGTTGCAGAGGATTGGCAGTAGTCTGCAGGCTTGAATCCTCATCAGTTTGCGCTAACTGTTTCTTTTTCAGGCTTAGATCTTGTTGATAGGCATTTAATAATCGCTCAATCGAGGTTTTTAGAGGAGTCTTATATCTATTGGTGAGGTTTTGATGTAAAACATCCATGGGCATAGCTGCCAGCTGCTGAAGCATTGCGGCTAAATCTGAATTTGTTGGCGATTGGGTAAATTGTGGATATTGAGCCTTTGCTAATCCTTGAATAAGCTTTGGGCAATAATCATGTATATTCTTGACCTGTTCAAGTTTTTGGCTAAGTTGCTCATTGGTTCGAGCTAATCTTGCACTCTGGCTAGCTAAAGCTTGTTTGTCTAATTTTACCTCTTCTAGTTTATTTTCTAAATCACTAACCCGTTTGAGGTGTTTTTCTAGTTCATTGCTGATGGCCTGATTAACTTCTGTACCAGCCTGAGCGATTGAGGATTTAAATTCCACCTGCTGTTGCCTGAGTTTGTTAAGTTCGAGCTTAACTTGCTGTAGGCCTTGTGCCGAGGCTTCTACTTGTTTATTTAACTGGGCATTTTCATTTTGCAGCTTGAGTTTGGCTTGAAACTCGGCTCCTTTTTCGCGTTGAACTTGTTGGAGTGAAGTTTGCAACACCCTTTCTCTTTGTTGAGCTTGCTGAAGTGTGATCTGCAATTCTCTTGCCTTTTGTTGGGCTAGTTCAAGCTCGACTTGCAATTGCACTGCTTTTTGTTGCGCTTGTTCAAGCGCTAGGGTGGAGAGATTTGTCTCGCTGACATCTTGTTGCGCTAAATTCTGAGATTCTATGGAATCAAGCTGTTGCTTGTGGGATACCAGCTGTCCCAAACGGGTGAAAAGATCGCCGATCTTATCTTGAGTTGCAAACAGAGCTTGGCCAATTTTACCTAAAATGTTGGGTGTCTGAAGCAATTTTGTACGATAAGCTTTAAGAGAGCGATGGAAAATATCAATGGCATTGGATTTATGGCGAAAAACGGATTCTTCATCCTTGATGTCGGGTAAGCTTAACTTGTCTATTTCAGTGCTAAAACAAGTTTGAACGTCTTGGTGCAGCCAAGCTAGAGTGTTGTCTGCAATGGCTATTCTGCTGTTCTTAATTTGGTTTGCGGTTTTTCGATAAATCCAATTCGAAGGAATATAAGCCTCGGAGGTCTTGAGAAAAGAGTTTAACTCGGCAACGCACCGATTTTGATAAACTTGAGTCGCGGTTAAAATCTCATTGCTCTTGGCACTTCGAGTTTCTTCATCCCCTAGTGTTACTTGGTTAGGGTTCTGTGAATCGAGTTGAATTCGGGGCTGAGCGGCTGTCGCAAATGCTGTCGCAAATGCTGTCGCAAGCGTTTTTTGATATTCTTCAAGCCTGGTTTGAGTTTGGATCAGCAATTGTTGATACTGATATTTTCGATAATCAGTATAATGAAACCAATAATCGCCATTGATCCTAAAAAATTTGCCTAGTTTAGAGCGTTTTTCTTGGGCTCGTCGTTTTTGATTGGCATCGATTTGACTGAGATCACCCAGCTCTCTAATTTGAACTTGCAGATTTTGTGACAGGCTATTGGCCATGATAGCTTTCCCCATTCTTTGAGTCCTGGATCCTTAGTATACCCTTCCATAGATGCAGAGCAAGAGACAAATAGTATCAGCTGGAGGGGAGGCGATCATACCCGTACAAATAAAGCTATTTTTAGAGTTTGTCTTACTCGCGGCAGCCCAAACTTTAACTTCAACAGCAACCATGTTAAAGTTTAGGCTCTTAGATGGTCCAACCAATTTATTGGACGCATTCATTAACAAAAGCGGTTTAACTATGAAATTACACATTGAAGAGCTTATTTCAAAGGCAATTTTAGTCCTACAACAAAGGGACAGCTGGCAATTAGACGTGCTACCAGCCATTCAAATAGAGCGCACTCGTTCCAAAGAACACGGTGATTATGCCTGTAACATAGCCCTAATTTTGGCAAAACCCTTGAATCAACGCCCGCGAGAGTTGGCAGAAAGCTTGGTTAAGGCGCTACCCGCAAGCTTACAGATTAAACAGGTTCAGATTGCTGGCCCAGGTTTTATCAATTTCTTTTTACATGAAGAGGCTCAATTTGCGGTGGTCGAGCAAATTTTAACTCAAGGTGAAGACTTTGGGCGCTCGCGGCTAGGTGAAGGTAAAAATGTACTCGTTGAGTTTGTTTCAGCCAATCCCACGGGCCCGCTTCACGTGGGGCATGGCAGAGGAGCCGCCTATGGAGCGGTAATGGCCGATATCTTAGGTGCCGTGGGTTATACAGTGCATAGAGAATACTATGTTAACGATGCTGGTAGGCAAATGGATATCCTGGCGACAAGCGTTTGGCTACGTTATCTAGAATTGCTGGGCGAGTCCTTGGTGTTTCCGCGCAATGGCTACAAGGGTGAGTATGTCATTGATATTGCGCGCAAATTAGAGCAGCAAGTGGGAAATAGCTTATCCAAACCAAGCGCTGAGGTTTTCGCAGGTGTTCCCATGGATGAAAATGAAGCGGGTGAAGGAGATAAAGAAGCGCATATCGATGGACTCATCACTAATGCCAAGCGCTTATTAGCCCAACAGTATGGCTTGGTGTTTGATTTAGGCTTGAATGATATTTTAGCCGATATCCAAGACGATTTGGCTGGATTTGGCATTACCTATCAGCAATGGTTTTCTGAGCGCAGTTTAAAAGCGCAAGGAGCCATTGAAGAGGCCATCGCTAGGTTATCGGCCGCAGGTCATACCTATGATAAAGAAGGTGCACTGTGGTTTAAATCTACCACCTTTGGTGATGATCAAGACCGGGTTTTAATGCGCAAAAATGGCGAATTTACCTATTTTGCCGCCGATATCGCCTATCATTTAACTAAATATCTGCGCGATTATGATCAAATCATAAATGTTTGGGGAGCCGATCACCACGGCTATGTACCCCGGGTAAAGGCGGCTATCAAGGCCTTGGGTTATAATTCCGAACAGCTGAAAATATTACTGGTACAATTTGCCATTTTGTACCGAGGCGGTGAGAGAGTACAGATGTCGACCCGCAGCGGCTCCTTTGTAACCTTACGTGAGTTGCGTGCGGAAGTCGGCAATGACGCTTGTCGATTTTTTTATGTCATGCGTAAAAACGAACAACACATGGATTTTGATCTCGACCTGGCTAAATCCAAGTCGAGTGAAAACCCAGTTTACTACATTCAATATGCTCATGCGCGGATCTGTAGTGTCTTGGGACAATTAGCCCAAAAACATTGGTTATTTGACCAACCACAAGGTTTAGCAAACCTCCACCTCTTAAAGGAAGTTCACGAGCAAGCTTTGTTGACTAGACTGGCTATTTATCCCGAAGTGGTAGAAAATGCCGCTCAGAATTACGAGCCACATCTCATCGCGCAGTTTTTGCGTGAGCTCGCCAATGACCTTCATACCTATTATAATGCCCAGCAATTTTTAGTGGCAGATGCAAAGTTACGCAATGCACGTTTATGCCTTATCAGTGCTACTCAATATGTTTTAGCCAATGGCTTAAAATTATTAGGTGTATCGGCACCCCGGATGATGTAGCTATGAGTAGAGCTCCTGCAAGAAAAATGGCTCAAGCCAAGCGTCGCAATTCTCATGGTTCACGCCAAAGTAATGCAAGTGGTCCTTGGATGGTGGCAGGCGTTGCCCTAGCCTTGTTTATTCTAGGTCTATTTTATTTGCACCATCATAGAAAGCATCATCCTACTCAAAAGGTTGAGGCCACAAAACCCGTTAAGTCACACTCAAAGCCTGTGGCGAAGGCCGTTGCAACCAAGCCGGTTAAGGAGACTCCACAATTTGATTTTTATACCATGTTGCCGGATATGCAGGTCGGTGATTCGGATGTTAAGCAAAAGCCTGTTGGCAGTGAGCAAACGGCCAAGACTAACCTGCCGCAGCAATATATCTTACAGGCCGGTGCATTTAAGCGCCTACCTGATGCAGATAAGGTTAGGGCGGCACTTATTCTACAGGGATTTAACGTGCAAATACGCGCCGTACAGGTCAATAATGTAACCTGGCAGCGGATCATTATCGGCCCTTATAAAACTGCAGCGGAGGCCGAGCAAGCCCAAGAAAAATTAACCAAAATGGGAGTGAAAAGTTTATTATTTCAACTGGCTTAATAGTTTTATTCGGATATACCTTGCAAACTAAATCAAGGGGTTAAAAAAACCAGGTTTGTTAACCATTGAAAAATAGTTTTTCAGCCGCATATAAATTTAATCTTGTCCATAATAAAGGGGATAACCTTGAAACAATACAGAGGTACAACCATTCTTTCAGTGCGGCGCAAAGGTAAGGTCGTAATAGGTGGAGATGGCCAAGTCAGTCTGGGCAATACCATTATGAAGGGTAATGCTCGTAAGGTCAGAAGACTTTATCACGGCAAAGTTATAGCGGGTTTTGCAGGCGGAACAGCCGACGCCTTTACCTTGTTTGAGCGCTTCGAGTCTAAGTTAGAGATGCACCAAGGCCATTTAACTCGGGCTGCGGTTGAACTTGCTAAAGATTGGCGTACCGATAAAATGCTGCGCAGGCTCGAAGCCTTATTGGTTATTGCCGATAAGTCAACCTCGCTTATCATCAGCGGCAACGGTGATGTGATTGAGCCTGAACAGGATTTAATGGCGATAGGTTCGGGTGGACCCTTTGCTCAAGCTGCTGCTCGGGCTTTGCTGGCTAATACCGATTTAAGCGCCAAAGAAATCGTCGAAAAGGGCCTGCAAATTGCCGCCGATATTTGTGTTTACACCAATGGTAACTTAACCTTAGAAGAACTTGAGAGCATTAACTAATGTCAGCAACTACTCCCATGACGCCTAAAGAAATTGTGCATGAACTCGATAAATATATTATTGGCCAAAATGCTGCTAAACGTGCGGTTGCCATTGCACTTCGTAATCGCTGGCGACGTATGCAGGTTGATGAAAAATTGCGCGATGAAATCACGCCAAAAAACATTTTGATGATAGGGCCTACGGGCGTCGGTAAAACAGAAATTGCGCGTCGTTTAGCTAAAATGGTCAATGCACCCTTTATAAAAGTAGAGGCTACTAAATTTACCGAAGTCGGTTATGTGGGGCGAGACGTGGAGTCTATTGTTCGTGACTTAGTAGACGTTGCCTTCAAACAGCTGCGTAGCCAGGAAATGCAAAAGAAAATGTCTTTAGCTGAAGAAAATGCAGAAGAGCGGATCTTGAATGTCTTGTTGCCAAGGCCTCGAGATAAAATGGCTGGCGCTCCCGTTGAAGAGTCCAATGATTCAGGCACTCGGCAGAAGTTTCGCACTCGGTTACGCAATGGTGAGCTTGATGACAAGGAAATTGAGATCGAAATGTCGGCTATGCCAATTGGGGTGGAGATCATGGGGCCTCCAGGCATGGAAGAAATGACAAGCCAGTTACAAAATATTTTTCAAAATCTCAATCATGAAAAAACCAAAACCCGCAAATTAAAAATAAAAGATGCCTTAAGGCTGCTGAAAGAAGAGGAAGCGGGAAAACTCGTCAACGACGATGATTTAAAAAACCTCACTGTACAATTTGTTGAGCAGCACGGTATTGTCTTCATCGATGAAATCGATAAGGTCGCAAAGCGTGAAAATTCTAGTGGTGCCGATGTATCACGTGAGGGTGTGCAGCGCGATCTATTGCCTCTGGTTGAGGGCTCAACCGTGACAACCAAATATGGTATGGTTAAAACCGATCACATTTTGTTCATTGCTTCGGGGGCCTTTCACGTTGCAAAGCCATCGGATCTGATTCCTGAGCTACAGGGACGCTTTCCCATTCGAGTGGAACTTAAGTCCTTGAGTGTAGACGATTTTCGGCGTATTTTAACCGAGCCCGATGCTTCATTGACGATCCAATATCAAGCCTTATTAGGCACTGAAAATGTTAACTTGGAATTTAAACAAGATGCAATTTTAAGAATTGCAGAAGTTGCCTGGCAGGTTAATGAACGTAATGAAAACATTGGTGCACGCCGTTTACATACCGTTCTGGAAAGGTTATTGGAAAAAGTTTCCTTTGATGCACCTGATCACAGTGGTCAACATTTTGTGGTAGATGCGGTTTACGTGGATAAGTATTTAGGTGAACTCATTGAAGATGAGGATTTAACTAAATATATTTTATAAATAATCTATAAGCATCATGGAATTAGTACAGATAAAATTATTGCAAAGAGACAAGGTGCTGGAGCTAAGCTTTAATAATGGTGAACACTTTGTCTTGCCTTGTGAATACTTACGGGTATTTTCGCCCTCTGCTGAAGTTAGAGGACATGGCCTTATCGAGCCCAAGCTGATATTAGATAAAAGCGATGTCAATATCACGGGTATAGATCCTGTTGGTCAATACGCAGTTAAGCTGGTGTTTGATGATGGCCATCAATCTGGAATTTACAGTTGGGAAACGCTTTATCAATTAGCCAAAGAGTATCCGGCCAATTGGAAACGTTATTGTGAAAGAGTTGCAGCGCAGCAAATTTAATTTTGATAGATTTAAGTTTAGTTGTTAAGTTTTCCTTAAGCATTGTTAAAATATAATCGAATTATTGATCCATGAATGAGTTCCCGGGATTAACTATTTCGATGGAGGCAAGATGGCAATCATCATAGCTCAAAAAAAGCGCACGGTAGTTGAAACCAATGTTCAACTTAAAGCTGTTATTAGCGAAATCGATAGAAATTATCATTCGCCAACTAAGCCGGCACAATTAGATTTTTCTTCGTCATTTAGCACTGAGGGTGATATCAAGGCTCAAATAGCCAAGCTTGATAAACAAAAAATCTCTTCAAACCCGCATGATCCAAATATCTATTCCGTTGTCAGAGGTAATAAGAGCTATAGTGTTAATACCGCTACTACTAAAACCTTAAATAAATATACCTCTTATCAACAACGGGTTTATGTTTATGCGGGCGCTGCCTGTATGCTTTTGGATCAGCTAGAGTCTGAAGAAAGTAAGGTTAATATCAAAGCGGCATTAAAAGCACTTGCCGATGCCGAGTGTAAGCGCTTTAGTGCTAAGCCCTGTTCTGATGGTGAATATAAGAAACGGCTTGAGCTATATCTTGCCGAGGTATGTCGTTTATTGGGTGAAAAGGCGAGTTATCAGAATAGGCCCATAGGTGTGAATCAGGCGGCGGCTTGGTTGACTAAAATGGAGCATTTTTATGTGGCTTCCTTAGGAACTGCCGATCAAATTTCGCGTTATACGGTCAATAAACAATCTTTTTATCACGTTATTGAATATCTTCCCGGTGCTTGGCATATCCTAGCCGAGGAATTATCTCGGGTTAACAAACCGCTTTGGTTTAAAAATCTAACTCCACCCGAACAAAATTATTTAACCAAAATCGTGGCAAATGGTGATTGGGAAAAATTAAGTTTTATGCCATCGACGCTGGATAGAATTCCAGGTTTGCGTAACTTTCGAGTCACCAAGCTCTTTATGATGCAGGGTGAGGAGCCTAAACTTATCGATACCATCTATGCCTCGGGTGCCAGAGTGCCCAATGGCATTAAGGATAGTTCGGAAAGGCAAAGGTTGGCTAAAGTGTCCGCAACCGAGATGCATCGCCAACTGCCTGCAGAAAAGGACATTTTTGCGGTGAGTTTATTGTCACGCCTAGGCCCCGTAGAGCAATTCTTGCACAGCCTCGGTCTTATCAATGACACGGTCATGGTGGATGAGCAACATGCGGCGACACAACCCTTAAATAACCATGGCCGGATGTTGTATCAGGCCAATGTGCCCGTCAATAAGTTAAATATCCTTGCTACAGATGAGGGTTGGCAAGAAATTAAGCGTATCAAGGCTAGGGTAAGACCGGACATGCCTAATTACCGTATAGCCCAGTTATTGATCCAATACCTTGATGAAATTCAACGCCTGAGCTTTGTTAATCCACAGAAGATCCTCGGTTTAAACTCTATCACCAGGCCCGATGCCTTGGTGTTTGCCGCGGCTTATGCAGGATTGCTGGCTAAATTAGTCGGCATACAGACGATTTTTAATTGCAAAAGTGGTAAGGACAGAACGGGGTTGATTGAAGCCATTCAGCTGACACTGCTCACTAATCTAGCTGCAGGTAGGGGTTTGCTAGACTACAAGGACCTGATGGCTAATAGGGAACCGGCTAAAGACTATTTTCTAGAAGCCTTTTGCCCCATTTATGTGCAAAATGCCAGGGCTGCGGGTAACAACAGTTTTGGTTGTGATGATTTAAAATTAGGTACCATCGCCTTGCCAAGCTTTTTAACCGAAAGGTTAAAGCAAATGCAATTTGTGGGTAGTGGAATCGCCAATATGAATAGACCCAAGCCCCGTTTGGGTTTTCTAGAGAAGACCAAAGCCGCCATCAAGGGTTTATGGTTTAAAGGACTAGATTGGTTTACTCGAACTCCAAAAATCTTGCCCCAGGTTGCTGATGAGGAGCGTGTACCCTTGCTGAGCAAAGAGAGATTATCAGTAGTTGAGCAACCGCTTGAAATAGAAAAATCTCTACAAATTGAAGCTGTTGCCTCAAATCAAGAAGAAGTTAAACAGGACATTAAGCTAGAAATTACTAAAAAAACGCTAGGCATACAGGAAATCATTGCGCGTGATGCTCAGCATATAGTTAATTTGCACAAGAGCTTTATCGAGCCATTTAGCCAGTTTTTGGATGATGACCAACCCAATTCTACGATCCTAAGACGCATGATCACCACGTTGGCAACCTGTGGATTACGTGCTAAGACTGAGCCCAACACTTGCTTAGCTGAGTATTTGACGGGGGACATCCAGTTCACATTTTCAGATAAGCATACTACCGCCGAGTTTATAAATTTTTTAGCCGGTAAAGAATTAATGACGCCTGTTTCTTTACCCAATTACTTGAACTCTAGCCAATCCATACCTTTTTCCTTGGGAGAAGATTGTCAGGCAAGCTTAAATATAAAAGTAGATTCAGTCCACGGCATAACCGTAAAATTTGAGTTTCCAGAAAACATTCAAAATTTATTAAGGGTTAAGCAGGCTAAGCAAATTTTTATCTCAGTTAATGAGGTGAAATGCTTGATCAATAACACCTTCCATTATCAAGGCGATATGTTAAATAAACCTCCTATCAATGCGAGTGTGCAGGATAAATTTAGCGCTTCTAGTTCTCAGACCTCTTTTGCACCTGTAAAATTGCGTCCATACGAGCAAGACTTGGTGATACCTGTTAATGGCATAGAGCACGATGAGCAAGATATATATAGAACTACTAGTATAAGGACTTAAAACAAGGTTAGCCATAGGGCTGGCCTTGTGAATCATCCGTATGTATAAGAAGTTTTAAAAAATCCCTTTTATCGCCGCCAAAGTAACTTAGGTCAACTGCCGTCATGATCCCCGGTACCTTGCCCCGAGGAGAAAATTGCCAGAAGGTCCAATCCTGCCAAGAAGAAGGTGGGCCAGGATGCTGAAGTGCTGCGGCAAGCCACAAGGGATATTTAGCAAAAACGGGGTTGTGGCCGATATAATCTTCCCAAAATGTTTGGCTGGTGTAAATAACCGGTGTAACTCCAAGCCTATGCTCAACGTATTCCAACCATTGCTTGATTCTTGCCATAAGCTCAATAGCATCGACGCTATTCATATCGGGCCCGTACTCAATGTCTAAAGCGGGAGGCAGATCAAAGCTGTTGCGCAGCGGTTTAACCGTGGCCACAAAATTTTTGGCTTGAGCAATGGGATCAAGATTAGCACGGAAAAAATGATAGGCCCCTCTAACTACGCCGGCCTCCTTTGAGTTCAACCAATTGCGTGCAAAGCAGGGATCAATAAATTTCACCCCCTCACTGGCCTTAACATAGGCAAATGAAACCCCTGCCAGTTTAGCCTGTTTCCAGTCGATCATGCCTTGATAGTGAGATACATCTATACCATAGATTCCCGCCCGCTTGGCAAAAATTTGTGTAAGCGCATGAATGCCTGGAGCTTGAGGCTCAGGGTAGGTTATACATGTTTGGGCCAGGGTAGCAGGGGCTAGATGACTCAATAAAACAAAACTAAGAATTTTCTTTAACATAAACACAGCGGATTGTAGCTGCCAAAATATAGCCGTTTGTAACTTAAAAATCCTCACTTGGCAAGTCATGGTTTTAACAGTTACACTATGCGGCCATGGTAGCAGCAAAATCTAGACAAATATTAATGATGGCAACTATTTTTATCCACGAGCTCAAATTTGAAACGATCATCGGTGTTCATGCCTGGGAAAGACAGATCAAACAGGCCTTATGTTTGGATCTGGAGTTTGCTTATGATATTAGCCATGCAGCTGCTGATGATAAGCTTGAATTTGCCCTCGACTACAGTACCTTAGCGGCTAGAATTTTAGAGTATAGTCAGAAAAATCACTTTCAATTGATAGAAACCTTGGCGCAGCGCTTAGCGGAGCTATTAGTCAGCGAATTTAACCTAACGTGGTTACGCTTAAAACTCACTAAACCCGCCGCTTTGCCGGAGGCTAAATCGGTTGGCATTATCCTTGAGCACGGCCAGTAAACTCACCATGATTAAAATCCAGTTACCCTTGCCCAGCCCAAGCCTAGAGCAGCGAAGCCAAAAGCTCGTAGCTCAAATTTCACAAAAACTCAAGGCTAAGGGTGGCTGGCTCAGTTTTGCTGACTTTATGCAACAAGCACTTTATACTCCAGGCCTTGGATATTATAGTGGGGGCTTAGCTAAATTTGGTGAAACAGGTGATTTTATCACCGCGCCTGAACTCAGCGCCTTATTTGGTTATTGTCTGGCAGAGCAATGTGCTGAAATTTTAAGCGCGATCGGTGGTTCTATACTTGAATTTGGTGCAGGTAGTGGCAAATTAGCTCTCGATGTCTTGACTCAACTGGCTAGGCTCGATTGCTTGCCAGAAAATTATTTCATTATAGAACCCAGTGCCGAATTACAACAACGCCAACAGCGGTTGCTACAAGCTAAATTGCCGGAATTTTTCTCAAAAATAAAATGGTTAGGTCAATTACCCGAAAGCTTTAGCGGAGTAGTCCTGGCTAATGAGGTGCTGGATGCCATGCCGGTACATCTCGTTGAATTCGAGCAAGGCGAATTTTTTGAACGAGGCCTCAGTTTAGCAGAGACGGGCTTTACCTGGCAAAAGCGTCAACTCGATTTGAATTCTGAATTGAGGAAGCGCACAGTACGGCTTGGCGAGCAATATGGATTGGGCTTGCAGCCTTATCAAACCGAAATCAGCCTTTTAATCCCGGCTTGGCTTAGGAGCGTTTCTCAAATGTTGACTTCGGGCTTGGTGCTGTTGCTGGACTATGGTTTTCCGGCCCACGAATACTATCACCCGCAGCGTAATACCGGGACCTTAATGTGCCATTATCGCCATCATGCGCATCCCGACCCCTTGTTTTATCCTGGATTGCAGGATATTACAGCTCATGTGGATTTTACCCTGGTGGCAGAAACGGCTTGTGAAGTAGGTCTAGATGTCATGGGCTATAGGGATCAAGCGGGTTTTTTACTCAATACGAGACTTGGCGAGCACTTTAATACTCATGCCAGTGATGCCAAACAGCAATTTACTCTAGCACAACAGATAAAAAAATTAACCCTACCCCATGAGATGGGGGAATTATTTAAGGTCATGGCCCTGGGCAAAAATCTTGACCAAGAGCTGCTTGGGTTTAGACATGGAGACCAAAGACAACGCCTATAATTTTAGCTAAAATTTAACCACATCTAAAAACTTGTCATTTCATTTAACCATCAGTTGCAATTAAACGCTGAATAACTTAAAATTCAGCGTTTTAACTTTTCTCCTTGCCTCACCCATCTTGGGGAGGCTGGATAACCGTAAGGAGTTTCCATGAGACATTATGAAGTTGTTTTTTTAGTTCATCCCGATCAAAGTGATCAAGTACCAGGAATGGTTGAACGTTATCGTGCCACCATTGATGAAGGCAAGGGTAAGGTTCATCGCTTTGAAGATTGGGGCCGCCGTCAGCTTGCTTATCCTATCAATAAGGTTCACAAAGCTCACTACGTACTCATGAACATAGAGTGCGGTCAAGACGTCATTGATAACCTAGCCAATGCATTTCGTTTCAACGATGCAGTATTGCGTAATTTGATTATCCGTCGTGATTATGCCATTACCGAAGCCTCACCTTTGTTGAAGAACAAAGATGGTTATGATAGACATGACGATCATGATTCTCATGATCGCGATGATAATTAATCTAGTTAGGAGATAAATATGTCTTATATGCGTCGCCGTAAATTTTGCCGCTTTTCTGCAACCAGTGCAGAAGCCATTGATTATAAAGATATCGCTATGTTAAAAAACTATATTACCGAAACGGGTAAAATAGTGCCTAGCCGCATTACTGGAACCAAGGCTCGTTATCAGCGTATGTTGACCAATGCAATAAAAAATGCACGTTATCTAGCATTGTTACCTTATTGCGACCGTCATAAATAACTTGCTCAACTGGAGTTAGCTTCAAGGAGCCCAGCACTTGAGGCGCGAATTGTGAAAACAGCATGATAATACGCAATTTTTTAGATTTTATTATGAAAGGGCGTATCCAAGCATTGCTAGTGGCAATATTGGCCATGTTTGTGCCTTTTTTTGGCTGGGTAACAAGTGTAACCATAGGTTTAGTGACCTTGCGGGTTGGCTTGATTGAAGGCATGAACCTTGTGCTTTGGACTGGATTGCCAAACGTGGTCCTTGCCTGGCGAGGTGAGCCTACGGCTTTATATATTAATGTGCTCGCTGGCACGTTATTAACTTGGATTTTAGCTGCAGTTTTACGACTCAGCAGGAGTTGGCGTAAGGTATTGCTGACGGCCATGATAATCGGTGTCGCGGCAGTAGGCTTATTTCACCTGTTCATACCCGATGTTCAGGCCTGGTGGTTAGGTAAATTGGAGTTGGGTCTTAAACAGGCGAGTGAATCTGGATTGCTGGCTATTCCAATCCCCACTGCCTTAGAGGCTGTAAAGCCGGTAACAGTGTATATCAGTGGAATATTAACCGCTGGCTTGTTATTGATGGCCATTAGCAATGTGTTGATTGCCCGCTGGGGTCAAGCTTTGTTGTATAATCCCGGTGGTCTAAAAAAAGAATTGTATCAATTGCACTTAACACGCATAAGTGCATTTAGCATAATAATCTTAGCTGCAATTTTGTTTAGTAATGGCCCCCTGGGATGGGACAGCCTGCCCGTGTTAATATTGCCTTTAGCCTTGATGGGTATGATTGTCATCCACGTTCTATTGGCAAAGAGTACACATGCGGTGCTATTGCTAGGTGGTTTTTATGGGCTGTTAATTTTATTACTTCAACACGTTGCCGTAGTTTTAGCGCTCGTGGCGCTGTTGGATAGCGTAATTGACTTTAGAAACAGATTAAAGAGGGTAGAGTAATGCAAGTAATACTATTGGAAAAGATTAAAAATTTTGGTGGTTTGGGAGAAGAGGTTTCGGTAAAACCTGGATTTGCCCGCAACTATTTATATCCACAAGGCAAAGCCGTACCTGCAACTAAAGCTAATATCGAAAAATTTGAAGCTCGTCGTGCCGAACTCGAAAAGGCAGCTGATGAAAAATTGCAAGCTGCTAAAGCTAAGGCTGAAAAATTAGCTAATTTAACGGTTACCCTAGCGGCTAAATCCGGCGATGAAGGCAAGCTATTTGGCTCGATTGGTATTCGTGATCTCGCCGAAGCTATTACCAAGGCGGGCGTTGAAATTAAGAAAAGTGAAGTTGAATTAGCCTCGGGAGCCATCCGTCAAATTGGTGAATATGACATCAATATTCAACTCCACGGTGACGTTACCGCTGTTGTTAAAGTTAATATAGTTGCCGAATAATACCTTTATGCCAGAAGGTGTGGCGTAAGCTGCACCTTGTTAATTTATGCCTAAACCAAGTACTAACCCCAATCAACGTGCCATTGATCTAATTAAAATGCCTCCGCATTCCATTGAGGCTGAGCAAGCGGTCTTGGGTGGCTTAATGCTTGATAATCAAGCTTTAGATAAGGTCGCCACTAAGTTGACCGAGGAGGATTTTTATCGCGCCGACCATAGGCTGCTATATAGAACCATCCTTGAATTAGACCGTCGCAACTCACCCTACGATGTTTTGACCTTGGCTGAAGCCCTTAAGGCCATTGATGAATTAGATAAGGCCGGTGGTGAGGTTTACTTATTTGAGTTGGCTAAGAATACTCCCAGCGCTTCCAATATTGGGGCTTATGCCGACATAGTGCGTGAGCGCTCAGTCGCTAGACAACTGATCAATATCGCCAATGAAATTGCCGATAATGCTTTTAACCCAGCGGGACGCAGCACTTCAGAATTATTGGATGAAGCCGAACGCAAGGTATTTGCGATTGCTGAAAAGAGAGTGCATCAGGGTGGCCCCGCCAATATTCGAGAATTATTAACTAAAGCCGTTGATAGAATAGATACCTTATTTCAGGCCGATGAGTCTTTCATTGGTTTACCAACGGGCTTTACCGATTTTGATGAAATGACTTCAGGCTTGCAGGGTTCTGACCTTATCATCATTGCTGGCCGTCCCTCAATGGGTAAGACCACCTATGCCATGAATATTGCCGAGCATGCCGCGATTAAAGGGGACAAACCGGTATTGGTATTTAGCATGGAAATGCCGGGTGATTCCTTAGCCATGAGGATGTTATCTTCACTGGGGCGTATTGACCAACATAGAGTTCGTACCGGTAAGCTCAGTGATGAAGATTGGCCACGCATCACTTCGGCCGTCAGCATGCTTTCCGAAGCAAAGATGTTTATCGATGATACTCCCGCACTGAGCCCCGGAGAAATGCGCACTCGAGCCAGGCGCTTGGTAAAGGATCACGGACCCTTAGGCTTGATTGTCATCGATTATTTGCAACTCATGCAAATTCCTGGCCATAAGGAAAATCGTACCCTAGAAATTTCCGAAATATCCCGTTCTTTAAAGGCCTTAGCAAAAGAATTGAATGTTCCTGTCATCGCTTTATCACAGCTCAATCGCGCCTTAGAGCAAAGAGCGGATAAACGCCCGTTAATGTCAGATTTACGAGAATCGGGCTCGATTGAACAGGATGCGGATTTGATCATTTTTATTTACAGGGATGAGGTTTATCATGAAGATAGCCCAGATAAAGGCACGGCAGAAATCATTTTAGCAAAACATAGAAATGGCCCCATAGGCAAGGTCCGTTTAACCTTCTTAGGTCAATATACTCGGTTTGAAAACTTTATGCCTAATAACTACAGTTAAGCATACTAGACCCATATACTCGCAAATTTATGATAAATGGCAGGCCCACTCAAGCGATCATCGATCTTGCTGCTTTGCAACATAATCTCATGCGGATCAAAACCTATGCCCCAGCAAGCAAAATCCTGGCGGTGGTCAAGGCCAACGGTTATGGGCATGGTTCTGTTACTATAGCCCAGGCTATAGCCGATAGAGTGCATGGTTTTGGCGTGGCCTGTCTTGCAGAAGCTTTGATCTTAAGGCAAGCAGGTATTAACCAACGGATTTTAATCTTAGAGGGTTTCTTTAAACCTCAAGAGTTACCCCTGATTTCAGGGCAAGAGCTTGATATTGTCGTACATAGTTTTGCTCAGATAGCCGCCCTGAACTCACTGAGCTTACCCAAGCCGATTGTGGTTTGGTTGAAAATTGATACTGGTATGCACCGCTTAGGATTTGCGCCCGACCAAGTTGAAGAAGCTGTTCGGGCCTTGAGTTGGAATCCCAACATTCGCAAACCCATCAATTGGATGACCCATTTCTCCGATGCCGATGATTTTAATAGTACTAAAACCCAGTTACAGCTCCAGATATTTGGCGAACTCTCTCAGCAGGCCGGTGCAGGCTTAAAAACCCTGGCTAATTCTGCAGGTATTGTTGCCTGGCCCAATACTCACGCCGACTATGTCCGACCTGGCATCATGTTATATGGTGTTTCACCCATGTTGCGAAAAACCGCGGCCGATTTTGATCTCAAACCCGTCATGACCTTGTGTACTGAACTCATCGCTATTAATGAGGTTAAGGCCGGCGATACGGTTGGCTATGGAAGCACTTGGACGGCGCCTTTCGATATGCGCATAGGCATTGCGGCTATTGGCTATGGCGATGGTTATCCCCTACAAGCAAAGTCTGGGACTCCGGTTTTGCTTAATCAGCGACGCGTCCAACTTGTCGGACGGGTATCTATGGATATGCTGGCAATAGACTTAAGCACACAGCCCGAGGCTAAAATAGCTGACCCTGTGGTATTATGGGGCAAAGGTCTGCCCATAGAAGAAGTGGCCATGTGGGCAAATACCATACCCTATGAATTATTTTGCAGCGTTTCAAGACGCGTTGAATTTAAAATAATCCCCTAAAATTTATCCGATTGAGTGGAGCTAAAGCGGATTTTCTTTTGCTAAAGTTATCTGAGGCGTTAAATTCTGCTGGCTATTCGCGCAAAAATTTGATTATCTGCTATACTTTTGGCAAGGTTCAAGTAGCAGGATAAAGATAACGCCATGGCAGATGATTATGACAAAAACACTTCGGCTTTTTTTGAGCAATCTTTTTGGGATGAGCTTAAGAGGCTAGAAGAAGGTGATGAGTGGTCGGTCATTGCAAGTCTTGGTAAACAAGCCCTAACTAGGCCCGTGGCTTCTATTGAATTAGAGCATCTTTTAAGAAACTACGCCTACTTGGAAATTTGTGATGCCAGTCTCTATGAGTTCAAGTCAATTAATCCTGAGAAACTTGTCTTGACTCAAGCTAAGAGTGGTTGGTTAATTCACGACCATGGCTCAATATTGCGAGCTTCACCTGGTAGGATGTTGTATCGGACTTCTCAGGCTGATGATGATGAAGATGATGATCAAGGCGGTGACTCAGGCGGTGGTGTGGGAACGGTGGTTCAACAATATGTTGATACCACACGTGATATGTTAAGCATTGCCCAAACCCGTTGGCATGGCGCAAAGGTATTGAGTGGTTATCGTCCCATGCAATTTGCAGCCTATTTAATTGCCCAAGCCTCTAACTATATTTTAGAGGGAGTGGAGTTAACCCAAGAAGAGGCTCGTACCTATAGCTATGTTAAACAACGTGTTCAGGCCCTTAAAATACAAGGGCAAGAACCCGATCGCATGCCAAGATAGCGCTACAAAATTAAGCAATGGCAGCGACTTTTTTTAGTGCCCATGGCAGTAAGAAGGATTTGGCTAGACTGTTTATTAGCTTGAGACGTTGCCTTTAATTCAGAGAAATCCTTTAAGCCAAAAACGCTTGGAGTAAAACCTGCCTCGATCAATTGTTTTGTAATGGGTTCTATGGACTCGTCAAATCGCTTTGGATTCTTGGCTTGTGAGAAACTTTGGAATAAACGTAGTTTATCTCCATCTAAAACACGGGGCGTTGTTGGTATTAAGTCGGTTGCTAAAGTTTTTGCATTGGAGTCGCTAGTATCCTGGTCATTTTGCAGCAAGCGCTGACATAAACCCTTTAATTGTAAGCTATAAACATAAAGAAATAGAGCGTGAAAAGCCTTGAGTATATGATCGATAGTCTCTGCCTCAATATTGATGGGAAAGTTAGCAAGGTATTTTTCACCATCGTGAGTAAAGAGTTGCTTAAATTCGTTGCAATATAATTCTTCGGCGGAAAAATTTAATTGTAAGCCAAAATCGGCAGTCAAAGATAATTGGCACATGGCCCGAATGAGCTTCAAACTCGATTCAATGTCCTGAGTTTTTTTCCAATGCTTTTTTAAATATAGATAGGTTAAACCGAAAAACACCGATTCCGGACACTTGTGAGATTGCGATTTATAAAATATTTCCTTGGGTTTTCGGCTTAAGATATCGACAAATTGCCCAAATTCTAGCTCTGTTTCAAGCATAGTTCATTCTCCTTGATGATTTAACTATCCGTTATTTTTAGCAAGTCGGCAGCAAATCTAACACATAAGTTTCTGATTTGTAAAAACTTTTAATCCTGTAAAAACCAGAGCAGCATGTTAAAATAGCTTTATTTTTATGAGAGAAGCCCATGAATAAACCCATTCAACCTGCGAGTATGCGCAGACAATATTTTGTCAAACCTCAAGAATTACCACTCTCATGTCCCACAAAGCAGATGCGCATTTGGGATGCACACCCCCGAGTTTATTTGCCCATAGAAGAAACTGGACGAGAGGTTTGTCCATATTGTGGAGCCGAGTTTATTTTGCAAGAAGGTGATTAGGTTGAATCAAACGATAGATAAAATTCTTATTATAGGTCCATCTTGGGTTGGCGATATGGTCATGGCCCAGGCTTTATTCATAGAATTAAAACGTCAAAATCCACAGGTGATGATCGATGTTTTAGCACCTGAATGGAGTAAAGCCTTGTTAGAGCGCATGCCTGAGATAAATCAAGCTCTCGCTATGCCAGTTGGGCATGGTCAGTTGCAGCTCGGTACTCGCTACCAAATCGCTAAACAGCTGCAGAAAAACAATTACCAACAGGCAATCATTTTGCCAAACTCATTTAAATCCGCGCTGATTCCCTTTATGGCAAAAATTCCCATTCGCACCGGCTGGAAGCGTGAATTACGCGGGATACTACTGTCTGATGGGCGGCGCCTCAATAAAAAAGCCTTACCCTTGATGACCTCACGTTTTATCGCGCTAGCCCTGCCAAAACACACCGCAGTTCCCAGCAATTGGTCCCGACCCAAATTGGAGATCGCTTATGATAGATTAAACCAAGTGCGTGAACAATATGGTCTTCAAGAGCAAAGCCCCATTTTAGCCCTATGTCCGGGTGCGGAATTTGGGCCCGCTAAACGCTGGCCTGCGGCCTATTATGCAGAAGTTGCCAATGCTTTTATGGCTAAAGGATGGCAGGTTTGGTTATTTGGCTCGGCCAAAGACAGTGAGGTAGCCGCCGAAATCCAAACCCTGACTCAACAACGTAGCCGTGACTTAACGGGGCGTACCAGTTTGGCTAACGCCATCGATTTAATGTCGCTGGCTAGTTTAGTTATCAGCAATGATTCGGGGCTGATGCACGTGGCAGCGGCCTTAGAACGGCCACAGGTTGTAGTTTATGGTTCAACCGATCCGGGTTTTACGCCACCTCTAAATGATAGGGCAAAGATCTTACGCTTGGGAATTGACTGTAGTCCTTGTTTTAAACGTGAATGTCCTCTGAAGGAGCAAGAAATGCGCTGCCTGACCGAGCTTAAGCCGACGATAGTTTTGCAAGCAGCACAGGAGCTAGTGGGATAATGCAGGTACTTGTTATTAAAACGTCTTCTATGGGGGATGTTATCCATACCCTACCTGCACTCACCGACGCAGCACGGTTTTTTCCGGAGATCAGCTTTACCTGGGTGGTAGAGGAAAATTTTACCGAAATTCCGGCTTGGCACAAGCACGTTTCTCAGGTGATTCCCTTAGGGCTACGCCGTTGGCGTAAAAATAAATTACAAGCCTTGCGAAATGGAGAGTGGCAAGACTTGATAAAGCAACTGCGAGCTAAAGATTATGCTAAGGTAATCGATGCTCAGGGTTTAATTAAAAGTGCGCTCTTGACGCGTCTGGCCAGAGGTGAACGTTATGGCCTTGCTTGGAGCAGTGCAAGAGAGCCCTTGGCAAGCATAGCCTATCAACATACTTTTAAAATTGAGCAAAAGCAGCATGCCATTGTGAGGGTGCGGGAATTGTTTGCCAATGCTCTGGGTTATCCCATTCCAACACTTCCACCTGATAGTGGGATAGCTAAAGAACGCTTGCCCAAGTTTTCCAACCTCAGCAATTACATAGTGTTTTTACACGGTACTACTTGGGCAAATAAACATTGGCCTGAGACTTATTGGCAGGAGCTTGCAAGTCAGGTAGTTACTCAAGGGTATCGTATTGTTTTGCCTTGGGGCAGCGTGGTTGAGCGCCAGAGGGCTGAAAAGCTTGCATTGCTAAGTCCTAATATTGATGTATTACCTAAGTTATCGTTGACAGAACTCGCCGGTGTTCTAAATGGCGCTAGGGCAGTGGTAGCGGTAGATACAGGATTAGGACATTTAGCTGCAGCACTTGAGGTCCCTACCATTGGGCTTTATGGACCTACGGATCCTGGTTTAACCGGCAGCTTTGGCCCCGGACAAATTCATTTGGCAACTCACTTTAGCTGTGCGCCTTGTTTAAAAAGGCAGTGCCAATACAGTCAAGCTTCAAACGTTTGGCCGGCTTGCTTTAGCGAGATCAATCCTCAAGTTGTTTGGCAGAGGCTTAGTCAGCTACTTACCAACTAGAGGAGGGTTTTTTGCGAGGGATTTTTCTTTTGTAAACCATTGTTTATCCTTTCTGCTGATGTTATAAACTTAAAACTATTTTTTTCAGAGTTGGGCGTGAACAGCATTTATCAACGTTATAGTTATTCAATGGGTATCTTTGCTCTTTATGTGGGCATATTTGCCCTGCCATTTTCACGTTTAGTGGTAAATTATGCCTTAGCGATGGCGACAGTTTGTGTTATTTTCAGCGGCCAATGGCGTTCTTGTCTGCGTTGGATTTGGGAATACCGCTTGATACGCGCTATGCTGGCGTTTTTATTATTGGTGCTCGTTGGAATAGGTTATAGCCAGGCCTCTTTAGGCCAAGCATTACAAGGGTTTGGTAAATATGCCAAGCTTTTGTTTATGATTTTTTTGTTTCCCTATTTCACGCTAGCTGAAGTTCGCAAACGTGCCGCGGCTGTATTTTTAACTGGGGTTTATCTGTGCATAATATTGTATCTGGCTCAGGATTTAGGCCTAGTTGAGGTCAATGTATGGACTGATAGTGCCAAATGGTTATTTGCAGAAGCGAGTATATTGGGTAACTTTATCAATCCCATTGCCTTTAGTGTGCTTGAAGCCTTTGCTATTTATTTAGTCTTGACTCGATTGTCTCGGCTAAATTCCCGTAAATGGTTTTGGGGCTTATTGTTTGGCTTGGGCTGCTATCATCTGTTTGTCATCAATATAGAACGTACGGGCATGCTTTGTGGCTTAGTCCTATTCGGATTATTTATCTTACAGCGTTTAAAATGGCAATGGGCTGTGGTGGTGGTGTTAATTGTTTTGCCAGCGGTATTTGGCGGTTTATATTATAAATCAACTAACTTTGCCGTACGGGTAGGGGCGGTAAAACATGACCTTAGAGCTTACCGAGAAGGAAGGGTTGAGACCTCCATAGGCCTACGGTTTAGCTTTTGGCATAATACCTGGGGCTTAATTAAACAGGCTCCTTGGTTTGGCCACGGTACCGGTAGTTTTAAAACGCTTTATGCTAAACTCGGAGCCATAACGGCGTCTCCCGGAGTGCCATTGGGTGATCCGCATAATGAATTTATACTCATTGCCTGTGAATGGGGTGCTTTAGGGCTCATTGCTTATCTTGGCTGGCTTCTGGTTCTATGGCGTGAAGCACGATTTCTACCGGTTCAGGAACAGCATTTGGCACAAGCGCTTATCATTACCATTATCGTGAGTAGTTTAACTCATGTGGTCATGTATACCAATGCCACCGGAAGTCTATTTGTCTTATCTATTTGCGCACTTTATCCAACAAAAAAATCCCTTGGCGAGCCTAAGAGCATTCCTTAGTTTCGTGATATATTGCTAAGGTTTTATTGGCCATGGCTTGAATACTAAATGACTCCAGCTGTGCACTTGCACGACTCACCATGCGTTGGCGCAAGTTTGGCTGTTGGCAAAGTTGGAGCACGGCCTGACCAAGACCCCGGACATCTGAGGGGGCAGCTAAAATTCCCGTATCACCATCGCTGATAAGTTCTGGGATGCCACCGACACGGGTTGAGACCACGGGTATATTAGCCGCCATGGCCTCCAAAATGACGCTACCCATTCCCTCCTGTTGTGAAGTGAAGAGAAATACATCTAATTGAGGAAGGAGGTCTGCAACATCTTGGCGAAAGCCGAGAAAAATCACATGCTCGCCAAGTTCCATCTCCTGCGCATAACTAATTAATTCCTGTCGCAATGGGCCATCGCCTATGATGATAAACTTGGCCTCAATACCCTGTTCTAAAAGATATTTTGCAACTTGGATAAACAACTTTAAATTTTTACTGGCCACTAGAGAAGCACAAGTACCAATAAGATAGGCACTAGTTGAAACATTGCAATTTTGGCGTAGCTTATAGGCATTAGGCTTAGAGATAAAACGAGTTAGATCTACTCCATCGTAAACTAGCCTTAATTTTTTTTTCGTCTTAAGTAAGGGGAGTAATGCGGTTTGCACGGCCTTGGAAATACAAATGATGTTCTGGATATGCGGTGAATTATATTTGTAACGTGAAAGCCAGGAGTTATTCACGGTAAAGGCCACCTTGCGGCTAATGACAAGTTTAGCTTTAAGTCCAAACAAAAGCTTTGCCAGTAAGGCATTGGTATGGCTATGGGCGTCATGGGCGTGAATCACATCAATGCCTTTTGCCTTGCAAAGCCGAGCTAGCCTAAAGGCAAACATTATATCAAGGGCTTTTATCCGCAGTGCGATAAAGTTAAAGCCATGGGCTTTGCAATAATCGGCTAGCGCCGAATTTTTTTGGCAGAGTATGAGTTGTGGCAACTGATTTTTAGCGAGTTCTTGATATAGATAAGCCAGTTGTTGCTCTCCGCCTCCCCAAGATTTAATGGCCGATAAATGTAGAATGGAAGTTAAGCTAGTTGGCATCTGTTTTTTTATCAAGAGATTAAGCCACGATTATAAAGAGGCGAGTCTATATCTGCAAGCCATTGTCTAAAAGAGGCCTCATTCAACTTATTGGCATAAAAAGCTGAACTTAGGTACACTAGACAAAGGTCAGCTTAAGAGTATTAACATGCTCAGTGTCATCATTATTACTAAAAATGCCGGTATCTCTATCAAATCTTGTTTAGAGTCGGTAAAGTTTGCCGAGGAGATCATTGTTTTAGACTCAGGCAGTACCGATGATACGGTTGCCATTTGCCAAACTTATACCGATAAGGTCTATGTTACCGATTGGCCAGGTTACGGTAAGCAAAAAAATCGGGCTTTAGCCATGGCTAAAGGCGATTGGGTGCTATCATTAGATGCCGATGAGTATTTATCCTCTGAGTTGGCGCAAACCATTCGCGAGCTTATCCAAAAACCCTCTGAATATGTGGCCTATGCCTTACATAGACGCTCAAGCTTTTGTGGCAAGTTTATAAAATACGGCGATTGGTCCAATGATTATTGTTTGCGGCTTTTTAAAAGGGGGCATGCGCAGTTTGAAGAAATTGCCTTGCATGAGCGTTTACTGGTTGAGGGTAAAACCGCTAAAATTAAGCACAAGTTTTATCACGACTCCTATCCAAATTTAGCTAGCATGCTGGCAAAAATGAATAGTTACTCTAGTTTAAGCGCCGAGATCTTAGCAGAAAAAGGCAAACGCTCATCGATAAGCCATGCCTTGTATCGCGCCCTTTGGCGGTTTATACGGGGTTATTTTTTTCGCCTAGGTTTTTTAGATGGCAAAGCCGGTTTTCTTTTGGCCTTGAGCACCGCCGAGGCCACTTTTTATCGTTATGTGAAATTGATGTATCTGAGTTCTAAATAATTCACGGTGTACTGTAACAAAACCTTGGTAGTGATGCTGGGTAAACCTATTGAGGAGAAATTATGTCAAATACGATCTTGTTGCCTCCAATGCTACAAAATGCCAGGGGTGAGCCTCGCAAGGTAGGCTTTGAAATTGAGTTTACCGGTATTTCACTCGAGACTAGCGCCACTATAATCGCTGAGTGTTATGCAGGTACCCTAAAACCGATTCACCGTAACCGGATCATTGTGACAACGCCCCAACACGGTGATTTTATTGTCGAGCTTGATGTTAAATTACTCCAGCGTTTAGGCCAAGAAGTTAAAGAGGCTCCAGTTCAAGAACAGCTCGACATTCAATTAAAGCAATTGACGGTAGATGTACTTTCACCCATGCTGGTCAACATTGCTCCCACCGAGATCGTAACGCCTCCCTTAGGCTTTGATGCGCTTGCGCAACTGGCAGATTTATGCAATCAACTGCGAGAGCATTTTGCCAAGGGAACCCATGCTTCGGTCATTTATGCCTTTGGCGTTCACATTAATCCTGAGTTGCCGGATCTCGAGGTAGCAACCTTACAGCGATATTTACAGGCTTTTGCCCTATTGTACGATTGGTTGAAAGCCAAAGGTCACATGGATTTAACGCGTCAAGCCACGCAATTTGCTAAGGCCTACCCTAAGGCCTATGTCGAACTCTTACTCAATAAAACCTATGTCAGTGTGGATAGTTTGATAGACGATTATTTAAGTCATAATCCCACTCGTAATCGGGCTCTAGACATGCTGCCGGTTTTTTCTCTGTTAAACCCTGCCAAGGTCAAGGCAAAAGTAGCGGATTCTAGAATCAAGCCTCGTCCCACCTTGCATTATAGGTTACCTAACTGCCAAATCGATGAGCCCAATTGGAGTGTGATAGAGCCTTGGAATTTATGGGTGGCGGTAGAAAAATTAGCTTATGACCCGCAAGGGCTAAAGGTGTTGGCAGAGCGTTATAAGCCCTATCTTAGCTCATTTTTGTATAATTTAACCGCTGAGGATTGGGTTATTGAGGTAGAAAAGTGGCTGAGCGCAAACCCTTAATCGGCGTTACCGAACCCTGTGAGGGCGGTAATTTAAGCTGGTGGTGTATCCGAGCTGCGGTTAAACTGGCTGGAGGCAAAGCGGTAAAACTAACCGCTAAAAATCCGGGTGAGGCCTTGCAACTAGCGGGACTTATCCTCGCCGGAGGAAGCGATATCAACCCTCGTTTGTATGGTGCACTACCTCTTGCTACGGGACGTTACGACGATGCGCGGGACAGGCTTGAGCAAATGTGGTTTTGGCGTATGTATAGCGCAAACAAACCCATTTTAGGCATTTGTCGAGGCGCGCAAATGATCAACGTGTGTCTGGGAGGCAACTTGTACGAAAGCATTCGCTTGATTTGTGAGGAGGCCAAATACCCCCGCAATATCTTAAGTAATATTTTTGCCCGCAAACCAGTTGCAATTTTACCCCACAGCCGGCTGGCAAGTTTGCTGAAAAAGCCCATCTGTTTTGTCAACAGCCTGCACAATCAATCGATCAAACGCTTAGGCGAGAAATTGCTGATCACGGCCAAGGAACACAACGGCATTGTGCAAGCCGTGGAGGGAGTCGAAGCGAGATTTTTGTTGGGTGTGCAATGGCATCCCGAATACATGCTCAACAGCTGGCGACAGCGAAAAATCTTTCAAGCCTTAGTGCAAGCTGCAAAAATACAGTTTGATTAAAAAAGGCCATGCCCCTGTTTAGCACTTGCATACCCTTAAAGCTTAGTATAATCTCCGCTGTAGATTCTTAATGCTGAAAATGAGGGAAAATAATAATGGTTATAAAACTTCAAACGCTTTTAGAAAACCAGAAACTTAAGCTTTATGAACCGCCTAAAAATAAGTTCGCACAGTTTTTCTGGTCACTTTCCAATGGCCGCAGCTATAAAGCCAAATTAGAATTTAATAAAGCGCTTGATGAAACCATTACAGCGGTCCAAAATTTAGATGAAAATTTAGTCCAAGCCATTGAATCAGAACAGGCTGAAGATTTAATAGTATTGATTGACACCACTGTTCAAAATACAAAAAAAGCTATTCAAACATTCGACGATAAAGCCATCGCCTTATCACCTTATTGGCTTACTCCCTTTAACTTTTTTACTCGCTGGAATATTGAAAGTGCTAGGAACAAAATTAAGGCCCGGGCTAGCTTGACCTTAGCCGAAGATATTTTTGAAGATATCAGGGACGGGCTGAACAAGATGCAAAATGTCTTACATGATGGAGCTTCTCATAGGTTAACTGAAACTGAATTAACCTTGAGTTCTAAAGATTGGGACAGTCGTGCCAAAAAGTTAGGATCCATAGACCATGGTCTTAGGCGATTGTTACAAATCAAAGTTCCGGAAACAAAAGACAAAATTGCTCTGCAACAAAAAGCCAACTTAAGTAATACAATTAATACTACCATTGGTAGCATCCAACGAGTAATCGATAACGTTCGCTTAAAACTAAATTTTGCCAGAGGAATAGAGCATCAGGCCCAGCAGCAACAGAAATCAGTTAGCTCGAGCACCGTGGAAAAAGAAAAGTCTGAGGAAACAAAAGTAATTCTTGAACAAAAAATAAAGGAACTTGAACAGCAAGTTAGCCAATCCGAAGAGGAAAAAGAATCGTTACGTAAGGAAAAAGAATTGTTAAGTGAGGAGTTGAAAAAAGCCAAGCAGCAACCTCAAAAACATCAAGAGGTAGGACGTAAATCCATTTTAAAGAACGTAAGTTTTGATAATCCTAACATTGAACAGCAAGCAAAACTTGAAACTAAGCAAGAACCTGCAAATGATAACGGTGTTGCTCATTCTTCAAGTACTGCTCAAATACTTATGCTGACGCAAGTTCAAAACATAACCGGTGAGCCAAAAGATGAAGGATTTTCAGCTGAAAAATTTTGCCGATTAGGCATTAACGAGGTTAAAACTGCCATAAAGCTTAATTTGAAAAAACATCTAAGTTCCGAGCAAGTTCAGCAATGGAGTAATGATACAAAGCGTTTTTCTGAGTTTAATAAAATCGTGGAATTTTGTTTTGCAGAAAACACAGACGCCCAACAAGCAAAAGCTTGTAAAGAACTAGTGATTGAAAAACTACGCGAGCAAATAAAGGCTTTTAATACAAAGTATAAAAAATTGGATTTAGCGGCTGAAAATGTCCAATGCTATGTAAGCTTTATGGCAGATTTTTTCTTCGAGCAGGCTTGCAAGCTCAATGGTCATAAGCCTAACGAAGTGCAGCTCGTTCCACTTTCAAAAAGTGAACGTGAGAAGGTTGCGCCAGAGGCTAAATTATTAGATAGTGCTGTCATCTTAAAACAAAATAGTGGCGCTTTGATTGGTAATGCCAAGGGTACTGCTTGTATTACTCAGCAAGAAGCAGATGCAGAAAGGCCTACCCATGTAATAGCTAATCAAATATAGCTGTCTTGTAATGGCTCAGGGATGAGGCTGTATTGATTTTTTAATGATCTCTGAGGAAAATAATGAAAAAAATATTTTGGTGTTTTTGGCCACAAGAAGAAAAGCAAGCTCTTACAGGCAAGCAAAAAAGAAGTTATGCCAACTCAAATTCCAATTTGGGTCAAGCCGATGATCATGAGTCCACGACAACTCCTAAAAAAACTTCATCGGCTCCAGAGTCAGACTCAGACTCGCCTAGGACGCCCATACAACAGCGCTATGCCAGCAATGTGCTTTTCGAAACACCGGATGACGCTAGTGTTAGGTATAACACATCTTCATCAGGTTACTTAACTGATCAAAGTACTCCCGGCCCTAAAACACCGGGTAACTCGTATAGTAGCCCAGATTATAAGTTATGATGAAAACGTGGCTAGTATCGCAGTTTAAGTTTAGTTAAACTGCATGGATAAATTATTAACCTAAAGTCAAGGAGCTGCAATGCAGCTTAGCCGGCGTTTCACCCCTTTACACCTATTGTTGTTAAGTATCAATGGCATGATAGGTTCGGCTTGGTTATTTGCCCCACTTTATGCGGCTAAGCTTGCGGGAGGGGGCGCTATCATCGCCTGGTTGCTGGGTGGAGCGGCAACCATTATCATTGCCTTGACCTTTGCTGAAGTTTCAGCCTTATTGCCTCTGGCAGGTGGCACCACTCGAGTGGCGGAGCTCACCCAAGGTAGTTTGACGGGCTTTATCATCAGTTGGATCACCTGGCTCTCCTGTGTCACCATGCCTCCGATTGAAGTCCAAGCCGTATTGCAATATGCCGCGACTCATTTTACCAGCTTAACCCATATGGTGAATGGTATGCCAGTACTGAGTTCTACGGGACTTGGTTTTGCCCTAGTCATCATGTTGTCATTGTGCATCATCAATGTTGCCAGCTTTCGGGGTTTAATAGGATTTAACCTGCTGTTATTTGGTTTTAAGGTCTTGGTCATGATCTTAACCTGTGCGATGTTGATGCATACTCATTTCCACACAGAAAATTTTGCTCTAGCTCATTTTGATAGCCTAGGCTGGAAGGGTATTCTTGCAGCGGTGGCAAGCGGTGGTATTGCCTTTGCCTTTACTGGATTTAAGCACGGGGTAGAATTGGCCGGCGAGGCTAAACATACCCATATCACCATTCCGCTGGCAGTTGTGGGCTCAGTGGTTTGCTGCCTAATCTTATATATAGGGTTGCAAGTCGCCTTTATCGGTGCTTTATCACCCGCTCATTTAAGTGCAGGTTGGGCAAAGCTGAGTTTTAGCGGTGATGTTGGACCTTTTGTGGGGCTGGCGGGTTTTTTAGGGCTTTTTTGGCTGGTAAAGCTACTCTATGTAGACGCTGTGGTTTCACCCTTAGGTGCAGGCTTAATTTACGTGACCTCAACCGCGAGAATTATTTATGCCATGAGTAAAAATGGTTATCTTGCGGATAAATTCGCTTTACTCAACAAGGCACATTTTCCCATTTGGGCGATAGGCTTAAACTTTATTGTCGGTTGCTTGTTATTTTTACCCTTGCCAGGCTGGCAGACCATGGTGAGTTTTTTAGTTTCGGCGGTGGTGATTTCCTATGCCATGGGACCCATAGCGCTTCTTTGTTTGCGTAAGCAAATACCTGAGGTAAAACGTCCCTTTTATCTGCCTGGAGCCAAGCTTTTATGTCCGCTGGCTTTTTATTGCTGTAATTTAATAAGCTATTGGACGGGCTGGGAAACTCTTTCCAAGCTGGCCATGGCCTTAGCCCTAGGTTTAGCCATTTTAGGCTTAGCTTGCTGGCGCGGTCGCATTGATAAGCAACGATTTGGCTTCAAGTCCTTGTGGTGGTTGTTGCCCTATCTGATGGGTTTAATGCTCATTTCCTACTTGGGTTCATTTGGTGGCAAAGGCTTGATTACCTTTGGTTGGGATTTTCTGCTCATCGCGATCTTCAGCTGGATAATATTGGCTTTAGCCATTCGTTTTAGACAATCTCATATTGTTGAGCTTTACCAAGATTATCAAACTACTAATATAAGCTAAAGAAATTAGGCTTAGCCCAGCAATATTTTTTGTTCTTAAGAATTCCTTAAGGTTTCTTTGTCACAATCAAATGATACTTGTTATAAAGTATGTCTAGAGATAGACTCGAAAATGAGCAAGCTGCTCATTATTAACCTCCTCTTTGTAGAGAATGACATCATGGCTAAAAAGAATAATGAAATTAAACAATCCAAATTAAGCAAATTTAGAGCAAATTTTCGAGCCTTAAATTCCAAGCAAGATGAGATATCACAAATATGCAGGGGTTTAATTGCGCTTAGTGGCCAGCAACTACATCCCGTGGTCACAGGTTTAGATGAATTACTAAGCGAGTTCAGTGTGACCGCGATGATGGTGGGTAATAATAAAAAAGATCTAGTTGATTTTATTAGCTCACCTAGTGATTTAACTCAGGCTGAAATTTGGCAAACGTTAAACGCTTATTTTATCAAAGCCGATGAAATCTTAATGCTTGTGGAAAGAACTTGTGCCATTGCTTTAGCAAATTTAGCGGTACAACCCATGCTGCATAACACCTATAAACGTGAATGTGAACGCTTTATCGAAAATTATCGGGAGAAAGTTGAGGAGGTCTCTAAACAGCTGGGTGAGCAAACTAATTTAGACTTAAAAACTTTGTATACCAATGTTAGAACCATACGCTTACCTAATACTCGAAAGCCAATGAAGGCTAAGGGAGAAGGGCATAATCCAGTTTATGCTGTTACTGCTAAATTGATCAACCGCGAGATCAATAAAGTAGGTGTTACAGAAGCCCAGGTTGCTCAGCATGTTCTTCCCCATAAATTAGCTAGGCCTCATGAAGTTTCATTGTTCAATATTAATTGCAATGGTTTAACCATTCCCGCTGTCTTTAGAGAAGCTTCTTCTCCATCTGATGAATGCATCATGTTTATCAGTGGGGCTGGTGATCATGGTTTAAATAGCCTTGATAATTCCGAAGCCATTGCAGAAAAGTTAGGCTGTAACTATTTGGTTGTTAACCACAATGACAAAAATTCTACTCACTTTGCCATACGGCTTGAAAAATTGATTGCTGGTGTAGAATATCTCATGGTGGTAAAAAACTTACCTTTGGAAAAAATTAAATTAATCGGTCACTCTAATGGTGGTAGATTAGCTTTAGAGGCAGCAGATTATCTTATGCACAAATACCAGGTTTCTCCTCAGGTCGTACTCAATAATACCTATGAAACCTTATCTGAAGTTTCACTCAATATTGCTAAAGATTTCTTGGTAACAAAATCACATAGAACTCAACCTAGCCTAGAGGAAAATTCATTTGAACGGGTAATCAGTCGCTTTGCTAAAAATCAACTTGACAATGCCTTTGCACAAACGGCAACTGCGTATAATGCAGAAGAAGTAATCAAGCGAATTGGCTATGAAAATGTTGCTAATATCTATACCGGCGTAGCCACCACTTATGATAAACAAGGTCGTAAGTTAACTAAAAATCGGGATCAAGTTTTAGGTAAGGGCCAATTAGGTCGCCAACATAATCAGCGGGCTAAGCAAGATGCAGCGCACCATGAACTTATCCGTTCAAGCTTTGAGTTACCTTCCGGAGATTTGGCCGTCTATAAGGATAAATTTCAAGCAGGTCAAAATAGTTACTTAAACGTTAAGCTGCTTATGTCTGAAAATGCGCGAGATATTCACAATGAGGTCAATGTTGATTGTATTGTCCATGTGATTAAGCAATTGAGTGCTCAACAGGCTATAGACGAAAATGCTTTGCCAAGCTTGCAACTACGCTTAATAAGCCTATTGAAAAAAGAGGGTATAGATCCCTGTACTCGTTCCTTTGCCACTGGGTTAGAGTTAAACAAAGAAGACTTGGCATTGGTTAAACAAACGCTTGCTGAATTGAGTCGAGATTCATCCTTAATCTATCCAACCCAAGGTCAGTTGATGAATTTATTTCAAGCCGATGGCGAGATTGGTCTGTGGATAGCCAGTGATGCTGTTCTTATGCAGCGTTTATTGACGGGAGATGGATCTGCGGCACAACAACAATTGGGGCTAATATTTTTAGGCCAAAAAATGAGCTTAGGTCATTTAAGGCTGCGGCATTATGAACCCGATGGCCAAATCGATCGTGCTGGCAGTTATTTAACGGAAGAACAAATAAAGGCCTTGCACCAAAAAATAGCTCCTTATGAATATAAGCTAAAGCGTTCGGCAATGCGCTTACCTACAAGCATGTTTGTTGAGCAGGCTATCAAGCATAAACGCAATAACGCAATTGACTTTGATAAGGCTAGTGAGCTAGAAGTTCCTAGACACAAGCGACATCAAGCGCTTGAGATGGAAGAGGAAATTGACAACCAAAAGGTGGCGGCTCCCGCTGCTTAAGGTTATTCAGGGGTATTGGTATGCACCGATACCCCGCTAAAACCTATTTAGGGAAAAAGTTTATTGCCAAAGCGCTGCCAGCGAAACTTATGGTTGATGCTGTCCCAGCTCAACCAAACATATAGGGCTTTGCCTATGATATTGTTTTCGGGCACAAAACCCCAGTAGCGGCCATCATTACTGCTATCACGATTATCCCCAACCATGAGATAGTGACCCTTGGGTACCACAAGATCTTTAAAGTCTTCAGCGGGTTTATCGGGACGAAGATAGATTTTATGCTTGATGCCGTTTAGATCTTCCTCAACCACTTTAACTGGCCAGGAATCGGTTCCTTCTTCATTGCTATCGGTCGCATCGCCTATGGGCGTTTGTTTAGCCTCGACGCCATTGATGTAAAAAACTTTATTGATATAGCTGATCCTATCGCCAGGCACGCCCAATACCCTTTTGATAAAGTCCATGTGTTCATTGACTGGCCAGCGAAATAACATGATATCACCACGCTTAGGCTCGCCTATTTGCATAATTTTGTTGTGCCAAACGGGCAGGCGTAAACCATAGTCAAACATGTTGACCACCAGAAAATCCCCCGGCATGATGGTGGGTTCCAAGGAGCCTGTGGGTACTCTAAAGGGTTGAAATAAAAAGGAACGAATGATTAAGACAAAAATTAATACCGGAAAAAATGAGCGTGAATAATCGACCAATAAGGGTAATTTTAATTTGCCATCGCTTGCATAAATAGGTTTGCGTTTGCGGGCAAAAAATAGGCTGTCGACCAGCCAGATTAATCCAGATACCGCCGTTAAACAAACTAAAATAAACGGAAAATCAAAATTCATTACTTTGCCCATGGTTGAATTAATTAAAGAGTATGTTAATCACATTTGCAGGCTTGTGCAACGCTAGTTTATCCAGAGTTAAGGTTTTAATGCTTATTTGCCGAGAAATTTGTCCATATGAAGCTTGTGCGTCGATAATTGTCCTGCCTTAACAGCTAACGTTTTTTAATGGCAAATAATAAGGCGCTCAAAACCCTCCCTTGCTCTTAAAACCAACACGCCGTTAATATTTCCATATAGGCTCCATCGCAGCTTCCATGCTGTGAAGAGTTGGTTTTAAGAGCAAGGGAGGGTTTCCTGCTCAGCACTCTAACTGCCATTAAAAAACGTTAGCTGTTAAGGATGTCCCGCATTGCAGAACAAGCTGTAAACCGTTAAACTGATGAAATTAGTTAAACTTTCGAGGCCCATGTGAATACTAAATTTGCTAATTTTATTTATATCTTGGTTGCAATTCTAACGATAGGGCTTATTTATTGGACTGCGCCTGCGATACCTCATGGTCCTCGGGGTTTAATTTTGCCAAGTTCAGAGAATTTAAGTGTTGTAAAGCAAGCCGAAATTCAAATTTATGCAGGATTTGCTCCCGGCGCCATCTATCAAAGCTTGGGCAAGATACACGTTCAATCGCAGTATAAGCCGGCATCGGAAAGAGAGGTTGTTTTAGCGATGCAAGACTATGCCAAGGGGCTGGCGACTACGGTAGGTGCAAAGGGTTTAGTTTTAACCCAATTGGGCGGCGATCCAGTGCTTGGAACCTTTTTCTTAACGGCCACGGCTATTGAGTAGCAGCTTTAAGATGGGGATTCTCTCAATTCAATCCCATGTTGTTTATGGCTATGTAGGCAATCGGGCCGCGACGTTTCCGCTACAACGTTTAGGCCATGAGGTCTATACCATCAATACGGTACAGTTTTCTAATCATACGGGATATGGGAAGTGGCGTGGTGAAATATTTAGCCCTGAACACATAGCGGAGCTTGCTCAGGGATTGGCGGATCTAGGCGTGCTTTTAGAGTGCCAAGCGGTGTTGTCTGGCTATTTAGGTAAACCTGAAATCGGCCATGAGGTTTTGCGCATAGTACAAACCTGTCGCCAAGCAAATCCAAAGCTTACCTATCTTTGTGATCCGGTCATGGGTGATGTAGGTCGAGGCATCTTTGTTGACTCACAAATTCCTGCCTTTATTAAAGCCCATGCTGTTCCACAGGCCAGCATTTTAACCCCTAACCATTTTGAAATGGAACTATTGGTAGGTCACAGCATTCAGTCGCTTGAGGAGGCGAGACTAGCCTGTATTAACTTGAGGTCACATTCGCAACAAATCATTGTCATCACCAGCTTTAAACGTGAGGATGCGCCTCCCAATATATTGGAAATGTTTTTGAGTACGTTGGAAGGTTGTTTTCTAATAACCACGCCTTATCTGGACTTTCCAAAACCGCCAAATGGTACCGGGGATCTATTTTCAGCGCTTTTTTTAGGTCATTATCTGCAGCAAAATGACCCCGTTTCTGCTTTGGAATTAAGCGCTTCTTCGATCTATGGCATTTTGGCTTTTACCTTTAGCCAAAAGCTAAGGGAAATGCAGATAATCAAGGCTCAGGCCGAATTGGTTCAGCCCAAGCATAAATTTAAATGTCAGAAATTATTTAACTAACCTGAGTTTTGGATAAATTAAGGTCGGAGACGGCAAGGCGGTTGCGCTTTTGATAAGCCATAATGCCTAACCAACTCATTAAGCCACAGATGGCTGCAATTAAAAAGGGAAGTTGGCCATACAAATACCCAAGCCAACCATCTAATACTCCGGTAACGGCCCAAGCTGCAGCGGCAAGTGAGCCTGTTACGCCCATGATCCAGCCTTGACTTTGCTCGTCAGCAGAATTTGAAAACAAAGCGATTCCACAGGTGTAACATAGGGCATCTCCTGCCACAGCTAGGGGCAAAAACAACCATTGGGCAATTTCTAGTTTACTTAAGCCTGCGCCCAATAACCCCAAGGTGCTTAGCAGGGCGAAATAGGTAAAAATGCGTGCCTCATCGTTAAGCAAGCGCTTAGCAAGACGCATCCCAATTGAGAGACTGATCACAAAGCAAATTCCCATGACAGCTAAAAAAAAGCCCAAGCGTGCACTGGTATAGTGAAATTTTTGCGCTAAAAACCATAGAATTGCCTGTATATAGAGTCCCCAAGCCAATTGAGTTAAAAAGAAGGCTATGGCTAAAAGACGCAGGCTCGGTTGCTTAAAGCCATGGCAAAATAGGATAAAACCCTTGAAGAGATCAACCTTGGGTGAGGCGATTTTGGTAAAGGTTTCAGCAAAAGCCCAGAATAAAATAATAGCATTCACAAACGAAAGAATGGCAGCAAACGCAAAGGGAGTTGAGTAGCTGAACCATGAGGCTATTTGTGGATTGGAGAACAGACCTCCTATCAAGGGGCCGAAAATAACACCGATTGCCATGGCAAGAATGATGTTACTAAGGTTAATGGCCTTGGTTTGGGGGGAGCTAATGTCGGCGATAGCAGCCTGTGCGATGGGTTGACTGCCGGCAAATAAACCGGCGATGATGCGACTGAAGATAAATAAACTGATGCTATTTAGATGAATGCTGGGAATGGCGAGGATATAACCTATAGCTGTTCCTATTAAGCAACCGATAATGACCTTTTTGCGACCCACGTGATCGGATAGATCACCTAAAATAGGGGCTGCGAAAAACATGGCAAGGGGATAGGCTGCTAGACAAATCCCATATAATAAACTACGAGTGAAATTGGAAGTTGTGGAGGCTAAGAGTGTGCTATGGGGATCCAGCAGTAGTGGAGTGAGTACGGGAAATACCAGGCAAAACCCCATGGCATCAATGACAATGACTAAAAACAGGGGTAGGATAGTCAGCCATTCTTGGCGTTTAGTAGTTAACATAGCGGTAAATTTTAAATGGGTTTGCTCTTTATCATAATCGATTTACTGCTAATTAGAAATGACTTAAGCTTGTTACTAAGGCTTTTAAAAAGGAATGGGCAATGCCTGAATTAAAAACATTTTTGACCTTTGGCTTGGTTGTGTTTGGCATGATCTTAATTCCAGGTCCCAATATGCTTTACCTTATTTCACGCTCCGTGGGCCAAGGCCGCATGGCTGGCTATATTTCGCTTGGCGGCATAGTCCTCGCCTTTGTTTTTTATATGTTATGCACGGTTTTAGGTATCACGGCATTATTGTTCGCAATTCCGCATGCTTATGATGTGCTACGTTTTATGGGAGCGGTCTATATGCTCTATTTGGCTTGGCAAGTGCTAAAACCGGGAGGTCATTCCTTATTTAAGGTTTATGAATTACCAAGCCACGGCCACAAAAAATTATTTACCATGGGATTTTTAACCAGTTTATTTAATCCCAAGGTAGCAATGATTTATTTATCCCTATTGCCCCAATTTATTGAGCCTCAAAAAGCCCATATTTTGGAGCAATCGCTGCTCTTAGGGGTTACCCACATTCTGATCAGCATCATTTGCAATGGCTTAATAGTCAGCTTAGCAGGTTATATAGCCGTATGGTTTAGCAAAAACCCGCGTTGGATCAGCCTTCAACGCGGGTTAATGGGAGGTGTGTTTCTTAGTTTAGCCCTGAGGATGGCGCTCGACCGGCAACATTAGCTTTGCTAAAGCTTGTCTGGCTTTATCACACCAGCTTAGTTTAGCCTGGAGCACAGACTCTAGATGCTGGTAGGTTAAGGTCAGAAAAGTTTGATCGGCTTTATCTGCATGGGCTTCACTAAGATGGGATATGATGCGTTTGACTTCCTTAAGTTTTGCCTGAACGCTATGACCATAATGCTCGATCTTGTGGCAAAGTTCAACCTTGTCTAAAAATTGTCCCAGTGAAACTTGCATCAAAAACTCTTCGCGAGTCAAACCGACCTCACAATCCTTATTAAGCCATTGCATGAGTTCAAGTTGTCCCTTTGGAGTAATGGCATAGATCACTTTATTTCTAGCTCCGCTGCTGGCATCTAAACTGGCTGTGACTAAGCCTTGAGCTTCTAAACGCCTTAGTACCGGATAAATCTGCGCATTACTTTCCGAACCATAAAACTCTGAGGTCTTGGCAATTTTGCGTTTTAAATCGTAACCAGAACAATTAGTTTTACATAATAGGCCAAGAATAACATAGACGCTAAGACCCTGCGACATTGATAACCTCATACTGATAATTTGGTTGTTGTAAAGTTAAAATGTTAATCTCAGTGATAAGTTTTGACAACGGGTGTTTACAACCTGTCGTTAAAACCTATATAATGACCTTATCTCAGTTATTGAGCTTTCAAGAAATGAATACCAAGAAAGAGCATTATTTATTGCTAACCATTTTCACGGTGTGTTTAGTAGTTCCCTTTAGCATAGATATATTTATCTCGGGTTTACCCGATATTGGTCAACATTTCCCGGGGAGTAATGTCAGTTTATTATTGAGTATAGCCTTACTTGGATTTGCCGTGGCACAACCCATTTATGGCCCCTTGCTGGATAGATTCGGCCGCAGGCCAGTTCTTCTAGGTGGATTGTGGCTTTATACCTTAGCAAGCGCCTTGATCTGTGCCTGTAATTTGTTTGGTGTATTGCTCTTAGGACGCTTACTACAAGCCATGGGAGCCTGTAGCGCAACGATCGCCGTATTTGCCATTGCAAGGGACTGTTATAGTGATGAAAAACTAGTTAGAGTCATGAGTTTAATTATGGCGCTGATGGGAATAAGTCCTGCCCTTGCTCCCTTACTGGGAAGTTTGCTCAATGCTGCCTGGGGCTGGCGAGCAAGCTTTATATTTTTACTTATCCTGGGTATTGTATACACCACTTTAGTACAGATTTTCCTGAACGAGACCTTCACTAAAGAGCCGGGAAAAATCATAAGCCTGCGTCATATGATTGCCACCTACTTAGACCTGTTGGGTCAAGCTAAATTTTTACCCTACTGTTTTATCAGCGGCGTTTCTTACAGTATTTTATTCAGCTACTTTAATCTAGCGCCCTTATTTATCATTCAACAAATGGGATTAGGCGTTATTAACTTTGGAATCATCGTTGCCTTGAATGCCTTGGCCATAATCGCAATGGCTTTTGTGATGCCAAGTTTAGCCAAGAAGCTTGTGGTTATAGCTATAATGCGTATGGGGCTTGGTTTGATTCTCATGGGAGGAAGTCTAATGTGGTTTCTCACTAAGCATTATGGCCCAACACTAGCTACTTTTATGCTGACCATGTTCTTAACTACGCTTGGCATTGGCATGATCAGGGCATTAGCAAGTGCTTCGGCGATGAGTTTAGTGCCTAAGCAAGTTGCCGGATCGGCAGCGGCAATGTTTAATTTTATTGCCTTTATGAGCGGGATGATTGCAACGAGTTTAACCTCCAGGTGGGTTTTCCAAGTTAGCGAGTTTGGTGTATTCATCATCCTCATGGGTAGCCTGGGGATATTTGTAAGTCTTTTTCAATTCGTGGCTAAATGCTTGCCTGCTAACAAAAAATAGTTTTTACTCAACTCAACGAGATTTTTGCAATCTAACTTCTGCATCATCTTACTGCGGTGCAGTTCTACGGTAGAAAGGGCAATGTTGAGTTCAAAGGCGATCTCCTTATTCATTTTTCCCGCCATGAGAAGATCTAAAATCGTCCTTTCGCGTTGAGAGAGCGTAGCCAAGCGTTCAGTAAATTTGTTTTGGGCTAATAAACTATGCTGTCTTATGGCGCGTTGAATTTGTTCTAAAATGGTTTGATTGTGAAATGGTTTGGTTAAAAAGTCAAAGGCTCCGGTTCGCATGGCCTGTACCGCCATTGCAATATCACCATGTCCGGTAATAAAGATGATGGGCAGCGTATTGCCACGTTTATTGAGCTCAATTTGTAGGTCAAGCCCACTGATTTCCGGCATACGAATATCCAATACTATGCAACCTGTAGCCTGAGCTGGGTAATCCTGCAAAAAGGCTAGGCCATTCTGATAGATTTTGTACTTGAGTTTGACGCTTTTTAGTAACCAGGCCAATGCCTCACCTACCGCCTCGTCATCATCAATGATATAAACTGTTGACTCTAACATGCTTGATCTCCAGAATGCTCAGTATTTATTTTGCCATTTTTAGCTAAGTTTGCTAGGTTAAACTTTTATTTAGACTGACTATTTTTTCTATGTTAGATAACTTGCTGACTCCCAATACATTTTGCATGCTCTTACAACATGTGCAGCACATCGTATGGTCGGCAAAACCCGATGGTAAGATAAATTACGTCAATAATTTCTGCTTGGAAGTTTTGGGCACAAGCTTTGAAGCCCTGTTAGAAGACGGTTGGCTAAACCGCGTTCACCCTCAAGATTTAGACTCGACCATAAGGGTATGGGAAAATGCCGTTATGCAGGGAGAGGCTTATCAAATTGAGTTTCGCTTACGGGTTAAGGATGGAAGCTATCGCTGGCATTTAGCTAAGGCAAGCCCAATATTTAATATTAAACGTGAAATTATTCTTTGGGTGGGCACCGGAACCGATATTCATGAATTAAAATTAAGCGATGCTGCCAATCAAGAAATCAATAGTCGACTGGATTTAGCCATGGAATCTGCGCAGGCAGGATTTTGGAGTTGGGATTTAATCAAGAATTCTCGCATTTGGGATAGACACATTTTTAAGTTATTTGGCCGTGAGGAGTTTGATTTACCCTCAATTCATTCTGCTACCTTGCAAATTATCCATCCCTTGGATAGAGACTTGGTAAGCCAGCAAATCCGAACAGCCATCGAGGCTAAACATGATTTTGCCAGTGAATTCAGAGTAGTCTGGCCCGATGAAAGCGTGCATTGGGTAGCAAGCCGGGCTAGGTTGATCTTGGATGAGCAAGGACAGCCCCAGCGACTCATGGGGTTTTGCTGGAATATCGATGAACAGAAAAAAACCGAGCTTTGGAAGCAAACGCATCGAACGGAATTGGCCGAGGTTGCTAAATTAAGCTCATCTCGCGAAGTGGCTTCCCGTTTAGCGCATGAACTTAATCAGCCCTTAACGGCGCTATCCATGTATTTGGAGGGCTGTCTTGAACTCCTAAACGCGGGTGAATATACTAAATTGGCTGAGCCCTTGCAAAAGGCAAATATTCAAGCCCAACGAGCGGGCGAAATCACACATCGCATGAAGGATTTCGTTAAGCAACTTCGATTGCAACGCACTCTCACCGATATCACTAAACTTATCGTTGAGTCCGTTGAACTAGTTAAACATGAGACCAAGGTGGCGAATATCAAATTTGTCTATGAATTTGCCAATGATATCCCCAGGCTTAACATTGATAAAATTCAGCTGCAACAAGTCATCATTAATCTGCTCCGCAATAGTATAGAAGCGATTAGCGATGCTAAGATGGCTAAGGCCATGATTAAATTAATTGTCATTAACAACGGCTCGGCCCTGGAGGTGAGCGTACTTGACGATGGACCAGGAATCGTTGCGCAAACTAAGGAAAAACTTTTTAGTCCCTATTATACGACCAAACATTATGGGATGGGGCTTGGTCTTGCCATCTGCCAATCCATTGTCGAAGCACATGGCGGTATCTTTCACGATGTACAGCAACCTAGCAGAGGAAGCCTGATAAAATTTAGTCTACCGCTTTTAGTTTAGGGTAAACCCTAAATTTTCGGTATTTAACCCGTTAATTCAGGGAAATACAGCATGGAAATTGGCGGCGATAACGCACTATAATGCGCTTCATTAAAGCTAATAATTCTAAACAGATAATCTTCTTATAAAAGTTTCACTAACTAACATAGCGTGGGAAAGTCTAGTACAGATCCTAGTACTAGCATAAGGAAGCCACAGCCTCGGCTGTGGTTTTTTTATTGGTGAATTTAAGCAAAGCCTTGGTATAATACTACTATAAGCATATCTCTAATTTCTAGCTATAACTGATTTCTTCGCAACAAATTTCTCTGTGAATCGTTTAGTCTATTCAAGGAGATTAAAATGGAGTCGGGCTTACAGTTCTTAGCCATCTTTAGTTGCGCTATTTTCGCCGGCGCAGCTCTGTATATTAATCTAGTTGAGCATCCTGCTAGGATGAAATGTGATCTCAAAGTTGCTTTAGCAGAGTGGATACCCAGTTATAAGAAAGCCACGTTCATGCAGGCACCGCTTGCCTTAGTAGGTTCACTGGCAGCTGTTACAGCTTGGCTTATGGGTGCCGACATGGCATGGCTAATAGGCGGTTTATTATTGGGTTCTGTCATTCCCTACACCTTTATTTGGGTCATGCCCACCAATAAGCGGCTGCTTTCTCAAGATCCTGCTAAATTATCTGCAGACCTAGGTTATTACTTACAAAGATGGAATGTGTTGCATCTTGTGCGAAGCATTTTTAGTATCAGCGCGCTGATTATTTTTTTGTTGAATAGATAAATCAAACTGGTCGGAGTGATAGGATTCGAACCTACGACCCCTGCTTCCCGAAAGCAGTGCTCTACCAGGCTGAGCTACACTCCGAATGAGAGTGCTAAGTGTAGTCTAAGCCAAAAGTCTATGCAACTATCTTACGCATCGCGGTTGATGGCAAATTCCGTTAAGCTAAATAGGGCTTCTTTATAAACCGAACTAGGCAAAGTTTCTAGAGCCTGGCAAGCTTGCTCAGCATAGTCCTTGGCGATTTGTCGTGTATAGGCTACGGCATTGGTAAGCTCAAGTGCTCGTTGGAGTTCTGGCAGGTAGCTAATATCACCCTCTTTAATTGCTTGGCGAATATGTTGTTGTTGCTCGAGTGTGCTATGGCGAAGCGCATAGAGCAAGGGTAGGGTGCATTTGCCTTCTGCTAGGTCATCCCCTATGTTTTTACCTAAGGCCTTGGAGTTGGCACTATAATCGAGTGCATCGTCTATCAATTGAAAGGCAATGCCTAGATTTTTGCCATAAGTGGCTAGCTGCACTATCATGTCCGCGGAGGCTTGGCTGATAATAGCGCTTACTTTAGCTGCAGCCTCAAACAAGGATGCGGTTTTATAATAGATCACGTCTAAATAATCTTTTTCACTGATGTCAGGGTTATGACGGTTCATCAATTGTAAAACTTCGCCACTGGCCATGGCGTTGCTGGTATCGGCAATAACTTGCATGATGACAAGATTTTGTAATTTCACCATCATTTGAAAGGTGCGCGAATAAAGGAAATCACCGACTAAAACGCTGGCTTCATTACCCCAGATCTCGTTAGCTGTCTTTTTGCCACGGCGAAGACTTGAATTATCTACAACATCATCGTGAATTAAAGTGGCCGTATGAATCAGTTCTACTATAGCCCCTAATTCAATGTGCGCTTCACCTTGATAGTTCAGGGCCTTGGCACAAAGAAGCAACAGCAAGGGTCTAAAACGCTTACCTCCACTACCAATAAGATGATTGCTCAGTTGATAGATCAGCTCACGCTCGGTGTTTAATTGCCCATCGATGGCGACTTCTACTCGCTGCAAGTCCGACTGTATTAAATCACGAATTTCTGCTATTTTCATCTAGTTCTTACGCAGTTTAAAGAGCAGAATGCTAGGCTTTTCAATGAATTGAGTCAAGTCTAAAATGAGATCTCTTGACATTACTATTGATTTATTGTTGTGAGTTAGCTATGATCCAGGGCTAACTTTAAACCCATTTATTCCAAAGATCACGAGGCGATAACTATGAAAGGGGATATCCATCCTGCTTATAATGAAGTAAAGGTTGTTTGTAGTTGCGGAAATGAATTCACCACACGTTCAACAGCTAACCGTAAAGAATTAAATTTAGATGTTTGTTCAAACTGTCATCCTTTTTATACCGGTAAGCAAAAGATTGTTGATACCGGCGGGCGTGTTGACCGCTTCAATAAAAAGTTTGCTGGCATTCTTAAATCTAAACGTCCTAATGACGGTGCCAATGCCTAATTAAGCATTCCCATGAGGCGCTAGTATTAGCGCCTTTGCTTCAACCAAATCTCAGCTGTTCCTTTTTCCGAGCACCTTGCTATAATGCAAGCGTAAGGTTTCAATCAAATATGGATTTTGTCTAGCAATAGCACCCAAAGTGGAAAGGTTTATGATGCAGAGCACAACGAAAAATAAGTTATGGTTCTCATGGTTGGTTTGCATGTTAGGTGCTTTATTTTATTGCTATGAATATTACCTACGTATTGCACCTAGTGTAATGACTATCGATTTGATGCATGCCTTTGATATCAGCGCCACCGCCCTAGGTAATCTAGCTGCATTTTATTACTATGCATACACACCCATGCAACTGCCCGTAGGCATCATGATGGATCGTTATGGTCCTCGTCGACTATTGATTTTAGCTTGCTTGGCCTGTGCAATAGGTGCTTACTTATTTACTCAAACCTTCCACATCGGTATTGCGCAGTTTGGTCGGTTTTTAATTGGTTTTGGTTCCGCCTTTGCCTTTGTCGGAGTCTTAAAGCTTGCTGCTATATGGTTGCCACCCGAGCGCTTTGCCTTTATGTCGGGTTTTGCTACGGCTTTGGGGGCATTGGGTGCAATTGCAGGTGATATTAGCTTAAGCGCCTTGGTTAATCACTTTGGTTGGCAATCTACTACCCTGATGGCGGCATCAGGGGGCATTATTTTAGCCATAATGATGTTTGCTTTAATGCCAAAAAGACAAGGAAAGGCTCGTTCAGAACCTCAAATGAGCTATAAGCAATTATTTGTGGGGCTTGGCTGCTTATTAAAAAACCGGCAAATTTGGCTCAATGGAATTATCGGGGGATTAATTTATATCCCAACAACCGCCTTTGCAGAGCTTTGGGGAATTCCCTATCTTGAGCAGGCTTATCACTACTCAAAATTGGATGCGGCTAGCACCATTTCCATGATCTTTTTGGGCTGGGTAGTAGGGGCGCCCCTGATGGGAGTTTTGTCAACCAAGATTCAGCTGCGACGTTTACCCATGACATTGGGATCTTTAATAGCTGCGGCATTGATAACGTTAGTCATTTATATGCCTGGTTTGCCCATGGGATGGGTCGCAGGATTATTGTTTATCTTTGGGATATTTTCCTCGGCTCAGATTTTGGTATTTGCCATAGGTCGTGAAAATTCTCCCTTTGAATTAGCAGGAACGGTTATTGCCTTAACCAATCTTTTTGTCATGTTAAGCGGGGCAATTTTTCAGCCCCTGATAGGCTATATGCTAGATAAACACAGGCATGGCGCTCTGGTTAAGAATTTACATTATTACAATTTAGCCGATTATCAGTTTGCGTTGAGTATACTTCCCATAGGACTCATTGTTGCTAGTCTGTTAAGTCTTTTACTTAGGGAAACTCATTGTAAATTGCAATTCGATTAAGCTTTTCATCTACCGAGAAATGACGCCTTTAAGGGGTTTAGATGAACCTGAGTATCTATTGGCAAGAAAACAAGCGCCTCTTAGAGATAGCTTTGCCCCTCATTGCGGCTAATTTAGTACAATCATCCAGCGGATTTATTGGTACTTTATTATTAGCGTCATTGGGTACCGATGCTTTAGCAGCCAGTGGTTTGGTGGCATCTTTATATTTTGCGCTAGTCGTTGTCTTTTGGGGCATGCTTTCAGGTATTGCAGTGTTGATTTCCCAAGCTCACGGTGCAAATCAACCGGATAAAATCAGTTCGCTGATGCGCCAGGGTATGTTTTTTACTGGTCTGATCAGCATTCCTATGATGCTCATTCTTTGGTTGGTTCCTGGGTTATTAAGTTATAGCGTCAGTGATACTACCATTCTTAATTTAGCTACTCAGTATATGCATGCGATGATTTGGATCATCGTCCCCGGATCTTGCTTAGTTTTAGTTGAGCAACTGTTGATTGGCTTGCAAAGGTCATCGATTGTCATGCTGTTAAGTTTAATGAGCGTACCCTTAGAAATTATTGCTAGCTATGTGCTGATGTTTGGAAAATGGGGGTTTCCAAAATATGGAGTTCAAGGCCTTGGATATGGACTTGCCTTTGCCTATGCTTCGGTATCGGTTATTGCCGTGGTCTACATAAGCTGGCAGAATGATATTAAGTCGTACCGGATTTTCAATCAGCTGCCGCGTTTAGAATGGCAATCCCTGCGTGAGATCTTTCGCATTGGCTGGCCCATTGGAGCCATGTATGGAGTAGAGGTGAGTTTGTTTGCAACCTTGGCCCTATGCATGGGTAAACTGGGTAGTATTGCCTTGGATGCCCATCAAATCGTCATGCAATTTATGGCACTTGAAATTACCGTGGCCTTTGCCCTGATGCAAGCCACCTCAATTAGTGTGGGATACGCAATCGGACGTAAGGACTTTGGTAATTTAACCGCGATAGGCCATGTCGGTATGTTGCAAGCATTTAGTATTGCGCTGGTGGTGGGTGTGATCTACTGTCTTTTTCCAAATTGGCTCGTCGGCTTAGACATCCGTTACGATCAAGCCAATAGCCAAGCCATTTTAGCGCTTACCTCAAAGTTACTGGTCATCGTTGCCCTATTTCAGATAGTTGAGTCTGTGCGTATTGTGGCCATGGGCGCCTTACGCGGCATGAAAGACACACGCTTTGCCATGTTAAATAGTTTACTATGTTTTTGGGGAATTGGTTTTTCACTCAGTTATTTGTTTGGTTTTATCTTGGATTATAAAGCCGTGGGCCTCTGGCTAGGCTTGACCCTGGGGCTTTGCTGTGGAGCCTTGATTTTAGTGATGCGCTACCAAAGGCTTGCTAAGAATTATAGGCAAGATTTAGAGCCCATCACTGAGTGAGCTAAAAGGTTGGAATTATTCCAACCCCATAGAAAAATCACCCGCCGAATGAGAGGCAATGGCCAAATACCAAGGTATTTATTGATAACAGGGTTTATGATCTTGGAGTAGAGACGTTGTTTCATCCTGAGGCACAGGAGCTTGTTCTTGGGGCTTTCTACGCTCTTGAACTTGTTTAAAGAACCTATGAGTACTAGAGTGTGGGTTATCTATTCTTGTAAGCTTATCGCGAAAATATTGTTCGGCAGAGGTATCTTCAATGGTTATTGCAACTGCATCCTCAGTGTGGGCTAGCGGTTTTTCTGTAGAGCCCGCTTCACTACTATTGAGAGTTTTGAGGACTTTTTCAACATATTCCCTAAAGTTCGCAAAAAAATCCTTTGCTCTCAAGCCATGAACTTCTGGATCGCGTTCAAAACTGCGCAAACTTAACAGAAATAACCACTTGATCATCTGATTAGTTTGAACATCAAACTCGGTATCACTCCCAATTTCTTCTATGGTTTGCTCAAGCGATGTTTGAGTTGCCGTTAATAACTGCTCATCAAGCACATATCTATGGTTTGCGCTTTCATGATAACAGAGAAATACTGAAAAAGAGCACATTGCTACTATAATACTTGCCGCTATTACCGCCCATATAAAGCGAATATCCCAGTCCTTTAAAACGCTATTTACGGCTATCAGGGGTATAAAGCTAAGACTAACTAGCTCTAAAACGATTGCCACTGCTATTATGAGTCTGCGCATGATTTTACTTCGCCTTTTGTCAGAAAAGGGCAAATAATTGGATAAGCGAGGTTCAAATCTTACGTTGTAGCGTTCAGTAATGGTGCGGATATCATTCAACACGGTTGCAGGCTGAGCCAGTTGAAGATTATCCTGAAACTGCCTTAGTGTTATTATATCAGTGATGTCTTGAGAAGAATGAGAGAATAACGAACGTGGCAAAAACTGCCAACGTTGCAGCAAATCACCGAAACTCGACGGCGAGGAAACAACTTTATCCCATTGTCTGCTCACCAAGCGTAACTGTAGTTGTGACCTATAATCAAGAAAGTTATTGATCAAACTCAATACATCATCGGGTAAGTCCTTAACCATTGCTACCATTGGCAGAGTAGCTTGAATTTTTTCAAGGTATGAAAGCAATGCCTCCTTAACCGAGCTATAAGTTTCAGGGTTATCGAGAATTTCATTCCTAAGCGTAAGGCTTAGGCTAGCTATTTTCTCTGGGCTTAAGGCACTATCCTGATTAAACGCGTTTAAAGTTTCTGTTATCAAGAGGTGTTTTTTTTTATCTAGCCTCTCGATAACCGTAGTTGTTCTTAGTTTAATTTGGTGAATAGTCTCTGCCGATAAGCATTGCTCTATACTTGGCATATTTGATTCTCGCTAGCTCAATTTATTAACAAGGTTGAAACAATAACAGATTTTTATTAAGGAAAGATTAACGAGTATAAAATACCGCGGCAAATCGCCGCGGCTTAGACTCATTCAATGACCGTGAGTGGGGCACCCAGTTTTTCCGAGCGTAATTTTCTATGCAAAATATCACTTTCCGCCACATCGGACAAGGGACCAATTTGCACGCGATACACGGGATTTTTTACATTATCAGCCAGTTTAACTCTTACCGGCTTAGCCGTTAATTGACGCACACGGTTTGCCAGTTTATCAGCATTGGCTTGATTAGCAAAAGAGCCTATCTGCATGTAAAGTATAGGTTGGCCGGGTTTTGCTTGACTCACTTGTTTGGTGGCATACTGATTGGCCACTTCAGGGCGGCTAGGATCAATGGCGGTTACTTCCACAAGTCCCGTGCCCTTCTGAGTAATGCCGAGTTTCTTTGCCGCAGCATAGGATAGGTCAATCAGTCGGTTGGGATCAAAGGGGCCTCGGTCATTGATCTTAACGATGACTTGATGACCATTTTGTAGATTGGTTATCTTGGCATAGGTAGGCAAGGGTAAAGTACGATGGGCTGCCGTCATGCCAAGCATATTATAGGGTTCACGACTCGAGGTATATTGACCATTAAATTTTGTTCCATACCAAGAGGCGATACCACGCGCCCGATAGTTCTGGCTAGTTTGTAGGGTACGGTAAGAACGACCATTTACCTGATAGCTGCTGGGATTGCCATAACGGCTGCGAGGCTCTACTTTAGGACAGGCATCGGGAATATTGCTGACATCAACCTCGTAGCCCAAGGGGCCATCTTTGATTTCTTTAGCGGGAGGCGTAGTAGCGCAGCCTGCTAGCAAAACCATTAAAATACCAAGCAGACATTGACTAAAGTTTTTCATTTATTTTTTCCTGTTGATAGCGTATAGACAGTTGCTTGCTCAATTGATAAACCGCTAAGGCATACATGGGACTCGTATTATAATGAGTTATAACATAAAAATTATTAAAAATCAGCCAGTGCTCAAGTTTATCCTCGCCTGGAAAAGAGAGTCTGTTGGCGCGTTCAGAAGGCCTGATGGAAACAATGGGGTGGACATCTTCTTTTAGCAATTGGGCAATAGTAAGTTGAGGGGGGATGGTTTGATAAGGCCATTGTGTCTTAACTGAGGTTTGGAAAGGTACAGCAATATAACCCTTGGGCTGCCAGCCATGTTGCTTTAGGTAATTTGCAATGCTGGCAATGCTATCTGCAATACTATTGATAAGATCGGCGCGTTTGTCGCCATCGATTTCTACGCCATAGGCACGATACGAGCTAGGCATGAATTGTGGCAAGCCCAAGCCACCATCATAAGAGCTTTTGACGGATAGAGGATCAATGCCTTGTTCACGAGTTAATAATAAGAATTCTCGCAGTTCTTTAGTAAAATATGCGGAGCGGGGTGGATAGTTAAAGGCTAAACTGGCCAAACTGTCTATGGCTCTATATTTAAGTGGCGAGCGACCGTAGTTGGTTTCTATGCCTAAAATTGCCGTGATGACACTTGCTGGGACGCCATAGGCTTGCTCAACTTTGGTTAATACCTGTTGATTTGTCTGCCAAAATTTTACCCCATCTTCAATACGAGTGGGATTAACAAAAAATTTTTGATATTGATTCCAAGGTTTGGCGCTATAGGGAATGGATTTTCGCGAAACAACGTCTTCGTGTAATTGTACGGTGTCTAAAAGCCTAGTTAACTCCTGCGAATTAAAACTATATTGCTGGACCATCTGGCTAATAAAGGCTTGAACATCGGGACGCTCGGTGAGGGGAGCTGCCACTACCCAAGGATTAAGACTACAAAAAAGTAATAAAGCGAGTCCGCGTATATATAATCGAAATTTCATCTTACTGGCATATTGGCAAACGAAGAGCTAAATTAACAGGTTTTAACTGTCTCGCCAAGTACCTAAATGCAGCAGAGCGCTACCCACTTCCATGAATGAGCTGTTGCTCGTTTAAAACTTAGTTCCAACATTCTAAGGGAGTCCTTTGAGTTGTTAAACCGGTAACCTTAATGGTTAAACTTGAGCAGCTTTTTGAACCATCGGTATCTTTTTGTTGATCGCCTAGGGCAGCGGCTGTCAACGTGTATCCTGTGGGCGAAAGGTCATTAATGGTTAACAAATAGTAGCCATTTTCGGTTTTATTATTCGTTCCCCAAACTTGAGCTAAGCTTCCATATTGACTATGGTTAAACCGATATTGTTCTTGGGCTAACTGCATGGCCAATAGAGTATTTTTCGCCTCGGTTCGCCGGCTTTCTCTTACATAGTTTAAATAACTCGGGTAACTCAGGGAAAATAGGATGACTATTAACACTAAAACGATCATTAATTCAACCAAGGTAAAGCCCTTATTGAGTATCAATCCCTTCATTTTAACTTCCCTTCAATAGTTTGGTTTCTGCAATTAGATCAAGATTACCCATGCGAGAACTTAGAGCAAGACGTTGGGCTTGGGCATTTTGATCCTGCCAGGTAACCCAAATATCAGCCGTTTTACAATTTAACTCACTGGGTGTGCAATTTTGCACATTCCAATTCAAACTGTAATTTGCACTCATTCCCGTTATGGTCAGTGACTGCTGACCCGTATTAAGCGAGTTTGCGCTGATATTATGCAACTCGGCCAGCTTGCTTTCAGCTAAATTTAAGGCTTCATTGCGCTGAGTCAACAAATGAGTATTTGCCATAATGGCTTTTTGACCTGCCACTAAGGCCAGAAGTGTAATGCTGACTATTACCATGGTCAATAACGACTCAAATAAGGCAAATCCTCTGGGTAGATTAAACATATTAATAATCTCTCCAACTACCTGGCAGCTTTGCCAGAACTCCATTATTAAAGCGCTCATAAACGCCGGTATCATAAGTGACTTTAAAATTACCATTCATATTAAAGTTGCCGCCTACGGCTAAACCGCCAATGATTTCTGCGCCGCCGCCACCATTGTTACTCCAATTGGGGGTCATGACATAAACAAAGCCGTAAATTTTTGCATTACCATTGATGCTCAAATTGTTTCCATTGGTATTGATGATGAGTATGACGGGATTATCGACAGAACCAATCTGGCTATTACCATTTAATTTTAGTTCGCCGTTGTTGTGTTCCACCCAAATCAGCTTTCCTCCAGGATTTGAGCCTAAATACGTGGCTAAATCATTATTATTATTGCCAGAGCTAATGATCAGCTTATCCGCCTGAGCTTTAACCACGGTTTTATCGGCGGTAAATACGGTACTGAAAAACTTATCTGCAGATATGTTATTATAGTCTACATAATTTCTTTCTACCCCTTCTTTGCCCTCAATAATTTTTTGCTTATTGGCATCATAAATGGTCGTAGAGGAACTTCCGGCTAGATTAGCCGAACCTCCAGAACGAATGGCTATGGGGCCCTGGGTATTGATGATACTGGTATTACCGTTGAAATTAACGGCTTGTAAAACATTGAGTGGGTTAGGTAAGAAATTCAATATACCCCTGGGTAGTTGAACTACTTGACTGACGGTGCGGCTGACCGAGCCATCGGTATTCGTGCCTACGGAAATGACCTCTACCAACTTTGTTCCTACCAAGCTCTGCTTATAGCTGACGGCAAATTGTGTGCCATCCGTTTGATTAACTCTGCCCGCACTAACCGCATAACTACCATCGGCCTGCTTGTTGGTACTGGTAAATATCTGCTGGCTGTATTTTTCTAAATAGGCTATGCCAAACTCTAGGCCACCTTGGGCGGCTGCAAAGGCCTGCGTCCTATCGTAATCATTTTTTATGATTTTTTGTTGAGTTAACAAAGAACTAACTTGAAACATCAATCCCAAAGCGGTGATGGCCAAGATTATCAGACAGGTCGCAAGTGTGATATAACCTTTGTTAGTTGGATATTGAGGCATGATAATTCCTCATGGTTGATAGAGATTATTATAAATATGCACGGTTTTGGTAATTGTTCTGCTTATATTGGGAGCATTCACTAAATTACCCGTTAATTGTATGGTAAGGTTCCTAGAATATACAGCTATACCAGCCTGGTTGTTGGCGCTAGAATTTTGCAAGCTTAAGTTCAGGCTGGAAATAAAAATATTTTTTGGATCGGTGATGGATAACCAACCACCTGTTGTACTATTACAGTTATAGTTACCAGAGTCTGTTTTAGCCTGTAACTCACCTGCAACCAGGCGAAAGCCATAGTATTCATTGGTGCTGGGCACTAAACCATCCTTATTCAGATCATAACTTAGCAAAACACAGTTATTACTAGCATTCAGACTTAATTTAGTACTTGCAAGCATATGTGGATTTTTGATGAGGTTCTGGTTTATGCCTAAATAAGCACTATTCCAAAAACCGGCTCGCTTTAAATCGGTGGCAATGGTATTGACCGCATTATTCAATCTAAGTTCAAGTTGATTAAGCTGGGTATACTGATAACTATGCCTGATAAGCGTAATACAAATCGAGACTACACTGATCAATATGACTAAGCCTATGGCCAAGTTAATCAAGGTTTCAACAATAATAAATCCAGACTGATCTTTAGCGTTTAACATGGGTAATAACCTGCCACGGTTTTTGAGCATACACTGACCTGGCCCAAGGAGTTTAAGTTGATAGTGACTAGCTTATTACCATTCTCTAAAGTTAGACTACCATTTGTATCAGCCGTGCCGCGTACTCCCTCAAACTTTATGCTATTTAGCTGGGTTTTCAGCTGGATATTTGAATATTGACTGCTGCTGGTCACACTACTGGCATTATCTATCTTACAGCTATTGGGTATGGCACAGTTACAAGTGTTACCCATATTGATCCCATAGCACCAGCTAGTATTGGTACTATTAAAATCGACATAGACATCTTGTTGATATTTTATGGCCATAGAACGAGCATGAGCTAGATCTGCATTTAAATTATCAGTTACGCCTTTTAGAGTGGTATTCGCTTGCCAATCTGAAAAAGCCGGCAGGGCTAAATGCAAAAGAAAGCCGAGAAGACTTAACCCAAACAACAATTCTACCAAACTAAAACCCTGTGATTTATCCTGTAGCTGATATTCCATAAACTCTATTTAGCTAAAAGCATGATTAATTATTTATAGTATAGCTTAGTTTTTAAAAATGCTGCGGCTGCTCGCCAATGGAAAACCAGGTAATCAAATCGCGGTTAGAAAATTGCTAAGTCCATCGAGTATTTGTTAAAATATTATTCTCGCGCCGTTGCTGGAGAGCTAACATGAGTATTTCTCACCTTGAGTTACCCGCACTTGATGATTCTCAACCCACTGCCATCATTTATGCCAAAAATGACTTGTTTGGTTTTACGGTTGAAATCCGCCATCAGGGAAGTAGTCACTTTATCAGTGAAAAGGGCAAAGATGCCGTTTCATATGCTAGCATGGAGCAGGCTAAACGTGCTGCAAGAAACGCTGGAGCCAAAACCGCTTATGCAGCCTACGATACCGTTTATGATGAGACAGGCGCCAATAGTTCACAACCGGGCAGAACGCGCTTTGATTATCAAGCCATCGATCTGACAACTTATTATTAAACAATCCAGACTACGCTGGCCGCGAGCAATTTAACCTTTAGAGGATAGTTGGGCAATGAAGAAACTGCTTTGGTGTACAGGTGGCTTATTGCTCATGGCTAGTATGGGTTATTTTATCCTGCACAAAAAGGCCGCTTTACCCTTAAAGACCATTCAGGTGATGCAAGGTTCAATTAGTGATAAAGCCACTGCAATTGGTCAAATTCTGCCTGAGCGCTCAGTTAAAATTAAATCTCAGGTTTCCGGCATTGTCGCAAAACTACTGCATTCTGAAGGTGATTATGTTAAAGAGGGTGATACCCTATTACAAATCCAACCCCTGACCTCGCCCGGAAAATACGATGAATTAAAACGTGAGGCAGAAATTAAACGCGTGGTAGAACAAGCGCGTAAGGTTGAATTTGAAATTATCCAAGCCGGTTATGCACAGAAATCGACTGAGGCTTTTAAATATCATCAGGTAAAAGGCGATTATCAAGCCGCCAGCCTAGAAAGACAGAGAGCCGAAGAACAGCTAGCCCTGGCCGAAAAGGGCAAAATCGTTATTGGTGACCGTCAGATCAGCAGTGAAATTAAAAGCCCCATTAGCGGACATATTCTGGCGCGGCAGGTAAACGAGGGTGATCCTGTCGTCGCCCAATCGGAAATGCAGGCTGGCGATGTGCTTTTTACCTTAGCCGATATGCAACAGTTGCTATTTCGAGGTGAAGTCAATGAGTTGGATGCGGTTAAGCTTAAAGAAGACTTGCCGGCAACCTTAACCATTGGCGCCTTGCCAGATATCACCATTAAGGGAAAAATACGCAAAATTGCCCTACAATCCGAGCAAGCCAGTGAAGTAAATTCCGCTCAATCTCAAACAGAAAAGAGCAGTTCAGCCTCAAAATTCAACGTGGGTTTTAAAATTGAAATTGGCGATCTACAAATACCCACAGGGGTAAAACTCAAATCAGGTTATTCCGCAACTGCAGAAATAATTGTTAAACAGGCAAGGAATGTATTGTTGGTGCCTGAAAGGCTATTAGTTTTTAAAGAAGGAAAAGTTTACGTGCAGTTACCCGATAAGGACAAGGGTTCTAAACTTCAGCTTATCAAAACGGGTATTAGCGATGGGATCAATGTTGAGGTAGTAGAGGGTTTAAAATTAGGCCAAGACATAATTGATAAACCCATGGAGGAACCTAAGCCGGATTAAAACCATGTTAACTCAAGAATTACTCCAGCAGATTTTTCATGATATGTGGGTCCATAAGCTACGTAGCTTACTGGCCTTATTTGGTATTGTGTGGGGTACCGTTGCCGTGGTGGTATTACTCGCGCTTGGGCAGGGATTTTACGAAAGGCAAATGCATCGTTTAGCCAGTTTGGCCTCGGGAACCATAGAGGTATATCTAGGTCTTACAAGTAAGCCCTATCAAGGACTGCCCGTGGGCAGAGAGATTCCACTTAAAGCCAATGACATTGTTGAACTTCCCAAGCAATTGGCAGAAATTGAGTATGCGTCGCCACATCTCACCAAATTGGTTACTGCAAGCCATGAGTCTCAACAAGCCCAAGCCCAAGTTGGTGGAGTTTCACCCAGCTATGCCATTATCCGCAAATGGCAGGTAAAGGGTCGATTTTTCAATGAGTTTGACCTTAAAGAACGTAGACGCGTGGTTTTTTTAGGGGCTAAATTGAGCTCCAGCTTGTTTAAGGGAAAAACAGCCCTAGAACAAGAAGTTTTAATCAATGGTATACCCTTTACCATCATCGGTATTAGGAGCAGTGAAAATGGCGCCGACAGCTGGGAAGATTATAATTTATTTATTCCCTATACAACCTTTATAGCGCTATGGGGTGAGCAAAATATAGATCACTTTTTAGTCACTAGCCGCGAAGCCACCCAGCAGGAGGCGGTTAGATCCACACTCAATCATTATTTCGCTAAGCGCTACCAGTATGCACTAGAAGATAAAAATGTTTTGCATTTTATCGATTATTCTGGATTTCGCTCGTTTTACGTTTGGTTTTTTCGAGCCATTCAGGGGTTTCTGGGTCTGTGTGGCGCCTTTACTTTAGCCGTAGGTGGTATAGGCATTGCCAATACCTTATTTTTAATTGTGCAAGAGCGCACCCAAGAAATTGGCTTACGTAAGGCCTTGGGAGCACAAAACTACCACATTTTAGCTCAAATATTATTGGAGACCATGGTCCTTGTGGGAAGCGGAGGGGTATTAGGAATGACTCTAGCCCTGTTGCTGATTAAAATTCTGACCTTACTCAACTTGCCAGATTGGTTAGGCACACCCAATGTTTCATGGGTAATTGTCTTTGCAACGGGGTTTATTTTGCTCGGCATAGGCATGTTAGCCGGCTATTTTCCCGCCAGACGTGCGGCAAAAATGCAGCCAGTTCAAGCTTTGGCAACACCGCCATGTTAACAAATCTACTCCAAGATATCGCGGAGATGCTCAAGGCCGTATTTGCGGAGCGTACTCGTATTTGGCTGACAATTTTAGCCATCGCCTGGGGAACGGTGTCTATCAGTATCATGCTCGCCATAGGCGAGGGTTTGCGTCAGGCTTTTGGCGATAAGTTTAAGGAAGTTGGTAATGGGATCGTGGTTTTAAAACCTGGAATGAGTATCCATCCGCATCGTGGCCAACCACCTCAAATACTACAATTTAATTTGCAAGATATTACCAAACTAGGCCAAATCCCCGGTATATTACAGATTACACCTGAATATGCCGCGCCTTCCAACCTAAGGCTAGAAAACGGTGAACAAAAGTATCCGGCACCTATCTTGGGTGTAAAAACTGGCTATGCAAAACTGCGTAATATTAAACCTCGCCCGCCAGGACGCTTTATTGATCCCATTGATGAGCATCAGCATCATTTAGTCATGGTGCTAGGAGCAGATGTAGCCAAGCAATTAAAAGTTAGGGAGCAGCAAACGGTAAGAGTCAATGGTTTACCCTTTACCATCATTGGTATCTTAGACTCCAAAGTTCAACCTTTCTTTTATTTATTGCCCGACAATAATTTGGTTTGGGTTCCAGCGGCTACTGCTAGAGTTCTTTGGGGAGAAGACCTCGCCAGCTTGATATTAAAGACTGAAACGCAAATTGATCGCCGCCTATTGAAGGCCCAAATTCGCCAAACGCTTGCCTTACCCAGAGGCTTAGACGCTGCTGAGGAAAATATTCTTCATATAGTAGATGCTTATGAAATTCAGCAAAAAGTCGATAAATTTCTGTTTGGTATGGAAATTTTTCTGGGGCTTGCTGGCGCTCTAACTCTGGTTGTCGCGGGAGTAGGCATTGCCAACGTGATGTTTGCCTCGGTTACCACCATGACACGTGAAATAGGTATTCGAAAAGCCTTGGGCGCCCAAAAGGGTCAGATTTTACGTTACTACGTCTACCAAGCCATATTGATCACGGCCTTGGGTGGAACTATAGGGCTGGTTGTGACCTCAGGGCTTACCTGGGTTTTAAATCAACTTTTGCTCAATGGTTCACTCGTAGCAGATGTAGGCAGGCTACACTTGGCTTTATCCTCTACTGTTATAGTAGTTATTGTCAGTGTGCTGGGGCTTGTGGGTTTGATAGCGGGCATTTTTCCGGCAAGGAGAGCTGCTAGCGTTGATCCAGTAGTCGCTTTGCGTAGTGCTTAGCGGTGGTTACCTGACTAAATTTTGCCGCATGCTGGAATTTAGTTTCTCAACTGATATACTTAAGCCATTTAATGCGCCGCAAAAAGCACTATGTCCTGGTCACCTAACTCTTGGCAACAAAAACCTAACTTCCAAGCCATAGCCTATAAATGTGAGGCTAGTTTACAGCAGGTCATTGAGCTGCTGAGTCAGCAACCCAATTTAGTTAAGCTTGCAGAGATCGAAGCTTTAAAGCGAAGCTTGGTTGATGTTCAAAGGGGAAAGCACTTTATATTACAAGGTGGTAATTGTGTTGAGACATTTAGCGACAGTAATACTGCTAGCATCAGCGGCCAATTAGCGTTGTTAGCTAAATTAAGCGCCGTCCTTGAGCAGGGTCTTGCTAAATCCATCGTGACTATCGGCAGACTAGCGGGACAATATGCAAAGCCCCGCTCAGCTCAAACCGAGTGGCACAACGACCTTGAATTGCTGAGTTATCGCGGTGATTTAATTAATTCTATCGAGGCCAACGATCAAGCCAGAATGCCCGATCCCAAGCGACTTTTACAAGGATATGGCTGCGCATCTAAAGCTTTAGCTGATATACAGACCTATATGCTTACCGAGGTCGGATCCATTTATGTTAGCCATGAAGCATTACATCTACCCTATGAGCAAGCCCTAACCAGAAAGGTCAATGGTCGCTGGTATAATATGGCAACCCATTTTACCTGGGTGGGCGCGCGGACCTCTCAGCTGGAAGGTGCACAAGTTGAATATATTCGAGGTTTAGCAAATCCAATTGGAATAAAAATTGACCCCTCGATATCAGCAAAGCAGTTAGCCGAACTGATAGCACTGTTAAATCCCCAGGATGAACCTGGTCGCTTGGTACTTATTTATAGGCTTGGAGTAACTCAGATTGAGGATAAATTGCCCAAGCTTATTGAGGCCGCCAAGAATAGAGCCGTTATCTGGATGGTAGATCCCATGCACGGCAACACCAAACGCACCGTTAACAATATTAAAACCCGTTATTTTAAAGATATTATTCGTGAAATAGGCTTGGCCGTGAAGATTCACCAGACAATGCAAACTTACTTGGGGGGAATACACCTCGAACTAACTGCCGAAGAGGTTACAGAGTGTATAGGTGGGGCTTCGGGGATCACCGAGAGGGATTTGACCATAGCCTATAAAACACTCATCGATCCGCGCTTGAATAGTCAACAGTCATTAGAGCTTGTGTTAAAGTTAATTGACTGTCTCAAACCAGGTTGAGGATGCGCTACTTTTTTGCAACGGAACTAGAAGGACCTTTACGGCCTTTTGTTTATGAAGTAATGGCTAGACTTAAAAAGGCGTATCCTAGCCAAAATATCCGCTGGCAAGATTTGCATAAACTTCACCTAACCCTGCAATTTTTAGGTGAGATCAATTTTTCTCAGCTTGCACATTTACAACAGGCTATTTCCAAGCTCAGCCAAAGTTTCACGAGCTTTAACTTAACTCCAAGCCGCGTCGAATTATTTCCTGGGCCAGAGAGGCCATGGTTCATTGTTCTTGGCTTTGCAGCCTGTCCTAAGCTGCTGCAGCTTGTTGCTGGCATAAGGGCATTGGCCTGTGGCGCAAATATCCCACTCAGTGCGCGTCCATTTCGACCACATTTAACCCTGGGGCGAGCTAAAAAGCAGCGACTAACAGGCATAGATGATATAATCATACCTAAAGAACTATTTTTACCCATAAAACGCATTGAATTATTTGAGAGCCAGTTTAGAGCAGGAAGTTCTATTTACCGGCTTGATACCCAAGTTATTTTGCCTGAGCCTTACTATGCATGTTAATCATTTGGCAAGCGAGACAAGCCCTTATCTTTTACAACACGCTAATAATCCCGTGGAATGGTATCCTTGGAATCAAAAGGCGCTCCAAAGGGCCAGGGAAGAGAATAAACCCATTTTACTCTCTATAGGTTATGCCGCGTGTCATTGGTGTCATGTCATGGCCCATGAGTCATTTGAGGACGAGGAAACGGCTGTACTCTTGAACCGTTGGTTTATCAACATCAAAGTTGACCGAGAAGAGAGGCCTGATCTCGATAAAATTTACCAAACTACCCACCAGCTGTTATCCAGGCAAAGCGGAGGATGGCCTTTAACGATATTTCTCAATCCCCACGATTTAATACCATTTTATACTGGAACCTATTTTCCGCGAGAACCTCGTTATGGTTTGCCTGCATTTAAGCAGGTATTGGCAAAAATTGCTGATTTTTATCAGCAGCAACAGCCCTTGCTGCACATTCAAAATCAACAGCTGCAAACCGTACTTAAGCAGTTAGCTCAAGCCGAGGTGTCCACCGCGGCTCTTAACCTAGAACCTATTAACATGGCCTGTTTAGAGTTGCAAACCCAATTTGATGCTCAACATGGAGGATTTGGATTTGCACCCAAATTTCCTCAACCAGGTTATTTAAATTTTTTATTGCATCTTCTCGCGCAGCAGCGAGAACCCTGGGTTATCACCCTTATCAATACCAGTTTAATTAAAATGGCGCAAGGTGGTATTTATGACCACTTGGGAGGTGGTTTTCATCGCTATAGCGTTGACGAGCGTTGGGAAATCCCTCATTTCGAAAAGATGCTTTATGATAATGCCCAGCTTCTTGATGTCTATGCTCAAGCCTATGGGCTTACGAAACAAGCCTTTTATGCACAAACGGCGCGCTCAATTGCTACTTGGATCCTGACCGATATGCAAGCTCCAGAAGGAGGCTATTATGCCACTCGTGATGCCGACTCAGAGGGAATAGAGGGTAAATACTATGTTTGGAGCCAAACTGAGTTGGCTCAACTACTGACGGAAAGTGAATATAGTCTTGCGGCGGCTCATTTAGGCTTTGACAAGCCTGCGAATTTTGAAGACCAGTGGCAATTTTATTTGGCTAAGACTCCGACTGCACTTGCCCAACAGTTTCAGGATAACGAACAACGGGTAAATCAACAGTTCTCACACATCAAACAGAAACTTTTACAGGCAAGACAACAGCGTATCCCTCCGCTGCGGGATGAAAAGATTTTAACCTCGTGGAACGGACTTATGATCAAGGGTATGGCAAGGGCAGGAATCACCTTACAAGAAACGGGTTATATTCGTTCTGCACAACGTGCTGTAGATTTCATTCGGCAAAAACTTTGGCAGGACGGGCGCTTAATGGCTAGTTATAAAGATGGCCAGACCAAGCATAAGGCTTATTTAGATGACCATGCCTTTTTACTCGATGGCTTATTAACTTTGCTGCAAGCAGACTGGCGAGATAGCGACCTTAAATTTGCCCTGGAGCTGGCCGAGGTTTTATTAGCCTATTATCAAGATGAGCAACAAGGCGGTTTTTTCTTTACCGCCCATGACCACGAATTCCTGCCCCAAAGACCTAAACCCTTGTTTGACGAGGCTTTGCCCTCCGGTAATGCCATTGCAACCTTAAGCTTAATTCGGTTGGGGCATCTAGTGGGTAATCAGGTTTATTTAACTGCAGCAGAGCAGAGCCTAAAATTTGCCAGCCATACGCTTGGGCAACTACCTCAGGCTTGCACAAGCATGCTCCTGGCTTTGCACGATCAGCTCATTCCCCCCAGCTTGGTGATCTTAAGGGGCCCAATAGCTGATTTAAAGGCTTGGCAGTGGGAAATTCAAGCGGAGCACCATCCTAAACGTTTATGCTTTGCCATACCTCTAAAGGCAATTGATCTGCCTCCTAAATTGGCCTCATTAACGGCAGAGGCTAAGGTTACGGCCTATGTTTGTAAAGGGCAACAATGTTTAGCACCTGTACATGATTTAGCGGCGCTTAAGCTAAGCTTATGTTGTTGATTATAAAGTTAAATTTACGCTCAACATTTGGCTAATTTCTTAACAATGTTGTATCATGCGGCTAATAAAAGATCCTAGCCGTAAAAGCTGATTGCTAGGTTAGATGTTATTATTTTAATAATAAGGGAGGAGTTTCAATGAAATACTTTTTAAATCAGAGTATTTTTTCTGATGAAAATGCTGATAAACGTTCAAATGGAAAACATAAAGTCAGCAAGCAGTCAACTAACAGGATTCATAAGCAAGCCTACAAAACTAAGCGTGAAGAACCTTATACTCTTAAGCTCAGCCAGAATAAGAAACTAGAGCTTTTTAGGGTTATAAATTCCAATACATTTGTTAAAGGCTCTTCTAAGCGCCAGACCTCACGCTTGTTTAAGAGTCATGAAACCCGCAAAGGTCTAACGACTTTTAATCCAGATCTTACGGTCAATATGGCAGCTACTCCATATAACATGCATGAACAAGCAACCGACAAAGAGCAACAAACTCCTCTATATCGCAGCCATGTTGAGCAAATCAACGGGCTAAATACTCTTCCTGAATTCTTAGGAGTCTTATCCAGTAGCAATCCAGAAGAACACACCGCAATAGCATTAACTGCGCAGGAAGGGACAGATGAAGAAATCCGATTCGTACTATCTTCTCCTGATGCCACGCAGAGTTATATCTGGCATAAATTTTCTGAACTGCTTAACCAAAGTTCTACGGAAGATTATAACGGTGACCATGCGTTAGTCTCTTATTTCTACGAGAATTTAATCAATAGCGTTTATCAACATTTTAGTTTCTTAAGTCGATTTTTTAAGCTGGAAGTATTAAACAGTGAGCAACAAGAGGTTATTTTATATAATTGGTGTATAAATGTATTGGAAAAAATCATTATTGAATATCAAATGCAAATTGCTCAACAAGAATTTGATCCTACTGAGCAGATCGTTCAACAAGAGTTTGAAGATGTTAATCAGGTTGGTAACGATGAAAAGCAGCCTTTACCCGTTATTAGACTCAATGAACTCAATGATAATAAATCTATTTGCGATCTTTTTTGCCATGTGCTCAAGGAATCTGGATTATACGGTGATGATGAAGAGGATGATTTAACTGATGAGAATGATGATGAGGAAATCTATTCACAGCCAGCGATGAATGGCGACGATGATGATGACTTAATTTTAGCGCAAGAATTTAACTTAAACCTCTAGTCTCAGCATTTTATAGAGAGAATTTTATGCCGACTACTTTATTGATCAATGGTGCCCATGGCCGAATGGGAAGAGAAACTGTAAAGGCCATTACCGCTTGCAAGGACTTGCAGCTAGTGGGCCAAACGGGACGCCAAGATGATTTGGCAGCGGCAATAAAAACTACCCAAGCTCAAGTCGTCATTGATTTTACCAATGCCGAGACCGTGTTCATCAACTGTAAAACCATTATTGCCGCCAATGCACATCCTGTCATTGGCACCAGCGGTTTATTGCCGGCACAGGTCGAAGAATTACAGGAGCTCTGCGCACAAAAACGCTTGGGTGGCATTATAGCGCCTAATTTTTCCATAGGGGCTATTTTGTTAATGCGTTTTGCCAAAGAGGCTGCCGAGTTTTATACTCATGCCGAGATCATTGAGAGACATCACTTAAACAAACTCGATGCGCCCTCGGGAACTGCGGTAAAAACAGCTCATTTAATTGCCAATGCTAGGTCCAAATCGCCCTTGGAAAGGCCTGAGAAAGAATTATTGCCAGGAGGGAGAGGCGCGGACTTGGCTGGAGTACGTATTCACGCCTTACGTTTGCCAGGGGTTTTGGCTGAACAGGATGTGGTTTTTGGTGGCCCGGGTGAAACCTTAACTATTTCTCATAGGACACTCGATCGCGAAACTTATATGCCAGGTATTTTGTTAGCTTGCCGCAAGGTATTAGAATTAGATACACTGGTGTATGGTTTGGAAAATATATTGAAATGACTATGAAAAAAGACAGCTTAAGTTTAGAACAGGCTTTAGATGAATTAAACCTCCTGGTCGATAAAATGGAAGGCGGTGAACTTAACCTTGAAGAAGCGCTAAAAGATTTTGAGCGTGGTGTCAAATTAACTCGCCATTGTCAAAAACTTCTGACTGAAGCCGAACAGAAGGTGCAAATTCTTATGCAGCAGGAAGGCGAAACAAGTTTGGCAAGTTATCAGGTCGAGTCCGATAATGATTGAGTCTTTTACTCAACGCTGTCAGCAACGAGTCAATGCTCGTTTGGCAGAGATCTTAACCACCATGCCCGCTGTGCCAAAATACTTGCAAAAGGCGATGTGCTATGTGGTACTCAATGGTGGAAAGCGCATTAGACCTCTTATGATGTATGCAAGCGCGGAAATGCTTGGAGTGGGCTGGCATAAACTTGATACAGCAGCCTGCGCAATTGAATTCATTCATGCCTACTCCTTAGTCCACGATGATTTACCCGCCATGGACAATGATGATTTTCGACGTGGTTTACCTACCTGTCATAGAGCCTTTGATGAAGCCACTGCCATTTTGGTGGGTGATGCCTTACAGTCTGTGGCGTTTGAAGTGCTGAGTCAGGACAAGCTGTTGCTAGCTGAACAGCGACTTGAGTTAATTAAAATTTTAGCTCGAGTTGCAGGCCCAGCTGGTATGGTAGGAGGCCAAGCCATGGACTTAGCTGCAGTCAATCAGCAACTAAGCCTTGAGGAGCTATGTACCATTCATGAATATAAAACGGGAGCATTGCTAAAAGCCTGTGTGGAAATGCCATTGGCAATATGTCACGATGCTTCACCCTTTGAAGCGGCCTTGCTTCAATATGCTAAAGCCATGGGACTTGCCTTTCAGATCAAAGATGACCTACTTGATCATCACCAGGCCATGGCAAAACAAGAACCTTCCTATGTCGAGCTAATGGGCTATCAGCAAGCCGAACAAACACTCAAAGATCTTCATGAAGATGCCTTGGACTCGATTTCACAGTTTGGTAAGGCTGCGCTTTATTTACGTGAATTAGCCAGCTTTGTTGTTAAACGCTCGCATTAAACCCGGGTTTAGCACAGGCTTGAAAATAATCTATCTCTTGCTGCTGGGGATTTATTTTTGCAGCCATAATGACATTTTATCTTTAGTTCATTAAAATGCAGGCATTATCAATAAGGAGCCAGTATGCAAAAATCTCAGCAAGGAGCAACATTAGTAAGCGTGGTTTTATTTTGGGGACTCATTAGCTTTTTCCTCTATATTGCCATGTGCGTAATACCACTTTATCTTGAAAATTATAATGTTAAAAGCTCATTGCAAAATCTGCAGTCTGATCCGGCTATTTTTTCTCCTACAACATTTGAGCCAAAAGCCGTGATTAGGGAAGGTTTGAACAAGCGCTTGAGAATCAATAATGTTAAGCGAGTTGAGCTAGATAAAGTTGAAATCGAAACTACAGCCGCAGGATACAGGGTTAAGGTAAAATATGATGCTCAGACCCATCTGTTTGGCAACATCGATGTTGTCGCTCATTTTAATGAAAATCTTCTGATCAAAAAACAGTGAATCATAACTTACAAATTTTAAGCAAAAAACTTGGCTATGTATTTCAAAGCGAGTCGCTTTTAAAGGCGGCTCTTACCCATAGAAGTGTCCGGGGAGCCAATAATGAAAGATTGGAGTTTTTAGGTGACTCCATCGTTAACTTTATCATTGCGGAGGAGCTATACCGACGCTTACCTTCGGCAAAAGAAGGCGAACTAAGTCGACTGCGGGCAAATCTTATTAAGGGGGAAACCCTGGCTGAAATGGCAAGAGAGTTTAATCTTGGCCAGTATTTAAATTTAGGTCCTGGGGAACTAAAAAGTGGTGGGTTTAGGCGAGAATCTATTTTAGCCGATGCCATAGAGGCACTGATAGGTGCAATCTATTTAGATGCCGGTATTGAGTGTTGTAAAACCTGTGTGTTAGCCTGGTATACTAGCCGTTTGCAGCAAGAAGCATTACAATTAAACATCAAGGATGCAAAAACTAAACTACAGGAATATTTGCAGAGTCGGGGTCAAGAGTTACCCAGTTATGAGGTGTTGGCCATCCAGGGCCAAGCTCATGATCAGACTTTTAAGGTAAGTTGTGTAGTAACTGGACTTGGAATCAGAGCCGAAGGTATAGGTAGTAGCCGTCGCAAAGCCGAACAAGAGGCTGCTAAAAACTTGCTGGCTGCTTTAGAAAAATAAACTCATCAATTGCAGAGAACAGTCATGACAAAGCGCTGTGGATATGTGGCAATAGTTGGTCGTCCCAATGTGGGAAAATCAACTTTACTCAATCGCATTGTAGGCCAAAAAATCAGCATTACCTCGCGTAAGCCGCAAACAACGCGTCATCAAATTTTGGGCATTGATACTCATCAAGATACCCAAGTTATTTATGTCGACACGCCAGGCTTACATGCCAACAATAAACAGGCTTTAAATCGTTTTATGAATCGAGCTGCAAGCGCAGTCTTATTCGATGTGAATGCGATTATTTTTGTAGTCGATAGTCTTTATTGGACCGAAGAAGACGACTTAGTACTGGAAAAGTTGGCCCAGGTTTCCATGCCCATCATTGTAGCGGTTAATAAAGTCGATAAGGTCGATCAAAAGGCAAAGTTATTACCCCATTTGAAGTCCTTGGCCCAAAAGCTGCCTAGTTTTCACGAGATTATGCCGATTTCTGCTAAAACTGGAGTCAATGTGGCGGAGTTACAAACAGTAGTAGTTCAATTATTGCCTGAAGCCGAACAATTTATCTTTTCTGAAGATGAGATAACCGCCAATAATGAACGTCTACTGGCCGCGGAGATGATACGCGAAAAGCTGATGCGTTGTCTGGGGCAGGAGCTACCCTATGCTACTGCGGTTGAATTGCAGACCTTTAAGCTCCAGGGGGAGGTTTTGCACATCTATGCCAATATTTGGGTTGAACGCAGTGGTCAAAAGGCCATCATCATTGGCAAGCGGGGGGAAATGTTGAAAAAAATCGGCATTCAGGCTAGGCAAGACCTTGAGCGTCTATTTGAGCAAAGGGTTTTTTTGCAGCTCTGGGTTAAAATACGCAGCGGCTGGTCCGACGATGAGCGTGCCTTGCGCAGTCTAGGTTATGACTAGGGATTTGCTCGAGCTACAGCCCAGCTTTATTTTGCATACCAGGGCTTATCGAGATAACAGTTTTATTTTAGAACTTTTTACCCAAGAGCATGGACGCGTGCCCTTGGTAGCACGGGGCGCGCGTACTCGCAAGGCTTGGCAAGGTTTATTACAACCCTTTATACCCATACTCTGTTCTTGGGCAGGCAAAGGGGAGTTAATGAACCTAAGGACCTTAGAACAACAAGGCAAGCCTTTTTGGTTAACCGGACGAAAGTTACTCAGTGGTTTTTATCTGAACGAGCTTTTGATGCGTTTATTGCATCGATTTGATCCGCATCCACACTTATTTGACTATTACGTTGCTGCCCTTGAGCAATTAGTAACAGTAGACAAAGAAGAATACGTGCTGCGTTTATTTGAGAAGCGTTTGCTGGATGAAATTGGCTATGGGCTGTTATTTCATGATGTCGACGCCATTGTTGCCGAGCACTATTACCGTTTTGAGTCCAACCAAGGCCTTATTCCACTTGGGTCTGAAGCGGGTGGCTTGCAAAATGTTTTCAGTGGTAGGACGCTTTTAGCCCTGGTTAATGAAGACTTGGATGCCCAAGAATTAAATGCTGCAAAACGACTGATGCGCTTAGCCCTCAATGATTTATTAGGCGATAAGCCCTTAAAAACCCGCGAGCTTTTTCTTAAAAGTTAAGTTTTATCAACACCTTAGCAAAAAAATCACCTTTATCGATAAAAATTGCAATTTTTTTTATTTTCTTAATGATTCCTTAAGGTTATCTTGTTAAGCTGAAAAAGAATACTAATAAAAGAGGTCAAAGCTATGAAAACTTCAACGACGAATAAGCAGGAAGCTTTGCAATTCTCTCAAGACAGTCAACAATATTTAGAAGCTGTGAAGGATATTTTTGTCGAATTTTTTAACGCCCAGGATGAGAAGAATAAGCAAACTTCAGTGTTTGGCAAACTATCTAAAAAAATCGGCCTTGAGTCCAAGCCTAAAATCTCAAAGACCAATCTGTTTCTTAAATTTTACAACTTAATTCTACTTGGCCAGACTATTAACCTATCTCAAGATTTACCTGAAGATATCAAGCAGGCGGTAAACTACATGCAGGTTTTGGTCCAGCAAGCCAGACAGATGGATGCGTTATTTATAGTAACGAAAAATCCCCTGGATAATCAGGTGCAAAAGGCAGTCGATGGGTTGCAAGTTCTGAATAAGGAGTTAATCCCCCAAATTGCACCAGTGAAAGAAAAATATCGGGCAGCGCATAATAAGTACAAGAAATTGCACCAAAAACAGCTGAATCTTGTAGAAGAAACCGGTTCAAGTACCAGCGCAAATCTAGTTCAAAAAGAACAGCAGCTTAAAGCTTTGAAGGAGCTTTATGAAAATGTGCAAAGGGAAAATGATGAGTTGGCAGTACTCCTTGCAGAAATTTCTGAGCCTAAATATGACCAAATAAAGGCTCTGAAGCAACAAAAGGTGGATGAAGCTTACCAGAAATACTTTAATCAATTAAAAGAAAAAAGTGCTGATTTATCTGAGGTATTTTCTCAGGTTCAGCAAAACATTAAGCAACTGCCTTTATCTCCTGCCTTTAATGGAGTAGCTGGAAAATTACAAGAAAAAGCCTCTGAAAAAAATGGCAAGGATGTGCAGCGTTATAGTGAAAAAATAACGCAACCATTAGGCAAGCTAAAAGAAGAAATGAAGGCTCATCAAAATTCAACTAAGAAAGTTGAGCAATTTGCGCAAATAGCCCAGCAAATATACGCTGCTAAGTTTGAGAAGGCGCAAAAAATAGCCGATAAAGATTTTGATATTAAGTTAGCTGAGGTTGATGAATTTAGAACCAAAATCAACCTGATCATGTTTTCACAAATGGAAGCCATAGGAAAACTTGAAAAAGAAATTAAACAAGAGAGGGCGAAGCTTGAAACAGAAAGACTTGAAGCCGAAAGACAAGAGCAACTTAGGCTAGAGGAGCAGCAAAAGCTTAATGCTGAAATTCAAGATCAACTTGTAACAGATGCAGACCATGAGACAGATGCGCCCACATCACCTCGAGCACAAGGAGAGTCTCCTGTGGCTCTTGACAAGCTGCAAGTTGAAGCTTCAACTGTCAAAGAATCTGGTCACGGACAAGCCATAGCAAATTCTACGGAGAAACTCAAGCAACAATTAGAGAAATATCTACAAGATAGGGATCCTAGCAAGGCAAAAGGATTTAAATGGATTAGCCTCAGTTTGCAGTATAATACCTCATCCTTGCGGCAAGAAAAGGTAAAAGCTGTACAAGCTTGTTTAAAAGCTTTAGACAAGAATGATTCGGCTGAAGCATTAGAAAAACTTAAGGCTAAGCATGCAGAACTTGTCAGCCCTAAAACCAATAGTCGCTTTTGCTTGTTCTCAAAATCTGAGGCCAAGAGAAAGGGTGAGTTGGGTACAATTCTCGAACCGGTGGAAAATAACACTTCTAACGCTGTAACCCTTAAGATGTAATAGAGTTAAACTTCTAATTAAGCCTAAGTGAGTACTCACTTAGGCTTAGTTGATGGTTATTCAGGCATATTCGGGCTTGGCAAGTACAATATCTAAAAGCTTATCCTCCGCTAAATCGGTATAGTTCTTTTGAATGTGCCTGCTGGTCATGGCCGAAAGATGCTTGTTCATTTCGGCGTTTAAAAAACCATGAAATCCAGGATCGGCAATGATGATGAGTTCATCAAACTGCTGATGGTTACGCCCATTGTCTAAAAATCTAGCCAACTGTTTGGCAAATTCAGTTTGTTCATCACGTCTTGGGTTGCTGTGATAAGTGGCTTTACCACGAGGCGCGCCATTGGGGCCATGGTTTGGAATTTCGTTTTCAACCAGCTCGTGTTTCTTTAAGCGACTTTCCGGATGGTCAAATTGTTGTTTAAGCACCAATTTGCGCGGTTGATGTTCCAAGGTAAAGAGTTTTGCTTGATCGGCTTTAGCCACGAGAATCCAGATGGTATTCATAAGTCCCTCCGGTTAATGGTTTAGATTACGAACTTATGCGCAAGATCTTGTTATAATAAAGCGTATCTATAAATCATTTTACCGCCATAAACCTTGGAGTACAATCTAAAACCTAGAGGAGCCGAAAAGTGCCGCGTTTAAATTTGCAAATGCCAACTAACATCATTTATCAAACTCAATTGCGAGTCGCCATTGAGCACATTAACTATAGTCAGCATTTGGGCCACGATAGTTTAATCAAACTTTTACATGAGGCCAGGGTGCAATTTTTTCTCGCCTTTGGCATGCAAGAATTGAATGTCGATGGCAAGATAACCATGTTAGTAACCCTGGAGGTTGAGTACAAGCAGCAAGCTTTTTATGGTGATGAGCTCAGTTTTGCCATGGCATTAGGCCAACACGATCAAAAAAGCTGTGAGCTTTATTACCAAGTGATGCGGCTTAAGGATGATAAACTTATCGCCTTAGCCAGGACCGGCATGATATTCTATGATCCCGCTGAACAAAAGGTTGCCCCCATTCCATTAAGCTTGCAGCGGCTATTTTAACTGCTAAATTAAAATCTAGAATAGTAGCAGCCATAGGAGTTTTTATGGATCTTAAGTCCCAGCATACTCTCATAGACCTTTCTCAGAGTTTAACTGAAGATGCCCCCGTATGGCCTGGCAATACTAAGTTTAGCCAGATTTTAAAAACGGATTATCCTCAGGGTTGTCGGGTTTATGATTATTGTCAAGCAGCGGGTGTAGGTACCCATATCGATGCGCCTTGTCATTTTATTTCCGGAGGCCGCAGCATTGCCGAACTTAGCTTAACTGAGCTTTTAGCGCCAGCCTGCGTTATTGATGTTAGTGCAAAGGTAGCCAATGATCCCGATTATGCGATCAGTGTTAAAGATATAGAACTATGGGAGGCAAAATATGGCATCATTAGCCCGCAGAGCTTGGTGCTTGCCCTGACCGGTTGGTCATCACGTTGGCCTGATCCCATAACTTATTGTAATCAAGATGAGCAGGGGATCATGCATTTTCCAGGTTTTTCAAGCCAGGCAGCCGAGTTATTAGTTCAGAGAGAAATACTGGGCGTGGGTATCGATACTCTCTCGCCAGATCCTGGCATTGGCTTAAATTTTGCAACTCATCAGGTCTTATTGGGTGCAAACAAATATATCATTGAAAATTTAACCAATCTGGCTTTGCTGCCCCCATTGGGCGCTTTCGTGATAGCTCTTCCACTTAAAATAGCCGCGGGCACTGAGGCTGGCGCTCGTGTCGTGGCATTGTGTCCTTAATAAACAAGGATTTACTATGGCATATCGATCGTTTAAATGGTTTATTCTAGGTTTTTTAGGCCTAGGTCTAGGCATACTCATTGGATTTGAATTCAATCGTAATAAGGTACAGGCTTATACTCTTCCCAATACTGAAGTTCGCCATCTAGATTCCCAAGCGGTTGGCATTAAATATAAGCTTTATATCAGTTTGCCCAATGATTATTCGACCTCAGATAAGGCCTATCCCGTAGTATATCTTTTGGATGCCGACTACTCCTTTGCCATAGCTCGTAATATTGTCGAGCATTTAAGCGACAGGAAAAATTTGCCTAAGTTTATCTTGGTGGGTATCGCTTATGAAAATCCTGCCAACTATAAGCTCAATAGAACCCGTGACTACACACCGATTTTTGTGGCTGATGGTGGTTATGGAGCCGAGTACCAAAAGGTTTCGGGTGGAGCGCCGCGTTTTCGCCAGTTTTTACAGACTGAATTATTGCCTTATATGCAGAGCCACTATCGCGTTCAAGCCACGTCCATTTTGGCAGGGCATTCATTTGGTGGCTTATTTGCCACTTGGGTTGCCCTAACCACACCCAGCTTATTTAGCGGCTATATCAGTATCAGCCCTTCCTTATGGTATGGTGAGCATTATATTTTCAAGGTTTTGGATCGATATTCAGCCTCAGTTCAACAAGAACCTGCAAAGCTATTTTTAGCTATCGGTTCAGAGGAAAACGGCGGCGATTATAAAATGGTGGATGATTTACAAAAATTTGCTCAGCAGTTAGAAAAATCCAAGCCCAGTCCCGAGCAGTTGACTCTGAAAATTTTAGCCGGCGACAATCATAATACCTTATTCCCTGGGGCTTTTACCCAGGGTTTATTGTATCTCCAAGGGCAAAAACTTTAGCTATTTAATTGCTAAGCAATCTAGGATATAATGCTAACTAGGTACAAGGTTATTATGTTTGCGTTAAGAACTTGTTTTGATTTTATATCTACTTAGGAGATAAATGATGAAAGCGATACTTTTCCCCGCAATGAGTTTATTAGCTGCAGCTACCTTAGTAAATACAGCCTATGCTACGCAATATAAGGTTGATTTTGATCAAGATCCCACCAGAGCACATGGTTATTTCTCGTGTGCTGTTGAAGGTAATCTTCCTCATCCCGATAAAATACCCGCTCAAATTGTTTCACACCATGCCTATGTTAGAGGTAAACATTGTGCCGGTGGCGGTATATTAAAAGATTTAAGCGTTACGGATCTAAGAAAATATGCTTTTGAATATGAAATTCATGGCACTTCACCCAATGCTGTTGTTGAAGCAAACGATGGTGTAACCAATATTATCTGTGAGCTTAGTGGTCACGGTAAACCTGTTTATGAAGGTGGTTACTGCGCTTATCCTCAAAACGACTAAATACAGCGCGTAGGCTTGGGCAGTCCAGCAATTTTGTTGGACTGCTTAGCTGCTCCCTGTGGAAAAAGGCCGTGAAGATAAATACTATTGCCTTTTTCATTTCCCCAACGCTCGGCTAGGGCTTTTACCAATACTCGCATGGCAGGAGCGATTTGATATTGTTGATAAAATTCCCGTAAAAAATAAATAACTTGCCAATGTTCAGCCGTTAAGGCTATCCCTTCCAATCTGGCAATCGCCTCGGCAATGGCCTCATTCCATTGGCTTAAATCTTTTAGATAACCCTCGGGATCGGTTTCAATCAGCTGCTCTTTTGCATACAGGCTTGGCATAGATAAAGACCTTATGTTTAAAGTTTAATTTTACAGTTGCTGCAATCACTTCGACAATAAAAATTATGGCTGAGTAGCTAGTTCTGTCAGCTACAATAAATAAATTCTCTTTTAAAACCAAGCTTGTACCTTTGAATAACAAGTTGTTAAATCCACAAAGCCTGCATAATCGACTCGCTGTAAGTTTGGATGAACCAAATTTAAAATGCCACGGGCCAATAAATCGGGTTCTAGAACGTAAATTCTAAATCGCTCCAAGCTGGACTCTAGGTGGACAGAAAATGGGCTATTAACTAAGCCTGCATACACGCCATCTTCAAGTAATAAAATGCCATCGCCTGGACTTGCTAAACGTAAGCAGCTAGTCAGTGTTGAGTGCTCAAAGGGTGATTTATTTACGGTATGTAAAATGCTCATTAAAAACTCAGGATAAGGTCTTGCTGTTGAAGTAATTGTCTTAAGCCTTCAGTGGAAATAACTTTCACTGGAATGAGTAAATCTTCGCTGCTTAAACCACGTTCTTCGAGTGCTTTCTGCTCGACATAAATATTTTTTATATCATAAAGGTCTAAGGCTTTAAAAGTTAGGGAAAAATTTTTTATGTTTAAGCTCTTAGTATCTTGCTGAGATTTAAGCTGCCAGACACCATCGTCACAAAAAATTAAACTGATTTCCTGTTCAAAAGCGCTGGTCATCAAAATGGCATCCAAGGCTTCCTTTGCAAAGCCTGTACCATAGGGGGGACGGCGCTGGATGAAAAGGATTTTTTTCATTTAAGCTCCGAATACTATCAAGCGTTCTGCAGTTAAACACGCCTCTACCAGTTGGCCTAATCCCACTAGCTTAAAATCAGCGGCTAAATTGGCTGACTTTTTGGCATAACGTTCAGCTTCACTGGCATCGATGATTCCGCGCCTTAAGGCTGCAGCGATACAAATGGCGAGATCTATATGATACTGCCGGCCTAAGCTTTGCCAGCGCTCGGTAAAATTGGGTTCATCTTGGGGCGGGCAAGCGAGCTCAGAGCCCATTGTGACCGCATCATGATAAAAAAAGACCCGCTGAATAATATGACCCTTATTGATGGCGGCTAGACAAAATTGATAGGCCGTATCACTGGCTTGATAAGTAAAGGGAGCGCTCTGAATCAAAATAGCAAATTTCATGAAGGTTAACTGAGGGCGCAAAAGTTGCGCCCTTATGCTTAGTTGTTACGTCCACCAAATGCGGTGAAAAGCTGCAAAAGACTGACGAAGATATTATATAGAGCAACGTAAATTGAAATGGTTGCCATAATATAATTCCGTTCTCCACCCTGAATAATATTACTGGTATGAAATAATATTAAGCCAGATGATAACAACACAAAGGCAGCTGAAATGGCTAGGTGTAGCGCAGGTAAGTGGAAAAATAAACCGGCGATACTTGCTAAAAAGGCCACCGTAATACCAATAAACAAAAATCCGCCCAGATAACTAAAATCCTTACGGGTTGTTAAAACATAGGCAGATAGAGCAAAAAAAATGACACCTGTGGCTCCTAGAGAGGTCATTAAAATTTGAGCGCCGTTGGCATAATTATGCAATACCAAATTTAAAATGGGACCTAAGGTATATCCCATAAAGCCGGTAAAGGCAAAGGTTGCAACAAGGCCCCAGCCGCTGTTGCGCAAGGCGGAGGTCAAAAACATTAGCCCGTAGATCCCAATTAGAGTAAGCAGTAAATTGGGTTTAGCATTAGTAACCATGGCAAAGCCTGCCGTTGCCGCGCTGAATAACAGGGTCAAGCCCAGTAACCAATAGGTATTGCGCAATACGGTATGGGTCGCTAGCAGCGATTCCCGGGAATTTGTGATAACATTGTCACGCATGACTTACTCCTAATATAGTTTACTCTTAACAGTTTAGCATAACTGCCGGAAATAATTGAATTAAATCCAGCTTTTTAATGGGTGCTAGCCAGTCCCAAGCCAGCCGTTGGCTCTTCCTCATCAATGTCTGGGGCTGGAGACGCTGACAAATTAGCCTCGACCTTAGCAATCGCGGCAGGATTAGCCTCAGTTTGCAAAGGGTTGGGCTGGAATTCTGGCTCCGAAATCGGCTCTTCATGCTGTAATCTTTCAAACTTGGCCCTATCGCCATCAATTTCCCGTTGTAGGATATGGCTAAACGAGCTTGAGCCTAAATGAACATTAACCTTATGCACCTTAGTCAAAATGGTCTCTAAGGTACCGATGGTACTTAGAGGCAGGGGCTTAGGACTGATGGTATTAAACAGAGTTTTAGCCCAATCAAAAAATCGCCTTGCCGGTTTCAAGATCTTAGGCTCGGCGCTGGCTAATGAGGCAATTTTTTTATTTAAATTATTTTCGAGTTCTTTACATTGTTTGCTCAAGGGAATGAGTTCAATATGATTGCGCTTTTGTAGATTCTGCCAGGTTTGGTGAATTTTTTCATTGCTGGACCATAGAGTGGCGCTTGCAGGGGTTTCATCTGGAGCACCTAAAATTTCAGCGACCACGGCTTTATCCTTGCTAGATGTGGCAAGTTGTATGGCAGAATTTAATTCCCGCCAACTTGCCTTGAGAGCGAAGTGTTTATCATCAACGACTCGATTGGCTAAGGAGGCTGCATAATTATCAATGGCATAATCCAAATTATTTTTTTGATTTAAGTTTTTCAAGGTATTTATCAGCAGATGTTCACCTATGATATAATCAAAACTTGATACCAACGCAGTATTAATTTGCTGAGGGGTATATTTTTTTAGCAATTCGTTATAATTAGCTTCCCCTAGAGCCTCAATAATCCAAGGATGTAACTGATTAGTTTGCGGGTCAATAAAATGGTTTTTTACCATTTGGCTTATGCCGTGCCGCCACGTATCAAATCCTTCGAATAGGTCAGGTCCATAATAGCCTGGCTCCTCAGTACTCTTGGCATAATTGATAATTGCATCTTGAAGCAATATAGGTTTTAACATTTCATCGGCTTGTTTAATTTTTTCCTCCTGTTCGAGACCGGCAAGAAAACGAGCTGGAAAAATCTGCCGAATTTTAGAGGTAAAATGGACTAATTGAGCCTCTATCTCAGGAGGAATCACCGCGGAGTCTATATCGTTAAAAACACGGTTAAGATTCCCTAAATCGCCACCTTGTATCAGTGCGGCATCGATTATGGCGGTGGTTTTTTTACTTGCTAATCTTTGGGTTACTAATTCGCGAAATTTATTTGCCATCGTTATCACCTAAAAAAATGAACAAGCTATTAGGCGAGTATAGTCTATAAATAAATTTTTGCCAGTTTTGCCTAGCATATCTCTGAATTTTGACTACAATGTTGGGTTAACTTGTTTTATTACCAGGCCATGAAGAAAAAAACCACCTTAACCAATCCTAGGCAAGAGAGTCGTCGTTTTTCCAGACGTATCTGGTTACTAGGCATTAGCATGCTGATATTGGTAGTGGCTCTGGCAATTAGACTTTGCTATTTACAGATTTTTCAACATGAGCGTTATATAACACTTGCGCAAAAAAACCAATTGGCCATTGAACCCATTACTCCAGGCCGAGGTTTGATCTACGATCGCAATGGAGTTCTCTTGGCGGAAAATATCCCTGTGACCAGCTTGGAGTTAATTCCGGCCAAGATCGAGGATATCGAGCAAACCATTAAGGCGTTGAAGACCATCGTTGCCATTGATGAAGATGAGCTCGATGAGTTTAACAAACTGCTTGAACAGCGTAGGTCTTTTGACTCGATTCCTATTAAGGTTAAGTTGACGCAAAAGGAAGAGGCTGCCTTTTACATCAATCAATATCGCTTTCCTGGAGTGACGGTGCAGGCTCATCTGATCAGGCATTATCTCTTGGGTGAAGCCTTATCACCGGTTTTAGGTTATGTGGGTCGCATTAACCAGCAGGAACTCAAGCAGGTCGATCCCGGTAATTACACGTCCGCCGATTATATTGGTAAGGTGGGAATAGAAAAATATTATGAGGCACAATTACATGGTGTCGCCGGTAATGAACAGGTAGAAATTGATGCCAGCGGTAGAGCCGTACGAGTATTAAGGCGTGTGCCAGCGATTGCGGGTCAGAACCTCTATTTGACCATCGATAGTAAATTGCAACAGGCGGCAATCGCTGCGCTGGGTGACAACCGCGGGGCTGTAGTGGCCATTCAACCAGGTACTGGTCAGGTATTGGCTCTGGTCAGTAAGCCCGCCTATGATTCCAATTTGTTTGTCAAAGGGATATCGAATAAGGATTTTAACAAGCTGCGCGAAGCTTCGGGTCAACCACTCTATAATCGAGCCTTAAGAGGCCAATATCCTCCTGCTTCAACGGTAAAACCCTTGATTGCCTTACAAGGATTAGTGACGGGGACTGTGACGCCTGAAGATGAGATCTTTGATCCGGGTTGGTTTAAACTACCCAATAGTAGCCACTTTTATCGTGATTGGAAAAAGACTGGTCATGGTTGGGTTAATGTAAGTGATTCTATCATTCAATCCTGCGATACTTATTTTTTTAATTTAGCTCACGAAATGGGAATCACTCAGATCGATACTATTTTAGCAAAATTTGGTTTTGGACAAAAAACCGGTATTGATATGGGAGAAGAGCTGGCAGGAGTTCTGCCTTCGCCGAGTTGGAAAAAGCGCTTTAAAAAAACAGCCTGGTATCCAGGGGATACCCTTATTACCGGTATTGGACAAGGTTTTAGCGTGGCTACTCCTTTACAATTGGCGCATGCTACTGCGACCTTAGCCATGCAAGGCAAGGGCTATAAACCTTACTTACGCCTAAAGACCCAATCTAGCAATGCTGAGCCCATCGTCAACCAGCCCGTTGCCTTAACACCCATAGAGTTACCAAACAGCATTTGGCAGTTGGTCAGTAAAGCCATGCAAGGCGTGATCAGTGATCCACGTGGTACGGTGCACATGAAATTTGGCCCCAAACCAGCGTATACTATAGCCGCTAAATCCGGCACAGCACAGGTTTTTAGTATTAAGCAGAATGAGCGCATTAGTTCACAAAGTATTCTGCCAGAGCACTTACGTGACCATTCGGTGTTTGTTGCTTATGCGCCGGTTGATGAACCCAAGATAGCTTTGGCAGTAGTGGTAGAAAATAGTGCTTTGGCAACAAGTGTCGCCCGTAAAATATTGGACTTTTATTTACTTGATAAAAATGAAACTCAAGCCCCTATTGATCAACAAAAAACACCATGATGGCTTTAAATTAAGCCTATGGGAAAAATTGCATTTAGATTTGCCACTTTTATTTGGTTTAAGCCTCTTAATCGGCCTTGGCATGTTGATTTTATACAGTGCCGGCGGTAAAAGCCTGGTATTTTTAAGTCAGCAGGCCATGCGGCTAGGACTTGCTGCTGCCATCATGGTGATATTGGCGCAAATACCGCCACAAACCTATAGATTTTGGGCACCTTGGCTGTATACTTTGGGAGTGGTGTTATTAGTTGCGGTTTTGGTGCTAGGGGTCATAGGCAAGGGAGCGCAGCGTTGGTTAAACTTGGGCTTATTTCGCTTTCAGCCCTCGGAATTATTAAAGCTTGCGTTACCGATGTTTTTAGCCAGTTATTTTGCAGATAAACCCCTGCCGCCTAAATTATCCCAAATAGCGCTTGCGTCCTTGTTTATCTTAATTCCTGCCTTGTTAGTGGCAAAACAACCCGACCTGGGCACGGCAATTTTAATTGCGGGGGCTGGATTTTGCGTATTGTTATTGGCAGGTATTCGCTGGCGCTTATTATTGATCTTAACTGCCGGGGTAATGGCCGTAGCGCCCTTACTTTGGCATTTTTTGAAAGACTATCAACGCCAACGCGTCTTGACCTTTCTCGATCCCGAGCGCGATCCCCTAGGCAGTGGTTACCATATTATTCAATCGAAAATTGCCATAGGTTCGGGTGGCTTATTTGGTAAGGGTTGGTTACAAGGTACACAATCACACCTAAATTTTTTGCCTGAACATGCCACCGATTTTATTTTTGCAGTTTGTGGAGAAGAATTTGGTCTCATGGGTGGCTTGGTCTTGCTGTCTATCTATGTGTTTATCATCGTGCGCTGTCTACAAATTGCCATGCGAGCACAGGATACCTTCTCAAGATTATTGGCGGGTAGCCTTGCCCTGAGTTTCTTTTTATATGTATTTATTAATATTGGCATGGTGTCAGGAGTTTTGCCGGTGGTAGGGGTTCCCTTACCCTTGATCAGCTATGGCGGAACTTCAATGGTAACTCTGATGGCAAGCTTTGGGATTCTCATGTCTGTTCAAACTCATAGGCGCTTGGTTGCGGCTTGAAAGAGCTTTATTTATGCGAATATTATCATTAAGATTTACCAAGATAATTTTAGGATGGTCAATGTTGCGTTATTTGTTAGCTATCGTGATGCTTTGTGGCTTAAGCTTGGGATGTTTTGCTAGTCAAGCCGAAAATCCGCCCCCGGATATTCAAGCCATTTTAACGCGGGGGAAATTGGTGGTAGCCATTCTAAATAGCGATATCCCACCCTTTGTGGTTAAAAGAGCTGAGGTATTAGATGGATATGATATTGCCATTGCTAAGGACATTGCCGATAAATTGGGTGTAGAGTTAAGCTTTAATCGCGAGGCTAAAACCTTTGACGCCGTTGTTGAGCAAGTGGCTAATCACCAGGCTGATATGGCCATCAGTTTGCTAAGCCGCACCTTACCCAGGGCTTTAAAGGTTAATTTTTCTCAACCCTATTTACTTTTGCATCAAGCGCTATTGGTCAATCGAATTAAGGCCATACAATTAAAGTTGCTGGAAAATCCCACCCAGGTTTTAAATGATCCTAAATCAAGTATTGCGGTTTTACAAAATAGTGCCTATATGACCTTTGCTAAAAATCACTATCCAAAGGCCAAATTATTGGCCTATGAAAATCTCGACCAGGCCATGCTTGATGTCAAAGACGGCAAAATTTTAACCGTATTATTTGATGAAATTCAGATTCAACAGTGGTTAAATCACCATGCCGATGCCAATCTCTATGTAGAAATGTTGGTCCTAACCAAACAAATCGATCCCATCGCCATCGCATTACCCTGGCAAAGCACCCACTTATTGCGTTGGGTAGATACCTATTTGCAAGCTCTAAACGAAGATGAGCAAGGTAAGCAGCTGCGCCAGCATTATTTGAAGGACAATAAATGGCTGAATCCATGATAAACCGCCCAGCTAAGCTTTTAGGCCAGGTCTTACATAATCCCTGGACTATTTTAATCAGCATGCTGATGGGGGCCATTATTGGCACCTTGGATAAGGATTTAGCCCATAAGATTGCACCTTTTGGTAGCTTATATTTGACCCTGCTGCAGATGTGTGTATTACCTATCATGATAACTGCGGTGATTGCCGGACTTGGTAACTTGTTTCGAACGGGTAAGGCTACTACCTATCTTAAACGAATGCTAATGGTTTATATGCTAGGGTTATCGTTGGTCGCGGTGATAAGCTTAAGTACGGCATTGCTGGCAAAGCCAGGAAAACAGCTTAGTGAACATGATAAGGCGGTGATCAGCACTCAATTGGCTAAAGCTCAGGCCGTCAAGGTGCTAGAAGCGGACGAATCTTCTACGGCTGCAAACACCACGAAGATCGTCGCTTTTATCAGCAATATTGTTCCCAGCAACGTTTTTGCCGCTATGAGTAAGGGGCAAAATTTAGCCGTGTTGTTTTTCTGCTTAGCATTAGGCATTGCCCTGGGTAGAAGTAAAGCCGAGGGGGCAGGTATCACACTTAAAATTCTAGAGGCAACCAACAGTGCTCTGTTAATGGTTGTAACCTGGACCATGTACATTTTACCTTTAGGGCTTTGTTGTTTATTAGCCGGCTATATCGCTCACACGGGATTGAGCATCATCTTAGTATTATTACAGCTTGTCATTCTCTATGTCTTGATGGGGCTGGTTATGGCCATCGTCTATAGCCTGATCATCTGGCAACGTACAGGCCAGCCCTATTGGCAAATCTGGATCGCCTTAAAAGAGCCTTTGCTCATTGCCTTTAGTACTCGCAGCAGTTTTGCTGCTCTGCCTTCTACCTTAACCAGCCTGCATGAAAAATTGGGTTTGGATAAACAAAGTGTGGATTTACAGGTTCCGGTTGGGATCATGTTAAATCCCTTGGGCTCGGTTGTTCACTATTGCCTGGTAGCCGTTTTTATGAGTCAGTTGTACGGCATTAGTTTTGGCTCGGAGCAATTTATCATGACGATGATAACGGCTGTTGCAGCGAGCATTGCCGCAACGGGTGTTCCCAGTATTGCTGCCCTGGGGATTTTACCCATGGTTCTTAATCCCTTGGGGTTGCCCGCAGACGTTGGGATGTTGCTGGTAGCCGCCGTTGATACCTTTGCTGACAGTATCATCACCGTATTAAATGTCCACGGTAACTGTGCAGCTACTACCTTAATAACCGATAGGCAATCCATGGCTAAGCAGGAACTTAACCCAACTCGATAAGCTATTTGGCTAAGACCAAAATAATGCTATAGTTTAGTCCCATTTCTCAACGAGATTATATTGATGTCAGATTTGCTGAAAATGATTGAAGCGGCTCGGGCGGCTCTTCAACTATCTTATAGTCCTTATTCTAATTTTCCTGTAGGGGCTTGTTTGCGCACTACCGATAATCAATTGTTCGCTGCTTGCAATATTGAAAATGCCTCTTATTCATTAACGCTGTGCGCAGAAGCTGCAGCCATCGCCTGTATGGTCAGCGCAGGAGCTCGGCAAATAAAAGAGGTTGTGGTCATGGGTAAGGGAAGCGAGCTTTGCGCGCCATGTGGTGCATGTAGACAAAGGTTACGTGAATTTGCCAGCCTCGATATCTTGGTGCACATTTGTGACTTAAACGGTATTCGTAAAACCATGACTCTAGAGGAACTATTACCCGTTTCGTTTGGTCCGCATAATTTGGAGAGAAAGCATGACTCAATTAGCGATTAAAGCCGCTGAATACATCCATAGCGCTTGCAACAACTTTAAGCCTAAATTCGGCTTGATACTGGGTTCGGGACTCGGCAGCCTGGCCGAGCTTATCGAAAATCCCAGCGTGATTTCCTACGGTGATTTACCAGGATTTCCCATCAGCACCGTTGCAGGGCATGCTGGCCAAATGGTACTGGGTTATTTACAGGGCGTACCCGTGGTTTGCCTGCAGGGAAGGGCGCATTGGTATGAAGGCGTAGAGAGCGAAAAGGTAAAAACCTTGGTACGCACCATTAAGCTTTTGGGCGCTGAAAATTTAATGCTTACCAACGCTGCGGGTTCGCTGCGAATGGATGTAGGACCTGGACGCTTGATGCTAATCACGGACCACATTAACCTACAGGGTAAAAATCCCTTAATAGGTCCAAATGATGAAGAGTTTGGACCGCGATTTTTTGCCATGGATGATGCCTATAATCCCGAGTTGCGTAAGCGCTTAGTACAGGTGGCGGCCGAAAATAAAATTGATTTGGCTCAAGGTATTTACATAGGTGTCCTGGGCCCCTGCTTTGAGACACCCGCAGAGATCCGAGCGTTTAAAACTTTAGGTGCTGATGCAGTTGGCATGTCAACTGTACCCGAAGTTATCGTGGCAAGGCATTGTGGCTTAAAGGTGGCGACGATTTCGGCGATCACCAATTATGCCGCCGGCATGAGCGAGGAAGAGATCACTCACGAAGGTACTCTGCACTATGGTAAAATTGCAGCTAGAGATATGTCTCGGTTATTAGTAAGATTTTTCGAGGCGTTGGCAAAAGACCATGGATAAAGATATTACAGAGCTAGTGGCGAGTGCACAAACCGCTGAGTTGACACCTGAATTAACTTCGACGTTAATCAGCTTAATCGACTTAACAAGTTTGGCCGAAACTGACTCATCTGCCAGCATTGCAAAACTTTGTGAAAAAGCCGTTACGCCACCGGTTTCAGTGGCGGCAGTTTGTGTTTATCCACGCTTTGTAAACCAGGCAAAAGCCTTGTTAGCCAGTACCTCGGTAAAAATCGCCACCGTGGCAAACTTTCCTCAAGGCAATGCCTCACAAGCTATGGTAATTGCAGAAATAGCTCAAGCTGTGGCTGATGGTGCAGATGAGATCGACGTGGTGACGAACTATAGAGCCTATCAGGAAAATCGCAGTGAAACCTTGGTCGAGTTTTTAACGGCTTGCAAACAAGCCTGCCAAGCCGCAAGGTTGAAGGTCATTTTAGAAACCGGAGCCCTAACTGCCGCGCAGATTGTCAAGGCGAGTGAGGATGCTATTGCAGCCGGAGCCAATTTTATCAAGACCTCAACGGGTAAGATTGCCATCGGTGCTACACTTGAGGCCGCTGCCAGTATGCTTCTGACCATAAAGGCCTCAGGTAAAACAGTTGGATTTAAAGCCTCGGGCGGGATTCGTACTCCAGAGCAAGCAGCAAGCTATTTGAAGCTTGCAGAACTTATCTTGGGCAAAGACTATCTTTCACCCCAAACCTTACGTTTTGGTGCCAGTGGTTTATTAGACGCTTTGCTAACTAACTCGAACCAGCCTTCCGCTTACTAATATATCTTATACCATTTCTATTAGGGTCATAATAAAATGGGTGGCAGATGTATGGGACTCCATGTGGCAAGGAGTTTATGTTCCTTTAGGTGGTAGTAGGGCAACACCTATGGTGAGAGGAGCATGCTGCTTTGTAAGCCTATTAAACTGCATATTGCCCAAGAATTCCAGATTAGGAAAACGCTCGCGAATAGCTTTGGGTAATTGAGTGTTGGCGGCGCTTTCTGCATCCCAGGTGTAATTACTCCCTACATCCCAAACCACAAGGGCGCCTTGTTTTTCTAGATCGGCCTCATTGATCCAGGGACTTTCTCTATAACTCCAATCAAAATATGGCTTTGGCTGCGAAGGCGAATATACGCTAAGCGCTGCAACTAAATAGTGTGAACCGGCGATATAAGCCAAGGGCCTATGAAAGCGCTGCTGCCAAAGTGTGGTTAGGTATTCGGCCATTTGTTGATTAGGCTGGTAAGTATCACTGCGTAAATCCTTTTCAAAATAAGAACCTAGGACAATTGAGCCCATCCGTCCCAGCCAAATTAAACTGCCGAGCACAATAAGGGTTAGGATAAATTGTTTTAATTGTCGCGGACTAATATTGGGTTTAAGCCATGCCATCAGTAAAATACCCAATAAAAAGAAATAGGGTGTCGACCAACGGGGCGGAAAATGGCTACCGGTAATGACGCATAATAAGATCGAAAGTCCTAAGGGGCCTAAGCCTAGCCAGAGCAAAAACTGCCAATTGAAAGGACCTAGGTTGAGAGCCGTCTTCTCAGCGCGATAAAACGGCCATAATAGGATGAGCAAGCCCATGATATTACCAAGATTATTGGCCAAATAGCGCAGTGGATAAATCAGATGATTTAGGCCGTATTGTTGGTGAGTGTATTCCTTAGGTGTACCAAAGGCATAGGTAAGGGTGATAAAGTCATGTTGATAAAGCCAAACTAAATGCGGGCTTATCATCACTAGCATCAATGCCAAACCCAGATAGATCCCCTCGCGCTTAAAACTTTGCCGGGCAATGGGATTGCTAAGGCAAAATCCCAGCATGGGTAGAAACAGCAGTGCAACTTGATATTTAGTCGATATTGCCAGCGCGGCCAATATTCCCGTTAATAGCCAATAACGCAAAGCTTGGGAGGTAACGGCCTGATAAAAACTTAATGCGAGCAAGGCCCATAAGGGCGATTGCAGAGAATCCGGAGTTAAATTAAAGGAATTGAGATTATAAAATAACACACCCTCAAGCGATAGCGTTGCGATAAGAGCAGGCAAAGTTGACAAGATTTTACTAGCCAAGCGCCAAACGGCCCAGAAAGTCGTGGCAATGGCCATTTGCGCTAATAAATAAACTGGCCAACCCACAGTGCCAAATAATTTTGTGATTAGAGCACAAGCCCAAGCGGTGAGAAAGGGATGCTTGTTATACCCCCATTGCCATTGTAAGCCCCAGGCAATACTCTCTAAGGTATCGTGGGTTACACTGCCGCGAACCCATGTAGGTCCCAAAGTCCATACTAGGAGATGGACAAAAATAAAAATAAAAAGATAACGCTTAGCCAAGTTAGCTGAAAATTGTCGAGACATATCCAAGGTATTACTTCAATGATGCGCTGATTATGGGGTAAGCTTTTATATTAGGCAAGCAATCTAAAATAATATTTTTTTAAGCTTCTAGTGATATACTGGCTGAGGTTATAAAACGGAGAATAATGATGCCAACCGATAATACTTTTCAACAGCCCGATACTGAAACTGTTGAAAGCTCAGAGCTTACCTCTACAAATTCTAATCAGGATTTTAATCTTAATTTAGAAAAAAACTTAATCTGTCCCGTCAACCTATGTATCTTTTTAAATCCAGTGGTTCTAATACCCTCGGGCATTACTGTTGAAGAACAAACTGCCTTAGAATTGTTGGCAAAGAATAGCTTATGCCCACTCACCCGTAAGCCAATTACCGGATATGTAGAAAATAATGTACTTAAATCCATGGTGGGGGATTTTTTACAGCAATTTCCCCAAAAGCGCTCGGAGCAATTTGTGCCCGGAGAATTTGAATCATCGCAAAGGGTAGAAGGCTCAGTTGACCTTGACCAAACCCAAGATGAGTTTGAAGACTTTGTATGGGAGATTGTAGAAAATCAGCCGGTTGATATACCTAGGCACCCAGGATGGAATGAAAATTTAGGCGCTATCTATGGTTCGAATACCGGAGCTATCAATGCTGAGTTGCATCAAGTGTTTTTGAGGAGGGCCCAGGATGCATCTGTGCAAGAAGAAGCTGATGAACCAGGACCTACAACGTATCCAGATCAGAATGTGCCTGTGCAAGATGTAGTTAATGAAAGACTTGATTATGATAGATTTGGTAATTTAATAAGCAGGACCATTTTGACAAACACCGATCAAGAGCAGGGAAGTGTCACAACCTACCATTACGATGCGTTTGGCCGGCCCAGATCTCCGTCAACCCATACAGAGAATCGCTCAATTTTCTTTGCTAATACAAGTAATTTTGGGCAGGAAGATAATTCTTCAAGATCAGCAGAAAGATTAAGTCATGAGGATCAGCCAAACTCGATCCATGCAATTAATCCTGGCAGAGGAATTAATCCCGAAGAGTCAGCTGAAAGTGACACGAATACAGAAGGCAGAAGATTTTCTTTCTAAAGCAATGGATATAGTCATCTATATCCGCTAACCTAGCGGCAGGCCCAGAAACGTGAGGCAGTAAAGGTAAACACGGCAACTAGGCTTACCACTAGGCATAGCGCAACCATATAGTTCAATTGGGTGTAGCGTAAAAACAAATAATAAAGGTATTCGTTGAGTATTCCTGAGGTCATGGCTACCAAGAGAAAGTGCGGCAGTTGTAGTTGCTTATCACCTTCTAATTTAGCGAAGGTAAATCTACGATGACCAAAAAAACTCACGTTAAAGGCGGTAAAAAAAGCGATGATATTTGCGGTTAAAGGGTGAAAATGACCCAGGCTAACCAATAAAGCCACCACCGAAAGGTGGACTAAGGTTGAGCTTACCCCGATTCCGGTAAAAAAAATGATTCTCTGTGCTGCTTTAACCTGTAATGTCATCAAAACTCGCTTGTTCATCGATAATATAATGCGGTCTTTGCTTGACCTCATCAAAAATCCGCCCGATATATTCGCCCACTATTCCCACAGCAAATAGCTGAAGACCACCGAAAAACATGATGGCTGTAACGATGGTGGCCCAGCCTGGGGTTATAATACCAAATAAAAGGGTACTTAAGATGATCCACAGGGCATATAAAAATGCAGCAAAGGCAATGGTTATGCCTCCTAGGGCTATTACTCGCAAGGGAAAAGCCGAAAAGGAAGTAATGCCGGTAATGGCTAAATCCAGCAGGGCGTAATAATTCCAATGTGATTTGCCTTCGGCCCGCGGCTGTACCTCAAAGGGAACGGCCAATTGTTTAAATCCAACCCAACTATAAAGACCCTTCATAAACCGATTGCGCTCTGGCAACTGTTGCAGGGCGTTGACAACTTTGCGGTCCAAAAGTCGAAAATCGCCGGCATTGGCCGGAATGTTTACTCGGGTGATCTTGGAAGTGAGTCTGTAAAATCCATTGGCACAAAAGCGCTTTAGCCAAGACTCATCCTCTCGGTCCTTACGCACCCCATAAACCATATCATAACCTTGCTGCCAATGTTGAACGAAGACCTTGATGAGTTCTAAGGGATGTTGAAAGTCTGCATCCATGAGGATAACGGCATCGCCTTTAGCATAATTTAAACCCGCGCTAAGTGCACACTCCTTGCCAAAATTACGGCTAAAGCGCAAATAACGAATTTTGTACCGCTGACGCAATTGTTGGATAATTTCTTGGGTAGCATCTTTACTGCCATCATCCACAAGAACGATCTCATAGGGCATGGTCAGGTCTTGTAAGCTGTTAGCGAGAGCAGGAATAAATTCAGCAATGACTTGCTGTTCATTATAGACCGGCACTACACATGAAATTAACTGGCTTTGCGTAGTTCGTCGTTTTGACATTGTTCTGTTTCGCTGGTAATTTTTTCTAAGACCATCCGAATTAGGCGATCAACGGCTTTATAAGGATCAGTGCTAAAACGTTGCACCGCACGATTGGCAACAATAGCGCTTATAGAGCAACAGCGATGGCCTAACAATTGACCCAAGCCATAAATAGCCGAGGTTTCCATTTCAAAGTTGGTAATACGTTGATTATGATAGCTAAATGTCTGAAGTTTATCCATAAAATCAGGCATCTTTAAGCCTAAGCGCAAGACTCTACCTTGAGGACCATAAAAACCCGTACAGGTTGCAGTGATACCCGCTAGGGTGTCTTTGGCGAATAAATCCAATAAACAGTCATTTCCCGCCGTAATATAAGGAGAAGGCAGACTTGGATTTGCCAAGTGATTATAAAAGGCGTTGAGTAGAGCTAATTCTTCTGGCGTATTCTTTTGCCTATAAAAATGCAATAAATTATCAAGCCCTAAACCATGAGAACTGCTAACAAAGCTGTCTATGGGAATATCCGGCTGCAAAGCGCCTGCAGTGCCTATGCGCACGATGGTCAAGGATTTTTTGTTGGGTTTTATTTTGCAAGTAGTTAAATCAATGTTGGCAAGTGCATCGAGTTCATTGAAGACAATGTCGATATTACCCACACCCATGCCTGTAGAAACTACAGAGAGCCTCTTGCCATTTAAATAACCCGTATGGGTGATTAACTCACGCTTTTGAATTTTAAACTCAATGGTATCGAAATATTTAGAGACCTCGGGAACCCGATTAGGATCACCAACGGTGAGAATGGTGTCGGCTAATTCCTCTGGTAATAAGTTAAGATGGTATATTCTACCTTGTGAATCTAGAATAAGCTCCGATTCAGGAATGGTAAGATTATCGTACATTTTTTAATCCAATTTAAAAGACCATCGGCACATTATCGTTATTTGGGCAAGAAAATCAAGTTTAATGCGGCTAGTGCCTAGCTCTTATTTTCATTGTTTCTTTTGTTTAATTAATGTTAAAGTTTCAAGCTCAAGGAGGGAGCTGCATGCGACAACTGACAACTATCTTTTTAGCTTTTTTGAATTTGGTTTTGCTAGCAGGCTGGGCCATTGGATGCCAGGCCTCACCTTATCCAACCGACATCGCTGAAATAGTCAAGCGGGATAAATTGCGCGTCGCAATTTACAGTAAAGATATCCTTCCCTTCATTGGCCAAAATGAAAAGGGTGAATTAATTGGCTATGATGTTGAACTTGCCAAGCTTTTAGCCAAAAAATTGGGAGTTAAGATAGAATTTAATCGCAAGGCTAAAACCTTTGACGAAATCATCGAGCTGGTCAACCAGAGGCATGTTGATTTGGCAATAGGCATATTGACACCCACGCCGGAGCGAGCAAAAAAGGTACGCTTTACCAAACCCTATCTACTGTTAAATCAAGGCTTATTATACAATCGACTTGCCGCTGCAAAATATAAAATCACCGATCCTGCTAACCAACCTAATAAATTACAGGGACTTAAAATCGGTATTTTGAAATCAAGTTCTTATGTTAACTATGCAAGGCATGATTTTCCGGCAGCGAATTTTATTCCTTATGATACCCTGGTCGATGCCATGGATGATGTTAAGCAGGGCAAGCTATTCGCTTGTTTTTCCTATTTAACTGACCTTGAACAATGGTTAAATAGCAAGGCAGATGCAGGCCTCTACACGGGAATTAGTAAACTTAACAATAAATTAAGTCCCATTGCCATCGCCGCGTCCTGGGAGACCCCCAATCTTTTGAATTGGGTTGATATGGCCTTGTTATTGATGGATTTAGAGCGTGAAAATATGGGCCTTAGAAAACAGTATTTGGCAAACTCTAATGTAAGGTTTAATAACGACACTGACTATGCGTAATCATACTAAAAACTGGTTTACTAATCCCTGGTTAATTCTGGGTAGCATTCTCTTAGGCTTATTCATTGGCTATTATGCGCCGGGCTTAGCCCATAACCTGGCCTCTCTTGGGCAATTGTATTTAAGCTTAATGGCGATGTGCATCTTACCCATGATGATAACGGCCATAATCTCAAGTTTGGGACGCCTGTTACATTCTCGAAATGTTGCGACTATCATTAAAAGACTGATGTTGGTGTTAATTGCGGGATTATTTTTTGCTGCGCTTATCAGTGTTGTGGCAAGTCTACTCTTAAAGCCAGGGGCTTGGTTAAGTGATGAGGCAAGACAGTTGCTAAGTAGTAAAATATTAGCACCCCTAGCAACCGATACAGCTTCACAGAGTCACAGTTTTCTTGGCTTGCTGGCGCAGATGGTTCCTGCCAATATTTTCAATGCCTTAAGCAACGGTCATAATTTGGCGGTATTATTCTTTTCCATTTTGCTGGGAGTTGCTCTGGGAACAATATCCTTTGAAGGAGCCCAAAGGACAGTAGAGAGCGTGCACGTTTTTTATTTAGCCCTTATGAAAATCGTCAACTGGATAATGTATGGATTACCCGTGGGCCTATGCTTTTTATTTACGGGATACGCCTCGCAAGTTAATTTTCAGGAATTGCTCAGTGTCATGAGTCTGGTCGTGGTTATCATCATAGTGGGCTTTGGCCTAGTGATTGTCTGCAGTATTATCATTTGGCAGCAAACTAAATTAAGTTATTTTAAATCGCTGCAGGCAGTTAAAACTCCACTTTTAATAGGCTTTGCAACCTGTAGTAGCTTCACAGCTATTCCAGCATTGATAGAAAGTTTAGAAAAAAATTTAAAGGTGGAGCGTAATCTTGCTGAGCTTGTTACTCCCTTGGGAGTTAACCTTTTTCGGCCGGGCAGCATTTTACGCTTAACCATAACGGGCATGTTTGTGGCTCAACTCTATAACCAATCCTTAACAATTGAACAGTTAGGCATAGTGGTGTTGACCTCCATTATGGCGGGTATTGCCGCTTCAGGAGTACCGGGCATTATGAGTATTAGTATGCTGGCTTTTGTGCTCGATCCCTTGGGATTACCTACAACCCTTGGCATCATCGTATTGCTGATCATTACGCCCATCATAGATCCCCTGGTCACCCTATTAAACGTCTATAGTAGTTGTGTGCTGGCGGTGTTGCTGCAAAAGCGACATAAGTCTAAAAGTGAGTAGTACCGCTTCAGTTTTTCAAACACTGGCTAGCAAATAAATCCAATCCGTCGTCCATAGAATTCACAAGTGCAAAATTTGCAGTGGTCATGGCACAATTTTTGGCATAAAATAGCGCCAGGCAAAACCCATGTCTTAACTACTATAGAATTTGATGATAAACGCAAGGTATTTTTTTAGATTAAACTTCTCCTGCATGGATTATTGTCACAGCTTCGCTTCCACTCGCTTATTTAATGGAATCTTTTTTCATCGCTTAACTTATAGGAGGCTTTATCTTGGCTAATAGCACCTTTTTGGCTCGACCTAATCGTTTAGAAAACATACGCGGGTATAGTGCCTGGATCGTTTGTTTGGTTTCGGCCTTATTCTTTTTTTACGAATTTATTCAGATGAATATGTTCAATGCTATCAGTACCGAGTTAATGAAGGCCTTTAAGATTGATTCAACGGGGCTTGGCAATTTGTCTGCCACCTATTTTTGGGGCGACGTGTTATTTTTATTTCCTGCGGGTATGATACTCGACCGATTTTCAACCCGAAAAATTATCCTCGGTGCATTATTGGTTTGCATTGTGGGTACCGTGGTTTTTGCTAATTCGGAATCGCTTTTTTTGGCCAAGTTGTGCCGGTTTATCACCGGGATAGGCAATGCCTTTTGTTTTATTGCTTGTATTAGGCTTGCATCAAGATGGTTCCCTGCGCGGCGCATGGCTTTGGTAATAGGTTTAATCGTTACCATCGCGATGTTGGGAGGGGTTTTTGCTCAAACTCCTTTAACCTATTTGGATCAGAAATTAGGTTGGCGCTATGCGTTAATGTTCAATGCTAGCTTAGGGATCGTTATTTTCGGAATCATCTGGTGGTTTGTGTTTGATACACCACCAGGAGCTCAGGAAGTTCAGCACAAAAAGGCTACTTCAAAGTATAGCGCCTGGGAAACAGCAAAACTCGCGCTTAAAAATCCTCAGAATTGGTTTTGTGGGCTCTACACGAGTTTATTAAATTTAGGCTTAATGTTACTGGGAGCATTGTGGGGAGTCATGTATTTGGAGCAGGTGCATGGCATTGCCAGAACCCAAGCTTCCTTTGTGACCAGCATGGCCTTTTTTGGCTTGATAGTTGGTTCTCCTGCCCTAGGCTGGCTATCTGATACCATGGGAAAAAGAAAGCCCGTGATGATAGTGGGGGCTTTATTATCTATTTTTAGCATGGTTGCTATCATGTTTATACCGCAGCTCAGTCTGGGTCTAGCCATGTTGCTATTTTTCTTAATGGGCTTTTTTACCAGTGCTCAAGTTATCAGTTATCCTGTTGTTACTGAAAGCAATCCCACGGCCATGACCAGTACCGCTACCGGACTTGCCTCATTTTTGATCATGGCGGGACCTGCCATTGCTCAACCCTTATTTGGTTGGCTAATGGATTATAATTGGCAAGGCACTTTGGATGTAGAACACGGCATTAGAATTTATTCAAACCATGACTTTTTAGTTGCCATGTCCATCTTGCCGATTAGTTTTGTCATTGGACTTTGTTTGTCATTTTTTGTAAAGGAAACACATTGCCAGCCGTTGAAGGAGTCAAACCTCCGATAAGACGAGGTGATGTAAACATAAAGGCCGGTTACTTTTTAGGATGAAAGGTAAAGCAAAGCAGGAATTATCTATTTTTAACCCATGAGGAACTGACGATGAGCGACTCTAGCGATAGTATGGTAATGACTAACGCGACACATGATGAACTGGGATTAGGCTTAAAGCCTTGGCTGGTTTGTTTTTCCGCGGCATTATTTTTCTTTTATGAATTTATTCAAATGAATATGTTCAGTGCGATTGACCCGGATTTAATGCGAGCATTCGCCATCGACGCCCAACAACTGGGTTATTTATCTGCGGTGTATTTTTACGCCAATGTGATTTTCCTATTTTTTGCAGGCTCCATCCTAGATAGATTTTCCACTCGGTTGGTTATTTTAATTTCGCTTTCAGTTTGTGTTGTAGGCACCTTTGCCTTCTCGCAAGCCCATAACTATTATTTAGCCGCCTCATTTCGGTTTTTTACTGGCATAGGCAGTGCTTTTTGTTTTCTAAGTTGCATTCGCTTAGCTTCACGTTGGTTTCCAGCTAAACGCATGGCTTTGGTTTCGGGCTTAATTGTCACCATGGCGATGACCGGGGGCATGGTTGCGCAGACACCCTTGGCACTGTTAGTTGACCACGCAGGTTGGCGGCAAGCCTTGGTTTATGATGCAGGCCTGGGTTTATTGATCCTAATCATCATCTTTTTCAATGTTAAAGATTATCCGGCAAGTCAAGCCTCTCAAAATTACGAAGAACATAAATTTTTAAGCGAATTAGGCTATTGGCGCAGTTTTAAATTAGCCTATTTGCGGTTGCAAAATTGGCTATGTGGCATCTATTCATCACTATTGAACCTTGCCATATTTTTATTAGGCGCCATTTGGGGTAGTTTGTATCTGATGCAGATTCATCATTTTTCCCATGAGCAGGCAACTTATCCTACCTCTTTAATATTTACCGGCACAATTTTAGGTGCACCCATTGTGGGTTGGTTATCCGATAAAATCGGCCGACGTAAGCCTTTGATGATCTTGGGAGCCATATTATCCTTGATTTTAGTCTTGTTGGTCATTTATGCGCCTAACCTTAGCCTGCTCAGTTATTCGCTATTGTTTTTCCTGTTGGGGCTAACCACCAGTACCCAGGTGATAAGCTATCCCACGGTTAATGAAAGTAATCCCAAAATGATCACCGCAACCGCGGTAAGTGTGGTCTCTTTATGCTGCATCAGTGGCGGGGCCATATTTCAGCCCTTGTTTGGCTGGCTAATGGACCTAAGCCATGACTCAACTGTGGTAGCTGGCGTGCACGTTTATTCTTTGCATGACTATCACATGGGCTTAGCGATTTTACCGATTGCATTCTTAGTTGCCTTGTTGGCTGCGTTACTGGTAAAAGAGACCCGTTGCCAAGCTCAACACTGATCTTTAAAAGGCCAGTAACGCTAGAGTGCTGGCCTAAGAAGCTTAGTAGTATCCAATTTTGCTCCAGATAAGCTATAGTCATTTCCTTTTTGTGGCTTAGCTAATGCCTCGGGTCCTGTCATCTGAGTTACCCATCTCGTGCTCACAGGTTGCGCGCGTGATGGGCGCCCACTCAGATGCCACCCGGTATATTTATGGCTAAGCCACAAAAAGGAAATGACTATAGCTTAAGAGCCCTTATTTAGGCTAAAATGCCTTTCCTTACTCAATCAGCGGAATATTATTTTGATAACAACCACGAATTTAACCATGCAGTTTGGTGCCCGGCCGCTGTTTGAAAATGTCTCGGTAAAATTTGGCGGCGGCAACCGCTATGGCTTGATCGGAGCCAATGGCTGCGGTAAATCTACCTTCATGAAAATTTTAGGTAGAGATCTGCTGCCTAGCTCAGGCGAGGTAAATATCGATGTTCACCAAAGGGTGGGTAAACTGCGCCAAGATCAGTTTGCCTTTGAGCAATATTCGGTACTTGATACTGTACTTATGGGGCATGCTGAGCTTTGGGAGGTCAAACAGGCTCGCGATAAGCTTTATGCGCTTGCCGAAATGACAGAAGAAGAGGGTATCAAGGCCGGTGAATTAGAATATCGCTTTGCAGAACTGGACGGTTATACTGCAGAATCGCGTGCTGGCGAGCTATTGCTAGGCGTGGGAATTCCCATTGAGCGTCACCAAGGCCCCATGACAGCCATTGCTCCAGGATTTAAACTGCGAGTTTTACTCGCTCAAGTGCTATTTTCCGATCCGGATATTTTATTGCTTGACGAGCCAACTAATAATCTTGATATCAACACCATCCGTTGGTTAGAAGATACGCTCAATGAACGCAAGAGCACCATGATCATCATTTCGCATGATAGACATTTTTTAAACAGCGTCTGTACTCATATGGCGGATGTGGATTATGGTGAAATCCGTATTTATCCAGGCAATTACGACGAATATATGACAGCCTCAACTCTGGCTCGTGAGCAATTACTGGCTGATAATGATCGTAAAAAAGCCAAGATTGCCGAGCTGCAAACCTTTGTCAGCCGCTTTTCAGCTAATGCTTCTAAGGCCAAGCAGGCCACCTCAAGAGCTAGGCAAATTGATAAAATTGAGTTGCACGAGATTCGTCCATCCAGCCGTAAAAGTCCCTTCATTCGCTTTGAACAGGAAAAAAAGCTGTTCCGCACTGCTTTGGAAGTACAAAATTTAACCAAGGGATATACCCAAACGCCTTTGTTTGCAGATTTAAGCTTGTTATTGGAAGCCGGAGAGCGCTTGGCCATCCTAGGTAGCAATGGCATAGGTAAAACCACCCTTTTGCGAACCCTAGTGGGAGAATTAACACCCGATACAGGCACGGTAAAGTGGGCTGAGAATGCTCAAATCGGTTATTTTGCTCAAGACCATGCAGCAGATTTTGCCGAGGACATGAGTCTTTTTGCCTGGCTAAAGCAATGGGGCAAGCCCAACGATGATGACCAAACGATCCGAGGCGTACTAGGACGTTTATTGTTCTCCAATGATGAGATTGAAAAAAATATCAGTGTGTTATCCGGTGGCGAGCAGGGACGATTACTATTTGGTAAACTACTGCTACAAAAACCCAATGTATTGGTCCTGGATGAGCCGACCAACCATTTAGACATGGAATCAATCGAGGCTCTCAATTTAGCCTTGGAAAATTATCCCGGCACCTTGATTTTTACCAGTCATGATAGGGAATTTGTCTCATCTTTGGCCACCCGTATCATTGAATTAAAACCCAATGAAATGGTACATTACAAGGGCAATTATGAGGATTATTTAGCCAGTCAATAAACTCTTAACCCAGCCGATTATAGAGAGTCATTACTTTATTAATCTCGAGGAAGAAGATGCTGGCAAAACCTGTTTTGGCAGGGATAATCAAGTCTTATCGTTATAGCCTGGTATTGGTTTTTAAATAGGGTAAAATCAAGCTATTGTATCTGGATTATCTTTATGACTAATCTCTATAGCCTTGCTGCCATCCGTAAACTTGAAGAATTAGCCTTTGCCACGCTATCTCCCTTTGAACTCATGCAAAGGGCAGGCCAGGCTGCCTTTAGCCTTTTAAATCAACAATGGCCACAGGCCAAATCAATCAGTGTACTCTGTGGCGGGGGTAATAATGGCGGAGATGGTTATGTCTTAGCAAGACTGGCTCAGGTCGCGGGTTTAAAGGTAAAAGTTTGGCAGCTGGGTGAGGCTGGCAAACTACCTGAGCCTGCCAAGTCTGCCCATCAAGCTTGCCTTGCTGCAGGCGTAGTCATTCAGCCTTTTTCCATGCAAGCAGAGATAAGCGCCGATATTCTGGTCGATGCCCTATTGGGAATAGGCATGAAAGGCAAGCTACGCGATGATTATAGCACTGCGATTGCTAAGCTCAATGCTTGCCATAAGCCAGTATTAGCCTTGGATTTACCTTCAGGGCTAGACGCCGATACCGGCGTTGCGTCAAGCCCTACCGTCAAAGCCTCACTGACTCTGTGTTTTATTGGGCTCAAACTGGGTTTGCTGACAGGACAAGGGGTTGACTATGCCGGCCAGATAATCTGTCACGATCTTGAATTACCCAAGGGCCTTTTTAGAAAAGTCACCCCTACTTGCAAAGTGCTAGACTTAGAGCTGTGCCAAAGTCTCTTGCCAAAACGCTCAAGAAACAGTCATAAGGGTGATTTTGGTCGGGTGTTGGTGATAGGGGGTAACTATGGTATGGCAGGTGCTGCACGTCTGGCCGGTGAGGCCGCTGCTAGAGTTGGAGCCGGACTTGTGACCATAGCTACCCGTAAGGAACATCTAACCGCTATCAATACAGCACGGCCGGAGTTATTAGCCTACGGTATAGATCATGGTGCTCAACTAGAGCCATTATTAGCCAAGGCCAACGTAATTGCCATAGGGCCAGGTCTTGGCCTTGATGCGTGGGCAAAGGATTTATGGCAGGTCGTTACCAAAACAAATAAACCCTTGATCATTGATGCCGATGGTTTAAATCTTTTGGCACAACAGCCTATGGCAGATCGAAATTGGATTTTAACGCCTCATCCAGGAGAGGCAGGTCGTTTATTAGCCTCTTCAGCTCAAGCCGTGCAAGCCGATAGGTTTAGAGCCTTACAGCAGTTAAGCCAAGCTTATGGTGGGGTTGTGGTCTTAAAGGGCGCTGGTAGTTTAATTGCTGGCGCTCAGAATAGCTATTTATGTCGGGCCGGCAATCCTGGCATGGCAAGTGCCGGAATGGGCGATCTATTAACAGGCATGCTTGCAGGTCTGGTGGCTCAGGGTTTAAATTTAGTCGATGCCAGCTGTTTAGGCGTGCTGTTACACGCCTTAGCAGGGGATAGAGTGGCCGCTAAACAAGGTGAACGCGGCATGTTGGCACTGGATTTAATCAACGAGCTGCCAGGTTTGATTAGGGTCTGTTGACAATGGGTTAGTATAAGCGAAAAAAGAGGCAATGGAGGAAAAATCTAGGGAAATTTGCGGCGAATAGCCGGCTATTTAACCAGAATTTCCCTGAATTTTAACCCATTGTACTCTTTTTACAGCATAGGAACCCATTGTCAACAGACCCTAATTTAAGCTAAGTTTTCTTCAGCTGGCCCAAGGTATGATTTAGGGTTTTTTGTAGGTCTCCAGCAAAAAATCTTTCGGTAAAAGGTCCGCCGTGAAAATGTTTTGCCACTGAGCCTACTTCCTGACTAATTTCGTCCAGGTAGCGTTCGGCGTTATCCTGGGGGTTAAAGGTAAAGCTTGCGCCTTCATTACTCAGCTTCTTTTGGCTGTTATTGGAAATACCATAGATGATCTCAAAGTGAACTTCAGCAGGAGCCTCGATGGCAGCTCTAAATAACTCAACGGCATCGTTTTCGCTTAACCAGGTAACGAGTTCACGACTGTCTTGAGGTTTAGGTTTAAAGGTATTGATGCGCAAACAAATACCCGAGATACCATACTTGTCTGCATACAAGCTCACCAAGGCTTCGCCTGCTACCTTGCTTACGCCATAGTAACTGCTAGGTCTTGGAACTTCTAAACGCGTCAAGGTTTGTGAGCGCGGATAAAAACCCACACTGTGGATGGAACTGGCAAAGATAAAACGAGAAACTCCTGCAGTTTTAGCCGCCTCTAGGACATTGAGTGTACCCAGAATATTGGTCTGAAGAGTTTTAGCGGCATCAGGTAGTTCATCGACTATTCCAGCCAAATGAATTACACAGTCAATATTCTGCATTAGCTCGGTTAAACCATTGGGCTGTAATATATCTTGAGTATGAATATCATGGCTATATGTGGTTTCACACTCATTAAGGTCGGTTAAACGTAGTTCATAATCGCTATGCAGTGCCTGCTGCAGCAGCTTGCCAATTCTACCGTTGGCACCGGTAATTAACAGCCGTTTTTTTGTCATGTTGTTAATCCTAAATTGAATGTGAGATTAAGCCGATATTAGCAAATAATGCTGATGGGCAGAAGTACTCACTTTGAAACCTTTAATCCCCAGGTCCTTAACCTAGCGATAAACTTTATTTAAACACCCGCTTCATGGGAGCTAAAATTATGTTAAGCTTATGCCAAAATTAAGGAAAAAATATGCTTACCCAAGAATTGATTGAATCTTATTATGCGGCATTTAATAGCCAAAATGTCGAGCAATTTTTAAGCCTACTTACCGAGGACGTGATTCACGACATTAATCAAGGTGGCCAGGAAATCGGTAAACAAGCCTTCCGCAAATTCTTAGAGCACATGAATCGATGTTATCGTGAAGAAATCACCGAGCTTGTGGTCATGACTAATCAAGACGGTACTAGGGCTGCGGCCGAATTTGTGGTTCAAGGCTGTTATTTGCAGACCGATGAGGGTTTACCCCCCGCTAAAGGTCAAAGCTATCGTTTGCCAGCTGGAGCATTTTTTGCCATTCGCGAAGCTAAAATTGCCCGTATCAGCAACACCTATAATCTACAGGCTTGGTTAAGGCAGGTGAGTGAGTGACAATAACGATCTTACGCATGACGGGTGAGAAACTAAGGCAATACTTGCCAGAGTTGGCAAGACTTAGGATTGAGGTTTTCAAGGATTATCCCTATCTTTACGAGGGTTCACTAGACTATGAGCAAAAATATTTGGCACGCTATGTCAAAGCTCGTACCGGTACCATTGTGATTGCGCTTGATGGTGAGCAAATTGTGGGTGCTTCTACAGCGCTTGCCTTAGAGGAAGAAGATGATTATATCATCGCTCCCTTTCGCCAACTTGGTATGGATATAAGTAAGATATTTTATTTTGGCGAATCTGTTTTACTCAGCCAATACCGTGGGCAAGGGATTGGGGTGAAGTTTTTTGCCGAGCGTGAAGCAGCTGCTCGCCAAGGAGGTTTTTTAAAAACCTATTTTTGTGCTGTTAAACGTCCTGAGGATCATCCTTTGCGTCCGCAAGCTTACCAGCCATTGGATAATTTTTGGCAAAAGCGTGGTTATAAACGTTGTCCCGAGTTAGTGGCAAGCTTTTCCTGGAAGGATTTGGGTGATGAACAGGAAACCATTAAGCCCATGGTCTATTGGATGAAAGAGTTAGACTCATGACGATCATTGCCCTTGCCCAATATCCTCTAGATAAATTCACCCAGTTTAGCGCTTGGAAAACTAAGGTTAGGCTTTGGGTTGAGGAAGCGGTTAATGCAGGAGCAAATCTACTTCTCTTTCCAGAATATGGGGCCATGGAATTAACTTCGCTATTACCGGTAGAGTTACAGCAAGATCTACACGGGCAACTTAATTCGCTACAGACTTTGCTCCCAGAGTTTTTGACACTTTACCAACAGCTTGCCAAAGAGTTTGGGATTTATCTTATTGCCCCAAGTATACCCGTCAAGGTAGATGAGGAATTTCGCAACCGTGCCTATGTTTTTAACCCAGAGGGGCGGCAGGCCTTTCAGGAAAAGCGACAAATGACTCGCTTTGAAAATGAGCAATGGCTGATAAGACCCGGTGATGCTCTCAATGTTTTTTCTACCCCATGGGGTAACTTTGGCATAACCATCTGTTACGATACCGAATTTCCCCTGTTAGGTCATCACTATGCGATGGCAGGAGCGGATTTGCTTTTAGTACCCAGTTGTACCGATACTCTAGCGGGTCACCATCGAGTACATATAGGTGCCCGAGCTCGTGCCCTTGAAAATCAGATTTATGTGGTTACAGCCCCTACCGTAGGTGATGCAGCCTGGTCTCCCGCCGTGGATTGCAACATAGGTTATGCTGCAGCCTATAGCATTCCAGATCGGGGCTTTCCAAATGCGGGTATTTTAGCTCAAGGAGAACTTAATAGCCCAGGTTGGGTTTATGCCTCTCTTGAATTAGAAACACTTAAGGTTCTACGGGAGCAGGGGCAGGTAATGACTCGTCAGGACTGGTCTAAACAATTATCACCACCCCTAGTCTTTAATAGCATTGAGTTTTAGATTTGAGATTAAAACATGCTTACATATTCTTTAATAAATGAGGCTGCAACTCTAGCCATTGGCAATGATTTGGCTAAGGTTACTAGTCCGCCCTTATGTATTTTTCTTCAAGGTCAATTGGGTGCTGGCAAAACCACGTTGACGCGAGGTTTTTTGCAGGGATTTAACGTCCAAGGCCCGATAAAAAGTCCTACCTTTACGTTGGTGGAAAGTTATGAGCTAAGCAGATTTAAGATTTTCCACTTTGACCTGTATCGTTTAGACGCTCCGGAAGAACTTGAATACATGGGAATTCGAGATTATTTTGCTAAGGATAGCGTGTGTTTGGTGGAATGGCCAGAACGTGGCGAGGGTTTTTTACCTGTACCGGATTTAATTTGTCAGCTAAACTTGCATTCTGCCGGTAGGTTACTCTATTTAACGGCCAAGACCGAAAAAGGTGCTCTTATTTTACAACACTTAAGTCATTGAATGGTTATGGGTATAAAACGACAAATTTTGTTAATGCTAGTTAGCCTGTTTGTGATTAGCAATGCTTGGGCCTTGGCGAACTTAACCCAGGTACATTTTGTGCAAGATACAGCGAGCAAAAGACTCATTCTTGAAACAGATGCCAATATCAATTACAAATGGTTTATCCTAAGTCGTCCCGACCGACTGGTTTTTGATCTGACTGATACCCGGTTAGGTTTCTCACCAGCTGCAGCTAATTTTACCCATGCACCCATCCGTAACCTGCGAGTAGGCCAGCAAAAAAATCATGGCTTACGTTTGGTATTTGAGTTAAATCAGCCACTAAAGCCACAGGTCGCAAGCCAACTACTTCAAGGCGGAGGCAAACGTATCATCATTGTACTTGAAGGCAAGGTGGATTTTAATAGTCAGGCGCCTGTTCCGGAAATCAAGCCTGTTCCTACAAAAATAACCCGCTATCCTGCCTCGGCAAAGCCAATCATGAGTGCAAATGCGAAGGATCGCCGCCGCGTCGTCGTGGTTATTGATCCGGGACACGGAGGCAAGGACCCAGGTGCCACGGGTGCCAGAGGTACACATGAAAAGGATGTGGTATTAGCTATTTCTAAGCATCTTGCCAATTTTTTGAATAATACTCCGGGGTATAGTGCCGTCCTGACTCGTGATGGAGATTATTTTATTGAGTTACGAGGTCGGTTAAAACTTGCCCGCAAGGATAAGGCCGATATGTTTGTTGCCATTCATGCCGATGCCTACAGAAATGCCGATGCCAGAGGATCTTCTGTTTTTGCGCTTTCGGCCCATGGGGCCAGCAGTGAAGCTGCTCGCTGGCTGGCGGAACGGGAAAATTATTCAGAACTCGGTGGAGTAAATCTCAATCAATTGAATGATAAGGATAATATGCTGCGCTCGGTGTTGATAGATTTATCTCAAAATGCCACCATTAGCTCGAGTTTGCAGTTGGGAAGTGCTTTATTGCATGCCTTGGGTCAATTTAATAGGCTGCATCATGGTAAGGTGGAACAAGCCCCCTTTATGGTGTTAAAATCACCGGATATTCCCTCGGTTTTAGTTGAAACGGGTTTTCTTTCCAATCCCGTCGAAGAACAAAATTTACGCAATCCTTTTTATCAACAAAAGATAGCGCGAGCCTTATATCAAGGCATTATGGATTATTTTAGTCAAAATCCACCTGAGGGAACCCTTATAGCCACGAGTGCAAGGCCACAGCGATACATAGTAACCCGAGGTGATAGTATGGCTAGCATAGCGCAGCGCTTTAGTACCAGTGTAGAAAATTTAAAGAAGTTTAATGACCTACATAGCTCCGTGGTAAGTTTAGGTCAAGTTCTACTAATTCCGCAGGTTTAGGCTATGCGCATCAAACAGCTTTCAGCCTATTTGGCCAATCAAATTGCGGCGGGAGAGGTTATCGAGCGCCCGGCCTCGGTATTAAAAGAGTTATTGGAAAATAGTCTTGATGCGGGGGCTGATGTCATTGAGGTTGAAGTTGAGAAGGGCGGTTTAAAAAGCCTGCACGTTACCGATAATGGTTCGGGTATTCATAAAGAGGATCTCTTGTTGGCCGTCAGTCCTCATGCCACAAGCAAATTACAGGATCCAGAAGATCTATTTAATATTCACACCTTGGGATTTAGAGGTGAGGCATTGGCCAGTATTGGCTCGGTGGCTCGCTTACAGCTAACTTCGGCTCAAGAAGCAGAAGCCGCTTGGCAGATTAGTGTAGAGGGGAAACACATTTCTCCCCTGGTACCCGCTGCGCATCCACAAGGCACTTCAATCTGCATCCAAGATCTATTTTTTAATACTCCGGCGCGACGAAAATTTTTACGCAGTGATAAAACAGAATACAATCATTTAGAAGAGGTTTTTCGCCGTATTGCGCTTAGCCATTACAATGTGAGTTTGATTTTTAAACACAATCAGAAGCGGCTCTATCATTTGCCTGCCGCCTTGACGACCCTAACGCAAGAGAAAAGAATCAGCAAGATCTTTGGCAGTGGCTTTTTACAACATGCGCTCAGGCTTGATTTTGCAATCCCCGGAATTAAGCTATGGGGTTGGCTAGGGTTACCTCAACACAGTCGCAGTCAAGTTGACCTGCAGTATGTCTATTTAAACGGCCGGATGATCCGCGATAAATTGGTAAATCATGCCATACGCACTGCCTATGAAGATAAATTGTACCCGGGGCGTTATCCCCTATTTTTACTCTATCTAGATATTGAGCCGGATAAGGTTGACGTCAATGTGCATCCTACTAAGCATGAGGTTAGATTCCACGATAGTCGCTTGGTCCATGATTTCATTTACCAAACCATTCGCGAAAGCTTAGAGAGTGAAACTCAACCTGTTAAAGGGTTAGTGAAAGAATTTTCCCGTCCAGAAACTGCTTCCAGCGTAAATTTTTATGAGCTAGCGAGCGCGCAAGCTGGTCTACAATGCCAAGAACCCAAGCCAGAGAGCTACAAAATACTGGGAGTTCTACAGGGCACCTATCTGTTGGCTGAGCATACGCAAGGATTGCTCATGGTTGATCTGCCTCAGGCTTTATGGGACCGCTATGCAAGTCATTCGGCAAAGGCGCAGCCCAAAGCTTTGCTTATACCTCTGACCCTAAGTTTAAATGAGCGCCAGGTAAGCTTATTCGAACTACATTTAGAGGCCTTGGAAGAGCAAGGGGTGATGCTCAGCATTTTAGGTCAAAGCCAGGTCATGCTTAGAGGATTGCCCGAGCACTTTATTAAGCTTAACCCTCGGCAATTTATCAATTTGCTTATCACCCAGCTTGAAAATCTGTCAAGTGGACTAGATAAGGAGAAGCTGTTTCAAGCCGTAATAAGTGCAGCCAGTCAGAGTGCTGATTTCACTAACCTAGATATGCAAATGATTATGCCAAGCTTGCAAAACTTGCAACAGCAAAAGGCCTTTAGAATTGTTAATTTAGATAAACTGGCTAAGTTAGTTTTTAACTAAACGAGCTCATTAAAAGGTTGTTGACTGAATACATGTTAAAATCAGCGAAGTCCAAATCAGTTATTTGTTTGATGGGACCCACAGCGGCAGGGAAAACTGATATTGCCGTTGAGTTGGCACAGCATATACCTTGTGACATCATCAGCGTTGACTCTGCCATGGTGTATCGAGGCATGGATATTGGTACTGCAAAGCCAACGGCTGAGATATTAGCGATTGCGCCACACCAATTAATAGATATTCGCGATCCCAGCGAACCTTATTCGGCAGCTGATTTTTGTCAAGATGCCTTACCAGCCATTCAACTGAGCTTGAGCAAGGGACGCATCCCCTTACTAGTGGGTGGCACTATGCTTTACTTTCGAGCTCTACAGCAGGGATTAGCGGCCTTACCCTCGGCAGATATGGTATTGCGTCAACAAATTGCCGAGCAGGCTTTGCAAATGGGATGGCCGGCCTTACATGCTAAATTGAACGAGCTCGACCCTGTGTCTGCTGAGCGAATTCATCAAAACGATGCCCAGCGCATTCAAAGGGCCTTAGAAGTCATTACGCTTACCAATAAACCCTTAACGCATCTCTATGCTAGTCAGGGACAAGTGGCTCATGACTATGATTTTATCAACATTGGCTTAGCACCTGTAGAAAGAGCCCGTTTACATCAAAGGATAGCCGAGCGATTTAGTAAAATGCTCAAACAGGGTTTAATCGAGGAAGTAGAAGTTTTAAAGCGGCGAGCCGATCTAAATCCTGATTTACCCGCACTGCGTTCGGTAGGCTACCGCCAAGTTTGGGATTACTTAAGTCAGTTAATAAATTTTGAAGAAATGCAAGAACGCGGTATTATAGCCACCCGGCAACTGGCAAAACGACAATTGACCTGGCTGCGTCATTGGCAAGATATCATTTGGCAAGATGCTGAAACTGTAGAAGTAAGGAATATCTTGGCAATATTATCTAATAAAGCTATGCTATAACTTTACCGAAAGTGGCGGGTATTCCAACGAAAATTTCAAAAGAAGTATGCTCGTTGGATGCCAGCATTGTTATTATTTATCTTCAACGCTAAGGAGAAGCATAATGTCAAAAGGGCTAACATTACAAGACCCATTTTTAAACGCGTTGCGTAAAGAAAAGATCCCTGTTTCCATTTATTTAGTGAATGGAATTAAGTTACAAGGACAAATTGAAGCTTTTGATCAATTTGTTATCTTATTAAAAAATACTTTTAGCCAAATGGTTTACAAGCACGCCATTTCAACTGTTGTTCCAGCGCGTGAACTTGACCTTGCAGAATTACAAGCTTGCTGTGAAACCACTGGCGAGTAATTAAGAGGATATTAATCTTTGTTGGAGCATTCACATAAGGCTGATAAGGTAGTATTGGTCTATGTAAGTTTAACAGGTGGTATTGAGAAAGAAGACTTTAACGAATTTAAAGAACTCGCTGTATCTGCTGGAGCAGATATAGTTGGTTATATTACCTGTATTAAACGTGCTCCGTCTGCTCAGTATTTTGTAGGCTCTGGCAAAGCGCTTGAAATTCAAAGTTTGGTTCAGGCGCAAGGGGCCGAAATAGTCTTATTCAATCAATTACTAACACCTGCTCAAGAGCGAAATTTAGAACGTCTCTTTCAATGCCGAGTTTTAGAGCGCACTGGATTGATCTTAGATATCTTTGCTCAACGAGCTAGAACCTTTGAAGGTAAATTGCAAGTTGAACTTGCCCAATTACAGCATTTAGCCACACGCCTAGTGAGAGGTTGGACTCATTTAGAGCGCCAAAAGGGTGGAATTGGTCTAAGAGGGCCTGGGGAAACCCAACTTGAAACCGATAGACGCTTATTAAGACAAAGGGTAAAGATTTTAAGCGAGCGCTTAGAAAAAGTCAGGGTACAGCGTGAGCAGGGGCGTCAATCAAGACAACGTGCGCTCATTCCCACCGCCTCGCTAGTCGGTTATACCAATGCCGGCAAATCAACCTTATTCAATTGCTTAACAAAGGCAGACATCTATACTGCCAATCAGCTTTTTGCCACGCTGGACCCTACCATTAGGCGCATGGCCTTGCCAAATTCTAGTGATGTTATTTTAACCGATACCGTGGGTTTTATCCGGGATCTGCCTCCAGATTTAATCGCTGCATTTAGGGCCACCTTAGAAGAAGTAACACATGCTAGCTTATTAATTCACGTGGTAGATGCTCACGATCTAAATCTGGCGAGTAAGATCGAACAAGTGGAAAAAGTATTGCATGAACTTAAAGCCGAGCATATTCCTCAGCTGATGGTCTATAACAAAATTGATTTATTAGCCGAGGACAATTCACCTCGTCTACAGCGCAACGAACAGGGTGTTATTGAGCGAGTGTGGGTTTCCTCGAGGACAGGTCAAGGCTTAGACCTTTTAGAACAAGCTATTGCTGAGCGTTTATTTGGCGAACCCATCTACAGGCGAGTTAGTTTAATGCCCCAACAAGCAAAACTTCGCTCTGAGCTCTATAAAATGCAAGCCGTAATAAGTGAAGAGGTTGATGAGGTAGGGAATTATCTATTGTCACTTCGGTTAACAAAAGCTGATTTTGCCCGATTGTTTCAAGAGAAAAATTAAGACATAATAAGTGTTTTTTTCAAGGTGCTTTAAAGAAGGGGTATTCTATGGCTTGGAATGAGCCGGGTAACAAAGAAAAAGATCCTTGGGGAGGTAATAATAGCCAGCAAACCCCACCAGAGCTAGACGAGATAATAAAAAAGTTTAAGCTAAAACTTATGAAATTATTTGGATTCAAGCCCAATAAGGCTAGCACACAAGGTTCAAGTAATCATTTTGCCAGCATAGGCATCGTTGTCTTGATTGGCCTGGCAATTTGGGCCGCCTTAGGTATCTTTATTGTTAATCCCGCCGAAAGAGCCGTAATCCTACGCTTTGGTCAGTATAGAGAAACTGTCGATCCAGGTATTCATTGGATACCGCGCTTTATTGATAAGGCCTATGTGGTTAACGAACAAAAAATTGGTAACTACTCCTATCAGGCCCAAATGCTAACCATCGATGAAAACATCGTTTCAGTGGCAGTCGCTGTGCAATATCGGGTCAGTAGTGCAAAAGATTATTTATTCAATGCGGTAAGTCCGGAGCAAAGCCTTAAACAGGCCACTGCAAGTGCATTACGCCAAGTAGTAGGGCAGACGACCTTAGACGATATTTTGACCAAGGGACGTGATCAGGTTCGCTATGAAGTTGAAGAAAGATTAAAGCAGATCTTATTGCGCTATAAGACAGGGCTTCATATTGTTACCGTGGCAATGCAACCCGCGCGTGCCCCAGATGATGTCAAAGACGCATTTGATGATGCCATTAAGGCTAGGGAAGATGAACAACGTTTTGTCAATCAAGCTCAAGCTTACGCCATGCAAGTAGAACCTATTGCTAAGGGTCAAGCGCAACGCGTTGCTCAAGAGGCCAGTGCATACAAGGAGCAGGTTGTATTAAGAGCTCAAGGTGATACGGCTCGCTTTTTAGCGCTATTACCAGAATTTACTAAGGCTCCTGAAGTAACAAAACAGCGGTTATATTTGGATGTAATGGAAAGACTACTCAACAATACCTCTAAAGTTTTTGTTGATACCAAGGGTGGTAATAATGTTTTCTATTTACCCCTGGATAAACTTTTCAAGCCGGTATTTGATGACAGAGCGCTTAAGCAAGAGTCCGTTGAGCAAGAATCACCCTTAGAAATTGCCAGCCAGTCCTCAGCTAGCAGCGAAACACCTGTAAATGAGCAGTTAAATCGCTATGGCTATGAACGAAGCAGCTATTTCAGTAGGAGAGTCCAAAATGAGAACGACTAAGGGTTTTGAAATAGGTTTGATAATATTTGCCGCTATCCTGATCTTAAGCAGTCTCTTTATCGTTAGGGAAGGCCAGCAGGGTTTATTGCTGCGACTTGGAAAAATTGAAGTTAAGGCCGACGGGCAGGCTAAAATTTTTAACCCAGGCCTGCATTTTAAGCTGCCCTTTATTACTAAGGTAAAGATCTTTGATGTGCGCTTACAAACCCTAAGCCCGGAACTCTCTAGGATTGTAACGGCTGAAAAAAAGGACGTTTTAGTTGATTATTATGTCAAGTGGCGAGTCAACAATCTGCCCTTATATTTCACCCGTACCAATGGGGATTTTAAAGAGGCTGAGGTTTTGCTTGAACAACAAATTAACGATGGTTTACGAGCTCAATTTGGCCTAAGAACTATTCAAGAGGTCGTAGCCAATGAGCGCTCTAACATCATGGATGTATTGCGTAATAAGGCCAATCATAAGGCTGCTGAATTTGGGGTGGATGTCATTGACGTACGGATTAAAGGCGTTGATTTGCCTACTGAAGTAAGTTCAGCCGTGTTTCAAAGAATGCGGGCAGAACGCGAGCGGGTTGCTGCTGAACATCGCTCTGAAGGTAAGGCCAAGGCCGAGGCTATTCGGGCTCAAGCCGATGCTAATGCAACGGTGATTTTAGCTAAAGCCAAATCTCAGGCCATAAAACTACGAGGTGAAGGCGATGCCCAAGCCGCTAAAATTTATGCTGAGGCCTATAGTAAAGATCCTAAATTTTATAGTTTTTATCAGAGCTTGTTAGCCTATGGTAATTCATTTACTAAAAAGCAGGATGTTTTGATCTTAAGTCCTGATAGCCAATTTTTTAAATACTTTAATAATATCCAGGGTGGAGCCAGTGAAACTAAATGATTGGATAGCCCAATGCTAACTGATTTGTGGATTGCCCTGGCCTTGGTGTTAGTGATTGAAGGCATTTTGCCGTTTCTTTGTCCGGAATGCTGGCGGTTGGCCATGCAAAAGTTAATTGCTCAACAGCCTCGAACTCTTAGAATCATTGGGCTTTTGAGCATGCTTGCCGGAATAATTTTCTTATATATCGTACATTGAGCTTAAGGTTTCTCATGAATAAAAATGTGATCGTGTTAGGTACCCAGTGGGGTGATGAGGGTAAGGGTAAAATTGTTGACCTGCTCACCGATAGGGCTTCTGCTGTGGTTCGTTTTCAAGGCGGACACAATGCTGGCCATACGCTAGTAATAGGAGGAGAAAAAACTGTTTTACATTTAATTCCCTCGGGTATTTTAAGAGCTAATGTTCAATGTTTAATTGGCAATGGCGTGGTTTTATCACTCACTGCCTTGCTCAATGAAATTAACAAGCTTGAACAGCAGGGGATACCCGTACGCGAGCGGCTTAAGATTAGTGCAGCTTGTTCATTGTTGATGCCCTATCATGCAACGCTGGATCTAGCGCGTGAGAAAGCCAGCGGGAAAAAGGCCATTGGTACTACCGGGCGGGGCATTGGGCCTGCTTACGAAGATAAAATCGCTCGCCGGGGCTTACGGGTGGCAGACCTTGGTCATGCCGAGCTTTTCGCTGAAAAATTGCAGCAGATTTTGGCGTATCACAATTTCATGCTTAAAAACTACTATCACCAGCCAGAATTGGATTTTAAGCAGCTTTTAGACGAAATTTTACTCCAAGCCGAGCAAATTATGCCCATGGTGACCGATGTGGCGGGCGAGTTACATGAGCTGCGGATGGCCGAAAAAAATATTCTATTTGAAGGGGCTCAGGGCAGTATGCTGGATGTTGACCATGGCACCTACCCCTTTGTAACATCCTCTAATACGACTGCAGGTAGTGCTGCAGCGGGTACTGGCTTTGGTCCCTTGCACTTTGATTATGTCCTTGGGATTACTAAGGCCTATGCAACACGCGTGGGAGCAGGTCCATTTCCAACCGAACTGTTTGATGATAACGGTAGGCTTTTAGCTGAACGTGGTGTGGAGTTTGGGGCCACTACGGGAAGGCCAAGGCGCTGCGGCTGGTTTGATGCGGTGGCGGCTCGCAAAGCTGTACAAATTAACAGTGTTTCGGGTTTGTGTATTACCAAGCTTGATGTCATGGATAGTTTACCCACTGTGCGCATCTGTGTAGCTTATCAGTTAGATGGAAAGCAGATCGATGGCATTCCCATTGACACCGATGCCTTTGCGCGCTGTGAACCCATTTATGAAGAATTACCGGGTTGGCAAGCCAATACCGCAGGTGTTAAAGATGTAAATGATTTGCCTTTAAATGCTAAAAATTATTTAAAGCGCATGGAAGAACTGCTTGGCATACCGGTGGATGTCATTTCAACTGGGCGAGACAGGGCTGAGACCATCATTCTAAGACATCCCTTTGGCTAGATTTAGCCTATCAGCAACCCATAGCCACGAGGATTTTTTCCTAGGCTAGGGTTGCAGTCGAAATCCTTTTAAGCCTGAATCTTTATTTAACAGGGCTTCATGCTCTTGAATTAGAGTAGCGATGGCTTGATAAGTTTTGGTCGTTTGAGGATAATGCAAATGGGAGCTCAGAAGTCTGTAACGGCTTTGACTAAGCTCGGGGCTGCCATAATCCCGAAAACTAGCCATAACTCCAGTTTCTTTTAATAAAAATGTCCAGTATGGTAGCCGCTGTTTGAGGCTATTTAATTGTTGGTTTTCAAGTTTAGGAATAAATTGCCTACAGAGTTCTAGGGCTTCTCTTTTAAGCTGGATAAGGTCGCTTTTTCGGTTTTCAATAAATCTATCTTGTCTAAACATGCCAGAAAAGCTATTTTGCAGGCGATTTAATTTTAGGCTGAGAATATCCACGAGTTTAGTTGTTTTACCCACGAGCTTTGCTGCTAATATATCCTTCTCAATAAAGCCGCAGGTTTTAAGTTCAATATTTTCAAACTGAGTTCCATCTAAGCAGGCGCCGCGTAAGTTCGCATAATCTACGGTGCTGTCTATGAGTTTAGCCCTGCTTAGATCGGCATATTCTAACCTAGCGCTGGTTAATCGAGTCTTGCCACGGATAATCGCCTCCCTAAGATTGGCGTGGTCTAAATTCGCATTGTTCAATAAGGTTTCGTCGCCGATAATGACTTGGTATAAATTAGCCTGCTTCAATTGGCAAGCGGTTAGAATTGAGTCTTTAATGGTTGAACCCGCTAAATTAACCTTAGCCATGAGGCTACTAGCAAAGTTTTGTCTTTTAAGCAGTGTGAAGCTGAAATCAGCATGACTTAAGTCTGCATGGGAAAAATTAATCCTAACAGCAAAAACTGTGCGGCTGAAGTTGGCGTTTCTCAGTAGAAGGGGCAATGCCGATAAATTTCGCTCGTTTTCAGCACTCAACTCAAGCCTTTTTTCTTTGGCTTGCCATTCAAGTTTTAATTTTAAACGATTAGTGCAGTCAATCTCAGTGCTACTTGTTGGATAAATTTGGTTTAGGTAATCTTCTAAATCCGTGTACTCGTTGATATCAAGCGTATTGTTAAAGGGCCGAAAATAATGCTGTAAGGCGTAAATATTTTTTTGTCGAGTGGTAAGTTGGGAGTAGCTGCTAAGAGGCAGCGGCTGAGCGATTTGTGCTAAGAGGATTGAAACGATAGGCGAGTCCACGGTTTGTCCTGCCATACCAGCGCTAAGCCGATAGAGAAACTCATAATCTTGTTTAAACGGGTTGCTGAGAAGACTATATAAGTAATCAATACCATGCTCGGCGATAAAGCCCAACACCTTGGTTGACACTGTGTCAGAGGTTTGACATAGCTTAGTGAGCTCGGCCGGTTTATAGGGAAGCTTGGTTGCGCTTAATTGAGCTCGGTGAAAATCGACAAAATTGACAAAGGATTTATTGGTAAAATCTGCAGCGGTTAAAATCATGGGTAATTTACACGACTCAAGCTCAAGTTCAATATGACGAAATCTTATAATTTCAAATTCTAAACTGAGTTTTAAGCGATTTACCTTATCCAACTCATCTAAATTCTCGGGGTAAATCTTTGCTAAATAGGTCTTGGCATCAGCGTAGTTTATACCGATTAACTGATTGTCAAATTTTCTAAAATAATGATAGAGTTTATGGTTGCGCGCTAAGTTTTGGTTAAATTTGATAGCAGCAACAAAGCTTTGTATAAAAGGCGAGCTTATTAAATCGCCATTTAAGCCCGCGCTTAACTCCTTAAGAAACTGATTTTGACTTGAAGTCAATGGCTTATCGATACCCTTAAGCCAGTTGTAAATGAAAGCCTCACCGGTTTGCGTGATCAAATAGGTGAAGTAAACTTTTGCTTGGCTAGAACTTTTATAATAGCTAAAAAGTTCAATGGGATCGGCAATGTCTAGATAGGCAAAAATATGGTTTATGCTGTTGTAGTCTAATACGCTATAATCTTCAGGCTCAAACATATTCAGGGTTAAATATGGGGATTAAAATTAGTTGGAACTATAGTAAGGTTTGATAGCGCGAACTGAGGCTTGGTGCCGAGAAGAGGACTCGAACCTCCACAGGGTTGCCCCCACAAGTACCTGAAACTTGCGTGTCTACCAATTTCACCATCTCGGCTTGTAAAGTGAGTTGATTTTAACCAGCAGGATTTGATTTGTCTATCTGAATTTTTATTCTCGCACTGAATCGAATGGATGCAGCTTGTCTTAAGTAACGGCAAAGCATAGCAGACAACCTGCATCCAAGTTAGATAAAAATAGTATTACTTAAGGTTTTGGTTGACGAAATCCCAATTGACTAAGTTCCAAAAGGCCTCGAGATATTTAGGTCTGGCATTACGATAGTCTACATAATAGGCATGCTCCCAAACATCACAGGTCAAAAGTGCAACTTGGCCGTCGGCCATAGGGGTTCCCGCATTGCTGGTACTTGTAATCTGTAATTTGCCAGCGCTGTCTTTAACCAGCCAAGCCCATCCAGAGCCAAAGGTGGAAATGGCTGTTTTGGTAAATTTGTCCTGAAATTCGCTAAACGAGCCAAAGGTTTTGGCGATGACGTCTGCAAGTGCCCCGGTAGGTTCATTGCCTCCGTTAGGTGCTAAACAATGCCAATAAAAAGTATGGTTCCAAACTTGAGCGGCGTTGTTAAACACGCTGGCGGCAGTGAGCTTGTTGGTTTCTTTACGCGCCGAGGTTTTGATGATGGTTTCAAGATCCATAGTCTCGTATTCGGTATTTGGAATCAACTCGTTGAGTTTATTGACATAAGCAAGATGGTGTTTGCCATAGTGATAATCTATTGTTTCAGCAGAAATATGGGGTTGAAGGGCCTCTTTGGCATAGGGCAATTCAGGCAACTTAAATGTCATAATGATCTCCTGTTAGTGAATTTTTTGTTAAGTTTTCAGTTTAAATTTCACCCCAGCGAAAAGCAATAGCGAAGAGTTAGTTTTGCACAGGGTCTAGGGCAGGCTGAAAAATCTCTCCATTCCCATTATCTTTCGGGATTATTTCCGCTATAATAGCGTGGCCATTTAATTGTCTAGAGTGAGAAGTTATGGATACGCTGACCAAAATAAAACAACAGATAGAAACTAACCCCATTTTGCTCTATATGAAGGGTTCTCCAGAACAACCACAATGTGGTTTTTCGGCTCAAGCCGCTCGTATTTTAAAGGCTTGCGGTAAAAAATTCGCCTTTGTCAATATCTTGGAAAATCCTGACATTCGCCAGCAGCTTCCTCAGTATGCCAATTGGCCTACCTTTCCACAACTTTATGTTAAAGGTGAATTGATTGGAGGCTGTGACATTATGACCGAACTTTATGAGCAAGGCGAATTGCAGCAGATCTTAGCCCAGGTTGATAGTCAGGAGAGTTAATATGCGCAGACTATGGGTAATGTTGTTAGCGAGTATGGCCTTGATCAATTCGAGTCTAGCTGAGCCCATGAGCAACGATTTACAAACTACGGTGAATCCAGCTCCCTTAGTGATGACCCAAATCAGCGATCATACCATTTTAATGGGGAATAGTTTAACCGTGTCTCAGCCTATCGCGGGCGACGCCCTGATTATTGGCGGTAATGTTGAGCTGCAGGGCGATATTGACGGCGATGTTACCATTATCGCCGGCCACGCCAGCGTATTGGGCCATGTTAAAGGCGATGTCACCGCCATTGGTGGGCACATTGACATTGGTCCTTTGGCAAGCATTGAGGGAGATGTTAAATTTTTGCAATCGGCTTCCCTGAAGGTAGATAAGGGCGCACATATTCAGGGAAGACTTGAACCCATGATAAGCTCTCATAGGCATGAGCAGACCCAAGTCGCAATTATTAGCGAGAAATCCCAGCGCTTTCCAATATTATTTTATTCGGGCTTATTTTTAGTCGGTCTTATTTTATGTTTAGTTTTCCCACGCCAAAGCATCAACTTATTGAATAATGTTTGGCAACGGCCTGGCATGGCACTCGTCAGCGGTTTAGGCGTTTTGATCGTTGTGCCCGTGGTGATCTTGTTCTCCATGATTTCGCTAGTGGGGATTCCCTTTAGCCTTATTTTGTTGGGTCTTTATTTAGCGAGTCTTTGGCTTGCCTATGCCTACGCGGCTTGGTTGTTAGGTGCAGGTTTAGCAAAATTTTTAAAACCCAATATAGGCCTTAATTCTGCAATAATCCGCATTCTATTATTAAGCGTGGGTTTAGCTGGTTTATATTTAATAGGAACTATTCCTTATTTTGGCCCGTGTTTTAAAGCAATCGGCTTATTGTTAGGGATTGGCGGTATTACCATAAGCTTGATAGGTTCAGGTAATACCATGGTTAAATCGTAAGTATTAAGAGGTGAAAAATGGCTGTATTAGTTGGTAGAAAGGCCCCTGAAATTAAAGCTGCTGCTGTACTGGGCAATGGTGAAATACTCAATAATTTTTGCTTAACTGAAACATTGAAGGGTAAATATGGACTGATATTTTTTTATCCCTTGGACTTTACCTTTGTTTGTCCATCAGAATTAATAGCACTGGATCACAGATTAGCTGAATTTAAACAACGCAATGTAGAAGTCATTGCAGTTTCCATAGACTCACAATTTACCCATAATGCTTGGCGTAATACTCCCGTTGAGAAGGGCGGTATAGGAGCCGTAGGTTATACCATGGTGGCTGACGTTAATCATGCGACCTGTAGAGCCTATGGAGTTGAGCATCCCATTGCCGAAGTAGCACTGAGAGCGGCCTTTTTAATTGACAAGGAAGGCGTCGTGCGTTCACAAATCGTCAATGATCTGCCCATAGGCAGAAACATGGACGAGTTATTACGCTTAGTCGATGCGCTGCAGTTCCATGAGCAACATGGCGAGGTTTGTCCTGCCAATTGGCAAAAGGGCAAGGCTGGGATGAAGGCGTCACAGGAGGGTGTGGCAAGTTATTTAGCGGAACATGCAACCAACCTATAATATCTTTCAAGCTGGCCAGAGCTTGTTCTTGGCCGGCTTGAGTCCCTAAGCGAGTAACTTTTCTCTCTATAAAGCGAACAATTTTAACCTTAAGTTTGCATTTTTTAAATTTCTTTGCTATATATTACCCGCGTTTGCCAAGAGTTAGTTGTTTTTATGCTAAAAACAATTCTTGAGTAAACCATTACATTTATAAGCTTAGGAGATTTTTTGAAATGAAATTGAAATCAGTTGTTGCTTCAATGTTAGCGCTAGGTTTAGCTAGCGGTGCAACTTTAGCTGCAACCACTAACACTGTGAGTCGTGCTGAATTTGATGCAATGAAAGATCAAGTTGCCAAAATGGAAGCTGTCCTAAACCAACATCAAAAGGGTTCAGCAGCAAAACAAGAATCAGCGCAAACCAATGATTGGGCCAATCGCATTACAATAAGCGGCCAAATCGACGTTGATACTTTCTGGGCTGCAGACGATCACTTCCGCTATCAAAGAAATAGCAATAGTAATAGCGGAGTTGAATTGCCTAATGCCAATATTTTCATCGATGCAGTGGTTAATGACTGGGTCAAGGCCCATGCCGGCTTACACGTGGATCACAATGTAGATCGCGACGGCTTAGCCAATGTTTACGATGCACTTTATAATTATGACAGCAATAGCTGGATGGATGAGGCCTATGTGACCGTTGGAAACTTTGCCCAATCTCCATTCTACGTGCGTGCTGGTCGTGAATATGTGCCCTTTGGTATGTATGACCGCAATAGCATTACCCCAAGCCTAACTCAAATGTTGACCCAAACTCGTGCCAATGCCTTACAGGCGGGTTTTGTTACAGCCAATGGCTTTAATGGTGCGGTTTATGCCTTTAATGGTACCGAGCTTGACAAAAATGTGGGTAAACGCCGCGTTAATAACTTCGGGGCTAATTTAGGCTTTGCCAATAGCTATAACGATGTAAGCTACAAGGCTAGCGTGGGTTATATTTACAACATGGGTGATGTAAATTACATTCACTCCGGTTTAGAAAGTCTCACCAACCCAACCGGGACTCAAGATCATGTGGTCGGTGGCGTAAGCTTAGATGGAAGCTTACAAGCCGGTGCATTTGATGCAAGTGCTCATTATGTAACCGCCTTGAAAAAATTCCATAGAGCTGAAGTTAGCTATATAGATAACAGTGGTTTTCATGGTGCTAAGCCATCGGCCTGGGGCGTAGATGCAGGTTATAGCTTTGCAACCGCAGGTCATGACTCACGTTTAGGTGTTGGCTATCAACGTTCAAGCCAGGCCAATAACGTAGGTCCTGAAGTTTTATGGGTTTTACATTACGCCATGCCAAAGCAGCGCTATGTTGCTCAATATGACGTCAATGTAGCCAAAAATACCGATTTAGGTTTTCAAGTTTACCATGACTTAGATACCAAATCGGATGATGGTGGTTTTGGCAATAAAAACACCACGGGTGTGGTGCGTTTATCGGTAAAATTTGCCTAAGCCATTGATTTCTCCATGGAAAAATGCATGGAGAAATTGTGCAAAAATACCGCTCTTCGGGCGGTATTGAAGCGCTAAATGGTTAAGTAAAGCGTAAAAAAACTTGATTTTGCCAGGAAGTGCAAGTAAATTATGGTCCGATGACCTTAATTAAGGTAAGATCAATAATGTTAATAACAAAGAGGTAAGTTATTAACTTTAGGGGAAGTACGTAAGTACTGAATTAAGAGAGTTAAAACCAATTGAATTGGGGAAATAATATGCAAAGAGGATTAGTTAAATTAAGTACTTTAGCAGTTGCTATGGGCTTAGCAGCAGCAGCTCAAGCTGAAGTTCCAAGCTTTAAAGGTGGCCTTAACGTTGGTGTAGAAGCTAACTATATGCAAGCTTACGGCGTTGATAGCGAATTCGGCTATTTAGCCACAGCTACAGGCCAACCTGGTGAATTAGATATTGCTGCAGCTTCATTAGTAAACGATACCAAATACAAGTTTGGTTTCGGCGTTAACATCGGCTATGCATTTCCAGGCACCGGTAATGACATTAATATAGGTTACAGCCAAATCAAGATCAGCAACGACAGTGCTTACACTACAGATGCAGGCATTGCTGTTGATCATGATGGCAATTTGTTCATAAACTCATTGTCACCATCTGATGATCCTTTCAATGTTCATGACAATGAAATTTATGATGACCACGGTTTGATCGGTTATACCTTGCTATCTGCTGCTGCAAGCTCCAGCGAAGTTAAGCAAAGACAACTTGACGTAACCTTCGGCCAAACCGTTAATGTTGGCAACAACATGCAAGTTCGTTTCAACGGTGGTGTAGGTTATGCTAAGTTGAACGTAGATCAAGCAAGCGTTTTTGTTGGTAATGGTCACTACTTGGATTTCACCAGCGGTGAATTCGTGAAAGACGACGCCAATACCACTGAAATGGGCTTAGGCTACAGCAGTGAATTCCATGGTGCGGGCCCAACCGTTGGCGTTGATGGCACCTATACTTTTGGTAACACCGGTTTAGGCGTTAAAGCTGGCATGCAAGCTTCTTTACTCGTTGGTAAAATTGAAAGCGCATCAGCTGGTTACATTGAAACCACTGATACAGACTACAATGAAATCGACGAAGATGCATTTGCATACGCTAGCCCAAGCGAGTCACATGTAGTTCCTGCTTTAGCTGCTAACTTAGGTTTAACCTATGATTACAGCGTAAACGACGCTTATAAAGTAGGTGTTGAAGCTGGCTACCAAGTTAAGAACTACTTCAATGCTGTGAAAATTTCTCACGTTGAAGAAAGTGCCCAAGCAAACGAAGTTACTTCTAACTTAGCATTTGCTGGCCCTTACTTAAAACTCAAATTAGCTGCTTGCTAATCTAGATTTAAGTAGTTCTCTAAAGGCACCCCAAGGGGTGCCTTTTTTATTTGTGGTTAAAAAAGCTTGATTTTGTCAACAACTATAATTAAATTAGCCTCTGACCCATAAGTTATGCCTCATAACTTACCCGTATTAGTTTAATATCATGCATTTGAGAGGAGCCATCCGTGAAAATCAAGACCCTTGTTCTGAGTTTAATGTCAAGTATGCTGCTGAGCCCTTATGCCATTGCCGCAAACAATGATCAGCAAGTAGATGAACTTATTACTAAAATTAATACTCGTACTCAAGCATTGGAACAGCAAGTAAAGGATTTACAACGCCAACTTCGAGTCTTAAAGCAGAAAAAAGCCAGGTCAGCTACCGAGCAGACAGTGGTTAAAACCTCAGTCCAAACTTCGCCTGATAGTAATGATAATAAAAACTCAATCATGGAACGTTATTGGGGTGGTACACCGGTGGTAACTTCACCCTATTTAGGTGTGCAGTCGGCCTTCGACGGTTCAGATCTTATCGTCAATATGTCAAGCATCAATCAAGATTTACGCTTATTGGAACAATGGCAGATGTTAGATAATCAGATGCAAGCAGCAGGCAAGTCATTTCCAAATTCACCCATGGTAGAACTCAGTGGTAAAATTGAGGGGCAAGCGGTTTATACCCGGCCTTACGTCAATAAGTCAACTTCCGATATCGATTTATCAGGTCTTGAGTTAGATACCAGCGTTGCTGTAAGTCCTTGGGCCTCGGGTTTTATGGCCATCAATTATGATAACAGTCCATTATCAACACCGGCTACCCGCACTAGTAATTCAAGACTGTTCATCAATAAAGCCTTTTTAACCTTAGGTAATTTAAATCGCTCGCCATTTTATTTAACGGCAGGTCAAATGCAAGTACCCTTTGGCCAATATAGCAGTTTCATGGTAAGCAGCCCCTTAACGGTTTCGGTGGGACGTACCAAGGCCAGAGCCTTGCTCTTAGGTTATCATCCCAAGGGCAATGAAGGACTCTACGGCACGATTTTTACCTTTAAAGGGGATAGCTCGACCGAAAGCAATGCAGGCAAGATCAACCAGTGGGGCGCAAATGCCGCCTATGATTTCGTCGGCCAAGGCTTTAAGTTTACCTTAGGCAGCAGTTATATCAATAATATGGCGGATGCAGTAGGCATGCAGGACAATGGTTTAGGCCGTGGTTTCCGTGGTTTTGCAGCCAGTGCAAACACCGAGGTTCTAAAAAAACGCGTACCCGGTGCTGATGTGCAGGGCAAGTTGACGGTTGGACCCGTGGTCTTCTTGGGTGAGTACTTAACTGCCATCCGTTCATTTGATGCGGCCGATCTAACCTATAATCAAAATGCGGCTAAGCCAAGTGCGATGAACTTTGAAGCGGGATATATTTTCACGCTTGCCGATAAGCCAAGTTCTTTCGCCCTGGGTTATGGCAGAACCGATCAAGCATTAGCATTGGCATTGCCAAAGCAACGCTATAGTGCGGTATTTAATTACTCCTACTGGAAAAATACCATCGCGAGCTTAGAATATCGCCATGAAATTGCCTATGGAGTGGGAGACACTGCAACCGGTAAGAATACGGCTGTGGATTACACCTCCATACCTACACTGGGTAAGAGTGCTGATGCGCTTATCGCCCAAATTGGTATTTATTTCTAAACCTTCCATCACCAACCCCTCACCAGGGGTTGGTTTCTATAAAATCACTGTGAACTAAAAGAGTTGATACTTGAAATCAGCGTTTCAATTTTTGAACTCAATTTTAATATCAGTTGTTGCCTGATGTTCATTTCTGTTTGTTGAGGTGGTAGTTATTGATGCTGGTTTAAAAAATACCGTGCTGCTGGCTTTGGCTTTTGCCTTACCAATGGCTTGTATTTGCTCTTCAGAAAAGATAGTACCATTGGTTTTGCCAACCGAAGGTTTATTGCTAATAATTTTGTGATCAAAAATGGCGTTGGCGGTAAGGGCTACACTTAAATTAGTATAGCTCACATCAATACTGGCTAGGATAGCATTGGTAAAATCGGCACCTTTTAAGCCACTGGATCTGATGGTAGCTCCTGTTAAATCAGTCCCGCGAAACTGGGTCTTGCTAAGGTCACAATAGTTTAAGTTACAGTCCCTTAATATAGAAAAGCTGAAATTAAATTTACTAAGATCAAGTCTACTTAGACTGACACCGCTTAAGTCACATTTAGAAAAATCCTTACGTCCAGCTGCGACAAACGCTTCAAATTCTGCGCGATTATTAATTTTTGTTAATATGGGAGCTTGTTGGCGAGCTTGTTCAATTGCTGCCGCTTGCTCTCTAGAAAAGACAGTACCATTAGTTTTGCCAACCGCAGGTTTATTGCTGATGATTTTGTGATCAAAAATGGCTTTGGTGGTAATGGCTACACTTAAATTAGTATAGCTCACATTGACACCCTTTAGGATAGCACTGGTAAAATCGGCACCTTCTAAGCCACTGGACTTGATGGTGGCCCTTGTTAAAACAGCACCGCAAAACTTGGCATTGCTAAGGTCACAAAAGTTTAAATCACAGTCTTTTAACACAGAGAGAGTAAAATTGAATCCATTAAGCTCAAGTCCATGCAAATCAACTCCGGTTAAGTCACATCTAGAAAAATCTTTACGTCCAGCTGCCATGAGTGCCTTAAATTCTTGTCGATCTTTAATTTCTGTTAACATGCGAAGCTCCTATAAAAGTTAAATTAATTTTAAATTTTGTTTATTAGCAGGTAAAGACACCGTAAAGCCATTGCTCTCTCAAGAATTCCAGCTGGAGCATAGGTAAAGACAAGTCGTGTTTTATTACCTTCTAATTTAGCAAGGATTTTAGCAGGCTAAGCTTAAGAAAATATTAGCAAGGTTCTTAAGCGCTGCAAATATTCTGTTTCGGTGAGCATCTGGCCTTGTTGTAGGCCTTGCCTAAGCGTTTGCATGAGGACTTCCATCATTTTGTGTTCGGCCTCATGAGAGCCAAAGTGTTGCGCTAACTGTTTATATATCGCCTGGATACCTGCTGGCCTATGGGTGGTAAGTTGTTCTACTAGGGCTTGGTGTAGGGATAGGTGTAAAAAGGGGCTAGAAGAGCCAGATTGTTGCGGATAATCGTGTTCTAGGTAATGGTCGGGATCATTGAAAATGCCGAAGTACTCTGGATGTTGCAGCATGATTTGTAAAATTTGCTGCTCTAAGGGTTCTAGCGGAGCTTGTTGAAGATGTTTATGCCAAATTTGAAAGTAAACTTGTCTTAATTCGTTTCGATCGGCGTTTTCAAACATAAAATTCTCTTAGTTTTGCAGGGTCTTTGCCGAGTATTCGCACAAGTCCTCTATCAGACATTCTGGACATTTAGGCTTTCTAGCCACACACGTGTACCGCCCGTGCAGAATAAGCCAATGATGGGCATGCAGCATAAACTCTTGGGGAACAACCTTAACTAAACCCTTTTCAACCGCAAGCGGGGTTTTTCCCTGGGCAAGTCCGGTGCGATTTGCCACTCGAAAAATATGCGTATCCACGGCCATGGTGGGTTGACGGAAGATAACATTCAACACCACATTAGCCGTTTTTCTACCCACTCCGGCTAGGGCTTCTAAGGCTTCTCTATCTTGCGGTACTTGGCCTTGGTGCTTATCAAGTAACATCTGGCAGGTGGTAAGGATATTTTTTGCCTTGCTGCGTGCAAGCCCCACCGATTTGATGTGTTGGAGCAGACCCGTCTCACCTAATTTCACCATGGCCTCGGGCGTGTTCGCAACTGGGAATAAAGTCCGAGTAGCCTTGTTAACGCTTTTATCGGTAGCATGCGCCGATAAAATCACCGCGATCAAAAGCTCAAAGGGGGTATTGTAAATAAGCTCGGTAACAGGTTCGGGTGTCTTTTGAGCAAATCGATAAAAAATCTGGTAGCACTTTTGGCGGTTCATACTATTTACCCCATTGGTTTTTTGGCCTTAAAGCGCGCTAAAGCAGCTTGAATGGCGGTTTGGCGTGCATCTAGACTGCTATCTAGGCTGGTGCTATGACTCGTTATTTTCGCCTCGGAATGGTTGTTTTGCCTCTGGCGGCTGAGTTTAGCTTGATGACGTTGTTTAGCCAGTTTTGGATTATAATGGGGTGCCGGAACTTCCACCATCTCAATGCAATCAACTGGGCAGGGTTCCACACAAAGATTGCATCCCGTACACTCGTCGGTGATTACCGTATGCATTAATTTAGCGCTGCCAACGATGGCATCAACGGGACAGGCTTGGATGCATTTGGTACAACCTATGCATTCATCTTCACGAATCAATGCGAGCATGGGCAATTTTGCATTTTCAGCCATCTCGGCTTGCAAGGGAAGAGGGTCCTGGTCGAGTAGCTCAGCCAAGGCATTTAGCGTGGCTACTCCGCCTGGCGGACAGCGGTCAATGCGCTCACTCTCCATAACGATAGCAGTGGCATAGGGGCGACATCCCTTATAGCCACATAGGCCACATTGCGTTTGCGGCAAGAGGTCGTCGATTTGCTCAAGTAATTTAGACATTTACAACTAAGGCATAAATAATGATCTCAATTGTAGCGCAAAAGCCTTATCATTGCCCAGCAAATGTTGTCCAGCAATGTGTTGCCCAGCATCCATTAGGATACTGGCTGCTGAGCTGCGGTCTGTAGATCGGCCAACTGTTCAGGGGTAATCCTCAGCTTCAAGGGTTTAAAGCCATTGATAGGATGATTTAGCAAGGTTTTCTCGATGTCTGCCCAAATTAAATCCTTAACATTGAGGAAGGCTTCGGCCTCTGCCGCCATCGTCGGTAGTATGGGTTTTAAATAAATGATCAAAATTTTAAATAAATTTAACCCTAGGCTACATACGGCATGGACCTTGGCTTCATTGCCAGGCTCTTTAATTAAATTCCAGGGCTTTTGGGCATCAATGTATTGGTTAGCAAGGTCTGCAAGCTCCATGATTTGTCTTACGGCACGGGCGTATTCTCGACCTTCATAACTTTCAGCAATCGCCGTTTGCGCTTGAGTAAACTGAGCCAACAGTTCGGGCGACTCACAATCTGTGCTTAAATTACCAGCAAAATGCTTGTGAATAAAGCCCGCGCAGCGGCTAGCAATATTAACCACTTTACCCACTAAATCGGCGTTGACGCGCTGCATAAAGTCAGTCAAATTGAGGTCAATGTCTTCCACGGAGCTGGTTAATTTAGAGGCAAAGTAGTAGCGGAGATATTCCGGATCAAGGTGATCTAAATAAGTTCTAGCCTTGATGAAAGTCCCGCGAGACTTTGACATTTTTTGACCGTTGACAGTTAAAAAACCATGGGTATAAATGCCGGTGGGTTTTGCAAGCTCGGCGCCTTCAAGCATGGCAGGCCAAAATAAAGCATGGAAGTAGACTATGTCCTTACCAATAAAATGATAAATTTCGGTGTCATTTGCCTGCCAAAGGCTAGTAAAATCCGTTCCTAACCGATTTTTGCAATAGGCTTGTAGACTTGCCAAATAGCCAATGGGAGCATCTAGCCATACATAAAAGTATTTTTGGCTCTCGCCGGGGATCAGAAAGCCAAAGTAAGGTGCATCTCGTGAAATATCCCAGGCTTGTAAGCCGCTGGACAACCATTCATTAAGCTTGTTGGTAATTTGCGGTTGTAGGCTGCCACTTTGGGTCCAGGCAGTTAACAGGGTTTCATAGTGTTTTAGTTCAAAAAAGTAATGCAGTGACTCTTTTTGAATGGGCGTGGCTCCGGATAAGACCGAGACGGGATTTTTTAAATCCATGGGAGAGTAGCTTGCGCCACATACTTCACAACTATCACCGTATTGATCAGAAGCGCCGCATTTGGGGCATTCACCTTTTACATAGCGGTCCGGTAAGAAAATATGCTGCTCGGGATCAAAGGCTTGTTTTATGGTACGAGTCGTTATGTCGCCCTTAGCCAAAAGCTTTTGGTAAATGTCATTCACCAAATCTTGATTACTGCTATCGTGAGTTGAGACAAAACTATCAAAGCTAATTTGAAAATCGGTAAAATCTTGCCTTTGCTCTGCACTCATTTTGCTGATCAATTCTTCTGGAGTCAGATTCTGCTTGGCAGCGTTTATCATGATAGGTGTGCCATGGGCATCACTACCACAAATATACAGGCAATTGTGACCCTTAAGGCGTTGAAACCGTACCCAAATATCGGGCTGAATGTATTCAACCATATGGCCCAAATGAGCGGGGCCATTGGCATAAATTAAAGCGGCGGTAACAATAATCGTACGACTCATCGTTGTTCCTAACTTGGATTTAAGGTATCAAGGATAACAGGATTATTTAATAGCTGACAACTCTCAGCAAACTTACGGGCAAAAGGGGTTAACATATCTTGTGCTTTAGCAGGTTTGAATAGGTTAAGAATTCCTGTTTAAGTAAGAGCTTTCGATTTATGAGAGCATCTAGGAAATTAGTCACCACTTTCAAATCCAATTAGTAAATAATTAAGCTGATAGTAGCCTCAGCAATTTTTATTGGCAAGGGCTTATGCGATATTCTTTATCTATTTTATAAGCCTGGTACAATGAGCTATCTAAACAAGCTGGCAAAAGATTTATGATCACACAGGCTCAAGTAGAACAAGCCCTTGCAAATTTTAAAGATCCTTATTTAGCTAAGGACTGGTTAAGTGCGGGTTTTATCAAAAACATAACGCTAACCCAAACCCTGGGTATTCAAATAACCCTGCCTTATCCCGCTTTGGGAATTAAACAACAACTGCTAGCTGATTTAACGAGCCATTTGCACCAAGCTTTAGGCAATGTTGAACTTAAGCTTGAATTAGATTGGAAGATAAGCTCTCATGCAGTACAAATGGGCGTACCAAGCTTAAGTGGAGTTAAAAATATCATTGCCGTGGCCTCTGGCAAAGGCGGAGTAGGTAAGTCAACTACGGCAGTTAACCTGGCCTTGGCTCTTTTAGCAGAGGGCGCTCGCGTGGGGTTATTGGATGCCGATATCTATGGACCCAGTCAGCCCATGATGTTAGGCGTTACCAGCCAACCCGAGGTTAATGAGCAAAAAAAACTAAAGCCCATTCTAGCTCATGGATTACAAACCATGTCCATAGGTTATTTAGTCGATAGAGCAACTCCCATGGTCTGGCGAGGGCCCATGGCAACCGGGGCTTTACAACAGTTGCTGTCAGATACACTTTGGCAGGATTTGGATTATTTGATCGTGGATATGCCACCGGGAACAGGCGATATTCAATTGACCTTAGCCCAAAAGATCCCCGTGAGTGGTGTGGCCATCGTTACTACTCCACAAGACATTGCTCTATTGGACGTGGAAAAGGCCATAGGCATGTTTAATAAGGTAAAAGTACCCATTTTGGGTATTATAGAGAATATGAGTTTGCATATCTGTAGCCATTGCGGTGCGTCTGAAGCCATTTTTGGTGAAGGTGGAGGTGCCCAAATGGCCGAGCAATATAGTGTTCCTTTGCTTGGCCAATTGCCCTTGGCAAGAGAAATTCGTGAACAAGCTGATGGTGGTAATCCCACGGTAATGGGCCAGCCTCAGAGTCCTCATGCACAAATGTATCGTGAAATTGCCCGCAAATTAGCCGCAGAATTAGCCAAGCAAAGTAAAAATTATGCTAAGATGTTTCCAAAAATCATCATTGAAAAATCATAAAGCTTAGGAATTATTTGTACCTTAGACTGTGGAGAATGATAAATATGGCAATAAAATCTGATAGTTGGATCCAACGTATGGCACGTGAACATGGACTTATTGAACCCTTTGAACCCAATCAAGTTCGTGAAGTTGCAAACCAAAAGATCATATCCTATGGTACTTCTAGTTATGGCTATGACGTCCGCTGTGCCCCTGAATTTAAAATTTTTACCAATATTAATTCAGCCTTAGTCGATCCTAAAAATTTTGATACCAATAGTTTTGTTGATCTAAAAGCCGATACATGCATTATTCCACCCAATTCTTTTGTTCTCACCCATACCGTTGAATATTTCCGTATTCCACGGAACGTACTTACCATTTGTCTGGGTAAATCAACCTATGCGCGTTGTGGGCTTATAGTTAATGTCACGCCTTTAGAGCCAGAGTGGGAAGGGCACGTTACTTTGGAAATTTCTAATACTACGCCTCTGCCAGCTAGAGTCTATGCCAATGAGGGTATCGCGCAAATGTTGTTTTTAGAGTCCGATGAAGTTTGTGAAACTTCTTATAAAGATAGGAATGGAAAATATCAGGGACAACGCGGTGTTACCCTGCCTCGCACGTAAACAATGATAAGCCCCTTATGTGATTTGCTGGAGGGGCAACTATTTAGAGGTCTGGTTAACTCTATCTCGCAATTCCTTACCTGGTTTAAAGTGAGCGCGATATTTCTCCGTAGTAGTGATTTTTTGCCCTGTCTTGGGATTATGCGCTTGTCTAACTCCATGAAAGTGAAGACGGAAGCTACCAAATCCACGAATCTCGATTCGCTTTCCCTTGGCTAAGGAATCTGCTAATAGCTCAATTAGTCTATTAACGGCAGAACCAATGTCTTCTTCTGAGTAGCTAGTTTGCTTAGCTGCAAGTTGTGCAATGATATTGGATTTGATCATGTGTTTACTCGGCCATAAACTTAAAGATAATCTATGAGGTTGAAGCTAGTATAGCACTTTTAGCCAAAATGGCACAAAAATTTTAAGAGCTTGATTAGGCAATTTATTAGATTTTGTGCATTTTTTTGTTAACTGTTAGCAGCACAGCATGCTCAATCGGGCTATAATGACCTTTTAAAGAGACAAATAGTCTTATTGAGCTTGTTAAATCATGGTAGTTAGACTATTTTTCACGTACTATGTGCTAAAAGGTTGTTACGGTTGAATCTATGTTTGTTAAACGCGCTGTTAGTTATTTTTGCCTCATATTATTAATGGTAAGTATCCATTTGCCAATTTATGCCCAGCCTGAGGCAGAATTATATCAAGCGGTACTCGTCGCCAATTCTCAAACTGAAGGCGAACGCCAAAAACTTTTACCCCAAGCCATGTTGCAGGTGCTTATTAAGCTCACGGCCAATCCTCAGCTCACCGAACTGCCTGGGCTTAAAGCACATTTAGCCCAAGCAACTCGATATGTGCAACAATATCATTATACTCATAGCGGAAAAAAAACCTTATTATGGGTCAACTTTGATCCCACAACCATTGATGGATTATTACAAAAACTCGGTCAACCCATTCTAACTAGCAAGCGGCCACTGCTTTTGGTTTGGTTAGCTCGTGACTCCAATGGCAGTCATGCCATTGTGGATGAAGCTGATCAACTTAGCCAGCAGTTGAAACTAGCTGCTGAGCAATGGGGTATTAAGTGTATTTTTCCAGCCTATGATTTGGAAGACATGCAACAAGTCACTCCCGATGACCTGTGGGCACCCAATCTGGCACCCATCTTACAGACTGCCAAGCGCTATCAAGCCGATAACTTATTAATAGGAAGAATTATTCACGAGGGTACTCAAAGCTGGTCTATGCAATTGCAGCTCGGCAATCAAGAGCGGTGGCAGACAATAAGCGCAGGTGGTAATAGTATTGAAGAGGTCATGCAACAGGTCATGGAGCAACTGTTGGTCAAGCTTGCAGGTGCTAATCAGGCTACACTTGAGGAGAAACCGATTAAACAAAAAATCGAAGTTTTGGTCAATGGCGTTACAGGACTTGCTGACTATCAAAAGGTCTTAGCCTATTTACAAAATCTACCCGCGGTGCAATCGGTACAGGTATTGAACGTAGGGGCAGACCAAGTTACATTCAGTATCGCCACTCAAGGCACTCAGGACGAGTTGATAGTTGCCATTCAGCAGGGGCAGGAGCTTATTCCAACGCCTAAAACTCAGCAAGATATTTTGGAGTATGAGTTAAAATCATGAGGTGGAAATATCTTCCCAATATGATCACTCTGATGCGAATTTTGCTCATTGGACCTACCTGCTATTGTATTGCACAGCACCATTTCCTCCATGCATTTTCTTTTCTGATTCTAGCGGGCATCAGTGACGGTTTAGATGGATTTTTAGCAAGACGCTTTAGCTGGCAGACTCGATTGGGTTCTATTTTAGATCCAGCTGCGGATAAATTGATGATCATCAGTTGTTTCAGTACCCTGGCCTATATCAAAGCCATTCCACTTTGGTTGTTGTGGATCATTTTGCTAAAGGATATCGTCATAGTTAGCGGTGCACTTATTTATCACTACTGGATTGCTCCCTATGAGTTTTCTGCGATCTTGTTGAGTAAAATCAATACCTTTTTGCAAATATTTTTCGTGCTAGTAGCGGTGGCCAAGTTACAATTTGATCAATTACCCAATAGTATTGTCTATGGTCTGATGTATGGGATGATGTTTACTACCTTAGGTAGTATGTTGAATTACATTTGGGTTTGGAGCCTAAAGGCGTATCATCATTTACATGGATATCATGATTAGTCAGCTACCATTAAATATTCAACTCAATGATATAGCCACCTTTGAAAATTACTACTCAACCGATAATGAGGCTGTGGTTATTCATATAAAAAACATGTTTGCAAGCCATAACCAGCCCTTCATCTATCTTTGGGGACAAGAGGGCGTCGGAAAAACTCATTTGCTGCAAGCTTGCTGCCACTTTGCCCAGCACTTAGAGCTGAGTGCCTGCTATTTACCACTTGGTGATCATGGACAATGGCAGCCTGAACTGCTGGATAACTTTGACCAGTTTGACTTGGTCTGCCTGGATGATATTGAACAGATCGCCGCCAAACCGACCTGGGAGAGAGCCTGCTTCAATCTTTTTAATCAACTGAGAGCGGCCGATAAGCGGCTTTTGATTTCCGCAAAGCACTTGCCACAACAGTTGGGATTAAAACTTGAAGATTTAATTTCTCGGCTTACCTGGGGATTAAGTTTGCGTTTACAGCCATTAACCGATGAGGCAAAGCTTGCGGCTCTACAGCTTAGGGCAAAAAATCGAGGTTTAGGCTTGAGTGACGAGGTCGCGCGATTTTTGTTATTACGTTGTCCTCGCGATATGCAAAGTCTTTTTGCTACCTTGGAAAAACTTGATCAAGCCTCTCTCGCCGCAAAAAGGCGTTTAACCATACCCTTTGTCAAAGAAATTTTACGGTTATAGCGATTGGGAATAGTTCTAAGTTCAACTATGTTGGGAATGTATTTCTTGTTCAGAGCAGGTTAAAAAGTTACACTAAATTTTACTGCGCTTAAGGCGGATGAAATCATTCTGCAATCAATTTACGGTGATAAGATATTTGTCATGCAAAAGCAAACTTCCTCTCTAGAACGGCAGGCCAATAAAATTGTTTGGCTAGTTTTAGCCTTTGTTCCCTTGATAGGCATGGCCATTGATCTATTAGCGCCGGCATTGCCCGCCATAAGTCATAGTTTAAATATTTCAGCAGCTGCGGCAAAAAATTTAATTTCGATCTACTTTCTGGGTTTTGCCTTGGCTAATATACCCATGGGCATTTTAGCCGATGCCGTTGGCCGACGCAAACTAGTACTGGCGGGGCTTTTGCTATTTGCGCTGGCGAGTTTTTTGCCCATGCTCATGAAACATTTTTACCTCCTAATGCTAGCCCGTTTTCTCCAAGGGCTTGCCTTGGCTACTTTCGCCGTTCTTGTCAGAGCCATAATTTCTGACGTTGTAACTGCTGAAAAACTGCCCTTAATTGCCACACTGGTTGCAACCACCTGGAGTCTTGGGCCTATTATGGGCCCTAACATCGGGGGGTATTTGGAATTTTATTTCGGTTGGCAGGCATGCTTTTATTTTTTTGGTCTGGTGGGTTTGTTAGCTTGGGGATTGATGTTTTATTTTTTGCCTGAAACTCTTTTAACCCCCCAACCGCTTAAACTAACTCAAATCAAGGCTAACTTTGTCGCCATCATAAAACACCGGTTATTTATGGGATTGATGTTGATCATGGGATTAAATTATGCGCTGATCATTGTTTTTCATACCATGGCTCCCTTTTTTATCCAGCTGATATTAGGTTATTCGGCCGTTTACTTTGGTCATCTCGCGCTTGGAATAGGGGTTTGTTATTTAGCCGGTACAATGTTATGTAGACGCTTATTAAAAGTACTTTCTCCAGAAAAAGTTGGCAGATATGGGCTTATAGGCTGTGTTTGCATGGCATTCCTGGCGTTTATTTTAACGCATATTTTTCCCCAAAATATTTGGGCACTCATGGTACCGAGTTTAATGATATTTGGCTGCGGTGGTCTTGTGCATCCAGCCTACATGGGAATTGCAATGGGCTTATTTCGACAATTTGCAGCCAGTGCTTCTTCCATCATGAATATATTTATCATGGGTATAACGGGACTTAGCGCCTTTATGGTCAGCTTAATCAGTGTTAAGACGGCAACGACCATGGTCTTAGTCTATGGTATCCTGTTAAGCTGCTCACTCATAGGCTACTGGGTTTTGGTAAAACGTGCCCAGCCATCAAACGTGTAATTTTAGGGCAGTTTGGGCAAGTCGTTTGCCTAGGGCAATACAGAGTCGTTTTTCCTCTTCGCTGATGGGGCGTTTACTATCTGCGCCAGCAAAATGACTAGCGCCGTAAGGAGTGCCTCCAGTTGCCGTTGAGCTAAGATCGGCTTCTGCATACGGAAGGCCAAGACATACCATGCCATGATGAAGGAGTGGTAACATCATGCTCAATAGAGTAGTTTCCTGCCCCCCATGCAAGCTGGCTGTTGAGGTAAATACGGCCGCAGGTTTACCTATCAGAGCACCCGAGAGCCATAGGGCGCTGGTGCCATCTAAAAAATATTTTAAGGGGGCTGCCATATTGCCAAAACGGGTGGGGCTACCTAAAATCAAGCCACTACAATTTTTGAGCTCATCTAGGCTAGCATAAACGGCACCCGTTTTAGGTATGCTCTCTTCACTGGCTTCAACTACAGTAGATACCGCAGGTACGGTGCGAATGAGAGCCTCTACTCCTGCTACGCTTTCAACCCCTTGGGCAATGTGGTTTGCCATTTCAGCAGTGGCTCCATAGCGACTGTAATAGAGAATGAGTACATAAGGTTGCATGATCTATCCTTTTATAAACTGAATTTTTTGCTATTATAATACGCCTTTTAACTTTTTTCCTAATTCAGTATTACTAAGCTAATGCTATGAGTAAACCATGATGTCACAACTTACAAATGAAATGGCCAGGCGTCGCACCTTTGCGATCATTTCGCACCCAGATGCCGGAAAAACCACTTTAACTGAAAAACTATTATTATTCGGAGGCGCTATTGCCCTTGCTGGTACGGTCAAGGGTCGTAAGGCTGCAAGGCATGCAACTTCAGATTGGATGGAAATCGAAAAGCAAAGGGGAATTTCTGTGACAAGCTCAGTCATGCAGTTTCCCTATGGCAATTGTATTTTTAATCTATTGGATACGCCGGGACATGAGGATTTCTCCGAGGATACTTATAGAACCTTAACGGCTGTTGATGCGGGACTTATGGTCATAGACGCGGCCAAAGGGGTAGAGGCACGCACCATTAAACTTTTAGAAGTTTGTCGAATGCGCCATACGCCTATTATTACCTTTATCAATAAATTGGATAGAGATTGTCGTGAGCCCATAGAACTCCTAGATGAGATCGAGTCAATTTTAAAAATTCAATGTGCGCCTATCACCTGGCCCATCGGTATGGGTAAAAGTTTTAAAGGGGTTTACCATTTATTAGAGGACAAGGTTTACCTTTATCAGGCGGGGCAAAATGACAAGGTGCAAGAAGCACAGACTATCTCAGGTTTAGATAATCCGGAACTCGACCGCTTGTTTGGTCAACAGGCAAGTGAACTGCGCGATGAAATTGAGTTGGTTAAAGGGGCAAGTCATGCCTATGATCAAGCTTCATTTCTTGCGGGTAAATTAACTCCAGTGTTTTTTGGCTCCGCGATCAATAACTTCGGAGTTAGAGAGCTATTGGAGGCCTTTGCTAACTATGCTCCAGCGCCTCAGTCTCGAGAAACAAACGAGCGTTTGGTTAAGCCAAACGAAGAGACTTTTAGTGGTTTTGTATTTAAGATTCAGGCCAATATGGATCCCGCTCACCGTGATCGCATGGCTTTTTTACGTGTCTGCTCAGGCAAATATGAAAAGGGCATGAAGATGCGCCAGGTACGCATTGGACGCGATGTACAGATCAGCAATGCCTTGACCTTTATGGCCAGCGAGCGCGAGCAGGTAGAGGAAGCTTGGCCGGGTGATATCATAGGCTTACATAACCACGGAACTATTCAAATTGGCGATACCTTTACCCAAGGCGAAAATCTTAAGTTTACCGGTATTCCTAATTTTGCCCCTGAATTGTTCAGGCTGGTAAGGCTTAAAGATCCACTTAAGGCCAAGGCCTTGCAGAAGGGATTATTGCAATTGTCGGAGGAGGGTGCGACTCAGGTGTTTAGGCCACTTAATAGCAACGAATTAGTCTTGGGTGCAGTAGGAGCCTTGCAGTTTGATGTAGTGGCTTACCGATTAAAGTCGGAATATAGTGTAACGTGTAGTTATGAAAACGTACAGGTGGTAACGGCTCGTTGGATCCAGTGTTCCGATGCTAAACGCCTAGAAGAATTCAGGGCAAAAAACTTTGATAACTTGGCCTTGGACCATAATGATAACTTAACCTATCTGGCTCCGACGCGAGTTAATCTTAATTTAACCATGGAGCGTTGGCCTGAGATTGAGTTTTTAGCTACTCGAGAGCATTAGGGACTGTTGACAATTGGTTAGTATAAGCGAAAAAAGAGGCAATGGATTTTAACCCATTGTACTCTTTTTACAGCATAGGAACCAATTGCCAACAGACCCTAAGCTAAGCCAAAATTTAAATCACTATGCAGCAGGAGCAAACCATTATATATTTCAAAATTAATAGGATTTGAATCATGCTATATAATCCGCGCACTTTTAGAGCTAATGATATGGACGAACTTCACAAGTTTATTCAGCAATATAGCTTTTGCTCGCTAATTACGCATTCATCTAGCTGGCAAGTTTCGCATATTCCACTTTTATTACAGCCTCAAGACGGAAAATATGGAACGCTAATAGGACATATAGCCAAGCCAAATCGACAATGGCAAGATTTTGATGGAACTCGACAAGCGCTATGTATTTTCAATGGACCTCATAGTTATATTTCCCCGTCCTGGTATATAACAGGACCTGATGCTCCCACTTGGAACTATGCGGTTGTGCATGCAGAGGGTATACCGCATATTATGGATAATCAAGCAGAGCTTTTAGAAAGCCTAAACTGCCTGATCAATCATTTTGAGCCCTCTTTACAAGAGCCAAATTCAAAGGCCTACATACCGCAATCTTACAAGCTGTCTCAGCTCGATTACATCGTTGGATTTAAAATAGAAATTCAACAGCTAGTGGGCAAGTTCAAGCTTGGGCAAAATTATTCTACTGAAGACCAACAGGCTATGCTAGAAAACTTATCTAAACAGGATAATGAGGACTCAAGACAACTTGCTCATTTTATTAAACAATACCGAAAAGAAAAATTGTAAAGTAGTAACTTGTGATGCTCAACTAATTTATACAGCAGATAAAGAAGTTTACCTGCAAAGAAAGACTTACCAGCGCTATTAACCTTTAAATTATCTACCATGGTTTAATGAAATCGATCCCAGGCTGCAAAATTTCACTGCCTGGTTTTTACAGACTGGGCTTAAATAAGCCCTAGACTGCTTTAGTAAGGAACACTTTCTTAGGAATTACATAATAGCAATGGGTTGGAGCGAGTCATTTTGCTCATCAGTAGCCTTAGAAGTAGGCTCAATTGCAGAAATCTCACATTCCCTTGCTACTTGTTTGAGGTATTCGATTAATTCGGGATATAAATATTCACCCGCTTCATTAGAAATCTGTTTTAAAGAATGGGCCAGTTTCCCAATATAATAGGCATCGCTTCTTTTAAAAAGAGCAGTTAAGTCTTTACCAAAACTGTCTAATTCTGATTCTTTTACAAAGTGACCTATACGGCTGATAACCTTAAACGGCATTATTCTCAAAGAAGTTGTTTTATCAGCCGGTTGCAGTAGAGCTAGGAAATGAGTACTATCACCAGCAATGGGGTTTATGGCTTCGATGTTCCAATTCCCCGCATAAATAGCCCACCCTGTATCTTGCTGATTTGTCGTTAAAGAATATTCGTCTGGAGTAGAGTGGGGCGTAGCCAGTAAAATTTTAACAGTCAAGCCAGTATTATCCCTGCCCTTTTGCCAACCCTTAGCCTTCAAACTTTTAACTCGTTCAGCGTTGATGATGGCTTGATAGCGAGGAGAGGAATCATTATCGAGCAAACAGCTTTCTGCAAACTGAATAAATTCTTTAATTTTGGCTTTTTCAGCTATGCTAAGCTGTTTACCACGGTGCTTTTTTTCCTGTAATTCATTGATAGACTGTATGCGCATATAACCTATATTAATGAGCTTTGCAGTTTCCTTAAGGTGCCTAGAAAAGGTAAGACGATCGGTATTTAGTGATTTGCAATAAAGTTCTAAAACGTCATAAGCACGTATCATTTGCTCATTGAGCGCTATTTTCTTAGCTTCATTAGCTAGCTTAAAAAATTTTGGGTAAATGATAAGTTGATTAGTTTGGTGTCGATAAATTACAGCCTGCTCTTGTCCTGTATTTAAGGGTGAAGCAGGCTCTTGGACCACACAAGAAAAGCGAACGTTTCGCCATTTAGGGTGACTGAGTACCTTTTCCATTTGCTGCTGGATTGGTTTAAATTCTTGGGCTGCTTTAGCCAAGAACTCTGTGACGCTCTCAGTGCATTTTTCGGGGTCGCTTAGACCTGGGACAAATTTAGTTTTAAGTGCATTTTTAACCGTAGTATCGTATTTTGGAGAGCTAGCGGATAAAAGGCTATTTTCAGGGTCGTCCGTGGTTTTAACGGTGATTTTTTGCTCTCTAGAGTTAGCAGACAGTAAGCGTGCATAAAAGATAGCAAATACTGCGCCAATAAAAGCCATGAATGCGAGTAGTTTTTTTAACCATTGAGCTTGATTATTTGCTTGTGCTTGCATGGTGAGTCCTATATGTTTGAAAAACATAACGATTATTGTAATTTTAGGGTTTAGCTGAGCCAAATTAAATAAGCAAACCAATTATTAACAAAAACCATCTTGCTGTCACTATCTAGTCTATAATTATAAATATTTTAATTGCACTCCTTTAGGTTACTTGACAAAGTCTGTTTAAAGTATGCTAGCTTCTAGTCATTAAATTTATCGATCATTATTCTGCCCTAGTGACAGTCAGGACCAATGGCAGTTGGCTCAAACGTTGGATTACCTGTTCTAACTGTTTGGTATCGATAACTTCAACAGTTAAGTGAACGAGGGCGGTTAAATGGGTTTTGCTGGTTTGACAGGTCAGGGCAGCAATATTGATTTTATCTACACTTAAGCTGGTGGTAATGTCCCTTAATAGACCAGGCCTATCTTGAGCAAGAATATTGAGCTCAACGGCATATTTATGTTCACTGAGTTCATTCCAATTAACTTCAAGTAAACGCTGTTCATCTCCTTGAGCAATATTGGTACAATCCTGTCTATGAACGCTTATGCCATGGCCTTGAGTGATATAGCCGACAATTTTATCTCCAGGAACGGGTTTGCAGCAGCCAGCCATATGGGTTAATAAATCATCGATGCCGCCGCTTGAAACCGCAGACTTGGTGACATGACTCTTCTTTATAGAACTGGGTTTAGTAATAAAGCTTTCGTCAGCAATAGCTTGGGTTTTTTCTTTTAGATGCGTAAGCATGCCGGTGATTTGGCTTAAGCGCAAGCTGCCATTGCCTAAAGAGGCATAAAGGTCTTTGGCGTTCTGGCATTGCAGCTTGTGGGCAAAATCTTCAAGATTTAACTCATGCACATTGAGTCTTTGTAACTCCTTGGTTAATAAATCATGGCCATCGGCAAGGTGCCTATCATAATCTTGTTGTTTAAACCATTGTTGCACCCTGGCTCTTGCTCTAGATGTCGCTAAATAACCCGTGTGAGGGTTCATCCAATCACGACTAGGATTTGGCAACTTGGCGGTAAGAATTTCAACCTGATCACCGGTTTGAAGCTGGTAAGTTAAGGGCACAATGCTACCATTGACCTTGGCACCCTTACAACGATGACCAATTTGGCTGTGGATGGCATAGGCAAAATCCAATGGCGTTGCGCCTTTGGCCAAGTCAATTACATCGCCTGCCGGTGAAAACACATACACTTGATTTTCAAAAACTTCGCTCTGTTGAGCTGATTGTTCATAGGTTATTAATTCTTTTTGCCAATCCAAAACCTGTCGCAACCAAGCTATCTTATCCAATTGCTCGGGTTTTTGAGCCTTGCCTTCTTTATAGGCCCAATGAGCGGCGACACCAAGCTCAGATTCCTCATGCATGGCATAAGTACGGATTTGCACTTCTAAATTGTTTTCTCCGGGGCCTACGACAGCTGTATGGATAGAGCGATAACCGTTAGGTTTGGGATGATAAATATAATCGTCAAATTCCTGAGGAATTTGTTGCCAAAGATCGTGAACAATACTCAAGACCATATAACAATCGGCAACTTGGGGAACTAAGACTCTGATGGCACTAGCATCATAAATTTCTTGGTAGTCGACGTCTTTACGCTGCATTTTTTTATAAATGCTGTAAATGTGCTTGGCTCGCCCTGAAATATCAAATTTTTCTAACCCAGCTTGTACTAAGGCATTGCGAAGTTTATCCATGGCCATTTGGATGAAATTATCCCTTTCTATCCGACGACTTTTAATGGTTTTAGCAATTTCCTTATAAGTCTGAGGCTGTAAGTAACGAAATGCGAGATCTTCTAATTCCCATTTAAGTTGCCAAACACCCAATCGATTGGCAAGGGGAGCATAGATGTCATTGACTTCTTGAGCAATTGCTTGACGTTCTTCTTCGGATATCTGATTAGCCTCGCGCAGAGCATTCAATCTTTCTGCCAATTTAATCAGCACCACCCGAACGTCATCTACCATAGCTACTAACATCTTACGCAATTTATCAGCCTGCTCCTGGGGCCGATTTTTAACTGTCTTGGTCTGTAAGTCACGAATATTATTCAGTTGGCAGACACCTTGTAATAATTTGCCAACGTTTGGATTAAATTCAGTTTTTATCTGCTCAATTGAAATCCTTTCGGCTAATAAGGGTAGATAAAGAATTGCGGCTGTAAGTGCTTCATAGTCAAGATTTAGCTCGGCCAAAATTACCGCAATGGCTAAACCCGAGCTTTTGCCAGACTGTTCCATCTCTGGCGTGGGCAAAAATTTGACGGCCTTATTAATAAAAGCTAAGTGCTCTGGAGGATAAGCCTCAGTAAGGGATGAGAGCCATTGTTCTAGCGAACAGTTGTCTTCCGCTAGCGCTAAGTAGGCTTCTTTAGGTTTTACCATAACATTAAGGCAAAAAGATAAAATATAGATTTTACATGAATATTGGGGATTTGCCAGGGACAAAACCTCATCCCTGGCAAGAGTTGAATTACTTTTTGCTATAGGTTAATTTGCGTTTGGTTTTATCTTTTAAGGATTTACCATGCGCTTCTTTGTAAGTAATGATGTCGTTTTTAACACTTTTAACCCCGGGTGTATTCAGGGCAATTTTTTCGGCTTCATCGGATTGAGCTTTGGTTCTCACAAAGCCGCTGAGTTGCACAATGCCTTTATCGGTGGTGACCGAAACTTGGCTTGCTGGCACCATATCATTGCGAGCTATGTTAGCCTTAACCTTGGCTGTAGTAGCTGCATCATTGGTGTAGGTTTGTGCTGAGCGATCACCGCTCATTACCGAGCAACCCATTAAACCTGTGGTAGCAATAGTTACAATTAGGCCAGATATGATCGCTTTCATTTTCATAATTGCTCTCCTGTTAACCGTTAATTTAGATTTCAACCCCTTTAATGTACCACGGTTTAACCAATTAATAAATATCAAACCCATGGCTAAATAGAGTCTAAGCATAAAAAAAATATTCTAAAAGCTTCAAGTGGGATCCCTCTGAGGGTTAAGACCATAGCCAGGTGTTAAGTAATTTTCATTAGATTTTTTTTAAAGCTAGGCGCGGATCTTAGCAAATTAGACGATTACGATTTTTTATTAAGCTAAGTTGAGCGGCCAAATTAAAATAGAGATTAAACTATTGATAATCGGGCTTAGTAACGCACCCAACAGTCCCGGTGGATAAGGGGGCAATAAGATAAGTGCCAAGAGAATAAAAAATGCATAGGGCTCTAAACGATTATAAAAGTTGCCAACTTTTGCTGGTAGTAGGCTGGTGATGATTTTGCTGCCATCTAAACCGGGCAAGGGTAAAAGATTGAGCACTAAGATAACACAGTTGATGGCAATTCCAGCTTGCCCCATGAAAAATAACAAATAGCCAATGCTGTTGTTAAACTGTGAAATAACCAGCGCCCCAAGCTTGCCAATGCCTAGCCAAATACCCGCCATTATCAAATTAGCCAAGGGGCCGGCTAAGGCGACAAGGGCCATGCCTCGTCTAGGGTGCCTTAGGTTTTGCCATGTAATAGGTGTGGGTTTGGCCCAGCCTAGGATTAATCCTCCCAAGGAAAGTAGTAGCATGGGTAAGACAATCGTTCCTAAAGGGTCAACGTGTTTAAATGGATTTAAACTTACTCTGCCCAATAGTTTTGCAGTAGGATCGCCTAATTTATGAGCTACCCAACCATGCGCAAACTCATGCAAGGTCAGGGCAAATAATACGGGTAAGATCCAGACGGCAATTTTTTGGACAAGAGTTAATTCCAGCATAAGTAAGCCAGTCTATTGGGATGTGCAAGACTTATCTTGTGTGGGCAATTAATCCAACACATAGATGATTTGACGAATCACACCGCTTATGTTCATGGAGGTTGTTATTTCAGTGGCCTGAAATTTACTATTCAAAGGTTTTAATAAACGGCGTCCACCTTCTAATACGAATTGACCGATGAGTGCCTCTTGTTTACTATCGGGTTCATACTTTTTGGCAGTTGCAACCACAATTAAATCACCTTGCTTGGGTTTAGCACCAATATCTATTACCGCAACGGCACCATTGGGTATGGTCAAACTTTGGCTGGTTTGCATGGAATCATTGTGCATGCGAAGGGCAAAGGATTTTTTATTGATCTTGGTGATCACCGGAATGATGGTTTCAGCACGCGTAGGTGGATAATCCTTTTGTAAATACTGCCACTGGTTAGCTTCCGACCATGAGATTAAAGGCACGGTAATATATTGAGAGACAATTTTTTGCGCATGAGTTGCTGCTTCATCGGTAATACCAAAGTGGTCGCGATCAAGCCAGCCAAAAGGTTTGCCAAAGGCTTTTTCAACCTCGGCTGCAATTCTGTCACCGATATTTTTTATGGGGGTGTAGCCAATCAAATGGCTGATCTGACTTTGAGATTTACCTAAGCGTTCAGCCATCGCAGTAATACCGCCTATGGATTCTGCGAGAGCACGCATATTATCACGACGGATGTCTTTGACATTTCTGCTCATGTTATCTCCCATCTATAAATGAACCTTAATTAAAGCCTGAATTGCCACAAAGGTAAATAATCATTATGGTAATAAAGGTTAAAATCGCCTATCAGGCTTAAGATTTAGCCGAATGTTTAATGGTATTCAAACTTAAGTTGAGGTTAGCTAGCTTGAGTTTGGGCTAAGGCTTAACCAAACCTCAAGCTAGGCAGAGAGCATTCTATGTTAGGCCTTAAATTGTCTGGCCAATTTTTTAGCCACCGCAATGTTTTTCAACTTGATGTACTGTGGCATGCCATTCTGGTAGGGCGGATAATCCTCACCTTGAATCAAGGGCAGTAAATAGCGTCTACATTGCTCGGTAATGCCAAAACCATCTTCACTGATAAATTCACGAGGCATTTTTTTCTCCACGTTGGCCACGTCGGCAAGCTTAACTTCACCTATCCGCCATTGATAGGGGTTATCTTGAATACGTTCCACGATGGGCATAACTGCATTTTTATTCTCAAGAGCAAACTCGACAGCGGCCTTACCCAATGCATAGGCTTGATCAACGTCAACTTTGGAGGCGATATGTCTAGCCGCACGTTGTAAATAATCGGCAACAGCCCAATGATATTTTAAACCCAATTTAGCCTTAATAAGATTAGCAATAACAGGGGCTACGCCTCCGAGCTGAGTATGACCAAAGGCATCTTTTAAACCGGCATCAGCCAAGAATTTACCTTCGGCATTTTTAACACCCTCCGAAACCACGATTGCACAATAGCCATATTGATCTACCGTTTGCTGGACCTTAGCTAAGAACATTTCTTCATTAAGGGCAATTTCAGGTAATAGAATGATATGCGGGGCATCACCTTCCTCTTCGGCAGCCAGTCCACCTGCGGCAGCAATCCAACCCGCATGCCGTCCCATGACTTCCAAAATAAAAACCTTGGTTGAGGTTAGAGCCATAGAGGCGACGTCAAAACCAGCCTCTCGGATTGAAACGGCAACATATTTAGCCACTGAGCCAAAACCCGGGCAGTTATCGGTGAAGGGCAAATCATTATCTACGGTTTTGGGAATCCCCACGCAGATGAGTGGATAACCCATTTTCTCACTTAACTGTGAGACCTTATGCGCAGTATCTTGGGAGTCGCCTCCGCCATTATAAAAGAAGTAACCGATATCATGTGCGGCGAAAACCTCTATTAACCTTTCATATTGAGCACGACTTTCTTCTAGGCTTTTTAACTTATAGCGACAAGATCCAAAGGCACCGGCAGGAGTATGTTTTAGGGCCGCAATAGCCTCTGTTGACTCATGGCTGGTATCAATTAAATCCTCTGTCAAGGCGCCGATAATGCCGTTGCGGCCTGCATAAACCTTGCCTATTTTATCAGCATGCTGTCTAGCGGTTTGAATAACGCCGCATGCCGTTGCATTGATAACCGCGGTAACACCGCCCGATTGCGCATAAAATGCATTTTTTATGACCATGCCTTACTCCACATTTGGATTATCTAAGCTTGGCAATTTAATCAAGACCCGTACGCTTGTCTAGTGATTTTACGTAGCTAATATTCGATACATAAAACTATTGATATCAATTCGTTTCCATAGGCGTTCCTTTGAAACAGAATTAATGGTACTTAAATTGGGGTTAGTAAAAAAATATTGCTAAAAAGTATAAGAGGAATAAGCTGATAACTGCGTATTATTCTTTTGCTAGTGCAGATCTTCATTCAAGCATCTATTAATAGCTTCGTAGGAGAATATAAAATGCCTAACCGTAACCTCTCAAGTTCAAATCATAAATTCAGTGCGATTGTGGCGGATATTACCTCGGGTCTTAAATGCGTATATGCTAGCTATCTTATCAGTAAAAGCTGGCCCGCATCCGAAACATTAGCTACTCCTTTACATGATGCGGCTAGCGATATAGCAGAATTTTTAGCCAAGCAAGATCCCAACGTTTATCGAGGTATTATCAATTATCTACAGCAATTCTTTTATAGACAGCAACCTGGCAAGATCAAGTTAAAGCAAGTGCGCGGTGGGCTGATAAAATTAATAGGAGAAAAATACTATGCACAATTGAGCATCCAAACTCTTGAGCAGTTAATTCGAAAATTCATTATGCTTGCCGCTAAACAGCCGCACGGCTATCTAGTTTATACTGGCCGTGATATTAAAAATCTTATCAGGCTTAGTTATCCCTTGGCAAATAAACGTGACCTTATGGTAAATAAATTGCAGCAAGGCTTGGCATCTAAAACCTGGCGGGATAGCCATGACATGGAAGGCTTATGTTATCAACCGGAGGTGTTATTTGCTGATACCAGCATCGTAAAGCCTAATCCCTATTTTGACCAAATTCAACTGGAATTGAAAGATCTTAGCCCTGAGCAAGAGGACTATAATCTCACCGATTGGCTACAAATTTTCTTAGAAACCGCAAAAGATTTAATGCAACCGAGCGTATTAGGGCTATTGTCTTTGAGTTTATTGATAAGTTTGGTGCGTGCGAGTCAAGCGGCTGAAAATTTACCTGCAGAACCAGATAATGGCGATAACCAGCCCTTCCTAGGGGCGTTTCAAATTGAAGTAGATCAAGGTGAAACTAATCTCATATTTAAGCCAGAGTCTGCATTTAACCCCGCTGATGCTCAAGCGGTTTCATCCAGCAGCTCCTTGCAGCAGGCCAGTAAATTGCTTAGGCAGGGTAACCCTAAATCAGCCATTACCATTCTGGCTCAGCTCATGATTAGCAAACCGTCGTATACTTATAAATTTTTATTTGAGGCGGTTAACCATCAATTTAATCCGTATGCACCCGAAGAGCTTGTTCTTGAACTGAAGTTTCAAACTGCAAATTATGCAGAGCCAGCTAATGGCTCTGAGCGGGCATATATGATGCTAACTAAGCTATTTAATACCCATCTGCTGGGGGAGCATATTCTGACTACCGGCTCGAAAAAATATTTACAGGCTTTTATTGATTATGGGGCCTATGTCGATGACTATTTTAGACAACAGTTGCAAGAAAAACAGCCAAAATTATATAAAAAATATAAAAAGCATTTAGCTAAGCTTCCAGCAGTGCCAAGTTTGCAAGAATTAACCGCTAATGTAGAAAAATTGGAAACTACTGAGCTCGAAGTATTTCAGCCTTATATGCAGAATATTTTCAATGAAATCCATGAGTTTTACCTGAAGCGTATACCGGTCTTGATGCTTTTTCAGCAGGATCTAGCTCAGTATTTGCAAGAAAATACTCTGCTGTTACATAAAAAATTTCCTCAAATTGATAGGTGGCGGTATATCCTTGCCAGAGATAGGCTCAACCGTTGCGAGCAAATTGAGTTCAGTAAGGATAATATCATCACAGAGTGTGATCCAATCTTATTAACAGATGCTAACCTGCTAAACACGCTGATAGATGTGATCAACGCCATCAAAGCTCAGCTTATAAGCAATGAACAAGCAGAATTTTTTGCTACGGAGTTTGCTAAAATCAAACATTTTAATAGACTCGAAGTTGATTTTCCCAAATATCAAACCCTATATACAACTCTTCCTATTTACAATGATGTCTATGTCCTAGAAAAGGTGATCATTCTCCTCGATTACCTGCAAACTAAACCCAATATTTTTTCCCAAGCAGCCGTTCAAGGGGTTAAGGATGAGCTGAATAAGTTTTTTAATTTTTTACCGCGTCGTATTCAGGGGCCTGCAACTGTCAATGAGTCTCCCTTATCCGCGCAAATAGCTAGAGTCTTAAAGTTTTTGCGAGAGTTATTTGCTAACAATAATGTCTTGACCGACCCATTGTTTTTAATCATGACTAGTGGCCTAGCTATAGCCTTATTACGTAAGGTTTACCCATTGGTACTTCGCTACCACCTACCCAGAGAGCCTCGCATTGCAGCTAGAGCTAATTTAAGCACGGTTAAGCCTCAAGAGTCCCCTTTGGGTAAATCTTCTCATAAAGCAAGTTCTTCTCAAGCAACGCCGCCGGTAACTAACCCTAATAAATCCGCAGATGCGGGTTCTTCTTCGCAAGACGACCAATCGAAAAAGAAGCTTGATAAACAGGCCTTCAAGCGACAGAGAGAAAATGAAATCAGAGAAAGACTTATCAAAACCATTCAGTCAAATGTTGATATCAGTAAAAATAATTTGACAACTATTAATAACAAAATATTTAAATTAGAAACCAAGGTTAAAGCGAATAAAAACCAAGCCACTCCTGCTATGCCTTTACAAAAGCCGGCAAAATTAATTAATCTTATGGCAACTGTGCAAGCAGAACTTGCCAATTTAGAAAATGTCTATCAAAGTGTGCCTAGTGGTGCTCCCACCTTAGCCAATCGAATAATCAGTTTGCAAGAGGATTGGAAGACAAAATTAGCCCAATTGCAAAAGTTTGACGCCATTTATGAGCATATAATTACCTCTAATCAACAACCGTCATCCAGTGGAGCTTCAACCTCAACGGCGCCTCAGCTCTTAGGCAATAACGGGCTAGTTGAAAATTTGGATGAGTCTTATAAGCAGGCCTGGAAACAATTTCAAGCCTTAAACAAGCGACTGCATATGAGCCATAAAGTCGTGAAAACAGTTGTAGAGCCGGTCTCTGAAATAAAAAAATTGCAACTTAGCTTTGCCCAGCTTATCACCCAGTTGCAACAAGCGCTGACGCAGCAACCTAGCAAATATGAGACCATTAAGCTTGAGGAATTATTAAGCAATTGTGAGCATAGGCAGCAAGAACTTACCCAGCTATGGCAAGAGTTGCAGTTAAATGTTCAGTCATCCGAACCCGCAAGCGAGAATAGAACTACTACGACCAGTTTAAAATTTTTTAGTCATGGCTCTACTCGACAATTTGTCTTTAGGCAGGAGATTAAGGCGAAGCTTAATCCACCCCCTGAGGAGGCCGAATTAACCCCTGAACAAAAGAATATGTTTTTGGTTATTTATAATTATAAATCCATACCAAAAGAATACGACTACTTGCGGAATACCCAAAGCAGTTATTATTTACCCGAACTCTTAACGGCTAGGTTCACCTGCGAGCAGCACGAGTTACTCAAAAAGGTCTATCTTTATATCCACATTACCCGTACTTTAATTCAACTTTGCATAATAGCATCTGATGTCAATAGCTCTTTAAATACTGATAGAGCTGACTTAACTTGTATACGGAATGAATTGGTACATTTAGGTCTATGGTTAATTGAGAATAAGAGTCTGCAAGAATTTATAGATTTATATAAGAACCTAGTGAATTATGTTATAAGCCCCACAAATTTCGATTTCAAGCAAGAAAAAATAGGCTTTTTTGCTAATGTGCCACGCTTGGAGCAGCTTTCAACTACTGAATTAGCTCAGAGTTTAAGTTTACATTGGCAAACTCTGGATGAACTGATAAAAGCATTGATTATATTGCAACCCTATTTTATGGAACAAAAGAATTATAAAGACAATTATATTTCTTATACCTTGGGCTGTGGTATTGTCTTACTGGCCACCACCGCGATGCTAGATATGGATAAGAATTTGGTAGGGGAGCAGAAACCGGTTAGCTTAATACAGTTTTTGCGTCAGGCAAGAGAACTGAGAAATATCATCGCTCATGAAAATGAAAACGAGGAATTCCAAACTGGTTTTGTGCAACCTGTTACTGAGCAGCAGCTAAGTAACGTAGGCTTGCTTGCAAACGAAGCTGCGGAGGCGATTAGTCAATATTATATGATTAGTCCTCAAGAAGCAGAGACTAGCAGCTATGCAAGATATTCGCTTTAACCGTTTAGCGCTCAAGATTTGCATAAAACCTCCCTGAGTTTGATGTCAAAAGACCGGGTTATACAAGAGGCAGGACTCCAGCGATTTACATCAGCCTGCATGATGGAAGCTGTGCTGGAGTCTACCTAGAAATATTAATGGCGTGTTGATTTCAGAAGAAACATAGAATTTCCCACTCAGCACTTATCATGCCATTAAAAAGTGTAAGCTGTTAAGAAGTTACGGAATTAAAATAAAGTCATAATTAACCGCGAAATCGGCAATAAAAGCATTGCAATCACTCTATTGGCTAAGTTACAGTTCAGGCTGAAAAGAGTAAAGATTTACCTATAATGAATATTTTTGTTTTTGATATTGAAACAGTACCCGATGTGGATGCTGGGCGGCGTTTATACAATCTGCAAAATCTAACCGATGCAGAAGTGGCCTCGGCCATGTTTAAGCTTAGGCGCCAAACTCAAGGTAACGAATTCCTTCCCCTGCACTTACAAAAAATAGTAGCCATTTCCGTTGTGCTGCGCACTCATGAGCAATTTCAGGTTTGGTCGCTAGGCAACTGCGATTCAGGAGAGAAGGAGTTGATCGAGCGGTTTTTTGCCGGGATAGATAAATATACCCCGACGCTTGTGAGTTGGAATGGCTGTGGCTTTGACCTACCGGTCATTCACTACCGTGCATTGTTGCACGGGGTTGTTGCGCCTCGCTATTGGGATAATGGAGATGATGACCCAGGGTTTAAGTGGAATAACTATCTCAATCGCTTCCATTATCGCCATACCGACTTGATGGATATTTTAGCCGGCTATCAAGCTAAAGCGAATGCTCCCTTGGATCAAATTGCCTCTCTCTTGGGTTTTCCAGGTAAAATGGGTATGAGTGGCAAATTGGTCTGGCAACATTACTTAGCAGGGGATTTGCTAGGCATTCGTAATTATTGTGAAACAGATGTCTTAAACACCTACTTGGTTTTTCTACGCTTTGAACTCATGCGAGCCAAATTAAACTTGCAACAGTACACCGAAGAATGTCAGCTGGTACGCGAACGTTTAGTTCAACTTAATAAACCCCATTTAATTGAATTTTTAGGACAATGGCATGCAGAATAAAACACCTCATACAGCGCAAATAACTGGTTTAAGCCATGAGGGCCGTGGAATTGCCCATATTAATGGCAAAATAGTTTTTATTGCCAACGCCTTACCAGGCGAGACGGTTAGTTTTATCTACACCTTAAATAAAACAAAGTATGCTGAAGGCGAAGCGGTGGAAATTATCCAGCCTAGTCCGGAACGCGTTACACCTAAATGTCAGCATTATGCCGTGTGTGGCGGTTGTAGCATGCAACATTTTGCAAGCTCTGCTCAAATGGATTTTAAGCAGCAGGTTTTGCTTGAACAGTTGGCTCATTTCGGCGGTATTAGCCCCAAGCAAATAATCTCTCCAATGATGGGTGAAGAATGGGGGTATAGGCATAAGGCACGCCTTGGCGTACGCTTTGTGGCAAAAAAGGGGGGAGCACTGGTTGGATTTAGAGAAAAAAACAGTCGTTATCTTGCAGAGATTACGCGCTGCGAGGTCCTACATCCTACAGTGGGTTTACTGATTCCGGAATTAAGATCCTTGATAAGCGCATTAGCCGCTAGCGCGCAGATTGCACAAATTGAAGTGGCGGTGGGTGATAATGCCACGGCCTTAATACTAAGAAACTTAATTGAACTCGAGGCGGCTGATTTAGCCATGCTCAAAGCCTTTGGCCAAAAACATACGCTCTGGATCTATTTACAGCCCAAGGGTCCATCAACAACTTATAAATTATGGCCCGAGTCATCAACTGAACTATTGGCATATGCTGCACCTGAACAAGGAGTACGTTATTATTTTCACCCGCAGGATTTTACCCAAGTTAATCCATCTATCAATCGACAGATGCTCTCCCAGGCCATTGCCTTATTAGACTTACAGCCTACCGATAGGGTTTTAGACTTATTTTGTGGTTTGGGAAACTTTTCTTTGGCCCTGGCTAAGCAATGCCAAATGGTAGTAGGGGTCGAGGGAGATGAGCTCATGGTAAAGCGAGCCACAGACAATGCGCGAGCTAACCATATTACCAACGCTGAATTTTATCTGGCTAATCTAATGGAACCTGAGCAAGCCTTTTCTTGGCTTAAACAGGACTACAATAAAATTCTCTTAGATCCTCCTCGTAGTGGTGCTCAGGAAATTCTCCCACTTATAGCTAAGCTACAAGTAGAGCGAATTGTTTACGTTTCCTGTAATCCGGCAACTTTAGCTCGAGATGCTGGGATTTTAGTAAAGGAATATGGATATTGCTTGCTTAAAGCGGGGGTAATGAATATGTTTCCTCAAACCAGCCACGTGGAGTCTATCGCGCTTTTGGTAAAAAATCCCCAGTAAAAAACTGGGGATAGAGGGAAGCTTTTAATAACGGCCTTCTTCAGCATATTGCCTGTTGTCATTCTGACGACGGTTAAAACCACCGTTGTTTACCTTATTTCTGGCAATATTAACTCGGACGCTGCGACCATTGATTTCTTTATCGTTCATGCCGTCAACAGCTTTTTGCGCTTCATTTTCAGTGGAAAATGTTACAAAGCCATAACCTCTTGAACGACCCGTGTGGAAGTCCTTTATGACTTTTGCTTCGGTGACATCACCAAAATTGGCAAAAGCCGAGAGTAAGTCTTGCCCTTCAACTGCGTAAGATAAATTACCAACAAAAACTGTATTTGACATAGCGTGGACTCCTAATTACAGAAAACAAAAACTTACTGTTTGACCATTAACAGGGTTATTAGTGGATAAATAAAATACCTGAGCCGACGTGTTAAGTCTTAAACGGGTAAAAAATCGAGAGAGAGCGCTTTTTACGCTAGAGTAATGATGCTTTACAGACAATTTGTTTACGAGATATAAGGCTGCCAGGTTCAACTTTCGTATCCTATTTAACAGCAAGTCATTACATCATATGTCAATCTATAGCTCATGGCAAATGATTTTTTGAATGAAAATCATTTGCATTTAGCCACTATAAAAAGAATTAAGCGAGACATAAAAGCCAACGGTGCAAGGCTAAACAAGTGGTGAATGGTTGGTAAGTTTTTAGTGATTGGCAATGGCTCGCCAGTAGGCCGAGCCATTGTCAGTTTTGAGAGCAGGGCTGACGGTCTAACCTGTGACTTGCAATTGAGTTTGTTGAGCTTCTAATTGGCCTTTTTGCTGCAACATGCCTCTTACCTCATGAAGTGCGCGTCTAGCGTCTTCCGATCTATTATCACCGAGCTCATAGCCTCGATAATCATAAGTTTGACGTAAGCCAAAGTCCCCGACTCTACGTTGAATGCGATCATTTAATTCATTGATCTGCTGGCCTAACTCACCGCTTCGATTGCGGATCATTGCGCCTCGGTCATATTCTGATTTAAAGGCAACGTAAAAAGCTGGAGTACATGCTTGAGGATAAGGCTGACCTTGCTTACCTAAAGCAAAGGCATTGCCAGAATTGGAGCAAAATTGTTTAATACCTGCTTGCCAACCCTGCATGAAGCGGCCTTTTACCTCGGCAGGACAAACCTCGGGTAATTCCTTACCTTGCAGGCCAATGTTGAGGCCATTTTGATGTGTGCAAAAACCTTGGATTCCCTGTAAGTGACCACGCTTGTAGGCGCGTGTATCGAGCTGTAGATTAGCCTGCTCACAACGACCGCTTCGTTGTAAGATATCAGCATAGGCTTGTCCTGCCTTACCTGAACTGAGGCCCATCTCAAAGCTTGGGCTACAATAATGTTGCATGCCATTGTGCCAGCCGCGTTGATAAGCCTTAGTATCTACGGCAATTTGAAATTTTTGGCAATCTTGAATGGGACCTGATAAATCACGGGGAGCTTGACCTGCTTGGCCATCGTTAAAGCCTACTTGCTGCCAGTTAGTACTCATACACTGTTGCTGTGACATATGACTAGCACAGCCTGTGACCAAACCGATAACCCCTATAATACCGAATATTTTTCTCATAATGATTCCTCAAAAGATATTACTGATCAAGCGCTTTTAGAATATAACAAATTGTTAATCAACAAGCCATTAACTTAGTAAGAAGCCTCAGGGGTTAAGGTAAGAGACTTCTTAAGTAGGCTAATTTAGATTAACAAACTATACTTAGTTGAGAAAAATAGTTTTGGAAAAATTAGGAAGATGAAGATGATCTGGCACCAAAAACCAAGTATTGAGGACTTATCGCGTCGTTCAGTTAACACCATGGCCTCACATTTAGGCATGGAATTTATTGAGGTGGGCTCGACTTATCTTAAGGCAAGAATGCCAGTAGATGAAAGAACTAAGCAGCCCTTAGGCATTTTAAATGGTGGTGCATCTTGTGCCTTGATTGAAACTTTGGCAAGTACTGCGGCCAATTACTGTGTTGATCAGGCCGGTTGTTATTGCGTAGGGTTAGACCTTAACGCTAATCATCTGCGTTCTGTATACCAGGGTTTTGTGACAGCTACCACAAAACCCTTTCATCTTGGCAAATCTACTCAGGTTTGGAGTGTAGAGATTGTGGATGATGCGGGCAAGCTTATTTGTGTCGGCAGAATGACAATGAGTGTATTGCAACGAAAATCAATTTAGCTCAGTATGATGAGTCTTACGCCAAAAGCTTGGCTTTAAGCAGGCAAGAGTTGCTAGCATTAGCCTGTTGACGAGAGGAAGCTGACTCAGCGGGTACAAACACACGTCACGAGCCTTACCAAGCCCAAGGTAATTGGATTGAAACAAGGGTGTCATTAAGCGACTAAGCCTTTGATAATAGCAAATGGTATGCTTACGAAGCTTGGTGTAGTTTGCATAAGCCTTTGGGATCTCTGATTCATGGCTTAGGCAGTCAGCTAAAAGGGCCGCGTCAGTTAGGGCTAAGTTGGCGCCTTGGCCTAACTGTGGACTCATGGCATGAGCCGCATCGCCAATAAAAATTACCCGATGTTTATGGAAGTCTTTCATATAAATATCGTTGTAAGAGGCAAAATTAAGCTGCTCATGGTGCTCAATGGACAATAGAGTCTGCTCTAAGTTTGGGTTGAGAAGAAGAACCTCTTCTTTCCACTGACTAATTGGTTGGTTCTGCCAGGTTGTAAACTGCTCATTGTGAAGGCTCCAAAACAAGCTGGCCCTATTAAAATTTTCCTTATCCTTACCCACAGGTAAGATGCCAAGCATTTTTTGTGTGCCTGCGTAAGTTTGTTTTAACATTTGGCTATGAGTAGCATCGGTATGATCTCGGCATAGGGTCCATAAGGCTCCCCATGGATAGGGAATAATCTTCCGCCAAATGCCACAGCTTAAATGTATGCTGCTACGTCTACCATTGGCGACCACAATAGCGTTAAAACCGATAAAAGTCCGATGATTCTGGTCCTGTAAGTCCACCTGCCGTTCATGCTGGACCATGGTTGTGATCTCGGTATTCCATTCAATGGAAATGGTTTGTGCTTCCAGCTGGTTTTGTAAGAGTTTAAAGAGGTGTTGTCTTTCGATGCCAAGACCATGATAATGAGGTTGTAATTTTGCATAAACCAGGTCTAAAACCCGCTGCCCCTTGTGGTTGCAGCCAAATAAACTGCTGATTCGTGCACCATTCTGCATAACTTCATTATATAAGCCCAGGCGCTTTAACATACTAAGCCCCGCTGGCTGTAACAATAGTCCTGCACCTTTCACCTCATCTAGGCGATCTCTAGCTTCAAACACATGAATTTCATGGCCCTGTTCATACAGTAACAGGGCTGTAGCACAGCCAGCAATGCCCGCACCTATGATCGCAACCTTTGCCATTAGATGGCTTGCTCTATCACAGCACCACCTAAACAGCGTTCTTCTGTATAAAATACCACGGATTGGCCTGGGGTAATGGCGCGCTGAGGTTGAGCGAAATTTACCCGATAACGACCCTCGGCAAGCTTATTAATTTCACAGGCTTGATCTATTTGACGATAGCGTGTCTTAGCCTGGCACATAAAGGGCATGGCAGGCTCTTCCCCCTCAATCCAGTGCAATTGAGAACAAAGAAGTGAGCTTGCCAGCATACGGGGATTATCATGGCCTTGACCTACAATGAGTACGTTGCGCTCTAAGTCTTTAGCTAGAACATACCAAGCGGATTCGACCGCTGTTTTAAGCCCGCCAATGCCTATGCCTTTGCGTTGGCCAATGGTATAGTACATCAAACCCTGGTGTTGACCGAGCACTTCACCGGTTTCTGACTCAATGAGGCCTGGTTGTGCAGGCAAATAGCGGCTTAAAAATTCAGTAAATTTACGTTCACCAATAAAGCAAATTCCCGTACTGTCCTTTTTTTCGCTGTTATCAAACCCGGCTTGGGCTGCAAGTCGCCTCACTTCTGGTTTGGGCAGTTCTCCCACGGGGAATAAGGTTTTTGCAAGTTGGGTTTGGCCTAGTGTATATAAAAAATAACTCTGATCTTTATTGGCATCCACTCCCTTTAACAATTCCCATTTGTCATGCTGATAACGATTGCGGACATAGTGGCCGGTAGCAATGTAATCTGCGCCAAGAGCTGTAGCATAGTCTAAAAATGCCTTGAATTTAATCATCTTATTGCACAAGATATCAGGGTTAGGCGTACGGCCAGCTCTATATTCGGCTAAAAAATGCTCAAAAACATCGTCCCAATATTCAGCGGCAAAATTGATGGTATGCAGCTTTATACCGAGTTTATCACAGACTGCTTGAGCGTCGGCTGCATCTTGACTGGCTGAGCAATAGGTGTCGGTATCATCCTCCTCCCAATTTTTCATGAACAGACCCTCAACCTGATAGCCTTGGTCTCTCAACAACAGGGCGCTGACTGAAGAGTCAACTCCACCCGACATTCCCACCATTACTTTTATGCTTGCAAAATTCGACATGGTTCCAACACGTGGTTAAAATTACGCTATTATAGACTGTTATTCTGTTTAGCAAAACTGAGGTAGAGGTGAAATTAACGGAGTTTAGCATTCGATGCATGGAATTAGCCGACCTTGAGGCTGTATCATTGATCGAGCAATGGGTTCAAGTCGTGCCTTGGACAAAAAATATTTTTATCGATTGCCTTCGAGCAGGTTATCAGGGTTTTATTGTTGAGAGGCGGCAAGAGGTTGTTGGCTTTGTGCTATTTACCTTTGCAGCGGGTGAATGCCATATTTTAAACATCGCAATTTCTCCACTTGAGCAAAGCCAGGGCATTGGCTATTGGCTCATGCAGTATGTATTAAACCACTTAAAACAGCTCTCGGCGAGTTCGGTATTCCTTGAGGTAAGGGCATCAAACCGTAAAGCCCAAGCCCTGTATAAAAAACTGCAGTTCAAAGAAATTGGTCAGCGTAAGGGTTACTATCAAGCAAAACAGGGAAGGGAGGATGCCATCGTCATGAGTTTGGAGCTAGCTAACCTAAGTTTTGGATAAGCAAATTGTATAAAAGATTAGGCGGTTAGTGAACCGTAAACACGCTGTGAACACATCCATGTGGCTCCAGCGCGTTGCACGCCGCACACGCACCATGCGGCACAGGGTTTACTTATTCCCTAAGCGTCTGATCTTCTATACAATTTGCTTATCTAAAACTCAGACTAGCTTAGGTTTTCCAAGCTTATCTCTATAGCATGTCCTAAGCCCCTGTTAGGTCAATAAGCTTTAGTTTTATATCTAAAGCGTAATACTAAGACCAGGGCGGCAGAAAAAATTCCTAGGGTTAAGCCGTACCATACGCCTTTGGCAGCCAAGCTGGTATAAAAAGCCAAATAATAAGCCATACCCATACCCACAATCCAGTAGCAAACTATACACAGCAACATGGGAATAAAGGTATCCTTAAATCCTTTCAGAGCGCCATTAAGGATGACTTGCAAGGCATCAAAGCATTGAAACAGACCAACGATAGCTAAAAAGTCTAGGGCATAGTAATAAACAAGTGAGCCGGCCAGCGCATCTTTATCCAGAAAGGGACCGATCAACCAGTTTGGAAAAAAGATAAATAGTAGGGCAATCAGCGCGGTTATACTCAGGCCTAAAAAGAGTCCCGTATAGGCATAATTTTTGGCTTGAGTTAAATTATTGGCTGCCCTAGCATGGCTTACCTGTAAGGCAGTGGCCATGGACAAACCCACGGGAATTGCATAGGCTACCGTGCCGCACTGCATGCTGATTTGATAAGCAGCCAGTGGTTCTACACCAAAGTGTCCTATCATCAGTGCTGCTGAGGCAAACAGGCTTACATCTAATACCAAGATTATTCCGCTTGGCAAGCCCAAGCGGAATAGGGCAAAAATTTTAGCGTAGCTGATCCGCCAATCAACGAGTTTTGGTAAATGCTGATTTAGACTTAAGTGCTTCTTGCTATAGATAAATAGGCTTAAAAACATAAACCATTGGACAAGAGCACCCGCATATCCTATGCCGCTAATACCCAATTTAGGCAGGCCGAAAAGTCCTGTGATCAATAGGTAATTAAGACAAAAGGTTAAGGGAATAGACAGTAAGCAAACAGCTAAGACACAGCTAGCCAGCTCAAAAGCAGCAAGAAACTCCCTGTAGACTAAAAATAAAAGGAAGCCGGGTAAGCCCCAAACTAAACCATGTAAGAATAAGCGAGTGTTGGCAACGACATGAGGGTTTTGGCCTAATTTCTCTAGGAGTCGGGGAGTTTGCCAAATGACCAGCATACCCAATAAGGATAAAAACACGGCTAAATACATGCCACTTTGAAGGCTGTGTTTAATATCCAAGGGTTGATGGCTACCGCGTGCACCGACAATATAAATGCCTACGGCACTTATGCTACCCATGCAAAATACCACGATCAATAAGAAGCAGGAGTTAGCCAAGGCTGCTGCAGCTAGTGCGTCAGGACCTAACCAGCCCAACATTAAGGTATCAACAATTTGGATACCCTTTTGGGCTAAAAACGCTGCTACTAATGGCCAAGCATTAAGGCAAAGCTGTTTAATATCGTTTAATCTAATTTTCATTATGGGTTAAATTATAAGATAGATTACCGGGCTAATACTTATTATGGCTATTTAGCCTAGTAAGCTTAGAGCAGAAATTGTCGATTAAAAACAAGCTTGCTGCTTTAGTGGGGGATTAGTTGCTTAGACTGGCTCCCCGGGCCGGACTCGAACCAGCGACAGGGTGGTTAACAGCCACCTGCTCTACCGACTGAGCTACCGGGGAACTCTAGCTTGAGTTGCATATGCTATAGATAGAATTGGCCTAGGTCAAGCTAAATTTTTAGTTTCTTTTAAAAAAATGTGGTGTTACTGAATAAAGGCTTGTTCTCAGGACATTTTGGATAATTGGCAGATAAAACCCAGCCCTATGTGGAGCATAGGGCTGGGGGAAGGCTAAAGGCTAGTTTTCTTCAGTTGTAATACTCTTTTCAACGGGTTTAGCTTGAATTTCCTCGCCATTTCCCGTGTCGCTCTGAGTCTGCTCCTTGCGGCCTTTGTTAGGGTACTTGGATTGATGGCGGCGCCTACGATTAGGGCTTCTAAGTTGCCTTTTGCCCTTAAAATTAGGATTTTGCCCGTTATTGGCATTAGCCTCCTGCTGAACGGCTTCTAGTTCGGGCTGATTTTCCTCTGCAGCTTTTTGTTTAGCTTGAATCGGCTCAGCTGTATTATTTCCCTTGTCATTAGCCTTCACTTTTATGGGTTCTTGCACTTCGGGACTTAGCTTAGAGTCAGTATCAATAGCTATAGTCAAAGAGGAATGTTTTACCTCTGTTTCAGTTAGCTGCGGTATGGGAGCCGAAGCCTGTGATGGGGTCGAAATGGCTAATAATTCAGTGCTCTGCTTAGACCCGCTAGAAGAGGCTGGTTGTAACTTAGGTGCCGTCTCAGCATTTTGACTTGACGGCAAGCCTGTGGATCCAGCTTTAGGTGGGTCTACATTAATGGCTTGGGTTTTAGTTACAGGTTCAACCGATTTGGCTACCGATGGCTTATGAATAGGCTCCATGGTCGCAGGAATTTCCTGTGTAGCTCGGCGCTGGTCTTTTCGACCTTGGCGAACAGGGGCGCGTTGCTGCTCGGATCTTGGTAAATCCTCAGTGGCCTGCTCGGTTTCTAGGTTAACATTTGCTCTTTGCCGATTGTTGTTACGCTGGCGATTACGTCGCTCACTGCGCTGGCGGGGAGAGCGATTTTTATGCGCGCTAGGCGCCGCAGCTCTAATTTCCTCAAGACTATCGGAAGCATTTTCAGGCTGAGATTTAGGTTCATCCTGCACTTGAGCCTGAGAGCTATCGCCAAACAAGCTGGACCAAAGTCTTTTTATTAAGCCTGCACCGGCTTTAAGAGGTCGAGGCGGTGTTAAGATCTGCTTGATAGCAGGTTCGGTACGGCTTGCCGCGGGTTCAGTGTCTGTAGCTAACTTAAGCTCAGGCTTTTCAATAAGCTGATAACTAAGTAGTTTCTTGCTGGGGTGGGCTAATTCATCCAATTTGAGTTTGGAGATATAGTAACGAGGTGTTTCAAAATGAGGATTTGGAATAACAATGATCTCAATGCCTTGCCGCTGTTCAATTTCGGCAATATTATCGCGTTTTTCATTCAATAGGAATGTGGCGACCTCAACGGGTAATTGTACCCGGATCTGTGCTACTTTACCCTTGATAGCTTCCTCTTCAATGATTCTAAGCATTGATAAGCCCAATGAGCCCGTACCCCTAATAGTGCCTTGGCCATTACAACGGGGACAAGGCATGTAATTAGTTTCGCCAAGGGAAGGACGTAGGCGCTGACGCGACATTTCCAATAAACCAAAGCGTGAAATGCGACCGATTTGAACCCGAGCCCTATCCATGCGCAATGCTTCACGTAGGCGGTTTTCAACCTCGCGTTGGTGACGAGGGGAACTCATGTCTATAAAGTCAATGACTATGAGTCCACCTAGGTCGCGTAACCTCAATTGCCTGGCAATTTCATCGGCTGCTTCTAAATTAGTGTTAAAAGCCGTTTCTTCAATATCACCTCCTGCTGTAGATTTAGCCGAGTTGATATCAATCGAGACCAAGGCTTCGGTGCGATCAATGACAATAGAACCACCTGAAGGTAATTGAACCTCCCGCTGAAAAGCACTCTCAATTTGGCTTTCAATTTGAAAGCGCGTAAAAAGAGGTGCCGTATCTGAATAAAGCTTGATACGGTTGGTGCAGTCTGGCCTTACTCTTTGCAAATAATTTTCGGCGCGTTGAAAAACCTCAACGTTATCAACGATAATTTCTCCAACATCGCGGCGTAAATAATCACGAATTGCGCGAATGACTACATCACTTTCTTGATGAATTAAAAAGGGTGCGGTTCTTCCCTCGGAAGTGGTTTTTATGGTATCCCAAAGCTTAATGAGAACATCTAAATCCCATTGTAAGTCTTCATAACTCTTACCAACGCCGGCAGTACGCACGATAAGGCCTGCACCTTCGGGTAAAGTCAGTTGTGAAAGAACATCGCGCAGCTCATTACGTTCATCACCCTCAATACGTCTTGAAATACCGCCTGCACTTGGGTTATTAGGCATTAAGACTAAATAGCAACCTGCCAAGCTGATATAGGTAGTAAGAGCAGCTCCCTTATTGCCACGTTCTTCTTTTTCTACCTGGATAATGATCTCTTGGCCTTCGCGAATGGCATCTCTAATGTTTAAATGTTCAGAATGAATGTCTATTCCTGAGCGAAAGTAGGTGGGGGCAATTTCCTTAAAAGGTAAAAAGCCGTGGCGATTGCCACCATAGTCAACAAAGGCTGCCTCAAGGCTAGGCTCGATCCGAGTTATTTTGCCCTTGTAAATATTGGCAATTTTTTGTTCGCGGTTTGCATGCTCAATGTCAATGTCATATAACCGCTGACCATCAACCAGAGCGACCCGTAATTCTTCTTCTTGCGTTGCATTAATGAGTATTCTTTTCATAATTCCTAACTTTATTTTGGGTAGATCCAACAATAAAGTATCGGCTATGGTAAACAGCTTCTGCAGCTGCTTAACTATCCAGTATAACAGCAACTAGACTTTTATATTTATACCTGTGCACATCAAGCGAGTCACCCAACAAGGGCAAGCTTGGATTATGGCCAAGTAGCGTATTTTTCGTAAGTTTGGTAATGCATTTCTTGCTAAGTTAGTAGCAGGTAACTTGCTAAAATTTCAATCCCTTTGTTACGTTATATGTTATATAGTTTTCAGCTCAAACTCTTCTACAAGCGAGCGATTTAGTCTTCATTTACAGTTTGTAATTCTGGATAAAGCCTTCAACTTTGTAATGTTTATCTACATTTAGCTTTGCAAAACACAGTAGCGGGATAAGTGTTGCATTGCAAATAGTTACCGTTAATACTTTAAAACAAGGCGTGGTTTTTGCCTCATATCTATATAAGTGGTATCAATTCCCGCAAATGGGTTTTAAAGTATTATACCAATCAATGTATTTTATTTTTATTCGACGGATTATCATAGCATCGATTATAATGAGCTTCAATTAACAAATTAACCAGTGTTTAGACCATCTGACTCGAGGATAGCGTGAATTCTGACAAACCCGCGGTGCATTATTTAACAGTTGAGACTTTTGACCAAGGCCAAAGGGTAGATAATTATCTATTAAAACATTTAAAGGGTTTACCCAAGAGTATCGTTTATCGTATTTTGCGCAAGGGTGAGGTCAGAGTCAATAAAGGTAGGGTCAAACCCGATTATCGCGTTGCGGTTGGCGATGTAATTCGAGTACCTCCCGTCCGTTTAGCAAAACCCAATCAAACTGTTCCTCCCTCTGCCAAGGTTTTAAGAGCACTCGAAGCGGCTATTTTATTTGAGGATGATAAGTTATTGGTCTTAAACAAACCCGCGGGATTACCCGTGCATGGAGGCAGCGGTTTGTCGTATGGAGTTATTGAGGCTTTACGAGCCTTAAGACCCCATTTAGAGGGGTTAGAGTTGGTACATAGGCTGGATAAAGATACCTCCGGCTGCTTATTGCTAGCCAAAAAACGCAGTGTACTCAAAGAACTACATGATATGTTGCGAACCGGTGAGGTGCAAAAGATTTATTTTGCATTGGTAAAGGGCCGTTGGCCTGCCAAGCTCAAGGTTATTGAGGCTCCTTTAATTAAAAATCAGCTTTCATCGGGCGAACGGATAGTCAAGGTACATCCTGATTTGGGGAAATATGCCAAAACACAATTTACACCTGTGCAGCACTATCCTAACGCAACTTTAGTTGAGGCGAGTCCCATTACCGGGCGGACCCATCAAATTCGAGTCCATGCCTTGCATGCAGGCCATCCCTTAGCAGGTGATGATAAGTATGGCAATGAGGAGTTTAATCAATGGCTGCGTGGGCAAGGTAGTAAACGGTTGTTCTTACACGCTGCAAGATTAAGCTTCAAGCTGGCTTCATCAGGTCAGCGCTATGAATTCAAGGCCGACTTACCCCAAGATTTACAGCAGTTATTAAAGGCTTTGGCAAACTGATGCATTCGCGCTATCAATTATTGATCTTTGATTGGGATGGAACTTTGGTAGATTCCAACAGTGCCATCATAAGCTGTTTGCAAAGAACAGCCATTGCACTTGAATTAGAAATTCCGAGTAGTGAAACTATCCAACAAACCATTGGCCAGGGCCTAGGCATAGCTTATCAAAGCTTGTTTCCGCATGCCCTAGATAAATATCAAGCCTTTGTTCAACTTTATCAATATCATTCCCTAATGGCTACTCCCTATAAGGAAATATTATTTCCTGGTGTTTATGACAGTTTAATAAATTTAAAGCAACAAGGTTATCTGCTGGCCGTTGCTACGGGTAAAAGTCGGCTGAGTCTTAATGCTGCTTTGCAGCAGCTACAAATGCATTCGCTATTTTCAATGACACGTACCGTTGATGAAGCCTTTGCAAAGCCTCATCCCAAAATGGTAGAAGATATATTAGAAACACTGCTGGTAGCTCCAGAGAACAGCTTGTTAATAGGCGATACCGAATATGATATGCAATTGGCAAAAAATGCCGGGATAGATGCAGTAGCCGTCACTTGCGGCGTTCATGACGCGGGACGCTTATTAAGCCATGTACCGCGCGCATGTTTGGCAGACATAGTAGCTCTGAACTCTTGGCTTGAGCTAGATAACGCTAACCCCTTGATTGGTCAGTAATTTACAAAGTTGGATTAAGGGTAAGCCTTCAAGGGCAGAAGGATCGCGGCCAATAAAACGTTCGCAAAGGGCGATTCCTAAACCTTCAGATTTAAAACTACCGGCACAAGCATAGGGATTTTCAGACTCAAGATAATGTTCTATTTGAGAGGAAGTTAGTTGTTTGAAAACGACTGTAAAAGGTTCAACAGCCAGCTGTAGCTGCTGATTAGCGGTATTTAACACGCATAAACCTGTGATAAAATTAACCGCTTGACCACTCATCATTTGCAGTTGTTCCTGAGCCATGGCTTTATCTTGAGGTTTACCGAAAATTTTCCCTTTTAATTCAACAGCCTGATCAGAACCAATAATTAAGCTGTTGGGGTGTTCAGTAGCGATTTTTTTTGCCTTAGCTTGAGCCAAGCGTTTTACCAAATTGCTAATGGTCTCGTTGGCTAAGGGTGTTTCATCAATATCTGGAGCTGCGGTACTAAATTCGAGCTGTAAGCGCTGTAATAATTTTTTTCGGGCAGAAGACGTAGAACTTAGTATTATTTGCATAGTACGTCCTTTGGTTTGTTAGCTATAACTAAGATTATACCATGCTTAGCAAAGAATGCTATTTTTGAAGGCAGATTAGATTAATTCATTGAATTCATTTGTCGACCAGGTATCATTAAGACATTTTTTTTGAGCCTTTACTCATGTCTATAAAATTAAATAATAACGGCCACAAAACCTATCGCCGATTATTAAAATATGTACGCCCTCATTGGCCTCTATTTGGCTTGGGTATGTTAGCAGTGGCCCTTTCATCCTGTGTAGACGCGGGGTTTACCTGGATGCTAAAGCCAATTTTAGATAAGGGTTTTATTGCCCGAGATGCACTCTTTATCAAGTGGATGCCTTTACTTATCATAATAGGCTTCGCCTTTAGAGGCATTACAAGTTTTGTAGCCGATTACTGTATCGCATGGGTTGGTCGCACCGTAGTCATGGCCTTAAGGCAAGATTTATTTGAGCATGTTCTACATTTACCGGCAAGCTTCTATGACCAATACAGCTCGGGGCAAATACTTTCGACTCTGATCTATAATATTGAGCAGGTGTCCAGGGCTTGTACCGATGCAGTGGTAACCTTAGTTAGAGAAAATTTTCTCATTGCGGGTCTAGTTGGGGTAATGCTTATTAATAGTTGGCAATTAACCCTTTTGTTTTTAATAACGGTGCCTATTTTAGCAACCATTGCTCGAAAATCTAGCAGACGTCTGCGTAAATTAAGCCATCAAGTACAAGGGGCCGTGGGGGATGTAACCCATGTTGCTGAAGAAGCGATTGAGGGGTATCGCGTAGTGCGCTTGTTCGGCGGCGAACAGTATGAGATTAAGAAATTTAACCAAGTCACTACTTATAATCAACAGCGTGAAATGAAAGCCATTGCTACCAGTGCTTTAACTTCACCCATCGTGCAAATGATCGCCGGTTTGGTCATTGCTGCTACCATCTTTCTAGCCACCTTGCATACCTTTCAAATTAGTGCTGGCGCCTTTACCTCCATGGTGGCCGCCATGTTGGCCATGTTAAAGCCCATGCGTAATTTAACCAATGTTAATAGCTCCTTACAAAAAGGCATTGCAGGAGCCCAAAGTATTTTTGAGCTTTTAGATAAACCCACTGAGCTAGATTTAGGTACTAAGCGTATCATTAGAGCTAAGGGCGAAATTACCTTTACCAAGCTAGATTTTAGTTATGAGTCGGGTAAAAAAGTTTTAGAAGATATAAACTTTAGCATCTCGCCAGGTCAAACCGTGGCCTTAGTGGGCCGCTCCGGTAGTGGTAAGACTACCCTTATCAGTCTCCTACAACGGCTTTACGATTCGTATTCAGGTCAAATCCTCATCGATGGTATTGAAATTCGAGATCTAAAGCTTGGTGATCTGCGTCAGCAATTTGCTTTGGTATCACAACACGTTACGCTTTTCAATGATACCATTGCCAATAATATTGCCTATGGTCAATTTACAGCCGCAGGTGAAGAGGCTATTAGCCAAGCTGCTCGTACTGCACATGCCTTGGAATTTATTCATGAACTTCCTGAGGGTATGCAAACTCAGGTCGGCGAAAATGGCTTACGTTTATCGGGGGGACAAAGACAAAGACTTGCTATTGCGCGCGCTGTCTTAAAAAATGCTCCCATCCTTATTTTAGATGAGGCAACATCTGCTTTGGATACCGAGTCAGAAAGGCATATCCAAGCTGCGCTTGATGATTTAAAACGTAATCGTACCACATTGGTTGTAGCCCATCGTTTATCCACTGTCGAGAATGCCGATATCATTCTTGTTCTAGATGCTGGCAGGATCGTAGAGGCCGGAACTCATAATGAGTTACTCATCCGCAATGGTCAATATGCTAGATTGTACCAAATGCAGTTCAAGGACAACTGAGGATTTTTTTTACCCCTCCAGACATCTAAATGGTAATATGGATTGTGTTTGTCTTGGATCAATGGTGAAAATAAATGTAGCAAAATGAGAGCAAATGGGGTAAACTAAGCGCATGAAAATTCAACCGTTTATTTTAGGGTTATTCTTAACTTCCAGTTATGCTTCAACTGTTTATAAGTCCGTTGATGAGCAGGGCAACGTTTTGTTTTCTGATCATCCTGTAGCAGGAACCGAAGAACCGCAAAAGTTGGACTTGCCAAGTGTTGAAAAGCAATCAGAAAAGCGCGCTGAGCAACAGCTTAAGCAATTTAATGAGGAAGATCGGGCCATTCGGCAAAGAATTGATGAAAAGAAACAAAAATTAGCCGCTGTACAGCAAAAGCTTGATCAGGCTTTTGCGAAATTAGATGTGGCAAAACAGGCGATGCAAGCAGCGGAGCGTGAGTGGCAAAATGCCGTGAATACTTTCAGCCGCGATGCTACATCCTATAATCAAAAAAGGGCTTTGCTATTGGGAAAAAGTTACGAACAAGCTAAGTCGCATTATATGAAAGCAGAGCAAGAGCTTGCAAAGGTGCAAAGCGAGAGAAACAGTTTAAGGTAAGAAGGGGTGATCCATGAGTACAATGATGCAAGATGATAAACGCAAAGCTTTAGGCATGGCCCTATCGCAAATCGAAAAGCAATTCGGCAAGGGTTCTGTCATGCGTATGGGCGATAACCCTACGGTGAATATAGCCGCCATTTCAACCGGTTCACTGGGACTTGACATTGCCTTAGGAATTGGCGGTCTTCCTCGTGGACGAATCGTTGAAATCTATGGGCCTGAATCTTCGGGTAAAACCACCTTGACCTTGCAAGTTATTGCTGAATGTCAAAAACTGGGTGGAACAGCGGCATTTATTGATGCTGAACATGCGCTTGATCCTAGCTATGCCGAGAAACTCAATGTCAAGGTTGATGAACTTCTGGTTTCTCAGCCCGATACCGGTGAGCAGGCCTTGGAAATTACCGATATGTTGGTGCGCTCAGGCGCAGTCGATGTTATTGTCATCGACTCCGTGGCTGCCTTAACGCCTAAGGCTGAAATTGAAGGGGAAATGGGCGATTCTCACATGGGTTTACAAGCACGTTTGATGTCGCAAGCGCTGCGTAAATTAACGGCGAATATCAAACGCTCCAATACCTTGGTTATTTTCATCAACCAAATCCGGATGAAGATCGGGGTGATGTTTGGCAGCCCTGAAACAACAACAGGTGGTAACGCATTAAAGTTCTACGCATCAGTGCGTTTAGACATACGCCGTACCGGGGCTATAAAAAAAGGTGATGAAGTATTAGGTAACGAAACGCGAGTTAAAGTCGTTAAAAATAAGGTCTCACCACCCTTTAAAGAAGCTAACTTCGATATTTTATACGGAGAAGGCATCTCACGTGAAAGTGAAATCATTGACCTGGGTGTGCAAGCGGGTCTGGTTGAAAAATCTGGCGCGTGGTATAGCTATAATGGGGACCGTATAGGCCAGGGCAAGGATAACGTAAGGCAGTTTTTGAAGGATAATGCCTCGATTGCCCAAGAAATTGAGGGTTTAGTGCGAGAAAAACTAGTGCCCAAGCGTAATACTGATAAGTTGGAAGCCGTGGGTGAAGAAGCTTAAAACCGATTGGCAAGATGCCAAAGCCGTTCGACGAGCAGCCATGGATTTGCTTGCTCGTCGAGAACACAGTCGTTTTGAGTTACAACAAAAATTGCGTAAAAAGGGTAGTCCGGTTTTTATCATAGAGCAGATTTTAGCTGAACTAGCTGCTGAAAAGCTTTTAAGTGACGAGCGTTTTGTCGAAGCTTATATCAATCATCGCGCAGGCCAGGGTTATGGCCCCCTGCGCATCTACCAAGAATTAATCGAGCGCGGTATTGCCAAAGACTTAATCAGTGAATGTCTGCACGAAAGTGATGAGCAATGGTTTAAGCTTGTTGAGACAGTACGTAGGAAAAAGTTTGGCGAAACCTTGCCTCAAACTCTGCTTGAGCGAGCAAAGCAAGCTCGTTTCTTACAATATCGAGGGTTTAATTTTGCCCAACTTAAATCCTTGACCAGTAGCGAGTAATTTTCAATTTTAAGCTATTAATCTAGCATTTTTTGGTTTAAAACGCGGATAGTAAGACAGAAGTAATTGCAAAGTTCAACCAGTTCAAATCTCATTTTATAATCTTTTTTACTCCATAAAATTAATTGTTTGCAAAAATAATAAATTTCTGCTAACTAGGAGCTTAGTACTGTTACATAAAGTTTGTTGAAGTAGTATTGAACTTCTAGGAATTGATGAATTTGCCTAGTCTTATCTTTAATTAAATAGGAGATTTACTATGCCTTATCAGTCCAGCTTCTATAATCCAGCTGCAATAGAATATGAACTCATTATTGCTGACGGTGCTCCCCAAGAGCCTAATAAATATATTGTAGGCGTCGTTACAAACATTGCCAATCAAGAGAACCCAGAATTTAAAAAAATTATCAAAGATATAGCTAACTTTATGCACATGGTCGGTTTTGAGCCAGAAGAGTTAGCCGATGTAATACATAAAAAGCCTCGTGGAATATATAATCAAATCCATACGGGTTGTGATCAACTGCGCTGTGCTAAACACATTGCCTTTTTGGTTTGTAATTTTGATCAAGCCGTAGTAAACCATCTCAATGATATTGCTGAAAAGCTTTTAAAGGAGAAAAAAATATCTCCCTCTAATTATGGAAAATTTACTAGCGAAATAAATCAATTTATGGCACAGGTGAAAAGCCGTTGTCGGCTTGAGTTATAAAGAAATCAAAAACGTTAATTTTGCTATCTAGCTAGACTGTGTTCAGTCTAGCTAAACATTTTTTATAGCATAAACCCCTTGTCAACAAATCCTGCTATACCTAGGTAATTATTTCCAAGCTCAATTGATTTAGTAAAATATAATCTCACCGGGTTTTACTAGAATAATTACCGCTTTTCATAGTGTCTAACCCTTTAAGGTTTCGTGAAAGAAATCCACCGCATAGCGAAAGGAGCGTTCGGCCGCTAATCTGTTGTATTCGCGTCCTATCTGGGCTTCTTTTATGGAGTCAAAGCTGCCCGTCAAGGGATCGGTAAAAGAGTGTTTGGCATGACTAAAATAGGTAAAGGTCCAATCCTTTGCCTTGGCTTCAGTCATTTCCTTGGCAAATTCCTGCAGCTGTGAGGGAGGAACTTGTGGGTCTTGATAACCGTGCAAAATCAAAAGTCTGCTCTTGATGTCAGCAGTGGGTAAATTTGATTTAGCCAAGACTCCATGTACGCTGATACCGGTATGCAATTCGCTGCCACTTCTGACAAGCTCTAACACACACATGCCACCAAAACAAAAGCCAATGGCGCCTATGCGTTTGGGATCTACCTCGGGTTGTTGGGCTAAAATTTGCAAGGCCAATTTGGCTCTATCTCTTACTCGGTTTCGGTCCTGCAAAAAGGGTTGTATCAACGCATAGCAACCGTCAAGGGTAGTAGCCGTGCTACCATCGCCATACATATCGACTGCGAAAGTGACATAGCCTTGTTCGGCTAAACGCTTGGCATAGTCAAGTGCAAACTGGCTTAAGCCTTCAAAAGCAGGAAAAACTAGGATAGCAGGCTGAGGTTGGGTACTGGGTTTAAAAAATAAGCTGGCTATGAGTTTTTGCTCTCCAGCAAAATATTCAATGGTTCTGGTTTGCATGATTACTTTCCTTAAGTTCAATTTGCCGTAGGTTTAAGTTGTCGAAAGAATTTTTTGATAATGCCTTTGCCATACCAAGCGGCAATTTGAGTTATAAACTGGATAAAGTCAATTCCAGCTTGGCTATCAGCCCTATCGGAAATAAACCTAACCACACTAAAGGGAATTTGTAAATTATCACAAACTTGGGCAATGGCCGCACCCTCCATTTCCGTGGCTAAAATTTCTGGCATCAGTACTTGCAATTGTTGGCGATAATTTTCATAGTGCACAGAAAAGAAAACATCTCCCGAAGTGATAGTGCCTCGATAAACCTTAGGCAGGGTTATGCCAAAGCTTGTTAACTCAGAACCTTTCTTGGCAAAACTCACGCTTGCTAAAAAGTTTTTGGCGGCCTGATAAAGCGACTCTGCTAAAAATTCATCTGCATGAAAAAAAGTCTTGCCGACAACACCTAATTCAAAGCGAGGTCTAAACGGCCTTAAGTCAACATCGTGTTGAAACAGTTTATCGCTGATGACAATATCGCCTATGTTAAGCTCGGGATGTAGGGCTCCTGCCGTACCTATGACAATGACATAATCGGGTTGATAACGGGTTGTTAAAGCGCTGATGGTTTGAGCGGCAGCAACTTTGCCTACCTGAGTAATGGCGGTAATAAAATCAATGTTTGCGGTTTGCCAATGGAAAAACTCCCTGCCAGCAAATTGCTCGCTTTTAACTGCATCACCCAATTGATTAATTTGAGATATTTCCTCCTGCATGGCAGAAACAATGGCAATCAACATTTTGACTTGGTTCCAATTTTAAGCTGAAGAGCAAGTATACACCTTCCACAGATTTAGGGAAACGACGAGTCTCTAGACACCATTAAATACAAGACAGCCAGCCATTTATCTGCTAAGCTACTGGGCTTAATTTTTAGCAAAGCTCACGATATGAAAAGCGCCGAATTACGCAAACTTTTTTTAAGTTATTTTCAAGAACAGGGCCATACTCAAGTACCTTCAAGCTCTTTAGTGCCCCATAACGATCCCACCCTATTATTTACCAATGCCGGAATGGTACAGTTTAAAGATGTGTTTTTAGGTCTAGATTCCAGGCCCTATACGCGAGCTACAACTGTGCAGCGTTGTGTAAGAGCAGGTGGCAAGCATAATGATTTAGAAAATGTGGGTTACACTGCACGCCACCATACTTTTTTTGAAATGTTAGGAAATTTTAGTTTTGGTGATTATTTCAAGCGTGAGGCCATAGCCTATGCCTGGAACTTTTTAACCCGGGTTTTACAGTTACCCCAGGAAAAACTTTGGGTTACGGTTTATGAAAAGGATGATGAAACCGCCTCGATTTGGTTAGATGAATTGAAAATTGACCCCAAGCGTTTTTCTCGCTGTGGAGAAAAGGACAATTTTTGGGCTATGGGTGATGTGGGGCCGTGTGGACCTTGCACAGAAATTTTTTATGATCACGGCCCCTCTATTCCTGGTGGACCGCCGGGCACACCCGAGGAAGATGGGGATCGTTACATCGAAATTTGGAATTTGGTTTTCATGCAATTTGAGCGTCTTGCCAGCGGCGAATTAAAGCCACTTGCAAAACCCTCGGTTGATACCGGCATGGGATTTGAACGTATTGCTGCTGTTATGCAAGGCGTACATAGTAATTATGAAATAGATATTTTTAAAACCTTATTGGCTGAAATTGCCGAGCTTGCAGGAATGAAAGATACCCAACATGCCTCGCTAAGGGTCATTGCCGATCACATTCGCTCAACGGCTTTTTTAATTGCCGATGGTGTGTTGCCTTCCAATGAGGATAGAGGTTATGTCTTGCGACGGATCATTCGCCGCGCAGTTCGCCATGGGCATAAGCTCGGATTAACCGACCTATTCTTTTATAAACTCGTTTCACCACTCGTCACTAGCATGGGAGAGGCCTATCCTGAATTAGCACAGGCTAAGTCACATATTGAACGAGTTTTGCAGCAAGAAGAAGAGCAATTTGCCCGCACCTTGGAAAATGGCTTAAAGCTCTTGGACAAGGAATTGACTAAATTACCGGGTAAACAAATTCCAGGTGATATCGTTTTTAAGCTTTATGATACCTATGGGTTTCCGCCGGATCTAACCGCTGATATTGTCAGAGAGCAGGGTATTACCATAGACCAAGATGGCTTCAATAAAGCGATGCAGGAACAAAAACAACGTTCGGGCGAGTCTAGTCATTTTGCCATGAGTCAACATGCAGAGCTTAGCTTAAATCTTGCCACCGATTTTACCGGTTATGATGCCCTTGAAGGAGAAAGTGAAATTCTCGCCCTCTTGACAGAGGGTAAAACGGTAGCGGAGCTTTCACCTGGCATGCAAGGTGCTGTGGTTCTCGCCGCCTCACCTTTTTATGCCGAGGGAGGAGGGCAGATCGGTGACAAGGGCCTTTTGCAATTAGACGGCGCCATCTTTAATGTGCAAAATACCCTGAAGCAGGGCAAAGCCTATTTGCATATAGGTGTAATGCAGCAGGGGAGTTTTAAGCTTGGCATGAAGGTTAAAGCAGCGGTCGAAGCTTCTTTACGTCGCGCAACCATGCAAAATCACTCTGCAACGCATTTGCTGCACGCAGCATTACGAGAAGTTTTAGGTACGCATGTTTTACAAAAGGGTTCGCTGGTTGAACCTCAGCGACTACGCTTTGATTTTGCCCATTTTGCACCGGTGAATTCTGAGCAGCTGATTGCAATAGAGCGTCTAGTTAATCAACAAATCCGTGCTAACCATTTGGTAAAGACAGAACTTGCAACACCTGAGGAAGCTAAGCAAAAGGGTGCGATAGCCTTATTTGGTGAGAAATACGAGTCTAAAGTTCGAGTTTTGACCATGGGTGATTTTTCCATGGAGTTGTGTGGGGGTACCCACGTGAATCGCACTGGCGACATTGGCCTATTTAAGATAGTTGCAGAGTCCGGGACTGCAGCCGGTATTCGTCGCATTGAAGCCGTAACGGGAGAGCAGGCCTTTGAGTGGCAGCTTGCTGAGCAAGCTAAGCTGGCTAAAGCAGCGCATTTACTTAAAACCGACACCCATGGCATCATCGATAAACTTTCTCAGTCGCTTGAAAAACAACGTCTACTTGAAAAAGAGCTTGCCCAACTAAAGGGGCAATTAGCTGGTAATTTGGGTAAAGAGCTTGTAGAAAAAGCCAGGCAAGTTAGTAGCTTAAAAATATTGGCACAGCAGGTTGATTTAGCCGATGCTTCGGCCTTACGGGAATTATTTGACAGTTTAAAATCAAGACTACCCTCGGCAGTGGTGGTTTTAGCTGCAAGTCAGGGTGAACGAGTGAACCTCATTGTGGGTGTTACTGGCGAGGGCCTAGGTAAGATCCATGCGGGCGAGCTGGTTAATTTCCTGGCTCAACAGGTGGGTGGTAAGGGTGGAGGCCGTGCTGACTTGGCGCAAGCTGGAGGTAATCAACCCGCTGGGCTAGAACAGGCCTTGGAATCAGTTTACTCATGGGTTGAAGCGAAAGTTAATTAATATGGCATTACTCGTACATAAATATGGTGGTACTTCGGTTGGAACTATAGAACGCATCCAGGCTGTGGCTGAGCGCATCATTCGTGATAAACAGTTGGGGCATGATATCGTTGTAGTGGTATCTGCTATGGCAGGTGAGACCGATAGGCTTATTCGCTTGGCCAAGGCACTCGCTGATAAGCCTGAACCACGAGAATATGCCATGCTAGTTACAACGGGGGAGCAGGTTAGTAGCGCCTTACTAGCCATCGCCCTTACGCAAAGGGGTTTTGCTGCACGTTCATACAGCGGTTGCCAAACACCTATAAAAACTGATTGCAATTATGAAATGGGTGAAATCACCCACATCGAAACCGCTGAACTAAAAAACACCATGGCAAATGGTCATATTCCTATTGTTGCGGGCTTTCAAGGAATGAGTGAGCAAGGGATTATGACAACCTTGGGGCGTGGTGGTTCGGATACAACGGCCGTGGCCTTAGCCGCAGCACTTGAGGCCGATGAGTGCAGAATATATACCGATGTTGATGGGGTTTATAACTGCGACCCTCACGTTTATCCTCAGGCACAAAAATTAGATGAAGTATCCATTGATATTATGCTTGATATGGCTGCGAAAGGAGCTAAAGTTTTGCAACTTAAGGCCGTAGAAATTGCTAAGCGTTATCAAGTACCATTGCGGGTTTTATCAAGTTTTGCTGAGGGATCAGGCACTATCATACGTTATGATAGTGAGTTAAAGGACAGGAAAATTGCAGCTGTAAATGGCTATTGATTTTTTTGATATAAAAAGTAATGTAAAGCATGTTATGCTATCCTTAAAAAAACGGTGGAAAAATAATTTTAGGATTTAATATTTCCTTAAGCATTAGTCGTTAGAATGGATAGAAAATTACTTGCAGAACATACTTTTCTGCTAAATTATAAATGAGCTAAGTTGCTAGAACCCTGCGGACTTGCAGGTTTCCAAGGGAGTTTCGAGCAGCGTAATAATGAAGGAGTGAATAAATGCTTATCTTAACAAGACGTGTAGGTGAAACATTAATTATAGGTGATGATGTTACGGTAACGGTATTAGGTATCAAGGGTAATCAAGTTAGAATTGGTATCAATGCACCTAAAGATGTTTCCGTACATCGTGAAGAGATCTATCAACGCATTCAGCAAGAAAAACAAGAGCCAGGTGATACTTCTGGAAACATGTAGTTCCATAAAGCTGGATCCATTAGTGGTTACTAATGGATCCTTTACCTAGGCCAAGTAAATTTTCAACCGCGTTTTATCTCATTCCCTTTAACGAAGAGTAAGTAAATAATAGCCCAAGAGAAAAACCAAAGGCAGCATGACGATAAAAAGGGTAACGTAATCAAAGACTCTACTAAATAGCCGCCAGGGTTTGGTATCATAGACCGTATAACCATTATCATAGGCCAAATGAAAGGCTTTTGCTAAACGCTTAGCTGCACGCCTTGCAGCAAAATAGCTGAAAAATTGTTGGCAATAAACGCCATAACTCTCATTACGTAACATCACGATATATTGCGAGCTTTGGGCCAAACCCACGTTGACAATGGATACATTTTCAACGCTATCTAGAACAAATCTAAGCCTTAGAATTCGGCCAAGAATCCAGTTAGCCTGATAAACTTTTTTAGTTTGGGTATCCATTATTACCAGCTTTCTAAAGCTAAATCCCAATCCCAAAAGTAGAAAAGGGTAAAGCCACCTAAAAATGGGATTATGTGCTAAGAGGTGAATGATCGCAGGCACAGTGAATGAGTTAGACGGAGATTGGATAAAATAAAAGCCTCCTAAACCTATGAGTAGACAGAAATAAATCAGAATGGGCAGAATAAAGTTCCGGATTTGCAAACTTCCCTGCTTATCCGCTAAAGGACGAGTCTTAAGTAAGCGCGTGACTTTTGCAAGCTCGGCGCGCTCGTCCTGCTGAGCTTGTCTGAACAAATGTTGAATGTTCTGAACTGAAAGATCTGCTTTAGCTATAGCTTGTTGTCGCAGAGCCTTTAGAAAGGCATGAAAGCTTGGCAGGGCTAAATCATTGATAGAATTGAAAATAATAGCTTCATTGCGGTCCTTCACAAACACACCTAGGGCACGGGCCCTCTCCAAAGCATCAGAATAAATATAAATATCTTCAATTTGCTCCCAGGGCAACATGACCTTGGGACCGAATCGCTTAAGTATAAGACCCGAGGGAGTGATGCAAAGATAGTTAAATCCAGGTAATAAAGCTAGAAGCGAGTATAAAGAAATGAGCCCAAAGAAAAGGGTGGCTAGATATTGATAAAAATGCTGATCCGTTTTGATCACCAGCTTATAAAAAAAAGCTGTTGTAAGTGGAAAAAACACGCTTAATAAAAACACATGTTGGTAAGGGTTTAGTTTAAAACGTAGCGGGCTTAAGGTTGTGGCCATGGGGAAGAGAGTTATTATTTTAACTCATAGCATAACAAGTCTTGATAAAAATTGACAGTTAAGAGTAGACACGTCCGTTCTTGATAGGGTTGGAGAAAATAATCATCCATATTCTACTATTACTTGAATTTTTTTCTTTTTTTTTACCGAAAAATGATGCTATACTTGGCCCTCTGCGGAGAGATGGCCGAGAGGCTGAAGGCGCTCCCCTGCTAAGGGAGTATGGGGTCAAAAACTCCATCGAGGGTTCGAATCCCTCTCTCTCCGCCAGCTTGTTTAATAAAGTTTTTTTTGCTATTATCGCTTTTCTTCGCGCCCGTAGCTCAGTTGGATTAGAGTGCATGGCTACGAACCATGAGGTCGGAGGTTCGAATCCTTCCGGGCGCGCCATTTACAGAGTTGCTACTTTTTTAGCTGGTGAAAATCCGGTGAGTTGGCTTTAGCCAGTGTTAAGTGTGGCAGCGTTTTTCTCGTTTCTAAAACACGCTCTGCGGCATCAATCAGCTGCGATAAATGCGAAGCACAATAATGCCGTGTTACATCTTGTCGTCAGGGCTTCCGTAACGTGCCTTATAATTATCTAAATAGCAGTTATATACTGGAATTCCTATTAGCATGAAGCATATTCATGAAAGAAATTTCCACCCATTCATAAAAATTACCAAAATTGCACTATAATAATTTCGCTGGCTAGCATATTTTATTAATTAATATGGAGATTTTTGTATGTGCAATAATTGCGAATTGATAAAAGCAGAGGCGGCAGATGTTTTAATTATAATTGATTGAATTTTGAATAATTACCACGATAATAGTAATGCGTTTGGAATGCTGAAAGCCAAGCGTGAGATTATTTTACTGTAGTCAAGCAGCCTAAGGAGGCTTAATCCAGGGCTGAAAGACCATTATTTTTCTCATGTTGAAGAATAAGCATGGCAACGAAGCTTAACTGTAGCCCCTAGTAGGGGGCTTTTATAATCAGCTGGCGATTATAGGAGTAAGCCCTAATGCCTTAGCTTGTTCTTCTGTCATAAATCTACGTTCAGGAGATAGCTCGCACCCAACCTCTACAAGTACTAATCTTTCTCCACCAGCAATATCTTCCAGCTGCTGTTCACTGATTACTTGCTCTTTATTTTCAAATTGCTTACTCATAGTAATATCCTTATTTTGTGTTTACTTAGTAAGTATAGTAGGGATTTTTGAAGTTGTAGGAATATTTAACTTAGGGCCGAAAGGCCCTTATATCTTTAAAGCCCGATATCTTTCCAAGGAGCGTTAATGTATGCATTTTGCGCATTCAAATATTTAGTTCTTGCCGCACGTATTTCACTCTCTAAAGCACCCGAATTTTTCAGTCTTAAATATTCATCCTGACAACGCTAACAGCTAAAATTTTGGAACAAAGATCTCAACTAAAGTAACAGTTGAAACTAAAGCAAAGAGTGTTATAAATGTTAAAGCTCGTTTAAGTTGGCTTTTTTTGTAAGCTGCTAATTTATTTTTGCGTCTAGAGATAATATATCCCATAAATAATGCAATCAGGATAGTTAAGCATATAAGTCCTACTAAAGTTGTTATGCCATTTACTTTGTAATTCCATATTCGACTTAAACCTAAGGTAATTAATATCAAAGCAATATACGACCATCCTTCATTTTTAACGTTGAATAAATTTTCGAACAGCAAATAATACAATACAGTAAATAAAAGTATCGTTATTATAATATAAGGCCAAAGGATGTTTGGCATGGCGCTAGTGCCATTAAAATAGGCAAATATAAGCTTAGATAATACAGAAAAGGGAATGAAATAAATCCAATAAACTATGCTAAGTCTTTCTTCACCCTTGAAAGCTCTTGCTAAAGTTCCTTTATTGTTTGAAAGTTCCATAATTAATACCTCACAAATCTAAATTCATTGAAGCAACAACGACGCCGAATATGTCAACTTCATCATATTCACAATTATCAATAAGTAGCATTAGTCTGCGCGATAATCCCATGTTCATAAACTTCCTGAATAAAATTATCCCGGTTTCATTATGCTTTGCTGAGACTGCCTACAAAATAATTTCTTAATGCTAAGTTAGACCCGAGCCACAGAGCAGCTGCATCACTGCGATTTTTTAACAGCTACAAGCGCCAAGAGCTTATCGTAGCAGATAAATCTTAAGAATTTCTTAAGGGATTAAAAAAATTATATAAACGAAGTAGTTCCTTATTTAAAGTTTACTCATTACGTAGAGTTGAAATTCTGCTGTAGTTATCAACTTAGGCTTTTTTGAAAGCTAGGTGTAGATGCTAAACCCTTGCGAGCTATCTTCCTCGTAATTTTGCCAGTAGGACATTATGCTTAATAAATTGTTAAGTTTTAGCTGGTAAAATAATCCGCTTCGTGAGTGGCAGTCAAATACAACAGGCGACTAATTGTTATTAAATTCAGGGCGATAATAGGTGAAATATGTTAATCAAAAATGATCTAATACCTGCTTCCCAGCAAAGCAATACCAACCTAATAGACTATCTTAAACTACAGTTTCTCGATAATAAATGGCTTGGGGAACAATATGCGTTATTTAAAGATTATGCTGGAAATCCATTCTATTTATCAGCGATGGAACAAAAAATACGTTTATATAATAAAGTCTGTACAGAGTTGCTTACACAAAAGCCATCGGAACCGTTATTAAAATTTAAGTCATTAACAGAAACTTTAATGAGTCAAATAGATGCTAAGAAGGCTAAAGGTCATAGTAATAACTTGGTCTCCCAAAATCAGCTAATTAGTAAGGCAAAACTAGATAGAGAAGGTAATATTGATCTAGATAGTATACCGCAGATTTATTTTCCAACTAAAAAGGATATGCTCAGTGAAATAGATTTCCTCTGTCCTTCTGAACGCGGTGATGGCCGCAATGAAGTTTATGCTAAAATAGGCAAGTATTATGTTTTTTTTCAACCAGGCGGGAAAGGCTCTTATAAAGCTGCTATTTATGAAATTAATGCCGATACTAAGACGCTCAATGAAATATGGAGTGCAGAAAAAGGTAGATATTCACACAGCTTTGAGCTAGATGAGCTATTACCTTTTGAGCTAGACGCGTTTTATAGTGGTATGACATTATATCCGAGTAAAGAAAAACATCTTAGATTAATGATGGAGCATGGTTTGAGGATGGAACAAAGTCAAGTACTTGCTATAATAAAACTGACTCCCGAAGAACATTTTGCAAAATGTTTTAAAGAATTAGTAACCGCTGCTCTTCTCGATGACACTGCTAAATTAAACTCTGCTATTAACTGTTTTAACCAAGCGAAAGCACAGGGACTGTTAACGCCTGTACTGAGCGGCGAAATCGAGAACATGATTCAACTACTTGCTCCTAAGTTTTCATTGCCAAAGGAAACCCGTCATCATCAATTCTTTCAAAACCATTCTATGACAATGGCTGCCCAAAGTTCCCCAGCAAGTACCACAGTGCAGACTATTAAGCCAATAAATTCGGCAAGTTCGCAAAATGTAGCTTCGTCGTTGGTACCGGCCACCACAACTTTCACCCAGAGTGCATTAGCTAAGGCGTCATTATTTTCTACCTCAAACACGGCAACCTCTTTCTCAAGATCGGCACCGTCAATGGATAATACAACGCTAACTTTCCATAAAACAAAGGAGCTTTTGGTTGTCAATCAATTGATTTCGTCGAACGAACAAGTTATACAACGGCCATTTGTTGATAGAAAGGGCGCTACAGAACAACAATTGCGTATATACAGTTCTGATGTGCAGGGGCTAAAAATCAAAGCTGGGCTGTTAAAGCAACATTTTAATATAACGGGAAAAAGTAAAGAACCTAAATATGTACATTACGATCCAGCTGAAAAAAAATATTTTTTAGTCTTAATTGAAAAAGAGTGTGAAGCTTTAAATAAAAGACTAAGCGGATTAGAAGCTAGTGTGCAATTAAGCAGTAGCCTGAGAATGTAGTAGGTTTAAAGGTAACTTTTCTAGGGCTATTATTCAAATAGCCCTATAATGCCTTGATTCAGGATATTCTAAAAACTGCTTAGCAAGTTTTTTATTAACGCAAATTTTGTTTTGAGTTGCAGGTAATTTCTTCAAATATCGATTAGTCGTCAATGAAGTCATAACGCTTTTTATCCATTTCCATCAAATGCGTTTTTGTGATTTTAAAGCCTATTATCTGAGTTGTGTCCATATTTAAACACACAGCTATATAACTCAATCACAGTTCCCTAATTTTAATTTTCCATCACAATTGTTTAGTAATGAATTCCAACTAATTTCAGGAATCATGCGGTCAGCATAAATTTTCTCTTTATTTTTCGCTTCGCATTCTGCGACTAAAATAGCATACTTACGTTCACGACCATCTAAATAATTACTTTGAACTTCCATATATTTAGGGTCACAAGTCTGTCTGTATGAGCCTTGCGGAAACTTATCTGATGTGCTTACGTCATATGTATATTTACCAACGGGTGGCATCTCATACTGCGCAAAGCCTATGGTTGTGAATAAGCATGCCGTTAAAAGAACATATTTTCTCATAATACTTTCCTTTAATGAAATTTCTTAATTTTAAGTATAGTAGGAGTTTGAAAAAAGGCTACGATAGGCAGTAGTTAACAGAAAATATGCACGAATTCATTTTAATGTGTAATTCAATAGCTGATAGCTAAAAATGAAAAAGTGCTTCACCTAGGGCAAAACTGCACGGGGTGAATAGTAGAAACAAAGGAGAGGGGCGAGGTTTAATTTTAGCCCCTTTGCGGGCTAAGTAGAGTATGTTAGTAGGGTTAAACATCTAAATGTTTTCCGAAAAGCCATTTAAGCCTATTAAATAAAGGTTGATGGCTTGCAAAAGCTTAACTATTTATCAAGAATTCCAAGTCTTTCTTCATTTAGTCGGTCAAACGCTCTATCGTAATTATTGACTAGCCTAGCAAATTCTTGTGGACTAGGATTAACAGCGCTGTTCAATGCAGCTTTTGCCGCTTCAAAATCCTCTTGCGCACCGCCACCTGTCACCTTATCTAACTGCACTACTGAAACATCTTCAAGCTTAATCGTTTCCGCCTTATTTTCAATGCTCTTACTCATAATAACCTCTTGATTTAAAGTTTATTCCTTAAGTATAGGTCAGGTTTTGGGAAAAGGAACAGGCAAAAGTTTAACATCCCTTAGGTAGGGATAAGAATGGCAGCAGGTTGCTCATCAGATTTTTGTTTTGTAATAATGTCAATGTCATTAAATAATCCCGCTTTCATACAGTAGTTTAATTGACGGTGAGTTGCCTGCCGATACTTAGCCAGTTTTAATGTTCGATAATCAACCGTTTGAAATTGAGCACTATCTTCATATATTTTATAGGTTAATTTAGAAATCATCAGGGGAAAATCTTCACGGTCAAATAGATTAAGGTCTAGCTTACATAATTTTCTTACTCGCCTAATGACGTCTTTAGAGTAGTCAAATTGTATGGCAACTGTACGAATATTTCCGTAATAATTTTGCTGCTAGTATCCAAACTATCGTTGCAATTTAGAGCATCTAATGCCCTATTAGCTTCAGTTTCATTGCAAAAACAAGACATTTCATGAATCCAGTCTGGATCCGATACACGTTCAGCTGTGACTGTTTGATTAAAATCGGGAAAGGAGTTAGATAAAATGGATTTTTGCACTGCCTCAGGGTGTTTTAGGAGTATATCTTTACCAACATTAAGGCTAACAAGTCCCTGTCCTTTGTAATGTGAACTTCGTACATAAAAAACCTTATCTTGACTACGAGCTAGGTTATGAGCAGTTTCCTCAATTCACTTTGCATCGTTTGTTCAAGTAATTCTTCATTATCCGTCAATGAAAATTTCGAACTGGATGAAAATCGGCGAAAAAAGCTTTTGAAAAAACTCATAATGTGCTTCTTAATGATTAATGGTTAAGAATAGCAGGTTTAGAAGAAATTATTAATAAGCAGAATTTTGCTTGCTATAAGCCATATTTTTCATAGATTTCACGCGAAAAGAAGAACCTAATACCAAATAGGGTAAATCACGTCAGAATACTAAAAAATTGATACTAATGAACATCCCAGATTTTAGACGACAATTACGAGTTGCGGCAAAATTTATTATAAATAATAGGGTAGGTTATTTTGTTATAACAAGTTATGATTAAGTATAAGTTTTTATAAGCTGAACAAAAAACTCTTATCTCTAACTATCATAAAGAAAATGGAGTGTATTAAATGCGTAAGTTCTTCAAACCCAATACAGAAGCATCCAAAGCATTATTGACCACAGAGAAATCTTGTTCAGAAAAGGATCATAATCTTAAAAAAAATAAAAAGACAAAAAGTCTTTCTCCTTCATCTTTTTTTTTGAACCCTTTTAATAACGCGGAATCACCTCGAGCTAGCGTAAATTGCAATACCCCCCCTTTAAACTATCTGTCAACAGTGTCTGAATATTACAAAGAATATATAGAGTATATTGAAATTATAATAAAAGAAGAAAAGCAAAAACTGCTAAGACCGATTAGAAAAGTCAAAAGCTTTCAGTCACTTATTCCGTTTGGTTCTTTTGAAAAAAAGACTGGTTCTGTCGAGCCAATTGAACAAGATAAGGTAAGAGAACATATTGTTATCAAATTTAAAAATCCAACTCAACTCAGTAAGACAGAGTTTTCTAATATTACCTTTGATATAAAGATGATCCATAAAGGGCAAATAGGTCAAGACTATAAAATTGTTATTGAAGATCATGAGCAAATTTCGCATTTAGATTTCACAGAAATTAATACCAAGGGTTTTATTACTGTATCAGGCGAACAGCTTAGTAATGTTGCGAAAAATAGTTTACCTGGAAGTACTATCGGTTTATAACTCCCTAGCTATTTATAACTACCTCCCAATAAATCTGCATGAACTTAAGCTGCCCAAGCTTCGCTCCTTTGCTAACTTGTTCTTTTCTAACCGCTGTTGTTTATAATCCTTTAATTTAAGGATAAACTAGTTGTGGAAAGAATAATCGAATCGGCTTTATCAGGAGGGAAAGATGAAAAAGTTCGCTTTATTAGCTTTGAGTTTCATGTTAACCAATACTTATGCCTTTAACTGTATGGGTGATTGTCAGCTTGGTAAACAGACCGTGGATTTTGTTAATAGCGCATCTAACTTAACTTTAAATCAAACCACGGTTATGGGCGATGTGCATGTGGCTGGTAAGTTGCAAGCTACTGCTGTTAAGTTAAAGAACTTAGCCGCGGCAGGTAAAACCGATCTGGATAATACCATCGTTGAAAACGATGCCAAGATTGCCGGTAAGTTAACGGCTCATGGCAGTACGTTTAATGGCGATGTTTTCTTGGCGGCTAAGGCCAGTTTCAGTAATTCCAAGCTTAACAAGCAGTTGAATACCACGGGTAAAACCGAGCTCATTAATTCAAGAGTGAGAGGTAAGACCAAATCGGCGGGTGTTTTAGTGGCTAAACGCAGTATCTTTGATAGTTCAGTGAAACTTGCGGGTGACAACGCTATTTTCAGTAATACCCAGTTAAACAGTGATTTGATAGTTGAATCAAAAGATAAAACTCCAACCATAGAAATGATTTGCGGCAGTACGGTTAAGGGGCAGATTAGTTTTGAGGGTGAGCCTGGCATTGTAAAGACTGAGCAGACTAGCAAAGCTAAATTTAAAATAAAAAATGGTAGGCTAGAGAAAATTACTGAAGTCACTTGTTCCGACTAACTACTCTAAGCTCATGTTAATGCATGAGCTTTTCATTGTTTTAAAAAGGCGTTTGCTATGAATTATACTGTTGTGACAAAACCCGCGTTTAAACTGATTGGGGTTAAAATCCGTACTTCCAATCAAGCCTTTATGCAAGAAGTACCTCCTTTATGGAAACACTTTGAGGAGGGAAGGTTAGCTGAACAAATTCCCAATCGGCTAGATGACATGCTGATAATTTTGTACTCAGAATATGAAGCGGATTATACCCAGCCCTTTAGTTATACGATGGGTTGCCGAGTGGACCAACTTGAGGCGATTCCTGCGGGTATGGTTGGCATTGAAATACCCAAGGCACACTATGCCGTATACACGGCAAAGGGTGAAATGCCAGATTGTATGGTGCAAACCTGGCAACAGATTTGGCAAGATGATGCCAAGCTAAAGCGTAGCTATCGCTATGATTTTGAGGTTTATTCAAAAACTGCCCAAGCTAAAAAAACCGTGGAAATACCCATTTATATTGGTATTTAAGACTTATTCTTGCCAAGAGACCTAGTTCCACTCAAGAACGGTTTTTTGGTCGGTGTCTATAAAGCCAGTAATGCGCAAATCGAGGGTTGCCACCTTATCAGCTCTAAGCAAATACATCCAGGCAGTTTGAGGCTGAGCGCCGAGTTCTACAAGCTGCCTCTGATAAAGCTTGCCATTTTCCTCTAGCTCATCAAGCCTTTGTAAACAAGTTTGGCTAACCTTATATAATTCGCCTTTAATGGCGGCATGGCCATTGGGTAAAGCGGCGGGGTAATCACCCAGTGAGATTAAACTGTAAGCGGCCCTTGTGGTCCGGGTAAACTGGATAAGTTGGCCGTCTGTTAAATAGTGGTGGTTCGCTTGGCCTTGTTTTAAACTACCATAAACAAAAATCAAAGGTGACGTATCAGACATGGTGTTACAGCTTAGTATTAATACACCTGTCTATTTAAGCATAACCTAGTTTCAGAGTCATGGCTTTTAGCGAGCAAGCTGAGAGGTAAACCAGCGGGATAAGCCCAAGATTATCAATTTTATTTACAGCATAGGCTAGGTTAATAAGGAAGAGCTTGCATTCTAATCAACTCCTCAGCATAATGAGACTTGGCTTAATTAAGAGGTGAATCATGAATAAAAAATTACTAGTTGCCTTAGCAGTTGCTTCAGTTGCGGTTAGCAGTGCTTCTTTTGCTGACGTGAATAGAACCGGTTTTTATGTGGGAGCACAAGGCGGTGTTTCTCGTGCTAACGACGGCGATTATATCAAGAATTATACCGAGAAGTTTGACAGTTATGAGTGGAAACAAGGTGGGTTCGGTTGGCGCGCCTTGGCCGGTTATCAAATCAATAATTACTTTGCCATTGAAGGCGGTTATACCGGTTTTGCCAAGAACACCTATAGAACTCCTTTATATGATATCGATCACAAAACCTCGGCTTGGGATTTAGTGGGTAAGGCGATTCTGCCAATCAGCAATAGTAATTTTGATGTTTATGCTAAAGCCGGTGCCGCGTATCAAAAAACCCAATACGATGGTGTTGTCTTAACCGTAAATCCAGACTTTGATTCCAATAGTGAAATTAGGCCTATAGCAGGAATTGGCGCAGGCTATCACTTTGCCAATGGCTTAGGCATGGATATTTCCTGGACGCGTGTGTTTGGCAGAGGCACAACCACCAATCCAAATGATCCTGCTCAACCAAAATCAGACCTAATTGCCTTAGGTTTAAGCTACACCTTTCAACAGTGGGCTTAATGTTTAAAAAACTGAGGACAGCTTGTCCTCAGTTTCCTACACTTTAGCCGCTTAGGGCTAAAAATCTATCAATTTTATACGTATGATCGTCTGAGCTAGATAAGGCTTGAGTATTGATATACTAAAGCACTTTTGACCAAATGGCGGAGCTATAAAATACTGACAGAATTCTATGACTCATAAAACGCTTTCTCTAACGCCCACTCTTTATGAATATATCTTAGCTACTGCCGACAGAGAACCCGCAGGTTTTAAAGAGGTGCGTGCGCAAACCGCAGTTTTAAAGCAGGCTAAAATGCAAATTGCTCCCGAACAGGGTCAATTCATGGCTTTGCTGGTTAAATTGCTCAAGGCTAAAAATGCTCTAGAAATCGGTGTTTTCACCGGTTATAGTGGTTTATGGATTGCAAGTAGCTTACCGCCAGATGGAAAGTTAGTGGCCTGTGAAATTAATGAAACTTGGGCCAATATGGCTCTCGCCAATTGGCAACAGTTAAAGCTCGAGGATAAGATCGATTTGCGCCTGGGGCCAGCCTTAACCAGCCTAAATCAATTACTTGTCGAGCGAGGAGCCAATAGTTTTGATTTTATTTTTATTGACGCCGATAAAGAAAATCAAGCGGTTTATTATGAGCTTGCATTAGAGCTATTGGTACCCGGGGGAATGATTGTGCTTGATAATAGCTTGTGGTACGGTAAAGTAGCAGATTTAGCGATAAATGATAAAACCACCGTAGCTATTCGTGAACTCAATGCTAAATTACGCGATGATGCCAGGGTCGATATCAGTTTGATCGCCGTTGGCGATGGTTTAATGTTAGCAAGGAAAAAATAGACGCATGCATTCACAACGACGCTTGGGCATTTTACCCTTGCTAATTTATTTATTAGCTGCCTCATTTTATTTATATGAGTTCATGCTGCAAATAGCCCCAGGCGTGATGACTCATGAATTAATGCGAGATTTTAATATTCAAGCGGCTGGACTCGGTGTTATTTCTGCATTTTTTTATTATGCTTATACTCCCATGCAATTGCCCGCAGGCTTATTTTATGACCGCTATGGCCCCCGTGCCTTAATAACCGTGGCTACCTTGATTTGTGCAAGTGGGGCCTTGCTATTTGCGCTAACCAAGATTACCTATGTAGCGGCCATGGGACGGTTTTTAATGGGAATAGGTTCGGCCTTTGCCTTTATAGGCATCTTAATCATCGTTGCCAATTGGTTTCCTCCTCGTTATTTTGCCCTGTTTGCCGGCCTAACCCAGTTAATGGGTTCCATTGGAGCGATTGTCGGTGAAACACCTCTGGCCCTAGCCGTTGCTAAATTTGGCTGGCAAACAACCTTGTTGATTGTGGCAGGAATAGGTTTTGGTTTGGCACTATGCATTTGGCTTATCGTCCGAGATAGTCCAAGCCAGGTGCCAGCGCTTCATACCGATGCTAATATCAGTATTTTGAACTCGCTTAAGCAACTCCTTTTTAAGCCGCAGACATGGGTTATTGCCGTATATTCCTTTACCATTTGGGCTCCTATCACGGTCTTTGCTGCACTTTGGGGCGTGCCCTATCTGATGGCAAGATTTAATAGTTCAGCTGCCATGGCAGCAAGTGCTATTACCATGATCTGGGTGGGAATAGGCATAGGTAGTCCCTTTGCCGGCTGGTTTTCAGATAAAATAGGCCGTAGGAATTTACCGTTAGCTATCTGTGCATTATTGGGTGTCATTGCTTCGCTAGCAATTTTATTTCTTCCTCAGCTTAGCTTGGGCATTATTTACTTGCTGTTATTTCTATTCGGTTTTGCTGCTGGAGGCCAGGCATTGATTTTTGCCGTGGTCAAAGATATTAATCCTCCGGGGATCGTGGGTACAGCCATAGGTTTTAATAATATGTGTGTAGTTGCAGGCGGTGCTCTATTTCAACCTCTAGTAGGCTATGTGCTTCATCAGGCTTGGAGTGGAAAGCTTAACCAGGGCATCCCCGTTTATCTGGCCCAAGATTATCAACGTGCACTATTGTTAATTCCCTTGTGCTTTATAGTGGCCTGGTTGGTTAGTGGGTTATGCTTAAAGGAAACCCATTGTAGAGCTCAGTATTAAGGGTATTAGCAAAGTCCATGCAGGATATAAAATTATCTAAATACGCTATCATTATCTTTGGCTTGGCTGCAAGTTTCTATTTGTATGAATTTATCTTACAAATTTCGCCCAGTGTAATGACGCATTCATTAATGCGGGATTTAAAACTAAATAGTCTAGGGTTGGGTCTACTCTCATCGTTTTATTATTATACTTACACGCCCTGTCAATTAATTGCAGGCATAGCCATCGATCGCTTTGGCCCGCGTCTAGTGCTAAGCTTGGCGGTTTTAGTCTGTGCCATAGGGGCTGTATTCTTCGGCACGGCGCAAGATTTTTTTCTGGCAGGATTAGGGCGTCTTTTAATAGGCGCAGGTTCAGCCTTTGCCTTTGTTGGCACTTTAGTGCTAATAACTCGCTGGTTTCCCGCAACTTATTTTGCTTTTTTAGTAGGGCTTGCTCAATTTATGGGCTCAATGGGCGCTATCATAGGGGCAGCTCCTTTGGCCAAGGTGGTAGATATTTTCAGTTGGCGCTCAAGCTTAATAGGGCTTGGGAGCATGGGATTTTTCCTGGGTTTATTGCTTTGGAGCGTTATACGTAACTGGCCTAAAAGGCAAATGGCAGAAAAATTATCTCAAAAAAAAGCCAGTATTCGGCATAATTTGGGGCGAGTGTTTGCTAAAACCTCTACCTGGATAGTCGGGGCCTATGCTTTCTTAGTCTGGGCACCTATCACCATTTTTGCTGGGCTATGGGGAATACCCTTTTTAGCTAAAGCCTATGGCATAACTTCAACCCAAGCAGGTGCCGCCATTTCAATGGTCTGGTTGGGAGTCGCCATAGGCTGCCCCATTTTAGGTTGGTGGTCAGATGTGAGTCGCCGCCGTAAGCCCGCTATGTTAACTTGTGCATTATTTGGTATAGTAGCAACGGTTTTATTGATATTCGTTCCGCTACCCTTGCCACTTTGTTATCTTTGTTTAGGTCTATTTGGTGTTGCAGCAGCCGGGCAATCGGTGAGTTTTGGCGTGGTAAGAGATCTAAATTCAGTTGAGGTGGTAGGCACAGCAATAGGCTTTAATAACATGGCCATTGTAGCCGGCGGAGCATTGTTTCAACCTTTAGTTGGATGGTTGCTAGATATCCAGTGGCAAGGCGACATAATTGATAACCTTCCCTATTATAGCCTAGCTAATTATCGATATGCCTTAAGTGTATTGCCTCTGTGCTATATCTTGGCGTTAGTGATTCAAATTAGCTTGCTAAAAGAGTCTTATAAGGTGGAAAATTCCTAAGACAAGAGTACCTTGAGTTAATGAAAAAAGATGGTGTAATCAATGAACTTAAATTTTTTAGATTTTGAACAACCCATAGCTGAACTTGAAGCTAAAATTGAAGAGTTACGTCATGTGACGCATGATAAGGAAGTTAATTTAACTGAAGAAATTAAACGCTTAGAGCGCAAAAGTCGTGATTTAACTAAATCTATTTTTAGTAATTTAACCTCCTGGCAAGTGGCGCAACTGGCTCGTCATCCGCAACGTCCTCACACCTTGGATTACATCAAGGCAATTTTTACTGAATTTGACGAACTGCACGGCGATCGCATGCTTTCCGACGGACCTGCTTTGGTAGGGGGTATTGCCCGTTTTGAGAATCAGCCAGTATTAGTACTAGGACATGAAAAGGGTAGGACCACCAAAGAGAAGGTAAGGCGCAATTTTGGTATGGCTCGCCCAGAGGAATATAAAAAGGCCTTGAGGCTGATGAAGCTAGCCGAAAAATTTAAATTACCCGTTTTCTCTTTTATTGATACGGCAGGTGCTTATCCCGGTATTGGTGCAGAAGAACGCAACCAGAGTGAGGCCATTGCTCGTAATCTTGCCGAAATGTCAGGCTTAAAAACACCCATCATCTGTACTGTCATCGGTGAGGGAGGCTCGGGAGGTGCATTAGCCATAGGGGTGGCCGATAGAATTTTAATGTTAGAATATAGCATTTACTCGGTTATTTCTCCCGAAGGCTGTGCGTCGATTTTATGGCGAAGTGCTGAAAAGGCTGCTGACGCAGCAGAGGCTATGGGGATCACCGCAAAGCGTTTAAAAGAGCTTAATTTAATTGACGAAGTGATCAATGAGCCCTTGGGAGGTGCTCACCGTAATCCTGAGCATATGGCTGAACAATTAAGGCACAGCTTAGCTAATCACTTGGCGCAATTACAACAAAAATCCGTTTCAGACCTCTTAGAAACCCGTTATCAAAAGTACATGGCGATTGGGGCTTGATACAATTATTCAACATAGTGCAAGAACAGCTTGCACTATGTGCGCAAGATAAAACCTTTTATCTAGGCTACAGCGGTGGCCTAGACTCACACGTTCTACTGCATATTTTACGGCAATTAGGCGTTAACTTGCAGGCGGTCTATATAGACCATGGCTTGAGTCCGCAGGCTAAACATTGGCAAAATCATTGTGCTGAGGTTTGCCGGCAGCTAGGAGTTGCATTTCAAGCTCATAGTGTAGATGCCAGGGCAGGTAAGGGTGAAAGTCCCGAGGCTGCCGCTCGCATCGCACGTTATCAGGTTTTTTCCAGGCTATTAGCTGCGGGTGATTATCTCCTTACCGCTCACCATCAAGACGATCAGGCTGAGACTCTGTTGTTGCAAATGTGTCGCGGCGCTGGCAATAAGGGCTTAGCTTGCATGCCGGTGCTAAAACCTTTTGCCAATGGTTATCATTTACGACCTTTACTGGCTAGCACTCGTGATGAGCTTGTGGCCTATGCAAGGGCGGAAAATTTAGTCTGGATAGAAGACGAAAGCAATTCGAGTATTCAATTTGATAGAAACTTCTTGCGGCATCAAATTATACCTCTACTGAAAGAACGCTGGCCTGCAATGGTGGCTAATTTAGCGCGAGTTGCCAGCCATAATGCAGAGGCAGATAGGGTGCAGACCTGGTTTGCGTTGCGGGAATTGGCAAGTCTTGCGGGAAGCCAACCCCATACCATTGCGATCAAGAAATTAAAAAATTATCCGCACATTATCCAAAAATTGTTATTGCGTAATTGGTTTGCCCAAAATCACTGGGCTCTGCCAAGTCAAGGGCAACTAGAGCGAATTTTAAATGATGTCGTTTACAGTCGGCCCGACGCTAATCCCTCTTTCAGTTGGCAGGGACAGCAACTTAAACGCTATAGGGATGATCTGTATCTTGTAAAGGCTTTAAGCATCGATACACGTGAGCTTAAAATTGTTTGGGATGTAAAGGCCGATCTATGCTTACCGCATTCTCTGGGACACTTGCGGGCAAGGCTTGTCCAGGGCCTGGGGCTTGATCCAGAACAGTTGCAAGGCAAAACGGCATCAATTCGATTTCGCCAGGGTGGAGAGCGTTGTCAACCGGTGGGTAGAATAGGTTCTCATCCCCTTAAAAAACTGTTGCAAGAATGGCAAGTGCCACCTTGGCAGCGTGAACTTATTCCCTTATTGTATTTAGACGAGCACTTGGCTATGGTAATCGGTTTTTGCGTCTGTCTACCCTTCGCTAAGGACGAGCCAAATGCCATGAGTATACAAATAGATTGGCTAGGATCTTAAGCATGCAAGAATATACTTTTATAGCGGGAGTTGACGAGGCGGGCTGTGGGCCTTTGGCAGGTCCTGTGATAGCTGCCGCGGTTATTTTAGATCCCAATAAACCCATACAGGGTTTGGCCGACTCTAAAAAGCTCTCGGAAAAGCGTCGTTTGGCATTGGTACCTATCATAAAACAACAGGCTTTAGCATTTGCCATAAGTCGGGCTGAGGTTGAGGAAATAGATACCCTGAATATTTTGCAGGCCAGGCTTTTAGCCATGAAACGTGCCGTGGAAGCCTTAGCGATTTTTCCAGAGCTCGCCTTGATCGACGGCAATTTTTGTCCTGAAGTGATGTGTAAAACCCAGGCTATAGTAGGGGGAGACAGCACTATAATGGCTATAAGCGCAGCCTCTATTTTAGCCAAGGTAACTCGTGATGAGGAAATGCAGTCTTTAGAGGCTATCTATCCGGGGTATGGATTTGCAAAGCACAAGGGTTATCCCACCAAAGAGCATCTTTTGGCCCTGCAAACCTTAGGCGTTTCACCCATTCACCGTCGCTCTTTTGCGCCCGTAAAAATGCTCTGTTAACTAAATATGCTATGAGCGATAAAAGTTATGAGTTTATATTTTAAACCCAATTATCAATAAGCTTTGCCAGCTTAGTTGACCCAATAAATACTCTCGTTTGCGAATGGTTTCCATCAACTTTTTTACCCTTCATACACTTAAAATTTAGCCTCTGAATTTAAGATATATGGGGAGTTTTCTACAACCCTTTGTGTTTAGAGTAAAATTGGGCAAGCTCATGGAAAAAGTTAAAACCTATACTAAGCTAAAACTATAATACAAATAAAATTATGGGAATGACATATGGACATCATTAATCGCAAAAATAATCAGAAGAGCTTCGGATTACATCTTACTCTTGACTTATATAAGTGTGCTCAAGATAAGTTAGCAGACATAGATTATTGCTTTAAGGCACTCTATGAATTACCTAATCTTATCAATATGCACATACTTTTACCACCCATTATTACTCACGCTGATTCCAATGAGCTAGACGGAGGAACGGATCCTGGCGGTTTTTCAGGTTTTGTAATGATAAAAGAATCTCATATAAGTCTGCATACCTTTATCAAGCGGGGCTTTGTTAGTATTGACGCCTATTCTTGTAAGCAGTTCGATGTGGATTTTGTCATTAACTATTTTAAAAATATTTTTAAAGCGCAAGACACCGAAATACATATTGTTGTGCGCGGCAAAAAATATCCAAATCATAATATTTATTAAGGAATCTTAGAAATGGAAACTAAAATTTTTAATGGAAATAATATTCCGGCAACTATTGTTGATGAATTAATTCAATTATCTACAGAAACATTCAATCAACATCGATCGCCTATACCACTCGCTAGATCAGCATCTGAACTCAAAGATGTTTTAACTAATCCTGACACAGCTATAATTACAGTTTATGATGACGATCAATTAATAGGCTTTACTGATGTATTTCCTACTTGTAATCAAGCGGCTGATAAATTAATGCCTTGGATTGATTTTAGTTTTTATAGAAATGAATTAAAGGGACTCCCATGGTTTATTAGCGCAATTGTTATAAAACAGACAGAACAAAATAAAAAGTGCGGAAAATTTCTTCTGGAGGCTATAAAGAATTGGCGAGATCAGAATAAAATTGGCATTATATCTTTTGATTGTAATACTTTTTACTCTGGTTTTTTACCACAGGTGATTGCGCAGATAGGTGGTCCTGAGCTACTTTTTCCTGATGTTTCCCTGGTCAAATTATTAGCATTAGCTGGAGAACAGGGATTACATGCTAACCCGGTCTGGTTTATGTGTCTTGATAAGATTCATTACGACCAAGTAAAAAATGTCTTTCTGGCATTAAAGAAATAATTTAGATATTAATCCCTAGGTGTAACTCCATAATTTGGTGATGCCCAAGGTTTTAAATCCAGCTTATTTTGTTCTGCAGTCATGTGTAAAACCCAGGCTATAGTAGGGGGAGACAGCACTATAATGGCTATAAGCGCAGCCTCTATTTTAGCCAAGGTAACTCGTGATGAAAAAATGCAGTCTTTAGAGGCTATTTATCCGGGGTATGGATTTGCAAAGCACAAGGACTATCCCACACTAAGGAGCATCTCTTAGCCCTGCAAACCTTAGGCGTTTCACCCATTCATAGACGCTCTTTTGCGCCCGTAAAAGCCCATTGCCAACTAACAACGGGCGGGAATATTCAGTAAGCTGATGATAGTCCCATCCTCTTTGATGGTTCAGCATGCTGAGCGTTTAAAAGTGACATTGTCTGTCTAAAAAGCCTAGTTTAAACCTAGCAGATTATGGCCTCTTTAGAATGCCTAGCGTTATTGAGGCTTAAACAAAATTTAGGTTAAATTAATTTGTTGCGCTGTAGTTTCTATGATTTGCTGAACCTCCTTATTTTTCCAGACAAGTTGATCATAAACATCAAGCGCTACTAAGGCGGGTGCTAATTCCTTAATTATTTTTCTAGCTTCTGCTTTTTCTGACAGACTGGCAGTTTCACAAGTTAATACTTTGGCATTTTGTATAGCAGCAGCAATAGTACCCTTTCTTACTTTTACCCCCTTAAAATAAGCATAATTTTGTGAGTCGTTAATAATATCGTCAGGTCTAACTGGGGTTACAGCTATTTTAGTTTGGTTTGACATGATAGAATCTCCTCTTGATTGATTGTTCAGTAAACATTTTAAGCATACCGTTGATTGAACGATCATTCAAATATTATTTTAGCGAGGATAAATTTTATGCTTAAACTTGATGTTCATCCAACTCAACAGCAGATCATGCAAGCCGCTTCACAGTTATTTATTGAGCAGGGGTTTTCTGCAACCTCAATCAGCCAAATTGCTAAACTAGCAGGAATCAACCAAAGTCTTATCTACCATCACTTTGCTAATAAAGCGGATTTATGGAAGGCTGTGAAAAGCTACCTATTAAAACAGGTAGTAGATTGGCAAGAAACAGAACTAAAATCGCAAGATTTACGCAGTTTTTTAAGCTACATTATCACTCGGCGTTTTAAGTTGTATAAAAATCATCCCGAGTTACTGCGCTTAATTCATTGGCAACGCTTAGAAGTAGATGGCGCCCAATTACAAGGTGGCAATATGGCATCTCCTGAGCATTGGGATGGCCTATGGCAGCAATGGCAGGAGCAGGGAGTCATTAAGCGTTCAATTCAGCCAAGAATGATTAGTCTGCTAATAGCCTCAGCTGTTACTGGGGCCTTAACCGATCAGCCAGGCTTATTCGAGCAGCCTAAACAAGCAGAGATGTATATTAATTTCTTGGTAGACGGCGTTTACACAGCCTTAACTCAAGCGGGTTAATAAAGCGGTAGTCTTATCCGCTTATTGCTTTAATGAGTTGGGCTGAAAAATTGCCATAAAAGTCGGTTCTTACTAGGTGCTATGGTTTTTCTGGCAAGTGGATTTTAACCTTCATTCAAATTCGGCTAAGGACTACTATGTTTTTTGTTCACGAGATGGTGTGCTTAGGGCTTTGTTGGTATACTATTTGTTAATAATGATAAAAGGCATATGGTTTTCAAATATAGCTTGTTTAAATAATTTTGTGGTCATAGCTAAACTCAGTTTACAGGAAACTATGTATCGTTTTTTAAGCTTGGTTATAATTAGCAGTTTGCTCGTGGCTTGTCAGCATAAAGTTGATGACGAGTGGCAGGGCTATGTGGAAGGGGAGTTTACCTATCTTGCCGCGCCTTTTGCAGGCACCTTACAAAATTTAACCGTGGAACGCGGTGCTCAGGTAAAGGCCGGAAATTTGCTGTTTAAGCTTGATCCTGAACCCGAGGTCTCCGATTTTCAACAGGCAGAACAGCAGCTGAACGAGGCCCAAGCCAATTTAAAATTGGCAGAATTGCGTTTAACAAGAGCTAAGCAATTGATAAAACATGATGCTGCCGCTCAAGACGCCCTCGACGAGGCGCAAACCACCTATAGCAGGCAATTGGCCTATTTAAAACAAGCCCAAGCAGTCCTCAATAAGGCCAAATGGTCCATGGGTCAAAAAGCAGCTACGGCTCCAATCGATGCCCTAGTATTCGATACCTTTTACCACAACGGTGAGCTAGTGGCGCAGGGACAGCCTGTGCTTGCCTTATTAGCACCTAGTCATATCCACGTCCTATTTTATGTGAGTGAATCTAAATTAGCTCTATTAGCCGTTGGGAAAAAACTTAAGCTGAACTGTGATGGCTGTAGCCAAGAGGTTGAGGCTCAAATTAGCTTCATTTCACCCAAGGCTGAGTATACACCACCGGTTATCTACAGTCGTGATAATAATCATAAGCTGCTGTTTAAAGTGGAGGCAAGGTTGCTTGGGGCCCATGAGCAACTACATCTTGGGCAACCTGTCTATGTAAAACTTAGCAAGCCATCATGAGTCACGATTTTGTTATAGATGTTCAAAATCTGAATAAAAGCTATAAAAATAAGCATGTGGTGAAAAATGTAAGCCTGCGCGTCAAACGGGGAGAAATTTTTGGCTTTTTAGGGCCAAATGGCAGTGGCAAAACCACGACCATTCGCATGCTTTGTGGTTTACTTACACCGGACTCGGGCAGCGGTCAGTGTTTAGGTTATGATATTCTAACTCAGGCTGAGCTCATTAAGCTGCGAGTAGGGTATATGACCCAGAAGTTTAGCTTTTATGAGGACCTCTCCATCAGAGAGAATTTAGAATTTGTGGCTCAGATCTACAATATGTCAAAACCTAAGCAGCGGGTTGCTGCCATGATCGAAAGGATGGGCTTTAAGCAGCGCCAAAATCAGCTAACGGGTACCTTATCGGGTGGCTGGAAACAGCGCGTGGCATTGGCGGCTTGCCTACTTCATGAGCCACAGTTATTGCTGTTAGATGAGCCTACCGCTGGAGTTGATCCCAAGGCTAGGCGCATCTTTTGGGATGAAATTCATGAGCTTAGAGAGCAGGGTATCACTACTCTAGTCAGTACCCATTATATGGATGAGGCGGAACGCTGTACCCAACTTGCCTATATTGCCTATGGTGATTTACTCGTGCACGGCACTACCCAAGAAGTGGTACAACAAGTGGCGCTACACACTTGGGAAGTAAGGGGCGAAAACTTAGCTAAACTCGCTAAGGAACTCAATCGTTTAGAGGCCGTAGAACAGGTGGTTCAATTTGGCGAGGTATTACATGTCAGTGGCAAAAATGCTGAGGACTTGATCGCCGCACTAAACCCTTGGCAAAATCAATATCAGTGGCGCCTCATTCCTACTGAGCTTGAAGATGCCTTTATTTATCTCGTCAGTCAGGCAAGAGATCAATGATAGAACTCTGGTTTTCATTTAAGCGCATGTTGGCTATCGTTAATAAGGAATTCATTCAAATGCGCCGCGATAGGGTAACCATTGGGATGGTTATCCTCATTCCCTTAATGCAGCTGATTTTGTTTGGTTATGCGATCAATATGGATCCCAAACACCTACCCACTGCTATCGTTTCTGCGGACAATGGTTCTTATAGTCGAAGTTTTTTACAAGCCATGCAAAATACCGGCTATTTCGCATTTAATTATCCCTTACAAACTGAAGCTCAGGCCAATTACTTGTTAAAGACAGGTCAAGTCCAATTCATAGTGACCATTCCCCCGCGCTTTAGTCACGACCTTGTGCGTGGCTTAAAGCCGGCGATCTTAGTTCAAGCCGATGCTACTGACCCGGCGGCGACCAGTAACGCCTTAGCCACAGTAAAAAATTTGAATTTATCGGCGCTTGAACACGACCTAACCGGGAGTTTGGGCCATTTGCAGGGGCAGGAGCCCAGTTACAGAGTTGAAACCCATGCCGTTTATAATCCACATGCCATTACCCAATACAATATTGTGCCTGGCCTATTAGGTGTGGTCTTAACCATGACCCTTGTTATCATGACTGCACTTACCATTACCAAGGAAAGAGAAAAGGGCACCATGGAGAACTTGCTGGCCATGCCGGCTCATCCGCTTGAGGTTATGTTGGGCAAATTGACACCCTATATTGCGGTGGGCTATGTGCAAGTTGCACTTATTCTGTTCTCGGCAAGATTTTTATTTCACGTTCCCATGCAGGGCAGTGTGATCTTATTGGCGATTTTATGTTTGCCCTTCATTGTAGCCAATCTGGCAGTTGGATTGACCTTTTCAACTTTAACCAACAATCAGTTACAAGCCGCACAGGCCACCATGTTTTTCTTTTTGCCATCGATATTACTCTCGGGATTTATGTTTCCCTTTAGAGGCATGCCAGAATGGGCTCAGTGGCTAGGCCAAATCTTACCGCTGACCCATTTTGTCAAGATCGTGAGGGGCATATTACTCAAGGGCAATGGCTTCATTGAGATTTGGCCCAATGTTTGGCCCATGCTAATTTTTTGTCTTGTGGTCATTTCCATGGCCCTATGGCGTTATAGACAAACTCTAGATTAAAAACTCCGTTAATATTTCCTTAAGCTTTTAGCTATATAGTAGTAAGAGCCAAATTATAATGTTAATGAGACCAATATGCATAATAAACAAGTACCTACTTCCCCGCGTAAAGATAATCCCGTGCTTTCACCACGCGCCAGTAAGGAAAAGACCGGTTTATTATCGCCACGAAGTTCCTCATTGTTTAGTAGCAAAAAAATAGCAAAACCAACTCCTGCCAATACAAAGCCCTTTCAAGTGTCGCAAGAAATGTTATATCCCCAAAGTTTAGCCAATGTATCGAGGCAAGATCTGTTGGACTTTGCGCAGAAATTAGGTGAAAAGGTTCATGTGGTGGAGCAGAAAGCCCTGGTGTCATCAGCTGATGAGATTTTGGCGTCGGCAGAAGATGAGTTAAGAATTGAGGACCTTGAGCTTGGCAAAAAGGCTGAATTACCCGAACACCACCGTTGGATGAGCTCATTTTATTCCGCCCCCTCGCAACTGAGTGAAACGAAAAGGGATCCTAATGCTCAATTTATGCGCAAAATGGTAAGACATAGCTTTATCATGGGCGAGTTACCCTTCGCTCTTTGTGCCATGGCCATCTTGGATTTAGTCTACATTTATAGTCAGCCAGGCTATTCACTTGAAATAGGTAGAAGTGATAAGGAACTGCAAGCCATGATCAGTTTCATTGCCAAAACCTTTGATATTTCCATTAAGAAAAAGGCTGAATCAGCGAGTTTAGATTTGCCACAAATTGATGAACCCAGCAACAAGAAAGCTTTAAGCAAAGGCAAAAAGGTAGAGGCTAAGGTTTTTGCGCTCAATATTGGTGCTGCAGATTTAAATAGTGAAGAAAAATTCAATGCCATTTGCAAGGCTTTTAATAGTATTGAGCCTATATCCAGGGATATCATGTTTAGTCAACTGGAACAAATGCGCTTGATCATCGCTGCAAACGCTTTGGGAACATTTACCGATCCAAACGTTAATCCCCAGTCCAAAAGAGCTCATTATACTAAGCGGGAGATTGAAAATTTAGTTTGGTTGCTGGATAAATTGGCAGAACAGCGATTTCCCTTTATAGAAAAATATGCTCTTGATGCCCGAACCATTATCGCGGGAATTGAGCCAGCTTCTCAACAATCCAGCTCATCGATCCCAAATCCTAATGGGCCATGACGCTCAACCATATCTGGGTTGCTTGAGCCTCAGCCCAAGTGATCCAGAGCCAATAGTTTATTGAAAGATGAGTAACAACTACCCCAGGGGTGATTTGCAAAAGCTTAAAAACAAGTTAACATAATCCCATTAGCCAATTCTGTATTATTATGTCACCGCGCTTTATTCACTTAAACCTACATACCGAATATTCATTGATCGATGGAATTGTCAGGGTAAAACCCCTGGTCAATAAGGTAGCTGAGCTTGGCATGCCTGCAGTTGCCATTACCGATCAAGCCAACATTTTTGCCGCGGTAAAATTTTATAAAACAGCGCTTGCTGCAGGAATTAAGCCCATCATTGGCGCCGATCTCTGGATAGCTAATGACCAAGATGAGCGTCAACCCTTTCGACTCATTGTCTTATGTCAGTCTAGCATCGGTTATCAAAATCTGGCTTGCTTGATAACTCGAGCCTATGCAGAAGGGCAGCAGCTAGGTGTCCCCTTGATCAATAGGGCGTGGTTGGAAGGTATGACCGATGGCTTGCTTGCACTTTCCGGTGGCCGGGCAGGTGACATCGGCCATGCGCTTATAGCCGGTCACTCTGAGCTAGCGGCTAGTCGGCTAGAGGATTGGTCTAGATTATTTCCCCAGCGCTTTTATCTTGAATTACAAAGGACTGGGCGTGAGCATGAAGAGATCTATCTACAGGCTAGTCTGGATCTAGCTCAGAGTAAGCAGGTACCTGTGGTTGCAACCAATGAGGTGCGCTTTATTCAGGTAAGTGATTTTGAGGCTCATGAGGCAAGAGTTTGCATTAACCAGGGTTGTCAACTTACCGATCCCAAGCGTAGCAAGCATTATTCACAACAACAATATCTGCGTTCGCCGGCTGAGATGATAGAGCTGTTTGCTGATATTCCGGAAGCCATTACCAATACGGTTGAAATTGCTAAACGTTGTAATCTACAGTTACGACTTGACGAATACTTCTTGCCTAATTTTCCGGTACCCGAAGGCATGACGGTTGAGACGTTTTTAGTCAATCAAGCCAAACAAGGTTTAGAGCAACGTTTAAGCCAACTATTTGACAGAACCTCGGCTGATTTTACCAGCCAACAAAAAACATATTACCAGCGTTTAGAGCTTGAGCTTGACGTGATCAACGCGATGGGATTTCCCGGTTACTTTCTGATCGTGGCGGATTTTATTCAGTGGGCCAAGCAAAATAACATTCCGGTTGGACCGGGTCGGGGCTCGGGCGCTGGTTCTTTGGTTGCCTATGCCTTACAAATCACCGATCTGGATCCCATCAAGTATGAATTGCTTTTCGAGCGATTTTTAAATCCGGAGCGGGTTTCTATGCCCGACTTTGACATAGACTTTTGCATGGATGGTCGTGACAGAGTCATAGACTACGTTGCGCAAAAATATGGCCGTGAGAGTGTAGCGCAGATCATTACCTATGGAAGTATGGCAGCTAAGGCGGTGGTGCGTGATGTGGGCAGGGTCTTAGGTCATCCCTATGGTTTTGTGGATAAAGTCGCCAAGTTGATTCCCTTTGAGATAGGAATGACTTTAGAAAAAGCCATGGCGCAAGAAGAGCAGCTGCGCCAACGCTATGCCGATGAAGAAGATGTAAAGGATCTAATTGATCTGGCCTTAAAATTAGAAGGCATTACCCGCAATGCGGGTAAACATGCGGGTGGGGTGGTTATTGCACCCTCTAAATTAACTGATTTTACGCCGTTATACTATGAAGATTTAGGCGCTAATCCTGTAACCCAGTTTGATAAGGATGACGTTGAGGCCATAGGCCTGGTGAAATTCGACTTTTTGGGGCTACGCACCTTAACCATCATAGACTGGGCCTTGCAAACTATCAATCTGCGCCAAGAGAGTCCCGTCGATATTACGACTATTCCCATGGATGATTCTGCAACCTTTGGCTTGCTAAAAGCTTGCAGCACGACAGCCGTGTTTCAGTTAGAATCCCGTGGCATGAAAGACCTTATCAAACGGCTTCAACCCGATTGCTTTGAAGACATCATTGCGTTGGTTGCACTGTTTAGACCGGGGCCCTTGCAATCAGGCATGGTAGACGATTTTATCAATCGTAAACATGGACGGGCAAAAATCGAATATACTCATCCGGCTTTGGAACCCATCCTCAAACCAACCTATGGCGTGATTTTATACCAAGAGCAGGTCATGCAGATTGCGCAGGTGTTAGCCGGCTATACTTTGGGTGGTGCCGATTTACTCCGACGGGCGATGGGTAAGAAAAAACCCGAAGAAATGGCCAAACAACGAAGTATCTTTGTTGAGGGATCTATCAATAATGGGGTTGCAGAGGAGACTGCAGGTTATATCTTTGACCTGATGGAAAAATTCGCGGGTTATGGTTTCAATAAATCACACTCCGCAGCCTATGCCTTGATCTCTTATCAAACAGCCTGGCTAAAAGCCCATTATCCTGCGGCCTTTATGGCGGCGGTTTTATCTTCCGATATGGATAATACCGATAAGGTGGTCATGTTTATCGAAGAATGCCGGCAAATGGGTTTGAACATTAAGCCACCCAGCATCAATTATAGTTATTATAAATTCACCGTTGCCGATGATAAGACGATTATTTATGGCCTAGGGGCCATTAAGGGTGTAGGTGAGGCAGCCATCGAAACGATTTTGCAAGTCAGAAAAGAAGGTATCTACAGCGATTTATTTGATCTCTGTTGTCGCGCCGATTCTCGAAAGGTCAATCGACGTTTGTTGGAAGCCTTAATAAGAGCTGGTGCCCTAGACGAGTTTGGTGTATCTCGAGCAAGTCTTATCGGAACATTGGCCAATGCTCTGCAGGTAGCCGAGCATCAAGCGCAGCTTGCTGCCAGTGGCCAAGGAGACCTATTTGGTCTAGTAGAGCCAAGCCAAGAGATAAGCTACGTTACTGTACCTGACTGGCAGGAAAGTGAGCGTTTAAGAGGCGAGAAGGAAACCTTAGGCTTATATTTAACGGGTCATCCCATTACCGAGCATGAGGCAACTTTACAGCAATTTATCAGTTATAGACTTGCAGACCTTAGGTTAGAAAAAAATCAATCCATTGTCATCGCGGGCTTAATTGTGGAAATGCGAATTCGGCGCACCAAGCGTGGGGATAAAATGGCGATCTTGACCCTTGATGATCGCAGTGCAAGAATGGAGCTGGCTATTTTTGCCGATACCTTTGAAACCTATCAAACCGTCATTGGGGTAGATAGGCTCATTGTGCTTGAGGGAGAAACCACGCTTGACCACTATACGGGAAATACACGCATCATTACCCGTAAAATCTTAACGGTAGCCCAAGCCCGAGAGCAGTATGCTAAAAGTTTAACCCTCATTTTGCATCAACAACAGCTCCAGGCACAATTTTGGCCTCGCTTACTCCAATTGCTCCAACCCTATAAAAATGGCAATTGCCGTTTAAAATTTATTTATAAGCGGCCTGAAGCCATAGCAACTCTTGTGAGTGGCGAGGAGTGGCAAATTCAACTCAAAGAAGACTTATTACTAAAACTTGACGAGTTGCTGGGTAAAGAACAACTGGCAATTGAGTATAAATAACTTGGCTGGATGCTTAACCCCGGCAGTCTGCAAAAACAATAAGCATTTTAGTACAAACAAATTCTTTAAAATGAGCACCACCTATTTCACTCTGGCAGGAAGCTAGATATAATAAATTTTTTTGCTGGAATATCCTCATGCCCGATAAATTAAAACAAGCCGCCTTGGATTATCATGCCTTGCCACGCCCCGGCAAGATCGATGTAAAACCTAGCAAGTCTGTCCAAACTGCCCGAGATTTGGCTTTGGCCTATAGTCCAGGAGTTGCTGAGCCGGTAAAGGAAATCGCCATCGCTGCAGAAAATGCCTATCGTTATACCGCTAAGGGTAATTTAGTGGCCGTTATTTCTAATGGTACGGCAATTTTAGGCTTGGGCAATTTAGGGGCTCTGGCAAGTAAACCGGTTATGGAGGGTAAGGGTGTTCTTTTTAAACGCTTTGCCGATATCGATGTGTTTGACATTGAAGTCAATACAGAAGATCCCCAAGAGTTCATTCGTACCGTGCACAATATAGCGCCTACTTTTGGTGGTATAAATTTAGAAGATATCAAGGCGCCAGAATGTTTTGAAATCGAGCAGGCCTTGATAAAACTTTGCGACATTCCGGTGTTTCACGATGACCAACATGGAACTGCAATTGTTACAGCGGCAGGTTTGTTAAATGCCTTGGAATTGCAGGGCAAGAGTTTGGAAAACGCGAAAATCGTTTGCCTCGGGGCAGGCGCGGCCGCAGTGGCTTCTATGCAGCTTCTATTAGCCATGGGTGCAGAACTGCAAAACATTTTCATGCTGGATAGAAAAGGGGTCATTCATGCCGAGCGTGATGACTTAAATGAGTATAAATTACCCTTTGCGCATATCACCCAAAAACGTAGCCTTAAGGACGCCTTAACCGATGCAGATGTTTTTATCGGTCTATCGGGCGCTAATCTATTAGAGGCCGAGCTTTTACAGTACATGGCACCTAAGCCGATTATTTTTGCCTGTTCAAATCCCGATCCTGAAATAAAACCTGAACTTGCCCATGCAGCGCGTAAAGACCTCATTATGGCAACGGGGCGCAGCGATTATCCCAATCAAATCAACAATGTGCTGGGATTTCCCTTTATTTTCCGAGGTGCGTTAGATGTACGGGCAAAGAGCATCAATTTAGAGATGAAAATTGCCGCAGTGCACGCCCTGGCAAATCTGGCTAAGCAACCGGTACCCAAAGAGGTTGTTGCAGCCTATGAGAATATCGATCATCTAGAATTTGGTCCCGAATACATTGTGCCAAAACCCATGGATCCACGTTTGATCACCGAGATTTCTGCAGCCGTAGCAAAAGCGGCCGTTGAGACAGGCGTTGCAAGAAAGGAATATCCTAGTTTCTATCCATTGCCTCCCATTGAAGTTGTATAAATGACACTCGCATGCCAGCCTCAAATGGCTGGCGAAAAACTGTTGTTGAATAATCAATTGGCTAATCTAATCCTAGCAAGTGGTTTGAATTAGCTAGGATTTAGCTTAAAATGAAGGTATTCCTATCCTTTGTCCTGTGAGCTTACAGCATGAGCAAAAAATTTGCCATTCATTCACCCTTTAAACCCTCCGGCGATCAACCCACGGCAATCGCGGGTTTAGTAGAAGGTTTGCAGGATGGTTTAGCAAACCAAATTTTATTGGGAGTCACGGGATCGGGTAAAACCTTTACCATGGCTCACGTCATAGCTCAAATGCAAAGACCTACGGTCATATTAGCGCATAATAAAACGCTGGCCGCCCAACTGTATGGCGAGATGAAGGAGTTTTTTCCCAAAAATGCCGTTGAATACTTTGTATCCTATTACGATTACTATCAGCCCGAGGCTTATGTGCCTTCTTCTGATACCTATATTGCCAAAGATGCGGCCGTCAATGAACACATAGAGCAGATGCGCCTGTCAGCGACTAAGGCCTTGATGGAACGTCCCGATGCCATCGTGGTTGCCACTGTTTCAGCCATTTATGGTTTGGGTGATCCAAAGTCATATATGAAAATGATGTTACACGTGAGTCGTGGTGACAAGCTGGAGCAGCGTTTTTTATTAAAACGCATGGCAGAAATACAATACACTCGCAATGACACCGTTTTGCAGCGAGGTACCTTTCGAGTGAGAGGCGATGTGATCGATATTTTTCCGGCAGAGTCTGAAAAAGAAGCCGTGCGAATTGAGTTATTCGATGAAGAAGTTGAAGCCTTGAGTTATTTTGACCCCTTGACCGGAGAGATTCTGCGCAATGTACCTCGCCTGACCATTTACCCTAAAACTCACTATGTCACACCTAGACAAACTTTGTTGGAAATGATAGATGCGGTTAAAATTGAGCTGCGTCAACGCTTGGACGAATTACATAGGGCCAATAAATTGGTTGAGGCTCAAAGGCTTGAGCAAAGGACGATCTACGATATTGAGATGATCATGGAGCTCGGTTATTGCTCAGGCATTGAAAATTACTCGCGTTATTTATCAGGACGCGCACCTGGGGATCCACCGCCGACCCTGTTTGACTATCTACCCGCTTCGGCATTGCTGATCATCGATGAGTCTCACGTTACCGTTCCGCAATTAGGAGCCATGTACAAAGGGGACAGGTCACGCAAGGAGACTCTGGTGGAGTATGGCTTTCGTCTACCTTCTGCCTTGGATAATCGACCCATGAAGTTTGAGGAATTTGAGCTAATTGCCCCTCAGACCATCCATGTTTCAGCAACGCCAGGCCCTTACGAAAAAGCTCATGCCGATGCCGTGCTAGAACAAGTGGTAAGGCCAACGGGGCTAATAGATCCTGAAGTTGAGATTCGACCTGTTTTAAGCCAAGTCGATGACGTATTGTCAGAGATCAACAAACGTGTTGCCATCAATGAACGAGTCTTGATCACTACCTTAACCAAACGTATGGCTGAAGATTTAAGCGAATATTTAGCTGAGCATGGGGTAAAAGTGCGTTATTTACACTCAGATATCGATACCGTGGAACGGGTTGAAATCATCCGTGACCTGCGCTTAGGTAAGTTCGATGCCTTGGTGGGTATCAATCTCTTGCGAGAGGGACTGGACATGCCAGAGGTATCATTGGTCGCGATTTTAGATGCGGATAAGGAAGGTTTTTTAAGGGGAGAAACTGCACTGATTCAAACCATAGGTCGAGCTGCTCGCAATATCAATGGTAAGGCAATTCTCTATGCCGATAAAATAACCGGCTCCATGCAGCGTGCCATTGCCGAAACTGAAAGGCGGCGTGCTAAGCAAATCGCCTATAATGAACAGCACGGTATTAAACCCATGGGGATTAAAAAAGCCATCCGTGATATTTTGGAAGGCGCTTATAGTAATGCGGTTAAGCAAAAGCAGCTTAAGGTAGCGGAGCGACCCGGGGAATATAAGAGCTTAAGGCCCGAGCAACTGACCTTAAAAATCCAGCAACTTGAAGATCAAATGTACCAACATGCCAGTAATTTGGAGTTTGAGCAAGCCGCGCAACTGCGTGACCAGGTTAATTCCTTGAAAGAGCAGTTGCTTAAGGTGTGAGCTTATAAAATAAAATTCAGTCTATTCTGACAGTAAGCCTCTGATTGAGCGGGACTCGCCGTCTTAATTTTAAAATTTAACTCATGGATTTTGGCTAAGCTTAAAAACGAGGAGCACTGCCTCACGAGATTAAGCTGAAAATCTAAACTAGCTCTAGCGAGACTTAAGGTTTTATGAGGTCGTCAGGGTTTTTCAACTAACCCGATAAATTTGTTTAAGTATTTTAAGTGAGGGTTTGCCTTGGCGCATGGATTTCATGGGATCTATGATCACCTGGCCATTGAGTGCCTCACGGCCCAACAGCATTCTAAAGGCGAGGGGATCGCGGTTGGATAGGGTGATTTCAATATCCCAGCGTCTATCGCCAAGAATCAAGGGTGTTTTAATCACATAGCGAAGCTCTTTATGGCCACCGGAATTCATCACCACTCTTTCATCTATGACCTCGGCAACGCAGGTTTTATAAACGTCTCTATTGCGCTGTAATGGGTAGACGGAAAATGCAACAAGCTGGATACCCTCTTGTTGAAAGGGCTTGATATTAAAGGCATGTAAAGCCGATGTCTTTGCGCCGGTATCTATTTTTGCCTTTATGGCCGGTAAACCAAGGTTAGGTAAAGAACACCATTCTTCCCAGCCAATGAGTAGCTTGTTACGTTGTTGGCCTTGAATGATAGGCGATGGTATTGCCAAGTCGTTCATTAGGATATTCCAATCAAATATAGGCTGAGTATAGACTGCTAATAAAAACTTTCAACAGGATTTTTTATAAACTAGGCTCCTTAAATACTGTAATTTGGTTTTTACCATTGATTTTACTTAAATACATGGCCTCATCGGCCTTTTTAATCAACTGCTGCGGATCATCACCATTCAAGGGAAAGCATGCAATACCAATACTCGCAGTATTTTGAATTTGCTGATGGTCAATTTTTAAAGGTTGTGCTAGCAATTGAGTACGAATACGTTCTGCAACGGTCATTGCCTGAGCCTTACCGGTGTTGACAAGTAAGATAATAAATTCGTCGCCTCCGTAACGAGCCGCTATATCAGATCCCCTAAGACTACTGGTGATAACCTCAGCAATATGGCGGATTAAGGCATCGCCTGCAGGATGGCCATAGTGATCGTTGACCATTTTTAGGTTGTCGGAATCTATCATGAGTAGGGAAAACTCACGTTGATAACGCTTAGCCTGAATAACATGGCGCCCGAACATGATTTTAAAGGCACGCATATTGATAAGCCCGGTAAGCTCATCACTTTCGGATAACATGCGGATCTTATTTTTTGCAGCCTGAATATCGGTGGCAAGGCTTGTCGTTAAATAGGCTACTAGCCAAAAGGGAAATAATTTTGCTACCAGATGGCTGCCAAAACCTCCGGTATAGATTTTATTAGTAAGTCCAAGATAGCTGAGATAGAGATAACAGGCTGAGATCAAGCCTACTTGCAATAAGGTAGTGGTCTTACCCAGGGTTAAGGCACTGATGACAATGGCCAACAGATAAAGATTTACTAAGGGACTATCAACCTTACCGGTAGCCCATAAGATGCCGGTAATAAATAGGATCATGACCCAGCTTTCACTGGCCAATTTCCACGGGGTATAGATTTTATGCAAACCCAGATAATGAAATACGATGACAAATAAGGTATAGGCCATGGTGGAAAATACCAATTCTGGCCTATATTTTATGATGGCAGCGGGTGCCACTAAATAAAGAATGACCACCGTTATCAAGAGAAAATGAATCTCGACTATGGTACGTGAAAAATCGCGTAATTCCGTTTTTTCTAGGCTTAGTGCGGTTGATAAGACTGGTTCCATAATATCATGCTTTGAACTTTAATAACTAAAATATAGCAAATGCCATGCAATATGCCATGCATCTAACAAATAAATTTATCCAAAATAAGCTTGCCATGGGTCAGAGACATTGATTTTTAAAGTGGTAATTTAGCTTATTGACGCTATAATGCTAAATAATTCTTTATATCCTTATCCTGGAAATCTCGACATACAAAGGAGATGTATTTTGCGCAAGCTCGTACTTACAGCAGTTAGTTTATCCTTAGTTCCTGGTTGCTTATTGGCACTAGGTTTAGGCCAACTTCAAGTACAATCAAGTTTATATCAGCCACTACAGGCTCGCATTCCCTTGGTATTAAGCGCGGATGAACCTTTGGGTGAAATTAAAATTAAGCTTGCCAGTGAGCTTGAGTTTGCTCAGCAGCATATTCCTCGCCCCGCATATTTAACCCAATTACAATTTAAAGCCCTTGCGATCGATGATAAGCCCTTTGTTCAAATAACGACTCAGGATGAGGTTGTTGAACCTGCCATGAATTTTTTGCTAGAAGTTGAGGCACCTACTGGTAAATACATCAATGCTTATACGGTCTTATTAGATCCCAATAATAATTCCCCAGGAACTGAGATAAGCTATGGCCCGGTAAGGGCTGATGAAATGCTATGGGATATTGCTGCAAAATTAAAACCTGCTCATGAAGCCAGTTTAACTCAAACCATTGCCGCCTTGTTTTTAAAGAACCCGCAAGCTTTTGCTCATGGTAATTTAAATGGTTTGAAGGTCGGTCAACAGCTACAGATTCCAAGCCCAGCTGAAATCAAAGCGCTTTCTCAACAGCAAGCTTTGGCGCTCATTGAGGAACATCGCAGCGCTTGGCAGGACAAGGTAAAAGAGCCTCAAACTATTTCCGCTCTGTCTTCATCTTCCCAGGGGCTTGAACCAGGAAAGGAACAGCCTAAGAGTTCCGAGCAAAATACGCTGACCTCTGGGGCTAAGATGCCTTTGAATATCGAACAAGATTTAGCTCAAACCCAGCAAGCTTATGCTGAATTAAAACAAGCTCATGCACAACTTGAGAGCCAATTGGGAGATTTGAAGCTTAAAAATACGCAGTTAGCAACTGAAATGCAGGCAAAAACAGGCCAAGTTGTTGAGCTGCAGACAAAGGTCAATGAATTAAGCCAAACTCTCAAATCAAAATCTAACGCATGGGGATTAAGTAAATGGCTAATGGGCTTATTTGCATTAGCTGGACTGGCATTTGCCTTGCTGAAAATACGCAATAAATCCATGGATAGAAAAACTGCTGCCTTGCAGTTTAATTGGTCAAATCTAAAGGAAAACCTAAATTCTTTTTTAAACAAGCTTAAGCAAAAAGCTTCGCCACCAGAGACCGTAGTTGAACCACAAATGTCTGCCTCTGTCAGCAACGATGTTGCTCAGCTTTCAGAGTCAAACTATAATTATGCGGAACGGCCAGTTGATTTTAATGCCACAACGACCCAAACATCATCCGCCATTGAGCCCTTAGAAGAAGCTGGCATTTATTTTGTCTATGGGCGCTATGAGCAAGCTGAAAAGGTTTTGTTGAGTGCTTTAGAAAAGCAACCCGAACGGCAAGATTTACAGCAAAAATTGCTGGAAGTTTATGCGGCAAAAGATGATAGAGCTGCTTTCGAATACTTTGCAGATCAAATTCGTCTTAACCATCCCACCCATGAGCTTGAATTCTTAGCCTTTATTCATGACCTGTACCATAAGACTTGGCCAGAGCAGCAACAAGCGGCCACGGTAGAAGATTCAACACCTCTTGCAGATACTGCCTCCTCAGTGGAAGTTGAGTCTGGGGCTAATGAAATACGCGAGCAGGTTGAAGTAAATTCATTCCAAAAGCCTTCACCCATGATAGAACTTGCGGATGAGGATTTGGTAACCACTAAATTGGAAATGGCGCGTTCGTGTATAGAGATAGGTGCTGTTACCGATGCCAAAAAATTGTTACAGGAAGTACAAAAAATGGGTGACGCTACTCAGCGCAGTGAGGCTGAACGTTTATTACAAAAAATAACCAGCTAGGGTCAAGATCTCAATGAGTTTAGCATGCGAATTAGCCTAGGGATTAGCTATAATGGTAGTCAGTTCCACGGTTGGCAGCGTCAAGTTGGGCTTAGGACGGTACAGCAAGAGCTGGAAACCGCTCTCAGCAAAATAGCCGCCACTCCCATTTCTATCATTTGTGCAGGTCGAACCGATGCAGGTGTGCATGCCAGTGGCCAGGTCATTCATTTTGACAGTGATGTAAATCGCAATGAGTTTGCTTGGCACAGGGGAACAAATAGCTATTTACCCGCTGATATCGCTGTACAATGGATAAAACCAACTACTGCTGATTTTCACGCTCGCTTTTCAGCCTTGTCTCGTACTTATCAATATCGAATTTTCAATCACGCAATAAAACCCGTTTTTAATCAAGCTTATGCAACCTGGATTCCTCAGCCCTTAGATAGACATGTGATGCAGGAAGCGGGACAATATTTATTGGGGGAACATGATTTTAGTTCATTCCGTGCCAGCGATTGTCAATCATTAACCCCCATGCGTAATGTCCAAGCCTTAACTGTTAGCCAAAATGGGGTTTGGCTGACCATTGAAATTAGGGCCAACGCCTTTTTGCATCATATGGTGCGTAACATTGTAGGGGTGTTGCTCACCATAGGCAGGCAAAGAAGGCCTGCTATTTGGGCTCAAGAGGTTTTAGAGGCACGCGATAGAAAACAGGCTGCGGCAACAGCGCCTGCGCAAGGTTTATTTCTAACTCAAGTCGAATATCCAGCCCTATATGCTATTCCTAAACCTGTTAACGATAGTTTAACTCAGTTTATGGAAGCTAAAACTTAAGCCTGATCATGATGTTTGTTGGTATCTGAGAAAACTTACGTTAGAATGCTGCTAAAGATAATTAAACGGGATTTTTAAGCATGAGCTGGTTACAAAAATTATTGCCTTCGAAAATCCGCACTGAAGGAAACAAAAAGCGTGGTGTTCCTGAAGGTTTGTGGAGTAAATGTGATGCTTGCGGTGCAGTTTTATATCGCATAGACCTTGAGCGTAATCTTTTCGTTTGCGCAAAATGTGATCACCATCAGCGTGTCACGGCTAGACAACGAATCGAATTTACCTTGGATAAAGATGGGCAAGAAGAATTAGCTACTCACATTGAACCCATCGATCGTTTAAAATTTCGCGACACTAAAAAATATAAAGATAGAATCTCAATTGCGCAAAAGACTACCGGAGAAAAAGAAGCCATGGTAGTCGTGAAAGGCAAGCTTAAGGGATTACCCGTGGTAGTGGCTGCCTTTGATTTCAATTTCATGGGAGGCTCCATGGGGGCCGGGGTTGGAGCTCGATTTGTTGCAGCCGTTGAAGCCAGCATTTCCCAGCGCATTCCCCTGATCTGTTTCTCAGCCAGTGGCGGTGCCAGGATGCAAGAGGCTTTAATATCATTGATGCAAATGGCTAAAACAAGCGCCGCTTTGGCTCGTCTAAGTCAGCTTGGTATCCCCTATATTTCTGTTTTAACCGATCCTACCATGGGAGGTGTTTCTGCTAGCCTTGCAACCTTGGGTGATGTGATCATCGCTGAACCCAATGCTTTAATAGGTTTTGCAGGTCCTAGAGTTATTGAGCAAACCGTGCGTGAAACCTTACCCGAAGGTTTTCAACGGAGTGAATTTTTATTGAATCATGGTGCCATCGATATGATCGTAGATAGACGGGAAATGGCCGCCAAATTAGCTCAATTACTCGCAAAGTTAACTCACCAAAGGCTAGTTAGTACTTGAAAGCTCCACCGCGTTTTCAAACTTTATCGGCCTGGCTCAATTGGCTTGAGACCTTACATCCTAAAGCCATTGACCTAGGTCTGGAAAGGGTCAGAGTGGTTGCCAATAACATGGGCTTAACGAGACCTGCTCCCTATGTCATAACGGTGGCTGGTACCAATGGTAAAGGTTCCTGCGTTGCCTTCTTAGAGTCCATATTGCGCTCAAGCGGACACCGGGTAGGTTGTTATACTTCACCGCATCTCATTCACTATAATGAAAGAATTCGGCTTGATGGCCAACCGATTGCAGAGACTCTTTTATGTGAGGCTCTAGACTTTGTGGATAAAAGCCGAGGCGAGCAGACTTTAAGCTACTTTGAATTTGGCACCTTGGCAGCGTTTTATTTATTCGAACAACATGCGCTTGACTGTGCGATTTTAGAAGTAGGCATGGGGGGGAGGTTAGATGCGGTCAATTGGGTTGATTGCGACCTAGCGCTTATCAGTAATGTTGATTTTGATCACATGGACCATTTAGGCAATACGCTTGAAGCCATTGGCTTTGAAAAAGCGGGTATCATGCGTTCAGGAAAGCCCGTCGTCTATGGAGGAGACATCCTTCCAAATAGCGTGCTGCAAAGGGCAGAACAACTACGGGCACCGCTTTATTATAAGGACCGCGATTTCAGCTATACCATCAAAGACCAAAACTGGACGTGGCAGAGTAAGAGCCAAACCTTAGTCCAATTACCGCTGCCTCATTTACCCATCCCAAATGCGGCGAGTGTGCTCCAGGTAGTAGAACTTTTGCCGGCAAGGTTCAAACCTAAGCTGGAGATTCTTAAGTCTTGTCTTGCCAATACACAGTTAGCAGGACGTTTTCAGCAGCAGCAATTGACAAATGGCGCCAAAATTATTTTTGATGTGGCTCACAACCCCCAATCTTGTACACTTTTAGCAAAGCGACTCTCGAGCATACCTTGTCAAGGTAAGACCTACGCGATTGTGGGAATGCTGGCAGATAAGGATATTAGTAATAGTTTAGCGCCACTTTTAGAGGTCATAGACAAATGGTGCTTGATAAGCCTAAACGTTGCACGCGGTGCTCGTGCAGACCAATTAGGGCAACAGTTACTTCAGCTAGGCGCAAAACCTGATTTTTTAACCGAGGACATGGAAGAAGCTTGTCAACTATTGTTAGAGGAGCTTAAATCTGAGGATAGAATTGTTGTTTTTGGTTCTTTTTATACGGTAGGGATGGGATTAACGACATTGATGGGCAAGTAGCATGCTAAGACGATATTTATTTATAACCTTAGTGATCTGTGCTTTAGCTGCAGTTATCATTCCTTATTTAGGCGAAAGCTATGGCAAATTTTTATCAACACTCAACAGACAGAATGCGATTCCTAAAAAGCCAACCAAGCCTCAGTTTTTGCTAAAGGCTGTGAATAGGCAAAATGAAGTCAGCCCCTCGACTAAAGAGCTTTTACCATTAAAAGCCTGGTTAATTGGTGTGGGTAACTTCAATACCCTTATTCATGCGCAGCAATGGGTAGATAAACTGCATGCTCTAGGTTATCCCGCCTTTATGCAGCAAAATCAAGGTCAATTTGAGATCTACGTGGGTCCCATTATCAAAAATACCGAGGCTCAAAATTTAATGCTAGAAATACGTGAAAAAACTGGGGTAAAAGGCATGCTACTGACCTATACCCCTATTCATAAGATAAAGGAGTAAGAGCGTGGTTGAAACAACTTCTTGGCTAGATTATGCCCTGATAGGGATTATTTTATTATCCAGTATTATTAGTTTAATTCGGGGGTTTGTAAGAGAGGCTTTTTCCTTAGCCACCTGGATCGCTGCATTTTGGGTCGCTATTAATTTCAACGAGGAATTGGCCGACCATCTAAAAAACACGCTTTCGCAAGCTGAAGTTCGTGTGGCAGCAAGCTTTGGTATCTTGTTTGTTGTGACCCTATTGATGGGGGGAATAATCAATTTCATGCTGGGAAACCTACTGCAGCGAGCGGGTCTAAGTGGCACCGATAGAATGCTGGGCGTTTTGTTTGGTGTAGGAAGAGGCATTATGTTGGGAGCCTTATTATTACTTTTGGGATCGCTTACGCCATTTCCAAACCAACCCTGGTGGCAACAGTCGCAAATGCTTCCCTATTTTCAACCTCTAGAAAAATGGATGGCCCAATTTATTCCCCAGTCCCAAGTTAAAACTGACAGCGAAATAGAGTTGAGTACTCACGCTAGCCAACAAAAATCGTCCCAAATCGATAGTTAAGTTTATGCAAGCGACTGCTCAGGTGCAGTCGCTTAAAGTTATTCGGGTTTTAAATCACTAAAGGGAACGTCTACAGGCGCAGGTTGTGGAGTAAACACGGGTTTTTCGACAACGGTTGGAGTGGCTATTATGGCTTCTACTTCATGCAACTCATTGGCTTTCACATAGGAAATTTCTTGTTTATATAATTCCCTGAGTTCAGATGAAATAACGGGATGAGCCAGCTTAACTTGTTCTAGGCTAAAGGGTTTGAGATTTGCGCAAGTGGTTAAAAGGGCTTGAACTTCAGCACTTAATTCAGGGTTGCCAGTTTGATAATTTTTTATATTTTGCAGCATGGCTTCCAAGGTTATCTTGGTATAATCTGACGAACTCATTTTTACAAACCTATAAACTTACGTTATGTCTCAAGTATGGTATAAAAAACTCATTTTTGCAAATCACCCTTTTTATATTGCCAAAAGCGCTATACCGTACTAGACTTTCTAAAAAACCGAACACAGCTAATGCTATTCCACGCGTGGTTTTTTTGCTGTAGGCTGTTTATCACTGTAAAAATTTAATTTCTTGTAAAGTTTAAGTTGAACAATTATGAAAACACGATTTTGCCCAAGTCCAACCGGTAATATGCACTTAGGAAATTTGCGCACGGCCTTATTCAACGCTCTGTTAGCTAGAGCTGAACAAGGCATTTTTTTACTGCGCATTGAAGACACAGATAAGGAGCGTTCGCAACAAAGTTATGCCGAACAAATTATGGAAGATCTACAGTGGTTGGGTCTAGACTGGCAAGAGGGGCCTGTAATAGGTGGTGCGGCAGAACCCTATTATCAATCTCAGCGCCAAGCTGTTTATGATAAATATTATCAGGCTTTGGAAACTCAGAATTTGGCCTACCCGTGTTTTTGTACCGAGCAACAACTTGCTATCCAGCGTAAGGTACAACTCGCTTCGGGTAATCCACCTCGTTACGCAGGCACCTGTCGCAAATTAACCTCAGAGCAAATCGCTGAAAAAAAAGCCCAAGGTTTAAAACCCACCTTGCGATTTCGTGTTCCCGATGACCAATGGGTTGAATTTGAGGATTTGGTAAAGGGTAAACAACGCTTCAATACCAATGATTTAGGTGACTTTATTATCAGGCGGGCCGATGGCACCGCACCCTTTATGTATTGTAATGCCATAGATGATGCTACCATGGGCGTTTCTCATGTGATTCGGGGCGAAGATCATCTTACCAACACCCCACGTCAGCTATTGATTTTGCAGGCCTTGAACCTACCTCAAGCTATTTACGGCCATATTCCCATGATCGTGGGTAATGATAATAGTCCCTTGTCTAAAAGACATGGCAGCCGTAGCATCAAACAGTTAAAAGCAGAGGGTTTTTTACCCCAAGGCATTCTCAATTATCTGGCCCGCTTAGGACATTATTATGAAAATCATCAATACATGAGCCTTGATACCTTAGCCGTGGCCTTTTCAATTAAGCACTTGGGTAGCTCTGCGGCAAAATATGATGAGCAGCAATTACTCTTCTGGCAAAAAGAGGCTTTGCAACATTGCACCGTAGAACAATTATGGCAATTGATGGGGCAGGAGGTTCATAAATTAGTTCCTGCAAGTGAGCACCAGGCATTTGTGCAGGCCGTACGTCCTAACATCGTTTTTCCCCAGGAAGCTTTGCATTGGGCCAAGGTTTTATTTGCCGAACTTCACTATCCCGAAATGGTGCAGTCGGTTCTTGGTCAAGCGGGAAAAAGCTTTTTTATCGCGGCAGAAAAGATAGTTTCTGAGCATGGTGCCGATTACTCCCTACTTTGCGAACAATTAAAATCGCAGCTGGGTGTTAAAGGAAAAGCATTATTTCAGCCCTTGCGCTTAGCATTAACGGCTGAGGAACATGGGCCTGAACTAAGGCAAATCATGGATTTGCTGGGCGCTGAAAAGGTGAAGTCGCGCTTTAAGCAAGTTTTGGCACAAATTTAGTGGGCGATGATCGATGCTGCATATCTATAACAGCTTAACCAGAGAAAAACAGCTTTTTAAACCCCTGCAACCCGGGCAGGTAAAGATGTATGTTTGTGGTAACACCGTTTATGATTATTGCCACATTGGCCATGCACGCTCGATGATAAGCTTTGATATGGTTTATCGCTATTTGACCAGCCGTGGGTTTAAGGTCACTTATGTGCGAAACATCACCGATATCGATGATAAAATAATTAAAAGGGCAAGCCAAAACCAAGAGCCCTTCCAAGCTGTAACCGAGCGGTTCATCCTTGCTCAAAATGAAGATGCAGCTGCTTTGGAGATTCTACCGCCTAGTTATGAGCCTAAGGCAACCGAGCATGTTGCCGATATAATAGAGCTGATTCAAAGGCTCATTGCTAAGGGTATCGCCTATATTGGCGGCAATGGTGATGTCTACTATGCGGTTAATAAATTTCCTGCCTATGGCAAATTATCCCAACAAGAGGTCGATAAATTACGCAGTGGAGTCAGGATCGAGGTATCCGAAGCAAAAGCTGATCCATTGGACTTCGTACTCTGGAAGTTAGCTAAACCCAATGAGCCCAGTTGGTCCTCACCTTGGGGAGAGGGTAGGCCGGGTTGGCATATCGAGTGCTCTGCCATGGCCATGCGCTTATTAGGCGAGAATTTTGACATTCACGGGGGCGGCGGCGATTTGATCTTTCCGCATCATGAAAATGAAGTGGCTCAATCTGAGGCGGTGACGGGATGTACATTTGCCAATGTGTGGATGCACGCCGGTTTAGTTCAGGTCAATAAGGAAAAAATGTCTAAGTCCTTAGGCAACTTTTTTACCATTCGCGATGCATTGCAGACATATCCCGCGGAAACCATTCGTTATTTTATGCTGTCTAGCCATTATCGCAGCCCAATCAATTACTCGGCAGAAACCCTGCAGCAAGCGCAAGCAGCTTTAAATCGTTTGTATATTGCTTTAAGGGGCTTTACCAGAACCTCGCAGGTGGATGCTGATGTGGAAGCTGAGTGGTTAGGCCAGTTTAATGCAGCCATGGACGATGATTTTAACACTCCGGTGGCACTAGCCGTTTTATTCGAGCTTGCCCGAAACATCAATCGAATGCGTGAAACTCAAGCCGAAGCGGCAATGCAAATGGCCGAGCAATTACGTCGTTTGGGAGCCATTCTTGGCCTTCTACAGCAAGATCCCGAGGTCTTTTTGCAGGGTGGGCATGCCGATCAAGTTGAACAGATCGAGCTGTTGATCCAAGCTCGCCAGCAGGCTCGCCAACAAAAGGACTGGGCTAGGGCTGATGAAATCCGCAAGCAGCTGATTGACAGCGGAATAGAGCTTGAGGACGGGCCTCAGGGCACGAGCTGGCGACGACTCTAATTTAACCAAGACTCGCAATAAAAGTTAAACACCTGGCTTTGCTTGGGGTAACCAAAATCTATGTAGTCGGCGCAGATGATTTCTTGCTGGTCTTTACGGCTATACAATGACCAACCATAGCCTTTGATAATGGGATCGGTAACACAGGTTTTATCCTGTGCGGCCACATCAATAAAAAACGTATAGGTTTGTTGTAAGCCTCCTTCCAAAATATATTGAGTTTGATTATGGCCAGTGTTGAAAACACAGACTTCAGTTTTAGGGCTGAAATTGGCAGCAAATCCTAACCCTAATATGAGCACGAATAAGAGGCCAAGCACAAGTTTTGAAACCATCTTCTCATCTCCCATAAAGAAATAATATCGATTATACCATAATGGTAATTGTGGGGCGAGTTTTAAATACTGAGAGCTTGAGTCTTATTTATAATGATTGAGAATATATATAATAAGCCAGATTGAAAAACACATTAGGATAAAGGCGGTTAATATCAGCCAAGGACGTTCGCCCGAGTCAAGCATGATAAAAAAAACCGCGGCGAAAATAAGATAAATTAAAATGGAGTCTGGCATAGAGATAATATGAGCTGTTTTATTTATTTTACCGATTTTCTCCTCATGTTAGCAATGAGTGGCAGAAAAGGTGAAGTATTAAAAATTTTTTAGCAGTTTACCCATAAGCCCAAAAACCGCATTCGCCTTTCATAACAAGTGTTGCATATAACTTAAAATAAGCTTAAGTTATATTGTTAATTCAGAAGGGATATATCTTTTATTATCTAGTCAGGGAGCGAGTGTTATGAATAATCCATACCTAAATAAACTAATAGTCGAGGGAGATGATGGCGATTTAGAGTCGGTCGGAAAGATAGTTGACTATTATTATACTAACCAGTCTAAGCAGAAAGAGCTTAGGAAGTGGTTTGTTGAGCGAATAAATGAGCATGACTCTACCTTCTTACATAATCTAGCAATTTTGGGTGAAACTGAACTCTTTAAGGCTTTGCTAGCTGAAGGTGTTGTTTTTGATAAAAAAGACAGCAACAGAAATACACCGCTTTACTATGCTTTAAAGCATAAAAATCACAACATCGCTAAAATTCTGTTAAAAGAAGATAACAGCTACTCTAAAGAGCAGGGATTAACTACCCAAAGCCTCATGATACATCAGCAGAATAAAGCAGGTGTAACACCTTTAACCATTGCCAGTGGTATGGGGATAAAATCAGTAAATTTGGTGAAAGGCTACGAGCAGAAATTTTTATATGATATCAATAGCTCTAGAACCACTGAGCCAAAAGCTATGTATAGCACGTATACTTTTACTCCAGAGAAGGATAAATATCCACAGTATAAGTTAAATTTTCAAGATGTAATTTTCACTGAGCCAAGCTATAACTGGATCGCCAACCCGACGGGTCAAATTATTGACACCTCCTATGCAGGAGAAGGGCATAGATTGTGCTCGGGTATCAATATTGGTAATGATTATTATTTAACTGCCGGTCATTGTCTGGGTGATGTTTGTGATAGCATAAACCAACACGGCGCTGCCAAATATAAGATCAGCTTTAATTATCAACATGCTAGCATCCCCAAGGAATTACCCGCTAAGCAGGCCATACAGGAAAATCTGTATGCAGTTAAAAACGTAGTAGAGCATGGCACTTGTGACAGTGGTATAGATTACGCGGTGTTTAAGTTAGAACCTAACGCTCAGCGTTATTTTGGCCATGCTGATATCAATGCTGATATCCCTCAGCTCAACGAACCGGTGGTTATTTCGCATCATCCCCGTGGCTTACCAAAGAAAATCTCCTTGGGCATGGTGAGTGGAGTCGATTTGGCTAGAGGAAAGATGTATCATACCGCGCACACGCTTAAAGGCTCATCCGGCGCACCTATAGGTCAGACAAAAACCGAAGAAGTATTTGGTATCCACGTTGCGGGTAATGAGGATACTCAAGGCTCACACACGGGAGTCATGCTCTGGGAAATTGCCCAGAAGTCCAAGTATGTGGATAAAATAGGAGGCTTTGGTCTGTTCAAAACTTCAAATGCTAAAAAGCCGCAGGAATCTACTGATTTAAGTTATCAGTTTAAGAAATTTTCTTTTTAATTAATGCAAGCTAACCCCCTTATCTTTAAGGTAAGGGGTATTTCTAAGTTAAAAAACCAGCTGAGCTGGCCAATCGAGTAGTGAAGGATAACTTAGCCTAAAATAATGGCTCTAAAGTTATCCTAAAGGCATATTCATCGACTTTGTTATGGCAAGGTGGCGGGACTTAACTCTCACCATTTAGAATGCGTTGCTTAAGCTCGGAAGACAAATTAGCCTCTCCCAGTCTAGTAATACTTGTGGCTCTGAGCTGCCCATCGGGATTATCCAACTCAATCCTACCGACAAGCTCAACTCGTGCAGCCAACACGTCTTCAGCATAACCGCCACCAACTACTTGTTCAAGCTCTTGTTGTAGGGCTGCATTTTTATCAAGTTCAGGCTTCTTACTCATAATATTTCTCCTTTGTTAGGATAAGTATAGACTGGATTTTAGGAATTTGGAGAGAAAAGCCTTACTTTTAATAATGAGTAAACCAAAGGTATTGCAACCCAAGGGCTGTATAGGGTTTTTATTTCATCACAGGTTTAAAATGATTGTTTGCTCTTGTTCTTCAAGCTCATTTTGCGCATAGACTGTACAGCCTATGAGTGCACTTGCTGCTGCTAAACCTATTATTCCTAAGCCAATAAAAGCACCTGAAATATACGCCAGTAAAGAGAACTTTAGCGCTGCACCTTCATCGTCCGCCTGAGTTGACTCCGTTGCTAATTTTTTGCAATTAATCGTTAGAATCCCCAGTGAGATAGTTATATAGGTTAATACCGCAATATAGCCTGCGTTTATACTTTGTTCACGTTGTAATGCTCTTCTTCTGACATTAATGTCCCTAAAGAAATGTGGCATTGTTATTCTCCTTTAATTATTGGGGTAAATGTTACAAATCTGAATGTATGCTGGCGACAATAATGCCAAGCGGGCAGGCAGTTTTAAATGTTTTCTATTCGCTGCCGTAATTAAACAGAGTAGACTTATTAAGCGTTTTTTGTCCAAAAGAAATTTCGTCTTGGTGCAAGCTTATGCCTCTCAAGTTAAATATTGGCTATAACTTTAAAGATACCTCTGGTTCGTCTTATACTATTTTTTCTAGAGTGAGCAAGATCCTATTCATTATAAGCAAGTTTCTTCAATCACTAAGCCTTTCTACGCATTATAGAACATACTACCATGTATGAGTTTAATCCTGATAAATAAAGCAGCATTTTTCAAAAGATGCAGTAGGGGATGTTATCATAGGTTATATTGTCATCGATGCGGAAAGATTAAGAAAGTCGATGCAGCAAATTACGGATAGTATTTTAAGTTATGCAGGGTTTACAAATAAAGATGAAAAATAATAAAGCTGGCATAGATTATTTAAGTAAAATAAAAGTTAATTTTCTTTACTAAAATGTGGACAAGTAAAAATATTTTACTTAGAGCAACTTTTAAATGAACTATTACTTTATGCAATAACTGGCTGATACTTAATAAATTTTAAGGATGGGATGTAATGGCAATAATAGTAATAACTTGCTTATCTGGCCCATAATGCCAAAAGATACGATAGGCAGTAGGCGTTTTGTTTTCAGCATATGCCTCAAAAACTTCTTCACCATTAATACCGTGTAAGGCTGTATATTTGTGCGTATTCAATCCAGGGTGACGAGGATTAGCCTCAAGATAGGCTAAGGCTTTTCTTACTGCTTTTAGCCGCTTTACCAGATGTGGATTGCTTTCCAGGATTTTAAAATCCTGAACAGCTTGTTGAGTAAATACTAGAGAGAATGGCACTAATCAGCCTTATCTTCTAAATACTGTGAAAAGCTGCCTTTGTCATAAAGCCGTCCTTCGGCAGAATCCTTTAAACCCTGTTTTACCTGGGCTAACGCTTTAGGATTATCAAAGAGCCATTTTTCTTTAGCAGGAATTTCTACATAAGGTTCTAGAATAATTCGATTGAACTCATCTTTAGATACAGCAAACCGGCTAACGCCCTCTGCCAAATGACCTAATGTTATTCTGCCTTTAGTATCAGGCTTTACCATTTTTAAAGTAGCCATGTTCTTATAACTCACAGACAAATTTTAATTCAATTATAGCATTAAATGTGGGAAATAAACAAAGTGGGAAATAATTGATATTGATTGACTTTAATATTTAAGTTCTTTTCCAGGTCTGTGGTTCATCGTGAGTAGAGACGACACGGCACAAGCCAGGGTTATCCTTGCATTTGCGCTATAAATTTCGCTTGGTTTCATGAGTTATACATAGATATTAGTGCTATTTATTTTCCCTTGTTGATATCAATTACAAATAAGTCTAATGGAGCTTGCAAAGATTAATACTTTGGACGTAATTCATCCAAAGCATTCAATTTATGTCATGTTTACCTTCAACGACGTTGTTTTAGGTCAATTGATCGAATAATTATTTATTAAATAAATTTTATAAGTGTCTAACTTTTACATCCCTCTGCTTTCTAACCATAGTGAAGCGTTGGCATATTGTGATACCCAAAATCCATATAATCGCCCATCCGAATGATTAAACTCAGCTTTTTTAGGATCAAGAAAATCTTTTAATTTTAAAGATGCATATTGCTTTATTTGTCTAATAGCTTTTTTTACTGAATTATCTGAAATGCGACTTAACAAGTCTTTAGCGACCATATGTGCTTTCAATCTGCCAGTATGGTTATAACCTATGATGGAAGCATCATTGACAATATACGATTTTTTATATTTATCGCTATGGTCTATGTTCAATAACTTGTGAAAAGCTAAGACATCGGGTACCAAAAAACCATAATTATGAGCTTTCTCACCAATAGGTATTTGTTGATCTTCGACTATCAATAAATGTCCATTATTTCTAAGCAATTCATATATCGGTGAGGAGGTTCCTAAAGTAGCTAACCATTTATCAGGGGAAATTTCATGAAGTGTATTGCACATAACTACTATATCAATGGAACCCAAATACTTTTCCTTTAATAGGGATAGATCATTAAAATACCTATTATCAGATGAACCAAGGGCTGCAATAATTTCTTTTTCACAAACCGCTCTATTATCTTCGCAGGTGTCGAAGGCTATATAATCAAATAATCCATTTAATTTTTCATTATTTCTTAATTCAGTGATTAATCGACCCTGGCCCGCACCATAATCGAGAATACGTATTAATCCAGTATTACTTTGGATTTTTTGAAATATAATAGCTGCCATTTGTGCCTGTTGTGGATCGCCTATTTTTGCTCCAACAGCTTCAGGGGGTTGCAAGCATTGTGATAGAAAATGATAGGTGGCAAGTTGAGCAGGGAGACTGCAAAATTGCATGAGTTCGGAGATTCCATCTGAACCACCGAGAAGGCTATCAAGAACTTCTCTTGATTTTTTGCCGGCATGGGTTATTTGGTGGTCTTTAACATACCATAGACAATTAGGATTTAGGTTATAGAGATGGGCTAATAGGGTAACCGAGTGAGTGGCAATCCATATTTGCCCCTCGGTAACATGTTCTTTTAATGTTTTAATAATTTCGATAACAGCTGCTGGATGCAAATGATTTTCTGGCTCGTCTAAAAAGATAAGAGCTTCCTTAAGCTGTGTCCCCTTAGCATGTAAAGCAACCGCCATGATTAATAGCACTCTTTGCCCCTCGTTTAATTTCTCGGTATAGTCAGTTCTTCCAAATATGGAAATATTACCGCTCTTAGTTAGATGAGGATTACTGTCTTTGCCCAGTAGCGAAATAATAGTTTTTTTTAATTCTTCGGCTGATTTTGTTTTCTCTTCATTCAATGCCTCACTTTCAAATTGTGGATGTGTTTCGTAAAGAGCATCGCGAAAAATAAGTTTTATATAAGCGGGTACATGGTTTTTTGCATCAGCTATATCAATATTTTTAGTCCATGAGGAAAGATAATTTATAAGCTGAGCATCAGCATGCTTTTCAGCCGTTTGTAATTCTGTACTAGAGAGAAGAAAAAAATAGGTTTTATAGGCCTTTGTTCAGAAGAAAATTTGATCATTTCACAGCATATAAGCTGTTTTTCAACTTCTTGTCGCGCTTGAAGTCGGTTATTAAGGCTATCTTTCAACTGGCTTACATTGGGATGACTAGAATCGGTTGTAGTAATAAGTTTTTCAAAGTGATTTATGTCTTTGTTTATATTTTCTAACCGTATTTTTAAGGTCGCTGGCAATTCTGATGTTTTGCTGCATATCTTTTTAATAACTTCAAAAAATCTAGATTTTCCAGCGCCATTGGGTCCTGCCAAGACCACTAATGGTCCTAATCTATCAAGATATATATCACCTATAATTCCTGAATTTACACCTAGCTCATCTAATCTGCCTTGCTCAATATTAATTTTTTCGATCTTCATAATAATTAGCTAATGTCCATTTCTGATGAGATTGCTGTGTATAATATCGTTTCACCTTGGCAGTTTATATGTGTATCTGTGTAATACACAAATATTTTAAGGTAGCGTCGAAGTAGCTCTATAAAAAATTTAAAAAGTCTGAGTTTTTGTAAACGCTTGATATGATTGGTGGGCCGTGTAGGGCTCGAACCTACGACCTATGGATTAAGAGTCCACTGCTCTACCAGCTGAGCTAACGGCCCGAAGCTTGATATTACAGTGATTTTTAATCATTTTCAACTAGCCCTAAGCCTACATGTGGCAATTTTGTAACGCAGTTTGCAGCCTAGCTTAAGTGCTTGCTAGTAAATGAGCTTGAGCAAGCGCCTTGCGGCGCTTTTCATTTGAATATAATAACATCGGGCTCAACTATCGGCGTGGGTATTCCTTCAATCCTCTGTATTGTTCCGTCCATTACAGCTAGAGCGGGATTTACTGCTCCAGGACTCAGTGCACCACCTCCACCAGAAACTTGCTCTAGTTCTTCTTGTAAAACTTTTTTTTCATTTAACTCGGGTTTCTTACTCATGATTTTTCCCTTAAGGCCTTTTAGTTGAAACGCTGGGCGGAAGTTAAGTCCCGCCATCCTTTAAGATTGGCGAAGACGTTCTTGAAGCATAGCAATAATGTTGGTGTCATCCGACGCTCTACCTGAGCTGCTGGGTGCTAAACTGAGACCAGAATCAGGTCTTTCTATTTGCGCAACATAATTAACATTTGTAATCAATTCACTGTTAAGTAATGCGCCGCCAGAAACCTGTTCCAGTTCTTCTTGAATAACGGCTTTCTCAGCTAAGATTGGTTTTTTACTCATAACATTTCTCCTCTATCATAAAATTAAGTATAGATTAGATTTTTAGAATGTGAGCAACTTACCAATAGTTTTAGCTAAAATTTACTCTGAATGCAGGTAGAAGAACTTTCCCTTCTTGGTAATATTGCGGGCTATATTTTTGCCGCTGATTCTGTGGATTTTTATAATTGCAGGAAAATATTTAATTGCTGTAGTTTGATTTACTGAAGGCTGCCAACTATAGCTTACCATTGATAAAATAAAGCCCTAAAATGAGAACAACTACTCCACTTTAGGGCTATCAAGTGCTTCAGGATTAAGGCAAGCGTGTTAGAGGTACTGCCGTGTCATCGGCGACGATTGGAGAAGGGGAGTTTGGATGCAAAATCCCGATTCTAACCATACCGCCGTCTCTAAGTACAACCGATTCTGAGACAGGGACGAGGGGAGTGTTTCCACCCGATACTTGTTCTAATTCATCTTTTAAAGCTTGTTCAACATCTGATTTTGATTTCTTGCTCATGGTATTTCTCCTCTATATAAATCAAGTATAGGCCAAATTTTACAAATAGGTAGGAAGTAATTATATAACCATAAAAAAGCCCGCGGATGCGGGCTAAGTGAGTTAAATTAATTTTACTTAGAGGTATAAAATTAGAATTGTAATTATGTTTATAAGGCACTATTAATTGTTAAAGGTAGTGGGATTTTTGCCAAATCTGCAGTTTCCACCGTAGCGGCTCTGGCGGCGATTCCTCCATTAATTTGCTCCAATTGTTCGCCCGTTATTTCAGCTTGGACAACTTGTTGTTCGGCTTCCGTGAATTTTTTGCTCATGATGTTTCTCCTGTTTAGTTTAAGTATAGCCTAAATTCGAAAAAAGCAAGTTTAACCGGATAGTTAAAATTAAAAGCTGCTATTAAAGAAGAGAGCACTTTAACAAGGCTTAGCGTAAGCTAAAGCCTTGTTATTGTGGCAATATGGCTAGGGTTTGCTTATTGATTAGCTAATTGTTGAGTTTTCAATGCTATTTGCAAATTGATCTGATTTAACAAGTTAGCTTGTATACTTTCAGGAACATAACCGGGTTGTTGAATTTTTTCCCGTAGTTGCATTAGCTCCTCAACGGTAGCACCGCCGGTAATACTCTCTAATTGCTGTTGACTGATTTCTTGTGCTTCATTTGTAAAATTTTTATTCATGATAATCCTCCTTGGTGCTGATAAATTTAGTATAGGCTAGGTTTTGCAATAAAAGAAAATTAAATGGCTAGAGGCTACATTTATTTTTAGCAGGTATTCTTTTAACTCAAGCTCTTCTGCTGTTGTTAAAACGGCTGGATTTTTGCTGCCTATGAATATCCTTTTTCCAGGATTTATAAAATTATACGGGTAATCTTAGAGGCTTGGCCTCTTTGAAGGATACTTAGATCCCAGCTTTGTGTTTAAATTAATAGAGCATTTAAATTAGAACTCCCTTTAATTTAATATTTTTTGAACTATGCTTAAGAGAGATAGGAATAAATAAGGAGATTTATTATGAAACTTAAAATAGCTTCAATTACATTTGCATTTATCTATTTAAGCCTACCCAATATAGGCATGGCAGAAGAACGTGCTGTTTGTAAGAAGGATGGTTTAGAAGAGCATTACATTTGTTGCTATAGGCCTGCTTGGGGTAGTCCTCTATGGAATAAAGGACATGAGTGCCAAGATCCAGCAGCTCAACCTAATGATAGGTGTAAAATATGGGATCATCCGGTATTTAACGTTGTCCCACAAAAAATATTAAGAGGCGATGAAGGTTGTAAAATAGACAAGAGCTAGGGCTTCATTGAAAACCAGATGAATTAAAACCGCTTTAATCAAGGAAATGGGGTGAATGATGGGACTCGAACCCACGACAACCGGGATCACAACCCGGGGCTCTACCAACTGAGCTACATCCACCATAGAAATTTTTCTGGCGCGCCCGGCAGGATTCGAACCTGCTACCCTCGGCTTAGAAGGCCGATGCTCTATCCGAGTGAGCTACAGGCGCCTGCCCAACTATTTGGTCGGGGTAGAGGGATTTGAACCCCCGACATCTTGCTCCCAAAGCAAGCGCGCTACCAGACTGCGCTATACCCCGACGGGGAATGGCCAATAATACTAATCTTAAGCATAAACGTCAATAGGCATTATAAATTCTTTAAGAAAATATCCTCAAAGTCGCTTGCAGGTTACTAGATAGCCGTTACAATGTAACGATTTCAGCCAAATAAGAATACCAATGACAGCACAAATTCTAGACGGTAAGGCCGTTGCTCAATTGCAACAATCACAGCTTGCCAGAAACATCGAGCAATGGATAAGCAATGGCCAGCGTAAGCCAGCCCTTGCGGTAATATTGATTGGTGAGGATCCTGCCTCACAGCTTTATGTTGATAACAAGCGTAGGGCTTGTGAGCAAGTGGGAATAAGCTCGGTGGTCTATAATTTGCCAACTTCTATCAGTCAAGCTGAACTTTTACAATTCATTGATGATTTTAATGCGGACCTGAATATCGATGGTATCTTAATTCAGTTGCCTTTGCCTCCTCATATTGATGAACACAAAATAATTGAACGCATTTCACCTGCTAAGGATGTGGATGGCTTTCATCCCTATAATTTAGGAAGGCTTGCACAAAGAAATCCCGCCTTTAGACCCTGTACACCTTATGGGGTCATTAAATTACTTGAACATTACCAACTCATTCTCCATGGCTTAAATGCAACTATTATTGGAGCTTCTAATATTGTAGGTCGGCCCATGGCTTTAGAATTATTGAATGCCGGATGTACGGTAACGATTTGTCATAGTGGAACGCGAAATCTTGCGCAAACCTTAGCAGAGGCTGATATAGTTATTGCTGCCATTGGCAAACCCGGGGTGATTAGGACAAACTGGCTTAAGCAGGGAAGTATTATTATTGATATAGGCATCACCCGCTTAGCGGATGGTAAAATCACGGGGGATATAGACTTTGGATCGGCAAAACAAGTTGGGAGCTGGATCACTCCCGTTCCCGGTGGAATAGGCCCCATGACGGTCTCCACCTTACTCCTAAATACTTTTTATGCTGCCAAGCAAGGTTTGACAAAAAGACAAGAAAATTAAACTTACTTAAGTTTTTGTTAAGTTTTCTTCAGTATAGTGAAAATAAATCTTGGCTTAAAAATAATGGGCAATGGCGGAGGTTTATATGGTTACGTCAGTTCAAAAAATCGATTTGATGCGTAAGGGGCTGTTTTTTACAGATAATGAATTTGCAGCTCAAATTAAAACCAAGCTAGAACAAGAGCTAGCAAACTCTTTTTCGAGTCTAGGTAAAGCCGTTATAGATGAGGATAATTTTTTTGATGCCTGTGCTCAAGCTTTGAGTCAACATAAAACCCAGCTTAGCGCAAAAGAACTAAGGCAGAGTTGTTATCAATATATCCTTGAGCTCAATACCCAAAGCACACATCCGAACTGGCTATATCAACATTTTGTTACCAAGGCACAGTTAGTCTTTCCAATGGACCCAGGTCTTGCTGCTCACCAGGCCAATAGAGATTATCAGTCCTTTATTGCCGCGATTGAGCGAGAAAATGGTCATTTAAAAAGCAATACTGCATTTAAACCCATTAACATGCCAGCTGAAATCTTGGAAAAAATAGTCTGCCTTCAATATGGGGTGCAGATCCATAAGCTTAGTTTGCCAACCGCAGTCGGGCTGCGTTCAGTCGGGCTGCCCGTCAAGCACCGGCTTGTAAATGCTCACGGCGAGCAAGAAATTTTTAAGGATGAAGTTGATTATTTGGCCGACGATGTTATTCACCTCGCTGAATTTGAAGGGCGCCAAGTGCCGGTGATGAAGTCGGGCATACAAATATTTAGAGAAAAACTGCTGCATAAAATACAGATGTTGTTCACAAAAGAGGTATTTGCCGAGTTTTTGGATGATAACGAAAGTATCATCCTCAATAAAAAATTTGCAATAACGGGCAAGGAAGTGCCCCTTGCTAAAAGCGCTAAAATTTTAGTCAATATTTTATATGATTTGGATGTCTATAACCATGATTTAGGCTATTTTCGCCACTTAAAGGTGGTAGGAAATGTGTTACAAGAAGCCTATAACTTAGATGCGCAAACACGTTACCAAATGGCTTGCTTGGTCTATTTAGTTCAAAATAGTGTCAGTGAAATGGTCAATGAGCATGTGGATACCATGCCTGGAATTGAGCAACACTTGCAGCTAAATGATGGTGTTATTAAGACCGCCTTAAGCGGTTTGTTAAATGTTACGGGTTCTGAAGTTGAAACTCTTGCCCAAGAGGAGGAACCCAGCCAAAGCAAGAGTGGTGTTATGCTGACCATTGACAATGTTTTAGCTCAAATTCAACAGATTATAGCTCAGTATAAACTTGAGGTTCGTCAACAGTTTGTGCTAGGTGAAGGGGGCACCTATGAGTCTAGTGAAGGTGATACGCCGCTGATCTATGATACCAAACAATTGATGAACGGGCTTATCGCCTTTAAGCAGCTTTATCATGACGTTCAAACTAAAAGTAGTAAAAATCCCTACAAATACTACCGAGAGATAGTCGAACAGTTTCAGCAAGTTTATATGATCTTTGCCAATATAGCCCTGTATCAAGACTCAAGCCCACTGATAGGTGCTGCTTTAGCAGGTTATCAACCTATTCTAAAAAATCTCTTGCTGATCATCGATAGCTTTGAGCAAAGCTTCTACTTAAAGCCAGGTATACTCTTTGAACAATTCAATCCGGTGATTGAAAAGTATCAAGAGTTGGTCGCTAAATTTCAGGTCACTTGCACAGATAAGGTTTCGTACTGGGATTATCTTATCGAAGCTAAAACACTTGAATGGAAAAAATACAATAAAAGACAAGAAACTCTTCAAAATGAAATCGAAGAATGCAAAAGGATAAAAGCTTTGCTTGCGGATCCGCAAAACTTTTATCCTAAAAATGACGATGATTACTTTGCTATTCGCAATAAGAAAAGCTTATTTGAGCTGTTGGATACACTCAGCACTTTAGGCTTGAGTGATAAGCAAGAGATCCGAGAGGAGCTTGAAAACTATTCGCCTAAAGGCTTTTGGGGCAACTGGTTTAGCTTGAGTAGCTGGATGGGACTAAAGCCACTACAGAAACTTTACAAGGCTCTGGAAGCCCATGAGCTTGAGCTAAATGCCGAATGGGAAAGGATTTATGAGATAAGCGGTCATGCTTTTAACCGCTATTTGGGTTTAAAGCAACTTAAGCAGGACTATGAGGAACAGGGGCTTGCCATAGCGCGTAAACCCGAAGCAATAATGAGTCAAACAAATGTGTCTACTGGGTTAACTGCGGTTGAGGCGCAGGATAGCTTGGCCTTGCAAGAACGGTTATTGACTGTAGATAAAACGTCTTCAGCTCCTTTTTCTGAAAAATTAGCTAAGCTACGTCAGCAGATTTTAACCATCATCAATACTAACTTTGACTCAGACTTAGCCTCGCATTTTCGTGATCCTAAGGGAAATTTAATTGAAGATAGACAGTTTGTGGTTGAAAAACACGATATTTCCGTGGTTAAAAACGTAAAGGTTTTGCTCAATATTCTTCACGGCGCTAAGGAGTGGGGTGAGGAAAGTGGTTATATCTGGAAGAATGCTAAGCTGTTATATCGAGGCATCAAGCTAAAGGGTAATTATGACTCACAAATGATCAGCGATGCCTTTGGTTTTTTACAGGGGCTTTATGCCGACTCATTTGAGCTGTTTGAGCAAGCTAAAACCACGGTTGCAAAGGGTGTTAATGAGCATTGCAGCTTGTCACGGGATGAGGTTAAAAACTTGCTGTCAGATATTCTGGTAGATGCCCCTCCGCCTGAGGAGGGACTAGAACAAATGCCTAGCGATGTATTTAGTCAATATTTAGATAAATTTATCCTCAAGCTAGTGGAGTATGGGCTAGAGTTAGATACTAAGAATGGCACTCGTTTTTTTATCTGGGATAATGAGCTTGGAGTTTTTAAGTTCTCGTCTAAAGAATCACCCGATATCCGCAACTTAAAATCATTTATTAATTGCTGTATGAGCTTTAAAGCAGCCTATGCCAGTAATTATGGGACTAGCAAATTTGAGAACCTAAAATACTATTTAGGGATCACCAAAAACATCCTCATGTTTTACGTCAATTTAAAGCAAATTGATCTGGGTCAACAGCTTCGCGGTATGTTGCGAGATGCACTTCTCGGTTTAAATGCTATTTTCAGGGACATCAGTATTTATCTTGATCATGTGGAGGAAAGTCTTTTATTGCGAGATGGCTTGTTAATCAGCCAATTTGAGCCCTTGTTGCAACAATATCAACAATTGGTTGAGGAGGACTTAGCTCAAGAAAAGACGATTTCATTTGAGGAACAGGCGTTTAAAAGCATTGAAAATTATCCTTATTACGAAAGCCGTTTGCATGCCAGAATGGAGCGTAGAAAAACTGCAGAGGATGAATTAACTCAAGTTTTAATTGAAAAGCAAAACTTAGAAAGATTAGCTGCAATTTACGCTAAAACTCCTAATCTTAAGCAACTGTCGCTGGAAGAATTAAGCTTTATTCAGGCTAATATTAGCCTATTACCCCTAGAGGATGAACACGTGGGGGCCTATAAAAAATACCTGCGTGAGACCATAAACCACCATGCTGAAAAACAAGGCTGGTATGAATGGAGTAAGTCTACTTTTTACAGCTTGGGTAATATGCTGGGTTTTACTGAACATAAAAAAATTCATCAGGGTTTGATGAATAATTTACAAAGATTAGCAGCAAAAGAGCAAAGCTATCTGCACTATAACAAGTTGTTAGATAAGCGTATACAAGCCATAACCATGGCCAAATTTAGTTATGAAGAGCAAAGAAGGGCTGAGCTTGAGGCTGAGAGAAAACGCCTCACTAGCCAAGAGTTACAAGAAGATAAGCCTATTTTAGACCAAACTTTCAGTAAGCCGCAAATTAAGCCCATTGTCCAAAAACCGAAAAAGGCTTTATTGGTGGCTAAGCTACTTTCTTGGGGAGAGCAAATCCTAGACTTTTTGAATGGAGTGGGCAATGCGATAGAAAAGGTGGTAAAAGCTGCGGCACTAATATTTCGTCCTTCGGCTAAACCGGCTAATTCATTGGGAGAGGTGGTTAGAAAGTTAGCCGATAGGGTACCTAGACTAGAATCTTGTGATGAAGATGAAATTCAAGAGACTATTGCTCCTGTGGTCTCAATTGAAGCAAAATCAAATTTGCCGGTAAAAGTGGCGGAAGATATAATTACCGACAGCGATGAGCTCGGCCAGGAGGAAACTCGTCCAGCTATAAGCTCTCCATAAGCTAATACGCCGCCTAGCTACTAAAGGCGGCGTGACTTTTAACATTCCGGCACATTGACTGCCAAACCACCTTGCGAAGTTTCCTTGTAAATTGTCATCATGTCATGACCTGTTTGCTTCATGGTTCTAATGACCTTATCTAGCGAGACCTTATGTTCACCATCTTCCATGAGGCATAAACGAGCTGCGTTAACCGCTTTGACGGCTCCCATGGCATTGCGTTCAATACAGGGTATTTGTACCAAGCCACCGATGGGGTCACAGGTCATACCTAAATGATGTTCCATAGCAATTTCAGCGGCATTTTCAATTTGGGCTAAACTTCCACCCAGTACGGCTGTTAAGGCTCCGGCTGCCATAGAGCTTGCAACACCTACTTCACCTTGGCAACCTACCTCTGCGCCGGAAATGGAGGCGCCCTTCTTGTATAAAATGGCAATGGCTCCCGCTGTTAGCAAAAAGGTGATTACCGACTCGGAATTAGCCGCTTTATGATAGTTTTTAAAATAATTGAGTACCGCAGGAATGATGCCTGCCGCACCGTTGGTAGGGGCTGTAACAACTCGTCCGCCCGCTGCATTTTCTTCATTAACCGCCATTGCATAAAGATTAAGCCAATTCATCATATCTGCTTGGTGATCGGGATTTGGCAAACCCTGTGCCTGTAATTTCTTATAAAGTTCAGGGGCACGTCGCTTAACCCTCAGACCTCCAGGCAGGATGCCTCCCTTAGTACAACCCTTGGCAATACACTCGGCCATAATGGCATCAATGTCTAATAATCGCTGCCTTACTTCAGCCTCAGGGCGAAATACCGACTCATTGGCTAACATGAGGTCTTTTATGGTTAAATTATGAGCCTTACAATGTGAAAGTAGTTCGGCGGCTGTGGCAAAGGGATAGGGTATAGCGCTAGTCTCAGAACTCGGTTTTTGTAGCTCGTGTTCCTTAATAATAAAGCCACCGCCTATGGAATAGTAAATTTCCTGAAACAATAATTGTCCCTGCGAGTCAAAAGCACTGAACCGCATACCATTGCTATGCTTGGGTAGCATTTCTTTACCACGAAACAAAAGGTCTCGCGTTACTTGAAACTGAATGGTTTTTTGAGCAGCTAATTTTAGGGTTTGGGTATCGATGATCTGCTGGGCTCGTGGCAAGGCTTGATCGGGATCTATACTTTCAGGTAATTGGCCTTCTAGGCCGTTGAGTACGGCTATATCAGTACCATGGCCCTTACCTGTCAGTGCAAGTGAGCCATACAGCTCAGCCTTAATTTGTGAAACCTGGGTTAAAAGATTTTTGTCATATAAAGCGCTAGCGAAGTCCTGAGAAGCTCGCATGGGGCCTACGGTATGCGAACTTGAAGGGCCAATTCCAATTGAAAATAAATCAAAGATGCTGATAAACATGGGCCATCCTAAAGACGAGTCTTATTAATTATTTTACACGGTATTACTTGGGGGACAATTGCTTTATCATATTATTTTAGGCAAAATGCCGGCTTGAGCTATTGGCTTTATAATTTTTGAGGATTTATATGAAAATGCGTGTCATTTCGCTTTTGTGTGTCGGGTTAATAACTTCCCAAGTGTATGCGGCCGAAGGTCAAGCTCCGCTTTCGGAACAGGATAAATTAAGTTATGCCATAGGCGTGGACATTGGTAACAATTTTAAAAATCAAAATATTGAGATAAATTCTTCTTCATTAACCCAAGGTTTAAATGATGCTATCAATGGCAAAGAATTGTTATTGTCGCAGGCTGAAGTTGAAAAAACCTTACAGACGTTTCAAACCCAACTTCTTAACAAACGCCAAGCGCAAATGATGCATGAAGCTGAACAAAATCAGCAGGCCGGAGAGAAGTTCTTAGCTGAAAACAAAACTAAACCCGGTATCATTACCTTAGCCAGTGGTTTACAATACAAGGTCATTCAGGCAGGTAATGGCGCAAAACCCACTGAAAAAGATACCGTGATGGTTGAATATACCGGTCGCTTACTCGATGGCAAGGTCTTTGACAGCTCGGTTGAGCACGGTGGTAAAGTGAGTTTCAAAGTCAATGAAGTTATTCCTGGTTGGCAAGAGGCTTTAAAGTTGATGCCAGTGGGTAGTACCTGGGAGATCTATATTCCAGCCGCGCTGGCTTATGGTGAAAATGGTGCAGGGCATTTGATTGAGCCTAATTCAACTTTAATTTTTAATCTACATTTACTAGAAATCGGTCCTGATAAATCAGCCGATGCTAATCAAGCAACCTCAAAATAATTAAAGCGAGAGCCGCGGGAATGATTTCCTGCGGCCTTACCAACTAGTATTAAACTATGTTTACAAAAGCCACCATAAAGCCAGAATTTGATGCGGATGACTTTTACTGGTATTGCACCTGGCTACTTTTACCGGCTGCAGAAAAGAGGTTGTATCAAAGTGCCACAGCCCTTGCAAAAGAATTGCCTGTTTTCTGTAAGGGGCTAGAAGTTAATCCCTTAAGACAATGGGGAATTCACAAGAGGTTATTGGTAATACAAGGCAGCATTAGTCCTATTGAGTGGTTGATCTTAGCCGATTTATTGGTCAGTGCGGGTATTAGGACCGATAAAATTTTAACTACGGAAAAAGGTTATGTTGTTTATGAGCATGGTTTTTCCGAAATGCTGATAGCCATTGCAAAACGGATTGCTAAATTACAGCTGACACTTGAGCGAAATCAAAAGGCAAACCGCTGGTTTAAATGGTTAAGTTTTTCTTATAGGCAAACCGCAATTGAATTAAAAAGCTTAGTTTTATTAAGCAGCTATCTTAATCATCATCTCGGCATTTTCCAAAGTTTAAATCAACCTTGGCGAGAACCACAGCTTAATTCGTATAGAATCGAGTTTGAGAAAAATTTTGCCCGTAGGCATACACTTTGGCAAAAATTGCAATCACTTGGCTATGGCATAATATCTGCTTTCAAGAGTATTCAGCAAGAACAGTTTTCCGCCTTAGCAGATGAGTATAGACAAAAACTTAAAACAACTCGTTTGGCAATTAATTTGTTATACCAAGCGGGTAGCAGGCGTCCTAGCAAAAGGGCCTTAATGAATGCCCGACCGGCTTTAACTCAAGCAAATGCTCAAAGCTTAGCGCAATTAAACTATACTGAACCACTCATAGCTTATGGTAGTTTAATGGCTTCAATACAAGAGACATTACCCAATTTTAGTCGTAAAACCAGCGCTAAGAATAGCCGGCAATATATGGATGTCTCTGAGCGGCTAGAAACTTTGAAGGGAATCATTGCCGATCAGAGTCTACGTTTTAAGTCGGCCCATAAGTTATCATACTTATCTACTGCTGCGCCGTATATTCAGTTATTAGCAAGAACCATCCAGGACTTAACCGATTACTTACTTCGCGCTTTAATTGTAGATAAGCGCGTTTTAAATTTTTATGTGGCTGAATTAATTGGCTTTATTGATCCGCTTCATCCCGATCTAAATGGTACCGGGCTTGCCTATCGTTTATTGATTAGTAGCTTATGCTTGTTATCCCTGCGCGAGGTTGTCAGGCATGCAACAAAAGACGAGTTAAGTGAACAGAAGCTGGGTAGTTTACTAAAGGTAATGACTAATCAGCTCGATGCGATAAAATTGGCGCTTTTTATTCAGAATAGGCATAGATCTTAAGGGCATGAATTTCCTGTGGAATGAGATCTGCCAATATTTCATATATCATTCTATGGCGCTGGAGTAAGGAACGATTGGCAAATGAAGAACTGGTAATTATTACCGTATAATGACCCGCGCCTCCCTTAGCACCTTCATGACCTTTATGTAAGTGACTATCATCTATCACCTCAAGTCGAGTCGGCTTTAGGGCCGCATCTAATCTAGACTGGATTAATCTAACTCGCTCAATCATGATGTTTGTCTTCAATATGTCTGGCTAAATAAATGGCTTGTAACAGGACAAAGATAACGGTTAAACCTAGCATGCCAAATAATTTAAAGTTAACCCAAGTATCTTCATCATAGTGATAAACCACATAAAGGTTAGCTATACCCATAATTAAAAAAAACATTGACCAGCTGAAATTTAGACGTCGCCAAATATAGTCTGGCAATTTGACATTAGTCTCAAGCATGCGTTGAATAACGGGTTTATCACCTACAAATTGACTGCCTAAAAAGGTTACTGCAAAAAGCCAGTTTACTATAGTGGGTTTCCATTGAAAAAAAAGAGGATTGTGGAGAAATAGGGTTGCGCCACCCAATACTACAATCAGGATTAAAGTAATTAAATGCAAGCGTTCAATCTTACGAAATTTATACCAGGAGAAAGCAACTTGCAGGCAGGAGACTACGATGGCTACGGTAGTTGCCACGGCTATTCCCTTTATTTTATAAGCGATAAAAAATAATAATATAGGGAGAAAATCGAACAATAATTTCATATATTAAGTCTCCAAGACATTTTTTCACTCAAGCTTTGAGCGCAATCCAAGCAAAACACAGTTTTAATTCTATTGTAGTTGCTAGTCAATAAAAACGTCACTACCGTATCCGTGATGCTCAATACAGGCGGGTAACAGGGTAAATAGAATTTTATACAGCTCTTATCAGTTGAGGTATTTTATTATAAGATATAATCTTTGCAAACCTTAAAACATTAGAATACGATGGAAACTATTTTTAAGGAATAATCTTTGTAATAAGCGGCTATTATAGACATAAGGTTAGTGTAATGAGTCAATTTTTTCATATTCATCCGGATAATCCCCAATCACGCTTGGTACGTCAAGCGGTAAATATTATTCGTCAAGGCGGAGTTATTGTTTATCCTACCGACTCGGGCTATGCTTTGGGTTGCCATTTAGGTGACAAGGAAGCCGTGCATCGTATCCGCCAGATCAGGCGCTTGGATGAGAATCACCTTTTTACCTTGGTCTGTCGCGATCTATCTGAGCTATCTACTTACGCAAAAGTTGACAACCAAGTCTTTCGCTTGTTAAGAGCTTTCACTCCCGGACCGTATACATTTATCCTTACCGCTACGCGTGATGTTCCAAGACGATTGATACATCCTAATCGTAAAACCATTGGCTTGCGAATTCCCGATCATTCTATTGCCCTAAGTCTTTTAGAGGCCTTAGAAGAACCCATGATAAGTACCACCCTAATTCTTGCTGGAGAAGAAACTCCCATGATTGAACCTGAGGCCATGCGAGAAGTTTTAGGTAAAAGTGTGGATTTAATCATAGATGGTGGCAATTGTGGGATTGAACCTACTTCGGTTATTGATCTCACCGAAGAAAAGCCCAAGGTATTGCGTCAAGGCAAAGGGGAAGTAGCTCCATTTTTAGAAGCCTAATCGTATGCATAAAATTAGCCGCCTACTCTTTCTACTCAAATAATGGCTGCTTGAGGAAACCTGATGACTGTATCGCATAAGCAGCGAGTTCTTTCCGGAATGCGTCCAACGGGAAAGCTGCATCTAGGCCACTACCATGGCGTATTAAAAAACTGGTTACATCTTCAACAAGATTATGCTTGCTACTTTAGCATCGTTGATCTGCATGCGTTGACAACGCACTATGAAAGCACGGGTTCCATTGCAACTCATGTTTTTGACGTGTTGGTTGAATGGTTAGCTGTGGGCATAGATCCACAACAGGCTCATATCTTTATTCAGTCCCAAGTGCCCGAAATAGCTGAATTGCATTTAATCCTCTCCATGCTAACACCTCTGGGTTGGTTAGAGAGAATGCCAACTTACAAAGAGCAACGTGAAAAATTAACCGATAGGGATTTGTCCACCTATGGATTTTTAGGCTACCCATTACTTCAAGCAGCCGATATTTTAGCCGTAAAGGCACATTGGGTACCGGTAGGCGAGGACCAAGTGGTACATATTGAATTGGCTCGTGAAGTGGCCCGCCGTTTTAATCATTTATATGGAAAAGATGCGAGCTTTAACACTTCAATTGAGCAAGCCTTAGCTAAGCTTGAGCCTAAGCAAGCCGAACGCTACACTAAAATGCGCAAGCGCTATTTGGAAAAAGGCGAGCCCGAAATTTTAACTAAGGCTCAAACCTTGCTTGAGTATCAGACTCAATTAACTGAAAAGCAAAGAGATGATTTAGCCGCATTTCTAGAAGGCAAGGGAAGGATGATCCTTCCAGAACCGCAGGCATTATTAACTCAAACCGCGAAGTTACCCGGCTTAGATGGCCAAAAAATGTCCAAATCCTATGGCAATACCATCATGCTGCGTGAAGAGCCGGCAAGTGTAGCTCAGAAGATACGAACCATGCCCACCGATCCCGCTCGAGTTAAACGTACAGATCCCGGCGAGCCGGAGAAATGCCCCGTCTGGAGTTTGCATAAGGTATATAGCAAACCTGAAGTTAAGGACTGGGTGGTTGCAGGTTGTCGCAGTGCTGGGATAGGTTGCCTGGATTGTAAACAACCTGTTATTGAGTCCATCAATCAGGAGCTGCAACCTATTCGAGAAAGAGCACAAGTCTTTGAAAAGGATGAGCGCTTATTGACCCAGATCGTCAATCGGGGTTGTGAAGCCACCCGCGAACTTGCTAGTCAAACCATGGCTGAGGTTCGAGATGCTATCGGTATTTCATCGGCAAATCCATTTGTAAAATCCACAAGGTAATCTCATGATCAATTGTTATATAGCTAACGAAGAACCCTGCATTCCTATTTTAGCCTTAACAGAAGCCAGTTTTGCGTTATGGTTAGCCCAGCAAACCCCCTGGCATGTGAATTATCTGCACAGCCTTAACTATGGAGCAAAGCCGGGTTGTATTGCCCTCTTGCCTGATGAGCAAACGGGGCGTATATCTCGAATACTGATTGGGGTTGAAAACCTGACTGAGATGTGGTTTTGGGGGGGATTAGCTGCCCAACTGCCTCCGGGAAATTATCGAATTGAAAATGAATTAAGCCAAGAGCAATTACATTTAGCCACCATGGCTTGGGCATACGGGGCCTATCAGTATACTCAATACAAAAAATCCTTAACCCCTAAACCAAAATTGCGGCTAGATCCACAGCTTAACTCCGCAGCCATTGAGCAAGGTGTTTTAGCCTGCTATTTGGTACGTGATCTTATCAATACGCCTGCCGATAGACTAGGACCTGGAGAGTTTGCAGCAATTGCAGCTAAGATTGCCCAAGAAACGGGGGCAGTTGTGCAGCTGCTAGAACAAACCACCGAATTACAAGAGCAATATCCCATGGTTTATGCGGTGGGCAAGGGCAGCGAACGCAAACCCTGTGTGGTGGAGTTAACCTGGGGTAATCCTCAGCATCCCAAGGTGTCTCTGGTAGGCAAGGGCGTTTGCTTTGATACTGGAGGACTTAATCTAAAAACCGGACAAGGTATGCGTTTAATGAAAAAGGACATGGGTGGAGCGGCTCATGCACTTGCCTTGGCACAATGGTTGATTCGGGCCCAACTACCCATTCAACTCCGCGTCTTTATCCCTCTGGTTGAAAACTCAGTCAGCGGCAGTGCCTTTCGTCCAGGTGATGTGATCAAAACTCGCAAGGGACTTACGGTAGAAATTGATAATACCGATGCCGAGGGTAGATTGATTTTAGGAGATGCATTGGCTAAAGCGGTGGAGGAAAACCCCGAGCTTTTGATCGATTTTGCTACCTTAACGGGCGCCGCCAGAGTAGCCTTGGGCACCGATTTACCCGCCATGTTTTGCAATGATGATAAGCTTGCCAATGACCTACAGCAAGTCTCGGCACAACAACAAGATCCTCTGTGGCGTTTACCTCTTTATAAGCCTTATCGTGAAATGCTTAAAAGTAGCATTGCCGATTTAAGCAATGCTACTAACAGTCCTTATGCAGGTGCCATTACCGCAGCCTTATTCCTCCAAGAGTTTGTGCCAAATACCACTTCCTGGATGCATTTTGACTTAATGGCCTGGAATAGCGCAACGCGACCAGGGCGTCCCGAAGGCGGGGAAATGATGGTTTTAAGAGCCGTATTCAATTATCTTGTCAATCGCTATGCAGGAAACTGATAGCTATTGGATGAGAAAAGCTCTCCTTTTGGCAGAGCGAGCTAAAGGTCAAGGGGAAGTTCCGGTTGGGGCAATCATAGTCTATGAACAACAGGTGGTGGCTGAGGGATGGAATCAGCCCATCGCACTTCAGGATCCTACTGCACATGCTGAAATCATGGCCTTGCGCCAGGCTGCAGATGTCTTAAATAATTATCGTTTATTAAATACCACGCTTTACGTTACCTTAGAACCTTGTGTTATGTGTGCAGGAGCCATTATTCATGCAAGAGTAAAGCGAGTCGTATTTGGGGCCTATGATCCCAAGGCTGGGGCTGCTGGCAGCGTTTTTGATGTCTTAGGCACCCGGAAATTAAACCACTGCGTGGCATGGCAGGGCGGCCTTTTGGCAGAAGAATGTGCCCAACAACTCAAGAGTTTTTTTCAACAACGACGCCTATCTCAAAAGAATTAGCCTTATGCCATGCTTAATTTTTTAGCGAAAGATTAAAGCGTCTTTTTAAACGCTGCCTCTAAATCCTCATCTTCTGGTTCTGTCTCGGCAGTTAAATGATCAAAGGCAAGTTTTGTAGTTGCCAATGCCGCTTTGCTACCCACATAGCTTCCGGCTAACCCGCTAGCCAAGCTGGCTCCAAATAAGGTGGAGGGATTACTAGCCACTTGCACGGCGCTAGCAGCGATATTGCCCCCTATAGCCGCTCGGCTGGGTTCTACATTGAAATTTCGCAGTAAGACTGTGATCACTATGGCTAGGGCCAATGAAAACAGATTAGTTGGAGCTTCTGCGAGCAGCAGGCAGATATAGACCACACTGCGAGCGTAGTCGGCATAAAGTTCATTATCGGTATAGCGTTTAACTATTTGGGCAACCGATTCCGCAGCCAAGACATTGATATAGCTAGTTATCGCGGTACGGCCGAAATTATATACCACGTCTTGATAAAGAGACCTAGTTTCAGACTTGGGTAAACTACATTTAGGAATGAGGGCTTGTTCATTTGACTCTTGCTCTACGGCAATAATATTGGTTGAGCCATCGGTATAATGACAAGGCGGTTCTGGAGTGCTAACAATATATTCTGGTTTAGTATTGGGTAATGGCGATAATGTTGCTAAAGGTAATTTAGTCTGACAAGTTTTGGTATAATTGCTAATTTCACACTGGCTATTGGGCTGAATGTCCTCATAGCTAAATTTATTTGTCGCAAAATAAGTGATTTTTTGGGGATCCAAATGATAATTGATAATTTGTTCAGACAGTGTAGTCGGTTTGCCATGATCCTGATGTATAGAATTGGCGCCATATTGTAACAATAGACCTATTTTCCAGGGAAACAGAAGCCCACTTTGGATAGAGTTTTGGGCTGCCACATCTATATAATTATAATTAGCGCCGTGGTCTAATAGAGCCACTAATAAGGCAAATTCTTCTGGCTCAGGAGGAACATAGTTATTCTGAATTAAGCGATACAATGCTAAGGGCTTTGTCGGTAAATCGGCAACAAAAGGCAACATGTCTTGTGCCAGCCGATAATATTTTAACCTTACCAATTCCTCAAACAGCTCGGCCGAAATGGGTTTAGCTACCGTGATCTGCTGGATGAAAAATTTAGCCATGGCATCATTATTCGCCTTGAGTGCCTCTGTAAGTTGTATTTCAATATTTAATGTACTTGGCACTGGGTAGCTCTGCCAAATTTCTTCATTACCATGACGCGCTATCTGCAAATAGTCGACTTCTTTTAGTACCGCTGCTTTTTGTAATAACCAAGCCAGCATGCTTTTGTCTTGAGCTGCAATGGCTATCATAGCCAGTGACCATTTTGTAGGGGTAAGCATGTGGATTAGTTTTTCATCCAGAGCCAATAGTTGTTCGGCCGTTTCTTTGTCACCCAAGGCGACCGCACCAGCAAGCAACAACTCAACTTGGTTGGGGTTAATCTGCTCACTTTGTTTGAATTTTTGTAACAGCCGTTGTAACTGAAATACCGTGGTGGGTAGATTATGGGAAATAGCAACGCCCTTATAAGTTTGAGTGTTGAGTATAGTTTTTTCCTCAGTCGGAATGAATAGCCATTTTGCTGGGATGTCATTAAGTGCAAGGACTAGATGTCTAGCTCCTTGTTCGTATAGTTGGGCTACTTTAGCAAATTCTTGCCTTATTAGGGCAAGTGCCAATGGACTACTGCCGTTACAATCAACTTCATCCCAGCCAAAGTTGGCTTCTGTAACCGGTGGTTCTTCACATATTGCTTGCATTTGAGTCGGACTTAAGTGCAAAGCATGGCTAACGGAAGGTAAATTGGCAGCCAAGGCAAACACATTTAAGACTTTATTGTTTTCTGGCCTTAAGTGTAGTTCTTGCAGAGCTTTAAAATACTCTTTTAATTTAGATTGTTCAGCATGAGCTGCCAGATATAAGCGAGCTAAATGCAGGCTGGCCTCGGCCTGTATTGCTCGATATTCTGTATAGGTTGAGGGCATTAAACTTTTGCTTGCCAATGAGTAGAGTTCTTTGAGTTCACTAGGCATAGGAATCGCAAAAGAGGCTTTCAAACTGGTATACTCTCTATAATTTACATGAATATAGGGTATGCCTTGCTGTAACAGCATATTCTGACTATTTAAGCCTTCCTGCACCGGTAGTAAATCACTGGGATAAGTCAACAGATAATCAAAAATTTGATAGGGTAAGGCACCGGCGCTCACCAAAATGATTTTTAACTGAGAGTTTATTGACTGTGGTCGGCTAGTTTGGGTCAACAGCGTATGCAGGCCATATGAATCAAGCGTTAAAGCCTCATAAGCGCAGCTTAATTTTGGCTCGATAATGGTTGGAATTTGGTATGCGCTAAGCTCAGCCGGCCATTCTCCTTCTAACATATTTTTTACTTGAGTTAACTCGATTTCTGACAAGCTGTAGTGTACCAGTAAAAAGGTGGGTTTGCGTTGCTCGTCAGGCAGCTCAACTAAGAAGTGGTATGCTGCAGCTGCCAACTTATATAAGGTGACTGCTCGGGGAAAATTAACATGGGCTTCGGCATAATTCAAGCCATAAATAGACTGAGTTAAAATTGTCCCAGCCTGCTGTTGCCGAATTAAATCAGAGAGATTATTTTTATAAGCCTTGTCCTCACAACTAATCCATTGCAGTACTTCCTCATAGCTTAAAACTTTGTTAGGCACACTTTGCGGGATAGATTCTTTAATTGTATTGACCGTGGTGTTGCCATATTGCCAAATTTCACTATTATCCAGGCCATAAGGAGGAATAAATAAAAATTTATCAGCCTTAAAGGCCTTGGGTCCTTTAGCAGAACTTAGTTGGCCACCGTTCAGACAAATTTCAACCGGTTCATATTGGCTAAAGCATTGGGAAAACTGCGTATACGGGATCAGAGTTAATTTTTGCTCGCTTAAATGGACGGCATGATCGGGTAATTGTTCTAGGCTCAATAGCTTTTCGAGTTTACCCTTTGCCTCATCAATATAGATCAACTCAATGCTACCTTGAAAGCCTAAATCACGTATGTAATCAAGAATATGTAAGGTATTAACTTGATTACCAAAGCCGCCCATGACTTCAAAAAACGCTCGAATCTTAGTTTGCTTACTTAAAAAATCTACTAGAGTTGAATTAAACATGCGAATGCCTTTAAGTTGCTAATAAAGAAGATTCTTTTTCAGGAGAAAAAAACTCTTAACAGCCATTTTAACAGGCTAAATTGCGAGTGCAAGCTAAGCCAAGCTATTCTTGTGGACAAAAACAGCATAACTGCGCATAATTTAAATTCCAAACCTGTTAACTTTATAACCCTGAGGTATATAAGGCGAAATGAGCAATAATCTCATTGAAATCCGTGGTGTGTCCAAACACTTTCCCGATCATCCCGTTTTACACAATATTAATTTGGAAATCAGAAACGGTGAATTTCTAACCTTACTTGGGCCCTCCGGCTGTGGTAAAACCACGCTCTTGCGGCTTATCTCTGGTTTTGAGGAACCCAGTAGTGGAACAATTTATCTGGATGGTAAGGACGTTGCGGGTATTCCACCCCACCAACGTCATGTCAACACAGTTTTCCAAAGCTATGCCTTATTTCCACACATGGATGTTTTTGATAACGTGGCCTTTGGCTTACGCTGTAAAGGTATCGCCAAAGATGAAGTTGAACAGCAAGTTCATGAAGTACTACGCATGGTTAAACTCGATAGCTATATACGCCGTAAGCCTCATCAATTAAGTGGTGGACAACAGCAGCGGGTTGCCATTGCAAGGGCAGTTATCAATAAACCCCTGGTGTTATTATTGGATGAACCCTTAAGCTCATTGGACTATCGATTACGCAAGACTATGCAAATTGAGCTCAAACAATTACAAAAACAATTGGGCATCACCTTTATTTTTGTAACTCACGACCAAGAAGAGGCTTTGTCGATGTCTGATAGAGTCGTTATTATGCACGATGGCGTCATCGAGCAGATTGGGACGCCTCGTGAAGTCTATGAAGAGCCAGATAATATTCGAGTGGCTAAGTTCATTGGTGAGGTAAATATTTTTGAAACCAGGGTTTTAGCCGCAGATGATAAGCACCTACAGGTAGAAATCGAAGGTAAGCCGTTCACACTTAAAAATCGTAAAAAATATACTAGTGAACAAGCTCTTTATACCCTGGTGCGCCCAGAGGATTTACAGGTGTGGAGTACTTCCGAGGTCGATGATACCGAAAGCATGTTCTCAGCCGTGGTAGAAGAGGTAATCTATAAGGGCTGTACGGTCGATCTGATGTTGCGTTTGATGAGTGGTAAGCGGCTTGCTGCAACCCAATTTTTTAACGAAGATGACGAAAAATTGGATTTTAGGCCAGGGGAGGCAGTTTGGGTGCACTGGATACCGGGTTGGGAGGTGATTTTACCTCATGAAGCATGATAAGGCGTTTAAATTTGCGATCATAAGCATTATTTGGCTTTGGCTCGTTATATTTGCCGTAGGCCCTAATGGTCTGGTGTTGTTGACGAGTCTTTTGCAGCAGGGTGATAATGAGTTGGTACGCTTACAACTGACCTTGAGCAATTATTTAGAATTATTTGACACCGTATTTTTAAAAATCTTTCTGCATTCATTTGTTTTAGCAGGGGCTTGTACACTCGTTTGTCTGGTCCTAGGTTATCCATTTGCCTTTATCATTGCCCGTAGCTCTAATCGATTTAAGGGAATTCTCTTGTTCTTAGTGATCATTCCCTTCTGGACAAGCTCCTTGATCCGCAGTTATGCCATCGTTGCGATCTTGAAAACCAAGGGTATTTTAAATAGCCTGTTGTTGAGTTTGGGTTTGATAGATAAGCCTTTGCATTTACTCTATAGCAGTACCGCGGTGATGATAGGCCTTGTCTATAGCCTTTTGCCATTTATGATATTACCGCTTTATGCCAATATTGAAAAATTGGATATGCGCCTAATTGATGCGGCCCGTGACCTCGGTGCCAATAGACGTACGGTGATCTTTAAAATCATTTTACCGCTGACCTTGCCGGGTATCATTGCGGGTAGTATGTTGGTTTTTTTACCCGCCATGAGTATGTTTTACATTCCCGATTTGCTAGGTGGTGCAAAATCCCTGCTGATTGGTAATTTGATCCAAAATCAATTTTTAACCGCCCGCAACTGGCCCATGGGTTCTGCAGTCAGCGTTGTCTTAACTCTGATGATGGGCTTGATGTTATGGTTATATTGGCGTGCGGCAAAGCAAAACAAAGAGGAGCAAAGCTTACTATGAGTCGGTTTACTAACTTTGCCTATCTTGCCGCAGTTTATTTATTTTTTTATTTTCCGATCGCGGTATTGATCGTCTATTCATTTAATAATAGTTCCTATTCTTTGCTCTGGCATGGTTTTACCCTTGACTGGTATAAAGAATTATTCGCAGATACCGATTTGCAGAGTGTTGCCTGGCATTCGGTTTCAGTTGGGGTATTGGCTGCCACCTTTGCCACAATTTTGGGAACACTAACGGCGGTAAGTTTATATCGATACCGTTTTTATGGTAAGAGATTGCTGCATGGGATGATCTTTGTGATGATCGTTTCGCCAGACATTGTGATGGCAATTTCCTTGCTGATCCTTTTCTCTACCTTAAAAGCACCCTTAGGATTTTGGACCTTATTATTGGCGCATATTACCTTTTGTATGCCCTTTGTTGCCGTAACCGTATACAGCCGGATTACCGGTCTTGATAAAAATATTTTTGAGGCGGCTAAGGATTTAGGTGCCAGTGACTTCAGCATCTTGACGCGGGTCATCATTCCCTTGCTATGGCCAGCCATTATAGCGGGCTGGTTGTTGAGTTTTACCTTATCTTTAGACGATGTGATCATCAGCTTTTTTGTCACCGGGCCTGAATTTGATATTTTGCCCTTGAAGATTTTCTCTATGGTTCGCTTAGGCGTGAAGCCAGAGATAAATGCGCTTTGTTCGGTGATGTTTGGCCTGACTTTATTGATCGTTCTGATTTCTCAGTTGGTCTTAAGGAAAACGAATCATGACCGTTGATTTGCTAAAACGCTTTATTGTTCTCTTATTGCTAGTTACCACAGGCTACGGCTTTGCGGCCGATGAAATAGTCAATGTTTTCAATTGGTCGGGCTATATGCCTGATGAAGTATTGGCGCAATTTAAAGCCGAAACCGGTATTAAGGTCAATTACTCAACCTATGATAACAATGAAACGCTTTATGCAAAGCTTAAGGCAAGTCCGCAGGCTGGCTATGATATCATCGTGCCCTCTACCTATTATATCGATAGAATGCGTCATCAAAATATGCTGCAGCCCATTGATAAAACCAAGCTCAGCAATTTTAAAAACTTAAATCCCGAACTATTGAATAAGAGTTTTGACCCCGACAACCGCTATAGTGTTCCATTTTTATGGAGTGCGACTGCCATTGCTCTGAACACCAAGTATTGGCCCAAGAATAGTGTTAAAAGCTGGAATCAGTTGTGGGATAAAAAATATCATGATCAACTATTAATTCTCGATGATACTCGAGAAGTGTTTTCCATGGCTTTGATATCCATGGGGTATTCACCCAATGATACCGATCCTCAACACATTAAACAGGCCTTTGAAAAACTCAAGCAATTATTGCCCAATGTTAAAATATTCAATGCCGAGGGAGAAAAATCCATCTACATCGATGAGGATGTCAGCCTAGGCATGGGATGGAGTGGCGACATTTACCTGGCCCAACAGGAAAATCCTGCCATTGAATATATTTTTCCGCAAGAGGGTTTTATCATTGCTCTAGATAGCATGGCCATACCCAGTAATGCTAAGCACGTCGAGAATGCCTATAAATTTATCAACTTTATTTTGCGAGCCGATGTTGCCAAAAAAATTAGCATGAAAACCGGCTATGCCTCGGCAAATAGCGCGGGCGTTAAATTGATGCCCAAAGAAGTTAGGGAAAATCCCATCATCTATCCTGATGCCAGCATTTTAGCTAGGGGACAGTTTCAAACAGATGCAGGGGCTTCAAGTACCATCTATGAAAAGTATTTTCAAAGGTTAAAGATCGCGGGTTAATTTAGCAACTACCGAAAGGGGGTTCTATGCGTCCAGCACGAAAAGCCCTAGAGTTTCTTTATACTACAGCAGCTATTTTAATAAGTGGCATAGCCTATGCATATTCGACGGGTTTTTATACGTGTTGGCCCTTAGCTTGGTTGGCGCCTTTACCCATATTAGTTTATAGCTTTTATCATAAGCCGTTACCAAGTGTTGTAGTCGCTTTTTTAGCCTTCTTTTTGGGTGGCATCAGTGGCATAGGTTTTTATGCGCATACTCTCCTGCCAACCGTTAAACCCTTGTTGTTTAGCCTGATTTTAAGTTCCGCACTGTTTAGTCTATTGATTTTATGGGTACGTGTTAACGTCATTCGATTTCGGCATTGGTTAACCATCTTGGTGTTTCCTTGTAGTTTTGTGCTTTATGAATATTTGGGGAGTATTAGCTCTACAGCTGGAAACATCGATAGCCTAGCCTATTCTCAAATTACCAATTTAGCGGTGAGCCAAATTGCTGCCCTAACGGGATCCTGGGGGATTAGCTTTTTATTATGCTTACTGCCATCAACATTAGCAGTTGCATGGTATTTAAAAACCTCAGGCAAAGTAGTGTGGCCGGCCTTCCTTTTTACCTTGGGATTATTATTGCTGGTATATTTATATGGTGAGTTCGTTTTACACAAACCTAGACAAGTGCCTAGCGTTAAGCTTGGAATGATTGCGGTGCCTGCCAGTTTAAAAGATTTAAAGACATTGGATAAGGATCATGCGCTGGCAATTACAGGCCAATATGTAGAGCAAATAAATAGTTTGGCAAGCCAAGGGGCTCAAATCATCGTTTTACCAGAAAAAATTCTGCCGCTGGATGCAAGTTTTGAAGGCCAAATTTTACAAATTTTTGCCAATGTGGCAAAAAGCCAAAACCTTATGCTCGTTCTGGGGCTCAAACAATTTTCCGGCCAGCATAAGATAAATAAGGCCGTCTTTATTGACCGAGGCTCCATTTTGCCGGCTTATGTCAAGCAGCATCTGTTGCCGGGGCCCGAATCCAACTTTCTGATAGGCCAAAGTTTACTTATTCATAGAACCACGTTTGGTACCTTAGGCGTCGCCATTTGCAAAGACATGGATTTTATTCGCCCGGCATTAAACTACTCTCAACAAGGTGTGGGTCTCATGCTAGTTCCCGCTTTGGATTTTGTCCTAGATGGCTGGCTACATGCTAAACCCGCCATCATGCGAGGCATAGAGGGTGGTTACACGGTTGCTCGCGCTGGACAATGGGGCCTACTAAGTGTTTCCGACGCGCAGGGAAGAATTCTTGCCATGACTAAAACTTCAGGTCAACGAGTCGTGAGCCTTGTTGCCACAGTCCCCATTGGCAGTGGCCATACTTGGTACAGCAAGCTGGGCAACTGGTTTGTCCTGGTTTGTGGATTAATTTTTCTGGTCAATATTATTTTTCTAAACCTAAAGAGAAAATCCCTGGTTAAGGTTTAAAATTTCTCAACCACAACTGTGTTGCTCCGGCCACGGCAGCAGGCATAACCAAGAGGTTCACCAGAGGAATCATGGTGAGCAAGACAATGCTGGCTCCAAAGCCTAAACTCGTCAAACGCTGTGCCCCTAATTGTTGTTTCATGTCAGCAAAACTTACCTTATGGTTATCCATGGGGTAGTCCAAATATTGAATTGCCATGGTCCAAGCATTAAAGATAAACCACAAGGGTGGAACCAGCAGTTGACCACCCGGAAGAAAGAATAAGCATAAAATCAAAAAAGCCCTGGGTAGAAAGTAGCCTAAATAGCGGAATTGTCGACCTAAGCTACGAGGTATATCCTTGAGTAAAGCAAGCGGCTTGATTGGATTAGTCTCTGTTTTACCCAATAAATACAATTCAACTTGCTCGGCAAGCAGACCGTTGAAGGGTGCAGAGAGTAAATTTGCAAAAAAAGTGAAGGTATAAGTCCAAACCAACAAGATGATTAACCAAAAAAACAGTTTTAGCAGAATGTTCAACCATTGCAGCCAATGGGGGATTTGTTTATCAAACCAAGCTAAAAAGTCAGTGAAGTAATGGCGTAAAACACTGGCGAGGAGGATAAATAAAATCAGGTTTATGAATATTGGGATCAACGCATAGAGGCGAATACCAGGCCGGAAAATTAACTTGAAGCCATGAAATACGTATTCAAGACTCATGCTGGATTGATTATACATGGCAACATTTTAGTTAATTCCCTGCAAATAGCAATATCCATGCTATTATTATATTAGCCATCGCAGAACCTTGAAATTAACTTAATAGTCTCCATATGATTAATAACAAGAGAGGTGTTTATGAATAATATATTTCATTGGCCAACAGAACAGGCTGACATGCAGGCCGCAGATGCGATCATTGAAAAATACCTAGACCTCAATGAAGGCGAGCCTTTGGGCATCATTGAAGTGATTATGAATGACAATAATGAAAAGGTTGATGTAAAACCCGCAGCCTGGGTAGAGGAATTGGCCTTTCACTTTAAAGAAAAATATGGTCAAGAATATGGCCAGGACATCACGAGTATGGTTATTACCCGCTGTTTGCTTAAGGGTGAAACCATTCACTGAGTTCATCCAATACCATCTAAATCAAATTGTCGAATAACTATCGGATTAGTATAAGTTTTAACTGACTCAAAAGCTGATAAAGCCAATTTTTTGCTTGTAACTTTGCAGCAACTCAGTTAAGCTGTGCTCCGCACAAGTTAGGAGGATATATGCGCAGGCCGATTGTGATAGGTAACTGGAAAATGCATGGCTCGCGTGTAAGTGTAGAAAATTTGCTTAACACAATTAAAGCAAATTATGTTACAATTCCTGCCATTGATTTGGTGGTTTTACCTCCCTATATTTTCTTGCCGCAAGTTCAACAGCAATTGGCTGAGACAAGCATAAGCTGGGGTGCACAAAATGTGCACGAGCAGGTAAGTGGCGCCTTTACAGGCGAGATTGCAGCAAGTATGCTCAAAGACTTTAACTGTCAGTATGTTTTAGTCGGACATTCAGAGCGGCGAAGTTTTTTTGCTGAGATGGATGAGCTAGTTGCAAAAAAATTTATTGCAGCGCAAGAAGTTGGTTTAGTACCGATTTTATGTGTAGGTGAGACGCTGGCACAGCGTGAGCAAGAGCAAACTGAAACTGTCATCATTTCACAGTTGACCACAGTGATTGCTAAAGTTGGAATAAGAGCATTTAAACAAGCGGTGATTGCTTATGAGCCTGTTTGGGCCATAGGTACGGGAAAGACAGCAACTCCCGCTCAAGCTCAGCAAGTACATCAGATAATACGTAAACAGCTGAGTTTACATGAGCCCGAAGTGGCTGAGAATACGCGTATCGTCTATGGCGGTAGCGTAAAGGCAGATAATGCAGCGGCTTTATTTGCAATGCCAGATATTGACGGCGGTTTAGTGGGTGGTGCATCATTGGATGCCCAAGCATTTTTGGAAATTGCACAATGCAGCAACTTTTATTAATATTACATGTTTTGATAGCCGGATTTTTAATCATCCTAGTGCTTTTGCAGCAAGGCAAAGGCGCAGATGCTGGCGCTTCATTTGGCGGCGGAGCCTCGCAGACCGTCTTTGGTAGCCAGGGTTCGGGTTCTTTCATGTTAAAATTTACTAGTATCATAGCGGTATTATTTTTTATTACTAGCTTAGGTCTAGGTTATATAGTTGCGCATCCGCAAAAACAGCAGACTCAAGTTGCGATGCGGGCGAATTTTCCTGCCCAAGTAACACAACAACCAGATAATATACCTGTTCAGCAACATACTCAGGTTCCAGCTGAAAAAACTGACAGCAAGGGTTAAACAATAGCCGAAGTGGTGAAATTGGTAGACACGCCATCTTGAGGGGGTGGTGGCGCAAGCCGTGCCGGTTCGAGTCCGGCCTTCGGCACCATATTGAATGGTGGTTTTTAGCATGTTACAAAATTATCTTCCCATATTATGTTTTATAGCCATTGGCTGCCTATTTGGCTTAGGCCCTATTATTTTGGGCTGGCTAGTGGGTCCCAAAAAACCTAATAAAAGTAAATTGTCAGCCTATGAGTGCGGTTTTGAAGCCTTTGAAGACGCACGTTTACCCTTTGACGTAAGATATTACCTAGTCGCCATTTTATTCATCATTTTCGATTTAGAAACCGCATTTCTTTTTCCTTGGGCAGTAGCGCTTAGAGAAATTGGCATCGCGGGTTTTGTCGCCATGATGATCTTTTTAGGCCTTTTAGTAGTGGGCTTTATTTATGAGTGGAAAAAGGGGGCATTGGAATGGGAATAAGTGAAACTTTCCATAAACAGGGCTTCCTAACGACTTCAGTGGATAAGTTAGTAAGCTGGGCACAAACGGGCTCAATGTGGCCCATGACTTTTGGGCTTGCTTGTTGCGCCGTCGAAATGATGCATACCGGCGCCTCACGTTATGATCTAGATCGATTTGGCATCGTTTTCAGGCCTAGTCCACGGCAGTCCGACGTGATGATCGTGGCGGGTACCTTGTGCAATAAAATGGCACCGGCACTACGCAAGGTTTATGAGCAGATGCCTGAACCCCGTTGGGTTATTTCCATGGGCTCATGCGCCAATGGCGGCGGCTATTACCATTATTCTTATTCTGTAGTACGAGGCTGTGATCGCATCGTACCGGTTGATATTTATGTGCCAGGCTGTCCACCAACCGCTGAAGCACTGTTATATGGTATCATTCAGCTACAAAATAAGATCAACAAAAAAAATGTCATCCAGCGTTAGGAAGTCAATATGGCAACAGTAGCAGTACTTGCAAGCAAACTACAAGAACTTTTGCCACAGGTGAAAACAGTCATTATTTCTGACTTGGCAGAAATTACTATTGAGGTTTCCGCAGCAGAATTACGGACAGTAGCTAAGATACTTCGCGATGACCTTGATTTAAAGTTTGAAATGCTAATGGATGTATGCGGCGTTGATTATCTGGGTTATGGCAAGGATGAATGGAAAACCGAACAAGCGACTGCAACAGGTTTTAGCCGAGGCACAGAGCGTGACGTCGTCTATGAAAAAATTCCTAACTCAAGACCGCGTTTTGCAGTAGTTTATCATCTTCTTTCTATTACGCATAACCATCGCTTGAGAATTCGGGTATGGGTAGATGAGGATTTACCCATGGTGCCTAGTGTCATCGATATCTGGAATAGTGCCGATTGGTTTGAACGTGAAGCCTTTGATTTATTCGGCATTTTATTTGAAGATCACCCCGATCTGCGGCGGATCTTAACGGATTATGGTTTTGTAGGCCACCCTTTCCGTAAAGACTTCCCGCTTATAGGTGAGACTGAAGTGAGGTACGATGCTGCAGCGGGGCGGGTTGTTTATGAGCCCGTAAGTATTGAGCCTCGAACCTTGGTGCCACGTGTTATACGTCAAGATAACCGTTATCAGGACCGCGAGGTCCATAATATCGTTGCCGATAAAGGGGATCGCAATGCCTGAAATTAAAAATTACACCTTAAATTTTGGCCCGCAGCATCCCGCGGCGCATGGGGTGTTACGTTTAGTCTTAGAAATGGAAGGCGAAACCGTAAAACGGGCTGACCCGCATATTGGCCTTTTACATAGAGCGACAGAAAAACTGGCCGAGTCAAAGGTTTTCAACCAAAGCATCGGTTACATGGATCGTTTAGACTATGTTTCCATGATGTGTAATGAACACGCCTATGTCATGGCCATAGAAAAGTTATTGGGAATAGTTCCTCCCTTGCGCGCTCAATATATCCGCGTTATGTTTGATGAAATCACCCGAATTCTCAATCATTTGTTATGGCTGGGAGCTCATTCATTAGATTTAGGTGCCATGACGGTTTTTCTCTATACGTTTCGCGAAAGAGAAGATTTAATGGACTGCTACGAGGCCGTGTCAGGCGCGAGAATGCATGCCACCTACTATAGACCCGGTGGAGTTTACCGTGATCTGCCAGAGCAAATGCCTCTTTATAAGGAATCAAAATGGCGTAGTGCTAAAGAAGTAGCCAAATTAAACCAAAATCGGCAGGGAAGTTTATTAGATTTTATCTGGGCTTTTACCGAAAGATTTATGGCTTGTGTTGATGAGTATGAAACCTTACTTACCGACAATCGGATCTGGAAGCAACGTACGGTTGGAGTGGGTGTGGTTTCGCCTGAGCGAGCCCTGCAGCTAGGTTTTTCAGGTCCCATGTTGCGAGGCTCGGGCGTAGCCTGGGACCTACGGAAAAAACAGCCCTATGCTGTTTATGACCAGCTTGACTTTGATATCCCCGTAGGACTAAATGGCGATTGCTATGATAGGTACTTGGTTAGGGTAGAGGAAATGCGCCAGTCCAATCATATCATCCGTCAATGTGTGGAATGGCTAAGAGAAAATCCGGGTGCGGTGAGATCCGGTGACCATAAGGTTACTCCACCCTCAAGGGTTGAGATGAAAACTGACATGGAGGCCATGATCCACCACTTTAAGTTATTTACCGAGGGTTATTGTGTTCCCGAAGGCGAGGTCTACGCAGCCGTTGAACATCCTAAGGGTGAATTTGGCATTTACCTGATTTCCGATGGCGCTAATAAACCCTATCGTTTAAAGATTAGGGCCGCGGGCTTTGCCCATTTGGCGGCACTGGATGAGATGTGTCGTGGTCATATGTTAGCAGATTTAGTGGCTATTTTATCTAGTCAAGATATTGTGTTTGGGGAGATCGATCGCTGATGGCTGATACAGACGTATATCAATTGTCCGAGGCCATGTGCCAAGAAATAGATCATTGGGTGGCAAAATTTCCACCAGAACGTAAGCAATCGGCATTATTAGCCTCGTTACATATAGTGCAACGTGAGAAGGGCTGGCTAAGTACCGCGCAGTTAAATGCAGTAGCCGCCTATTTAAATTTGCCAGAGGTTACGGTCTATGAGGTTGCAACCTTTTATTCCATGTATGACTTACAACCCGTAGGGCGACATAAAATCTATTTATGCAATAATATCTCGTGCATGCTTAACGGTTCGGAAAAACTGAGTGATCATGTTAAAACCAAGCTGGGTATTGATTTTGATGAAACGACTGCCGATGGTAGATTTACCCTAAAACACGCTGAATGTTTGGCAGCCTGTGCAGGAGCGCCTGCCGCACAAATAGATGGTGTGCATCATGAACAGTTAACTCCCGAAACAATTGATAAAATTATAGATAGTTTGGATTGATATGACTAACGTTTGTTATCGCACCTTGCAACATGAAAAGCCTTGGAGCTTTGACGTTTATCAGAGTATAGGCGGCTACCAAGTATTAAAGCAGATCATGGCAGAAAAAACCTCACCCGAGCAGATCATCAATGAGTTGAAAGAGGCGAGTTTGCGTGGGAGAGGGGGCGCAGGATTTCCTACGGGAGTAAAGTGGAGTTTCATGACTTCCGCCTCACCCGGAGCCAAGTATGTGGTTTGCAATGCCGATGAAAGTGAACCCGGCACCTGCAAGGACCGAGATATTTTGCGGTTTAACCCTCATCAATTGATAGAAGGGATGATCCTAGCCGGATATGCCATGGGTTGTACCTCAGGTTATATCTATATTCGAGGCGAGTTCACTGAACCCTTTGCTCGAGTTGAGGCGGCTCTAAATGAAGCCAAGGCAGCAGGCTTTATTGGCAAAAACATTCTAAATTCTGGTTTTGACTTTACACTTGAAACGGCCATCGGCGCCGGTGCTTATATTTGCGGTGAGGAAACCGCCTTGTTGAACTCATTAGAGGGTAAAAAGGGATTTCCTCGCTTTAAGCCTCCCTTTCCAGCTAATGTAGGACTTTACGGTCGACCAACCACGGTAAATAATGTTGAAACCCTGGCCTCAGTTCCCGTTATTCTCGAGAAAGGCGCTAAATGGTTTTTAGAGTTAGGTAAACCCAATAATGGGGGTACCAAGATTTTTAGCGTGACAGGTCATGTCAACAAACCGGGTAATTATGAAGTGCCTTTAGGCATTCCGTTTAAGGAATTATTAGCCCTGGCAGGTGGGGTTAGAAATGGCAATAAACTCAAAGCCGTGATTCCGGGCGGTAGCTCCATGCCTATTTTGCCAGCCCATATCATCATGGAAACCGATATGGACTATGACAGCCTTATGAAAGCCGGTTCTATGCTGGGTACAGCTGCGGTTATCGTGATGGATGAAACCACTTGTATGGTCAAGGCCCTAGAGTGTATTTCAAAATTTTATATGGAGGAATCTTGTGGCCAATGCACACCCTGTCGTGAGGGAACGGGTTGGTTGCATAGAGTTATCCATAGAATAGAAAATGGTCAAGGCAGGCCAGAAGATCTAGATAATCTAGTGAGAGTTGCTAAGAATATAGAGGGACGGACTATTTGTGCCCTAGGCGAGGCAGCGGCTTGGCCGGTTGGCGCCTTTATGAAACATTTTAGAGATGAATTTGCTTACCATATTCAGCATAAAAAGTGCCAAGTAGGGTAGTTTTCAGATGAATAAACGAGGAGATAACGTTATCTCCCCGTTTCTATCGGGTTTTGGTGGGTGCAGAAAAATGATTGAAGTTGAAATTGATGGTAAAAAGATAGAGGCAGAACCCGGCAGCATGATCATTCAAGTAGCCGATGCCGCAGGTGTCTTCATTCCCCGGTTTTGTTACCACAAAAAATTATCTATAGCCGCGAATTGCCGCATGTGCTTGGTGGAAATTGAAAAGGTTGGTAAACCCGTGCCTGCTTGTGCAACTCCCATTTCCCAGGGTATGCGCGTTTTTACTAAATCAGAAAAGGCTACTGCTGCGCAACGTGCCGTCATGGAATTTTTACTCATCAATCATCCTCTGGACTGCCCCATCTGCGACCAAGGCGGTGAATGTGAATTACAAGATATGGCGCTTGGCTATGGTGATGATATCTCTCGCTATAGTGAGGGTAAACGGGCTGTTGCCGACGAAAATCTGGGTTCTTTAGTGGCCACAGACATGACCCGCTGTATTCATTGTACGCGTTGCGTACGGTTTGGTACCGAAATTGCAGGCATGCGAGAACTAGGCACCGTATGGCGTGGCGAGCATATGGAAATTAAGACCTTTGTTGATAAGAGTTTAGCCTCTGAGGTTTCTGGTAATATCATCGATTTATGTCCTGTGGGTGCATTAACCTCAAAACCCTATCGCTATACAGCAAGAGCCTGGGAGCTGCAGCAGCGCCAAGCCATTGCCGCACATGATTGCTTGGGGTCTAACCTCAACGTTCATGTAAGACGCAGTGAAATCATGCGTGTGGTGCCCAGAGCTAATGAAGCTATTAATGAAGTTTGGTTATCTGATCGAGACAGATTTAGTTACACCGGTTTAAAAACAGAAGATCGCCTGCTCCAACCCATGATAAAGCAGGTGGGGCGCTGGCAAACTGTCAGCTGGGAAGTTGCCTTACAATATGTGGTAGAGGGGCTTAGAAAAGTCATTGCGGTTCAAGGAGCAGAACAGCTGGCAGGCATCATCTCGCCCAATGCAACTCTGGAAGAAGCTTATTTATTCCAGCGACTCTTGCGTGGTTTGGGTTGTGCGAATATCGATCATAGGCTAAGACAAACGGATTTTTCCGATCAAGATTCTCAGCCGCTTTATCCAGGTTTAGTCACTAAGGTTGCGGATCTAGAGCAACAGAAAGCCGTACTCCTGATAGGTAGTAACTTACGCCAAGAACAACCTCTCTTAGCCTTAAGGTTACGTAAGGCAAATCTTCAAGGCGCGCAGATTTTTGCCCTTAATCCTCTTGATTATCAATTCAATTTTAGCCTGGCGCAAAAATTGACGTGTCATCCTGGTTTATTGCCACAAACTTTGGCGGGTGTGGTTAAGGCCGCTGCCGCATTAGCAGAGAAAGAGCTGCCTGTGGAAGTAGCTAAACAGTTAGCAACGCTTGAGGTGAATGCGCAACAAACTGAAATTGCCAAAGGCTTACTTGAGAAAGAATCCTCTGCTATTTTACTTGGAGCCCTTGCCCAAAATCATCCGCAAGCTGCAACTATTCGAAGCTTAGCTAGACTGCTTTCAAGCTTAACGGGTGCTAGTATTAATATGCTTACCGAAGGAGCCAATAGTGCAGGGGCTTGGCTTGCAGGTGCGGTTCCACATCGCGGGCCTGCAGGAGCTGAGATAAACCAAGGCCAAACCCTTGAGCAATTTTTAACAACGGAACGCAAGGCTTACCTACTGCATAATATTGAGCCAGAACTCGATTGCGCTAATCCACAACGAGTCACTCAGGCCTTGCAAGGAGCGGATTTTGTGGTGGCCATGAGCTCTTATAATACCGATTATTTACAACAGCATGCCGATGTGCTTTTGCCACTGGCTCATTTTACAGAGACTTCGGGCACTTTTGTCAATGCCGAGGGGCAATGGCAAAGCTTTTCCGCAATAACACCTGCGCCAGAAGGGGCTAGACCCGGCTGGAAGATTCTGCGGGTGCTAGCGAATTTGTGTGAATTAGCCGAGTGCAACTATGCTAGCTCTATTGAGGTTCGTGACGAGCTGCAAAATTTGGTCGGTAAGCAAAATCTTGCTCCCAAGCAAGTTGAATTCCAGAGCTTGTCCTTAACTTTTGCTAAACCGGAATTGACCCGGATTACCGAGTGGACAATGTATAGGGTTGATCCCATTGTTCGCAGAGCACTTCCCTTACAGCAAGCAGGTTCACACGAGCCTCTTGCATTAAGAGTCAATGCCGTAACAGCAGCCAAGTTAGGGCTAAAGGAAGGAATCAGCGCTTCTGTAAGCCAAGGCGCTGATTCCATAGCGCTGCCGGTGGTAGTGGATGAGCGTATACCCGACGATTGTGTACATGTGGCTGGCGGTTATACCGAGACCAGTGTGTTGGCTGAATCATTTGGAGCGATAACCATTCATGCTTGATTCATTACTTGCGATCATTTGGATCTTTATCAAAATACTCGTCATTGTCTTGCCACTACTGTTGGCGGTTGCCTATTTAACCTATGCTGAGCGTAAAGTGATAGGCTATATTCAAGGCCGTATCGGCCCCAACCGGGTGGGCATTCTAGGGCTTGGCCAACCCTTTGCTGATTTTTTAAAGTTGCTGTGTAAGGAAATCATCATTCCCACGGCTTCCAATCGGTATTTATTTATTATTGCACCCATTTTAACCATTGCTCCAGCTCTTGCTGCGTGGGCGGTTATTCCCTTTAGCCAAGATTTGGTGCTGGCTAATATCAATGCCGGCGTTTTATTTATCTTTGCAATGAGCTCCTTAGGTGTTTACGGTGTATTGATTGCAGGCTGGGCGTCCAACTCCAAATATCCATTTTTGGGAGCCTTACGTGCGGCTGCTCAAACCATATCCTATGAAATTGCCATGGGATTTGCCTTGGTAGGTGTTTTGCTGGCTGCAGGTAGTGTAAATATACAAGAAATTGTCTTAGCGCAGCAGGGTGGAATATGGCATTGGTTTTGGCTACCCTTACTACCTCTTTTTGTAATATTTTGGATTGCCGGCATGGCGGAAACTAACCGGGCTCCATTTGATGTGGCCGAAGGTGAGTCAGAAATTGTCGCCGGCTTCCATGTTGAATATGCCGGTATGAGCTTTGCGGTATTCTTTTTAGCTGAATACGCTAGCATGATCCTCATCAGTATTTTAGCCGTATTATTTTTCATGGGAGGCTGGTTATCGCCCTTTCAAGGGATACCTGGTTTGCAAAATTTCTTTACCTGGGTACCTGGTATTGTATGGTTAGTATTGAAAACAAGTTTCTTTTTATTACTTTATCTGTGGATCCGAGCTACTTTTCCCCGCTATCGCTATGATCAAATCATGCGTTTGGGATGGAAAATTTTGATTCCAGTCTCTTTGCTTTGGGTTATCGTGGTAAGTGCTGCGGTTATATGTAAGCTAGGACCTTGGTTTAATTAATGCTGGCTAGAATGGACGATATTGAATTCTGCCGCGAGACGTGAGTTATTACAATATGATGAATAAACTCAAATTTTATTTGAAAAGTTTTTTACTTTGGGAGCTTTTAGTAGGTTTAAAGCTCACCGGTAGGTATCTTTTTGCTAAGAAAGTCACCGTGCAGTTTCCCGAAGAGCAGACACCTCGTTCAGCACGCTTTCGAGGTTTACTTGCCTTGCGTCGTTATCCTAACGGCGAGGAGCGTTGTATTGCCTGTAAATTATGTGAAGCAGTTTGCCCAGCCCTGGCCATCACCATTGAAGCGGCTCCTCGCCCCGATGGTTCAAGGCGAACCACTAAGTATGAGGTTGATTTTTTCAAGTGTATATACTGTGGTTTTTGTGAGGAGTCATGCCCTGTGGACTCCATAGTAGCAACTTCACAGCTGCACTATCATTTTGAAAAGCGTGGTGAAAACATTTTTACCAAAGAAAAACTGTTGGCGGTCGGTGACAAGTACGAGAAGGAAATTGCGGCTGATCGTACTCAAGATTCTGCTTATCGATAATTGGCGAGCGAGTAATAATGAATAATTTTGATTTAGCTATACTTGAGCCCTTAGTCTTTTATGGTTTTGCCAGCATACTGCTGGTGGCAGCACTTTCGGTTATTGCTTTACGTAACCCAGTTCAAAGTGCTCTAAGCCTAGTACTGTGTTTTTTTGCCAGTGCCATTTTGTGGTTAAGTCTTGGGGCTGAATTTTTAGCCCTAATTTTAGTCTTGGTCTATGTGGGTGCTGTAATGACCCTATTTTTATTTGTTATCATGATGCTGGATCTAGACAGGGTAGTGATGCAGGGCGCTTTTGCAAAGTATTTACCCTTGGCCATTTTAGCTGCCGCTGGCTTAGCCGCAATAATCATCTATGGCTTGTTACCAACGCATACTCTTAACGCCACGGCTCAAGTTAACTTGGCAAATTATAGTAATACCAAGGCACTGGGAAGCGTCTTATATACCCAATATGCTTATGCCTTTGAGCTTGCCGCGGTGCTATTACTGGTGGCGATCATTGCTGCAATAAGTTTAGCCTTTCGAGGTAAAAAGGCTGGCAGCAAGACTCAAGATGCTACTAGACAAATTCAGGTAAAACGTCACGAGAGGGTACGTTTAATTAAGATGCCTGCAACTAAGACTGAGGAATAAGAAAAGCATGTTGGCTATCACTTTATCGCATTATTTGATCGTAAGTGCTTTGGTATTTGTCATAAGCCTAACGGGTATTGTTTTGCATAGGCGCAATGTCATCGCCTTATTGATGTGTATTGAATTAATGCTACTTGCGGTTAACACCAATTTCATTGCCTTCTCACATTATCTTGGCAACAATGCGGGGCAGGTATTCGTGTTTTTTATCTTGACCGTCGCTGCAGCAGAAGCTGCTATTGGCTTAGCCATAGTTATGTTATTATTCCGTAACCGTGGCACTATTGATATTGATAAGCTCAATGTATTAAAAGGTTAAACAGTGACTATTAATCTCTATAATCTTGCATTAATCGCCGTTCTTGCACCCTTAACTGGCTCCTTGGTTGCGGGCATTGCCGGCAAGCCTATTGGCCGCTGCAACGCGCATAGAATTACCATTCTAGGTGTTTTTATCGCTTTCATAGCCTCTTTAACGATTGCCAAACTGCTGTGGCTAGATAATGCCAGCAGTTACGATGGCATCGTTTATACCTGGGGAACTAGTGGTGCTTTTAATTTTCACATCGGTTTTTTAATCGACAAATTGACCGCGCTGATGTTGTTGGTCGTTACCTTTATTTCACTGCTGGTGCATATCTATAGCATAGGCTATATGAAAGATGATGCAGGCTATCAGCGATTTTTTAGTTACATTTCTTTGTTTACCTTCGCCATGCTGATGCTGGTTACCGCTAATAACTTTTTGCAACTTTTCTTTGGTTGGGAAGGGGTAGGTTTAGTATCTTATCTGTTGATCGGTTTCTGGTACAAAAAGGAATCGGCTAACGCCGGTAGTCTCAAGGCCTTTTTAGTCAATAGGGTAGGCGATTTTGGCTTCTTACTAGGCATTGCTGCCATTCTCACCTATTTTGGTGGTCTAGATTACTCGCTCATTTTTGCCAAGGCCCCTGCATTGACAAACACCCATATTCAGATTATTCCAGGCCTGAATTGGTCAGTCTTGACCGTTATTTGTTTATTATTGTTTATAGGCGCCATGGGTAAATCAGCGCAAATACCCCTACACGTTTGGTTACCCGAGTCTATGGAAGGCCCAACCCCCATCTCGGCTCTGATCCATGCGGCTACCATGGTAACGGCGGGTATCTTCATGGTGGCAAGAATGTCGCCCCTATTTGAACTATCGCCAATTGCCTTGAGCACAATTTTAATCATAGGCGCAACGGGAGCTTTATTTTTAGGCTTGTTGGCATTGGTGCAAACCGATATTAAGCGGGTGGTGGCTTATTCGACCTTGTCACAATTGGGATATATGATGGCTGCCTTGGGAGCATCGGCTTATGCAGCGGGTATTTTTCACTTGGCTACCCATGCTTGCTTCAAGGCCTTGTTATTCTTAGCCGCGGGCTCTGTGATCATAGCCATGCATCATGAGCAAGATATGCGTCAAATGGGCGGCCTACGTAAATTCATGCCCATAACCTATATCACATTTCTACTCGGTGCATTATCACTCAGTGCTATTCCACCCTTTGCCGGTTTTTATTCTAAGGATGTGGTCATCGAAGCTGTCTCGGAAGCGCAGCTACCGGGGGCAACTTATGCCTATGTATGTGTCTTACTGGGTTCATTTGTGACCGCTTTATATTCTTTCCGTGCCTTGTTCTTAACCTTCCATGGTAAACCTCGCATGGATGCAGCCAAACAAGAGCATCTGCATGAGTCGCCTTGGACAGTTTGTCTACCTCTGATTATTCTAGCCATTCCCTCTTTAGTCTTGGGTTTTATCCTGATTGAGCCCTTAGTGTTTTCTAACCCAAGCCTGCTTGAGGGTAGCTTGGTAGTGTCGCCTGAGCATGCAACTCTGGAAAAATTAGCAACGCATTTTACCGGGGCTTGGAGTATGGCATTAGCTGCCGTGCAACACGGACCCTTTTGGTTTGCAGTAGCCGGTATTTTCACGGCATGGTTTTGCTATAGCTATAGGCCTAACTTGCCTGCAGCTTTGGCACAGCGAGCCAAATTTATCTACACAATTTTGTGCAATAAATATGGATTTGATGCTTTCAATCAGTTGGTTTTTGTCAAGGGCAGTATCAAGCTAGCCACCAAGCTTTATCAAATTGCTGATGTTAAATTTATTGATGGTTTGTTTGTCAATGGCTCGGGGAGGCTTATCAATCATTTATCTGAAACGGCGCGAAAAATGCAGTCAGGTAATTTATTTTGGTATGCTTTTGTTATGGTATTAGGTTTATTAGGATTCCTGACTTGGTCCTTAGCTTAAGGTAGATAGATGATAGCGCAGTTACCCTTACTCAGTATTCTTATTTGGTTGCCGGTTGTCGGTGGGATGCTAGTGCTTGCCACGGGTGGTGATCATAACGCAAGGCGTGCCCGTATCATCGCGCTGTTAACCTCGGTCATAGGTTTATTGGGCTGTATACCCTTATATCAGGGATTTGAGCTAAACACCGCGAATATGCAATTTAGCGAGCTGAATGTCTGGATCGCACCCTATGCGATTCACTATGCCTTGGGAATTGATGGAATTGCCTTAGCCCTCATTATTTTAACTAATTTTACTACCCTGGTTGTGATCTTGAGTAGTTGGCACGCGATTCAACGTCGCGTTGCACAATATATGGCGGCATTTTTGATCATGCAAGGCATGATGGTGGGAGTATTTGCGGCTACGGATGCCATTCTTTTCTACGTATTTTGGGAAGGCATGCTCATTCCCATCTATTTAAGCATAGGGATTTGGGGTGGTGCCAATCGTTCTTATGCATCGATAAAATTTTTCCTTTATACCTTTTTTGGCTCGGCTCTGATGTTGGTAGCCTTAATTTACCTCGGCCTAAAAGCGCATAGCTTTAGCATTCAAGATTTTTATGCCTTACCCTTAAGTGCTAGAGAACAGATGTTTCTCTTCTTAGCATTTTTACTGGCCTTTGCAGTAAAGGTACCGATGTGGCCATTACATACCTGGTTACCCGATGCTCATACCGAAGCACCCGCGGGTGGCTCGGTGGTATTAGCCGCCTTGATGTTAAAAATGGGTGTATATGGTTTTTTAAGATTTAGCTTACCCATTACGCCTGATGCTTGCCAAACTATGGACTGGTTGATGATCGTTCTGTCACTCATAGCCATTTGCTATATAGGTTTAGTAGCGATTGCCCAAACCGACATGAAGCGCTTAATCGCCTATTCTTCAGTAGCACACATGGGCTTCTCGACTTTGGGTTGCTTTATGATCTATCAAATCATGAAGACCACTGATAACCATCAATATGCCTATATGAGCCTTGAGGGCGGTATGGTACAAATGATTTCCCATGCCTTTAGCTCGGGTGCCATGTTTGTGGGTGTAGGCATTCTCTATGAGCAGATTCATTCTAGGCTGATCAAGGACTACGGTGGAGTAGCCCATAAAATGCCTATTTTTGCGGCTTTATTCATGGTTTTTGCCATGGCAAATGTGGGTTTGCCTGGCACCTCGGGCTTTGTCGGTGAATTCATGGTTATCGCCAGCAGTTTTCAGGCTAATTTTTGGGTTACCTTTTTTGCGGCTACCACTTTGATTTTGGGCGCAGCTTATACACTGTGGATGTACAAGCGGGTATTTTTTGGTCCCATAGAAAGTGAGGGCGTTGCTACCTTGCAAGATGTTAAGGGTTTTAATTTATTATCCCTGATTTTATTGGCAGGTGCAGTCTTGTTTATAGGGGTTTACCCTCAGGCTTTATTGAGCCTATTTCATACCACGGTTGGACATATTTTAGATTTAAGCTTGGCTTCTAAATTATCTTAGTATTAACTATCATGCACGTATAGAGTAGGTATCTATGTTAACTTATCTGCCGATTTATCCCGAATTACTCATGCTCTGCATGAGTTGCATTATTTTGCTAGCCGATCTGTTTTGGGGTAAAACTAATCCTCGCTTGGCTTATGGTCTTACTCAATTGAGCCTAGTGGCAACAACTATAGTGTTGTTATTTTTAGCTAAAATACCTACTTTAACCCTGTTCAGCGGTCATTTTATTCTCGATAAAACGGCAATTATTTTAAAGACTTTGACTTGTATTACCGGCTTGGCGGCGTTTGTTTATGGCCAACATTATATCAAGCAGCGACAGATGCCTAATGGTGAATATTATGTCCTGGGGTTAATGTGTCTATTAGGTTGTATGGTATTGGTTTCTGCCAACAGCTTTTTAATCCTTTATCTCGGGATAGAAATAGTCTCACTACCTTTATATGCCATGGTTGCTCTGCGGCGGGAGTCGGGGAATGCCACCGAGGCGGCCATAAAATATCTGGTCATGGGAACACTGGCTTCGGGCATGTTGCTGTATGGAATTTCACTACTTTATGGGGCGACAGGTGAAATACTCCTTAGCAGTGTAAAAGAATTTTTAACCCAAGGTATGCAAGGCCATGAGTTGATGGTCACGATGGGATTAGTCTTCGTCATTGCTGGCATAGCATTTAAGCTGGGAGCCGTACCTTTTCACATGTGGGTGCCCGATGTGTATCAAGGGGCTCCCGATTCGGTGACCTTATTCTTAAGTGGCGCGCCCAAAATTGCCTCGTTGGGTCTTGCGCTGCGGGTTTTGATGGATGCTGTGCCACAATTGGTTATTCATTGGCAACCCATGTTGATTGTGATGGCCGTTCTCTCTATGGCATTGGGTAACATCGTCGCCATTGTGCAAAACAATCTCAAGCGAATGTTAGCTTATTCTGCAATCGCCCACATCGGTTATATGCTGCTGGGTTTAGTGGCTGCTACTCCCGAGGGGTATGCTGCGGCCATATTTTATATGATCAATTACGCCATCATGTCGGTGGGGGCATTTGGGGTCATGCTGTTATTGAGCAAAGAAGGTTTTGAGGCTGAAAATGTAGACGATTTTCGAGGTCTTAATGCTCGTAGTCCTTGGTTAGCCTTTATGATGTTGCTGATCATGTTCTCTATGGCAGGTATTCCGCCCATCGTTGGATTTTTTGCCAAATTAGGTGTACTAGAGGCCCTGATCAATGCCCGTATCATTTGGCTGGCCGCACTTGCCTTAGTATTTTCAATTATAGGCGCTTATTACTATCTTAGAGTTGTTAAGGTCATGTATTTCGAAGCTCCCGATGATCCTTCGCAAATTAAGATCACTAAGGATGCTAGGCTCATGATCTCACTCAATGGTCTAGCGGTTTTGTTGTTGGGAATATTTCCCGGTATGTTATTACAAATATGTCGTTTGGCTATTCAAGGTTAACTAAAACTTGAGGAGGAGTAATATGCAAAATAGACAAAGAAGCACTCAGCAGCAATCCGTTGAAAGAGATGTTCAAACTACACCCGTTGGTAATCGCTATGGATTACATACCCGTTGCAAAAGAGGTGGGCATATGGTGCCCGCGGATCTGGAGTCGGCTGATGCTACGCAATTAGTTTTGCAAACTTCTCACGAAACAAGCACTGGGCAATATCAGGCTCCCGATGCTTATAAAGGCCCTTAATGCGCCAAACTTTCCTAGCTGAGCTTAAAAAAGTTGCCGACATCGATGCCAGTTATGTGGAAATACCCTTTGATGTGCAGGCCGTATACGGCCAAAAAAGGGTTAAGGTAAAGGCTAGCATCGATGGGGTGACTTATCAGGGATCCCTAGTCAGAATGGATAAGGCTCAACCCCACACACTGATCATCACTCAAGCCATCAGAAGGCTAATCAATAAGCAGCCTGGAGATAGAGTTTCAATTAGTCTTGAGCCTGATAAGGAAGAGCGGACGCTTGGCATACCTACTGAGCTTGCTCATTTGTTGGCAGCCCATCCTTCTGAGCAAGCCTTTTTTAACCAGCTTTCCTATACGAATCGCAAAGAATATGTGCAGTGGCTGGTTTCGGCCAAAAGAGCTGAAACTCAAATTAAGCGCTTGGATTTAATTCTTATAAAGCTTAAGGCTAGGCTTAAAAATCCTTCGGACAAATCATCAAGTTTACCCATTAAACCTTAACCGATGATCTTACACTCTGGCCATACTTGGAGCGAGCCAACCAAGGCTAGATGTTTTGTTTCACCAGGTTTTAGTATACCTTCACAATTTTTTGCTGTTCCTGAATGTCTAGGGCCAGAAAATGTGATCGAATATTTTAATTTTTCATCTTTACAGATATTTTTTGCCCCATAGGCTGTTAATAGCTTTTTTTCATTATTATTTTTATCTATACACCAAGCATAAAAACTCATAGACGCAGCGCCTCCCGCGTACCAACCGCCATAATTTTTTTCGACGATAAGAGTCGCATCTGCGGCTAAAGCAGAGTTTGCCAATAATAAACTCATCAAGCCAGCTAATAAATTTTTCATAACGCCTTTCCTGTGCTAATAATTTTTAGTATAGCTTGGAATAAATAAAATTTTAGCTAAAGTCTGCTAATTACTTAAATATATTTTTGAGCTCATAGAGGATCATGGCTCTATCAGTTGGTTATGAAGTAAATGCTGGCAAGTGAGCGTCAATTTGCAACTCAGGATAAGCGTTTAAGTATTCCTGCACTGCAGTGGCTAATTCGGTATCATCGCAATTTAACAGTTGTTGAATATATTCAGATGCTTTTGCAATTGATTTTCCTATTCCTCGAAGTCCCTCGTTATAAACTATAGCAAGTTTATAGAGTGCTCTTTTATGCCCCTTATTGGCCGCATGTTGCAACCAAAAGACATACTTTTGGTCTGCATTGTTAAATTGATCGTAGTAGCAAGCCATGCCATAGGTCTGTTGCTGAGTCATTTGAGCCACATAATTGTCTTGCGCTAAGATAGAGCTATTTTCCCTTAACCAAATACGACTTATTTGCATTCTATCTGCTGAAAAGGTGTGGTATGAATTGCTTATCTGTTGCATGGCGATTTTAATCATATGGTCAATCGCTTGCTTTTTAGTTCTGTAAGACTGGGTAAACAAGCCAAGCTTGTTTTTTTCTGTTAAGCTAAAATCTAGAGCTGCTTTAAGGGGAAGAAAATCGCTTATTAAGATTAGCAATTCATCTGGCAGCTTTTGCAGTTGATTGGTATTAATGTTTTCGGCCTCACTTAGGATATCTTGAATCAAGACTCTGGTCTTAGTTTTTAGGCTATTTGAATGAGATAGGTATTTTTCCTTAAACCATAATCGCAAAATAAGCGTGTCTTTGGCTATTTTTGTATGCGATTTACCTAGGACTGAATTTTTTTCAAGATTTTGCGCAATGATTTCCTTCAACTCCGCCACAAGTTGCAATTTAGCGGTTTGGAATATATAACCGTATTTTAAATAAAATTCAAAATTTTCACTGTGTCTTGCTAAAAGCTTATTTAAATCACCGACCAGGAATTTTATTGCTAATCCCTTTTCTGTATAACCTTTTTTTTCAAGCTCAAGGCCATGCTGTGCCAAGGTTGCAACTTTTTGAGCTAAATTTTTTTGTATATCAGCAACATATGTTTTCATAGCTTGAGTTTCCCAGTTTATTATTAAACAAATTATCTTATAGGCAAGCCATGTTATAAGTTTTACCTTCGCCTAATTAAGACTATCAAGTCATATACCGAGGTTCTTGTCCCACTCAGGAACCACTCAAACAGAAAACACTCACTGAATTTTTTAAGCTCAAATCTAACAAGCAAGACAATGATGAACTTTCAGTAATAGTGGAAAATAAACGTCGTCCAGAGGACGATGGTAATCAGGTAAGAAAGAGGCCTAGGTTCACCCTGTAATCATCCTTATCGCGCAGGAGAGGAGATTGGCGAACTGGGGTTAGACAAACCATTCAACATTTCGCCAATTTCCAAGCGATTGTTTTTTAGCCGCCAGCCTAGTTTGCCAATCACCCACGTGGAGCTCTAATTTATGGCCGTCGGGGTCGAGAAAATACACTGACTCACCGGGTGAGGAGTTGTCTTTAAAAATGATTACTTCGGCAACCTTTAATCTTTGGGTCATGGCGGCGAAATCTTTCGCTTGCACACTAAAGGCGTAGTGAGTGTAACAGGGGCTGGGTTGGCGATTGGCATCTTGATTGAGACAAAACCACAAGTCACCCACTAAAAAATAAGCCCCCTTGTCCCAGCGACAAAGAGGCTTAAATTGTAAGACCCTGTGATAAAAACCAAAAGAACGTTCAATATCTCTAACCGCTAGGGTAAGATGATTGAAATGGGTTATCATCTGGAAGCTCTCTTAACTATGTGGCCTCTGAACTTAAGCCTCTTCTTTTACACTAGCCTCGTCAGGTAGAGTCACATTGAGCTCAAGTACCGAACAATCATCTTGCCTATCAAGCTCAACTTTAACCTTGTTAGGGTCAATGGGCATGTATTTGGCAATCACGGCTAATAATTCTTGCTCTAACTTAGGCAAAAAGTCCGGACTTTGACGTTTAATTCGTTCATGGGAAATGATGATTTGCAAACGTTCTTTAGCGACATTGGCCGTACGCGGCTGGCGGATGAGGCGAAATTTTTCTAATAATCTCATGCCGTTGCTCCTTCCTTGCCACCAAAGAGACGCTTAAGCAAGCCCTTTTTCTCGGCTTTTACAAAGCGCATGGGGACATCTTCACCTAAAAAACGTGCCACGGCATCTCGATAAGCTTGGCCGGCATCGCTTTGTTCATCAAGTGCAACGGGTACACCCTGATTTGAGGCCCGCAATACCGCTTGTGACTCGGGTATAATGCCCAAAAGTGGTATGGCAAGAATTTCCTTGACATCATCGACGCTTAACATTTCGCCTGATTCAACGCGCTGTGGCGAATAGCGAGTGAGTAATAAATGCTCTTTGATAGGCTCTAGGTTTTGTTCTGCTCGTTTGGATTTACTGGCTAAAATACCTAAAATACGGTCGGAATCACGTACAGAGGAAACTTCGGGGTTAGTGACTACAATGGCAGCATCGGCATGGTAAAGTGCCATGAGAGCACCTCTTTCAATGCCTGCGGGTGAGTCACAAACGATATAGTCAAAGTCTTTTTGTAATTCTTGTAAAACCCGTTCAACGCCTGCATCGGTCAAGGCATCTTTGTCGCGTGTTTGTGAGGCAGGTAGGATGAAAAGATTTTCAACCCGCTTGTCTTTGATGAGGGCTTGAGTGAGATTAGCTTCACCATTGATTACATTGACAAAGTCATAAACCACGCGCCGCTCACAACCCATGATTAAATCAAGATTACGCAAACCCACATCAAAATCAATGACTACGGTTTTAAAGCCACGCAACGCTAAACCCGTTGCAAAGGCCGCACTTGAAGTGGTTTTGCCCACGCCGCCTTTGCCTGAAGTGATAACAATTATTTTAGCCAAGGTAGTGTTCCTATAATAGTGTGAAAATATGCGCAATTGTACAAGAATTGGCCCCGGACAGCAATTGGATTTTAGGTTGATAAAGTGAAGTGCAATCTAATCTACAGGCTCATTTACCCTGGGTTTTAGCTATGCTTGCTGAATGAAAAAATTAACTTAAACTCTATCAGTTGCCAAGGCTTAAACTTTAACGCTAAAGAGTAACTGCTGAACTAAATATTTTTAATACATAAATGCTCGTTCTCAAGATAAATCTGTACCATACCTTCGGCCGAGGGCTTCTTTAAGTTTTCGCTGATTTGATAGAAACCCGCGATTGAAATGAGTTCTGCTTCAAGCGATTGGCAGAAAATTCGAGCCTCCTTGTTACCATTGATACCGGCCAGAGCACGCCCTCGAAGCGAGCCATAAACGTAAATATTGCCATCAGCCAACACCTCGGCTCCTGGACTGACCGATGCTAAAATGAGAAGGTCGCTGTCTTTGGCATAAATTTGTTGACCGGAACGTATGGGTTGAGTAATGGTTTTAGTGGGTTGATACGCAGGTAAGGGCGCAGTTGAGGCTGGCTGTTTAGATGCGGCTTGTTCACTGGGAAAGACGGCAAATCCCAACAGGATAGCAGCGGCTCTTAGAGACTCGTTGGCACAACGAATACCGACTGGGATCAGGCCTTGTTCGCGTAATAATTGATTGAGTTTATCTAAGTCAACTGCCGCATTCTCTGCTAGCTGATTGAGGTCAATGATCACCGGGGCGTTGGCAAAAAAAGTAGGGCTTTGGGCTACCGTAGAGAGTAATTGTGCCGTTATCTCGGCTAAATCGGTAGTTTGTAAAATTAAGGTGGTCAGAGTGACCGGTCCGCCCTTGAGTTGAAAAGCATGACTGCGTACGGTGGTGGTATTCATAATTTTAATTAAAGAATAAAATGCGGATAATATACTATATTTGGGTAAATGATAAGCCTACAAAAACAAAAGCGATGCGAGCTAAGTTTGCTGCTAAGCATGCATTTTATAGTTTACAGCGATTTTAAACCCCTCTTAGATTTCGTATCCCCTATGTTATAATGATGATTCGTCGCTTGCAGTGACGGAAGTATGACCTTATTTAAGTGATAAGTTGCAATACAACCTAATCTACTAGAATAATGAATGAGGTGATGATGAAGCGAAGTCAGCAAACCGAAACGCCCACTCCCAAAAAAAGACGCATTCACGATCTACTTACTCAGCAGCAACAAACTAGCTTGCACAAAATAGCCGAAATTGAGCAGCAAACTCTACAGCAGCATTTAGATACTGCGCTGGCTTTATTGCCTGAACCTGCAACCCAAGAGGATTTTATCCAGGGAATCAGCTATTTAGCACAACTGATCATGGCAGTGCCAAGCGCTATATCCGATGATGCACTTAAAACAGCATTTGCCAGAGCTCAGTTACCCAAAACATTGCTAGATAATTACCAGAAAGTCATCCCTCAGGCAATACTCAATGAGCAGGTCTATGAGTCTTATACTTTAAGCTGGCTACTTATTTATGTGATGTCGTATTATCGCGTAATTGATGTCGATTGGTTAAATGCCCAGGCAAATTATATAAATTTCAATGCTTATCCTACCGTAGGGATACAAAAGAATAAAACTCTACTTTTCACTCTAGTTATTTACAAGCAATGGGATATTGTTAAACAATTAATAGAGCAGAAACAGGTGTTGGATTGGAATGTGGCCGCTGCTGAGGGAAAGCATGCAGGGGCAACTCCACTTTTTATTTTATGTATTAATAAAAGATGGGATATTGTTAATAGGTTGATAGAGCAGAAAGCGACATTAGATTGGAATGCTGCTGTTACTGCTGAAGGACCTCATAAGGGCGAAATTCCACTTTTTAATCTGTGTATTAATCAGCAATGGGATATTATTGAGCAATTAATAGAACAAAAAGTGCCATTGAATTGGAATACTGTTATTGCACAAGGGGTGAGGGCCGGGATGACGCCATTACTGCTTTTATGTATTCATAAGCAATGGGATATTGTTAAAAAGTTGATAGAACAACAGGCGGTAATGAATTGGAATGCAGCTGTTACTGCCCAAGGACCTCATAAGGGCCGAACTCCGCTTTTGTGCCTATGTCTTAGTCAGCAATGGGACATTATTAAGCAGTTAATAGAACAAAAAGTGTTATTGGATTGGGATGCAGAAATAGCTGAAGGAATGGGTGCAGGAACAACGCCATTTTCTACCTTATGTGATTTTCATCGGTGGGATATTATTAAACAGCTAATAAACCAGAAAGCGGTATTGAATTGGAATGCAGATAATAAGGCCGGAGCGCTTAACAAAGGCCAAACTCCGTTTTTTTGTCTATGTAATAATGAGCAATGGGAAATAATTGACAGTCTACTGCAAACTTACCGGGGCGAATTGCGCTTAACAAGAATGTTATCTCCCGATAGGCTTGATAAGCTATTGCAATTAATTAGGAAGCGGCCTGGCATCACACTGTACATACAAGACTTACAAGGCGATAGATTAGAGCAGTTAAAGTCGATCAATCAGGATAATCAAGCCCTAGCAATAATTCAAACTCAAGCCGAGCAGCGCTTGCAACAGTATCTTAATCAGGAGTCGTCCTTAGATGCCACTGCAAGCGATTATACCAATTTAACTGCGGCATTAGGCTTAGCCCAACAAGCCGAGCAACAAGGCCACCCGCAGATAAGTCAGTTACTAACTGATATCAAGTTGGCACTGATAAGGGCTGCCTGTGCAGAAGAGCTACAGCCTGATAAATTGCTGGCATTGTATCGCGAGCAATATAAGGCTGAACAGCCTGCTATCAAAATCGAGGCCTGTTTTGAATTGGCTAGTTATTTTCTGAGTATTGCTGAGGGCGATAAACAAAGTTCATGCATCTATAATGCCTTAGCCTTTTGTTTTATTGCTTGTAAAGAGCCAAGCATCACGCTGCAAAAGCAAGAAGGTTTTAGGCAATTGTTTATGCACCTAGCTGCCCAAGAGTTATTGCAACAAGACAAGTATCAAGGAATAGTAACACATATTCCCTTAGACACTTTAGACACGTTTATTCATTGGCTTCAATTTAATGAGCAGGTGGCCCTTACCGCGGCTAGAATTAATTTCGGTGACCAACTTGATTTTGGGACCATGCTGGAAGGCTGTCAGCAACACTACGATGTTTACAAAAAGCTGGCTGAATTGCAAAACAAATACACACAGCTAGCTCAAAGGAATGCGCAATTAGAGCAAGAACTTGCGCGATTACGTCCACAAAACAAGCCGACGAGCGGTTCATCGGCTCAATTTTTCTCATCTCAACCTCCTAGACAAGCAAGGTCAGAGCCTCTGCAATTTATTGACATGACTCGGCAGTTTAATAAATTTCCTAGGTAATAAGTTATTGCGATTTTAGCTCTTTTGCTTGCTTATGAACCATTGTTATTTTAGCTAAGCTTAACCGTTAAGTTTTAATAGTGATCAGTGTGTTGAAAGGGATGTTTTTCATAGGTTCAGCAAGAGTTCTATTGCCTTTGCCTGCAGTTGCGGGTATTGTTGTGGGTTTAAAAAGATCAGTTGAGTTGTATAGGATAAGGCAATGGAAAAGATTTGGTTAAATACATATATGCAAGGGGTCCCAGCCGAGATAAACCCGGATAGTTACCAGTCACTTGCTGAGCTGTTTACCCATACCTGTCAAAAATATTCTACTAAACCCGCGTTTAGTAACATGGGTACTAGCTTGAGTTTCCAAGACTTAGAACAGCAGGCAACAGCCTTTGCCGCTTATTTGCAGCATAAATTAGGTTTAACCAAGGGCGAGCGAGTTGCCATCATGATGCCTAATCTTTTGCAGTATCCCATCGCGATGTTTGCAGCGCTCAAAGCGGGTTTTATCGTGGTCAATGTAAACCCCTTATATACGGCTCGGGAGTTGGTACAACAGTTGACTAATGCACGGGTTGATACCATCGTAATTTTAGAGAACTTTGCCCATGTTTTACAGGAAGCATTAACCCAAGTTTCGGTGAAAAATGTTATTGTCACACGCTTTGGCGATGCATTTTCACCGGTTAAGGCCTGCCTGGTTAATTTTGTCGTAAAGCATGTGAAAAAAATGGTACCGGCTTGGGAAATTCCCGGGGCAATTTCGTTTAAAGAGGTTTTAACCCAGGGTAGGGATTATCAGCTGACCGCTTGTGAAATTGAACCCAATGACATTGCCTTTTTGCAATACACGGGTGGAACTACCGGCGTGGCCAAGGGGGCTGAGTTATCCCATCGCAACTTACTGGCGAATATTTTTCAAATTCATGCTTGGACGGCACATCTGACTGAAGAAGGACGAGAGGTTGTAGTCACCGCTTTGCCTCTTTATCATATTTTTTCCTTAACGGCTAATTGTCTAACGTTTTTTGCGCTTGGCGCACACAATATCTTAATTACCAATCCGCGTGATATACCCCAATTCATTAAACTGCTTAAAAAAACTCCCTTTACCATCATGACGGGAGTCAATACCTTATTTAACGGCCTGCTAAATAATCCACATTTTCAGAATGTTGATTTTAAACACCTGCGTTTTGTCATAGGGGGCGGCATGGCCGTGCAAAAGTCAGTCGCCGAACGTTGGAAAAGCATGACGGGGGTGCCCATTCTTGAGGGCTACGGTTTAACCGAGGCCTCACCCGTGGTTTGTGTAAATCCCCTTAACCTGCAGGCATATAATGGCAGTATTGGTTTGCCTTTACCTTCAACCGAAATAAAAATTTGCGATGAGGCTGGCGATGAACAGCCGCTTGGTGAAATAGGTGAGTTATGGGTTAAAGGGCCGCAAGTTATGCGCGGTTATTGGCAAGCACCTGAGGAAACCCAAAAAGTTCTAACCCATGATGGATGGTTATTAACCGGCGACATGGCGAAGGTAGATGAACAGGGTTTTGTGCGTTTGGTTGAACGTAAAAAGGACCTCATCATTGTTTCTGGTTTTAATGTTTACCCCACTGAAATAGAAGATATTTTAACTCAACATCCCGGGGTGCTTGAGGCTGCAGTGGTGGGTGTTGTCAATGCCAATTCCGGTGAGTTAGTCAAGGCTTTTGTCGTTAAAAAGGATCCCAATTTAACCGCTGAGGAGCTCATTGCTTTTTGTCGTAAACATTTAACGGCCTATAAAGTTCCTAAGCAAATTGAATTTCGCGCAGAATTGCCTAAAACCAACGTGGGTAAAGTGTTAAGACGTAAATTACGCGAATAGCGGCATCGCTTGTTGCAGTGTGTTCTGGGGGAGAGTATTAATGCGCTATAATACAGATACCTGGGTATTAAGCCGTTGTTAAAATGAAAATTTTGCCTACCACTATTGAGTTCCCCCCGCATTTGCCCATTAGTGAACATCGAGAGGCTATAGCAACTGCTATAGCTAACCATCAGGTGACTATCATCGCCGGTGAGACCGGCTCAGGCAAAACCACCCAAATTCCCAAAATATGCTTAAGTTTAGGGCGAGGCCAGACCAAGCTTATTGGCCATACCCAGCCCCGAAGACTTGCGGCGCGCTCGGTGGCGGCGAGATTAGCGCAGGAGTTAAACTGCGAGCTTGGCCAACAGGTCGGCTATCAAATCCGCTTTACCGATAAAATCACTGAACAAACCTGCGTTAAGGTCATGACAGATGGAATTCTTCTGGCTGAAATTAGTCATGATAAGCTCTTGCGAAACTATGATACCTTGATCATCGATGAGGCTCATGAGCGTAGTTTAAACATTGACTTCATCTTGGGTTATTTGCGCTATATTTTAGCTAAACGCCCCGATCTTAAGGTGATTATAACCTCTGCTACCTTAAATTCAGCAAAGTTTAGTGAGCACTTTAACCAGGCCCCCTTGATTCAGGTACCGGGACGTACCTATCCGGTAGAGGTACGCTATAGACCCCTAGGCGAAGAATTTGATAATGAGCAAACCACAGCCATCATCTCTGCCTTAAATGAATTGCCCTCACAGGACGATGTCTTGGTATTTTTAAGCAGCGAACGAGAAATTCGCGATACTGCAGATGCCTTACGTAAGCAAAAGTGGCAGGAAACTGAGGTGGTTCCGCTTTATGCCAGATTAAGTGTTGCAGAACAAGCTAAGATCTTTAAGCCACACCTGGGTAGGCGCATTGTTTTGGCTACCAATGTGGCTGAAACCTCGCTAACCGTGCCTGGTATTCGCCATGTGATCGATACGGGCTATGCGCGGATCAGTCGCTATAGCTATAGAGCCAAGGTGCAGCGTCTACCCATAGAACCTATCTCAAGGGCGAGTGCCGAGCAGCGCAAGGGACGTTGTGGGCGAGAGGCGCCTGGCATTTGTATTCGGCTTTATAGCGAAGAGGATTTTAATTTACGGCCTCATTATACCGATCCCGAAATTTTACGCACCAATCTGGCCTCGGTCATTTTACAGATGGCAAATCTTAGGCTGGGCGAGATAAATCAGTTTCCGTTTTTAGATAAACCCGATCCTCGAGCCGTTCGTTCCGCCTATAGACTATTGTATGAGTTACAAGCGTTGACTACGGGTCAGCAAATCACGGCTCTTGGCAAACAATTAGTCAAAATTGCGGTAGACCCACGCTTGGCTCGCATGCTCATTGCCAGTGCCAAAGAGGGTTGTGTAGCCGAAGTTTTAATCATCGTAAGCGGCTTAAGTATTCAAGACCCACGCGAAAGACCTCATGATAAGCAAGCCTTGGCCAGTGAAAAACATAGGCAATTCTGGGAGTCGGGTTCAGATTTTTTGAGTTTTGTAAAAATGTGGCAAATCTTCCATGCCCAAAAAACTGAACTGACTAACAATCAATTTCGTAAGTATTGCGGTCAAAATTTTATATCTTACTTGAGGCTACAAGAATGGGGCGATATCTATAGGCAGCTGCGTACTCAGGTTGAAGAGCTGGGTTTTAGATTAAATCAGCAGCCCGCCACCCCTAATGCAATTCACCGGGCAATTTTAGCCGGGCTGTTATCGCAGGTGGGTTTTAAATTAGCCAATCATGAATATGTAGCGACCCATAGTCGGCATTTTTATATTTTTCCGGGTTCAGCCTTGGCAAATAAACCGCCTGCTTGGCTGATGGCGGCAGAATTATTTGAGACCACTAAGCTTTATGCTCATACCGTGGCTAATATCATGCCCGAATGGTTAGAAGAACTGGCTGGACACTTATTGCGTAAACATTATTTCGAACCCCATTGGCAGGAAAAACAGGGTTATGTGGGCGCCTATGCCAGAATAAGCTTGTTTGGCTTGGTTATAAATCCAAAGCGTAAGGTAAACTATGGCCCCATTGATCCCAAGGTGGCTAGAGAAATTTTTATTCGCGAGGCCTTAGTCTATGGCAATTTACGAACTCGCCTAGCCTTTTTAAAGCATAATTTGCAACTTTTAGCTAACTTGGAACAGCTTGAAGACAAAACCAGGCGCCGAGATATTATCGGGGATGAGTATGTTCTATACGACTATTATGCAGGCCAAATTCCCGAAGGCATTTACAGTTCGCCTCAGTTTGAAAAATGGTATCTTGAAACGGCTAAAACCAAACCGAATTTGCTGTTTTTAACCGAAGAAGATCTCGTTCAGCAAACTGTTGCAGTGCCTGCTGAGCAATTTCCCGACCTTTGGCACTATCAAGATCTGCAGTTAAAACTAAGCTATAAATTTGCTCCAGGTGATCCAGACGATGGGGTTACGCTAGAGGTTCCCTTGAGTTTATTGGATCGCTTGCCAAATCAGGTTTTTGATTGGTTAGTGCCCGGTTTATTACTGGAAAAAATGACCGCTTTATTAAAAAGCTTGCCTAAAAACCTACGCCGTAACTTTGTCCCAGTGCCAGAATTCGCTAAGGCGTGTTTTGAGGCGCTGGTACCCAGCGCGGGTCATTCGCCTGATAAGCTCTTGACCGAAGCCATGGCTGTGCATTTACGCAAGGTCATGGGAATTTTTATTCCTGTAGATGCCTGGCAACTTGAGCTACTTCCACCACATTTGTGCATGAATTTTAAAATAATTGATGAAACCAATGCCGTATTAGCGGTGGGACGCGATCTCAAATCTATTGCGCAGGAGTTACAGGGTAAGCAACAAGCAAAAATAGCGGCCTTACCCTCCACCCAAATTGAGCAAACTGGTATCACCGAGTGGAATTTCGCCGATTTACCTGAAAAATATGCGGTTAAACAGGGTCAGAGTGTAGTCGAGGTTTATCCTGCTCTAGTGGATAAAGGTCAATCGGTTGCCATTGAGTTATTTGCAGAAAGCGCAAGGGCCTTGCAGCAACATGAAATGGGATTATTAAAATTATTTAGCCTAAATTGCCAGCAACCCATAGCCTATTTGCAAAAAAATCTTCTTCATCTTAAGCAATTAGCCTTATTGTTTAGCACCTTAGGTAGCAAGGAAGAGTTAGTCAATGATATTTTGCGAACCGCAGTTTATCAAACCTTTATAGCCGAAAAACCATTGATTTATCAGGCTCAAGAGTTTAACCGACGTTTAACCGAGGCTAAATCCGAATTAATTAGCCTAGCCAATCAAATTGCCCAGTGGGTATTACAGATTTTAACGGCTCATCAAGCTACGCTTAAACTGCTGAATAGGCATCCGCTACTGGCTTCTGTCAACGAGCAACTCAAGGCTCTGATTTATCCGGGTTTTATTTTTGCCACCCCTTATGCTTATTTGCCACGTTTACCCATGTATCTGCAGGCCATACAAGTCCGTTTGGCTAAATATTCGCAAAATCCACAGCGAGATAGACAGCTAGCCCTGGAGATCAATGGCTTTTGGCAACGTTACCTTGCTTATCCTGCTGATAAAAGGCATAAGCTTGAAGAATATCGCTGGTTAATAGAGGAATATCGTATTTCTCAATTTGCCCAACCCTTGAAAACGCTGGTACCCGTTTCTGCTAAACGTTTAGAGCAGGTATGGCAGTTTTCTCAAGCAAAATCATAGTTAGCCTAGATTTTTGCCCGGGGTAATTTTACGGTTAGTAAGGGGCTTGCTCATGAGTGATTAAGTAAAGCTTAAAGCCATAAATTTAGATTAAATAAGATATCCTTAAGCTTAATCAAGTATAATTCAAATTTTTAACTGCTTTCAGAGAGTTTTTTATGCTAGCTGATTTACCCATTATTACACTCGAACAACAAGCGATTATCGATTTACTTGCAGTTTATAAACGTAACCATAATGATGACGATGCTTATAAGGATTTGGCTTGTTTATGGCTGCTAGAGCGAAGCCATTCAATTTTGGACCAAGACAAGCAAAAGTTATTAGATGCTATTGCCAATTATTTAAATGATAGTGAATATCATGATTTTGTTAAACAAACTATTTTAGCTATCTTAATCGAAAAGTATCCTCAAGAAAAATCTTTAACCTCGGAAAGCTCAGTAGCTAAAATTTTAGCTTGGGGAGAAACCAGGCAAGCCAATATAAGCTCTATTGGGTTATCCAGCCATACCTTGATTCACTTTGATGAGTTCCAGTGGCGGGCTTTAGGAAAGGTTGCCGAAAAATTAAAGCTTAAACACCTAATGTTAGAGGATGAATTCTATAAGTTCCTGCCTCATCAGTGGCAAACCTTTGGTGAAAATTTTCAGGCGGCAGAAATTACGTTACTTGTAATTAGTTGTAACGAGCTTGCTAAAATATCCCCCGAAGCAGCAAGCGCCTTAGGCACTGCAATACGAGTGATGGGAGTTACAGAGCTTGATTTAGGCATCAATGAACTCTCTAATCTGGCTGTCGAGAGCTTGTACGCTTTAGCCGCGGGGCTAGCTGGGATAAAACTTAAATTGCTTGACCTAGCGTCTAACGAGCTTTTTGAAATGAATGATACGCAGTTGCAAGCTTTAGGCGTATTGTTACAAGCTGTACAAGCCGAGTCTCTGAATTTAGAGGATAACGAACTCTTTAGATTTACAGCTAAAAAGTTGCAGGCCTTAGCTATGGCCTTACAGTTGGCTGGAACTAAAATGCTTGGTTTAAGACATAATGAACTTAACAAACTAACTCTCAAACAGTGGCAAATTCTAGGAACAAGTTTTCAATTAGCCGGGTTGAAATCACTTTCTTTAGCCGATAATGATCTCTATCAGCTGACATCTGAAGGTTGGCAAGGCTTATGTGACATGATACAAGCAGCAAAGATTGAAGAGCTTGATTTGTGTTATAACGACCTTTCTAAATTGACGCCTGAGCAATGGCAAGCTTTAGCCGTAGCATTACGAGCGGCGGGAGTTAAAATTCTTAATCTGAGAAAAAATGGAATAGAGCAGCTTCCCACTGAAGCCAGGCAGAACATTTACAAAGTACTACGTAACGCTGGGGTATTAAAGGCGGAGCTTGAGATGGCTCCTGACCAACCGCTGGATTATGATTATTGGCTGGTTATGCTGCAAAATAATTGTGAAGCGGCTTTTAAACACATGAAACAAGGCGGATATCAATTGACAGATATGCCTTATCTGCTAGCGGAACAAGGCTTTACCTGGCCTGAGACGTTTAATGATGAAATATTGACCGAGTTTGTCAAGCGCTTAGAATCTTCGGGTGATCCCCAAGATAAACTTATTGCAGGATTGTTGGTGCTTGGTTTTTGCAATAACTTCGTAGCACAAGATAATCCTATTTATTGGGAAAAACGTATTCAGGATGGTATCAGTTTATTATTACAAGCTGCCGACCCTGGGGCTAAGATAATCCCTCTAAATGCCAATAAAAACCTTGAAAAGCTGAGTTTAGATGGTGAGATCAGCCACTTGCTGTGGCATTTCAAGGTGACACAGGCGGAAGATTTCCCCTCAGTGGCTAAGCGCCTGAACCAGCTGTGGTTAAAGCCTGCGATAATAAACCAAGACTGTTTTAGCAAGGAAAGCCCCCATTTGTTTTTTAGCTTGCCTAATCGCCAGGAACGTAAGCTGGTACAACATGCTGAACAAGCCATAGAGGAAGCAGTCAAATTTATACCTGGTTTTTAACTTAAGTTAGCTGATTTAAACAATAGGCAGTCGCTTCTTCTTTGCCGCTGAATAATCGTTTAAACAAGTCTTACAGGCTTTATTTTGTTAAACGATGTATATATCTTATGCGGCAAAAGGGGGGCCTGCCAGCTAACCTTCATAAATAGCGAGCGCTTTAACGACAGTACTATTGGGTTCAGCTCGTTTACACTTTTTATCAAAAAAAGTAATGGTCATGTCGCTAAAATACCTGTTTGGGCTTTCTTTGTGGTATGTCTTCTAACCTTTCATGCATAAGGGTATTGTAAAGCTTGCTTTATAATGGATTCAGCAATACTTAAAGACTCTAGGCAATCTTTATAGCATCTTAACATATTGGCTAAAAAGAGTATATGTAGCACTATAAAACCTTCAGTTTCAGATTTCCTTAATAATAGGTTGTTATTACCTTGAGCTAATGACGCTTGTCCTGCTGATAAAAGGCATAAGCTTGAAAAAAAGTGTGGTCTATAGAGGAATATCGTATTTCCCAATTTGCCCAACCCATATATATAAAAGTAAACGCATAATTTAGCCACTTTCCTGGACTTACAAATGAGCTGGGAAACTCTTACGACTCAAGCAAAACAGCTAGTTTAAAACGAATAGATATAGTTTATTAAATCTAGACTTTCACTCATTTCTTGCTTGGCAAAACGTTTGGCTAAAACAAGAGTGGCTTCAGTTAATTGTCTTAATCCTAGAATATTGGCTGCAATCATAGGCTCAGCTTGCTCATGGGTTTGATAAGCCTGATCTAAAAGCATAATTAGCCTAACTTTAGCCTCAAGATTTAGAGAAAGTATTAATCCATGTATGGATTGATAAAGACTGGAATGATCATGAGAAAGCGCCTTGTTGGTAATTGCATCAATGAAGATTCTAATCGTTGCTAAGCTATCCTTTTTATCCGAATTCCGAATCACCGTGGCTAATGCAATAATAGCTTTTGCACACAGGTTTGTATCACCCTGCTGGGCAATCTGCAGCAAAAGCTGAACTATTTCGGCCTTAATTTGTTTGTTTTCATCATCATACTTGAGTTGGCAAGTAACAGCGCTAAGGGTAGCCAATGCTTGGCTTGATTTAGAACTTTCTATATCCTGGATTAATTTGGTTAAGATTGACTCTAGCTGAGTGGTTGGAATTAGATCTGCTAAATCAATTAAAATAATGTTGGCAGTGCAATAATTACCCCACGTATCATCTGCATCGTCTGCGTCCAATAAGGTGAGTAAAAAGTTGAATAATTCAATTCTTAAAGTTTCGGGCATGGCTAGGGTAAATTGACGCGTTATATCGGAACCGATGCTGCCCAAAAGAAATCTATTGCGCTCCTGCTTAAGCATGGCTAAAAATTTTACAAAAACCTCAGTTTGCTGCTCGGCAGGCAGATGAAATACTAATTTTGCCAAGACATTCCAAGTCTCATTTGGTTGCAAATAAGTCTTATCTTTTGTCATAGCTAAGAGCTCTTTGGCCAATGTTTGTAATACAGCTTCATCCTCGTATTGAGCGAATAAGGGTATAAATCTATTTAAAGCTAGTAAAGATGTGGCTTTTGACCTGCGAGTTAAATAAAATTGGTTTATCGCCTTAATTTTTTGATCTTCGGTTGCGACAGGCATTAGGCTAGCTAACACTTCCCAAATTTTCGGAGACTTTTCTACACCCAGTAATGTCTCCATCACTCGGTATTGAATGGTTTGGCTACTAGACAGTACAATATTTGTCAGGGCAATTTGGCTCTCTCTAGTTAAAATGGAGATATCTTTTAGTAAAAAGTCAATGATCTTTTCTTGGCTAGATAGAGGAATAATAGCGCTTAAATTGCCTAGCATTTGGATAGCTTCCGCTCTAATCTCAAGGCTAGGTTGTTTTAATTCAGTAGCTGCCGAGAACAAGTGTTGTATAACTTCAGGCTGTTTTGCGGGGGTAAGGTGATTCATTAATTTCACAAATAGACTGCAAGCGTTACTAAAGATTTCTTCATTACTCAACTTAGTTTCACTGTCATCGTCTTCAATGGCGTCGGCTTCAATAGCATCTATCTCAAGGTTACCTGTTTTAAAGCTTTCTACCACTATCTGCCAAACACTATCGGCCAATTCGGCATCTATTAAATCAAGTTTTTCAAAAAGTTGATAATTCCTTATAATTGTATAAGCATAATCGGATTCGATGAAAACTCTAAAAATTCTCGGATCAATCCTAGCTTCATTTTTAGCTTTAGCTGGAAATACATAGGGTAGTAGGATCTCTTTAGCTGGGCTATTTAACACAGCTAAAAGATCGAGTTTATCTATAGTATTCAATAACTGCTTTGCTTTTTGCTGTTTATAGGCTGTAACTGCCTTAAGAATTTGTGTGCCAAATTTTTTATGGTCAGAATTAAAAATATACATATCCCGATAATAGCCTAAGAAAGCAATTAGTAAGGCAAAAAAATGATGCTTGCGATCTATAGTGCGATTTTCTGACAACCAATCTTCAATGACTTTCGCAAAGTCTTTTTCATAAGTATCTAAGCACCTATTTAATTTTTGAATAAGATCTTGATAATTTTCAGCCGGTGGAAAAAGCGAATGCTTTTGCGAAATAGATTGTTTATTTTTTACTAGAATAGCTTCTTCATATTTTGCTAATAGGTATGCTAGCACTTCATGAGGTTGAGGTGCCCAATCTCGATTAAGGACAAATGTCTGACACAGATTTTCATAGACCTGGATTTGTTTTAAAAGAACCTCGCTTTGTAGGAATTGGGGATTAGGATTCTGAGAAACATCTTTAAAAGGATCCATAGTTATTCTCTAGGTATTGTAAATTTATGCCACACTAACCAAATGCAACAGATGTTAGTTAAAAAAATATTAAATTAACCTAAATTTTGCTTTTGTGTATCGCATTAAGACTCTCGCTGTGATCTGATAAAGCTGCGAAGCGAATAAACAAGAACAGAGGATGGTTAGTGATGAATTTAGAAAAATTATATAATTCTGTCAATGATTTTATGCGGTTATGACCCTAAAGCTAGCGGCTGGCAATACTGATGTTAGAGAACTTGTACCAGTATTGTCACAGGCTTATTCGACAAATTGTTTGATGATAATGGGGGATTTCCCAACCCTTGGCAGAGCAATTGCAGCCACAACAAGTTGAACTCATTACCGCTGTCTGTAATAATATGCAAGCAAAAGTATTTTCGTTGTTGGATAAAGTGCTGCACATAACGCTTTATCATTGAAACCATTTGGCTTGAGTAGAAACATAGGGGTTCTTGCTCAGCACCTTATCCTGCTATTAAAAAACTTCAGGTTTAAGCAAGTAACATCGATCCTAATCTACAGGAGAAAATGCTTGCTAGTTGTTATTACTAGCAAGCATTTGATAGGTGATTACTCGATACAGCTACGGTTTAAGGCGCTCATAAAGGCCTTGAGACTCGCAAGTGTTGTATCTTCATCCACACCTACACCCCAAAAACCATGGCCGTAATCATCGCTAAGCTTAATATAGGTTACGGCTTTAGCATCTGAGCCCAAGGAAAGGGCATGCTGCGAATAATGCTCGACGTTGAAATCCAAATTAAAGTATTTGATGATACCCGATTTGATGGTATCGATGATGCCTATGCCTTCACCCTCAAGCTCATGAGTTTGACCATTATAGTCTATGCTCAGGCGACACACTAAACGCTTTTGATTTTGACTCAACTGGGGTGTATCAAAATTGACGCTGAGCAAGTGGAAGGGCGAATTGATATCAATATAGTTATCGACAAATAGAGCCTTTAGTTTATCGATGGTGATCTCTTTATTGGTTTCATCGGCCTGTTTTTGCACGTGTTTGCCAAATTCTATTCGCAGTTCTAAGGGCAAGTGGTAACCTAATTTTCTTTCCATAAGGTAACTGAGGCCACTCTTACCAGACTGGCTATTTAATCTTACTAGGCCCTCGTAGCTGCGGCCAATGTCTTGTGGATCAATGATGAGGTAAGGTACTTCCCAAATGGCACGTTTTTGGCTTTGCTGGCGAGTTAAACCCTTGTTGATCGCATCTTGAATGGTATCTGAAAATGCGGTAAAGACCAATTCACCTGCATAGGGTTGACGGGCTGGAATCTTCATTTGGGTACAGGTTTCAACTATTTCCACGACTTCGGGTAAATTAGTGAGGTTTAATTTAGGATCAATGCCATGGGTGAGAAGATTTAAGGCCAAGGTTACTGAACTGGCATTGCCTGCACGTTCGCCATTACCCAATAAGGTTGCTTCAATGCGTTCAGCTCCCGCCAAAAGCGCAAGTTCAGAAGCAGCCACAGCCGTACCTCTATCGTTTAAGGTATGGGCGCTTATGATCAAACTGTCGCGCTTATTAATTCTTTGGCAAAACCACTCGATCTGATCCGCGTAGACATTGGGAGTGGTTAACTCAACATTGGCTGCCAGATTAATGATCAATTTGTTTTCGGGTGTGGGTTGCCAAACATCAATGATCGCATTACAAATTGCCACCGCAAATTCAGGTTCAGTGCCTGAAAAACCCTCTGGTGAATATTGCAGTCTTACATTGGCATCGCCTAGGGTTGGTAATAATTCCTGAATTTGTTTGGCTGAATTGACCGCAAGGTCAATGATGGCTTGTCTATCTTTTTGTAAAACCACCTCGCGCTGTAAAACCGCAGTGGGGTTAAATAGATGCAGAATGACATTATTACAGCCTTGAATGACTTTTAAACTTTCTTTAATAATATTTTCACGGGCCTGTAGGGGTACTTGTAAAAATACATCTTTGGGAATTAGGTTTTTTTCAATTAAGGTGCGAACAAAATTTTCTGCAACCTCTGAGGTAGGTGGGGCACATACTTCAATTTCTTTAAATCCGAGTTTAACCAATAATTCAAACATGCGTAATTGTTTAGAAAGTTCCATGGGTTCAACTAAGGCGCGATTACCATCGCTTAAATCCACACTACACCAGGTGGGAGCAAAACTCAGTTGTTTGGATGGCCATTCACGATTTACTAACTTAAGAGGGGCGGGGGTAATATATTTTCCGGGATTCATAATTGTTCTCAGTGGTAAAAAATTAATCTACAGGGTTAAGATACTCGTATTTCCGTATCTAACAAATTTAGCTTATATTTTGAAAAAAACTAGAAATTATTCTAATGGTTTTTTTTTAGAATACCAGCTAGTTATTAGCATTTAAAAAAATTTCTGACCAAGCCTGCAAGACAATTTTGAGTCGCCAGACTTTAACCGCAGTAAAAGATATTGCTCAGAGGCTAAACATTGCTGTTTTGGCTAAGGATTTTGCAGTAATTGCAGAATTCTTTTAACCTTGGTCAGGGTTTCTTGATATTCGGCTTCGGCATCTGAGTCGGCAACGATGGCGCCGCCCGCATAGCAGTGCAATTTATTTTGCGACCAAATCAAGCTGCGAATGGCAATATTACTATCCATATTGCCATTAAAACCCAGATAGCCAATGCTGCCACAATACACCGAACGCCTATGCGGTTCTAACTCCTCAATGATTTCCATGGCCCGAATTTTAGGAGCACCGGTAACTGAACCTCCAGGAAAGCAGGCTGCAAGTAGATCAATGGCCTGTTTTTGGCTCTGCAATTTACCATGAACGGTGCTTACCATGTGATGCACAGTGGTAAAGGTTTCAATATCAAATAACTTTGCTACCTTAACGCTACCCGGTTGGCAAACTTTACTTAAATCATTGCGCATTAAATCCACGATCATCAAGTTTTCAGCTCTATCCTTTTCACTTTGGGCAAGCTCTTGTGCCAATTGAGCATCAAGCCTAGGATCGCTATGGCGTGGTCTCGTGCCCTTAATGGGCTTAGTTTCAACTAGTCCCTGTTGGACTTTTAAAAACCGTTCCGGGGAGAAGCTTAAAATTGCAAAGTCTGCATATTGTAAAAAGGCCGAGAAAGGAGCCTTTAACTGTTGGCTAAGTTTATGATAAGCCGACCAAGGTGAACCCGTTACCTCGGCGCTAAAGCGCTGCGCCAAATTGACTTGATAACAATCCCCCGCCAAAATATAGTCCTTGATCTTTGCAAAGGCCTGCGTATATTCAGCCTGAGTTAAATTAGACTTAAATGGGCTCAGAATTTGAAAGGTTTCGGCTGCCAGAGTCTTTGTTTCGGCGGCTACTGCCGTCAATTGAGTCTTGATGGTTTGCCAGGTTTTATCAGCCAATTCCGGTTGAGGATGTCTAATAAGATGGGCTTGCTGCAAACGGTGGTCAAGGATCAAGGCCCAATCATAAAAACCCACCTTGATATCGGGTATGAGAATATCGGCTTTGGCCAGTGAGGGTAATTTTTGGAAGCGGCGAGCCATATCATAGCTAAAATAGCCGATGGCGCCGCCGGGAAAGGGTAGATTTTCCTCGGCAATGGATTTTTCTGCCAGCAGGGTTTTAATTTTCTCCAATGGATTAGAGCATGATCCATCAACACTATAAAAAGGCTGGGCCGTTAAAATGCTATAATCGGAGCCACTTTGCAACAGGACGGGGTCAATAAAGGTTTTAAGTGCCTGCATGTAGCAGGCACTGTCAAGATAGTTAAGAACAAATTTATCCATGCTGAGGCCAAAAACCATGGGTATTTGGCGAGAGCTTGTTAACGGAATTTTTGCTCCCTGGCATATTTCGCTTCATCACCTTGCGACTCCATATTGGTTGTAAACCTTGAGCTGCTATTGCCCTCTTGATCTTTAGGTCTTAGATCTTGAGAATAACTTACCCTAGTCTGGTAGCTGGTAGGAATTGCCACGGGTTGTGAGATGCTCAAGGCATCATATAACTTATCCGCATCAACCGGTTGCTCTGATTTTCTACCCAGCTCAATTATACCTTGAGCCTGGTTATTGCCAAGTTTTTTCAAATTTGCCGCTTCTTGTTCGCTAAGTTCACCTTTACCTATCATTTGCGCCATCACTTTAGCAAATGACTCTGCAAAACGTTGTCTTAGACTAACGGCAAGACTCAAGTTTGCTCTGAGCTCTTCGGCCATCGTTGCTAAGTCTTGAGAAATGTGCTTGGCTGCATAATCCTCTTTGAGTTGCTGAATGAAATTATCACTAAGCTGGTTCAGTGCCCCGGTAACACCTTGTTCAGTAAAGGCTTTGGTTAAAGCCTTGATAGCGGCCTGAGTTAAACCTTGATGAGAAGCATCCTTATAGCCATCTTCTAGCTGTTTGATAAAGTCACTAACCAGTTCTTGCAAAAAGTCTTCCGAAAGCTTGGCACAACCATCGATCACTGTGTTGCAATTGAATAATTCGATATTTTCATCCGTGCGTTTTATGGCTAGGTCTAATAGCTTGAGCTCATAAAAGTCCTTATTATCAAGTTGCACCAATAACTCATCACCTAATTCCATAAGATAGGCGTGAACATTCTGCTGTTTCGCACCCTTTTCAATGGCCAATTCAATGCGCTCGATATACTGTTGCTTTCTTTGTACACCTTGCTCGAGTGCAGCTATGGGTTTTGCTAGCTCGAAAATCTGCATTTCGAGGTTTCTGAGTATCCCAAGTTCAGCAATGTATTGATCAAACAATTCATGGCGTTTAAGCAGGCTTGCATATTGTTTGATACTACTACCGAATTTGAGTCCACCCAAAAATGCGCCTTCACGTTGTCTTACCAAATCACTATGGTTGGCCTCGATGATTTTAATGATTTCATTTTCAAAGTCAGCTCTGGCATGAATAGCCGCTACTTGATTTTCATCACTGGCATGCAGTTCCTTTTGCAATAACTGTTCATACTTAGCTAAACGGGTTTCATGATCTGGGAGCAGGGCTATCATGTCTCTAATTATTTTGCTCCTAGCGCGCACCATCACTCCATAATGTTGACCATAGCTTAGAGAGGGATCCGTTTTTCTAAATTCGCTGGGAAGCGATTTTTCAATCTTAATGATTTGTTGCTCTAAGTCTCTTACTTGTTCACTTTTAGTACCATGCTCCTTTACCAAAGCTATCTTCTCTTTAATCGCCTTTTCCCTGAGTTGCTCTAATGCATCTGATAATAGTTTAACCAAACTTTTATCCGCATTAAGCTGGTGACTTAACATACTTCCATAAGAGCTGCCAGAATTTGTACGCTCGGTTGGCACGCCACTCTGTGGTAAGGCTAATTTTAATTTAGCCAAGAGTTTATCCTTAGCACGGATTTGATTTTCCTTATGCTGCTCAAGATATTGGACAAAACCTGCTCCCAGCTTTTTGTTTTGGCTGGCAATGGATTTTCTGACCTCGGCCTCATTATTAAGATCATTAAATACCACATTTAAATGGCCTTGCAACTTTTCGATACCATTGGCATCTAAACTGCCATTCAATAGGGCTAAAATTTCCTTGACCACCACATGTTGAAAGATCTTACCCAGTTGATATTGAGCCAGGCTTAAGGTGTTGAATTGGCCGTGGCTAAATACTTCAGCATAATTTTGCTTGCTAAACATCGACTGAGTTGTCATCTGAGCCTGTGAGCTAGTCATAAATGCTTGCAATTTTTGCTGATCAAGCATCAACTCATAAAGCTCCTGCCAAACCTCAGCAGAGGAATTAGCCAGAAAATTATTCAGAAAATTAGGCTCTTCTACCACCGTGCGGTGAAATTCAGCTATGCCTTGTTGAGCCATTGCCCTGAAATGCTCGTTGGCCGAGTTGCTGTAGACATCGCGAATCTTAGCTATGAATAATAACTGATGCACCGCATGCTTAGCATCGACTGCTTTGGGATTCTCAACATCACAAGCTTCTTTTAGGGTCTGATTAAAGGTTTTGGCAACATTTTCTATACTTTGCGCCACATCTCTACTTAACCATTCCGCTTCTAAATCCTGGCCATGGCTTTTATGATATTCGACAAGCTCGACAAATTCCTGCACCGCAGTTTGGATAAACGCTAACACATTGGCTTCATTAGCAAACTCGGGACATTCTTTGCCATTGGCTTCCTTATCCGCCAAATAGCGCAGTTTTTTACTAAAATTTTCCTCATAGGCCTTGGACTTTTTACCTAACATGGCCTCGCGTTTATAACGATCGATTTTAGCATTTAGCATCTCCAATCCTGGGACGCAATTTTCTTCAGCAGGCAGTACCTTTGCAAGGACATCGATGATATTTTTGTCCCTTTCGGTTTTACCGAGTCCTGAAATCAAAATGTTGAGCTTGGCCAATGAATGGCATCTACGGATACCTGCAAGATCCCTATGCATTTCAATTTTGAGCAGTTGGGCTAGATAGTCCATGTCACAATGGCCACTTGTATTAAGTTCATCCAATTGTTTAGCGATTTCGGTATCAAAATTTTCCAACACGGTTTTTAAGCTATCGGCAAACTGTGTATTCAAACTTAAGGCATTAGCCGTCAGGGGCTTTAACTTAGCCAGTAAGCTGCTGCCTTCTAATTGGATAAAACTCCCAAGTGAACCGCTGTTGTTTGTGTTCAACACCTGATGATGCTCGACAATAAATTGCCAGGCATTGGCAACGTTTTGATAGTCCTGAGAAGAGGGCAGGTAGTTGCCTAGAACATTCAACAGCTTTTGGTATTGGATAAGATCGCATTGCTTGAATAATTTTTGGATGCTATCAATTATAAGCTTACGACTACCTTGAATATCATGCTTGACCAAAGTTTCTAAGAAAGTAGCGTCATAGCTCTCGCCCTTAGCCAACTTATCGAGTTGATGATGTAATTCCTCCCTTAGGTTGGCCAAGAAGGTTTGATACTCCTTGGTAAAATTAGGGTTTTTTCCAACCGTTTGCCAAGCAGGACTATTGATAAGTGGAATTATGTCACTACCCTGTGTCTTGATGAAGGGTACTATGGGATGTACGCCTTCGATACTGCCGCTATAGGTTGAAGTGGTATAGCTATCGACCAAATGCCAAAGTTTGGCAAAATCTTGATGAGCTGCAAAATTATTCAGGTGAATGATATTGTTACCCAGTTCTTGATGAATTTGTCCATAGCGCTCAAAACCACATTCAGCTAAAACCTTGGTAAGGGCCTTATTGATTTGAAGTTTAGTTTTGGCGATTTTATTTTCATCTACATAAGCATCGAATTTTCCGCCTATGATTTCACCCAATTGTTTAAAATGAATATCATAAACTGAATTATCATCGGGATTATGCGCTAATTTTTCTAAGCTAGTCGTGGTTAATTCTTGAATTTTAAGCAGTACATGCTCGCTAATGCTGGGGGCTAGAGAATGTTTGCCAGCAACGTACCAACGTTCTAACAAGCGAGTGGTTTCATGTAAATATTGCGTTTCATTGATTTTAGCAATAAAAAACTGTTCTATGGCTTTATAATGGACTGATAATTTGCCACCTAGATCTACAAAAAAGCCAAGTTGATTTTTTAAGCTTTCGGCATCTACCTGTTCACCGGGACTCTTTAAGCCCTCCACAATATCTTGGCTTGCCCTAGACAATTTTGCTTGTAGAATTTCTTGCATGAAGCTTGGTACAGCAATTTCTGAATCAAAGATATTGGCTAGAGCCTTATATACTGCTTGGGTAGTTTTAGAATTTACCGAGGCCAGTTCATAGTCTTGGGCCAATTTAAAATCAGCTAAGAGATTAAAATAGTCGGTTTTTACCTCGTGGGGTAAATGAGCTTGGACCACGGCTAACATGGCCTCATAGGATTCTACGGTTTTTGCTCCGTTGAGATAAGTGGTCAAGGTATTTTTAAGCGTCGCGGTTAATTCTTTAGCCACCGTATGTTGGCCCTGTTGCGAACAATTATCGATGATTTGGGAAAATAATTGCAGGTATTGGCTTAATTCCTCGGTATTTTCCTTAGCATTAACCAATAAATTTCCCATGGCTTGCATTAAATCGGCAATAGTTTTGCCAATGCTGTCATACTGTGGATAAACCGCCGTATTTTCAGTGTGTTGGAGTAAAGTTGCCATGTGAGTAGCTAACCTGGAAAGCAACTGCTTATCAACGGCTTTAGAATTTTGCAGAGTTTGCAAGTCGGTATTGATTTGACCTTGCAGATAGTCACCGGTTAGTTGCGCCAGATTACCCAAGAGGGGTTCCAGAAAGGTTCTATACTTCAATAAATGTTCTAAGGGCAGCTTTTCCAATTGAGCCTTAAATTCAGCATATTTACTACTATAGTGGGTATGAATCCTTTCTAGATGCCTATGCTCTTTAGCCTCAAAGCCATTAAAAAAGGCATGAACCGCAATTAGGTTATTAATTTCGCTGGCCGCAAATTCTAAACTACCTGCTTTAGAAATCTGGACTTGAATAGTTGCAAAAATCTCGTCTAACTCAAAAAAAGCCTTAACTTGACTTGGACTAACCTTTGCTATGGACTGATCTTTGATCAAGGAGTCTTGCAAAAGATGATCAACCGCGTGCCAAGCCTTGTCTTGCTGTGCCTTGGTATATTTGCCATTTAAGATCAGCGCTTGGGTATTTTCCCAGAGTATGTCAAAGGGATTAGTGCGTAACGCTTCGAGCTCTATGGTTTCAGTATGCTCAACAATAATTTTTTTGACCTTTGTGGGTGCTTCACTCTTAGCATTTGATTGTTTAGTGAAAAAGCTACTGAGGCCGGTTTTAAACTTTGAAAAGGCATCGTAAAGGCTCAGAATTCCAGTGCTGCTAACCTTGGACTCTTGTTGCTCAACGACCTCACGTTCTTCTCTATGAATGATATTTACACTTTTGACATCCTGCGCCTGAGATAATCCGGATTTGTTAAAGGCTGCTAAAAGTTCGGTAACCTCGGCTAGCTGGGTAGGACTAAAATCATAATTTCTTAAATTTTGTTGTAATTTATGCAAACTGCCAATGACTTGTGCTTTTTGCTTGGAAGTTCCTAATAAGGCTAATTTATCAAATAGGTCCTTATAATCACTATAATGAATGGCTCCAGAGCTTTGAGGAGGTGTGATCAGTGAATTAACCCTTGTAACCAATCCTTTGACAATTGACTCGGCCACATTAGATAAAACCACCTGAAAGTGATCGGCATCATGGCTTTTAATAAGCTTCAATTTAGCCAAGTTAAGCTCGGTAATTTTAGCAATGTTAGGCGAAGGTCTCTGAATTTGAGAGCTTGAGTCCTCATCGAGCATCTGATTGATAAATCCACCCAAATTGGCATTTTTCTTGGCTATTTTTTTGGACTCAAAACTTTCGAGCATTTGCTGGAAATGATCGCGAACTAATTCATGCTTTTGAGTTACCAAACGTCTGTGTAAGGAGGGCAAACTGCCGTCATTATGCATACTGAGCAGGGTGGCATAATCCTTTGCAACCGTGATGTAATCTTGGCCATAACTGTTGGATTTAAGAGAGAGAATATTATTTACTGCATTATCTAACTTGGCCTCAAAACCATCGGTTGCAACGAGTATTTCCGTATAAGCTTGCTGTTCTTGGGCTAAAAAAGTTTTCTGAGTTTGTTTTTCGCCTAATTCATCACCTAGGGTCTTTATTTCTTTACGGTGCCACCATTGTGAAAGAGAGGCAAATAGACCAGACTGCTTAAGTTTATTCTGTTTGTTATGCAAATAAACTTTACGTTTTTGAACGGCCTCATTGATATTCGATAGCTTTTGAGGATAAATTTGGCAGTTTTTATTCTGATAATTTTCCATGGATAAATGTTCGGTTGAACAAATGTGAATGGCTTCAAAGTAATTGTTGGGTCTAAGACTGGCAAATTGAAATTGTGGCTCAGTTTCTTCTCTATCAAATTCAGTTTGATTATTTTTAATTCGCAGGTTTGCCTCAGCTATGGCTGTTTGTGCCGCCTCAATATGCTCACTTAACTCATCATTAAGCTCTTTACGCGCCTTGCCCATGTTACTGTAAAAAACAGACTCAAGAAATGGACTGGCAAATTTGGCTTTTGTCTGCTGGATTTGCTTAAGCAGAGGCATGATGGTGTTATCAAGAAGAAATTGCTGGGCTGCTTGTGATTGCGTAGAGTCTTTGGCAATATGCTCCAAATAGTTAAGATGGGATTGAAGCAAGGCTAATTGTGAAACCAGGTTCTGATAAATCAAGGACTCTTGTAATTTTTGTTTAGCAGTATTAATTTTTTCTTGTTGGTTAGCCATAAGGCCTCCGCGGGTTATTTTAATTATTAAGAAATCCCTATACAGATAGTGATCTAACACAAGCCCTTGCCATTACTTAGCGAGTGGCCAATCGTTTACTAGATGAAGTTGGTTATTTCACCTCTAATTAACGACTTCTAACCAAGAGTATAGTAGTTATTTCTTAACAAAAACTTAACGCGGAGAATTTTTTTAATCTCTGAAATTAATGTATTGCAAGGGTTGTTCTAAAGGCTGATTTCGAAGCAGGGCGATGGCTTCTTGCAGGTCATCACGCTTTTTACCACTGACTCGAATTTGTTCGCCTTGAATCGCAGTTTGCACCTTGATTTTTGAATCCTTGATAAGCTTAATGATTTTTTTAGCAAAATCAGCTTGAATTCCTTGCTGTAAGTTGATCGTTTGCACGGCTTGCTTAAAGTTGATTTGTGGGTCATTGACCTTTAAACAAACGATATCAATGCCTCGCTTTAGGAGTTTGGCTTGCAGGATATCTACCATTTGCTTGAGTTGAAAATCGGTTTCGGTTTTTAGAGTAATAACTTCCTTATTATCAAAGCTATAATTGGATTCACTGCCCTTAAAGTCAAAACGGGTATTGACCTCACGGTTAGCCTGATCAACGGCATTGGTTACTTCATGTAAATTAATTTCTGAAACAATATCAAAGGATGGCATAGCACATTCTCCTAAAATCCAATACAATGGTCATCCTATTATAGGTAGTATATTTAAACAAGCCAATGACTCGTCAAATTGTACTCGATACCGAAACCACCGGACTTGATCCCAAACAAGGTCATCGCATCATTGAAATAGGCTGTATTGAACTTGTGAACCGACAATTAACCGGTAGGCATTTTCACTATTATCTAAATCCAGAGCGTGAGGTAGAAATCGATGCCATTAAGGTGCATGGTATCACCAATGAATTTTTAGCGGATAAGCCAAGGTTTAACCAAATTGTCCAAGAGTTAGTGAATTTTATCCAAGGTGCCGAGCTGATCATCCATAATGCGGCATTTGACGTGGGATTTCTTGACCATGAATTTAAACTAACTCAAGGGTCCTGGGGGTGTATTGCCGATCTCTGTCATGTATTTGACACTCTGACCTGTGCTCGTCAACTTCATCCTGGGCAAAAAAACAATTTGGATGCGCTTTGTAAGCGTTATGAGATTGATAATTCACAGCGCGATTTACACGGTGCCTTACTCGATGCGCAGATTTTAGCACGGGTATATTTAGCAATGACAGGTGGGCAGGTCAGCTTATTTGACGAAACCTCTCTTCAAGAACAAACCCATAAAGTTACAACCACCGTCATCCAGCCAACCCAGCTAAAACGTCAAGGTCTTATCATTGCAACCCCTTCGGAGCAAGAGCTGGCTGAACATGCCGCCTATCTCGCTGTTATTCGTAAAGCAAGTGGCGGAAAATGTCTTTGGGAAACCTAATTGATGGCTTAACTTACATTGCCTCCACAGGGTTAGTCGCGTTAAGATAAGGGTATCTGTAATGATAACTATAAAACAAATTTCCGCTGCCCAAACCATGCCCTTGAGAAAAGATGTCTTGCGACCTAATCAGCCGTTGAGTGCTTGCTATTTTGAGGGAGATGATGAGTTAACTACTCGGCACTTTGGTGCCCTAGAGCAAAGAGATGAACTATTAGGGATTGCAACGCTTTTACAGCGGCCTTTTTCAGAAAGTCCAGAGCTTAATGCTTGGCAAATAAGAGGCATGGCGGTTTTACCTAAGGCCCAGGGTAGGGGAATAGGTAAGTTATTACTAACGGCTTGTCTTGAATATGCGCAGGGTCAATCGGCACAAATTGTATGGTGTAATGCACGTATTTTAGCCGCTAAGCTTTATTTAGGCGCGGGTTTTGCTATTAGCGGCGTGGAGTTTGAAATTCCCGGTATTGGCGCTCATTATCTTATGAGCAGGAGTTTTGTATGAAGAGTACTCATTTACCCAAGTGGATAGAACCGCGTAAAATGGCGGAAAAAGGCCTACAGATAACCGGAAAAATACCTCTTGCCGAGCTACAGCGTTTGAGTGCAGTATTAACCTCTAGTGAGGGCGAGGCTAGCATTGAATTGAATTTTTCTCTGGATGAACAAGGCTTCTCCTTTATTAAAGGTCAAATGCAAACCGAGGTTTGGTTGCTGTGTCAACGCTGCTTGGAACCTTATCTTCAAGCTATAAGTACAGAATTTATCCTAAGCCCGGTGACAAATGATAAAGAAGCTGGTATCCTACCCAGCCCTTATGAACCCTTGTTGGTTGAAAATTCTGTGGTAGAATTGGCAACTATTGTTGAAGAGGAAATACTTTTAAGTCTGCCTTTGATCGCTAAGCATGAGCCAGAGAATTGCAGTATTGCGATAACCCATAAGGTTGATGATAATGAACAGGTATTTATCAGTGAAAAGGTAAGCCCATTTACCGTATTAGCAAATTTGAAAACAAACAAGCATTAGAGTAGTTAATTGGAGAATATTCATGGCTGTACAAAAAAGTAAAAAATCGCGTTCACGCATTGGTCACCGCCGTTCGCATGACGCTTTGGTTGATAATAATAGCTTAGCTATTGATCAAACCACGGGTGAAAAACATCGCCGTCACCATGTTAGTGCCGATGGTTATTATCGTGGAAGGCAGGTTCTTAAGACCAAGGCTGAAATCATTACTGATAGCGAAGAGTAAATTCCTTGACAAAAATAGCCATTGCTTTAGACGCGATGGGTGGTGACCATGGTCCTAAGGTTATCGTCCCCGCGGCTCTTATGGTATTGCAAGAGTACCCGGAGTTGTGTCTAATCCTGGTGGGTGACCAAACCGAATTGCAGAGAGAATTAAGCGCTCATCATGCTAAAGAAAATGAGCGTTTAATTATTCAACATGCCTCTGAGCAAGTGGCAATGGATGAGTCACCTTCGCAAGCCCTTCGTAATAAAAAAGATTCCTCAATGCGAGTTGCCATAAATATGGTAAAGGCGGGTAAGGCTCAAGCCTGTGTCAGCGCAGGCAATACCGGTGCCTTAATGGCAATCGCTCGTTTTGTGCTGAAAACGCTTCCCGGCATTGACAGACCGGCTATTTTGGCAAAGTTACCGACCATGCTACCCGATAATCCGGTTAGAGTTCTTGACTTGGGTGCGAATGTGGATTCTAGTCCAGAGCACTTATTTCAATTTGCGGTCATGGGGGCGGTTCTTGCCGAGGCAGTCGATAATATTCATGCGCCAAAGGTTGGATTATTAAACATTGGTGAGGAAGAGATAAAAGGCAATGAAACTGTAAAACGCACTGCACAATTGTTAGCCGATAACACCTTTGTCAATTACACGGGTTATGTTGAAGGCAATGTGATCTTTCAGGGTAAAGTTGATGTGGTGGTTTGTGATGGTTTTGTGGGTAATGTTGCTTTAAAAGCCAGTGAAGGTGTGGCCAAGATGGTTGCTTCCTATATGAAGCAAGCTTTCCGTAAAAATTGGTTGACCAAGGTAATTGGTCTTTGCGCACTCCCCATTTTAAAGCAGTTGGGCCGCAAAATAGATGTGGATCGCTATAATGGTGCAAGCTTATTGGGATTACGCGGTATAGTCATTAAAAGCCATGGCGGTGCTAATACCAAGGCTTTTAGTAATGCCATTCGCGAGGCTATCAATGAAGTGAATAAAAATGTACCTGAGCGCATAAGCAGTAAGCTCGACGAGTTGTTAGGAGAAGAGGCAGCATGAGCTATGCAAAAATAATGGGTACTGGTAGCTACCTGCCTGAAAAGATTCTCACCAATGCTGACCTTGAAAAAATGCTTGATACTACGGATGAGTGGATAAGAGAGCGTTCGGGCATCATCCAACGACACGTGGCAGCTGACCATGAAACCTCATCGAGTATGGCAGAACAAGCGGCCTTGAAAGCACTTGAAGCCGCGGGTATGAGTGCAAAGGATATAGATCTTATTGTTGTCGGAACCGTAACCCCAGATAAGGTTTTTCCAAGTACCGCCTGTTTACTCCAGGAGCGTTTAGGCGTTGGCAGCTGTATTGCCTTTGATGTCAATGCAGTTTGCTCTGGGTTTATCTATGCCTTTAGCATTGCCGATCAATTCATTAAATCGGGAGCGGTTAAGACGGCGTTGGTGATAGGTAGTGAAACCTTAACTCGGATGTTAGACTGGAATGATCGCTCTACCTGTGTGTTATTTGGTGACGGTGCTGGCGCAGTTATTTTGCAAGCCTCTGACCAGGCTGGTGTTTACTCAACTCATCTCCATGCAGACGGCCGATATAAAGACCTGCTACATGTACCCAGCTTTCTTCCTATACAACGCAAGCCTGGCGAAGAACCCTTCTTGCACATGGAGGGGCGTGAGGTATTTAAAATTGCGGTTACAGAGCTCGGTAACCTAGTGGATGAAACCCTCAGCAAGAATAACATACCCCAATCGGCCATCGACTGGTTAATTCCTCATCAGGCTAACAAACGCATTATCATGGCTACCGCCAAAAAATTGGGACTAGCTGAAGAAAAAGTGATCATCACCGTCGCCGAACATGCAAATACTTCCGCTGCTTCGGTACCCTTAGCACTTGATGCCGGTATTCGTGACGGAAGGATTAAGCGCGGTGACCTCTTGTTACTGGAGGCATTTGGCGGCGGTCTAACTTGGGGTTCAGCTTTAGTAAAATATTGAGTGTAACATGAATTTAGCATTTGTATTTCCAGGACAGGGTTCACAAGCCGTAGGCATGCTCAAAGAGCTAGCAAGCCAATTTCCCATCGTTGCTCAAACCTTTGCCCAAGCAGCAGAGGTATTAAATTATGACTTATGGCAACTCGTGCAAGAAGGACCTGAGCAAAGGCTGAATCAAACTGAATTTACCCAGCCCGCCCTATTAGCAGCAAGCGTTGCACTTTGGCGGATTTGGCGTCAGCAGCAGGGACCTCAACCTACATTACTAGCAGGCCACAGTTTAGGTGAATATACGGCACTGGTTTGTGCTGAGGCAATGGCTTTTACCGATGCTGTAAGCTTGGTCGCTGCACGGGGGCGTTTAATGCAAAAGGCGGTTCCAGAAGGTATTGGCGCGATGGCCGCTATCATCGGCCTTGAAGATGCCCAGGTAGCAGAATTGTGCCAGACTGCTGCCCAAACTGAGATCGTTACCCCAGCAAATTACAATGCCCATGGACAAATTGTCATTGCAGGCCATAAGGAAGCGGTTGAGCGTGCAGTAGAATTTGCCAAGCAGGCGGGAGCAAAGCTTGCCAAGTTGATTCCCGTCAGTGTGCCTTCACATTGTCCCTTGATGGAAGGGGCTGCGGATGAACTGTCCCAGAGGCTTAGCCAAATTAAGCTTGTTTCACCCCAAATACCTGTGGTTAATAACGTTGATGTTGCTGTAGTTACCGATCCCGAGGCTATAAAGCAAGCCCTAGTCCGCCAGCTTTCCAAACCTGTGCAGTGGGTAAAAACCATTGAATATATGGCAGCAAGCCAAGTTCAATTACTCATTGAATGTGGGCCTGGCAAGGTGCTGGCTGGATTAAATAAACGGATCAAGCCAGATTTAACCACGCTTGCCATTAATAATCCTGGCTCGCTTGAGGAGACATTAAATGAGTGCGCTTAAGAAATTTTCCTTAGCGGGACGAGTGGCTTTGATTACCGGCGCAAGCCGAGGTATTGGTAAGGCCATTGCACAAGTATTAGCCGAGATGGGGGCCGTGGTGATAGGAACTGCAACTTCGGCAGCCGGCGCAGAGAGTATCTCGGCATACCTGAACGAGATCAATGCCAAAGGTTGTGGAGTTTGCTTAGATGTTACTCAACCAGACAGCATCAGTGAGGTGCTAGGACAAATTGAGACCCAATTTGCCCCACCGGATATTCTAATCAATAATGCTGGAATAACTCGCGATAATCTCTTATTGCGCATGAAGCATGAGGAATGGCAAGCGGTCATTGATACCAATTTAAGCTCAGTGTATTATTTATCAAAAGCCTGTATTCGAGGCATGATAAAAAATAAATGGGGCAGAATAATTAATATTAGTTCGGTCGTAGGTTCAATGGGCAACCCTGGTCAAACCAATTATGCTGCGGCAAAAGCAGGTCTAATGGGTTTTAGTAAATCACTGGCACAAGAGATAGGCAGCCGTAATATCACTGTCAATGTTGTAGCTCCAGGCTTTATTGACACGGACATGACCAAGGCTCTTCCAGATGCTCAAAGAGAGGCCTTACTTAAGCATATACCTATCCAACGCCTGGGGGACCCCTCTGAAATAGCCTCTGCAGTGGCCTTTTTAGCCTCTGATGCAGCTGGGTATATTACTGGCCATACCTTGCACGTTAATGGTGGCATGTACATGGATTAAAAGGGGAATTGCCTCTTTTCCCAAACTTAGTATATATTAATGGCTGGCGTGTTTTAGAGATTTTTAACTTGCTTTAATAATTTATTCGTCTAAACTAACGTGCCTAAAGGTTTATCGCAATTTTTACCCGGAGAGGAACTACCATGAGCAATATCAACGAACGCGTAAAAAGAATTATTGTCGAACAATTGGGTGTTAAAGAGGAAGAGCTTACCGAACAGGCATCATTTGTTGATGATTTAGGCGCAGATTCACTCGATACCGTTGAACTCGTGATGGCTTTAGAAGAAGAATTCGACATTGAAATTCCTGACGAAGAAGCAGAAAAAATCACTACTATTCAGCAGGCGATTGATTACATTACTGCTCACAGTAAAGAAGATTAATCCATTGTACCTTAGGCACTAATTCGGGGGTGGAGCTTGGAAAAACGTCGAGTTGTCGTCACAGGTTTAGGAATGGTTTCGCCTCTTGGCTTAGATGTTGAAACCACCTGGAAAAATATTTTAGCCGGTCAAAGCGGCGTTGGACCGGTGGAAATCTTCGACGTTTCCAATTTCAGCACTAAAATTAGTGCGGCAGTTAAGAACTTTGACTCTGACCCTTATCTTTCAAGTAAGGATGCCCGTAAGCTCGATCTTTTTATGCAATATGGTATTGCCGCCGGCTGCCAAGCCATTCAAGATTCTGGGCTTGAGGTCAATGAGCAAAATGCCCATAGAATTGGCGTTGCCCTGGGTTCTGGTATAGGCGGTTTACCCACGATAGAAAGAAACCATCAAGCCCTACTAGAGGGTGGGCCACGTAAAATATTGCCAACCTTTATCCCTACTGCCATTATCAATATGTTGCCTGGCTATTTATCAATTTTGAAAGGCCTCAAAGGGCCTAATATTTCTATAGTAACCGCCTGTACTACGGGTACTCATAACATAGGCTTTGCGGCACGAACCATAGCCTATGGTGATGCCGATGTCATGATAGCCGGTGGAGCAGAAATGGCAACAAGTCCTCTAGGCTTAGGTGGCTTTGCAGCTGCACGAGCTTTATCTACGCGTAATGATGAGCCACAGCGCGCTAGTCGGCCCTGGGATAAGGATAGGGATGGTTTTGTGCTTGGAGATGGTGCAGGCGCCTTGGTGCTTGAGTCTTATGAGCATGCAAAGGCTAGAGGTGCAAGAATTTATGCCGAACTAGCCGGATTTGGCAGCAGTGCTGATGCCTATCACATGACGGCTCCTGATAGTGATGGAGCAGGGTTCATCGCTTCAATGGCAAATGCCTTGCAAGATGCTAGATTGACGGGTGATGATATTGATTATGTCAATGCTCATGGTACTTCAACTCCAACCGGGGATGTAATCGAAGCTCTCGCCATTAAAAAGGCGTTTGGCTCACATACGGGGCATTTAGCTGTAAGCTCTACTAAATCCATGACAGGCCACTTATTGGGTGCAGCGGGTGCCGTGGAAGCCATTTTTAGCATTTTAGCCATACGTGACCAAGTAGCTCCTCCGACTATTAATCTTGATAACCCCGACGTGGGTTGTGAAGATTTAAACCTAGTACCTCATACGGCGCAAACTCTAAAGGTCAATGCGGTACTCTCAAATTCATTTGGCTTTGGCGGTACCAATGGCACGGTCATCTTTAAGAAGATTTAATTAGATCTATGTCAGCTTTGTTTACGCTAGTTAATGGTAAGCAAGCTTCTAGTTTAAATCTATCAGACCGAGCCATCCATTATGGCGATGGAGTATTTCGAACCCTTGCCATACACCATGGCCAAGTGCAGTTACTCAAAGAACATCTTGATAAGCTGTTGGCAGATTGTCGGCAGCTTTATATCAAACCACCTAGCCGAGAAATATTAATTCAGGAAATAGCGCTAAGTTGCAGCGAAATAAGCAGCGACAGAGCCGTATTGAAGGTCATCGTGACCCGCGGGGTTGGAAAACGTGGCTATCAGTACGAACCTGAGGCAGAACCCACACGTATTTTAATGGTTTACCCCTGGCATTCTTATCCCGATAGCTATTATCAGCAAGGGGTTAGGGTGAGAGTCTGCCAAACTAGGCTGGCTTCTAACCCACTATTAGCAGGGGCTAAGCATTTAAACCGCTTGGAGCAAGTACTTGCACGAGGCGAGTGGCAAGATAAAAGCATTGCCGAAGGGCTCATGCTTGATCAACAAGAGCACGTGATCTCCGGTACTTTTAGCAATCTTTTTTTGCTTAAAGGTCAAACATTGCAAACACCCGATTTAAGCCAATGCGGAATTGCGGGTGTTATGCGCCAAATCATTTTAGCTAATGCAGAGAAAAGGCAGGTGGTTTGTCAGATAAGGCCTATTACCCTGAGTGAGGTTTATGCTGCAGACGCGGTTTTTTTAACCAATAGTTTAATTGGTGTTTGGCCGGTGCAAGAAATAGTTGGAAGAACCTATTCTCAAGCCCCTATGTCGTTTTTAGCGAACTTTTTTAAGCCTGATTAGCTAAATAGAGTATTGCTAAGCAAGTTGTTTCGCGAGTTGGCTTTGGAATTTCAACAGGCTTAAACCACCTCCAGAGTGAATGATTAAACCCTTTCCAGATAGCTGCTGCTCGGCAATGATCCGCGGTACTTCGGCAAAAAGTTTGGCGGAATAAATGGGATCGGTCAAAAAGCCTTCCTGTTGGAAAAGAGTCTTAATGCTGGAAAATATCGCTTGATTAACTGAACCGAAGGCTTTGGCTTGAGAGGGCTTATAAAGCTTTAGGCGTTTTAAAATTTCTTCCATAGATAGGGTTACCTGGATAAGCCTTTCAAACTCGAGTTTAAAAACATTAAGCCTGGTTAAAAAAGCTGCTGAGTCTTCAGCCAATAGTAATACGTGAACCGTAATTTCCCGCTTTAACCAACTTAAAACCAAAGCCGTGGCAATGGCCATTAATCCCGTGCCCGAATCCATGAAAATATGCTGAAACCAAAGTCCATGGTCTTGTTCGTTTTGAATAATATCCAGGGCAAGAGTCATGGCGCCGGGAAGAGCAGCGCTTATGCAGGCGCCCTCAGGAATGAGGTAACTGCGCCTTGGGCTGATGGTTTGGCAATAATTTTGCGCCAACTTTTCTACTTCCGGCCAATCCTTACGATTTAGCCAATGAAAATTAGCTTCTGGCAACATGAGCCGGGTCAGTAAAAAGTTGCCCTCAAGAGCATGGTCTGGATTACCCAATAAAAATAGTTGCGGTTCAATACCATTTTCAAGCAGAAGTTGACCCAAACTTAAAATATTATTGGACTGGCAACCACCGATCAGCACGGCTTGCTCTATCTTTTTTGATAGTAAAAAGGGGATAAGGGATAAATATTTGCGAAGCTTTGAACCACTGATACCAAAGCTTAACTCATCATCACGCTTAACATAACATTCAAGCGCTTCAGTGCCTATGGTTTTAAGCTTGTGAATGCGGCTATGAGAATTATAGTCAGCTAAGGGTTTGATAAGTTGTTTAAGTTTAGTTGTATTTTCCATAGAGTAAGCTAGTTTATTCTGTGCTTACTCATGTAAGCACAGATAAGTTTAATTTAGTCAGGTTGCGGGCTGGGTGTAGATTGCTCATTCATTACCGGGCTCAAAACCCGGTTAATTTTTTCACTGAGTGCAATTAAAGTTTTTTGATCACTCTCTAGGTCTAGTAAACTCTTTACCCGATATTGAATGACCAAATTCTGCGCTTGAGTATCATAGGTTAAGAAATTTTCAAGTTCAATCGGCAGTGAGCCTTGTATCCTTTGATATGAGTTTAGGTCAAGCCGAGCAGTTAATCTAAACTGACCAGTCTCAAAACTGCAACTTTCTATCCGCCATTCACCCTGTAAATGAAGGGCTAAATGCAAGGCCCGTTCAAGTGTTCTAGATAAATGGATGCTAACAAAAATAATATAACCCGCTTCCAGCTTGTGTTGTGCACTTTGTGCAAGATATTGTTTAATATCTTTATGAAGAAAGCAATAGTCTTTCATAAAGGCTATGGTTTCCATGGAAAAATAGGCTATGTTATGACGCTGATAAAAGTCGAGCAGCAAAGCGGCAGAATTTTTCTCTTCTCCCGAGGATATTAAAGCACGAGGATCGGAGTAAATGGGTTGCTGCGGCAAATGGACGCGTTTTCTGCTACTATTCGCTAATTTCTCCGCTTGTTTAAAAAATTTTTGCTGATTTTTGCTGATTTTTTGCAGATTTTCTACGTCATTTGTCAGCTGTAAATTCAAATACTGAATTAGGTCGAGGTCAAACCACTTACAAATAAAATCATCATTATATGAGGCCAAACAAGACCAATAATTAAAATAGGGTTTAACTTTGGCAAGATCTTCTTCGGTTAATTCATCGATGTGAGGCAGGATTAAAATTAAGTTTTTCGAGTCCTTGATTTGAGCCACCTTAGTGGGTAGCTTAGATTTATCTTCAGTCGTCTTACTGGCCGTGGTGGGTTTATTCTTGTCTGGTAGGGTATAAGCAAAGAGGATTTCTGCCATTAAATAGGTATTAGATTTTTGATCGAGCTCAAGAACATGGATCGCTCTGCGAAGTTCTCTGTAAGCTGTTTCATCTAGCCCCTGCTTTAAGACATGTGGCAACGCATTAAATTTCTCAAACTCTTCTCTCAAAGTGATGGTAGCGGCATAATCTAGGCGTTGGTTTTTGGCAATAAATTTCGCTAAGGCCGGAAATTGATCTTTATTCACGATTTTCTTTAAATGGAGTAATATGGCAGCCAACTTATTTCTCACACTTGTGGTATCTGTCTTTAGCTGCCCCCAGGCTAAAGTATGGCCATCTGCTGATAAGGATAGTCGCCACTCAATTTCATGCTGATTAAACTTAAGTTCATCCAATGCCTTTAGCACCGCTTGCATCTGGGATGTTGTTGGCTTTATAGCCTTTTCTCCTTTATAGGGTGGTGCTTTGCTTGGTTGAGCTAAATACAGAGTATGCCTTTCTGTGGTTTGGATGAGGGTTAAACCATTATAATTGGTCTTTTTCAAGCTCTTTCTCATATTGTATTCTCAGTTAGTTATGAATAAGGATTAAAATCTCGGTGACATTAGAGCAGTGGTGAAAGGCGAGTAAGAAAAGTCTAATCCAAAACCAGATTTACTGTCAAATTTAGCCTAAGATCAGATCTAACTTAAATAAAAGCACTCAAAATAATTAAAACATTGCCAATTTTTTACTAGGTAACTTTAAATACTAGGGTCTGTTGACAATGGGTTCCTATGCTGTAAAAAGAGTACAATGGATTAAAATCCAGGGAAATTCTGGTTAAATAGCCGGCTATTCGCCGCAAATTCCCCTGGATTTTTCCTCCATTGCCTCTTTTTTCGCTTATACTAACCCATTGTCAACAGACCCTAGTGTTTTTCTCAAATGGATTTAAATGGTATTTACAAGCAGGTTTTTCTCTATGCATTTAATACGTTAGATGCTAATCTCTTCTAGCAATGAGGTTATTAGAAGCAATGGATATGAAGCAGGCGATATGTGGAAAATAGTTAAAAATCTTCCGCAGCCAGGGATACTCTTATTATTTTTTATTGGAGGTGGCGCTCAGAGTGCGGCAAAAATTTATTTTAATGCGCTGTTTTTGCTTTCTTATCCAGTCAAATGGCTGATCTACTTTTCGTTAAGCTCCATGCTTTTAGGGCTGTTATTCTCACAGGTAATCGGCAAGCTAATCACCCAGGGTAGTTATAAACAGCAATTTATTTTGTTATTGGGTTTATTGTTGCCGATAGGATTCTTCCCCTTTTATTTAAACATTCCCGGAGTTGCTTTTGTTTTCTGCCTATATATTTACTTGGTTAATAATTTATTCATTACGCTCTGTTATACCGCAGCAGCAGGTTTATTAGATATTAGAACCTATAAGAATCTAGCTCATACATTTGCCGCTAGTTTTACCATAGGTTGTGTATTAGCCAGCTTTGTTCCCTTGCTTCTTAGCAGCAGTTTGAAAATGAATGGGCTTCTAGTCGTAATGCTTGTAATGGGCAGCATGGAGGCGATGCTGATCTTTTGGCTAAGACCTTCTAGAGCAAATCCGCCTTCTCCCTTAGCATCTAATGACAAAGGGCAGGGGCTTAAACATTTTACTGCACATCCCTTGGCTAAATACTGTTTTGGCTGGGTTTTAATTATTGTCATAGCAACTTATATCGTAGACTTTATTTTTAAGTATCAATTGACCCTACACCATAATGCGGCTCAAATTACCGATGTTCTAAGCCTATTGTCGGGGGGCTTAAATTTAGTCATTCTTTTAGCGCAAGTTTTTTTGCTAAAAATTTTAATAGCGCGTTATGGGCAAAAAATTTTAGGTCTTACTATCATTGTTATCGGTTTAATTTGCTCAGGCTGCTATCTGATTTACCCCTCATTTGCAACTGCATTGATACTCTTCTTTCTGGTGCGATTTGTAGACTATGGCTTTATGGATATCTTAACCGGGATTCGTTTAATTCCGCTTCCCATACAAGTGCGCAATTTAACTAACATGTTATTAAAAAACGTGGCTAACCCACTGGGTAATGCCATAAGCGCCTTTGTCATCTTTATCTGCACCTTGAGTTTTATACCTTCGCTACTAACTCAATATTTGCTGGCCTTGGGATGCTTGCTAATTTTTATTCTAGGCTGGTTTATCAATCATGAGTTGGAGAAAAAATTTCAAACTACCTTAATCGAGGCGCTTAAGAGTAGGCGATTTAAATTTAACGACGAAACTGTTAGCTTAACCACCTATCCAACAGCCTCGGTGCAACTGAGTGACTTATCCATGTCTAGAGCTGAGACTATTCTCTTGCTAGACAATAAGAGTACAGTTCATTATGCCGGTAAGTTGATTTTACAGTTGGGTGATAAGGGATTACCGTTACTCAACGAACTGATAAACATGCATAAATTCAAGCTTGCAAAAATTGGCTGTCGATTGTTAACCTCACTTAATACTGAGGCCGCGGAACGGGCTATTCTTGTGCAGGCCAAAAGCTCATCCATTTTGTTACGCCTTCAGCTAGCAAAGCACAGCTTTATTAATTTACAGCACCAGCCCCGTAAGCAAAACTTTTCTTCTGGCCTCTATCAGCTTATATTGGATGAAGCTAGGATTATTCAAGTGCTTCAACAGGCTTTATGGCTTGGTTTTCCTCCCGTTGTTGAAAATGAACTCAAGCTCAGATTACAGCTCAGTTCCTTAACTTTGCTTTATTGGTTTGGTTGCTATACTCATTCTTCAGTTATTGAGCAAATAATACCGATTATCCAAAATAAAGCTCATCGTATTCATCAGGCACGCTTTAATCATGCTTTAGAGTTGTTAGATAGCTTGGCAAGCGACTCGGAGCTTAGAAGAATAATAAAGCTATTTGAACAGTCACAACCTCAAGCTGCTAATCTTGATAAGCTTCAAGTGATCAATAATTTAGAACCGATTATCAGGCGGTTTATCATGGTTTGCGAACAGGAAGCTAATATGCAAAATGCTGAAGAAAAACTCATTATCTTAAGGAAGGTAAAGTTATTTAATCAATTGCCCTTGGAGATTATTACTGCCATAAGTGAAGAAGCCGTATGGCGACATGTTACTAAGGATGAGGTTATTTTCAGAGAGGGAGATGACCCCGATGGGTTTTATATGCTGGCAACTGGAAAGGTCAGCATTTCTCGAAATAATCAGGTTTTATCGATCTTAAATCCCGATGATTTTTTTGGCGAAATTGGCCTATTATATGATAGTCCACGTTTAGCAAGTGCTATTGCTGAAGAGGAGAGTGATTTACTCTATATTGATAATTTAACCTTTGACAATTTAGCCAATGATATACCCGATATAATGCGCGTTATAGCTGGACAAATAGTGAGTTATTTGCAAAACACCTTGCTACAAATGCAAGTGGCATCGATTACCCAAAGATAAATTGTGCTCTAGTCTTAGTCTTGAATATAGAAGTTAATAAGCGGCTTTGAGATAGCCGCTGCTCAATATGGTAATAAGTCTATGGAAGGCCATCCCAGTTTAAAAATATTTGGGTGCAAAAGTTAGCTTTTTGCCATACACCGTAATCTGTCTCCAGCTACCATCTCACATCTAATGGCTCTAGCCATGTCTTTATGTATGATAACCGTTGATTTGCCTGGGCCTGCAGAAACAAAAAAATCTATTACATCCCCATCGTGTAAGTCTTTTAGAGTGTGTGTACCATAAGCCATTAAGTTGTTAGTGAGCTCATGATTATTATGGTATATTTTGAGAGTACGGGGATTACCAGAATTTTGGGTAAGATTGTAAACTTCCACATGAAACAATAAGGTTTCTGAGGCTTGTGCAATATTCACGTATCCAGATAAGGCCCCTACAAACAAAAGCGCAGGCATTATTAAACCTTTGATTCTCATAATAATTCTCCTAAAAAAACTTAAACCAGTCCCTTGATCTCTATTATCAGTATAGCCGCTTATTTGGTTTTTGCTTAAATGGATTGCATAGTTATTTCAAGGCAGAACAATAAATTTATAGAGCGCCTTCGTGCTGAAGTAACCAATGTTTGATGTTCCAAATGCTTCCCGTTAAATGGCCGCTAAAGCCGCCTAATTTAGTTTTAGCAACGATTCTATGGCAGGGAGTGACGATAGGAATGGGATTATGTCTACAGGCATTGCCTATGGCTCTGGCACTCGTATTTAAGCGCTTAGCTAGTTCTCCATAACTGAGGGTTTGACCTGGAGTGGTTTGTCTTAAAGATTGCCAAACCTGGCTTTGAAAGGGGCTACCTTTTTCTTGAAGGGGTAAGCAGAATTCATGTTTGCTATTGGCAAAATAAGCTTGAAGTTGTCGACATGCCTCAGCGGCAATATTATTGCTTGCTTGAAGTTCAGCGAAGGTTGCGGGGAGAAAGTCAATACCAACCAGGACTTGGCTATCGGTGAGAATACCTAATTTACCGAAGGGCGAGGTAATAACAGCTGAATAACTATGCATAAGCAAAGTGGGGCACGAGCCCCACCTTTATATTATTCTGCACGAGCAGTTTCAGCTTGCTTTTTTGCAGGTAATTTTTCCTTAATACGTGCAGCCTTACCACTTAAAGCACGCAGATGGTAGAGTTTTGCCTTGCGTACGTCACCACGGCGTTTAATCGTAATGCTTTCTAGCAATGGACTATAGGTTTGAAATACCCGCTCTACACCTTCACCGTGAGAGATCTTACGCACGGTAAAAGAGGAGTTAAGCCCACGGTTGCGTTTGGCAATAACCACGCCTTCAAAGGCCTGTAAACGCTCACGGTTACCTTCCTTTACCTTAACCTGTACAACCAGGGTATCACCCGTGGCAAACTCTGGAATCTGTTTATCGGCCATTTGCCGAGTTTCTAATTCTTGAATAATGTTGCTCATCTTCTACTCCTCTAAATCCCGTCTAATTTCTGCTAATAAATCTCGTTCTTCCCGGCTCAAGGTCCTGTCTTGCAGTAGCTCAGGACGATGAGTATAGGTTTTGTAGAGGGCTTGTTTTAGTCGCCATCTCTCAATTGCCTGATGATCACCACTTAAGAGCACATCTGGGACCGCTAAATCATTAATCTTTTCCGGTCTGGTATAATGTGGACAATCTAACAAGCCGTTGCTAAACGAGTCTTGAGCAGCTGAATCACTGTGTCCAAGTACACCAGGTAAAAAACGTACGATGGCGTCTATCATGGTCATTGCGGCTAATTCTCCACCGCTCAATACATAATCGCCTATCGACCATTCCTCATCTACTTCTGTTTTTATAAAGCGTTCGTCAACGCCTTCGTATCGTCCCGCCACTAATATAAGTTTATCCAAGGCGGCTAGCTCTTTTGCCGCCGACTGATTAAATCGTTTGCCTTGGGGCGATAAATAAACTACCTTGCAAGTTTGACCCTGTTGCAATTTAGCCGCTTTTACCGCAGCTTGCAAGGGCTGTAGCATCATGACCATTCCTGGACCACCACCATAGGGTCTATCATCAACCGTACGATGTTTACCATGGGCATAATCCCTTGGATTCCAAATTTTAATCTCAAGCAACTTGCTGTCAATTGCTCTGCCAACTACCCCATAGTTTAGGGCCTGAAACATCTCTGGGAATAAACTAATTATCCCAAAATTCATGGCTAAAATTCCGCATCCCAATCAACTTGCAGGTTTTTATGCAGCAAGTCGACGCTTAGGATAAATTGGTTTAGCAAAAACGGAATTAAATATTGTCTCTCGCCTTTAACAACAAGCACATCATTAGAACCCGTTTCAAAAATATATTCTACCTTGCCAAGTAAAACCCCTTCGGTATTAATAACCGTAAGGCCTTCTAGATCTGACCAATAGTATTCATTTTTGGCTAATTTGGGTAACTGTTGGCGCTCTATGGCAAGTTCACTTCCAGTCAATAATTGCGCAGACTCGCGATCATTATAACCGCTAAATTGTGCAACCAGTTGTTTCGCCTGTTCATTATAATCAGCCAGCTTGACAATTTGCCATATGCCCTGGTGCTTTATATACAGCGGCGCATAGCTAAATAGATTCTGCCTTGGCTCGGTAAACGACTGGATTTTAACCCAGCCTTTGATGCCATAAACAGCACCAACTCGTCCAACAATAACCTTAGTTTTGGCCCGTTCTAAATCGCTTTGCGACATTATCTCATGCAGCGCTTTGGGCTTGCTTAGCTTTTTTAATTAAGCTTTGAACGCGATCGCTAGGCTGCGCACCCTGACTTACCCAGTGGTCAACACGAGCCAGGTCAAGTTCTAAGACTTTAGCTTCACCTTGGGCAATAGGATTGTAATAACCAATGCGTTCAATATAACGGCCACCTAAAGGGGCACGTCTATCAGCAACAACGATTTGATAAAATGGGCGTTTTTTTGCGCCACCGCGTGCCAAACGAATAACTACCATTGTATTTTATAACCTCATTTGTTGGGTAATCTTAAATTAAACGCGCATTCTACGCAATTTTCAAGCTTTTTGGAAGAGCTAAATTTAGTTGCTGTGCAAACTCTTTCTAGAACGCGATAAAGGCTGGCGCCCCAATAAGCACGAGTTCAGCGGTGGTCGCCGCTGAACTGCTTCAGAGTGAGCTATATGCTCAAGCGGCTTTAGCTCCAAAAAGTACTGTAGAGCAGTGTCAACTCAAGGTTCTAGATGAGCAGGTTTTTCTTGAGGGCGAGAGGTCCAGCATCCATTAACCATAGATTAAACTGGCAAAAGCTGATGCTAAGTGAGTTTTTAAAAACTCACGGCTTTTAAGCCAATTATATCTTGCAAGGATTATCTTAATTAACTCGTTTGGGCCTTGAAACTGCGCTATAGCTTTGCAGAATAGCTAAGGCGCGTCGACTGCCTAATTCCTGCCATAAAGCTTGGGCTTCTAAGGGCAGGAGTGAGGGCATCTCAGCTGAATAATCACGGATAGTCTGTAATACATCCATCAGATCGATAAAATTTTGTTTGATCTGGGTATAAAGAGCACTCAGTGATGGACTTGGTTGCTCAGCTAGCAATGCATAGGCTGTGCAGCCAAGTGCGATATAATAGCTGAGTTTAACTCGGCGGCGTTCCGCTCTTTTGGGAAATAATCCCGCATAAAGCAGACATTTATCCGCAACCTCCTGTAATAGTAACGATCTTTGTTTTCCAAAAGTTTGCTGGCTTGATAAAAATTCTTGTCCAAGGATGCTCGTGGCTAATTGGGATTGTTTGCTATAGCGCATCAACAGAAATACCAAATAACTTTCTAGGTCTTCCGGGAGTAAAAGCTGATGGGCTTGAGCTGCCTCATGGATGAGTTTTTGCCAAAGACCCGCTTGGGTATTGGCTGTGATTATTAGGTTCATGGCACTTCCTCCTAGGCGTTTGCAAAAAAGTCAGCTATACTCAACGCGCTGAAACCAAACCACTAACCTTAATTTAAGTGTAGACTAAATTCATGAATATCGAACAAATTCGTAACATCGCTATTATTGCCCACGTGGATCACGGTAAAACCACTTTGGTAGATAAATTATTTAAACAAGCCGGTTCTTTTGAAGGGCGGGGGGAAATGGCCGAAAGGGTTATGGACTCCAATGACTTAGAACGCGAACGTGGTATCACCATTCTGGCTAAAAATACCGCTATTGAGTGGAGCGGTTATCACATTAATATCGTTGATACCCCAGGGCATGCCGACTTTGGCGGCGAGGTCGAAAGGGTGTTGTCTATGGTAGACTCCGTCTTATTATTAGTCGATGCGGTTGATGGTCCAATGCCACAAACGCGGTTTGTGACCCAAAAAGCCTTTGCTCAAGGTTTAAGACCCATTCTTGTCGTTAATAAGGTAGATAGGCCTGGTGCGCGACCTCATTGGGTAATCGATCAAATTTTTGATCTTTTTGATAGATTGGGTGCAACTGATGAGCAGTTAGACTTTCCAATAGTCTATGCTTCTGCCTTATTAGGCTTAGCAGGCCCTGAGCCTGATCAATTAGCCGAAGACATGAGTCCCTTATTAGAAGCTATTATAAAGCATGTACCTCCACCAAAGGTTGATCAAGAAGGGCCTTTCCAAATGCAGATCAGCGCCTTAGACTATTCAAGCTATGTGGGTACCATAGGCATAGGTCGCATAACCCGTGGCAAAGTTCGAACCAATATGCCGGTCACTGTAGTGGATAGAGAAGGTAAGAGTCGCCAAGGTAAAATTTTACAAGTACTCGGCTATTTGGGGCTCAAGCGTGTCCCCAAAGAAACTGCAGTAGCCGGCGATATCATCGCTATTACCGGCATAGAAGGCTTGGGCATTTCAGATACCCTCTGTGATCCAACTCAGGTTGAAGCCTTACCCGCGCTTTCGGTAGATGAACCCACGGTAAGCATGACATTTCAGGTTAATGACTCACCCTTTGCCGGTAAAGAAGGTAAGTTTCTGACCAGCCGTAAAATTCGCGAGCGGCTTGAGCGCGAATTGATTCACAACGTGGCTTTAAGAGTAGAGGATACCGATAGCCCAGATAAATTTAAGGTTTCTGGCCGCGGTGAATTACACTTGGGCATCCTCATCGAAACGATGCGCCGTGAAGGTTATGAATTCGCTGTATCAAGGCCAGAGGTTATCGTTAAAGAAATCAATGGTGAAATCCAAGAACCTTACGAAGTTCTAACCATAGACGTTGAGGAAACCCATCAAGGTGCGGTAATGGAAAGACTAGGGATTCGTAAGGCAGATTTAACCAACATGATGCCCGATGGCAAGGGTAGGGTGCGCTTAGACTATACCATACCTGCGCGTGGTTTAATTGGTTTTCATACCGAATTTTTAACCATCACCTCGGGCACTGGAATCATGCATCATGTGTTTGATCACTATGGGCCTCAAATACGTCAATTAGGTGCTGCACGTAAAAATGGAGTATTGATCTCCAACATGGCAGGTAAGGCGACGGCTTTTTCTCTGTGGAATTTGGAAGATCGTGGTCAAATGATCATAGGTCCACAAACCGAAGTGTATGAGGGCATGATCGTGGGTATCCACACTCGAGACAATGATCTGGTTGTTAATGTGGTTAAGGGTAAACAGTTAACTAACATGCGCGCTTCGGGTTCGGATGAAAATATCATTCTTACTCCGTATCGCAAATTTAGCTTAGAGCAAGCACTCGATTTCATTGAAGATGATGAGTTAGTAGAGGTAACCCCAACTTCTATTCGCATTCGTAAAAAGCTATTGTTAGAGCATGAACGTAAAAAATCATCTAGAACTAAAGAATAAAGGCTGTTTGCTGGATATAATTTTTCATCTACCTTGAGAGTTTAACTATGAGAATTATAAAATTATCAAAATTAATCGGTGTAATGGCTAGCCTGTGCTTGATGTCTAGCCATAGTTATGCTGCAGATAACTCTAAAGATCCCTTTGAGACCTATAATCGAAGTGCCTATCGATTTAATCGTACGGTAGATCAAATTGCCTTAAAACCTATAGCTAAGGTATATGATGCGGTTCTGCCTGGGCCGGCTAAAAAGGGTGTGCTTAACTTTTTTGACAATCTTAATCAGCTTCCAACCCTGGCTAATAATCTGTTACAAGCCAATTTGGGCCAAGCCGTAGGTGGCACCTGGCGCTTTGCGATCAATTCTACGCTTGGGGTGTTTGGGTTTTTTGATGTGGCCAGCCGCTTAGGAATACCCAAGTATTCAACTGACTTTGGCATAACCTTACAAAAATGGGGCGTAAAATCCACCCCGTATTTAGTACTGCCTATCCTAGGATCTAGTACCTTTACCGATACCCTGGCAATTCCGGTTGATTTTCAATTTAACCCCTTAAATTACGTTAATCCCAAGGGATACACCTATGGTGCCTTGGGGCTAGATGTGACCTCAAAGCGGGCTGAATTCTTGAAATACGGAAGTCCCGATGAAGTGGCCCTGGATCCTTATGTATTTCAACGCAATGTTTACTTGCAAAGACGCGAGGCTCTACTACAAAAAGCCAGAGGTAATGAGGCCCGCGACCTTGAAGCCGGTTATGATTTCGCTGATACTACTAAGTAAGTGTCATGCCAGATATTGCCCTGTTTGAGCCGGAAATTCCGCCTAATACCGGAAATATTATCCGGCTTAGTGCAAATGTGGGTGTAAGTCTACATTTGATAAAACCGCTGGGTTTTAACCCCGATGACAAACAACTGAAACGAGCCGGGCTTGACTACCATGATTGGGCAAGGGTTTTGCAATATGAAAACTTTCAGCACTTTAAGCAGCAAATGGGGGAAAGGCGCATCTTGGCGATTTCGACCAAGGGTAGCCAGCGCTATACTGAATTAGCCTATTTGCCCGATGATGTTTTATTATTTGGTCCAGAAACCCGTGGTTTACCGCCATCGGTGCTCGAGCAGTTTAGCCCCGAGCATATCCTGCGCATACCCATGGTTCCTAATAACCGCAGTTTAAATTTATCCAATGCCGTGGCCGTTGTATTGTATGAAACTTGGCGACAATTGAATTTTGAAGGTGGGGCTTAGCGTATGATAAAACATGCAGATTTAGCGATAGCGGTTATTTTCGGTGGAAAATCCATTGAGGCGGAAGTTTCTCGAGTTTCAAGTCAAGGCGTGACCAAAGCGCTTAAGGAAAACTATCACAACGTCGTGTCCTTGGAATTAAGCCCAAATTTAGCCGTTGAGCTCAAGCAACACAATGTTGAGTTAGTCTTCCCCATCGCTCATGGACGCCCTGGAGAGGATGGTACCTTACAAGGCTTTTTAGAAACTTTGAATTTACCCTATGTGGGCAGTGGCGTCTTGGCTAGTGCCTGCGCCATGGATAAGGCGGTTGCTAAGCAAATATTTAAGGCCTATGGACTACCGGTGGCGAAAGAGCTGCTGGCTCATCACAATGAGCCCATGCAAAATCTTGTGCAAAAAATTATTGCAGAACTCGGCGAGCATTGTGTGGTTAAACCCAGTTGTGAGGGTTCTGGACTTGGGATTAGTTTTCCTCAAACGCCAAAGGAAATGGAGCAGGCCTTGATTGGAGCCTTTGCCCTAAACGAAAGGGTTTTAATAGAAGAACGCATTTACGGTAAGGAAATCACCGTTGCTGTGCTTGAAAAGGACAATGAAGTGATGGCTTTACCGGTGATAGAAATCACCACACCTCCCGATACCTGGTACGATTATGCCCATCGTTATACCGCAGGTTGGAGTGAACACATTATTCCTGCGCCTTTGCCGGAGTATCAATATAGGCGAGTTCAGGAGCTTGCCGTACAGGCTCATAAAGCCTTGCAGTGCCGAGATTTTTCGCGAGCCGACCTTATAGTTCCAGAGACAGGCGAACCCGTCATCTTGGAGGTTAATACCTTACCTGGTATGACACCCACCAGCCTCTATCCCGATGCTGCCAAAGCGGCAGGTATTTCTTTTGTTGAGCTCATGGCTTATCTGGTTGAAAACGCTTGGCTACGGCGTAATTAACCTGAGTTTGATAAGCTTATCAAAAACTCAGGTTAATTAACACATAGCTGCTAGAGATGAAACTAGCAGCTATGGATTAGACTAACTATAGGTTCTTAATAGCATTCAGCTTATCTTCCAACTTGGTTGCGGTATCTTGAAGCTCTGCCTTTAAGTTGCGTTCCTTGGTCACGACTTCAGCGGGCGCCTTGTTAACAAAGTTGGGATTAGCCAGTTTATCAGTTAAGACTTGAATGTCCTTGGCTAGCTTGGCCAATTCCTTTTCCAGACGGCTGATCTCAGCCTCCTTGTCAACTAAACCGGCTAAGGGCAGAAGAATTTCTAATTCACCCAAGATACCCGTGGCCGCGGGAGGCGTAGGAGTGTTGGCCTCAAGCCAAGTAATGGTGCTCACCCTAGCCAAGTGTTTAATAAAATCTTGACTAGATTGGATGAAACTTCTATCCAATTCATTACCCTTATTAAACACAAGTTCAATGGACCTTGCCGGTGAAACATTCATTTCCCCACGGATATTGCGAATGGTTAGAATAATCTGTTTTAACCAGGCTATTTGCTGCTCTGCCTCAGGCTTAATTTTAGCTTTCTCCACTTGAGGATAATCTTCTAACATAATACTGGCACCGCTTTTACCCACTAATGGAGCTACCTGCTGCCAAATTTCTTCACTAATAAAGGGCATGAGAGGATGCAGCAAACGCATGACCGTTTCCAAAACATTGACTAGCGTATAACGAGTGGCTTGTTGTGCTTGAGGCTGGTCTTTGGCAAAGAGAATAGGCTTTGCAAGTTCCAAATACCAATCGCAAAATTCATCCCAAATAAATTCATAAAGCGTTTGCGCTAAGAGATCAAAACGGTAGTTGGCAAGATGGGCTGTTGCAGTGGCAATGGTTGCTTGCAGGCGTGAAATGATCCATAGGTCTATGGTATTAAAGCTAAGCTCTGAAGAACCAAGGCCATTGTCTTGTTCTTGAGTGTTCATCAGCACAAACCGCGCCGCATTCCAAATCTTATTGCAAAAATTGCGATAGCCCTCAACACGTCCCATATCAAAGCGAATGTCTCGGCCATGGGTAGCTAGAGCACAATAGGTAAAGCGCAGGGCATCTGTACCATAGGCGGCTATGCCTTGAGGAAATTCTGCTTGGGTTGATTTAGTGATCTTATCGGCCATTTCTGGCTGCATGAGACCATAGGTACGCTTGCGAATAAGCTCTTCTAAACTGATACCGTCGATGATATCCAAGGGATCAAGTACATTCCCCTTGGTTTTAGACATTTTTTGGCCCTCAGAGTCGCGGATGAGCCCGGTGATATATACCGTAGAAAAGGGAACCTTATCCGTAAACTTGAGTCCCAGCATGACCATGCGAGCAACCCAGAAGAAAATGATGTCAAAGCCTGTCACTAAAACTTGAGTGGGATAATAGTGCGCAAGCTTAGGGGTTGAGTTTGGCCAGCCCAGTGTGGCAAAGGGCCAAAGTCCAGATGAAAACCAAGTATCTAAGACATCTTCATCTTGATTTAGGGCTATGGATTCTGGAAGCTTATATTTTTGTCTAACCTCAGCCTCAGTCGATCCCACATAGATATTGTTCTTATCATCATACCAAGCTGGAATGCGATGCCCCCACCAAAGTTGCCGACTAATGCACCAATCTTGAATATTTTCAAGCCATTGAAAATAGGTTTTAGCCCAATTTTCTGGCACAAATTTAATCAGGCCCTGCTTAACAGCCTCTATAGCGGGCTTAGCTAAGTTTTCCATTTTTACATACCATTGAAAGGTAAGATAGGGCTCAACGACCACGCCGGAGCGATCTCCACGAGGCACCTTTAGAGTATGTTTTTCGGTTTTTTGCAGCAAGCCCTGAGCAGTTAAATCGGCTATGATCTGTTGACGAGCCGCAAAGCGTTCTAAACCTTGGTAAGCTTTTGGCGCTTGCTCATTGATATGGGCGTTAGGGGTAAAAATATTGATGACGGGTAGTTGGTGTCTTTGCCCAACCGCATAGTCATTGAAATCGTGAGCAGGTGTGATTTTCACACAGCCGGTACCAAAGCTTGGATCAACATAATCATCGGCAATAATTGGAATCATTCTTTCACAAAGAGGTAGTAGAACCTGTTTTCCAATTAAGTGTTGGAAACGCTCATCTTGGGGATTAACTGCAACGGCTGTGTCACCCAGCAAAGTTTCTGGACGTGTAGTTGCTACGACAAGATAACCACTGCCATCGGCAAGCGGATAGCGGATATGCCATAAAAAGCCTGCCTCTTCTGTAGAAATAACTTCTAGATCTGAAATGGCAGTCAATAGTTTTGGATCCCAATTAACCAGACGCTGGCCACGGTAAATTAACCCCTCGTCATAGAGACGAATAAAGGCTTGATTGACTGCCTCACAGAATTCGGGATCCATGGTAAAGCGTTCGGCTGACCAGTCTGCTGAGACACCCAGACGACGCATTTGTCTTGTGATAGTATCTCCCGACTCTTGTTTCCATTGCCAAACTCTTTCGACGAATTGTTCTCTGCCTAGATCATGGCGTGAAATGCCCTGTGCCTGTAACTGTCTTTCTACAACCATTTGGGTTGCAATTCCAGCATGGTCGGTACCGACTTGCCAGAGAGTATCCGCTTTAGACATGCGTTGGTAGCGAATCAGCACGTCCATCAGGGTTTGCTGAAACCCATGTCCCATATGCAAGCTACCCGTAACATTGGGAGGGGGTAACATAATACAATAGGGATCATGGTTTGCTGAGGGTTGGAAATAATGGGCTTGTTCCCATTTCTGATACCAATGACGTTCGAGAGTTTGTGGATTGTAGGTTTTATCCATGCCAGGTAATGCCTTTTGCAAAAGGCATTATTCTGTCACGAGTTCACCTCGTTGTTCAAGCATTTCACCTTGTCCAGTAACCAACCAATGAAAAGATATGCCTAAAAAGGCACAATATTCAAGAGCAATTGGAATACTAATACCCCTTTTACCGCTTTCATGGTTAAGGTAAGTTTGTACAGGAATTTTGTTAGCCATAGCAAATGCACTAGCTGAGCGGAAGCCTAATATTTTTCTGGCGGTTTTTAAGCGTAGCGCTAATTCTTTGTTGATCTTATTTTTATTAATCATGACAAAGCTCTCTTTATCTTTATAATAGGAAATTTTTCCATGCTAGATCCAAAATCAGCCATTTTATCCAATCCGGCTAACTTAAAATTGTCCATTTCATCAGTTTAAAGATAATTGAAATGCCAAATATTATCAACAAGTTATCTTGCACATGTTTAAAATTATTTAGAACCTAAGTTCTAAAATTAATTTACCAAAAAAATATAAAAATCGTTTAGGACTTTTTAACCAGTGACATGAAAATAAACTTTTTTGCAACTTGTTATTCTTTAAAGAGGAGAAGATAATGGCAAAATTGTAAGGGTTTAACTTTTAACATGAATATTGAATGGCCGCCAATCTATAGGGTCCGCCTGAGCAGGCGAGCTCGTCGAGTTTTGCTGAAAATTAGCCTCAAGAGGGGACTAGAAATAGTGGTGCCACATGCTTATAAGCTGCAGACTGACTTTGCTAGCTTACTGGTAGAGCATAAACCCTGGATAGAGACACAATTAATAAAATTGCGAGCCTTGGGGTCAAAGAAGACTCCATTGCCTACGGAAATTAAGCTTTTAACTTCTGCTGAGCATTTCACAGTTAACTACTACCCAAGCGATAAGGCCATCAAGCTGCTGGAAGATGTGGATACTATCAGTATTCATGGCAATTATTCTGAACAACAGGCTAAATCATTACTAAGAGCTTGGCTATTTGGCAAAGCAAAACAGTATTTGCCAAAGCTATTAAACCACTACAGCCAACTTTATAATTTAACCTACAGCAAGGTGAGCGTTAAAAAGCAGAAGACTCGCTGGGGAAGTTGTACTGCTAAGCATGCCATCAGCTTAAATTATCAATTAATGCTGTTACCCTTGCCATTGTCTCGTTATATTATGATCCATGAGTTATGTCATACCAAGGAGCTTAATCATTCTGCAAAATTTTGGTATTGGGTACAAAGCTTTGAACCAAAGTGGCGTGAATATAGGCAACAACTGTGTAGTCATGGGCAGTTATTACCCGACTGGGTATTGGAGTAGATTATGCAAAATCTTAGAGGTAAAACGGTATTAATAACGGGAGCATCAAGTGGTATTGGTGCTGCTTGTGCAAGGCAATTTGCCGCAAGTGGGGCAAATTTAATTCTTTGCGCAAGACGCTTAGAGCGTTTACAAGCCCTAGCTAAGGAACTTTCTTCAGTTGAAGTGTTACCACTACCCTTGGATATAACTGATGCTGATGCGATAAACGAAGCCTTTGTTAATTTACCTAAAACCTGGCAAAACATTGATATCTTGATCAATAATGCAGGGCTTGCCTTAGGCCGTGAGCCTATTTTTGCCAGTAAAATGGCTGATCTAGAGCGAATGTTTGACACCAATGTTAAAGGCTTATTATACATGACACGCCAAGTGCTCGTTAATATGCTTGAGCGAAATGTAGGACATATCGTCAATATTGGCTCGATAGCAGGTAGACAAGTATATCCTGGTGGCAATGTCTATTGTGCTAGCAAACATGCGGTAAGAGCGCTTAGTCAGGGTTTAAAGCTTGATTTATTGGGATATAATATTAAAGTGAGTTTAATTGAGCCGGGAATGGTCGAAACTGAATTCAGTGAAGTACGTTTTGCCGGCGATAAGGAAAAGGCTAGAAGTGTTTATCAGGGTTTTACGCCGTTAACCGCGAACGATATAGCCGATGCGGTTATCTATTGCACTTCTCGACCTGCACACGTCAACATTGATGACATCATTTTAATGCCAAGTGCTCAAGCTTCGGCAGAGCATGTATATCGTCAAAAAACCTAATCCCACGACAAACGGTAGCGACTTGTTGCAGATAAGTGAGAGGTAGGATAAAGAGTTTATTTTGAAGGGACTTCAATCAATGGGCGAAAAGAGCAGGGTGGCTGATAGTTTAAGTTCAGTTGAACAAAAAACTCAAAAGCGGCTACTTGAGCTGATTTGCGTACAATTAAAGACTAGCCTTACGGCTGCTTTTTTTGGCGGTATTGTCTTATTGTTAGCCCTATGGAAAATAATGCCAAGCGGTGTCCTAGTGGCATGGTTTAGCTGTTTGACTATTTTGACCTTGATACGTTTTTTACTCTGTCGCAGTTATGAGCAAGCGGCCTTTAAATTCCTAGACGATAATGCTTGGATAAAATTACTGACTTTCACAACGGCTTTAGGAGGCTTGACGTGGGGGGTGGGTATTTTTTATATAGCGCCCTCCCAAGATTCCATTTATGAGGTTATCATAGCCTCAACCTATTGTGCCTTAGCTGCAGGCTCAATCATCGTTTTATCTCCCATAAAAAAGATCAGTGTGGCCTTCTTACTCAGTAGTCTGGTGCCCTTTATCTTTTGGCAATTTATTCAAGCCGATGCTTGGCACTTTACCTTAGGTTGTCTAGCCACTATTTACTTGATAGTACTTTTGCTTATGCAAAATAATATTAGTCAGGCTATTTATGATTCCATCAAACTCCAATTTCAAAATACCGATTTGATCGTCGATTTATCACATGCCCAAGAAAAAATGCAGCGGGCTAATATAGAATTGCATGCTGAAATCAAAGAAAGGCAACTTGCTGAAGCCTCACTGAAAGCCAGTGAGGAGCAGTTAAAACTCATTACCAACAATTTACCTGTATTGATCGCTTATTTTGACAGACAACTTATTTTTCATTTTAATAATAAAGCTTATGAGGATTGGTTTGGTAAACCTCTACTCCAAATTACGCATAAACATCTAAATGAAGTTTTTAACTCTGAAACCCATGCTATTTTTCATGAGCTATGTCAACGTGCAGCCTTGGGTAAAAAAGTTACTCGTGATTTTAATTTAGTCGATTTTGCTGGCTCTGTGCATTATATAAGTGCAACCATAATACCGCATTATCTAAATCAAAAGCTTGAAGGGTATTTCTCGCTGATAACGGATTTGACAGAGCGCAAACGTTCTGAAGAGCGGTTAGGTTATCTTGCCACGCATGATACCTTGACGGGGCTTGCTAATCGTAATCTCTTTTATGCCGAAGCCGATAAGGCGATCAATCGAGCTAGTCGTAGCGAGAAAATCTTAGCTTTACTTTATCTAGACTTAGATAACTTTAAAAATATCAATGATAGTCTTGGACATGATGTTGGCGATCAATTGCTGATTGAGGCAAGTAAACGCATAAAAGGCGTTTTACGAGAAATAGACACTGTGGCTAGGCTTGGTGGGGACGAATTTACCATCATTATTGAGGAATTACAGCTAGAGAGTAACGCCAGCTTGATAGCAGAGAAACTTTGCCAGGCTTTGGCAGAGGCTTATAGCATCAATGACCAAAAATTATTTATCACGACCAGTATCGGCATTAGCCTTTATCCTCATGACGGATTAACAACTGCTGAACTATTAAAAAATGCCGACTTAGCCATGTACAGAGCCAAGGAGCAAAATCGCAATACCTATCAGTTTTATGAAACTGAAATGAACCTCAAGCTTTCTCAAAGGATTGCCTTAGAAAATAGCTTGCGCCACGCTTTAGAAAAAGACCAATTTCAATTGTATTATCAGCCTATTTATGACCTTAATTTAGAAAAGATTGTCGGGGCCGAGGCTTTATTGCGTTGGTTGCATCCTGTCCGGGGTTTGATCTTTCCCGCAGAATTCATTGGTATCGCGGAGGAAATGGGATTAATAGTTTCCATAGGTGAGTGGGTACTCAAAGAAGCTTGTCGCCAAGTTAAACTCTGGCATCAAGCGGGTCTAGCTAATTTAACCATGGCCGTTAACCTATCAGCACGGCAAATTTATGAGCCAAATTTGCTTGCCATGATAGAGGCAATTTTAAATACTACGGGGTTAAATCCAGCCTGGCTTAAGCTTGAACTAACCGAGAGCTTAGTCATGCAGGGTCCACAATTGATAGATACACTCATCAGGCTCAAACAAATGGGGATAGGCTTATCCATCGATGATTTTGGCACGGGCTATTCATCTTTGAGTTATTTAAAAGACTTACCCATTGACGTTCTAAAAATTGACCGCTCCTTTATTAAGGATTTTCCACAAAGTACAACGATTTTAGCCAGTATTATTTCCATGGCACAGAATTTAGGCTTGCAAGTGGTGGCTGAAGGCGTAGAAACGGCACAGCAGATGAATTATTTAAAAACCCAACCCTGTCAATTTATTCAAGGATATTTAATAAGTCCTCCCGTGCCAGCGGCGCAATTTATACAGCTTCTAAGCAAAGCGGGTCCGTGAAAGTATTTTAACGATACAGCTCTTACTTGAGCCGTAAGACGGGAATTAAACTGAGGCTAATTACCTAAAATCTTGGTAGGATAGAGATAATATCTCTGTTTGACGAGTGCACCATGAGGCATCAGTTAATAAAGAATTTACTGTTGATATTGGTTTTTATTTGTGAACAAGCTATGGCCTTACGGCCCTCTTTTCAGGATATACTTTTATCCCAAGGGTTTGTTGAAGTTCCCATTCGCCTAACATCTCAGGGTCAAATGACGCCATTTCTCGACGTTTCTTTTGGCGACACTACTAAGCACGCTTTTATACTTGATACGGGATCGGTACATGTGGATATCGATCCCCATTTCGCACAATTTTATAAGCGTAGATCTGAAAAGGGCATTTGGGCGGGTGGAGGTGATAGTCAGCGGCGATTATTAGTTGCAGTTGATATTCCTAAACTGCAACTGGGCAAATTCTCTGCGGCTAATGTTAAAGCTTATGTCATGGATAATTCCTTTATCAAGCTTAATGGGCTATCCAGTGCGGGAAAGCTTGGCCTTGATTTTCTTCGCCACTATCAAGCCATTGTTGATATTCAATCCTTGCGACTCTATCTTAATCCACACCCCAAGCGCGCAATTGATTTTAAGCTCGTGCGGCAAGCACTGCTTAACACCGGTTACCAACAATTGTTTCTCGCCACCACCTCTTCAGGACACCAAGTGCTCACGGGACAAATTAATCAGGCCAAGCTGGTATCTTTTCTGCTCGATACCGGCGTGCCAAATTCATTTCTGTCTCTTAGCTATGCTAAATCGCTTCAGCTGCCCTTAAGTTCGCAGCCGCTGGTTGCAAAAGGCGCTGGGGGAGGTGCTATGCAGCTTTTTAAAACGGGAAAAAACAACTTTTCCATTGGTAAGACCGTTTGGACACCGGAAAGTCTATTTGCCATGGACTTTAAATATATAAGCGTCGGAACGCCCATCTGCGGTGTTATGGGTATAGATTGGATGCAAGCCAAACAAGCCATCATCGATATCGGCGCCAATATGATTTATATAAAATAAATTTACTATTTCTCCAATTGATGGGAATGCAATTCACAGCCGGCATCTTTATAAATTTTGTACTGCTTACGAGCCTGTTGTTTCATGGCTTCATGATTGGGCACAATTTCTATGATGCGGTTAAACTGCTGATAAAAATCAGCAATCTCGGTTGTCAGGTTAACCATGAGATCGTGCTGGCCCGTAATGCCAGTAAGTTGGCCAATTCTTACCGGCGCTGCAAATTCTGCCTCATAGCGTGTATGGGGAACAAAACTAATATCTCGAAATGTCCACAAGGCTAGGTCAATTTGTGCGGCTTGCTCTTCTGATTCAGTATGAACGTAAACGTGGTTTCCCGCTTGGTAAGCCTTTTCAATCAGCCTACAAGCGGTTGAAATTTTATCTCCAGAGTTAGGGGATTTTTCAGGCAGTAAATAAAAATCTACACGTACCGTCATGAGTTTTCTCTATGTGGCTCTATTTAGCAAGAATTGTACCAATAATGCCACCGGTCTGCCAGTTGCGCCTTTTTCTTTGCCACCCTTAGAGGCGGTACCCGCAATATCAAGGTGCGCCCAGGAGTAGCTTTCGGTAAAGCGTGACAAAAAGCAGGTGGCGGTAATACTCCCCGCATCGCGGCCTGCGGAATTTGCCATATCCGCAAAGTTACTATTTAGAGCCTCTTGATACTGATGGTTATAGGGAAGGCGCCAAGTCGGTTCATTGCTCGCATCCGCAGCATTTAGTAATTCAAGAGCAAGCTTATCATCATTGCTGAAGAGTCCTGTGGTATGAAAGCCAAGCGCAATGATCATGGCACCCGTTAGGGTGGCTACATCGATTACAACCGCAGGTTTGAAGCGTTCTGCAAAGGTCAGCGCATCACAAAGTATAAGCCTTCCTTCGGCATCGGTATTGAGAATTTCAATGGTTTGTCCAGACAAGCTGGTTACGATATCTCCTGGACGATAGGCAAGCCCATCCGGCATATTTTCAACCGTTGGAATTAAGCCTATTACGTTGAGCGGCAGTTTTAGCTCCGCTAGAGCTAGTAATGTACCTAAAACACTAGCCGCTCCACACATGTCGTATTTCATCTCATCCATATTTTCCTTAGGCTTGAGGCAAATTCCGCCGGTATCAAAGGTTACGCCTTTACCGACTAAGACTACAGGTGCTTGTTCAGGTGTGCTACCTTGGTACTTGACGATAATGAACTTGGCCGGATTATGGCTGCCCTTGGCAACAGCGAGCAATGCTCCCATGCCTATTTTTTCCATGGCAGCAACATCTAAAATTTCGGTTTGCAGACTGGGATAACTATGAGCTAACTGTTGTGCCTGTTCGGCAAGGTAACTGGGCGTGCAAACATTGGGTGGAAGATCGGCTAATTCACGAGTGAAATGATTGGCTTTACCAATGGCCATTGCTTCGGCAAGCGCTTTTTCCGACGCAGGAGCCGCGGCCACCTTTAAGTTTTGCAATCTAGCTTCGGTTTCTGGCTGCTTTTTATAGCCTTTAAATCGATAGTTGCTATAATAAGCTTGCTCTACTAGTTGCCTTACCTTCCAGGCCTCATCACGTTGCTTAACTTCAACTTCCGTCAAATAAGTTACAGCTTCTTTTGCGCCTGTGTTTTGAAGGGCTTTATAAACTTGATTGAGAAGCTGGCTATACTGTTTTTCACAAAGTTTGCCCCTAACTCCACAACCTACAAGCATAATACGTTTGGCTCTAAGATTGGGTAATTTAAATAAGATAAGTGTTTGAGCATATTTACCGGTAAAATCATTTTGAGAAATTAATTCGCTAATAAAGCTGTTGTTGGAATCGTCAATCAGCTTAGCGGCAGGAGTTAAAGCAGCGTTTTCATAGAGGCCGATGATCAGGCATTCGCTTGATATTTGGGTTGGGTCTTGCTGGGTTAAAGTATAAAGCATGTGGTCTACCTGTTAATATAGATTTTAATCAGTTGATTATGTTATAAAGTTCACAGACAGTAAGAATAGAAGGTATTATCCAATCATGCAAGTGAGTGGCAAGAAGTGATCATTTTTCGGTATTTAGCGAAAGAAGTTTATGCAAGTGTAAGTGCGGTTATGATCGTGTTGCTGTTAATTTTTATGAGTAACCAATTTATCCGTTATTTGGCACAAGCTGCAGCGGGCAAGATTGGCGCAGGCATTCTGGTTCAGCTTATGCTACTTCAAATCCCTCATTTGATAGGTATTTTACTGCCCCTAGCATTTTACCTTGCCATTCTTTTGGCCTATGGCCGTCTCTATGCCGACAGTGAGCTCTTGGTTCTTGAGGCCAGTGGTTTTAGCAAACAGAAACTGCTGAAAATAACCTTACTCTTGGGAATAGGCGTTGCCATTCCCGTAACAGCATTAAATATTTGGCTAGAACCCGCGATAGCTAAGCAAAAGGATTTTATCTTAGCTCAGGCAGGTGCCAAGGCTATTATTCAAACCATCATGCCCGGCCGTTTTCAAGAAACAAATCAGGGTAAGCGAATTTATTATGTCGAGAGCATGTCACGGGATAGAGCTCAAATGCACAATATTTTTATTTCTGACCACACTCCATTTGCAACTGATAAGTCGAATAATGGTGCCTGGTGGATAGTCACTGCAGAAACTGCTTATTCAGAAATTGAAAAAAAAACCGGTGATACTTTTTTAGTCCTAAAGAATGGCCATCGTTATTTAGGCTCAGATGAAGGTAAAGACTATCAAATCGCCGCGTTTTCTAGTTATAGAATGCGTTTGCAAGAACATGAACCCATTATCACACACGATGTTGAGTCAGCCAATACCTCCGAGTTATGGCGCAAACGCAAAATTGATCCGGCTAGCGCTGCAGAGTTTCATTGGCGCATCTCAAAAATAATTGCCATTTTTACCTTGGCCTTGATCGCTATGCCTCTTAGCCAAGTTAACCCTAGACAGGGTAAATATGCTAAGCTGCTACCAGCTATTTTGCTATTTATTCTTTATTTTAATACTCTATTGGTCAATCAGGACTGGTTAAGCAAAAATGCGCTTTCATGGCGAGTTGGCATGTGGCCAACGCATCTTGGCGTGGTATTAATAGGCCTTGGATTGATCAGCCATTCCTTGAGAATAAAGAACCTATTTAAAGTGAAATCGAGGAAGGCATGAATATTATTCAGCGTTATTTGGCTATTACTGTTCTCAAAGCCATTGGTCTTGCCGTCCTTGTCTTGGCAGCCATCAGTGGCATCATTGAACTGTTACGTGAGATGGCTGATGTGGGCACTGGGTTTTATGGTATCACCTCGGCTATCATCTATGTCTTTAGCTTGATCCCGCAGCATATTTATGAATTTTTCCCCATGGCAGGCCTGATCGGCTGTATTTTAGGACTTGGCATGTTAGCCACCCGTAGTGAACTTATAGCACTACGAGCAGCGGGTTTCTCGTTAACGGATATTACGCTAGCCGTGTTAAAAACAGCCCTGATTGCCGCAATATTGATCAGCCTCTTAGGTGAAACCATAGTACCCCATCTACGCTTATGGGCCGATAGTTACAAAACCTTAAAAACAAGCTCAGGCAAGGCATATACTACCCAACATGGTATGTGGATACGTAGTCAAAATGACTTTGTTCATATCGATTTAATAGCTGCTCCAACTAAGCTTTATGGAATAACGCGTTATGAATTAGATAATCAAGGAAGATTGGAGAGGGTAAGTTATGCTAAGCAGGCCCTGTTTCAGGATGGAGAATGGCAATTACTTGATATTCAATCCAGTAACATAAGTGAAACAGGTGTAAGCAATATCACTGTACCCAGTATAAGCTGGTCGATTAGTTTACCCCCAGATATTCTTAAGGTGGCAGTTGTTGAGCCTATGCAAATGGGGCTTACTGAACTCTATCACTATATTATTTATCGCCAAAAAGCAGGTCTATCCAACGCTGAATATGCCTTATCATTTTGGCAGCGTTTATTTCAACCCTTGGCAGCGGCCGTGATGATTTTGATTGCCGTGCCTTTTATTTCCGGATCCATACGTTCGGCTACCATGGGATTAAAGTTGTTGTTAGGCATTGTAGCTGGATTTTTATTTTATATTTTAAATCAATTCTTCGGACCCATGAGCATGGTATACCAGTTGCCTGCCATACTAGCAGCTTTACTGCCCACCCTCGTTTTTGCCTTAATTGGCTTGGGGTTGATAAAAAGGGTACGCTGAGATAAAACTAAACCATAAATAAAGAAGGAAACTATGCAAAAACGTTTAAGCTCACCTTGGCTAATTTGGGGACTTGGCGCAGCCTTATTTTTTTCTGAATACTTTGGCAGGGTAGCGCCAAGTGTGATGGTTCCAGAGTTAATGCATGATTTCAATGTCACGGCCTTTGCTCTGGGAGCCTTATCGGCCTTTTTCTATTATCCCTATATTGCCATGCAGGTGCCGGTAGGCATGATGGTAGACCGGTATGGTGCACATCGATTATTGACTAGCACCGCGCTCGTCTGTGCTGGAGGTTGCTTATTGTTTGCTTATGCTAACAGTTTAGTTACCGCCCAAGTGGGTCGAATGCTGATGGGGTTTGGGGCTGCCTTTGCCTTTGTGGGCGCCTTGAAATTGGCCACCAACTGGTTTCCACCCCATCGCTTTGGATTACTGGCGGGTTTAACTCAGGCCTTAGGCATGCTTGGGGCCTGTGTCGGCCAAGCGCCTATGGCTTGGTCGGTCGAGACCTTTGGTTGGCGGCATACCTTATTCATGGTTGCACTAAGCTTTGTCTGCTTAGCGGTACTGATAGGCTTACTGGTTCGTGATAAACCCCAGGGCGGCATTGAGGTGGTTCAAACCAGGCCAAGAGCGATGCCGTTACTTGCAGGTCTAAAGATGGTGTTAAAAAATCCACAGAGTTGGTGGAATGCCATTTATGCTGGCTTGGTTTATGCGCCAACGGCTGCCTTCGCCGAGTTATGGGGAGTCACTTTTTTGGTAAATGCCTATGGTATTGATACACGCACTGCAGCCTTTGGAATAGGTCTTATCTTTATAGGTTGGGGAGTGGGGGGGCCGCTGATGGGGGCCTTATCAGACCGAATGTTGCGTCGCAAGCCCATTATGTATGTATCCGCAATCTCCGGATGTATTATAATAGCCAGCATTTTATACATCCCTCATTTACCACTGGCGGTTTTATATAGCTTATTATTTTTATACGGCATTTCAAATACGGGAGTTGCAACTGCATATGCGGTTTCAGCTGAAATTAACCCGCGCCATATTGCGGGAACCTCGATGGCCTTTGCCAATATGGCTTCAGTTATCGTGGGTGCCATTTTCCAGCCCATCATAGGTTGGCTGTTGGATAAGCATGCCGGGGTCACTTCTCTGGTGGTCAAACCCGTTTACCAGGCGGCTGATTTTCGCTTTGCTTTAGTCTTATTGCCGGTTTGTATGTTGTTAGGCATTGTCTTTGCCAAGTTAGTAAAAGAAACTCATTGTCGGCCAGTCGTCGATTAGTCTAAATGGGTGCGGGCACAACACCACACATCGACGTGCTCCACGCCATAGGCCTTGAGAATTTTACTGAGCTCATTCACGGTGCTGCCGGTGGTGACCACATCATCAATTATTGCCACGTGTTTGGCCTCAAAATCCTGGCAAATGTGAAACGCATTTTTTACATTTCTGGCCCGTTGCTTGTGTTTAAGATCCGTTTGAGCCGCCGTTGCTTTTATACGGCTACAACTTTGGTAGTCAATGGGGATGTGTAAAAGCTTGCTAACAGGACGCGCAATTTCAAGGGCTTGATTATAACCTCTTGCTGCTAGGCGCTTCTTGTGCAGAGGAACCGGGATGATGAGCTTGGGATAGTGCTCCAGACGCGACTGCACGTTTTTTGCTAATAAGTAACCTAGAACTTGAGTATAATTTAATCTGTTGTGAAATTTAATCGCAGCGATCAGATAATTAAGCGGATGCTGATAACAAAACGCTGCGAGCAATTTATCATAAAGCGGCGGATGCTTAAGGCAAGTGCCACAAATCAACGACTCGGCTGCCAGAGGTATGTTACAATATTGACATCCATGTTTTATAAAGGGTAGATCGGCTTGGCAGTCTTTGCATAAGTCTAAGGAGCTATCCGACACTGCATCGCATAAAATACAATGATAGGGTAAAAGGGTAGTTAAGCATTGCTTAAAAAATCTTTTTAGCATGAAGTTAATTTTTCTGATTAAGCCATAACAATATTACCAAATTAGACAAAGAGGTGGCAAGGTGTTTTTAAGTAGGTTGATCGATAGGCAAATGGCAAAATATAAAAGCCTTGATAAACGCGCCATAGTTTTTCAGGAAATTAACCAGCGTTTGCTTGAAAGACTTGGTATTATCAAGATTCAACCCAAGACCATCGTCAATCTATTTAGCGGCATTCCCTATGTTTCTCGTGAACTAGCCGGACTTTATCCTAATGCAGATATTTTCTTGATGGGTGATGATGAGCTGGCGATAAAATATGCCCAAAAGAGCCAGAAGCTTGCGTCTAGTAAACTGCAAACCTTGGTTTATCCAACGTTGACCGAACTTCCCTTAGCAAAGGCAAGTGTTGATTTATTGGTGGCAAATTTGCTTTTGCCTTGGAGTACTGATCTCAAGCCTCTTCTTGCCGAAATAAGGCGCTTATTAAAACCGGGTGGCCTGTTTATTTTTTCAAGCCTTGGTCCTGACACGCTCAAGGAGCTGACGACTTATTTGCCAGCCAATTTTTCCATCACTATTAAAGATAATTTATTAGATATGCATGTTATTGGGGATCTACTCATGCAGGAGGGCTTAAGCGAGCCGGTGATGGAAATGGAAATGCTCCAGGTCAATTACAGGAAGCTATCTGGTTTGGTGGATGAGCTTAGTTGTTTAAATTTATTAAGCTTGCCAAAAACCACTCTCAACAGTTCAAATGCACAGATTGCCGTTAGCTTTGAGGTCATTTATGGCCATGCCTGGCAGCCTACTGGTATTAAGGCAGGGACTTTAGGAGAAAGTTATATTGCGGTTGATATGATAAAAAGACCCAAGCCTGCATAAGAGTTCTCCCTATAGAAATTCTTATTTCTCAACTAGAGTTGTATAATACTGAAATCGACCTGAGCTACAAGTCGCATAGAGTTATCTAGTTTATGGATTAAAATAATAAAACGACTAGCAGATGAAAAAACTCAACAAATTCGACAAAATACTAATTATAAACAGCAAGGTAGGCAGTGCTTTAACACAGGGCAATTTAAAGAAGCTATAAGCTTATATCTTAAGGCTCTCAATGATTTTAGCTATGTTCATAAGAGTGAGCCAGAAAATGTAGGATATTTGGAGAATCTAGGCGCCATCTTAATACAATTTCATACTAGTTTTTTAACGGTCTATAACCGGGCTAAAATAGTAGAGCGACTGCTTAAATTGCAACGATTTGCTAGAGAGGATGGTTTAGCGCTTGGTCAACAAACCATGATGGACCTGCGGGATTATTTAGCCAACCAGCACGATGAAGGCCTTTATAATGAAAAGACAAAAGTATTATTGGCATCGATTGAGCATTATGTGCAGCAGTTAGAAAGAGTAAGCTTGTATAGCTTCTTTAAAACTCCAACTTCAGTACCATTAGATGTTCCAGTCGCTGCAAATGCTTCAAGCTCTGTGGCAAAAGCCCCGTCGCCAGGTGGTGGTGTGACATTGAGATTACAGCCGTTTATCACTCAGCCCAAGAGGGATATTCCCCGCAATGGCTCAATTGGGTTGGGTGCTTGGCTGTAGACAATTTATAGAGGATTATTTATCTAGCGTTATTACAACATAATTTACTTGTCCAACTATCTACAACCCGCTAGAATACCTCGTTTGTTAAAATTTATTCATTGGAGTTTATACATGGCATTATCGGTAGAAGAAAAAGCAAAAATCGTAACCCAATTTGGTCGCGCAGAGGGCGATACCGGATCACCTGAGGTACAAGTTGCTTTATTAACCGCGGATATTGAAAAGCTTACCGGTCATTTCAAAGATCATAAAAAAGACAATCACTCTTTACGTGGCTTGGTGAGAAAGGTAAATCAACGTCGCAAGTTACTCAACTACTTAAAGCGTAAAGACGTTGAAAACTATCGCAAGGTCGTTGAAACCTTGGGCATTCGTCATAAATAATTTTATAGGATAAACTCGTGACAGTTGTTAAAAAATCTTTTTCTTATGGTAAACATCCAGTCACCTTAGAAACTGGCAGGATTGCTAGGCAAGCTACTGGTGCAGTTTTGGTAGATATGGATGGTACGACCGTACTCGTCACCGTGGTGGGTATTAGAGAAGCTAAACCCGATCAAGACTTTTTTCCCTTAACGGTGATCTATCAAGAGCGTAGCTATGCAGCGGGTCGTATTCCCGGTGGTTATTTCAAGCGCGAAGGTCGTCCTAGTGAAAAAGAAACTTTAACCTCTCGTCTAATTGATAGACCCTTGCGTCCATTATTTCCCGAGGGTTTTACCAATGAGGTTCAAATTGTCGCAACCGTAGTATCGCTTAATCCTCAAATTGATCCCGATATTCCAGCCATGATAGGTGCTTCTGCTGCCCTTGCCGTTTCCGGTATTCCATTTAACGGTCCCATAGGCGCGGCGCGCGTAGGTTACAAGGATGGTGAGTTCATACTCAATCCAAGTTTAACTGAGCTTAAAACCTCAAGCCTAGATCTGGTGGTGGCCGGTACTCAGCAAGCGGTCTTGATGGTTGAGTCTGAAGCCAAAGAATTACCCGAGCAGGTCATGTTAGAGGCCGTGATGTTTGGCCATCAACAGCTGCAAGTCGTAATTGAGGCCATTTTAGAATTCTCGGCTGAGGTTGGTACAACCCGTTGGGATTGGCAGCCGCCGGTATTTAATACCCAATTGCATCAACAACTTAGCGATGCAATCAAGGCTGAACTTGTTGCGGCTTATCAGGTTCGCGAAAAGCCAGAAAGGCGCGTTCAAATTGCGGCGATAAAAGAGCGAATTGTCAATGAGTTTACCGAACAAGGGGCTGAAGAATTTCCAAGCGTTGAGGAAATCCGCTCTGCTTTTGAACAGCTTGAAAGTGATATCGTCCGCCAGCAAATTTTAGCTGGTAATCCACGGATTGATGGCCGCGATACCAAAACGGTTAGACCAATTACCATTGAAACAGGCGTGTTACCCAGAGCTCATGGCTCAGCCTTATTTACCCGCGGTGAAACCCAGGCCTTAGTAGTAGCCACTTTGGGAACTGAGCGCGATGCTCAAACCATCGATGCCTTAGAGGGTGAAACCAAAGACAACTTTATGTTGCACTATAATTTTCCTCCGTATTCGGTGGGTGAAACTGGACAGATGGGTAGTCCCAAACGTCGTGAAATTGGCCATGGTCGTTTAGCGAAACGCGGTTTGCAACCTGTCGTGCCTGACATTGGCAAATTCCCTTATGTATTGAGAGTGGTGTCTGAGATCACCGAGTCCAATGGTTCAAGCTCTATGGCTACCGTCTGTGGTACCAGTTTAGCCTTGATGGATGCGGGTGTACCCGTTACTTCACCCGTAGCTGGCATTGCGATGGGCCTTATCAAGGAAGGTGAACAATTCGCCGTATTGACCGATATTTTAGGTGATGAAGATCATTTGGGTGATATGGACTTTAAAGTCGCGGGCACTGCAAATGGTGTAACCGCTTTACAAATGGATATCAAGATCCAAGGTATTACCCGTGAGATCATGGACGTTGCCTTAAGGCAAGCGAAGGAAGGGCGTTTACATATTCTTGGCATCATGAACCAAGCCCTGAGCAAACATCGAACCGAATTATCGGACTTTGCACCTCGCATTACCAGCATAAAAATTCATCCCGATAAGATCCGCGATGTGATAGGTAAGGGTGGAGTAACGATCCGTAGTATTACCGAAGCGACTGGAACCACTATTGACATCACCGATGAGGGCATAGTCAATATTGCCTCGGTTGATGCAGAAGCAGGAGAGGAAGCCAAGCGCCGCATTATCCTCTTGACAGCAGAAGCCGAAATGGGTGCGGTCTACGAAGGTAAGGTTTCAAAAGTAGTAGAATTTGGTGCATTCATCAATATTTTACCGGGTAAAGATGGTCTGCTGCATATCTCCAAAATTTGCAAGGATCGCTCAGAAAATATCAATGACAAGATTGCGGAAGGCCAAACAATCCGCGTTAAAGTCCTGGAAATTGATAGACAGGGTAAAATTAAATTGGGCCTTGAGGCAGAAGAGGCCGTATCACAGGCTTAACCTGTTAAAGCCCCGGTTACAAAAAACCGGGGCTTTAATAATTATTTGCGAACTAGCTCCAAGAATTCGGCTCGCGTGCGCATATCTGCGCGTAATAAGCCCAACATAACTGAAGTTGTCATCACCGAGTTTTGTTTCTGCACACCACGCATCATCATGCATAAATGTTGAGCCTCAATAATAACGCCAACCCCCTTAGCCTTAGTCACTTCTGCAATGGATTCCGCTATTTGTTTAGTTAAATTTTCTTGAATCTGCAGGCGACTTGCATACATATCAACTATTCTAGCAATTTTTGATAGGCCTAAGACCTTACCATTGGGAATATAAGCAACGTGGCATTTGCCAATAAACGGCAATAAATGATGCTCGCAGAGCGAGTATAATTCAACGTTTTTAACGATCACCATTTCATCGGTATCCGAGCTAAACAAGGCCTCGTTGACAATGTCTGCTAGCTTTTGCTCATAGCCACGGGTAAGGTATTTTAGAGCCTTGGCAGCTCGTCTTGGCGTATCACGCAGGCCCTCGCGCTCGGGATCTTCCCCCAGGGCTTTAATCAATGCGCTAATCGTTTTTTGCATAGACTTAACCCGGAGGCCAAGTTAAACGCCTACCGCCCAATAGGTGCAAATGAATATGGGGTACAGTTTGTAAGCCATCGTCATTGCAATTAAACACTAATCGATAACCCGCCTCGGCGATTTGCAATTGACTGGCTAATTGTTTGGCAACGAAGATCATGTGTCCCACTATACTCACGTCTTCAACACTTAAATCGTTGAGGGTAGCAATTTCTTTGCGAGGAACAATGAGTTTATGCACAGGTGCTTGTGGAGCAACATCGTCAAATGCGACAACTTTATCGTCTTCATAAATAATGGTAGCAGGTATGTCGCGATTGATGATTTTGGTAAATAAGCTGGCCATATTCTTTTCCATTGGACTTGCTAAATTAGGATATCCATCGTAATATAATTTCCCATTGCTGAGTAGTCCTTGTCCAATAGTTTTTTTATGAAATTTAATAATATTGCCGCTTATAAGTTCGTACAATTAACTCAATTACCTGAATTAAAACAGCAGTTGCTGCAAAAATGCCGAGCATTAGCCATTAAGGGTACGATTTTATTGAGTCCCGAAGGTATAAACTTAATGCTGTCGGGACCCGATGCTGCCATCCAAGCTATTAAGGACCATCTGAGAACCCTGGCAGATTTTAGCGATCTGCATTATAAAAACAGCTTTTCAGAAGAATATGCCTTTAAACGCTTGTTCGTGAAAATAAAGCCCGAGATCATTACTCTACGTGATAAGGCAGTTGATCCCTTAAAGGAAACCGGAGCCTATCTTAGCCCCGTTGAATTTAAGCATTGGCTCGATGAAAAACGTGACATTACCATCTTAGATACCCGCAATGACTTTGAAATTGAGTATGGTACCTTTGAAAATGCAGTCAATTTACATTTGCAGCGTTTTACCCAGTTTTCTGAAGCTCTGGACGAATTAGATGCAGCCGCTAAAGAAAAACCCGTGGTGATGTTTTGTACCGGTGGGATTCGTTGCGAAAAGGCTTCTGCAGTCATGCTGAATCAGGGATTTAAACAAGTCTATCAACTTGAAGGTGGAATTCTAAACTACTTTGAGCAGTGTGGTGACAGTCATTATAAAGGGGCTTGCTTTGTGTTTGATGAGCGAATTGCTCTGGATGCAAAATTAGAGCCAATAGCATAATTTTAAGAAGGAATTAAACATGGGTTTAATGCGAGTGGGACCAGGTAGTGATGCGCCTGAACATATAAATGTAATCATTGAAATTCCAGCCTATAGCGATCCGGTAAAATATGAAGTTGATAAGGAAACCGGAGCCATGTTCGTGGATCGTTTCATGTCAGCAGCCATGTATTATCCTTGTAATTACGGTTATATTCCCCAGACTTTATCGGAAGATGGTGATCCGGTTGACGTCTTGGTAGTAACGCCTGTGCCGCTATTAACCGGAGCTGTTATTCGTTGTCGCCCGGTTGGCGTTTTGCAAATGGAAGATGAAGCTGGCAATGATGCTAAACTATTAGCAATTCCAGCAGATAAACTATCCACGCATTACCGACACATTAAGACTCATGAAGACATGCCTCCACATCTCTTGGCTACGATCGCGCATTTTTTTGAGCATTATAAGGATTTGGAACCCAATAAATGGGTGAAGGTCAAGGGTTGGGAAGGCCCCGAGGCTGCTAAAAAGGAAATCTTAGCCAGTATAGGTCGTTACAAAGGCTAATCGTAAGCCTGGGTCTTGTCCCAGGCTTTTGCTATTTTAATTCCGGTACTATATTTAATATATCGCATCCTCAAAATAAAAAGAATTTTAGCCATTTCATTTCTATAGTGGCTGAGTCTTTTAAGATAAAGCCTCCTATCAATACCGATTGCAAAGCGATGTTATTGGCCGTTTTAAAAGAATTCATCATTAGAGATAAAATAAGCTGTGATATGCAAGTGCCCGAGCATAATAAGTCTGTGTTTGAATTAATCAAGGAAGCAAACCCTCATTTTGCTAAAGAAATGCGGGATTTTGAAGAGCATAAGCATATCCATCGCTATCGGCGAGAGGCAAATAGCAGACCTAATTTCTTCAATCGCAAAGACCCCCAAGCGCTGATAAGGAAAGAAGGCGAAAACAGAGTAATTGACTCAGCGACGATTGGAATAAAGTTTAAGGGTTAATTCTAAGAGGCTAGTAACACTAGCTTGTGTAGGCACAAGCTAGTTAATGAATGCTCATGAATCTTGCTTTATAATATAGCCCGCGGTATCAATGGCCGACATAAAAACCGCATTTTGTTGCTTAATGCGTTGCTGTTCGTTATAGCCACGAATGACTTCATCTTGTTGTTGTTTGGTCAATTGATTCCATTGACTTTCTGGCACACCAAACATGCTGCGTTCACAGGCAGAAAGAGCGCAAATTGTTAAAATATAGAGAAAAAATAGCCTAATGAGTTTCATCTTTACCTCAATACTAATACAATAACCATTAGCTCAATAGACTAACAATAACCCCCATTCTGGGCAATATAAATATTGGAGTGGCAAACTAAATGTCATTTATTCGCAACCCCTGGTTGATGTGGGGCCTGGCAACGTTCACGGTGCTTTTTCAATTTTTACTGCAAACCTCGGTCAGCGTCATGCTGCCAAACTTACGTGAAGCCTTAAACATTAATGTTTTAAACGTAAGTTTGATTTCAGCCAGCTTTTTTTATACCTACGTATTTTTGCAAATTCCCGCTGGTATGCTTTTTGATAGGTTCCCGGCCAGGAATATCTTAGCCACCAGTTTCTTTTTTGTAGCCTTTGCGTGTTTGTTGTTCTCAATGGCCCATAGCTATGGTATGGCGGTGATAAGCCGATTGATCATGGGAGTTTTTTGTGCGGTGGCATTTCCAGGTGTTTTATATCTTGCGGCTAACTTGTTTCCAGTACAGCGTTTTGCCTTTATTGTAGGCATAACCGAAATGTTTGGCATGTCAGGAGCCGCCCTGGGTGAGCAATTTCTAGCGCTTTGTGTCGAAAACCATGGTTGGCGCAACTCCATGTTGTATTGTGCTATCAGCGCCTTTATTTTAGCCGGTTTATTATTTTTAATTATAGATAAAAATATAACCAAACCCTTGGCCGAGAAAACAATCCTTAGCAAGCGTAATTCAATCATTAATAAATTATTGGAGGTTATTAAAATGCCACAGGCCTGGCTATGCGGCATTTTTTCAGGCTTGATGTTCGCCATTATCTCAACTTTTGCTTCGCTTTGGTGTATTCCTTATATTGTAAAGCTTTATCAGGTCAGCCTAGTCCAAGCAGCTACTTCAAGTGCCTTGATCTTTTTTGGTGCTGCTCTGGGAAATCCATTGTTTGGCTGGGTTTCGGATAGGCTTAGGCGCCGCAAACCCATTTTACTCTTTAGTGCAGGATTAACGGTCATCTTATTAGCGGTGATTTTTTTTAGCCCAAATTTATCCCTATTTACCATGGACCTATTGCTATTTGGCCTGGGTTTTGGTTGTTGTGGTTATGCCTTGCCTTTTGCCATTGCAAGAGAGATAACGCCGGCGCACTGTCGAGGTGCAATGATGGGCTTTATCAATATGCTGTCTATAATCGTTGGTGCACCTATATTGCAACCCATCATAGGTTGGGCGCTAAGTCGGCAGCATATCGCCATGAGTAATCCCGCCCAACTCACCTTAAACGTTGAGGTTTATCAGCATACTATTGGTATTAGTTTGTTAATTTGCCTGGGTTTGGCCATGGTCATAGGTATGCTGATCAAGGAAACTCATTGCCGCGATATCAATCTAAGCCAAACGTAGCCTGCTATACCCGCTAGACAGGAAGCGATCATAATGCCGGTTTTGGCGAGTATGAGTGCCTGAGCATTGCCGTTAAAGCTTAGGTTGGCCACAAACATAGACATGGTAAAACCAATACCGCAAATTAAGCTGGTTGCTGCTATATGGCCAAATTTGACCTGAGGAGGGAGTGCCCCTCCTGCAAACTTAACCATAAACCAGGTGGTAATAAAGATTCCCAGGGTTTTCCCCACCACCAAACCCAAGATAATTCCCAAAATAAGTGGATGATGTAAATGGCTAGTAATTTCTTGCCATTGAAGTGGAATACCCGCGTTGATAAAGGCAAAAAGAGGAATTACGATTAAAATCACGGGTCTATCGAGAATGTCTTTCCAACGTTGTAATGGTGTAGTGGCTTGCTTGGCAAATTTTTCCAGTTCACTGACAATGGCATGTTGGGTGGAGTCAGCAAAAATAGAGCGCTGAGTTTTTACCTGTTTGATCTCAAACCGTCTCAATAAGTTTCTAACTTGACGGATAAAACCCCTGGGCCCCGTCTTTGGCCTCGCAGGAATGGTGAGGGCGGTTAAAATTCCCGCGATAGTCGCGTGTATGCCTGAAAATAAAATTGCGCTCCATAAGACAATGCCCAACAAGAGATAGGGTAAGGGTTTACGCACCCCCATGATGTTCAATAAAATAAGCATGGCCAAGATAATACAGGCTGATATTAAGTAATGGCTATCGACATGTTGGGTATAGTATAAGGCAATGACCAGCACTGCCCCCATATCATCGATGATGGCCAAAGCCGTGAGAAAGGTAAACAGGCCCTGAGGAATACGTTTTTTTAGTAGCATTAAAATACCCAGGGCAAAGGCTGTGTCTGTTGCCATGGGTATGCCCCAGGCGTGAGCGGTATCGGTATGGTGATTACATAAATAAAAAATGCAGGCAGGCAAAAGCATACCTCCAGCTGCCGCAAAAATGATAACGATCGCTCTTTTATAGCTTCTAAGCACGCCAACTAGGAGTTCCTGTTTGATTTCAAGTCCAACTACAAAGAAGAACAAGGCTAGCAAGCCATCGTTGATCCAATGTTGTAAATTTGCCACGTAGATGCGATTACTAAAATGAATCCCAAAGCTTAATTGAATGAAGTTCTGGTAATAACTAGCCCAGGGGGAATTTGCGAGAATGAGGGCAGTGATAATGCAAATAAAGAGTAGGGAGCTGCTAGTTACCTGATTGCGAATAAATGAGTTATAGGGTAAAAGCAATTTTTCGACTCGTTTCTCCAACGTGGTGATGTAACGATAACGTTCCTCTTCGCCATCGGCCGGATGAAAAAAATGCTTATTCTCTGGCAACATCGATGAATCCTCTGTGAAACATGCGATGGTTTATTGTAACAGAAAATAAGCTTAGGACTAAGTTAACTCGGAAAATTTAATCTTTAAATAGCCATTTGAAGTTTAGGCATACTCCGTTATGCAAACCAACGCTAAAAAAACGCTACGTTTTCTTAAAAATAAAATGGGAAATTAAGAGCTCTTAATTTTGTGCTAAATGAGATACTTTTTGCTAAACTCCTGCTAAACTTGCAACGCACTTTGTCTCTACCCGCGAGGTTATTATGTTATTTACTCAACCCTTACCAAAATTAGATGAGTTACAGCTTGCCATTGCTAAAGCTTATCGCCAAGATGAAACTGAAGTAGTGCAAAATCTACTTGCAGAACTTGACCTTTCACTTGAAGTACAACAACGCATAGCAAAACGGGCTGGAGATTGGGTTGAAGAAGTAAGAAGGGCAAAAGTAGGCAAGACGGGTATAGAAGCCTTTATGTTTGAGTATGATTTGACCAGTGATCAGGGCATAGCCTTGATGTGTATAGCTGAAGCCTTGTTACGCATTCCCGATAAAGAAACCAGAGATAAATTGATCCGCGATAAAATTACCAAACCAGATTGGAAAGCCAAGCAGGGTAAAAGTGAGTCTTTATTTGTCAATGCAACTACCTGGGGACTTATGTTAACCGGTAAGGTGTTGAGTAAGCAAAAAACTTCGGCAAAACATCTTGCAGCTAGCTTAAAAAAATTAGTAGAAAAGGCTGGTGAGCCATTTATTCGCAAGGCAGTGGCTCAAGCAATGCGTATTTTAGGCCGCCAATTTGTTATGGGGCGTAACATAGAAGAAGCTTTAAAGCGGGCGAAAGAGGCTGAACAAAAGGGTTATAGACACTCATTTGATATGTTAGGGGAGGCAGCTCGAACTGCTGAAGATGCCGAGCGTTATTATACCGCTTATTGCAAGGCCGTAACTGCCATTGGTACAGCCTCTGCGCAACAAAATGTTTATACCGGTCCTGGAATTTCCATTAAATTATCCGCACTTTATCCGCGCTATGAGGTAGCCCAGTATAATCAAGCATTTGCCGCCTTGACCGAGCGCTTATTGAAGCTGGCTCAGCTTGCCAAGCAATTTAATATTGGACTTACCGTTGATGCCGAAGAATCGGAGCGTTTAGAACTGTCGCTACAGATCATTGCTGAGGTATTCAAACATCCCTCGCTGGCGGGTTGGAATGGTTTTGGCTTAGCCTTGCAATCTTATCAAAAGCGTGCTTGGTATGTGATCGATTGGCTTGCGGCGTTGGCAAGGGCGCAGGGTAGACGCATCATGGTTAGACTGATAAAGGGCGCTTATTGGGACAGTGAAATCAAACGTAGCCAAGAGTTAGGCCTAGTCGGCTATCCTGTGTTTACCCGTAAAGCCACCACCGATGTTTCCTTTATTGCTTGTGCCAAGAAAATTCTAGCAGCGACCGATGCTTTTTATCCACAATTTGCAACCCATAATGCTCATACCATCGCTACAGTTTTGGAGCTAGCTGGAAGCTATCGAGATTTTGAATTCCAAAGACTACATGGAATGGGTAAACCTTTATATGATCAGATAGTAGGCCCTATAGGTATAAGTTGCCGAGTCTATGCGCCTGTGGGTAGTCATGAGGATCTTTTGGCCTATTTAGTGCGCCGCTTATTGGAAAATGGGGCAAATTCTTCTTTTGTAAATCGGATCGTAGATGAAAAATTGCCGGTCGGTGAAATCATTGCCGATCCCATTGCTAAAACCATGAGCTTAGCTGAGATACCGCATCCTAAAATTCCCTTGCCAAGATATATTTATCCGGGTTATAGAGATAATTCTCAAGGCATTGACCTTTCGGATACCTTACAGCTTGAGACTTTGGATAAGGCACTTGAGCAAGCTGCTCAGCAGAATTGGCACGCAAGACCATTATTGGGTGACATTGAGATCATAGGTACAGCACTCTCTGTTAAAAGTCCCAATGATAATAATAAGCAAATTGGCACTGTAATTGAGGCCAATGCCCAGCATGTGGATTTAGCAGTAGCACGAGCTGCAAATGCAGCCCATAAATGGAGCCAGCGCGCCATTGAGGAAAGGGCTGCTTATTTGGAGCTAACGGCAGATCTACTTGAAAAACACAAAGCGGAACTTTTATATTTACTGTTGCACGAGGCAGGCAAGACGCTTGCCGATGCCGTAGCCGAGGTAAGAGAGGCAATAGACTTTTGTTATTACTATGCAGCTCAGGCCAAACAAGACTTGCAAACCAAATTTTTACCCGGACCGACCGGCGAGAGCAACCGCTTGGAAATGCATGGCAGAGGGCCGGTAGTTTGTATTAGTCCTTGGAACTTCCCGCTGGCTATTTTTATTGGCCAGGTGGTTGCAGCCCTGGTAGCGGGTAATCCCGTGTTGGCAAAGCCTGCCGAGCAAACTCCCTTAATAGCCGCTAAGGCTGTCGCTTTACTACATGCCGCAGGTGTTCCTGCCGACGTCTTGCAATTGCTGCCAGGTAAGGGGGAAGTCGTGGGCGCAAGGCTTGTGGCAGATACTCGCATTCAAGCTGTAATGTTTACAGGTTCAACGGAAACGGCACGTGCCATAAACAAGACTTTAGCTGAACGCAAAGGACCTATCATTCCCTTTATAGCAGAGACTGGAGGCCAAAATGTAATGATAGTTGACTCCTCGGCTTTGCCCGAACAAACTGTCGTCGATGCCATTCAATCTGCTTTTGGAAGTGCAGGTCAACGTTGCTCCGCACTGCGCGTTTTATACATACAAGAGGATGTGGCCGATAAGATTATTAAAATGCTTCAAGGTAGCATGGCTGAGCTTAAGCTGGGTCCTTCGCATTTATTAACTTCTGACATTGGACCTGTGATTGATGCCGATGCTAAGAATATGCTAGAGGCTCACCAGATGCAATTAGCGACTCAGGCTAAATTGATTTATAGCGTTAATTTAGATCCTACACTTGCGGCGAGAGGTACATTTTTTGCTCCTTGTGCTTATGAAATTGAGAGCATAAAACATCTTGAGCGCGAAGTATTTGGTCCCATTTTACACGTGATTCGCTTCAAAAAAGCTGAGCTTGATAAGGTAATTGCGGCTGTTAATAATACGGGATATGGTTTAACCCTAGGCATTCAAAGCCGGATCAATGAAACCATCGATTATATTTTACAGCGCCTTCACGTGGGTAATTCATATGTTAACCGTAGTATGATTGGCGCAGTAGTGGGTGTACAGCCCTTCGGTGGTGAAGGCTTATCTGGTACAGGGCCAAAAGCCGGCGGGCCTCATTATTTAGCTCGTTTGTGTACGGAGCGAGTGATAAGTATCAACACTACGGCTGCGGGGGGTAATGCCTCATTAATGAGTCTTACCGAATAAGGCTGAGCTAGTCCCAATGAACTGTGAATTTAATGCCATCTGCCTGCTAATTTGCTAACGGCATAGACATTGGGAAAAATTTGCTCATCCAAACGATTCAGCATGGCTAATACTATGCTCGGTGCCTGGTTATTTTCGGCACAGTTTATCAATTCAGACTTACTGGCAGGATACTGAGCATTTATAACATATTTTTCAACTTGAATAGGGTTAGGGCTTAACATAACATCCTCCATAATGAAATATCCATAATCCGCGGTAATCATCTTGTTAGTGTAGTAACACTTCCCGGTAAGCTAGCATTTTTTCGCCTAGGGTCAGTAGCTCTGTTGCGGGTAGAATTTCCCGTAGCTTAGGAAAAACATAATTTTCTTCCTCTGCCATATGTGCCAAGATATTATCTCTAATTGCCTGAAATTTTGGTAACCATTTTTCACTACCATAAGGGATGGTTTTAAGCTCATGAGTAGCAACATCGACAAAATGATGAGATTCATAGCTTTTGCGAATGATATCCGCAACATCCTGCTTATTTAATAAATCCTTATAAAAAATTCGCTCTTCACTGAGCATGTGTATGGTTAGGATCAACTCTAAACGCAAGTAAAGCTCACGCCTTTGTTCTGGGATATCGTGACTCGTATTTTCAATTTGGCTAAATAGATTGAGAAATTTCTGATGATCACTGTGTAGCATAGCAATGGGATCCATATCGCCTCCATTATTAGAACAGGTCAGCTCAATTAACCCGTTTATCATCTGCAGTTTGAGTATCCATGTCATCGACCGAGGGCATTTCTACCTGTATATTATTGGTCACTGCAAGGACCCCTTCGATCTCGGCAACTAATTCCTCGGCTACTTGCTTTTCAAGAAAGGAATCGACGACTCCAGATAGATTGAGGTTGCCGTCCTTGAACTCAAGCTGAATGCTATCCGAATCAAGTCGTTCATCTTCCTCAAGGTAGGATAAGGCTTGGTCGTAAATATCAGCATCACTGCGGGTAGTTTTATTGATAATTGCTGGGCTATCAGGAGTGCGGAAAATTTCTTTCATGGCATTTCTCCTTAGAGGTGAGATTTTCATTATAGCGCAATTTGGAGGCTTTTCTCTAGTACAAGTTATCTCAAGATTTAAGTTTAGTTTGCTGCATAGATTGCAATTAAACGTGAAACGGCGCAGACTAAAAGACAAAGTTTATCTATTGAACTTGGCCGAATTTTCCAGCTATTTGTCATCGTTTTTTTGGAGTGAGATCATGAAATCGCCTGAACTTAATCCTGGTAAAGAAAATAATGCCGCTCAGCCTCAACAAAACCTTGGTAAAGCAGAAAAATCAGCTGCAGAAGCTATGCAAGAGGCACAGTCGCCTGAGACTAAACCTGCTCATTTAGATGCGTTTGTTGAAGATTTGCGGCTAGGGGGCTTTTAAAATGGCTAGTTTTGGCCTAAGTTTCTAGATGAGCCAGGTTAACAATGCAATCATATAAGTCTCAGACCACAACATCTAATATTAACGGTATGCCACAGGCTCAAAGCTTACCAGAAAACTTGCAAAGTTTAACTGAGCCCTTGGCCCATTATCTTAAATTGCCTACCGATAAAAATTTAACTCAACTTATTAATTCTTATAAAAGGCTTTTGCAATTTCCCCAGCAATTGCTAAGTCGAGAGGAAAGAAAAGTTGCTAGAATAGCAGTTGAAAGTGCATGGCAAAGTTGGGAAAAATGGGTAGTCAATGGTTCACATCTACATCAAATTAATAAGCTACGCTTATTAGCAAATATAGCTGCGCTTAATTTTATCAGAAAGTTTTATCCAGATAATCAGAAAATTCGCGCCACGCTTTTAAAAACAATTGCAAAGATATTCATAATTTTAAACTCTCTAGCTAAATTCAAGCCATTCATACTGGATGAGAAAAGCCAGATCTTATTACAAAATTGTGTGATTTATTATGCCGGCGTAATGCGGCAAAATCCTATGACCCAGCTTGAGACAAATTTCCATCTTGAACTTGCTAGTGCTCTTAAGCATTTGGGCGCCAGCCCCAAACACCAGGTTCTATGGGGTTTGGCAACTATTTTTCATGGGTATGCTACAACACCTCAAGAATATCAACAAGCCCATGAGTATTACATGCGTTGTATACAAGCCATTGCTGATATAGAGCATGAGGATGATAGTTTAGCTATTGTGACTGAAATGACTGAGCTTGAGAGAAAACTCGGTATAGAGGACTCCCAGGCTGAAGCTCCTGATCACCATTTTTGTAAGTTGTTAGGGCTTATTTAAACCGATTATCCGCTTAATCATTCCCAAAGAGGATAGTGTTCTAACCTGATAATTTCGTCAAAAAATAATTTGGTGCCGGCAACGAATGACTCGGTGTAATCGGATACATAAAAGTGTTTGCTGGGCTGTATAGTTTTATTTAATAATTGATTATATTCGAGTTGAGCACGCACAGCCTTAGCCACTATCTCCGCGGTATCAATGAGATCCATTTGGCCTTGATAAAATTCTGCAATTTTATCCTTAATAATGGGATAGTGTGTACAGGCCAGTACCAAGGCTTCGATATTATCTAGATCTGTATGACTTAAGTACTCAGCTAGTAGACTCTTGATAACAGCATTATGGGTAAACCCCTCCTCAATAACTGAGGCAAGAAGAGGAGTGGCATGTGATTTTAAGGTAATTCCAACGGCCAAATCATCGACCTTCTTTTTATAAATATTGGAATTCACCGTTTGTTTGGTTCCAATAAGACCTATAACCTGATTAGGGTGGTGTTCACGCAAATAATTGACGGTTGGATTGATCACATCGACGACTATGGCTTGCTTGCCCACGTACTCTTTAACCAACTCATAAGCTGCAGATGATGCTGAATTGCAGGCAATTAGGATCAGTTTACAGCGTTGTTGTAAAAAGAAATGGGCGATCTTTACCGAGTAGGCTTGAATAGCGGCCGTCGATTTATCTCCATAGGGTAGGTGAGCTGTATCACCAAAATAGACTATGGCTTCCTGTGGCAAAAGCTGTACCACTTCTTTGGCAATGGCTAGACCTCCGATACCACTATCAAAAATTCCGATTGGCTGAGATGAGTTTAAATGTGGCATGATCAGTGCTTAGCTTGGGTTAAGCAAAAGTCTACAATTTGGCTCAACATTAATGCTTGAGCCTTGTTAGCATCATTAACCGCAGCCTTGGGATTGGGAAGCGTCGCAGTATTTACGCTAAATTGTTTACTGGCAATAATGGTTTGTTTTTTGCTGTCTACCAATTGTGCGGCAACTGACATTCGCAGCTGCTGGTTGCTTAGATCTTGCTTTAACTCCAGCAGTTGTGTGTCAAGCCTAAAGTCGTGCAAACCAATATAGGGTATGGTTGCAACTGCTTTAAAATAATGGCTTTTGCGTAACGAGCTTACCAAAGCTTGATTGAAGAGTTGTGCAGGAGGCGCTACCCAACGATTTTGGGTATAAGTATTAAGCTGGTAAGGTGATTTAGAATAGACTATACCATTGGTTTCATAACCTGGGCTAGAGGTGGTATTGCTGACTAAGATAATTCGTCCGCTAGCTGCAATGGGTTGCTTAGAGGGTAAAGAAAGTGCTCCTAGCTCATAATTGTTGATGGTTTGACGAGGCATGGGTTTAAAAACCGAGCAACCCACTAAACTAAGACAAGTTACAAGCATAATAAACCATTTGTGCATCAATATTCTCCCGGACCTTTCACTGGTGGTTGCTCTCCCCGCAAAAGGCTAGCGGGATTTTGTTGAATGGTTTCTGTAAGTTGGTTGAGTTTGCCCGTTAAGCTATTAAGTTGGTGCAACTCCGAAATTGCATTGGGTAACATTTGTTCGGCAAGCGTATTTACCACTTGCTGAGCTTGTAGGGTTGTATGATTAAAATTAGTGACAGCCTCGGGAACTTGCTTAAAGGTTTCATCCAGCTGCTTGCTGTTAGCCGCAATCGTTGTAGAGACCTTGTCGAGGTTCTGCAAAATATGCGAGACCGACTGTTGGTTCTGAGGGCTTAATAGGGTCTGTATATCTTTGCTCACGTGTTGAATAGATAGGGTTAAGTGGCGAATGGTTTCATCTAGTCTAAATAATAAGGAGGGAGCTGATTGGATAACTGGATAATCTTGGCTATGATGAGCCTTTAATAAGGGGGAGTCTTGGCTTCCACCTTTAAGCCCTATATAGCCAAGACCGGTTAAACCTTGAGTATTTAAAATTGCAACGGTATCTTCATGAACGAGAACTTCAGACTCAATATCCAACAAAAGTTTAACTTGTTGCGGATTAGTAGGATTCAAACTGATCTGTTTGACATAGCCAACATCTACACCATTATATTTTACCTCGGCCTTTTCCGTTAGACCTGCCACCGACTCATTCATAAAGACAATATAGGTTTTGTACTGTTTATTTGATAAGCCCGTCACCAACCAAATTGGAATCACAATCAGCATAATGCTTAGAAAGAGCACAAATAGGCCGACCATCGTGTAGTTAATCTTAGCTTGCATATCTTTTAGTATATAGCCTATATTTAAGAAACAAATCCCCGAGTAGTTTAGTTGATTTTAGTTAGTATGAAAAGCTAACAGTTAGTATAACCATTTTATAGTTAGTATAATACTTAACAAGTTATCTAAGGAATTCTAAATCTCATATGGCAGAAAATACTCAACAGTTACTAGACATCATTGCAAAACAAAAACAGCAAATAGCGGCCTTAAACAAAAAACTGCGTGAAACTCAACGCAAAGCCGCCATGACCGCCCTTTATTTGGAAACCATTTTAGAAAAATCACCCGAACATTTATATTGGTTGGACATGGAAAGTCGGGTGGTCATGTGTAATGAGCAACAAGCGCGAACTTATACTTTATCCTCTGCCAAAGAGTTGATTGGAATGGGAATTCCTGAAATTGCAGAATTATTGGGTTGGGATGAGACTATTGCAAATCAACTGCGTCAAAATGACCTTGAAGTATTAACCCAAAAACGAGAAATAACGGTCGAAGAAAGCATCTTAATTAAAGGTCAGGAAAGGGTATTTCAATCTTCTAAACGCCCCTTCTACGATAAGTTGGGTAATGTGATCGGTATTTTTGGGATATCGGTTGATATTACCGAGCGTAAAAAATTAGAACGTGAATTGCAGAAGGCAAAGGAACAGGCTAATACGGAAAGGATGTATTTAGATAATATTTTAACTAGTGTGCCGGAACATTTATATTGGATGGATAAAAATGAGGTTATCTTGGGATGTAATGATAGACAAGCCCAGAGCTTTGGTTATAAAGATAAATCCGAGGTAATTGGCAAATCTATAAAAGAGTTAGGTAAAAATATTGGCTGGGATAAACACATGACTTCAGCTATTCATCAAAACAACCTAGAAATTATGCAGTCTCAGCAAAGTAAAATAATTGAAGAATCTTCTCTTTACAATGGAAAATATAAAACCTTTTTATCGTATAAAAACCCATTACTCAATGAGAATGGTGAAGTAATAGGTGTGCTAGGCATTGCAGTTGACATTAGTAAGCGTAAAAAGCTAGAGCATGAATTGCGCCAGGCCAAGGAGCAAATTAGTATTGAAAGAAATAATTTCAGTGTTTATTTGGATAATATATTGGCCAATGTTCCTGAGCATCTTTATTGGTTAGATAAAAATGAAGTTATCTTGGGATGTAACGATAAACAAGCCCGTAGCTTGGGTTTTAAAAATAAGTCCGAAATAATTGGTAAATCTTTACAGCAAATAGGCCAAATGGTTGCATGGAGCCAACCCATGATAAATGACCTGCATAAAAATAATCAACTGATCATGCAAACAGGCAAAGGAGTCATTGTTGAGGAGGACTCAATCTACGAAGGCGAGTATAAAACTCTATTGTCCTACAAAAACCCTTTGATTGACAAAAGTGGTCAAATAATAGGTGTTTTAGGTATTACAATCGATATCACTGAGCGCAAAAGATTGGAGTGTGATTTAATTGCTGCTAAAGAGCAGGCTGAAGCAGCTAATCAGGCAAAAACCGAATTTTTAATGAATATGAGTCATGATTTACGTACTCCTTTAAATGGGATTCTTGGTATTAGCCAGATTCTGTATATGAATGAGCAGGATGAAACCCAAAAATCTTATTTATACGATATCTTGAGCTCGGCGGGACGTTTATTGGCTTTGCTGAATGAAATCATCGATTTTTCTTATATAGAGCAGGGAACTCCTTTAAAACTTGGTCGTTTTAGCATCCATGAAGTGGTACAGGAAACTACTGAATTATTAATGGCTGAAATTAAGGAAAAAAATCTTGCTCTTAGAGTTGAAATTGAGACTAATGTACCTAGCATTATTCAGAGTGATAAAATGCGAATCAATAGAATTTTAATAAACCTATTGGGAAATGCGGTTAAATTTACTCCAACGGGCGAAATTGCTTTGATTATAGCAACGGTTGAAGATAACGCAAAGGCGAGTTGGTTGATGATCCAAGTTAAAGATACTGGCATAGGCATGCCAGAGGACAAGCTGAGCGAAATCTTTGATAAATTTTCCCGGCTTACCTCTTCATATAGAGGCATTTACAAGGGAACGGGGCTTGGCTTATATATAGTTAAGAAGTTTGTTGCAGAATTAGGTGGCAGTATAAATGTAGAAAGTAAATTGGAACAAGGCTCTACATTTACCTGCCTACTGCCTTATGTAAACTAATGTTTATAGTATGTTACAGGAACTACACCAACTTGCATCTTTGACGACGGCTGCCTCAAGTTCCTCATCGCTCATTTGTTGGTAATTATCACCTGATTTTTGTGGGCTTAAGTTCACGGTTTGTTGAGTGAAATCTAGAGTTGCTTCTTGGTGGCTAATGGGCAGAGAAGAACTACTCTCGTACCCCAAAGAAGATTTCCTGCTAAACATTCCATTTTGGGAGGGACGAGGTGAACCCTGGCGAGATGAAGTATGCAACCTCAGGTAAGACTCTTGTATAGCCTCAACATCAATAGCTGCACTATCTGATTGTTCGATGTCGTCAAATAATTTGTGGAAAGCCCCTTTGGCCATTGCTAAATACACCTGTTTATTAACGATAACCGTTTCTGCATCGTCGGTTGTACTGGAACTTGGTTTTCTAAAATCATGGTTATTGTTTTTATGCTGCCTTGATTTTAATGCTGATGCTTGATAGTGCTGGGGGCGAGCGCTGGGATATGAAGATGATGGAAATAGCTTGTTGTTCATGCCACTAATTAAAAATTCGATATCTCCTTTGAATTGTTCAAAATTCTCAAAAGTGGTTTGCTGGAGTCCTATTTGCTTAAATGAGCCTTGTGTCAATGGATCATTATCAATGATCCTTTTTTTAAAGGCTTTATCGGCAGGCAGATTATCAAAATTACCCAAATAAAGATAATGATCTAAGTATAGTTTTTTAAGGTAATGATAAAAATGAATTTGTTCAACTAATAAGTAGAAAACGGAACTGACAAAATAGAATGGATTATGATAAATCGCATTAGCCTCTGTTTCAATTTTTTTCAGTTGTTCTGAGGATAAATTTGCAGAAGTATCTTGGGTTAACTCTAATTTCTTATCCTTGATATAATCGAGCCTTTTACGTGATAAAAACGCTAAAGCGCCATTACATATACCCAATCGAAATTTATTTTTATAACTTTCATGTGTTAAAGAAGCGTTACCATTTTCAAAAGTAATGCAGCGGATAATTAAGTGGATAAATTTTTCTGCTTTTTCATGAAAAGTACCACTTTTTGTAGGAAATAACTTTTCAGTTCCATCAATTGAGTCATAAAATTTAGCAAAAATAACATTGGCACTTTTATGAAAATTTTTAAAAAAATTATTGTTGCCAGAAAGTCGGTCACGTCTTAAATTTGGGTAATTAGTAAGAAACTGTTGTAAATAATTTTTTTGTAGAGGAAATCGCTCAAATAAATCCGGTAGCTTTATAAAGTGATAAATACTACCGCTTAGCATGATAAGCTTCTTTTCTTCTATAGTTTTTTGATACCGATTTAACCACATTTCATCATTATTAAGCGCGGTTTCAATTATCTGGCTTACAGTTGAAGTTTGTTGCTTATCGCCCTCTAAAAGTAGTTTGGGGTCATAAATACTACTCGCTAACTTGACATAGAGAGAAAATTTTTCCTTTTCACTTATATCTGGTGTATGTGCCACAATATTAAAGATGTCGACTAGACCAGGCGTCATAAAATAGGTATTTTTAAATCTAAGTATTTTACTTACTTCAGATATTTCATTAAAATCTTCTTGGTATTCAATTCTAGATGTGCTTACTCCAATAAGACCTGCACTATCTAAGGTTTCATCAGTTGGATTAGTGATAGGTTTATAATATTTTTTTTTAATTTGCTTGTTTATATTTTGCTGTGCCTTGTCTGACATAATTACTACCTACTGCTGAACCGAATTTATATCTAATCAAATACCATATTTTCTTTTCAAGGTCCATTTGCTGAATGTCAAGTAAAATTATATGAAAGATAGGTTATAGTTTTTTGAAATTTAACCAATTTTGCAAGATGATAGCAAAATCAGCTCGGTTGTGAAAGATCATTTAATTGGTATGATTTGGGGTATCTTAGCGAATTTATCCCCTATATTCAAGGCTAATTAGCCTACGCCCTAAATATTAATATTGCTCCTTTGCTGCGCGTCCGCGAGGGCCATTAAAATATTCTTTAATCGCCGGTTCGGTTGATTTTGCCAAGGCTTGCATGTTATCTATGGCTAGTATTTTACCATCGGCTAAAAAAGCAACTCGATTTGTAACCCGCCACAGGGTATCAAGGTCGTGAGTCACCATAACGATGGTAAGGCCTAAGGTTTGTTGTAGGCTTAAAATCAATTCATCAAAACTATTGGCAGCAACCGGATCAAGGCCTGCGGTAGGTTCGTCAAGAAATAAAATGGCTGGATCTAAAGCTAAGGCTCTAGCAAGTGCCACTCGTTTTTGCATGCCACCACTTAATTCACTGGGAAACTTATGTCCTGCATCAGGCTTAAGACCCACTAAACTCAATTTAAGGAGGGCAATTTCCTCAATTTCTGTTGCGGGAAGCTTGGTATATTCAACTAAGGGAAAACAAATATTTTGTAACACAGATAGCGAGCTGAATAGAGCACCGTGTTGAAATAGTACTCCCCAATTCTGGTAGGGTTTATTTGATTCCGCAGGTACGGATTGCGATTCTGCGTTGGGAAAAAATTTTATGCTGCCAGAAGAGTTTGGGATTAAGGTTAAAATTGAGCGTAATAAGGTCGATTTACCCGAGCCGCTTCCACCCACTATGGCCAGAATTTCGGCTCTTTGGACTGTTAAATCCAGTTGCTTGAGAATGGTTTTTCCACCTAATTCGACACAAAGTTCTTGGACTTCAATGATAGATTGCAATTTTTTCATATTCCCAAGCTACTAAATAAAATTGAGAAACCAGCATCGGCGACAATAATAAAGAAAATGGCTTGCACCACGCTTTTGGTAGTGAGTCGACCCACACTTTCGGCGCTGCCAGAAACTTGCAAGCCCTGATAACAGCCCACACCTGAAATGATCATCGCAAAGACGGGCGTTTTGATTAAGCCTATGCAATAGGTTTTTACCTGAATGACGTCTTGAAAGCGTTTAAGAAAGTCAAAAAAATTGATCCCTAACATACCCTTTGACATCAACATGCCGCCTAAGATGCCGAAGCAATCCGCCCAAACGCTAAGCAAGGGTAAGGCAATCAATAGGGCAAAAATTCGCGGCAATATCAATAACTCAATGGGAGATAGCCCCATGGTTCTAAGCGCATCCATTTCTTCATTGATTTGCATCATGCCTAGTTGAGCGGTATAGGCCGAGCCCGTTCGGCCGGCAATGATGATTGCAGTTAGCAAGGGGCCAAACTCACGCAAAATCGCAAGCCCAATGAAGTTCACGATAAATATATTCGCTCCATAAGTTTGCAGTTGTACTCCCATCTGATATGCAAGAACCACGCCGATTAAAAATGACAATAGTCCTATGATGGGTAAAGCCGTATAGCCGCCCGAATCCAGGTTGCCGACAATTTCCCGCCAACGCCACTTATTTGGCGAACGGAGCATGGCCAGTAGGGTCATTACCAGCTCGCCAACAAAGGCTAGAAAGAGTTTAGTATTTTCCAAAGCGGTAAAAGTAGTTTTTCCTAGCTCATACAAAAAGTTGTGGCGAGCAGGCTTAGGTGACTCAACCTTTGAGCGTTTAGCAATAAGGTCTATAAGAGCGCCATGCTCAGGAGAAAAATTAACTAAGTTTGCCCCATGCTCAGCCGCGATCTTGCTGATGAGTAAAGCGCCTGCAGTATCAAGGTGATTGATTTTACTACCGTCTAATTTTAAACCATTGGGCAGCTTTGCTTGTTTAAGTTGTTTTTGAATGAGTTGGTGATGTGCAAGGTTCCAATTCCCTTCACAATAAAAGGAGTTATTCTCTAAGTCTAATTGATAACCCGTATTGAATTGCCGTTTCATTGCTTACTTTAATTGTGTGATTAGTGACATGATAATATCATTTATTCGACGGAGAAAATAATAAAATGGATAAAATGCTAACCAGCATTCCTTAGTATCAGGCTTGGCTTGAATACTTGCATTAACTTTAGCAAAGATCGCCTGCTTGTTAGCGTCTAAATCGATAAAATCTTTTCCAGGTGTTTGGGCTTGCGCGTAGCTAAGCAGCAAAGAAAAATTATGTTGGATAACTTGCTGGGTTTGGAGAATCTCGGGTTTTACCATCGCTAGGGTCTTGTTATGAGTTAAATAAGGTAGGGTTTCAACTAAACAAACGATGTAATGCATAAGCACATTGAATTCCAGCAACAGAGTTTTAAATTTGGCCTGGGAACTTGTGCCAAAAAAGACCTCGTAATTCATGGTTTTAGCATGGCTATCGACAGTAGCAAAGGCTTTTAATAACTCCAAACGTTTTTTATTAAGCAAGCGCTGCGCCTTAGAGGGCGTGTAAAACTGGGCCAAACTAGCATCGGCTAACTCAGAAGCGAGTTTTAAAAATTGCGGTACACTGTCCGCAAGTTGGGTTCTGGCCCTGGTTGGCAAAACTAGGGCTGAGGTTACTATGGCAATGAAGGCCCCTATGAATGTTTCTTCTATGCGGGCCATGAGTAGCTCTAGAGTCCAATTCTGTAGCAGAGCAAATAAAAACACCACAAGATGGGTTAGGAAAAACACCACCCAAAGATAGGATATTTCTAAAAAAAATACCACTAAAAAAAGACAGGCTAATAAACAGCCTAAAAGTAAATAGGGTGAATCCTTAATTAGAAAAAAAATCAAGGTACCACTTAAGCCGCCTAGGATGGTCATAATGAGTCGTATCAGGCTTTTTTTTATACTTTCGCCGAAGGTTTGCGAGATTAAGACCATGGCTGTCAAAATGGCCCAATAGGAACGCTCAAACTGCAAAAAATGACCGATTAGGATTGCAATGGTTACTGCAACTGCAGCTTGAATTGCCATGCGAGTAGTTGGTGCTAAAGTTCGCTTAGACTGTGCCATAGCTGTTGAAGTCCCAAATGCATAGTTAATAAAAAGGTGCTTGCCTCATCAAAATCACCTTGTAGCAGCGTTGATCTGAAATCTTTTAAATAATCATAACAATCCTCTGGCTTTTGGCTTAAGTGCAAGCACTGCTTTTCATTGTCAACCTCTATGGCTTGCAAAAACTTAGCAAAATAGCTGAAGGTAATCGCCAATTGTTGAGTGACGGCAAAGGAGGGTTTAGCCTGGCAATCGGCTATTTGCTGGCAGCTTTCAGTCAGGATGCTAAGTGCCTTACCGACCACATACATGCTAACATAATATTTGCTTAGTTTTTTTACTAAATGCTTATGGGGCGCAATAAAGGTTTCCAGTAAAACTTGATTAAGCAGAATGAGTCGCCTTCTATCTTCAAAATTAGCTAGCATTTGCTTTTTGATTCTTTTGGTTTGTAAGGGTTGAGTAATTTCGGTTGCAAGCCATAGTAATTGAGTGGCGCAATGGTCAAAATAGGTTTTGAGATTGGCAAAGTAAGAGTTGATTTTGTGTTCTGGCAGTACCAGAAAGTTGATCAAAAAAGCTATGCTAAACCCCATTCCGGCTGCAAGGGTATGCTGTAGAGTTTCAGTGAGTGAGGCAGAAGGCATTATGGTGCCTGTAAAACAGGTTGCCCAAACGCTAATAGCAAAAATATTAAATACATTGCCAAACTTACGTAAATAAAAGCAACTGAAGCTTACGGCAATGAGAAGAAGACTTACAGCGATGCGGCTTGACTGTAAAAAATTAGCCACGCCGAAGCTGAGCACTAAGGCGAAACCTATGATAAGCATGGAAAGCATCTGTTGACGTCTGGTTGCACCAGGAATGCCTTGTAAAGAGAAGCTTGCCACAAATCCAGCTGCAACCGATGAAACCGTATTATGTAAGGGCAGGCTTAGCAAAAGGGCAATGAGGCAGGCTAAGAGGGTTTTAAAAGCTCGTTTAGTGCGTAACAGTCCAGGATCGCTTTCCCATAAAACCTTGCTGTATCGCTGGATAAACTGCATGCTTTTCCCTTAAATGAACGGAAGAGTAGGGGTTAAAAATCAGTATCAAATTCTAGTGCCGCAACATGACTGTTGATTACCTGTAAAAATTGCTCGCCGTAATTGGCCAACTTTCTTTCACCAACGCCCGAGATAGATAATAGCTCATGGCTGTTCAGGGGTAAATAGCTAGCCATTTCAATTAAGCTAGCATCACTAAAGATTACAAAGGGTGGCAGCATCGCCGCATCTGCTAATTGTTTACGTAATTGTCTTAGCTTAGCAAACAACTTTTGATCGTATTGTTTGGCAAGTAATTCGCGACCCGAGGTTTTCTTTTGACTCTTGGTAATGGATTGCACTCGAGGCTTAGCCAACTTTAAGTTGATTTCGCCTCTGAGCAGTGGCCTCGCATGGTCTGTTAATTTTAAGATTGAGTAATTGGCAATATCTTGCTCAAGAAAGCCCAAGTGAATTAATTGGCGAAAAATGCTGAACCAACTCTGCTCTGACAAATGCTTGCCAATGCCATAGGTAGAAAGTTTATCGTGCCCAAGCTCGTTGATCCTCTGTTTGTGTGCACCACGTAACACATCTACCACATACCCAAGTCCAAAGCGCTGCTTGACTCGATATACACAAGATAGGGCTTTGCGGGCATCTTCGGTGGCGTCATAGGTTTCAGGTGGATTAAGGCAAATGTCACAGTTATCACAAACGTTTTCCAAACGTTCGCCAAAATAATTGAGCAAGACTTGGCGGCGACAGGTTTGAGCCTCTGCAAGGGCTGCCATGGCATTGAGTTTGAAAAGCTCGATGCGCTTTTGCTCCGGACTTTCCACTTGTTCAATGAAGTGGCGACTTGTGGCTATAGCATCAGCTCCGTAAAGTAATAGGGCTTCAGCCGCTAAGCCATCACGTCCCGCTCGCCCCGTTTCTTGATAGTAGCTTTCAATGTGTTTGGGTAAATCATAGTGAATAACAAAACGCACGTTGGGTTTATCAATACCCATGCCAAAGGCAATGGTAGCGACGATGATCTGAATATCATCTTTTCGAAATGCTGTTTGAGCTTGCTCTCTCTCACCAGCAGAAAGTCCCGCATGGTAGGGAAGTGTAGTGAAGCCATTGGTCTGAAGTTTATAGGCAATTTCTTCGACTCGCTTGCGGCTTTGGCAATAAACAATGCCGGGTTCTTGAGGATGAGCCTTTAAAAAATCGGTTAATTGTACCAAGGGTTTGTATTTTTCTAAAATGGTGTAACGAATATTGGGTCTATCAAAGCTTGCAATGTGAATGCGGGGTTGGCGCAATTTTAGCCGCTGCAAAATATCAAGCCGAGTTTGTTTGTCAGCCGTAGCAGTCAGGGCAATGATGGGAACCTCTGGGAAATCCTCAACCAAACGATTTAGCTGAGTGTATTCGGGTCTAAAGTCGTGACCCCATTGTGAAATGCAATGAGCTTCGTCAATGGCAAACAAGGCCAGGTGGATTTCATGTAATCTGCCGATAAAATTGGCCGATAATAGTCTTTCAGGTGAGACGTAAAGTAAGTCAAGCTGTCCCTGATGCAACTGGCTTAGGACACTTCTGGCCTCATCCGAGCTTAGGCTAGAATTATAATAGGCTGCAGCTACTCCATTGGCACGTAAGTTGGTCACCTGATCTTGCATCAACGAGATAAGCGGCGAAATCACAATCGCGGTTCCTGCCCTTAATAAAGCAGGTATCTGAAAGCATAGAGATTTGCCTCCACCCGTTGGCATCAGGACAAAATTATCTTCGCCTGCAAGCAAACTGTTAATAATTTCTTGTTGGCCAGGCCGAAAATGCTCATAACCAAACACTCTATGTAGAGCTTGTTGTGCTGAGCTAAATTTTTGCGAAGATTGAGCTATATTCATGGATGTAGTCATAAGCTAGCCAGCTGCAAACCCCATTGGCTGCAAGCTATAACTTAAATGTTAGTTAGTCTAAATCAAGATTGAACTTATTGAGGCCGAAGATCTTTTTTGAGTTTACTCAGCCATCATCATAGCCTAAATTTTGCGGTTAATAATGGCTTGAGTCAATGGGTATTTTATGGATTGTTAGTGTTTGGCACAGGCTTTTTAAGTTTAGCCAAACTTGCCTTGACCATTCTTCTTCCAAACAAACGAAAGCTAAAATTTTGCCAGATGAAGCCAGTCACTAACATGATGACGATTATCAGTGGCCAGAACCAAATTGGCAGACTCATAAAGTGGTATAGCTTTTCCAGATTAGGATCACTGGCAGCCTTTTCAGGTGTAATCGCCAAATAGAGCAGGCCAAAATACAGGGCTCCAAAACCTATTTGCACCAGATTAGTCAATAGGGTGGTGCCCATGATCATGCGGTTTAATTCGCGGGGAGTGAAAAAACGCAGTTGTTTTTTAGCAAACTGTTGGCAAATAATAGACGTGGCCAAGAGTGTGATAGCACCTGATAAACTAAAATTGGGAACCTTGTCTAAATTTACCTGAGCCATATCAAGCAAGAAGAGAGTGATAAAACCTGCGACAATTAAGCCAAGATAAATTAGCATAAAACGTAGCAGATAGCGTTTAACTGAAACATCAATAGGATTATCAAGCATAATCTAACCCATATATTAATAATTGTTGGTAAATCATAACCCATACTGCAGGTAAAAACCATTAAAAATTCATTACCTGTTCTGGTGTTGCCGTGCGATTAAGTTAAATATTAAGCCTAATTAAGTAAAATTCTTGCCGGCCAGTTTTTCGTGTAAATAGTCAATGACAGCCTCAACGCGCGCAGAGGGGTGGCCCAGATGCAGAAGATAGATGCTTTGCTTATCATCGGGATTCCAATCATCCAATAAGGTCATCAGCTTGCCTTGGTCTATATCATTTCTTATCATAAAGGCCGAAAGTCTACCGATTCCACCCCCTGCTAATACCATGGCGCGAATACTTTCACCGTCATTAGCACTCCAAGTGCCCTTAGCAGGCCATTCCAGCGACTCGGCCTGATTAGCAAATAGCCAGCGGTTAAGACCACTATTATTGGAAAAATTAAGCCGACGGTGATTGACCAAATCTTGGGGTTTTAGGGGATAGCCAAAACGCTTTAAATAGTCAGGGGTTGCAACCAGGAGCATTTTACTTTCTGCTAATTTGCGCATTTTTAAACTTGAGTCTGGCAAAGGACCTATGCGTATGGCTATATCGCAGCGAGTCTCTAAAAGGTCCAGTACATTATCCGTGCTGATAAGGTCAATTTCGATTTCGGGATAGCGGCTCATTAATTCAGGAAATAAGGGAATAAGCTGGTGAAGAGAAAAGGGCACACAACAGGTAATTCTGACCCTTCCTCGAGGGCGCTTAAGTCTTGAAGTGACAAGACTTTCGGCCTCTTCGATATCAGCCAGGATACCCAAGGCACGTTGGTAATAGACCTGGCCTTCTTCGGTTAAGATGATTTTACGCGTGGTGCGATGCATCAATCTAATTCTGAGCCTGGTTTCTAAGCGAGCGATCAGTTTGCTAATGGAGGAAGGCGCCATATTTAATTGACGTGCCACCTGGGAAAAACTGCCTACTTCAGCCACCAGGGTAAAAATTTGCATATCGGCTAGTCTATCGATGAAATTATGCGACATTTGTGAATCCTAGTCATAAGTTATGTTATTAGTAGGATGTTTATTCATTAGTACAAAAATAGCAAAATATAACTCTGAGTACAAGCAAACCACAGGAGTCTCAAGCTATGAATAACAAGACTGAATATTCGCATGCTGAAGTTATACCTGTTCTACCTACAGAGGGATGGGAGATATTATTTGATGGCCAAAATTTGGACGATTGGGCATTTGTGGGTAGTGGTGATTTTGTTATTAATGAGGGTACGCTGATGTCACGGGGTAAGACGGGTTTACTCTGGTACAAACCTAAAAAATTTGGGCAATGCGTGGTGCGTGTTGTTTATAAGGTGTCTGCTCGAGAAACCAGTTCCGCAGTTTTTGTGCAGATCCCCGAGCCACCTCAGGATATTTGGCAGGCCGTAAATCGAGGTCATCAAATAAAAATCTGCGATTTTATTGATGAATATCGAAGGACGGGCTCAGTTTATTCAATGAGTAGAACTAAAATTGCTCCGACCAACCCACCAGGGCAATGGAATACCCTGGATATTTTTTTACAAGGTCAGGATATTAAGGTCTATGTCAATAATAGCCTGGTGACAGAGTATGAGTCTGGGCAAGAGGTTCCTCAAAGGCTGGCTTCATCGGATCCCCTTAGGGGGCCAAGGCCTGCAACGGGTTACATAGGCCTGCAAAATCACAACGACATGATCAACGATGTGGTTGGGCGTATTTGGTTTAAAGAGGTAAAAGTATTATCACTCTGAGGAGGTAGTCATGAAACTTTATTATGCTAAGGGAACTTGTTCACTCGCAGTGCGTATCGTTATCAATGAACTTCATGTGACCTGTGAATTCTGTGAGGTGGACTTAAAAACCCATCAAACTGCCTCGGGAGAGGACTACTATAAGATTAATCCAAAGGGCACTGTTTCAGGCTTATTACTCGATAATGGGGAATTGTTAACCGAGAATGCGGCTATCATGCAATACTTAGCCGATCATAACGGTAATGCGTTATTTCCCGCAGCGGGTTTGCCACGCTATCAAGTCATAGGCTGGATCAATTATGTGGCCACCGAATTACACAAGGGCTGTGCGCCTCTAAATGCCGCTATTCCAGACTCCATTAAGGAGGAGTTCTTTCGTCCCATTTTACATAAGAAACTGCAATTTTTAGATAAAACCTTAGCCAATAGCAATTATTTAATGGGTAGTGAAATTTGTTTGGCCGATTGTTATTTATACGTGGTATTAAGATGGCTTCCTCATTTGGGCGTGGACCGCAAGCAGTATCAAAATGTGGAAAATTTCTTCACCAGAATGCAGTCAAGAGAAGCCGTACAAACTTCGCTTAAGCAAGAGGGGCTTAGTTAAGACTATTAGGGGTATATTGCATATACCCCACCTATCTACGCTTTTTACCAACTAAGCGCGACCAGGCATGAAGGGCTAGGCTAAACAGAAAAATCATAGCAATGCTGGTAAAAGATAGAAACTCGGCCAGGAAGCTGAGAACTAATTCAAGCCATTTCGAGCCAAAGACTTTCCGCTTGGGTTTCATATTAAATCAGCGTAAATTAATAATTATAGCAGCAAAATCTGACTTAGAATTTAGGTCTATCATGGCTAAGGATTGTCAGCAAGCTAGAAAAGGTAATTTTATGCATATTTTTTTACCCGTCTGCTTGCTTATTTTTAATGCTTATTGGCATACTATGAAAGAAACTGCTTATCTTAGCAGTTAAGGCTAATCAACATCTTTTACTTTACTTAATAAGGAAATCATATGTCTAAGTCTAGATTAAAAACTTGCTGCCTCGTAAGTATCTTGGCAACTTTACCCCTAACATCCTTTGCCAAGTCTATTTCAGCTTTAAATCATGCCGGTGAATTTGGACCCATACACAGCACTCAAATTAATACCGGTGGCAAAGTGGCTTTACCCACTCGAGTTAGCCTAGGTATTGGTAAGGGCGATAGCACTAACTGTAGTGTGGTTTATCAACGTACGGAGACGATTTACTTTGATGATGGCGATACCTATCTAACCTATGGCGAAGCCTTAACCGGTGAGTTTGGTGAAGGATTTAGCTGTGTTAAGGAAACTTATAAACTTATGGATGGAAAAATCTCAACCATTACCTATAAAATATCCGCAGAGAGTTCGCCAGTTTATGATAAGGCGGAGCCTAGCGTACAAATAGCGGACCTTAGTTAATCTTAAAATAATATTATATACCGGCTTGAAAGGATAGCAGATGTTATTCGTGCCTTTTTAAGTTAAATATAACATGGGCTAGCTCTTAGAAGCGCTTGGCAAAATTATTTTGCCAAGCGAAATGCAATTTATGTTATGTTGACTCCAGTTTAGAAAAGTAGAAATTAATTATGAGCACGTATAGTCGAAATAGCATAATAGCGATCTTGCTAATCCTGATCTCTAATGCAGTCAGCAGCGGGAGTCTAAGCGATAAAATGGCTCATTTTTATGTAATGCCCTTAGGCACTTCAGGGGGAATACTACAGGATAACTTATCGGCATATTTAGCTAAACCCCAAGACGCTAGTGAATGGGTAGCATTCGACGCAGGGACTTTATGTAGCGCTATAAACAACATTTCTGCGCAAGAATTTAACAAAATGGGCATAAAAACTTTGCTTGAAGAAAGCCCTGCCAAGGCTTTGTTCACGCGTTATTTAAAAGCCTATTTAATTTCACACGCCCACCTTGATCACGTGAGTGGCATGATTATCTGTTCTCCCGATGACACGGCTAAACAAATCCTAGGTTTAGATACGACCATAGATTATTTACGGGATAATATCTTCAATGGAAAAATATGGGTTGATTTTGCTGATGAAGGCATGGAACCACGACTTAAAAAATATCAATATCAGCGTTTAAAAATAGGGCAAAGCTATCCTATTGCAAATACGTCATTGAAAGTGCGGGCCTTTCCTCTAAGCCATGGGCCACATTATCAATCAACGGCATTTTTATTAGAGCATGAGGCTCACTATATGTTATATATTGGTGATACCGGCCCAGATAGCGTAGAAAAAAGTTCTGAGTTAGAGTCAATTTGGCAGCAAATTGCGCCACTAATTAGGCAGCACAAACTTCATGCTATTTTTATTGAGGCTTCCTATCCCAATAGCAGGCCGGATAATTTACTCTACGGACACTTAACACCTAACTGGTTGTTAAAAGAGCTTCATCAGCTGGCAGAGATCGTCGATGCTGACCATCCGCAAACGGCACTCAAAGACTTAGCGATTGTGATAACCCATATAAAGCAAGGGCTAGAAAAACAAAGTTCCGCCCCTCTGATTATGGAACAATTGCAGCAAGCCAATGACCTTCAAGTAAGATTTGTGCTTCCGCAACAGGGACAGTTGTTGAGTTTTTAGCTGTATCTGCTTGAGTCTTATATCTCTAATAATATGATTTTTTAAGCTCATTTATTCTAGAGCAGCCCAAAAGCCACAGTAGATAATCTAAACTCTAAGCCAATATAAAGAAAAACTAGTCAATTACTTGTTACGGATGAAATAAGCAATGATAGCCGCGACCAAGTAATTTAAAGCGATAAACATAAAAATAGCATTAAACGAGTTTAAAGAATACTGGCAGTTTTGGCTATGACAGGCATTAGGCTGTAAGGCAAATAGCAGCCAAGCGAATAGAAGTTGATAAAGTGCTCCGCCTGCATTATTAGCAATACTCACCATACTTAAACTAGTTGCGCTGATAGATGCTGGATTAGTTTTTGAGACGGCGATAATGCTAAAAAGTTGAGAATTCACTAAGATGCCAAATAATATAAATATTATAGCTAAACTATAAATATTATTGGGTAGCCAGGCCAACAACAGCCAAGCCAGTGCACCAAGAAGGGCTAGGCTTATCATCAGCTGTTTTTGCTTATAAAATCTGGCCAACCAGCCAAGTAGGGGTGAGCCTAACATAGCGCCCCAAAAAATTAAGCTATTTACATGACTGGCAATTACGGATGATAAGCGTTGTGCTTGGGTTAAATAAATTTTGCTCCATAAAGCGCCAAGCAACATTAAGGGAAAATTAGCAATACAGGCATAATAGGCAGCTAATAGATTTTGTTTATTTACAGCTAGCTTTAAACTTTGCCAAAGAGAAAGGGATGAGATCGTTTTTTTCTTCGGTTGAGAAGCGTGAATGACGCCTATGGCTATCAATAAAAATATAATCAACCCCATAGCAATTAAAGAGAGCAAGAGTTGATGTATGCCTACTTTTTGCATGAGGAGAGTCATAGGAGTTTGTGAAATAATGCAGCCTAATGCTCCCATGGAATAGATGAGTGATTTTGCTAGAGCCTCTTCTTTATCGCTAAAGTAATGAACAGTTAAAGTTAAATAGCCTATAAAAGCAAAATCGCTACTAAAGCCTGTTAGCAAACGGCCCATTATAATCAGGGTAAAATTATTGCTTATGGTTAATAAAACCAAGCCAAAAATGGCTAATGCTAAGCTAATAAGCAACAGCCGTTTTACAGGAAAGCGATCTAATAAAAGACCTGCGGGAATAACGCCAAGTGCACAGCCATATAAAAAAGCAGATGAAAAAAGACTGAGTTGATAAACAGATAAATGCAAAGTTTGCGCCAGTTCTGTACTCAGTGTACTGCTTAAGGCAAATTGCAACATCTCGTAGGCATAATATAATCCTACTATCAAACAACTTACCCAGGGCAAAAATTGTTTAGAATAAGCTTGCTGCATTTGAACAGTTCCTTAGCTTGAAAGTTTATTTATAGATGATTGAAAGCATTCTGCAGACTTTTAGCAAGCCTAGTGAGTCATACTCATTAATCTAAAAAACTCTACCAAGATATTAGCATGAATTTAATCAGCACTGAAAGCTTGGTCATTAACATCTTCTGCCAGAATGGCGTGAAATGGGTCACTACAGATGTTATTTTCTGGCCAATTAACATAGCACTTGTCTATGAAATTTCTAGTGAGGATTTTTAGGTGGAGATTAGCAGGAGGCATGCAGTAACTAGCCTGGTCCTCATATTTTCTCTAGCGTATGAGCTAGTATTTTTTCTAAAACTACTTAGCTCAAAAGTTTAGTCGCTATTTCTCAAATCATGTGAAGATAAAGCAATCAGAACGGGTAATATATTTTTAATATTTTTTACCCATTGTGTCGCTATTCACTTGTTAGTTTCTAACTATTGGCATATTATGATTGGGATATTCAAGGGTTAAACATATTAGAACAGAAGGGTTTTTGCTACTTCGCGGGTATTTAAAATTCAAACGAGTAAAGTTGGTCTTTTATAAGAAAATTATCCGGATTAAACCTCGAAATTTTAACAATAGTATGAGCTAAAACAATATCAGTTTTTGCTTAGATGAGTTAGCGATAACTTTAAGTTTTAGTGTGTATTTAACATCCTCTATGAAAAATTATCAGACTATAAGGGATAAAATAGCTGAAGTATTGCTGACAGTATGATTGGTTTTAAATTTAGGAATGGTTTTTATTAAAAGAGAAAATTATGTTAACTACAAAAACTAGTAAATCCCAAAAAATTTATGTTTCAGCTAAGCCCTTAGCAGAGAAAGCAGACGTAGAATCAATTTCGCCGGAGCAATTTGCAAAGGAAATCGGCTTTGAATGGCTAGATACGCCTCACAGCATGTTTGAGCAAGGTGGAATACTTCAAAACTTGGTTATCTGCAAAAAAAACACCGTAGGTTACGGTGTTTTTGCGAGCGCTGAAATTCCCAAAGGCACCATTATTGGTAGGTATGCTGCAAAGAAACAAAGCTTTGCATCTCCAGAAGAATTTTTTCAAACCTATTCTGCAAAGGATAGCTCTTATTGCCTAGATGTTGAAGGAAAGGTGTATGATGCCAAAGAAGCCGGGAATATGACCCGCTTTATTAATCATGCTCCTACAGAACAAGAATTGGAGTCTTTTGTTATAGACCCTACTATACGTGAAGCCGTGGCTACGGATAATCTTGAACCTTTGTTAGTGGAAGGAGAAATTATTCTTAGAACAAAACAAAAAATTTTACCCAATCAAGAGCTTTTTTTGAGCTACGGTATAAATTATTGGCAAAAAATTGGTAAGCCGTGTTTTTTGTTTGATAAACAAGGGGCTATTTTAGATTCCAGTTTATATATGCCTTTACAGGTAAGAATGATCAATTCTGGACAGTCACTGGTAGGAGGATTCCGCTGTGATGCTAATTTTATTTTTGCTGCAGGCCTAGATTTAAATCGAGGAATTGACTTTGGGCTTTTCAAGTTAAACTCTGAAAAGCTTGTAGAACAATTACATAAGCAAGGAGTATTTTTTAGTGTGTCTAAGGAGTTTAATAAGCCTATTCTTGAGTCTGTTAGTTCTCTTTATGAAAAATCTATCCCATCCACTAAGCTCCAGGAAGAAAACCAAGCTTTCTTGAAAACCTTAGAGCAAGCCTTGAAACAGCGAGGACTGGTAACTGTAGTAGAGCTTTTACCTAGAAATATCCCAGACCTGGGACCCAATAATGTTTTACCTTTAGACCTTATCATTAGCACTGCAGATAAAGCAGATGGCGATAAATTGAAAACATTATTGGCAGAAGAAGGTATTTTTAGTGTTTGCCATCAGGATAAATACATCATAGTGCCGCATATTAACGGTTCATTTATAGGTAAAAAGATAACTCATTTAATCAATAAATATCTAGCCGAAAAACCCGTGCCGGCAGGTGAACTAAGAAACGCCAAGTTAATAAAATTTTCAGATTATTTACAGCAGCAAGCTAGATTTGCGGTGTCTGCTAACGCTAGGCAGGTTTATACCGATAAAGCAGTTAGCAAAATAGATACCCAAAGTTATGATGATGCCGTAACTTTATTTAAGGCTCAGCAATATCTTAAAGCCAAAAGAAAGCTTCTACAATTTATAGGAGAGGTTTCTGCAGTTCAATCCCCGCAAGGATTTAATGCTTTAGTTAAGGCTTATTCAACTCTAGCTTCTTGTCATCGAGAGCTCGGTGAAATTGATAGAGCGGTTGAGTTATGCGAGACGGCCTTTAACATAGCAAACGAAAGATCGCTTAAACCGGAAGAAATCTCAAAGCTATTAGATAAATATCTTACTTGTTTGCAAAAGGGCGATTATGAGTTTGGATTTTTATATATGCGAGGTAATCAGCTCTATCAGAATGGCAATTATTCTCATGCCAAAGTCGTGCTTGAGTTAGCCTTAAAAGCAAACAAGCAGACGAGTAGTGCAGCAGAGCAATCAGATTGTGAAGAAAAGATAAAGCAATGCAGCTCAACAAACAAGCTTACTTTGGGCTAACCTTCATACCACCAGGGTTAATTAACCCTGGTTTTATTTAGCTAACATATCACATCGTTGGCATAAACCATCTTGATTTCTTAAATGCTTAAAACGTAACTGTTACAAATACTTTAAACCTTAACTAAAACCTTTTTCCAGTGGTATGAAAAGATAGTTTATTAGTTTTCAATCTGTTTAGGTAATATTAAAAACCTTACTCTAGATTCTTGCTTGTTAATCTTTACAAATCCTCTATATTAAGCCTGGCATCAATTTATATTAAGCTGTTTAAAAATATCGCTTTAGAAACTAAAATTATCCTTGGATTTTTATCATGTCAATGGTTGCAAACGACGCTGAACCGACAACTATTTTATCTAGCTCAAACCAACAATTTGTCGTTATGGGAGGAGGCCCTGTTGGCTGTTATTTAGCATTCAAATTATTAGAACAAAAAACAGCTAAGGTCATTATGTTTGAAGGGCGTAAATTTGAGCGTCCCCAGGTAATTCGCATCCCTTATGCTATAGCCAATGATTTACCATCTATAATCAAAAATAAAATGTGGAATGATGAAGAAACCACTAAGCGTATTTTTGGTGCTGGTGACGTAACCGATATGGATTTTTGGCCAAGGCCCGGTTACCGATATTGGCCCTGGATCAGCATTGGCTTATTTCAAGAAACCCTAATCGATTTTCTTAAAACCGATCCCTATTATCAGGATCGATTTTTCTTTATTCCCAATGCAAATGATATAACAACGCTTGATTTACAAGCAGAAATACAAAATGAGTATCCACATTCTGATTGGGCAATTAAACAAACGAGTGATGCCATTTTTTGTACTTGTGGAAGCTATGCTAAGGGATTACGTGAAAAAGCAAATTTACTAGCTGGAAAGTCAACTGAAACCAAGGGACCTGGGATTTATCTTATTTATCAAAATGAAACTACTGAGAGTTATCTACGTAATGGCAAACCCATTTCCTATAGCGATCTAGGTGAAAAGGGTATTTCCTATGCTGCTGCTAACAATAGCAATAAAGATGTACAAATATATACTTATCCTGGGGGTGAGTTGTTCCTTATTTTTGAACAAATACCAGAGAGCTTTATTCAGCATTCCCAATATAGTGTAACCAATGATTTAAACATGACAGGCTATGGTTTGCCAGAAGATGCTAAATCTTGGTTTAACCAATATAAGGCGGTAGTACTAGCAGAAATGTTTAAGGCCGATATTCCTTTACCCGCTGACCTGGCAAAAATCAAAGTCTTTTATGCTCAAAGAACGGAGTATTATTGGAATAGAGTGGTCACTAAAATTAGGCTAAAAACAGAGCAAATCGATACTCCCTTATTTTTTGTCGGAGATAGCGCAGGAAGCACTGATTACAAATTAGGTTTAAGTATGGGGCGTGGCTTGTTATCTGTGCAAGAATTAGTAAAGTACCAGCAGACTAATTTATATGATTTTACTAAGGTGGCTCTAGACTATCAGGTTTATTGGAGCACGGTTATTGCCAGTGAATTTAACAAAGGTCCAACTTTAACTTTAGAACCCTGGATCCAATACCAGTACTTGGTAAAAGGACGAGAAGTTAATTTTCATCAGGATAAACTAAGTTTTCTGTCAGATAACGACTACGCAAATTACTTAGATGAGTATCAATACCTTTTCCCAGACTTTGCTGCAACCAGTGAAGCCAGCGCTACTGTATATATTAATATCAAAGCCATACAAAAAAATATTACAAATATTATTGATTTAGGGAAGAAACTATGTGGCTCAAAAATTATAGGAGTAGTAAAAAGTGATGGCTATGGCTTAGGAGCTAAATTAATTTCACAACTAGCCATAGACGCGGGTATTGATTTTTTAGCAACCGCTAAATTAAGAGAAGCCGTCGCGTTGCGAAATTTAAGTTTTGCTAAAAAAGCGCGCATAATAGTATTTGATGCGCCCTTAGCTCATGATCTTAGCACCTATGCTGCTCATCAAATCGAAATTATTTTGCCTGCATCTAAAGCTGGCGATTCCATAACAATCTTGCATAAATGGTTAGAGAAAAGCTACCTGGCAAAATTTCCAACCTTGAAAGTGCATATTATGATAGATACCGGTATGCGGCGGGATGGCGGACTCATCAATAATTTACCCGAATCAGTATTACAAACTATTACAGCCATTCAACGGTTGGCAAAAGACAAAATAGAATTTGCCGGACTTGCTACCCATTTATCTTGTTACCGTTGTACCGATTATAACGGTGAAGAAGTTGTAGATTTTCGTATCTTACAATTACAACGTTTGCATGAGGTTGTCAGTTATCTTTTCGCCAATGATATTTATATACCTTTAATTCACGTTGGTGGAGGGCTAGGACTTTTAACAGAGCATTGGCCAAAGCAATTTGCAGATATAACCCAACAATATGGCACCCAATTATATACTCGAGTTGGACATGGCATCTACGGAATGGAATTAGAAAGCGATTTAAACCCAGCAAGTCCTGAGCAACATGCAGTAGTAGCAATGAACCTACAAGTGCGAAATGTCTTCCATGTCGAAGCGGGTGAACCTGTTTCCTATGGTGGCCATTGGCGGGCTCCTACGGATGGAGCATGGATTGCAACATTATCAGGTGGATGGAACGAAGGTATTCCTCGTACAGCAAAAACCTTAGGTTCCTCGGATACTAGCATCATGGTCAGTATTAATGGCAAACAATATCCTGTAGTTGGCACCATCAATATGAATGCCATGATGGTAAATTTGGGGTCTAAGACCACAGTAAAACCGGGCGATCGAGTGATTATTTTTGGTTGGAAAACTCATGAACCTAAGTTAAGTGAGTTAGCCCAATTAAGTGGTCAAATTAGCCCCTCAATCATGGTGAATATTCCTTGGTTTATTCCGAGGATCGTTGTATCAGAATAGTTTATTATCTTTACGCCATACTCAACTTTTTCAATAAGAGCGGGGCTCGGCGCCGCCGTTCTGTCGCTGCTGCACCCGGATGTGCTCGCTAACGCTGTGCGCATCGAGGGTCCCGCATCCGCGCCACCCGCTCTTATTGAAAAAGTTGAGCATGGCGTAAACTAAGGTGTTAATTTAACCAAGCTGAAATCCGACTAAACTGGAAGAAGCATTAGGCAGATTCTGTTTTTCAAGGCTGAGCTGTTCGCGATAGCTCGCAGTGAAGAACAGAGTTTGATTTTTCACCTTGCGTTTTATGTTATAAACATGCCTGTCAGCCTGCCAGTCTTTCGCTGTTTCGACAAGCACAGGGTTGAGGTATTGGGTGATTGCCGTTACTAAATCGATTTTTTCATTACTATAGATAATGAACTTGGAGTGGATATCAATCTCTGCGGTTAAAATCATTTCCTTAATTAATTTTCTAATCTCTTTTTTAAGCTGCTCAATTTCTGCAGGCTGTAATGTGAGCTTGGACGGTATAGATATAGGACGATGAATATAAATGTCAATTTCACCGGTGCTCAACGCTATGCCAACGCCGTAAACAAGTTTGTTAAAGGCCTCAGCATGTTTTTCGTTATTTTGCGGCTTAAAGTTCGCCTTATGTTTTAGCAGCAGGGTAATTAATTTTAGATAATTTATAGTAAATTTATTTTGTTGATCCAGAAGTCCGTTTAAACTTAATGCTGTTTCCAAGGCAGCGTCTTTTTGTTGAGCTTCCCAAGACCCTAGCTCTAAGAACACGGCCAGTATATCAGGTCGACCTTCTCTAAGAGCAAGCTCTACTGCTGACTGATTATTTTGACCTACACAAGGGCCGGCATGAATATTTACCCCGCTTTTAACTAATAAAGCAGCGGTCTTAGTCCAGTTTAAGTTAACACACGCAAGAAGAAGTTGAACGCACGGAAAAAATGCGCCATTATGAGTATTGCTAATATCAATCATTGTGTAGGATGGTGCTAAAAAAGATTTAATTTTGTTTTTTTCTGCGGTTAAGCAAAAATTAATCAAATTAGCATGCTCGTTAGATACAAGTTGAACTAAACCCTCCCAGATTTCCACATCGTTGAGATTTTTTAAATCGGGATCTTCGGAAAGAATTTGTCTGAATCCGGATAAATCACCCGCTTCACATATCCTCTGGAACTCATTATTGTTAATATAAGATATAGGCATGTTTTTTTTTCCTGAATGTATAAAGTAAAATGCATTTTATATGAATTCACGCGATGCTTAACTTTCTAAACTATCAATTAAGTGTTAGTAAGTTGTTTAATTAGTTGAGTGACACGACAAACTCATGTAACGCTTGATTTATGAACACCATACATTACAGAGGAGTTTATCATGTCACTCGAACACTTTATCATTACTGTATATTGTTGGGTAGATGAAACATCAGTTGAATTAACGAAGGGTCATCAACTAAGACAGCGAGGCTTCTAACCTGCGTTGAGCGATGCAGAAGTGATTACAATGGTAGTGGTTAGCGAGTTTTTGGGAATAGGTACGGATAGCGGCTTATGGCGTTATTTTCATGAGCACTGGCTAGCGTGGTTTCCCCAAGTTAGGCTCACGGGCTAATTTTGCCAAATAAGCAGCCTACATATGGCCGATGGTTTTCCTATGGCTTTATGCCATTTCAAACGAGCAGGGTTTAGCCGGTTGTTTGAGGGAGAAGCCGCTTACGGTTATTGTGCATCCGAAGGTGAGAACTATAACAGTGACACCAGCTAATATTGATGAGCTTGAATCCCTTTGGGAGTTAATGCGAGGCATCGAGGGCTTACTAATTGCTGATAAGGGGTTAATTGGCCATGCTTACCATCAAGCACTTAAAGAACAAACAGGAGTCAATTTACAAACGCCTTCGCGTTGTAATATGCAAGATAATCAGGGTAAGGATGCCAATCGTTGGCTAACGTCTACTCGTTAACCATTATTTCTGCTTAGCTTAATTCTTTCACATCTTGGTATATCATGTGGTAATCGTGTACTAAGCTTGGACATAAAAGTACGAGTTGCATCATCAAGGCCAATGGTATTAGGCAAATCGGGTCTGTGTTGTTGGCCAAGGATGAACTTCTTGTTTTAATTTATCACTTAAAGCAAGCTTGGCTACTGCAAGCTCATAGTCCTTTTGTAACCCTAGCCAAAATTGTGAAGACATACTAAAGAATAAAGCTAATCGCATAGCTGTATCTGCGGTAATAGCCCGCTTGGCTTTGATAATTTCATTAATACGCCGTGCAGGCACATTAATATCCTTAGCTAAGCGGTATTGACTAATGCCCATCGGTTGTAAAAATTCCTCAAGTAAGATTTCACCTGGATGTACAGGTTTAATATAGCGTTCATTGTTCATAATGTTATACCTCTAGTGATAATCTGCAATCTCAACTTCATAGGCATCATTCTCACGCTAAATGAAGCAGAGGCGCCATTGATTATTAATTCGGATGCTGTATTGATCTTCTCTATCTATACTCAATTTTTCTAAATGACTGGAGGGCGGCAACCTTAAATCTTCAATGGAAGCAGCGTTATTTAACATCAGCATCTTTCTATAAGCTTGCTGATGAATATCCCTTGGCAACTTACGAGAATTTTCCATCGCATAAATTTTTTGCGTCTCTTTGCATTTAAATGATTTTATCATACTTTAATATTAGCGCCTTACGTTAATAACGTCAAATGGGTAATAGCCATGATGCGTTATTATGTAGTGAAAGATGAGCAAAGCTTGCAAAAGAGGGCTCTATCTCAAGAAAGGAGGCACCTTAATGAATTTTAGTATAGTCTAAAGCCTTGAATCACTAGCGACAGCGAGATATGAAGTGCCCAAAATTATCGCTTAAGAGTTAAAGTGTTGTGTGTATAAAGGTAGCGCCCCTAAAGTGGGAAAGAGCCAACAAATTGCAATGTTAGAAAATTTTAAGAGGGGGTTAAATATGCTGGAAAGCTTGATTTTATCATGGTGGCCAGAGACAGAATCGAACTGTCGACACGAGGATTTTCAGGTAGGCCATTATTTATTATGTTATTGATTTTATTGGTTTTTAAATTTTGGGACGCTCATTACGAATGCAGTACTGTGCATAACGATGCAGGACTGTATTACGCAAAAGTTACGCAGGTGTATTAACGCTTTTGAATAAAATGAAATTTCCGACGCACTGTGTCGGAATTTACGGTTACGATCATCTTAAAGTACTATTTTATTAGTTTAATGTGAATAATTACGGGCAAATAATTAAATAATAGAAAATGTTAATCAACCAAGATAGAATTAACTTTTTTATAAAGTTAGGGAAGTAAATCTACTCTTAATTTGGGAATAGGTTGAGAACATGTTGGTAACAGAACTGCTAAATATGCCCGAGGGAAAAACGCTAGAATTCAAGCGTGATTTATCTTCTATTAAACCCATTTTAAAGGCCATTGTCGCTTTTGCTAATACAGCAGGCGGTTCATTAATTTTAGGTGTCGATGACGATAAGAATATTACTGGCATTGGTGACCCTTTGGCTGCTGAAGAAAAACTGACTTCACTTATTGCCGATCATATTGCTCCCGCTTTATTGCCAACCATTAAAATATTAACGATTGAAAACAAAACTATTCTATGGCTAGAGGTTCCTTATCTTGCCACGATGGGACCGTTTTATTTAAAGCAGGAAGGGATAGAGAAGGGAACCATGATCCGTTTAGGGTCAAGCTCTCGCCTAGCAACTCCCGAAATGATTCAAGAATTACAAAGAAACCGCAGAGCACAAAGCTTCGATGCGGCGCCTTGTTTACAAGCTTCGTATGATGATTTAGACCATGCTCTTATTAAAGAGACTTTTGCAAACGTTGGTCAAACACTCAGCAAATCCAAGTTAAAGACCTTAAAATATTAGTGTCTTATGGAAATGAAGATGTGCCTTCTAATGCGGGCGTTATTTTATTTGCCAAACCTGAAATTCGTGAACAGCTGTTCCCATCAGCTTATGTAAGTTGTGCCCGGTTTGCAGGAATTGAAAAAGTTGATTTTATTGATCAGCTGGATATTGGGCGAGTTATAGAGGCTGTTGATAAAGTGCCTGCTTTTATTAGGCGTAATACCAGGATGGGAGCTGAGATTAAAGACATCAAGCGCAAGGATATTCCAGAATATCCTACAGTTGCAGTAAGGGAAGGTTTACTCAATGCATTGATGCATGCCGATTATGCTTATACTGGCATGCGTATTTTTGTGAGTATTTTTGATGATCGTTTAGAAATCCGTAGCCCAGGTTGCTTACCTCCAGGTATGACACTTGATGGACTTAAAGAAGGAATAAGTATTCCACGTAATTTAGTGATAGCCAGAATTTTCCACATGCTTGGTTGGGTTGAGCAATTTGGCACAGGTTATTTTAGAATTAAACAAGCATGTGAGAAAGATGGATACCCTCTGCCGGAATGGCGTGAAATGGGGCCGTATACGGATGTGATTCTCAGGCCAATTAACATGGAACTTGTTCATGACTTATCTGATGGGACCAAGTCGGGACCAAGTGAAGAAGAGCAAAAGATTTTATCTCTTTGTGCTACACCAAAGTCTATCACTGATTTGATGACTGCTATTGGCTGGAAAAATCGGACTAAGTTTAGAAATCGTTTTATTATGCCGTTGTTAGAACAGGGATTGTTGACGATGACTATTCCAGATAAGCCTAGTAGCCGGTTGCAGAAATATTTGGTTACTAAAAGAGGATTAGAAATTTTACATTTATAGTAGAAAACTTATTGGCTTAAAAAATTGAGTCCATTTTATTGAGGTATTCGCAGAAAATAAAAATATCACTATAACAATGGTAAATCCTGATAGTTCGGTTAAAAATAAATTTTGTGAACTTGTAAATTTTTGTGGAATGATTTGATGCTACGTTGATAGTGCAGCATTTATCAGAGCTTTTGAGTAAGCTATACAGTGGTAATTATATTTTTTATTTATAGTATAAAAACCAGTTAGGTACTTTAAATTAACTAAGGCTATTTAGTGATTTTTAAAAATTAATAATTTTAAATTTTTAATAAATAAAGCCGATAACAATTTAAAATTGACGAAATAATTTTTTAATATGTTGTATGTTATAGATATTTTATCTCCAGGTGTATTATTAGAAATGTTCTGATGTAATTTCTTTATTCTGATGTCAAGTTCAATTAGTATCTTATGGCAATCGTCTCTTAATGAACTTATAAAGGATGGGTTAGGTTCTTCAAGGCTACAAATGAGCTGTTGATTATTTATATATTTTAAAATAATTAATCTAATGATGGCAATTTCTTGTAGTGATATACCGCCTATATGTTTAGCTGTTTCATCATTAATCAGTAAAGTTCCATTCAATAAGTTAGTTTTAAAAAAATTTAAGTTAGCTACTATTTGATTTCTAGCAGATCTTGGGACGGCTTTATATATATTTTCAATATTATTAATATGCTGGATATCAGTTAAATTTATTTTATATTTTTCTATAAAGGATTTAATATCCGTTGATTCATGATATAGCTTTTGTAAATCTTTAATGAACGGAATATCTAATAGAATAATAAAAAGTGTATTAAGTTGTGAGCAAACTAAAACTGCTGTTGTAAGTATTTTTTCAGCTTCATTCCAAGCTTCCTTAGCTAAATAAGCTATAAACGCTAAAATTGCTGTTATCGTGAAAGCTATCATGTAAATTAGAGAATAAATCGAAAGTTTTAGATGGTGGCCAGAGACAGAATCGAACTGTCGACACGAGGATTTTCAGTCCTCTGCTCTACCGACTGAGCTATCTGGCCAAGAGTCAGTAAATATATAGGATTTCTCAGCAGCTTTCAACTAGTTTTAAATCCCTATATAGCAAATTTGTATGGATGGCTAAAAATTAACCTCAAGCAAAGCTTGGGTTTGGTTTTCCTCAATTGATTATCGAGCATCATCCAATGGCTTTAAGGTATTGGCAAATGAATATTTGTCAGCAAATAAGAGCGTGAGTTATAATAGTAAATCTAAGTATTTTTATATTCCGCAAAAGTAAAAGAATAATTTCTCGAGAGTTTCTGAGGTTTCTACACTTATATTGGTTAAGTATTTAAGCTGGAGCGACTATCATGAGCAATGATCATTTTCTTAGTTTAGATGAGTTTTTGCCTAAGATTGACCTAATAATTCAGAATATTAAACAAATTGATAGTGAGTTAAAGTTTAAAGCTGAAGCCGCTCCCAATTTAGATATACCCCGTTTAATAACCGAGTCGAAAAATATCCTGTTATCCTTACACTTACCTAGAGAAATATTGACTGACTCAACATTGATACGTGCTTGTGTTAAGTTACTGGCGGATTTGCGTCAATTGCTTACCGAACAAGATGAGATAAATAACAACCAGAGAATTTATCATAGTATCGATACTCCACTATTTAGGATAGAAGAGGTAAGGCAAAAACTATCAATACCCGTAGCAAAATCTAGCTCCAGCCACAATACGCCTCATATCAGTATGTCAGCCTATTCTATCCAAACCAAGAAAATCACTGAAAAGCTTAATCAAATTAAGGAAATGCTTAGATTTGAAGAACTAAGTTTTGAAGATGAAGAGAAGGTTGAAGCTTTATTAACCAGTACAAATGAGCTTTTAAGAAAACATCGCATACCTGAAGAAATATTAGCGAATAAGGCTGAGGTTTTAAAATATACTCAGCAAATTACAGATTTAAATCTTGAATTAACAAATTTAAAAACGTCTTATGAACAAATTAGCTTTAAGCATAAGATGTATAAAAGACTCAACAAGGTTAAGAAATTGCTCAAGCTTAAAAAGCTAACTTTGGAAGATAGTGAAGCAGCCGAAACTTTATTAGCAAGTGCAGAGGAGCTTTTGAGAAACCATAGAATGCCTAAAGAAGCATTGGAAAATAAAGATGCATTTTTAGAACATAAGGAGAATCTCATTGGCTTAAGTATTGAGTTACAAGCTTTAAGAAAGACTCACAACAAAATTGTCCTTAAACACGTTGAGCATTTTGAAAACTCTCTTAAACAGGTAAGTGATGAATTGCGCGCAGTAGTAGGTGATAGTAAAAATTGTTTGGCCACCTTGGCTAAAGATTTGGACACGGCAAAACAAGAGTTCGTCAATAACCGTGATGTATGGCCTAAGGCGGAACCTATCATCGCTTTGAGATTTCTTAAAAACCAGCGACAAAAATGTCAAACTGCGGTAAATAATGCAAGCCAAAAGGTATTTACCTTGCAGGCAAAACGATTGGTTATTAAAATTGTTGATCAACTGGCTTTGAGATTACCTGAAATCCTTAGACCCTACGTTCAAAGACTTGCTACAGGTTCCTCTCTCGATGTGGTACGTAAGCTTGATACGGCAGCAAGTACTATTCAAAGACAGGTTTTAAGTTATTAATCATGGCTTGTTAGCTCACGACTTGTGAGCTAACAAGCATTTAAATAGTTTGTTTTAATCTATAACTTTGCAAATGCATTGGGCCCAATTAGCTTAGCAAAATTAACTCTCTTGAGGAGGAGTGTAACCTGCTGGAGCCAAGCTGCCTTCGCCAAAAAAGAACTTTTCCATTTCCAAAGCTAAAAATTTCCGTGCCTCATTGTCCGCAAGGTTAAGCCTATATTCATTGATAAGCATGGTTTGGTGTTTTAGCCATAGGTTCCATGCTTCTTGACTAATTGAGTCATAAATACGTTTGCCTAATTCACCAGGATAAGGTGGGAAATTAAGTCCAGGCGCTTGTTTTGCTAATTTCTTACAATCAACGATACGGGTCATAGTTTAACCTTCAAATATTCACGAAGTTAAGCATAATAAAATTTTAGCCTGTACAATGTCAAACTCCTGGACTTAAGTAGGGCTAAGTTGCATTAATAAGCGCTTTACTGGAGCCGCCATACCTAGCTGTGAGGTATTGGGTTCATACCAAAAAATGGATTTATCTTGTACAGAGGCTAAACACGTCTTCACCTCAACTAGTAAGGGAAAGATATCTAAGTGAAAATGGCTAAAGCTATGTCTAAAACTGGGCAGATTGACTATTTCACCTATGGTGCAAGAATAATTTTGCTGACACCACTGGGCTAATTCCATCTCATCTCCAAATTCGGGAAATCCCCAGAGTCCACCCCATATGCCTACTGGCGGCCGTTTTTGCAGCAAAAATTTGCCCTGATAGTTAAGCAGAATAAAATGGGTGGTTTTAACTGGCAAGGTTTTAGTAGGTTTTGGATAGGGCAGTTGTTGGGTCTTGGCTTGTAAGTAAGCCTGACATTGCGATTGCAAGGGGCAAATCTGGCAGCGGGGCTTACTGCGGGTGCAGATCATGGCTCCAAGGTCCATCATTGCTTGAGTATAGGCCGCAGTATTTGTATTTGGCATCAGTCTTTCAGCGAGTTGCCAAAGCCTTTGTAAAGTTTGTGTTTCGCCTGGCCAGCCTTCAATACAGCCCACGCGACACAATAAACGTTTGACATTACCATCTAAAATGGGCGTGGCTCTACCATGGCAAATGGCTAAAATGGCACCTGCAGTAGAGCGGCCTATGCCAGGCAGGGCCTGCATTTGAGCTAAGTTGTCAGGAAATAAACCCTCATGGTTTTGAACTATGATTTGAGCTGTTTTATGTAAATTACGTGCGCGGGCATAATAGCCAAGCCCGGTCCATAAATGCAACACTGTGTCTAGTGGGGCATCCGCTAAGGCTTGTACGCTAGGAAAAAACTGCATAAACCGTTCAAAATAGGGAATAACGGTATTGACCTGAGTTTGTTGCAACATGATTTCAGAAACCCAAACTTTATAAGGATTAATATCTTGCTGCCAGGGTAGATGTTTGCGTCCATGCTGACTAAACCAGCTTAGAACCTGCTGTTGAAAAAGAAATTGATCAATGGGCATATCTTCAGTACAGAGTTAGTTTTAAACAGAAGCTTAATTAAAAAGCTCGTGACTTTGTGGCTAAACGGATAGTTGCTGTGCTAGCAACTGAACATCGGTCAGCCTATTGCTAAACCGATGTTCAGCTTTCTCTCAATGTAACAAATTACCCAGGGCTTGCTTTAAACGTGCGCCTTGCTCAGAACCTAAATGTTTAGTGAGTTGCTCATCCAATTTATCCTTTAATTGACCACCTTTCTCGCTGAGCAATGATTTGGCGATGGCTTGGCTAATGATTTTCCAATCGGGCTCAACCTTAGGGTCTAACCAAGAGCCGGTAACCATAATAGGTAAACTCCCGCCCAGAAAATCTTGAATTTTGAAGACATCTTGACCCAGGTTTTGTGAGATGGCCCGTGCTTGAAGGCGATAATTTAAATTTTGTTGATTTAAATCGATGCTTCCTTGACCCTTAACCTGAAGCGTAGATGATTGCAACGATAAGTCGGAATTATCGGCAACGCCGTTGCTTATCTGTAAACTACCCGCAAGACTGGTGAAGCTGGTTTGCTGGGTAGCGGGTGTAGCGGGTTGCTGAGCTTTATTGATGAAGCTATTAATTCGTTGCAGCTGGTACTCAAGGTCAATATTTTCAATCACGCCCTTGGTAATGGCAAATTTAGCATTACCCGCTAAATTTTTCAGCCAGGTGGTTTTATCATTGCCAAGTGTTGTGAGTTGAAGTGAAACATCACCCGTGCCACTTAAAGGAAATTTCCCTTGTTTACCTAAGGCTATTAGCAATTCGCCGATTTGGACATTTTTTAATTCCTGCTGAGTGGCAATGCTAGGAATATTACTTCTAGCATCTATACTCAATTGAGCTTGATAACTGCCTTGATAAAGCTTGGCTTGCAAAGGCGCTAATTGAATGATCCCATTGTTGGCATTGAGATTGGCACTGAGATTGTTGAGAGTTAATTTATTTGCCACTAGCTTGCCAATTTCCAAAGTGCCATTGGCTTTTAAATCTTTGAGTAAGGCCAAGGGCAAGAGGGCGGCTGAGGCCGATGATTGGGATGCTTCTTGGGTGCTGCTTGCTTGACTTGGGGCAAAGTTTAGCTCTGGGATTTTAAAATTAAAACTGAGCAACTCATTGACCAGATTCTTGCTAAGCTCACCTGAAATGGTCGTGGTTTTATCTAAGACAATGGTTATGGGTTTAATAACCAGTTGTTCTAGATTTTTTTCAATAGCTGCCTTTATATTCAGCTGGAGTTTCTTATTGGGCAGGTTATCACCGTTTAGATTAACATCTATGTTAAGATCGGTAACTTGAACGCTTTGCAAGTCTGGCTGAATATTGAGTTTTGCTTTTAAATCAAGCTCGGCTTTGGAATTCGATTTATTGCTAAAGGCTTGAAATCTTAGATGAACTGGAAACGTTTGTTTAAAGGCAATGTTTTCACCCGTAAAATTTAAATGTTTAACCTCGTATTGTTTGTCTGCTTGTTGATCCCAATAGTTGATTCCCGAGTTTTCGATGTTTACCTTGGCAATATTCATTACTAAAGGTGCTGCAGCACCTTGTTCTAGAGATAGTGTCTGTTGCGACTTGTCGACGGCATTTGTCTCTGTAAATTGCCAGTTAACCTTGCCAGCTTTATTTTTAATTAAATTAAGCTGAACACTGTTTAGAGAAAGTTTTTTAGCCACGATTTGTTTTTTCAGCAGGGGTATGGGCGCAAGTTGCACATCGGCTTCAGCTATTTCTGCAAAAGGCTGGTTTACGAAACCAGTTGGATTGCCAAGCTGGGCATCACTGATCTTTAAGCCAAAATGAGGAAAAAAAGTCCAGCTGATATCGCCATTTATCTTTAGCTCTCTTGCAGTCTTGGTTTTTACATATTGGCTGAGCTGAGGCTTAAAACGGTTAGGGCTGACTAGAGTTGTTAATGCGACCGCTGCCACAATGAGCAATAGTATGATAATACTTACTGCAAGAGCCAAAAATTTCATTAGACGCGCCATTGTGAACAATCCTTAATGAATTAGGTGGATAATTGATCCTAATCGTTAGTGAATAAGTTAGCAAGAGGATAATATGCAAGTATTGAAGCTAAACAGCTATTGCTAGTGCTTAAGATCTCTAGCTTGTCCGATAAAAGTTATCTGAAAATCTAGCTGAAGAGGGTCTTAAACGGTCTTAAAAATACAATTTTAAATTCTGAGCAAATTCGGCTGCTCTTGCTTGAAATTTGTCACTAGACATTACCAATAATAAGGGTAGAAGTTTATTGGATTTAGCAAACACTCCTTAGTCATGATGTACCTAGCTCAAGTTATAAACTTAAGCCATGTGGTTAATCCAGTTTAAATTTTTTGGTTCATTGTGAAATGTAGCACAAATGGTAAGAAAGTCAGTTCTATCTACTAAATCTAAATGTTCTGGAGCATTTTTATCTAAATTAAGTTTCTCTTAAGTTTAAGCTACTATAATTCACTATAAGCTCAAAAGAGTATATGAATTGATTAATAGGAGTCTATATGGGAAACATTATCAGCAGTAAATCTAACCCTGCTACTCAGAATCTCATTGCAGCTATTGATAAAGCTCTAGTTGGCCAACATATTGAGCTTGAGGCTATTGAAACTGCAATTAAGGCAGGAGCCGATGTCAATGCCCGGACTAATGCTGGATTTACTCTAATAGAGCAGCTGCTCCTAAAGCTAGATGATGCGGCTTTTATTCCCTTGCTAACATGTCTCATCCGCCACAAGGCACGACTACCTCGGAAGATCTATGAGCATATGCATAAGCTTCCGGTTGAAGTCTTTAAGCTGATGTTAGAACAGGGTCTTAATGTCACTACTTCAGCTCAACAAAGTGTACCTTTAATCTATCAACTAATCGAAGATAAACAAATTCAGCATATTCAAGCACTGCTAGATTTTTACCCGGAATTTATCAATTACGAGAGCATGCAAGTAGACAGCGATGTACCCATGCCAGATTATGAGGAAGTTCCTGCTGAACTGCCTGCTCCCTCATACTATTGTTCCCAACTTGGTGAAGATTATGCTTGCCTGAACCTACTCTTGGCCCGTGGAGCAGAGTTAGCTCCTAATATTATCAGCCATAGCTTAGAGGCTTTAGGCAATACGATGGAGCCCAAGGCAAAGCTTGATTTTTTCAAATTTTGGATAAGCCTTTTTCTCTATGCAGATAGGTCTAAAGACTTATTAGAAGAGCTTGAAACGCCAAGGGTCAAAGCAGTTTTTGCTACGATAGCTAAAGAGTTTAGCTTAACCTGTATAGGTTTAGACCAATCTCTAGGTCAAAGCTTATCGCAAAAATTAGCTCCCGCTCAGTTTAAAATTATCGACTTGAAAGACCTTGTCCATTACAACACCATCCGAATTGATAAAACAGGTGTACATTTTCAACTCAACACGTCTATGTGGAATTTTCCTGAGCAGTTTAACTTAAGCTTAATAGACCTTAGGCTGGTGCTTGACAAGCATCCACAATCGCTAGCACTGGGCTATAGGCTTACAGATTCGATGGTTGTTGAAGACCATCCTATCGTTAAAGAATTTTTCACTTACTATCAAAAGTGGCTTGAGAAGCAGCCAAAGCCTTATAGACAAGAACTCAACCAGCTAATTCCCAGCATTCCAATCCTAAGCAAACTTAAAAAATGCTTTAACGAAAAACTACTTTTTATTGAAACTCCTGAGCTAAGAGAATTTATCAAAGCGCCTGCCACTGTCAGTCAACTACTTGATTTAGATCATTTTCATACCTACTATGATGAAGTTCCGCTTTGGCTAAATATAATAAGTCGAACAATGAACATATACCAATACCAATCTCCCACGAGCTTAGAAGAGATTTTAAGACTTTTAGGCCCCTTTACAGAATTTATACCTATGTTAGTTGAGATATACAATTGGCCTCTAGACCTTACTGATAGTGAGGGTAACAATTTTTTGCATTTAGTAGTTAATCCCCGCGCAGTTAAATACCTCCTAGACCGGGGCATGGAGTTCGAAACGCCAAATAACAAAGGCTATACTCCTCTATATAAAGCACATATTTATGAAGGCATAGCTAAAACCGGCTTGTTACTAAACCAAGGTGCTAAAGTGGACTTAGATATCTTTGAAAAATCTGTCTTAAGTAAGGATGCTATTCAATCCAGTTCTTGGATTAAATACTTTAGCACCTGGGTGCAACACTTTATGTTTAAGAAGAATATAGATGCACTAGCTACCACGTTGACTGAACCTAGAATTAAAGCACAAGTTCATGAAATATTATCCCGTTTATCCAAGTCAAATTATAAAGCTAGGCATCCTATCATCGGTATTAACTTATCAGCAAGTGCCTATGCCAAGCTGCAAGCGGAATTGCCAAAACCTATCTACTTTTTCAACCTGTCCTTACAACATTTGTTAACTTATGAGATAAGTGCCATTACTGAAGAAGGCATTCAATTTACCTATCCTGCTTATTTAAACAAGCAAGGCATTTTGACAAAAGGAAATGGCATTGAAAAGTTCGAATTAGAAAGCTTTGAGTTAAGTTTAATTATTTTTAAGCTGTTGCTACAACAATACGTACAACATCCGCTAGCTCAAAATCTTAAAGAACAGCTGAAAAATGCAACTCATGTCGAAAAAAGCCCAGTGGTGGATGAGTTTCTCACTATTTATGAGGATATTTTAGCAAGGACTCTCTTTCAGCAGCAGGCAAATACCACAACTTTGCAGCATAGCATAGCAAAAATGGGATTATTCAAGAATGATATACGCATTATGACTCAGGATGAGCCCGAGCCCACACCTAACCCCAACTATAGACCGGATTAAACAATCACCCTTAACTGGCTAAGAATAAATCACGCTATGAGCTTTTTAGCTAAAAGGTGTTAACTAACTTATAACCGGGATTTAGGCTTAAGCCTAATTGGTTTAACCAAGCTTTTTATAATGACAGCAAGTTTTAACCTAGCTTGATTAAGCTTGCATAATTTTAGGATAAGGGTTATTTTAAATTAAAATCCTAAGGTTATTACTATGCAAGTTAAACTCACCTTGATTATAGGTAAAAATTTATCAGTTGCTCTTTTCTCGGCAAACTCTTGGTGCCGCTAGGCACACAGCTATCTTCTCATCATTCACACATTGCTTTTAAACTCAGATAAATTTTTAGGGTGATCTATGCTAAATTCAGAACAACCTTTTATTAAGGCTCATCAGCTTATGCCAGAAATAACGCTTAGAGCCATTATTTTGGCCGTGGTTCTGGCCGCCATTTTGGCCGCAGCAAATACCTATTTAGCCCTTAAGATTGGTATTTTAACTTCGGCTTCAATTCCAGCCGCAGTGATTTCCATGGGGGTATTGCGTTTTTTTAAGCACTCTAACATTTTGGAAAACAATCAAGTCCAGACGGCAGCCTCAGCCGGTGAGGCGGTTGCGGGTGGTATTGTCTATACCATTCCTGCCTTGGTCATCATAAATTATTGGAGTGGTTTTAGTTATTTAGAGAATTTTTTAATTGCGATCAGCGGTGGCTTGCTTGGAGTTTTATTTTCAGTACCGCTTCGGCGCGTGCTCATGCAAGAGCCCAGCTTACGTTTTCCAGAGGGACGAGCCATTGCTGAATTATTAAAGCTGGGTAATGACCGAGGCTTTGGTTTAAAGGAAATGCTTGGGGGAGCAGGAATAGGCGGCCTCTTAGAGCTCATGCAAAATGGCTTCAAGTTGATCGCCGAAGGCTTTCAGGCCTTTTTTGCTAAAGGCAGTACAATATTTGGCTTTGGTGTGGGTTTTTCCGCGACCATGTTGGGAGCAGGTTACCTGATTGGTTTTAGTGTCGCCCTAAGTTTTTTTGTTGGCGCCATCATTAACTGGGGCATTTGCCTGCCGGCACTCAGTGGTTTTTATCAATTGGGGCTGGCTAAGGCCGATGTTACCGCGACTGCCTTGGAATTTGCTCATACTAAACTGCGCTATGTCGGGATAGGCGCCATGTTATTAGCCGGTATTTATACCCTGCTTAGCCTAGCTAAACCCCTGTGTAGAAGTTTGCGCAATAGTTTTGCAATCAGAATGCAGCAGACCGAGTTGCGCACCGAGCGCGATTTGTCCCTAAAATTTATTGGTCTGGGTTTAATTGTCATTAGCCTTACGATCTATGAGCTATTTTCTCACCTGTTACCCTTAGCTCAATTAGGTTTTGCCTCACTAAGCCTACCCTTTATTATCTGTTGCATCGCCTATATTTTAGTCATTGGATTTATCTTCTCGGCCATTTGCGGATTTTTTTCTGGGATGGTAGGGGTTTCTGCCAGTCCAGGCTCAGCCGTAATCATTGCTGGGATGTTGATTGTTGCCATCAGCTTGCGGATATTATTGGGTGAGGGGGCTTCAGCCGTAAAGCTGCAAAGTGCAGCCGCGATTACCATCATCATTGGGGCCATAGTGACAGGAGCGGCCTGTATTGCCAACGATAACGTTCAAGATTTAAAGGTAGGACATTTATTAGGCGCAACTCCCAAAAAGCAGCAGCTAATGCTGATGTTGGGGGTTGTGGTTGCAGCTGCGGTGATACCCTTGGTCATGCAATTGCTTTACAAGGTCTATGGCATCGCAGGTAGCATGCCAAGAGCAAATATGGATGTGGCAGCCTCATTGCCAGCGCCTCCTGCTGCATTGATGGCCGCGGTAACTCAGGCGGTATTTAAGCATAATTTACCTTGGGAGCTGATGGGGCTTGGCATGCTGATCATTATCCTGCTGATTTTGCTTAACTTTGGTTTGCAAAAACGTGGTCTAAAGGTTTCCATTTTAGGGGTCGCCATAGGCATGTATTTGCCGCTCACCACCTCCATGCCTTTGTTTATGGGTGGTGCAATCGCTTATTGGGTAGGCAAAAAATCAGTCTCAGAATTAGGTAAACAGCGTGGTAATCTCTTGGCCTGTGGACTGGTGGCCGGCTCCGCCCTCATGGATGTTTTGCTTGCAATACCCATGGCTTTATTGCCTGATCCTAGTGTTTTACAGTTGATGCCGCCAAGTTTAGCTCCACTGGCATTGTTATTGGCAATGTTCATGTTGGTAGGCTTAGCATTGGGTTTTAAACGCTTGGTAAGTAAGCAATAGTTTTCCACTGCCGCGGCAAGAGAAGCCGCGGTTGGTTAAATAAACTGCTCATTTCCTTGCGGCTAATTACTAATTCAAGCGTGCGCTAGCTTTGACTTAAGCAGAATAATTTGCTTAAATGCCCGCTCCATTGATAATTCAGCTAATCCTATGAAAGAGGTTGTTCATTTACGTCAAGTACGCAGTTTTGTGCGGCGTCAGGCCCGTTTTACCCTGGGTCAAAAACGTGCCCTTAGCGAGCTTTGGCCCATTTATGGCCTAGAGCTAAATGAAGAGCCCCTGGATTATACGAAAATTTTTGGCCGCAAGGCCCCCTTAGTTTTAGAAATTGGGTTTGGCATGGGCAACTCATTGTTGACTCTGGCTAAGACAAATCCTGACAGGGATTATATTGGCATTGAGGTACACAGTCCAGGCGTGGCCTGCTTAATGCGTAATCTTGCAGAGCAGGAACTTAGCAATGTAAGAATTTTTAAGACCGATGCACACGATGTGCTGGAAAAAAGTATCGCCGATGCAAGCCTTAGCGAGGTATTGCTATTTTTCCCCGATCCCTGGCCCAAGAAACGCCATCAAAAGCGTCGCATCGTTCAATCTAAATTCATAGAGCTTGTGCGGCAAAAACTAATCGCCGGTGGGGTTTTTCACTTGGCCACTGATTGGCAAGACTATGCCGAACAAATGTTGAATCTATTAGAGGCTTCGGTTGGATTTACCAACAGCTCTGGTAAGGGAAACTTTGCGGCGCGTCCAGAATCTCGGCCCTTAACCAAATTTGAGGCTCGTGGGCAGAAGCTTGGGCATGGGGTCTGGGACCTGCTGTTTGTTAAAGACCCTGACTAATTTGAGTTAAAGCCCATAAACCCTCGCGTAAAATATCCTTATCTTGAGTTTTATACCCATAAAGGGCTAAAACGGAACTGTGATAAATGGCTCTAAATCGAGCCAATTGCCATACAGTCTCTTCGATATCACCGTAAGCCTTACGAAAAAGAGATTGAGCTTCCGGCGGTAAAAAACTATGCGCAATACTCAGGTCAACGGCAGGGCAGGCACGGTGAACATCACCCCAATCTATGATGCCTATGAGTCTTTGCTCATTATCCAAAAGCAAGTGTCTAACGTATAAATCGCCGTGCACTAGAGTTAGTCGTTTGCCTGGTTTTAAATCCTGGGCTTGGGCCAAGAAATTCAACAGTAGTCGATTATGCTGAAACAAGCCTAAAGAATACAGTTCGGCTAATTGCGATGTTATCAGTGGTGTTAACCGAGAGACATTGAGTTTATCCATAAAATTCTCGGGTAAATGGCTTTGTAGCTCTTGGCTTAAAGGAATGGCATGTAAGCTAGCCAGAGCCTGTGCTAGAGGCACGGCAAGCTGGCTTCTAGAGAAAGCGTCAAGTTGGAACTGACAAGCCGACTTGCCTTCTAGCATACGATAGCCTAAAAAGGGCCAGGGATAATCTAGTCCAGCTTGACCAAACCATTGAGGAAGCGGGATTTTTAGGGGCAAGAATTCTGCAAGCTTTGATAGCACGTGAAATTCTTTTGTTAACAAGGGCACGGCAATCTGTCTGCGTGGAAAACGAAAGATCAACTTTTCATTGATGAGATAGGCAGTATTATCCCAACCGACGCCTAATAGTTTTATGGTTTTTGGCTTAAGAAAAGGTAATTGCTCAATAATAAGTGCTAGGGCAGTCCTGGAGTCGATGTTCTGTTCAGCTTGCCAGGCGTTTACCATTCACAATACTCCGTTTCGATCATTATTAGCCGCAATATCTAAAAATTAGCTGGGATAAGCGCTAATTGCAATCCCTTGCCCTAAATTTTGCCAATGGAAGCTATAAATTTAGTGTGGACAAGCTAGGTTTCTCAGCTTCTTGCAAGACTAGCGGAAGTTCTACTTCCACCATTTTTTGGGTTTTCAAGACAATGGACTCATTTGGCGCCAGTTCTAATATTGCCTGTAAAAATTTAGTCCTTATCAACTCAAGCAAGTCATCTCTGCCACGTTTTGAGCTGAAAATAGGCTTTGCAATCGGGTAAAGTTCATGTTCCGGTTGCAATTGTATCTGTTCAACGAGCTCATAGGTTAAGCGTATACCACGGTCAATCAATTTATTATTACTGGGCTTTACAAAAATCATTAAATTGCTTTGGTAAAATTGGCAGCGGCCGGCAACCAGTGTGGAATGAATATTGATAAGCATTTTTAAAATAATTTGTTGGGCAAGGTCTTTTAAAGCCGGTGAAAGCTCTGCCAATTCTGCAAGCTCAAACTGAGCCCGAGATTCATCCAGTTTAAAGGTAAAGCCATTCTCCTGACGCTCAAGGCTAAAAATCTTATGTTCTAAGCCCTCAAGATAAACCCGTCTTTTGCCGATAATTTTTTCACTTAAATCATAACCGTTTAATCTGGCCGGGTTGGTATGCTCAATGCCTTCCCACGCCAGGCTAAGAGGATTGCGATTTAAGATGGCCTGCCAGGCTTGTTCTGAGCTGGTCGTGTCTTTAACAACTAAGCGCACAATGGATGCTTGACTAGGTTTAATAGAATCCAAATCATTTTCCATGAAGTTTTGGTTAAAAGTGGGTGAGCGCTCGGTTGTATCAGTAAGAATATTAAGCGCTATAGACGCGGGTACGTAATAATAAATTCCCAGCTTGGCCTGATATATTTCAGCTTCTTGCTTAATAAAGGGGATAAGCTGTTTAAGTTCACATTTCTTTAGCTGCAGTTGTATGAGTTTAAGAAATTGCTGCCAAGCAAATGTTACGGCTGGTTTATTGTTTGCTATCGCCTCTAGGGCCTGAATAATAGGAAAGGCTATAAGAAATTGTACGGTGGCCGCTTGCATGCGAGTACTACCACTAAGTCCTTGCGGGCCAACCGATAATCCATAAGTGTTGATATGTTGGTAAATGGGGTTAGGCTCAAGGCGCAGTGAAAGGTGTTCTTTTTTAACGTCTTCGCTCAGGCTGGTTTTAAATGGAGTAAAGATTGCCTTATTACTAAATCGAGATTCAACCTCAGAAATTGGATTGGAAATGATAAAAATGGGGTTGGGGCAGTCCTTATTATTCGCGGCTGCATTCGCCGCATGTTCTAATTGACCGTGGATAAAATTAGCGCTACCGCTAGCACTTAAGCAAATTAACTGATCGCCCTCTTGCCAACCATTTTGCAGTAATTGTCTGATACCTAGGGCTGCATCATCTTCAAATTTTTCTCCAGCTTTGACAAGCGAAGCATCACCACCGGCTATAATAGCTTTAATCCGTTGCTGATAGTGAGGATAATGGTGGCTTATCAAAAGGGCGATTAAATTTGCCATGCGTCCGGCTGAACCACAGCCAGATAGATAAATATTACCCTGTTTTTTGCTTAAAAAATCATATATTTCCTGGCTAAGTTTAAAAAGCTCTTTATTTTTAGCAAGGGCTTGAAAAGCTAAATCATCAACTTCGGCTAGGGCATGGATAGCGGCGGCTAAATTTTCCTTTGCCAGCTGTGACAAATTATGGGTTCGCGGATGGTATTTTTCAGTGGTTAAGATATTATCCAAGGGCGTTAAATTACTTTGCTGTGAGTATTCCTGATATAAACGGATGAGATGCAGGCGGTTTTCCCTTTCCTGATCGTTAAGCTGAGCATCTTTTGTTGAAGCAATAGGAAAAAGGCTGTGGGAATGAGGCATGTTATTTCTCCAGTAGCATGGCAATCGCTAGGTTTCTAATGCTAAAATCGAGCTGAAAAGCTTATGAAATTTTGAAAAAACGATTTAGATTTTTTAGGGATTGATAGGAAATGTGCCGGTTCAGCGTATATTATATAATAGTAAAATTTGGGGCACAATAACGCACCCCAATAAAATTTAAGCTGTGGTAGTTATCAACAACTACTTAATTGCAAGCCACATTGAATTCAGATTAGCTTTGGTGTTTTATTTAACAGTGAGTAATTACCCATGACAAACCCATATTATCAGAAACACGTTTTTATTTGCACGAACCAAAAGGAGCCAGGACGTAAATGCTGTGCTGCAGGCGATGCTGAGAATTTGTGGGCCTACGCAAAAGCGAGATTACAGGAACTTGGTATCGATAAATATTGCATTAGAGTCAATAAGGCCGGCTGTCTAGGGCGCTGTAGTGAAGGTCCTGCCATGGTTATTTATCCAGAGGCAATATGGTATAGCTATCAAAATCAAGCTGATATTGATGAAATCATTGACCAACATTTATTACAAGATAAGCCCGTTACTCGTTTACAGTTAAAATCCAGCGATCTAGCCTAGTGTCTCAGGCTAAGCTAAGCCAAGGTTTTGCTGCATAATAAGGGTGGCAAAAAAATCAAGCCACTCCTTATAAAGGGTTAAATTAGCTAGGGGTTAAAATCTATCGGCATCGGCTAGCGCCCAATCCCTCGCATAGCGTGGCGATACATCACCGCTTAGCAAGACACCGGGTTCATAATAGGTATAAATTTCATTATAAGGTTGCAAAATTCCCTTTTCAGTTTGTCTGAAAATATGAGCCGGGCTAAGTAAACGAGGATTATTTAAGCCCATTGCACCAATGATCTCCATAAAACTTCGCATGGTTTCAAAATGATAATTAGCAACCCTTTGCTTTTTTTCGGTGACAACGAGTCCCCTAACCAGACGAGGATTTTGAGTGGTGATTCCAGTGGGGCAGTTGTTATTATGGCATACCAGTGATTGAATACAGCCCAAGGCAAGCATAAACGCTCGACCGGCATTACACATATCGGCGCCTAAGGCAAGCCTTGCCACCATGTCAAAACCCGTGGCAACTTTACCAGCGGCAATAATGCGTATGTCATTGCGCAGATTTATCCCAGTCAGTGAATTATGCACAAATAATAATGCTTCGTGTAAGGGTGTACCCATGTGGTCGGCAAATTCCAAGGGAGCAGCACCTGTTCCACCTTCGGCACCGTCAATGGTAATAAAGTCTGGGGTAATGCCTGTCTTCAGCATGGCCTTACAAATACCTAAAAATTCATGACGCTTACCAATGCATATTTTGAAACCTACGGGTTTACCGCCCGATAACTCACGAAGCTGGGCGACGAATTCTAAAAGGGTTGAAGGGGTAGTAAATGCCGAATGAGCAGGTGGAGATATACAATCCTTGCCGACTTCAACGCCTCGAATTTCAGCAATAAACTTATCAACCTTAGCTCCTGGCAAGATACCGCCATGGGCCGGTTTGGCACCTTGAGAAAGTTTGATCTCAATCATCTTAACTTCATCTCTATGCGCCTTATCCTTAAACTGCTCCGCATCAAAGTGGCCTTGCTTACTGCGGCAACCAAAGTAGCCTGTGCCAATTTGAAATATCAGATCACCACCTTGAAGATGATAGGGCGAAATACCTCCCTCACCGGTATTTTGGCAAAAGCCACCGAGCTTTGCCCCTTCATTAAGGGACATAATTGCATTGGGAGATAACGAGCCAAAACTCATGGCAGAAATATTAAAATACGAGGCCGAATAAGGTTTACTGCAGTTTTTTTCACCGACTAAGACCCTGGACTCAACTTCATCTACTTTTTTAGGTATCAGTGAATGCTGCACGCACTCATAGCCCTGTTCTAGAACATCAAATTGAGTTCCGAAGGGAACTGTATCACGGACCTTTTTCGCCCTTTGATAGATAACAGAGCGGATTTTACGGTTAAAAGGGCGCTCCTCTTGATCATCGGCAATGAAATACTGCCTAATTTCCGGTCTAAAGAATTCTAAAATAAACCGAATATGACCTAAAATGGGAAAGTTACGTAAGATGGTATGTTCAGTTTGATAATAATCATAAATTCCGATGGCAATAAGTACGATTAAAAGGGCAATTACGGCCTCAACCGACACATGCAGTAAAATGAGTAGCAGAGTAATACCGATTATAACAATGCCAAAACCAACGTATAATTGCCTATGCATGAGAGCTCCTAAGCTTAATTTGCGTCTATCATAACATAGCTTATATCCATTTTTTCCATTTAAAAAAGCCTAATAGAAATAAACCAAATATCCCCATGCCTATTAAGCTTCCATAATAGCCGTAAGGGGTGTGTAAAATGGACATATTATCAAAATTCATGCCAAAAATACCGGTCACAAAACCCAGTGGCAAGAAAATCCCGGCGATAACCGTCAGGATACGCATGATTTCATTGGTTCTATGATTGATGATTGAGTAATGCAGCTCTACTAAAGTTTCCAACTCTCCCTCTACCTGATGCGAATGGCGCGAGGCTCGCAAAGTGTGGTTTAAAAGGTCATTAAGTCTTATCATAAAAGGATCGTTGGTTATCAATGCCAAGTCCTGGCGCCACTGTTCAATGGCGTCATGTTGATCCTCGCAAATCATACTAAAGTTACGAATATTAGCCTTAAATTCAAAGAGTTTTTGCCAATTTTTAAAGGGTTTATCGGTATTGAGCAATTGATTTTGCAATTGCATCAAATGCTCGGAAAAGGGTTTGCGCAGTTCTAAAAATTGGTCGGTGATAATGTTTAAGATAAAATAAGCTAAGCTGCGAGGCGATTTAGGTAAGCGCCTACGGTTGGTTTCTAAACGATTTTGTAACTTAGACACATGGTAAGTACTGTGGTTGACCGTAAGAAGCAGTTTATCGAACAAAATAAATGCCACGGGTAGAGTTTGAATCGCATGAATGTCCTGCGATACTAGGCAGTGAAAAATCAAAATGTCATATTGAGAGGTTGTATCATAGGCGCAGGGATGGTTACTATTGAGGCAATCATCGATATGACTATCATGTAAAACCGTACCCAAAATTCTTTCTAGAAGCTCATTAAGTATATGGATTTCATAAGTTGCACAATCTAGCCAAAGGTAACCCTCTGGAGGCAATTTATTTATCTCGTTCTGCAAGACCACTTCTTGGCCGTTAAAAAACCAAATGTTCATAGTTATGTTTGCAAGTTAACGCCAGGAGGATTTCTCACTGGCTTTTTTAGTTGATAAAGAGTAGAGGTATTTTCAGTTCCTGCTACTTTAGCATTTTTATTCCCTAGCTTAAAGTCATTGTTTAGCCCTATATATTTTATAGTGTGGCTGGTAATTTCGGCGGCTCTATTATTGTACAGCCGGCCAATTGCTACTTAGCTTAAACGGTCTTAAATATTTGCCAGAGCACAAAGGAGAGAAGAGGCCAAGTATTGTAGCTGCCTATACCTTTCCATGAAAAGCTTGAGTTTAATTTATTCATTTTGAGGTAATACCACAATAAGTTGATGGCAAAATAGGCCTGGTTATGCAACAATCACAATTGCTCATAGCTAAATTTTAATACAATCAATTTAATGGCCAACTTAACCACAATTTGGGAGGCAACATGAAAATAAACAAGAAGATAGCTTTTATTCTAAGTGCAGGTGTATTAAGCTATGCCGTAAATGTTCAGGCTGATTATGCCGCTTGTGTCGCAGGAGCCAAGGCCATGGAAGCCCAGGCTGGTGAAAAATTTGAACAAACCCACGATTTTAAATATTTACGCCTAACCGCATTCTTCGACAAATTTAGCAGTTCATTAGGTGGCGGCAGTACTAGCTGTCACAATGATCAATGTTCCACGACCTTTCCCGTTGGTTGTGAATTACTCAATATTGATCCCAAGGGTATCTTGTTCTATAAGCCTGCAGTCTACCAGGGTATGAACCTATTAGAGGTTTTTCAGCGGCAGGTAGATAATCTAAATTCAGGGGCCACACAAGACGCGCCTAGAATACATACCTACCAATGTGATTTTAATATGGCCGTGCAAAATCAGTATGATAAATATACCTGTAAGTTACTGGTAGATTAATAAATTAAACCCCTAAATTAATTCATCCACGGGCCTTGCACTGTGGATGAATATCTTTTACAATTTGGCATCTTGAAATTACAGGCTAAAGATTTTTGGAGTAGAACCACTATGTACGCGGTTATAGAGAGCGGCGGTAAGCAATATAAAGTGACTGAAGGTCAGGTGTTAAAATTAGAAAAATTACCTTTCGATGTCGAGCAAACGGTTAATTTTGAAAAAGTTTTAATGGTCGTTGATGGCGATAAAATTCAATTGGGTGCTCCCTATGTGAATGGTAAAACCGTTACTGCAACTGTTGTCGCTCAAGGTCGCCATAAAAAAATTAAGGTGTTGAAATTCAGACGTCGCAAGCACCACATGAAACAAATGGGGCATAGACAATATTACACCCAAGTTAAAATTACAGCTATCTAGTAAGAGGTAAGTAAGAAATGGCTCATAAAAAAGCAGGCGGTAGTACCCGTAATGGTCGTGACTCAAACCCAAAATACCTGGGTATCAAAGCCTATGGTGGTGAATTTGTAAGCGCAGGTTCTATAATCGTTCGTCAGCGTGGTACCAAGTTTCATGCTGGAGTTAATGTGGGTCTTGGAAGAGACCATACCATATTCGCCTTAGTCGATGGCATCGTTGGTTTTGTTATCAAGGGCGAAAAGAATCGTAAGTATGTAAATATTCAAGCGGTCGAACAAGCGGTTGAAGAAGCTTAAACTTAAGCCTTTAATTTTCTACAGAAGCCCCAGCATTGGGGCTTTTTTATTTTAATCTTTGAGATAGCTTTTGCTCAGACTGCCCACTTTTTAAGGTATTCAAAGAGCCGGGGTCTGGATATAATATTTTTTCAAGGATACTCATAACGATTGTGAAATTATGAAATTTGTTGATGAAGCTAAAATTTATATCCAGGCAGGCAAAGGTGGTGATGGTTGCATGAGCTTCCGCCGGGAAAAATTTGTACCTTTCGGTGGCCCCAATGGTGGAGACGGGGGAGATGGCGGCAGTATTTTTATCCAGGCGAACGCCGATCTCAATACTCTGATTGATTTTCGTTATACTCGCATTTTTAAAGCCCAAAATGGCCAACCTGGAATGGGAAGTGATTGTACGGGACGAGCCGGCGAAGACTTAGTTATCAAGGTACCCGTGGGAACCATGATTTATGATGCGGATACCGAAGAGCTGCTGGCTGATTTAACCACTCCCAATGAGCGCATTAAGATTGCCCAGGGTGGTTTTCATGGCTTGGGCAACGCCAGGTTTAAAAGTAGCACCAATCGTGCGCCTAGACAAACCACTAAGGGCAAGCCGGGAGAAGAACGCAATCTGCGTTTAGAGTTAAAATTACTGGCAGATGTGGGATTATTAGGCATGCCAAATGCCGGAAAATCAACCTTTATTCGAGCAGTCTCAGCAGCAAGACCCAAGGTTGCAGATTATCCCTTCACCACCTTATATCCAAATCTAGGCGTGGTCAGCGTTGGCCTGCACCGCAGTTTTGTCATTGCGGATATTCCAGGTCTGATCGAGGGAGCTGCAGAAGGAGCCGGGCTTGGGGTGCGTTTTCTAAAACACTTGTTAAGAACGGGGCTGCTCTTACACATCATCGATGTTGCTCCGGTAGATGAAACTGATCCTGTAGTTGTGGCGCAAAAAATTGTTAACGAGCTGCAAAAATATAGTCCTGAGCTTGCCAGCAAAGAGCGCTGGTTGGTCTTAAATAAACTCGACTTAATTTCCGATGAGATGCGTGAATCCCATTGCCAAGACATTATTCAGCGTCTAAATTGGACAGGGCCAGTTTATGAGGTATCTGCCATCAGTGGTGAGGGCACTCAAACGCTATGTTATGATTTAATGGAATATTTAGAAAGAATTAAATTCACGGCTAATCCCGATGATAGGGATGGTTGTGAATAATACTCCAGGCCCGGTATAGCTGTTCAGCAAGAGTTGCTCTTACCAAAGGGTGGGGGAAAGTTAAACCAGACAGCGACCACTTCATGTTGGCTCGGGCTAAGCAGGCGGATGCTAAGCCCTCAGGGCCACCCACTAGTAGACAAATATTTTGACTTAAAGCCTGTTTTGCTTGCAAAAATGCCGCAAGCTCTGGGGTTTACCCTCACTTATCCAATTGGGCATCTTTTTCCCCTCTGTTATTAAGGTTAGCCGCATAAATATTAAATCTAGTAACGGAAAGGTTTAGTGAATTTAATGGTAATTTTGGATTGGTGCCGGGGGTCGGACTCGAACCGACACGGTGTTGCCACCACCAGATTTTGAGTCTGGCGCGTCTACCAATTTCGCCACTCCGGCATGAGTGAGTAGAGATTGGCTAGTATACTCACAGTAAAGAGATTGGTCAAATGCTGTTTAGTAAAAAAACCCAGAATAATTAACTCAATGAGGGAGTAAAATAGCAACCTAAAAGAAAACCGCTGCTTTTAACGATGGCATTTTAAAGTTAAGCCAAAAAATATCTAAATATAGTTAATTTTTTAGCAAAATATAGCTAGAATGAGGGTTAAAGATAAAAAAGGCATTGAAATGGCTCATTTTTTAGAAATTTCCGATGATCTCTATCCACGCATAGCATCCTATTTGCTAAATAGCGGTTTTTTTAGCTTTAGCCTAACGAATAAGAAAATATCCCAAACCTTAAGTGACTTACTTCCAGAAGACATAAGGCGAATCATTTCCCAAGTGAAGTTTATTTTTAAAGACGATGGTCTATTTGTCAGTAATTTGGAAATAGTCTACGCCTTGGGCGCTAATAAAAATGGAGTACTCGGTATCGGCCATGCTAACCCTAGCAGAAACTGGGTGAAAATCGCAGGTATTAGAGGGCTGATAAAAGAAGTCGTAGTTTCTAATGATAATGCCGCCATTATCACCCTAAAGGGCAAGCTCTATTTGAGTGGTAGCCAAGAATCTTTTCAATTTGCTCTACAAGCTCGTGAGACTGCTCAACAGCATGTTTTCAATTTAATAGAAACGGAAGAACCCATTGAGTCCATAGCATTTGGCGATAAGTTTATCATCTTATTAACCAAGTCTGGAAAAATCTTAGCTAGTGGCCAGCTTGGTCTGTTAGGCGAGTTTAGTAAAAGCCACACTAAAATTCCGCTTCCTGAACCTGCTAAAAAAATTCTTGTGAATGATAATTCTGTTTTGGCTATTAGCATAACAGGCCAGATCTATGTCTGGGGCTCAAATAGCAACAAAAAGTTAGGCCTAACTAAATTAAACGCCCAACGACCAACCTTAATCAAAATTGTTACCCTAGCTAAAGAGGCTTTGATGGCCAGAGATAACACCCTGATTCTAACAGAAAAGGGTGAGCTCTATCGAACAGGTACCTTTTGGGAAAAAAATGTGGCCAACCAATTCCCAGGGTTTGAAAAGATTGAGACCAATGAGTTTTTTAGCCAAATTTTTCCAAACGGGCATAGTTATTTAGCTATCACTCAGACCAATAAAATTTATCAAGTGTCAAGCAAGCTTAAACTTGTAAAGGCTATGGATAAAGAGATTAAACAAGTGATCTATGCAAAGAGCTTAAAAAAATATTTCATTCACACGGCAAAACAAGAGTTATTTAGCCTTAGTTCCAAAGGAGAATTAGAATTAGCTTATGAAAATATAGCTCAACTATTCTATAAAGACAGTGGTTGGGGAGAAACCATTATTATTGTAGATTGTGCGGCCAAGGTATCAGTTTTTAATACTAATTTTAGCAATCAATTGGGCCGCAATTCATCCTTTAACGAAGTACATATTCCCATGGGATTATTCGGGCCGCTTGATATGGTGAAGGCCTCTAAGCCAAATTTTGCCAAAGCTTCCACAGATACTCAGCTTCCAAGGTTAGAATTCTAGTTTCGGCTCATTAAAATTTAGTTAACAATTCTGTGAAAGTTAAATTCAACCATTAACAGACTATTCTCACTTGCTTTTTTAATGGCAACCGTGACATTATTTCCAATTCAACTCAATAATCGAGCATATGGCAAAACTCTATTTTTATTACTCGGCAATGAATGCAGGTAAATCCACTAACTTACTCCAGTCGAGTTACAACTATCAAGAACGTAACATGAATACCTTGCTCTTTACTGCGGCAATTGATGATAGATATGGCCTGGGGCGCATTCAATCGCGGATAGGCTTAAATGCCGAGGCAAAAATATTTTCCCAAACCGATGATTTGTTTGCAATCACTGAGCAAGAGTTGCAAAGAGGGCCAATTCACTGTGTAATGGTTGACGAAGCCCAATTTTTAACCAAACAACAGGTTTATCAATTGGGCGAAATTGCCGATGGATTAAAGGTACCGGTCTTAGCCTTTGGCATACGCACCGATTTTAAGGGAGAGTTGTTTGAAGGCAGTCAGTATCTATTGGCCTGGGCGGATAATTTAAATGAAATTAAGACCATCTGTCACTGTGGCCGTAAAGCCATCATGGTGCTGAGAATCGATGCTGAGGGCAGAGCCATAAAAGAAGGCAGTCAAGTTGAAATTGGTGGCAATGACCGCTATGTATCCGTTTGTCGCAAACATTTTCGTTTAAATAAACCCGAGTAAGTTATGACCCTTGATGAATTTGAATTAGATTTACCTCCGAGTAAAAGTCAACTAAAGCGCGAAATGCAAGCCAGACAAAAGTTGGGCGAGCGCTTATTGGAACTATCCGAAGGACAAATGCATTCTTTAGAGCTACCAGAACCTTTAATAGAAGCGGTAGAATTAGCCAAGCGTATTAAAGCTCATGGCGGGCGCCATAGGCAACTGCAGTACATCGGCAAACTCATGCGAGCCCTGGATCCAGAGCCCATTGAACAGTTTTTTGCAGCTCAAGACGGAAAAAACTTTGCTCAGACGGCTTTTTTGCATGAGCTTGAAGAATGGCGCGAGAATTTACTTACTGCCGATGATAACCAAAGGCTAACGGAGTTCATCCAAAAATATCCTCATACAGACAGCCAGCAATTACGGCAATTGGTGCAGGCGGCGAAAAAAGAACGTACCACAACTAAGCCTCAAGGAGCTGGACGCAAGTTATTTCGCTATCTGCGCGAAATAGCCGACCAGTAAAATAAATATTTTTTTTAATAAGATACTATGAATCAGCAGCTTTTTTTTGCCAGTTGTCCTAAAAATATAGAGCTCTTAGTTGAACAAGAACTTTTGAATCTGGGCGCTTCCGAGGTCAAGCAGACTGTCGCTGGCGTTTTTTTTAAGGGTAATCTTGAGCTTGGCTATAGAGTCTGTCTTTGGTCCCGTTTGATCAATCGGGTTTTGCTTATTTTACGCCAAGTTGATGTTCAATCAACCGAAGAGCTTTATCAGCAGACCCATAGCATTGACTGGAGTGCTCACCTGCGGGCAACTAGTAGCTTTGCAGTCGACTTTGCGGGCGGTTCTTCATTTATTAACCATACTCATTTTGGTGCCTTAAAAATTAAAGATGCCATTGTTGATAAACTTAGGACAAAGTCAGGCGATAGGCCGCGTATTGAGCTTGAACAACCGGATATCCGCATCAATGCTTATCTTTATAAGGGAAATCTTAGCCTTAGCCTTGACCTTGCTGGCACTAGTTTGCACCAGCGTGGTTATCGTTTAGCCGGTGGGAAGGCGCCTTTAAAAGAGAATTTAGCAGCTGCACTGCTGATCCGAGCAGACTGGCCTGCACTTGCTGCACAAGGAGCAAGCTTGGTTGACCCCATGTGTGGTTCAGGCACCTTATTAGTCGAAGGTCTGTTACAGGCTGCCGATAGTGCTCCTGGTCTGCTACGCAGTTATTTTGGTTTTAATGGCTGGTTAGGCCATCAAGCAGAACTGTGGCAGAAACTTTGTGCAGAGGCTCAGGAAAGACGCGAACAGGGAATCAATCGGCTTAAATCGCGTTACTACGGTTTTGATGCGGATGGCTGGGTTATCACTCAGGCTAAACAAAATATTAGCAGATTGGGTTTGCAGAAATACATTGAGTTTAAGCAACAGCCATTGCATTCGCTCAAGGCTCCTGAGCAAGCAGGGCTCATCATTACCAATCCTCCCTATGGCGAAAGGTTAAGTGAGGAAAGCGAATTAGCACCTCTTTATAAAGCCTTGGGCAGTAAATTAAAAACGGAGTTTTTAAGCTGGCAAGCAGCCGTTTTTACCGGGAATCCAGAGTTTGGTAAAGTCATGGGACTGCGAGCGCATAAGCAATATGCGCTATTTAATGGAGCGATTCCCTGCAAGCTTTTGTTGTTTAGCCTACAGCCAGAGTGGTTTGTTGAGGAAACTGCAGGACTTAAGATTAAGCTTTTGCCAGAGGAACAATGGACTGAAGGCGCTACCATGTTTGCTAATCGCTTACGGAAAAATATCAAACAACTGGGTAAGTGGGCCAAGCAACGTGGGCTTGATTGTTACAGATTATATGATGCCGATATGCCTGAATATGCACTTGCCATTGATCGTTACCATGATTATCTACATGTGCAAGAATATGCGCCGCCCACCAGCATTGATCCGCAAAAAGCAAAACTGCGTTTACGCGAGGCCTTGTCGGTATTACCCAGCGTGCTAGGTGTTCCTGTTGAGCAGATCATCGTCAAGCAACGCCAACAGCAAAAGGGTACTCAGCAATATGAAAGGCTTGCTGAAGAAAAACAGTTTATGCAAGTAACCGAAGGCAAGGCGAAATTTTGGATTAATTTAACCGATTATCTAGATACGGGATTATTTTTAGACCACAGGCCGGTGCGTTTGTATATTGAGCAATTGGCAAAGGGAAAACGCTTTCTCAATTTATTTTGTTATACTGCAACGGCCACAGTTCATGCAGCGCTAGGTGGTGCTATCAGCAGTATAAGCGTTGATATGTCAAACACCTATCTTGATTGGGCAAGTCAAAATTTTGCCCTCAATGCCATCAAGGACACCCAGCATTTATTGCTTAAAGCCGATTGTTTGGTTTGGCTGGCTAAAAATAACGAAAAATTTGATTTGATTTTGTTGGATCCGCCTACTTTTTCCAATTCTAAAAGCATGGAAAATACGTTGGACATCCAACGTGATCATGTCAATTTAATTGAACAAACCATGCGGCATTTATCTAGCGAAGGCTTATTGTTGTTTTCTTGTAATTTCCGCAAATTCAAGTTAAACCACTCGGCTTTAAGTCATTACGATATCAAAGATATAACCCCAAAAACGCTGGATAAGGATTTTGCCAGAAACTCAAAGGTTCACCAATGTTGGGAGATTCGCCATGCAAAATAAGCTGAAAGTTTATGTGGCAGCCAGATGGCACGAAAAGGCCAGGGTAAAAGAATTGCATGCTAAGCTTAAAGAGCTTGGATATGGCATTACGCATGATTGGACTGAGCATAAGGAAATCAGGCCTTATTTACAAAATCTTGATATGGCTAACACCTATGCCAATGTAGATATGCAAGGAGTTATAGCCGCCGATATCTTTGTATTGTTAACCCATGCTGAAATTGGGGCAGGGAGTGCAGGCGAGTTAGGCGCTGCGATCGCCTTGACACTTACCCAAGGTAAACCCAAGATCTACGTGGTAGGCGAGCATATTGAACACAATCTATTCTATTATCATCCTAAAGTTGAGCGCTTAGCTTCTATAGAAAACTTAGTGGCATCTTTAGCGAATTTAAAAAATGCCGGTAACTAAGTGATGAGGCCATCTTTAAATTCATCGTCGCAAATAAATTTTTCCACCGAAGTTTGGTTTATCGGCCTACGCTAAAGCTGAGAAGCTAAAAAATAGATCTGTACTAAAATAATCTTTAAACCCGAAGGAAAAGTAGCCTAAGATGTGGAAAAAGTTGAGTCGATATTTGCCTACTCGAGAAAACCTGCGGCAACAGATGAGGTTAAATTGGCTCCTTAAGCATTTACAACATCCCCAATTTTGGCGATTTGAATGCCATGCTGTAGCTAAAGGCACTGCCTTTGGGCTATTAGCCGCATTTATTCCGTTACCAGGCCAAACGTTATTCAGTGCGCTATTGGCCTATGTGGGACGAGCTAATGTTGCGATAGCCATAGGTTTGACTTGGATAACTAACCCCTTAACTTTTGTGCCGATCAACTATGGAATTTACAAGGTTGGGCAATGGTTAACCCGTGATATTAGCGCTTATCACCCCTTTACGGAGTTCGATTGGCAGAAGGCAAATTTTGCACAGCTACTCAATCATCTGGGGCAATGGTTAAGTTCACTGGGCAAACCATTTTTAATCGGCTCAGTTGCCGTAGCCATTTCATCAGCCATCATGGGTTATTTGCTGGTGCAGGCGTTGTGGCACGTGGCAAAATGGTGGCGAAGAATAAAGCAGACTAGACGGCAGCGCAATGCCTAAGTTTAATCTTCAAGTTAATTTAGAATTTATCTTATGCCTTAGATCGGTAGCATAGGAAGCGTTGCCGCTGGGTTTTAGCTTACAAAATACGCTGCTAATCTGGCCTTTTGCTAATAGCCAGCATAGCAGCGTAGAAAGCGATATTTTAAATCCTCTTATTTATTCCGCTTAATTTGCCGAATGATTAGGAAATGAGTTTTTATCTTGAGATGAGGTTGTTGAATTCTCAACTCTGTTTCTCAATAATTTAGTTGGTTGAAACATAGTCATTTTGTTAGAAGTCAAAATAGACTTATTCTCCGCCGGTTTTTCTAAAATTTGACGTTGAATCTGCCTTTCAATTAAAATTGCAGTCGCCAGATAGTTTGCCATTAATTGACTGCTTATTGCCAATAATTCGCTATCTGGCTTTGCTTGACTACCAACTTGAAGGCGAGCTAATTCATCACAAGCCCAAAACAGGAATAAACTGGTCGAGAGAAATGTTTGTCGGGAAGTACACCGCACTATGGCTTCACCCAAATCATCGATGAGCTGGCGAACAGAACGATAGGCATCCTCACTAGAAATTTTTTCCTGGGGCTCTAAGTGTGCTTGTTGCTTAGCGATGCCAGGTAAAGCATCAATGTAATGAATCAAGTGATTAGCAATTTTTTGCAGCTCTTTAAGAGACAGCAAACTTTCCCTACTAGGCTTGGTCAAAATTTTCCATTTGGCTAGTGTCTCAAGTCGAGCTTCCAGCTTAGCAAAGGGCATTTCGCGAATTTTGTTGCGAGCCCATTTACGAATTTCTTCATGACCATCTTCGTATAAAATAAGGTCTAGGGGACCATGCTTATCATATTTATGCATCTCGCTGAGAACTTCATGGGTTAGCAGGGTATTTAGTTTAAAATAAGCCTTGTTGATCTTTATCATTTCTACCGTCGGTGCCGAAGTTACGGCTTGTTGCCACTTTAATAATTCTTCTTCCGTTAGTACCCGGCTTACATAGGGAACCACTTGGGCGCCTTGAGTATTTTCAAGTCTCAATTCGTTTAATTTTTCGGCAATTTCAGCTATATTTTTTAGCAATGCTTCAATAAAGATTTGCTCGGTATTATTGCTATGTTTACCCATCAAAAGATGCAAAAGACTGCCCTTTACAACGGCTTTATCTAAGTGCTCTTCACTTAAAAATTGACCAGGATTATCTTTAGCTCTATGCAGAGCGATGATCATGCAACTACGAGGTACATTCTTTTCTTGTTCTTTAGTACGATAGCGATGGTGTATCAAGGCTCCTGCTTCAAAAACAGTGGTGAGGGGCATAGTAGGATGAGTTGCTTCAACGACTACAGGTGATTTGCCTAATAACTTGGACTGCATTGCAAAGACATTTTGCACGGCGGCTTGAGTAATAAAAATTGAACCATCTTCAGTTGACCAAGCGAGATTATTTGGTAATAACTTGCAATTGCGCACGCCCTTATGTGTGCCAGGAATGAAGACAAAATTTTGGCCTTTGGGACCGCTGGTTTTACCTCTTTCCCAAGTGAGAATGATTTTATATTCCTTTTTGAATGGCGTATTATCGATGTGCAGCATGTTATCTTGGGCTTGAATGGCTAAAGGCTCTGCATCCTTGCCTCTGGCATCAACAATTCGAATTGGACCGCCGGCAACGTAGGCGATAAGGGCTATGAGTAGGGGATGGATAAAAGCCCCATTGAAGTCTTTATCATTAATAAAATCAGGATGATTGCCAAAATTAATATAAGAATGGATCCAACTTTTGCTGCCATCGATTTTTAACTTAGAAGTATAGGAGTCGACCAGTTTTTGGAAAGCTTTGACATCCACCATATTGCCAAAAATAATAGCTCCATCCTGTTCTTGTTTTTGAGCCAACTCTTTGAAGGTGGTTATGATTTTTTCAATTTCATAGAGGTTATTTGATTGCGACAGAGCCTGGGTAAGACTTTGGATTAAGGTGGTTCTGAATTGTTGCTTTGCCGTTAAATCGCGAAAGCGATTATACGCCTCGGATTTGTTGACAGAATTTTCTTCAACAAATTCTGGGACAATGGGTTGGGCAGAACATCTTTCTGCTAAAAGTAAATCAACTTCCTTATCATTTAAATCTCCTAAATTTAAATTGATATCTAACATCATTTCACCTTTGGGATCTATAACGATTGTTGGTAAAGCTTGCGTTTACTTGCGTAAGCTTGTTGCGGGGAATAATAGTCTAGGAATAATGAAAACGAGGCAATATATCTAGCTAAAAATTATTCAGGAGTATCCTAAACAGGTTATGGAATTTTAGCAAGTCTTGCTTCTCTAAACCAGTTTCGCCCTTCAACCAAACGAGTTACAAGCATGCTGGTAACTGTATTGCAAGTCACATTGAGCATGGTGGCCGGCGGATCGATGATCATGCTGATGGCTGCAATAATGATCAGGGCTTGAGGAGGAAAACCATACACGGTTAAAATGAGCATTTCACCTATCATGCCCCCGCTTGGAATGGCACCCATCACCGTTCCCACTAAAATCCCGATCACAAGCGCCATGAGCAGTACTGATGAGCCGGAAAAATCCATATGAAAGATACCGAATAAAAAGGCGATTTTAATGATGCCACCGAGTACGGAACCATCCTTATGGGTAATAGCACCCACGGGTACCACGAGTTCATAAACCTCCTTAGGAATTCCCATTTCTTGAGTAGCTTGTAAGTTGGCGGGAATACTGGCGGCACTACTACAAGTGGCAAGTGCGGTGAGGGCAGGCAAGGGAACCTGTTTCCAAAATAATCGGATACCGGTTTTCTTGCCGGCTAAATAGGCATAGAGTGAAAAAAATATACCAAAATAAAGAGCTGCGGCTAGGTAGTAGATGACAGTGGCATGTAAATAAGTGTGAATAATTTTAGGGCCTAGTTCACCGACCAAAACTGCAAAATAGGCAAAAAAGCCAATGGGCGCATAGTACATGATAATAGCAACCGCCTTCATGCTAACTTCAGTGCCTGCCTCTAAAAAATTGGCTACTAGCCGCGCCTTTTCACCTGCTTTAATGGTGGCTACTCCGACGAGAATGGCAAAAAAGATCAAGGCCAGCATATTGTCGCGGGAAAATAACTTTATAAAATCGCTCACCGTGAAAATATTGACAATCTGCTCAGCTAAACTTACCTGCGTAGAGTCTGGAGGCATGGTTAATGGCAGGTAAACACCCTGTCCAGGCGGAAAGAGTTTTACTATCGCAAGCATAAAAATTGCCGCGATAATACCGGTAAAGAGGAAGCTTCCCAGCATATGCCCAAGTATTTTACCCAGGCGTTTAAGTTCGTTCATGCTTGCAATAGCCGAAGCCACACTAAAAAAAACCAAGGGTACAACTAGGGTGAACATCAGGTTTAAAAAAATATCGCCTAAGGGTTTGAGCTTAAGCGCCTTTGGGCCTAGAATGTAGCCGGTTACAGCGCCTAAAAAAATAGCCGTCAATAAAATGATTAAAAAGCGATAGGCTTGAGTTTTTTTGTATACATTTAATAAGAACATGACATCCTAGCGGGAAGGGCAAAGCTAAAAGCTACTAAATCGGCTGCGGCTCGTCAATGGTAAATAAAAAATAATCATAGATGCTGCGGCCAACCTGAGCCAGCACCTGTTCATTACAATTGAGATCGGTTGAATTTTTAATATAGGCAGCAATAGCAACGTTTCCAAGATGGAATGGCAGGGTCATGATACCCACATCGCAGGTAAAGCCATGGGCAGTACCGGTTTTATGAGCCAAGGGCGTTTTCGGCGGCAAAAGGCCTAGCAAACGATTTGGACCCCGTTTACAGCCGCGCATAATTGCTAGCAGCAGTTCGGAGTTGTGGGAGCTTAGCAATTGATGCTGTGTTAATTGAGATAATAACTCAACCATGGCTTGGGGGGTGGTTGAGTCTCTATTATCCTCACCAAGGTTTGCTGCCATTTTCTTACAGCTGTTTTGCAACAAGCTCTTATATTGCTCGATCGAACATTTCATATCAGCAGGTAATTCATAAATACCATCGGAGTGGGCTAGCAATTCTAAGGTATAGCGATTTATAGATAAGTTTTTAATCTTAGCCTCAGCTAGGCTGTGCATAACGGCTTGAGGTCCGCCTATTAACCTAAGTAAAATATCCGTTGCTGAATTACAGCTTTCTTGTAGCATGAGACGTAATAAATTATATAAGGAAATATGAAGATTAGATTTGGAAAAGTCCAGTTGATTTAAGGTGAAGCTATTGCCAGGACGGATATCAAATTCAGTTACCTCATATAGCTGCTCTAAGTTAAACTGACCTAGCTCGACCTTTTGCATAAAACAAATGGCAATTGGAATTTTATAGGTGCTACACATTAAAAATGATTGCTCAGCATTTAATCTGACCATACGGCCTGTTGTTAAATGCCTTGCACAAACGCCGAGTTCGCCCTCAATGAGCTGTTGAAAAATTTGTAATTGCCGTTGGATTGCTGATAGTTGGCTAGTCATGGTTAAAATCGACAAGTTTTTTTCATTATACCAAAGCTAAGCTAAAGTGCTCATCAATCTATGCTTGGCTTCATGCGTGCAACTTTAAGTTTGGCATGTTGTTTTTTAGTGGTTAAGCGTTTTTGAATGGCTGTTTGGCTAGGTTTGGTCTTTTTGCGTTGCTTAGGAACAAAGCTTGCTCGCAGCAATAAGTCGTTTAATCGAGATAGGGCATCCTGCTTATTTCGCTCTTGGCTACGATAGCGGTTGGCTTTAATGATTATTTCACCCTGTTGCGTAAGCTGCTGGCCAGCTAAAGCCATGGCACGCCTGCGTACGGCCTCTGATAAAGAAGGGGACTCGAGGATATTAAAGCGTAGCTGTACAGCAGTGGCGACTTTATTAACATTCTGTCCACCCGGACCTTGCGCTCGAATAAAGCTAAACTCAATTTCTGCTTCGGGTATGATAAGATTAAGTGGTTTCACAGCGTTTCTTTAAGGCATTATTCATAGCGATGAAACCCGCCTGGGTAGACTTACCAATTAGCCAAAACAAGGGTTTATGTAAAAAACCTGAAAAACTCTCGCAGTGAAGAAACCGAGTTTGATTTTCCGCTATTCTAATCAATTCAAAGCTGTGTAGACCATCAAAAATACCCCGTTTGCCAAAGCCGCCAAGCCAACTAAATTTATAATCTTCATAAGTTTGAACTTGTGAGCGGAAATTCATGGATTTTTGCTTAGGTGGCTCAATGGTAACGGTTAAGTGTTCAGCAACAGCAAGCTGGCCAGTTATTTTGCGAATGAATGGATTCCATTCTTCATAGGCAGCAAAGTCTAGCAAAATAGCCCAAACTTCTTCTATGGGCGCATCGATGGTAATTTCGGTCGTGATCTGCTTCATAAGCTATCAACCCCTGTTAAATTAAACCTGGCTGCCAAAGTCTGAGGATGATTAACAAGCTGCTGTTTAGCTTGCCTGGGCAGTTTTTTTAAATAGTGTTCCAGTCTTAAGGCCGTGCCTTTATCGTTAACCTGCCAATTTTGCAGAATTTTTATGGCCTTGAAACTGCGAGTATATTTACATTTTGCAGTTCCTTGGAGATGTTCCTGAAAGCGTCTAGCTAAATCCGTGGTATAGCCTATATAGTAAGTATTATTACTGCAAAGCAATATGTAAACAAAAAAATGCTTTTCTTGCATAAAAACTACAGACTACCTCTAAAAATTCTGTTAAATTATAGGGGTTGTAATAACTAAAACTCAACATTTATTGTTAAGTTATTGTTTTGTAACAAGTAATGTTTAATATTTTAAAAGGTATAGCTATGTCAGTACGTGAAGTTGGAACCGTTAAATGGTTCAATAATGATAAAGGGTTTGGTTTTATTTCTCGTGAAGGTGGTGATGATGTGTTTGTTCACTTCCGTGCGATTAAAGTTGAAGGTTATCGGTCATTACAAGAAGGACAACGTGTAGAATTCACCGTAACTCAAGGCCAAAAAGGTCCACAAGCAGAAGATGTGACTGTGGTAGGCTAATAAGCTCCATAGATCATCTTTTTACACTAAGCCCACCTTCGGGTGGGCTTTATCTATAAAGTATCTTGAAAAATCAGCAAACTCCTTATTATCAGTTAGATCCCAATCTCATCTTAGCTGCACTTGAAAGTATCGGTTTACGTTGCTCTGGTAGTTTACTCGCCTTAAATAGCTATGAAAACCGAGTTTATCAAATCGGCATAGATGAGGCAGCTCCTATTATCGCTAAATTCTATAGACCAGAACGCTGGACTACCCAGGCCATTTTAGAGGAGCACCAGTTTGCACTTGAGCTTGTTGAGCGTGATGTTCCTGTAGTAGCCCCATTTGTAATCGAAAATCAAACTTTACATATCTATCAAGGATTTAAGTTTGCGCTTTTTCCTCGACAAGGAGGACGTGCCCTTGAATTGGATAATTTACAGCATTTGGAATGGATGGGACGATTTATCGGTAGACTGCATGCAGTAAGCCAATGCCGAGCCTTTACTCATAGGCTCAGTCTCAATCTAGAAACTTATGGTTATAAACCATGGCAATTCTTGCAAAGCCAAGATTTTATTCCTCAGGATCTTAAGGTTCAATATGCTGACATAGTTGAACAGCTTTTACAAAAAGCAGAAAGATTGATGGCTTCAGTCGGCGAAGTTCAACAATTACGTTTACACGGTGATTGCCATATTGGCAATGTCCTGTGGAATGAGCAGGGTCCTCATATCGTCGATTTAGATGATTGCTTGATGGGACCTGCCATACAAGATATATGGATGTTGGTATCGGGTAATACTGAGCAAGAGGTAAGAGTGCAGCTCAACGCAATTTTAAATGGCTATGAAGATTTTTGCGAGTTTAATTACCGCGAATTAAAATTGATAGAGGTCTTGCGTTCACTCAGAATGATTCATTATTCGGCTTGGCTTGCAAGGCGTTGGGATGATCCCGCTTTTCCAGCAAATTTTCCTTGGTTTGGAAGCCGCTCGTATTGGCAAGAGCAAATTCAAAGCCTAATCGAGCAAGTGCGCTTAATTGAAACGGAATCAGCTCTTGTAAATTGGCTATGATTTATTGCGAGTTAGCCACTGGTCGAGATGGTTAGCAAAGGCTTGTACCTGTTGCGGATTGATTTTCGCAGGTCCTCCAATGATCAGCCCCGCCCCCCGTAATTCAGTATGCAAATTCCGCATGGCAAGTTGCTGCTTAACATTGGCATGGGTATATAATTCACCACGTGGATTGAGTGCATAGCCATTTTTATCTATAACTTGTGCGGCCAATGGAATATCTGCCGTTATCACAAGTTCTGCTGATTGCATATGTTCTAAAATATAGGCATCGGCCTTATCAAAGCCTTGTGAAACCTGCACCTTTTGAATAAAAGGGGAGATGGGAGTGCTTATCCACTGATTTGACACTAAGATCACCGTGGTTTGAGTGCGAAGAGCGGCTCTAAAAATGATCTCTTTTATGGGTTTTGGACAGGCGTCGGCATCTATCCACAGCCGTTTTTTTAAATTAGTCATAGCTGAGCTCTATCTCTAAACTTGCCAGCAAGTTACAAGCTTCCGGTAGAGAAAATTTGGCCTGCTTAAGGTCATTATTAAAAATATCAATGTGATAATTATAGGCATCCTTAAAGTTCGCTCTACGCAAGTTAGTCTTATTGAATAGACTTTTGCCAAAATCCGAGCGAGAAAAATCGGCTTGAGAAAGGTCGCTTTCCCGAAAATCAACATCTTGCACCTGACAATCGAGCATGATGAGCTCGGCTAAATTCAGACCAAAAAAAGACGAACTATTAAGCTGGCAGCGATAAAATTGCAAGGGTGAGGGGAGCTTGATCTTAGACCAAGAGGCCTGAGTCCAATTAATTCCTATGGCCTTGCAATCCTCAAATAGGTTGGCTGAAAAACTCGATTGCAAAAATTGCGCCAGGCTCAAATTGCAATGACTAAACCAGCAATCGATAAATTTACAGCCTTTAAACACGGCATTTTGCAGATTACAACCGATAAATTTACAGCTATCAAACTCTATTTTGGTAAAAGTTTGCGCTGAGAAATCAAGCTGGGAAAATTCTTGCTCAAAATACAGGCTTTGAGATAAATCTAGCATTTAAACCACCTGGCCTGCGGCCCAACCCGAAGACCAGGCCCATTGAAAATTATAGCCCCCCAACCATCCGCTAACGTCTAAAACTTCACCAATAAAATAAAGCTTGGGCACAGCATGGGCTTGCATGGTTTTAGATGAGATGGCATCACAGTCAATGCCACCCAGGGTAACTTCTGCCGTTCTATATCCCTCGGTGCCATTGGGCTTGAGCTGCCACCCATTAAGGGCTAAGCCAATTTGCTCTAAGCTGCTCTGTGAGATTGTGGCTAGTTTTTTCTCAATAATTTCCGGCGAGATCAATGTTTCAAGCAAGCGCTTTGGCAAATACTCACTGAGCACGGTTTTTAATTGTTTTTGTGGCTGAGTTTGCTGGATTTGCTTTAATTGGCTTGCAAGTTCCACATCAGGTAAAAGATTGATGAGAAGGGCTTCTCCCGGTTGCCAATACGAGGAGATTTGTAAAATCGCGGGTCCACTTAAGCCTCTATGGGTAAATAAAATATTTTCTCTAAAATTTTGGGACTTTGAGCTTGTTAAAGAGTTGATGGCAATGCCTGAAAGTGTAGCCAAATTCTGTTTGTCCTCAACATGTAAGGTAAGCGGTACTAATCCCGCTCTGGTTGGCCATACTTTGATACCAAATTGCTCGGCAATCTTATAGCCAAAAGGACTGGCTCCCAGGGTGGGAATGGACAAACCACCTGTGGCAACGACTAAGGCTTGGCAAATAAAATCGCCACGGTTGGTAAAAACCTTAAACTTATCATTATCAAGCTTAGCCAGCTTATTGATAGAGGTATTGATCTGGATTTGTGCCTTTACCTCTGCACATTCTGCCAGTAACATCTCGACGATGGCCTTGGATTTATCGTTGCAAAACAACTGTCCTAGGGTTTTTTCATGATAAGGGATATTGTGTTTTTGCACCAACTGAATAAAGTCCCATTGCGTGTACCGGCTAAGAGCGGATTTACAAAAATGTTTATTGTGAGAGATATAGCAATCGGGATGAATGTGATAATTAGTGAAATTACAGCGCCCACCACCCGACATTAAAATCTTTTTGCCCACTTTGTTGGCGTGGTCAAGCACCAATACCTTACGCCCACGTTTACCAGCCTCCATAGCACACATTAAACCCGCAGCGCCTGCACCAATGATAATAACGTCTAATTCTTGCATACGAGTATTTGTACTGTAACTTATTAACCAATAATGAGGACAAGTTTAGGCGAAAAAAACCAAAGGTAAAGTAAATTATAAGTTTCTATAAAAGCGGAGGTTTTGCTAAGATGAAGCTATAATAATGAGCTAGATTTTTCTGATGTTCATTCATTGGATAGAATATGGCTCTATAAACAAGGTTAGAAGCTTTATCTTTATGGTCAGGCTTAAATCTACGATTAAGTTCTTATTAGTTCTTAGCATTACATGAATTTGTAACAGCGTACAAGCCACTGAAAAACAGCCCATCCAAGCTAAATTACAAGAATTAACCGATAATTATTTACAACGCTACCAACGGGCTGAGCATATTTCGGCTATAACTCTGACCATAAGTTCAAGCCAATTAAAAAAGCCCATCACCGTATTGAGTGGCTATAAAGATTTTTTAAAGACCCAGCCTTTAACCTCGACTAACCTTTATCAAATAGGCAGCATTACCAAATCATTTATTGCTGCAATCATCTTACAACTTGAGTCAGCCTATGAGCCTCAGTTTAATATCAACCATAAATTGTCCGTTTATTTTCCAGAATACCCACAATGGGGAGATATTACCATCAAGCAACTGCTTAATATGACCAGCGGTATACCTGATTACTTAGCCGAAGAAGCTTATTTAAAGGAACTGGCCAAAAATCCCTCTCGACTTTGGAGGCCTGTGGAGCAAGTCAACTTTGTAGTTAACAAGCCTCTATTATTTGTACCGGGTGAGCGATGGGGTTATTCCAATACCAATTACATTTTATTGGACCTATTGATTAAGAAGTTAACGGGGCACAGTGCTGAAGAGGAAATCAACTACCGCTTTTTAAGACCCGATAACGCAAATGGCTTAAACTTAAGCTATAGCCAATATAACTTGGATTATCCAGCTCATTTATATTTTAAGATGGTACACGGATATCGCTTTGGCGGTAATATAGGTAAGTTTGTTCCACTTAAGGCCGATGTCAGCCTCTATAATTTATCGTATGCTGGAGCGGCGGGTGCTATGGTGTCCAATACCCAAGACATCAATCAATGGGTTAGGGCTTTGTTTAGCAAAGATAAGATTTTGCCAGCCAAACAATTAAAGGAGCTCACTTCACTGGTTTCAACTAAATCGGGAAAACCGATTGTACAACTAAATAAAAATGATCCCAATGGCTTTGGCCTAGGCATAGGCGCGAGTTATATAGAAACACCGGTTCCCGAACTTATTTTTAATTTTGAAGGAATGACCATGGGCTACCGGGCGCAGTATATTTATATACACCAAGCAAGACCTGATCATTTCAGCCACCGCCAATAGCAGTGTGGATGAGAGTAAAGACCATTTAATAAAATTATTGATGCTGGCTTACTCTGCATTCAAGAACTGTTCTGAGTGTTAAATTGAATGTTCAAAGTTTAGCGACTCCTTCTTGAGCTTGTGGCTAAATCATCCAACGCTTGACCAGTTACCCTATAAACTGTCCATTCGTTCATGGGTTTGGCACCTAAGCTCTGATAAAATCCTATGGCAGGCTCATTCCAATTGAGCACCGACCATTCAAGTCGTCCACAATCTCTTTCCTTGGCTAGTTGAGCCAGATAGCAGAGCATTTTTTGACCAACGCCTTTACCACGAGCGTTGGGCTTTACAAATAAATCCTCCAGATAAATACCCGGTTTACCTAAAAAAGTGGAAAAATTATGAAAAAATAAGCCAAAGCTCACGGGTTCACTATCTAAATAGCCGATGATGACCTCGGCATAGGGTTTTTCACCAAAAAGTGCTTTGGTAAGACCTTCTTCTGTAGCGACAACTTCATGGTCTAGTTTTTCATATTCAGCCAATTCTTTAATAAACTGGAGGATTACAGGAACATCAGTCCGAATGGCTTGTTTAATAATAAGGGAATTGGTCATGTTAAAGGCCTTAAGCGCAAAAACGCTGGCTGAATTAATAGAGATTATTCTGCAAAATAAGCTTAGAATTTAATCCAGGAAAAAGAAATTGTAAATGGATAAATGAGCTGAGTCTTCAGCCAATTGAGCTAAAAGTAATGGAGTAAAGATTTAGATGCTAGGTTAACAAAGTTTTTCCTAGCATCATGGCTAAAAAAACTCTCTCTTATGCAATTGGGCGATTTGTTTCCCTGCCGTTTATAACGACTGTTTCAGTTGATTCAGTGCCAGTAAGTAATGGACCTCTATAACCACCGGAAATTTGTTCAAGTTCCTCTTGCAATATTTCAGTTTCATTTAATTCAGGTTTCTTACTCATGATATTTCTCCTTTTATTAAGATAAGTATAGACCAAAATTTTCAAACTAATATCTAAGGGTTGGCTCTTATTGTGGTCGACGCGGCATTTTCCTCGGCTAAACTTCTGGCTTGAGTTTCAATGGCAACGGTCTGCTTAAAGTAGTCAAGACTCGGTTTTAAATAGGGTTTTGCGGCTAAATAGTTAGCCACAGCATCGGTATTGACATTAAATAATTGACCTTCTTTGATTAGAGTCAAGGTGTTTTGCATGCCCTGGATGACTTCTTCCACCAATTCGGCGGGAGAATACGCATCAAAGCGATTGGGATCGGCTAATATGGCTGGCGGAAAGCCATGTTTCATCAACAGGTGATTTATGAGTAACATGCAAAAAGTACGGCAATTGGCATCTGCAAAGGGATGCAGATGTTCACAGCCTTGAATGAATGCTACGATGAGCTTGAGCTTGTCATGAGCTTCGACAGCTGCTTTTATCGCGGTGTTAAAATTTTCTACCAGTTTTTCCAGTGCTTGAGTGAGGTGGTTGTTTTGATCAGTATCTAAGCTTGCAATTTGTAGCTGATAACAGTATCCAACTTTCCAATCGTTTAAGGATTGATATAAATAGTTAACAACATCATAGTTTGTGCTTGTCTTAGCGAGTTTTCTTATTAACTCACATCTCTCCATAAGTCTTGCATCGTGCTCTTGAAGAGCATTACCTTCACAAAAGTCAGCAAAAGGAAATCCATCTAGTTTATGCTGGGTCTGATAGTATTCCCTGAGCTTAGTTAAAAATTCTTGGGTAATTTTTAAGCTAGGCGTTTTCCCATCAAAACCTATCTCGATGACAATCTTTGGATTATTGTTTTTTAAAACAGCGGCTATGCCTTCGACCGTTGCACTCTCATCGGTTAGCCCAAAGTGAATTCTTTCGCCGCGAAATTCACTTTCCTTGGGGGTATTCTTCTCTTTATTTAAATTTTTTACCTGATCGGTTGCCGTGCGACGCAACTGTTTAATAAAGTCTACATCTAGCGTCTGAGTGAAGTCAAAAAGCTGTTGATGGGCCTGATACATGGCTTTTAGATAACCTGGTTCAGTTTTTTCAAAGGGCAACCAAGCCTTATCCAGGTGGAGTAAGTCCATGAGGGTAAAATGAGCCAGCTCGTCTTCAGTTAATCGCCACCGATTGTCACTTAAAAATTGATCTAGATTACTCTTAAGATATGAGTTTTTAAGCTCAGTAGGTTTAATCTTTTCCTCTATTATCTTATATTCATTGATCGTGTAAGTGCGAGGATCCATTGCAAAAATATTTAAGCTAGTTATCTTTTGAAATTGTGGTCCTGACTGTAGGTTTCTGCCCGCTGCTTGTTTGTTTCCGTCGATGTAAAAGCGCCAGACTTCATCAGCGGGTATTTTTTGTCTTAAGAGATCGGGGTTAGCTTCAGCCATGGCTTTATATTCCGCTAGTATCGAAGCTAGTTCGGGCTTAGGGTTCAACAGGTCCCTAAACAGGCTATAAAAAGAATTAAACATGATATTAATCTCAATGGTTGATGTTAATGGCTACTCAACAAAGTGGTAGGAGCCTTTTTTAGTATAGGCTAATTATTTAGTTATGTGCTTGATTGAGAGGGAAGGTTTAGCATAAATAATGATAAAAGCTTGTGGTGAGTTGATGCAGCTTAAATAAAAGCTAATCGAGAACCCTTGTTTTTAAAAAGTGTAAATTAGGGCTTACAAAATAAGTATTAGCAGTTCTTTAGTCAAAAATACGGGTAATAGTTGTAATACCGAAATGAGATATCTTTATGGAGTTGGGTTTGCGTTTTTACCACTGCACATTATAAGGAATGTTAGGTTTTTGCGCCAACTCCATAAATTTTCATTACTCACTTCTTGGCTTGACGTAATTATGGATTAGGGGTTAAAGGTGTTATGGTTCCTGAACCCTTAATGCGCTGTTTTAAAGAAATGGGATGGCCATAGTATTTAATTGCACCACTGCCCGATAAATCAATATCAAGTTGTTGCTCAGCATGAACTATGGCCTCACTTGAACCCTTAATCTGCAGCGTTACATTATTAGCAAATAGCTTTTCGCTATTGAGCTTACCAGAACCGTTGATATTAACGGCTAATCGCTCAGTCTTACCGGCAAGAAAAATATCTCCCGAGCCATGAAGGTCAGCTGTGAATGAAGACGTTGCAAGCCCAGTGATATTAATATCGGCTGAGCCATGGGCTGAAATGGCATTTAAACTGTCTGTAGCAATGACGAGCGTTGGAACAATACTGGGTTTAAGCGAGGTTTTGGCTTTAGCTCTAATAGTGAGGACACCATTTTGAACGTTAGTTTCTACGTAAGGTTCAATATTTTCATCTGTGTTTAGAGTAATTTGCTGTGGTTGTCCAGTCTTAACAATAATTTTGTAATCACCCCTAACATCAATTGCCTGGAATGGCTCAGAGGTGCGAGAGATAGAAATAGGCTTACCATTGCCATCAATAGTTTGTTGAGCGCAGGCAACCAAAAATAGTGAGCCCAATAAAAATAGCGACTGGAGAAATGATTTTTGCATATTTAATCCTAGCAATAGTGAATATTAATATCTTAAAGGAAAATTAAAAAATAGAAACCCATCACTATCTGCAAAGGGTGGCTAAATCATCCAATGCCTCAGTAACAGCAGCTTGTTTTTATTAAATCTAAAAATTGCTAGCTAAGCTATTGGTAAATAAGTATGCTATTTAAAATTCAAATAAAATATCTGTGCAGACTTTTATCATTCAATTATCTAGCTAATTTTGTTAGCTATGGAACATAAAATATTTACAGGGAGTTTACCATGAAGTTAGATGAATTTTTAGCTGATGTTCTATCCAAAGCGCCTCATGCCCACCTACATTTACAACAATTTCTTGATAAACAAGTTAATACGTATTTTGCAGTGAGCTCATGTTTAAAAGATAAACATTGGAAAAAAGCCTTTAATTCAATTATGTCAACAGAACAAGCTTTTTGCACTCCAGAAGGCCAATGTTTAGTTAATGAGGAGAAAGGTTGGAAAGCCTTACGCTATTTAATATTACATTTTAGAACAGTATTGGAAGCCTACATCACTGCAAAGAGGGCAAGAAATATAGAGCTATCCGCATTGTTACAAGCAGAGCTCCAGCAAGCGTTTAAACTTATTGTTTTAGATCCACAATATATGGATAGAAGTGAACAAACAAAAATAAAACAATTGCAGCTAGCTATTGCTAAACTTAATGGTAATGATACTTTGCGTTATCGCAGTGGTTACGATGGGCATTCCATTTATTTTAATTTTACTCGGAAAGGCTCGGGCATATTGGTAACTATCAATAATCTGGGCGGAGGCTCGCAATATCATACATCTCATCCAAATTTGAAAAAGCAAATTTACCAAAAAATGGCTTTTTTTGACTTTTCGGCTCAGGGCCAACAACAGTTGCAAAAATTTACCGCTAACCTAGTCAAAGCAAAAGCCCTTGATGAAAAGCAGGCTTTACCTTTAATTTATGCTAAAAATTATCCCTGGGTTTCAAGTCAGAATGAATCACGATATGGACTAGCCGAGGTTGAGCAAGATACTGGGAATTGTGTGGTTAAAAATAATCTATTAGCAGCTAGAGAATTCTGTGGCAGTGACGATAAGTATCAAGAGTTGTATCACGTAATAAAAAATGTCACTTTAAGTAATCAGCAGCGACATTATCCTGCTACAGAGTTGCCAGCCAATGACTCACTCTGTCATGCAGTTCAAACTTCGCAAGCTACTTTTACTCTTGAGGCTTGCTCAGCGATTTTAGATAAGACCCTAATTCCTACTCAAGACGTTGGCAATGGGGATATTGCAGCGGGAGTGGCATTGGGTGCCTTGGGTGGCTTAATGGCTGGTTTGATTATCAATGCATTTTCAAAGGAAGAAAAGCAAGAGAAAAAATTGGCAACTATTGCTGGTTTAACTCTATTTGGCGGCGTTGCTGGAGCAGGAGCTGGTTCTTTTGCCAAGCATAGTAAAGAAGCGAATAATGATAATTTTAGCATACGAACTTTAAATAATCGGGGTTCGCATTTATTGAGACCGTAATTTGGCAACACAAAATACTTTATCCATCTATTAATTATTAAGCCCGTAAATTCATTTTGCGGGCAAGATGGAAATTTTTCTAGAATAGCCAGAGTCTTTGCATTAGAGAAGTCAAATTTCTCACTGTAATCCTTGCAAACTAGACTCGGCAGACAAGCTTTGAGTTAAATACTTGGCTTTAAATTTGCTAGACAATTTAAATTAGCTTTACTAAAGCCGTATGTTACTCGCTTCCTGACAAGGTGAATCATAATCTTAATCAGCAAACTTAGGATTAGTTAAGCACATAAAAGAAAATGCTTAAAAAATGACAAGCTGTACCAGCAAGTACAAAGAGATGCCAAATTGCATGACTGTAATATAGGTGGTCTTTACGATAGAAATATATTCCCAGGGTGTATAAAAGACCACCTGCTACTAACCATATAAACCCGGCAAAGGCGAGTATATTCCAAAGTGGTTTAATAACTAATAAGGATAACCAACCCATTATGAGATAAATTGCGATAGATAAATTTTCAAACATATTGATAAAAAATAGTTTGAAAAAGGTGCCTAACAAAGCCAGAGACCAGATACTAATAAATAATAACTTTCCCCAATGGGCATGTAAGGTTATCAGTGTAAAAGGGGTATAACTACCTGCAATCAAATAGTAAATTGTTAAATGGTCAAATAATCTAAAGTGTCGTTTTAAAACAGGTTGGCTACAGCCATGATAGAGCACCGAGGCTGAATAAGTAAGGATGCTACTGCTAGCAAATATAATACCACTAAGCAATTTATAAGTATTCTCTTGCTTAGTGGTTTGCAAAATAAGTACTATTAATGCCGCAACACTTAACAATATGCCCACACTATGGATGAGCGCATTAACTAATTCTTCACGCTGAGTCTGCTCACCATCTTCTTTTAGCCAAGGAGCCGAGTTTCTAATAAATAGCTTGAAATTTTCTAGGGTTGGCAAGCTGGCTCCTGGCTGTAGTAGCCTAATTGTTACTAAAAAGTACTGGCCGCAAACTTAGCTATTTAGAGGTAAGGGACGCTCATTAGAAAATTTTTTGGCTCTGTTTCTTGCGCCAAATAAGCCACCAAGGGTACCACTAATTGCACTTAGCAAAAAGGCGAAAAAAGTAGTGATGGCAATAGTACCTAGTATTTTGCTGGCTTTTTCTGTAGCAGCTGCAGCTTTTTGTTTAGCTTGCTCAGTCTTTTGCGCAATTTGTGCTTTAAGAGAATCATATTGCTGTTGCCAATCATTAAGTGTCTGTTCAGCTTGCTGTTGGGACATATTAGAGTTTTGAGTTAAAATGTTAACCACATTCTGCCGGGCTGTGGCTTTATCATTTTCATTGTCACCTGTTAAAATTGTCATTACGGCTTGCTGTAAATTCTCTTTAATAGCTTGGGGAGATTGGGCAGAAGTAGCGGTATCACTCTGCTGATTATTTGTCGGTGCATTATTAATGACTTGCGCTACCCGCTCTTTGAACTGCTTAAGTTCAGGCATCATATTGGGTGACATATTATTAACCATGTCCGCAGCTTGTGGCGCAATCTGCATGGCACCTTTACCTATCGCTGTCGTACCTTTGCCTACGGCTGAAAGACCATGACCTATAATGTTTGTTGTACCGCTAATCAATGAACCTGCCGAAGTGGCCATCAGCATAAAAGTTAAAAGAGTAGCTAGACCCCAAGCAATCAAGCCGTGTAAAGCGCCTTCCATATTATGATTGCAGCTTGCTAATCTGCCTGCAACCCATCCACCAATTAGCATAGCAAGAGTACCGCTTACAATTAGCCAAATAGTAGAGCTTAGACCGATATTAGCTATTGTATCGCCATCAAATTCAAAAGCGGTAAATCCTAAACCAAGTCCTAATAAATTCATTAAAGCTTCTAAGGCTAAACTCAGGACAACACCAGCAAAAATAGCATTCCAAGAAATGGGTTTGAAATGGTAATATTCCAAATTATGTTGAGTGGTCGTAGTATTCATTGCGGTTATCCTCTAGTTAAATAGTAAAGGTAGGATTTAGGAAACGCCTTGCACACAACTAATTAAATCTTTTGTTAAGTTCTTATCATTAAAAACTTATGAGGTTTATTTAAAGCCTAACTCAAATTATGGTCTAAAGTGCTGCTTGAAACTAAGCTGGCCTTTCACTATGGCACGACTTATGATTTAAACCTCCTATAAAATTTTGCTGGTTTAAAATGTCTGTCTAATGTTAAAAAAGGTATTTTAACTATTGTAACATATTATCATTGTGGTTAATATGCTCAAATTTAGCTGCATTGAGGATAGACTCTCAACTAAAGAGATTTTAAAAACTAATTTAGCTTATGCCTAATGAAATGTAAGCGCGAACTTAATAATCAACTATTTAAGTCAAACACTTAGCCAAAGAAGGTGTTTTTACCCAGTGAATTTTCATGAACTATTCCACATTCTAACCCTAAAACTTAAGGATTGGGTTTTATTGTGGTCGACACGGCATTTTCCTCGATTAAACTTCTGGCTTGAGTTTCAATGGCAACGGTCTGCTTAAAGTAGTCAAGACTCGGTTTTAAATAGGGTTTTGAGGCTAAATAGTTAACCACAGCATCGGTATTGACATTAAATAATTGACCTTCTTTAATTAGAGTCAAGGTGTTTTGCATGCCTTGGATGACCTCTTCCACCAATTCAGCATTCGAAAAGGCATCAAAGCGGTTGGGATCAGCTAATATGGCTGGCGGAAAGCTATGTTTCATCAACAGGTGATTTAAGAGTAACATGCAAAAAGTACGGCAATTGGCATCTGCAAAGGGGTGCAAATGTTCACAGTCTTGAATGAATGCCACGATAAGTTTGAGCTTGTCATGAGCTTCGACAGCTGCTTTTATCGCGGTGTTAAAATTTTCTATCAGTTTTTCCAGTGCTTGAGTGAGGCGCTTGTCATGATCATTATCTAGGCTTGCAATTCGTATTAGATAGTAGTGCCCATATTTTTTATTATCGGTAAAGTCTTTATGCAAATAGCTAGCTGCTTCCTGATCATCAATCGTTTGAGCTAGTTTATTTATTAATTTAGAGTCCGCCATATCCATGGCTTGGTAAGCTTTAAGCTCAGCAACTTCACAAAATTCAGCGAATGGGAATCCATCCAATTTTTGATGGAGCTGATAGTAACTTCTTAGCTTAGTTAAAAATTCTTGGGTAATTTTTAACGGCTTGCTGCCAAAAAAACCTATTTCGATGACAATTTTTGGATTATTGTTTTTTAAAACAGCGGCTAGGCCTTTGACCGTTGCATTCTCATCGGTTAGCCCAAAGTGGATTCTTTGGCCGCGAAATTCACTTTCCTTCAGGCTATTCTTTTCTGTATTTAAATTTTCCACCTGATCAGTTGCTAGATCATGTAACTGTTTAATAAAGGCTACATTTAGCGCCTGAGTGAAATTAAAAAGCTGTTGATGGGCTTGATATAGGGCTTTAAGATAACCTGGTTCAGTTCTTTCAAAGGGCAGCCAAGCCTTATCTAGGTGGAGTAAGTCCATGAGGGTAAAATGGGCCAGTTCATCTTCAGTTAATCGCCATTCTTTGCGCCCTAAAAATTTATGTAGATCACTAGCATTATATGAATTTTCAAGCTCAGCGGGCTCAATATTTTCCTGTTTTATCTTATATTCATTGATCGTGTAAGTGCGAGGATCAACAATATTTTGCGTAGTTATACTTTGAAAGTAAAGGCCTGAACGTAGGTCTCTGCCCGTTGGTTGTTTGTTTCCGTCGATGTAAAAGCGCCAGACTTCATCAGCGGGTATTTTTTGTCTTAGGAGATCGGGGTTAGCTTCAGCCATGGCTTGATATTCCGCTAATATCGAAGCTAGATTGGGCTTGGTGTTCAACAGGTTTTTTATAAAAAAGTTATAAAAGGAATTAAACATGATACTATTCTCAATAGTTGATGTAATTTACTACTCGACAAAAGTAGTAGGGCTCTTTTCTTAGTATAGGCGAATTATTTAGTTATGCGCTTGATGGAAGAGAATAAGTGATCCAAATAACGCTAAAATTTCTAGTGGCAAATTTTTTAGGTGATTAGTATTTTTCAGTAATACTATGGGGTAATAAAACCTATTCTAATCCTAACGTGAAAATATATTTAATAGGGTAAGCAGGTTGTGGGGAAGAGATGTCTAAGTAGCGCTTTAATCTAAAATGCTAGTCATAGTTATTGAACACCGAAATTATAATCTTTGCTGTTTTTAAATCAGAGGTATTACGTGGGCTGTTGATAGCCTAGCTCTGTTAACCTACGGTTTAGAAATTCTATGGTGATTCGTTTGACCGGCATAGGCACCGAGTCATCTTCCTCTAGTTTCTGCCGATAAGAAAGTAATTCATCAATAGTGGTACCGCCGACAATAGCTTCTAACTGTTGTTGACTCATTTCTTCAATTTTACTCATAACTTTTCTCCCTTGCTATAGACTAAGTATAGTCTAAGTTTGGGGACTGGCAGTAGGACAATAGCATAGCTTAATCCATTATAAAAATCGCTTATGTTTTCAGGGGCTTTATTCCGCTGCATAAGTATTTTGGCACTTGAAAGTGATTCTATCGATAAATAGCATTTGTCAAATAATTTATTATACTTATTGTTATAACAAATTAAGTTGCTGGGTGATTTATGAAAGTGGAAATAAGAAAAATAGGTAATTCTTGTGGGGTTATATTGCCTAAACAGATATTAGATAAGCTGAATGTTAAGGAAGGTGATAGCCTTACTCTAGCTGAGAATGAATCAGGTATTACCTTAAGCCCATACGATCCAGACTTTGATGTATTTAAGGAAGCTTACGACAAAAACTCTACCAAATACCGCAATGCTTTAAGAGAACTAGCCAAATGAGCGATATACGCTGGCTTGATATGAAAAAAGTAATTGCTTTGCACGGATGGCAAATGCGCGAACATGGTGGTTCTTACGGCATTAGAGACAGCGGGCTTTATGATATAACTCAAATATTCTTGAGCTACTCAACTAAATTTACTTGCCAAGTGATGAGGATAAACTTTGATTGTAAGAAACACCTTTAAATATTTTTCTCAACCCCTGGAAATTAATTTTCCAATTAACACTTCCTACCACCGCACCTGCCACCACAAACAAGCAGGCAAATAATAAATTAATAGTAAGCTGGGCTTGGTGAAACGCCGCTAGCAGCAGCACAGAAATAATTGGGTTACCATAAGATAGATTGCTTAGTAACTTAAAATTGCCATGTTTTATACCAAAATCCCATAAAAAATAAGCGCCACCAGAAGTAGTCATGCCAATAAATATTATAATGAGTGCTTGGCCTAAGCTAGGAACAAGTGTCGGCTCAAAGGTAAAATGAGTAACAATAGAGCATAAGGCACCGACTCCACAATACATACCTATCATTTCAAGTGGCGTTTTGCCATGATAACGAGCAAGTAGGGTATAGGCCGCCCAAATGAGCGCATCAAGCAGGGCTAATAAGTAACCGATTAAATGGTTGAGGGTAAAATGAGTAAGTACATTCCCATCGGTTAACAAAATGTAAAAACCTGTTAATCCTAAAAAGCCAGCAAACAAATGTTTATAGGTAAATCGCTCAGACGGTAATAAGCCTGAACCTAAGATAACAAATATAGGCCATAAATAATTAATGAGATCCACATGGGCAGGTGGTGCATATTTAAATGCAGCAATATAAGTTAAGTCATTGCCATAAATACCGACTATACCAATTAACCAAATTGGCCAAGGTTGCTTAACTCGAGCCCATTGTTTTTGTAAGGTGAGCTTAATGGCAATAATAATAAAGCTAATTGAGAGGGCCATGGCTAAAATTTCAAAGGTAGGAATATTTTTTAATTGCGCTACCATCAAAGGGGAGAGGGACCATAATATTAGCCCACCGTAGCCGACAGCGGTTGCCCAGGGATTAATTTTAGTCTGTGTCATATTAACATCCTAAACGATGGGCATTGTAACAATGAGATTTATTATTATAACGCTAAACATAGAAGGCTGACAGCTAATTCTAGCCAATGGTAAATTAGACTTATTTAGTTGATCATCAATCGGGTAAGTTTACTAAACAGAAGAGCAAAATAGCCAATTTCGCCAATTTAAATTTTTCTCTCCTGTTTGCAATCAACAACTTTGAGGCTCCTTTAATTTTTAATTGTGACTTGATGTTTAAATTCTGCTTCCAGGTAAAAGTGGATAAGTGCTTAACTCCGAGAATTAGCTCCAAATAAATGCTCACGTATCAAATGCTATGGAAGATTGTTCTATATAAGCTATCGAGTGCTTGCAGCTACGATTAAGTATCAGCAGCTAGAATATCAATGGTATATGTTAGCTTGTGAAAAAGTTTGACGGCCTTGCCAAAATTACCCTTAAGCGTGATTGACTTGCTAGTTCACACTTTGTGAACTAGAATTTGAGACAACATGTAACATTTGATGAGTCTAATATGGCAGCAGTAATGTTTGATAAATTTGAGTTCGTAAAGAAACTAAAAGAAGCTGGAGTGCCAGAAAGGCAAGCCGAAGCACAGGCGGAAGCTATCAGTAGTGCCATGACTAGTTCAGATGCAGTAACCAAGGATGATATTATTAGCCAGACAAAATGGTATGTGGGGGCTTTAATTGCGGTCATGAGTATTTTTACGGCAGGTGTTATGTTTGCCGTGAATAGCAAAATAGACGCTCAAACAATTAAGACCGATGTACAGTTTAGCTCTTTAAGTCAAAAGGTAGATGCTCAGCTTAATGCCTTAAGCCAAAGTATAGATAATTTCAACCAGCTAGATAAAGAGAAATTCAATCAAATTAATACAAAAATTGATGCTATTAATCTCAAACTAGATGCTTTAGCAAAGAAATAAGCCCCAATCAAAGCCAGTTACATATCTGAGCTATAGTCCAGCTGCGCTCACATAACAACTGTTTACTCTTAATATATAAGGAACTGTATGTATAAGGAATGATCATAGTGCTTGTAACATAGAGGCTCATATCGGTGGTACAAAACTTTATCCAAATCTAGCACACGGGACTCAGATGTTTGTCAACATCAAAAGCAACAGAGCACGCGACAATGCAGCAATAACCTCTACGACATTTTGATGTACCTCCTGGTAAAACAGTAGTTTGCACTGATTTCTTTGGGTTTAATTGCCGTGTTCAAAATAATAGTATCTAGCTGTGCTTATTGCTGAGAACACCAAATACAATAATGGGGCCCCAAAGAGCCCCTTACTTTTTTATGAATATAAGTACCTTTACTCCATATAAAGTTGCTAAATTCTTCTTGATGAGCATTTCGCTTTTATAAACTGGCAAATTAGCCTCTTGATGTATATACTATTGTATATACAATGTGAGGAATAATTATGAGCACGGCAAAAGTATTTAAAAGTGGCAACTCAATGGCGATTAGATTGCCTAAACAGGCCTTAGATAAGCTTAACGTAAAAGAAGGTGATACCTTGACTATATCAGAGAATGAGTCTGGTATTTCAATTACAGCTTACGATCCCAATTTTGAAAAAGCTATGGAGTCATTTGAGCGCTTTGCAAGTAAATACAAAAATGCCCTCAAAGAGCTTGCAAAATGAGCGATATTATCTGGATTGATAGCAAAATGGCCGAGGCGTTTCATGCCATTTTGATACAAAGGCATGGTGGCTTGCAAGGCAGTAGAGACAAAGGGCTGCTAGAGTCAGCCTTGGCTAGGCCTAAGCAATTATGTAATTACTCTAATGCCGATATATTCGAACTCGCAGCCTCTTATGCCTACGGGATAGCTAAAAACCACCCATTTATAGATGGCAACAAAAGGGTTGCTATAGCTGTTGCTGGTGCTTTCTTGGATATGAATGGATACGAGCTTGTCGTTGGAGAACCTGAGCTTGTAATAAAGACATTACAACTGGCCGCCAGTGAGATTGAGGAAGTTGAGTTTACAGATTGGCTCAGACAAAATTCAATTGCAATAAAATGAAAATCTTTAACTTCAGCTGTCCTCCCTAAAGCTTGCTGTCATTAAAAGAAATGGGATCAGAAGTTTGCGCTTTAGCTTGGTCGTAAGCGCAGATATATTCATATTCTTCTAGGATATCAAGAACTTTCTTCCACTCTACATAAGGCAGCATAATGGCTTTTTTTCTACCATTGCTATCAACGATGTATTTTTCATGTAAAGAAAGCATAATTAAACAAACTTTAAAAAAGTAAAATTGATGGGGCTGGAGGGAATTAAATCCTCAAGCGGTTAAATTCTTACATCCAGTAATAAAAACCCTATGTTGGCATTTTCAGCTATTTCTGAAAAACTTCCGCCAATTACGCTTTTTTTAATCAAGGCGTAATTATTAAGATATATAATTTAATGGCGATAGTGTTCGGCATATTGGTCCAGTAAAGCTCTTATCATGGTTTGATAATGCGTGTGCTGCTCTTTAGCTACTTGCTTGAAAAATTCCACACTATCTTTGGTTAAAGCTAGAGTCACTTTGACGGTTTCTTCTTTTAACACGAGTTGCTCAGGCGAGGGCAAAAAATCAGTAATAATTTTAACGTCGCCTATCGCTTCATCGGTATACTTAATTTTGGACTTGTTCATAAATTTTTTTCCCCTTTCGCCAATAGCCTGCACCAATAATACGGATGATAGCGTTACGATAAGTAAATCGAACGGTCATAATCGCTTCATCTACTTTGCCAAAACAGTAGTAGCGCTGCTCTGTTTGACTGTGTTCTACATCTTGTGCAATCACACGGTTGGGATCTAAAAATGCTTTTTGAGCTTGATAAAATGAAACGCCGTGTTTTTTACGGTTTTCATTATCTTTGTTTTCATCCCATTCAAAGTGTATTTTGCTCATGAGATAAGTATAGCATTAAGCCCTACTTATATACATACAACTATATGGTTTAATAAATTGTCCATAATTAACGTTCTTGATAAGCCTAACTATATTGATTAAAAATAAACTTATGGGGTGTCGGGGTGACAGGCGGTAGAGAAAAAACAAGTGAAAGTCACTAAAACGAGGGCAGGACTGCGGGATTTCATGCTGCTACCGCCTGCCTTAGCAGCCCTAAGCGCATAAAAACCTATACTTATATGTAATCCAAGCGCGTGTTTTATAATCCACGTACCGATAACCTATGGGAAACGGATGGCGAAATTCGAAAAAACTGCTGGACGTATATCTTACGAAAAGCCGAGGTGCGCTATAGATGTCCCTATCAAAATCGTCATACCTATGCCTCAATGAAACTATCCGCCGCTGAAAATATTCTGTGGGTGACTATGCAGTTGGGTCGCGAGAACACCAAGATGATGATTGAAGTGTATGTCAAATGGCTACCACAACCTAATACAGAAGCCGGGTATAAGCCAGTAAATGATTGGTCGGTGGCGATTAGGGTGGTTTAGCTATTTATTATAGACAAGATTGGATAAAATCAATTGCAAAATTCTTCATTTTAGCTTTATTTATATGGTCAATATGATTTTTCAGCTGACAAAAATCAGCTTTTGATAGAGCAACGGGGCATTAGCTTTGAAGAAGTAATAATGGCTATTGAGAGTGGGGCAGTGTTGGACATATTGCCGCATCCTAATCAAGCCAAATACCCAGGGCAGGAAATGTACGTGGTACTTATTAATGATTACATCTATATTGTGCCGTTTGTAACAAAAGACACTGATCATGTTTTTTTAAAAACAATTTTTCCTCACCGCAAACTAACTAAGCAGTATCTAAAAGGAGGAGTCAATGAAAAAGAATGATATTTTTGACGTTGAACTAGACGAAGAAGAACGGGAAATTACCGAAGCTATTGACCGCGGCGAATTAACAAGCGTGGATAATCTTAAAGAGAAAATAGCTCAGGCTAAAAAAATTGCCTCTAATTCGTTACGTAAAGATGCTCGGGTTAATATTCGTATATCCAGTACAGATTTAGCTCGCCTTAAACAAAAGGCGGCTTACAAAGGCTTACCCTATCAAACCTTTATTGCCAGCGTTTTGCATGAATACGCGGCTGGTCATTTTGGTGAGTAATATTGGGGGCAACAATTATCTCTATAGGTTAATTGCTCCTAATGTTGCCCCTAAATGCCAACAGTTTTAATGAGATATTATTGAATAGAATTTAATACAAAATAGCCCTCATTACCAAGGGCTATGAGATAAATTTGGATTTGCTTGGATTTTAAACTGGTGGAGGCGGCGGGAATTGAACCCGCGTCCACAGAACCTACACCTTTGATATTAATTAGAGATTTTTATAAATATCCTTTCTCTGTCCTATATCTAAAATCAAAATATGACATCTGTCTTTATAAATTTCATAGATAATTCTGTAATCACCTATCCGAATCCGCCAACCATCTCGACCTGTAAGTTTCTTAACCCCATTGGGTTTTGGCTCAATGGCTAAATTTTGAATGGCCTTGATAATTTTAGCTTGAGCTTGTTTAGGAATAGTTTTAAGAAATTTGAGAGCTGTTCGCTCTATGGTAATCTGATAATTCATCAGCTTGAATATTTATAATTTTTTTAGGGCATCATTAAAAGAAATGGGATCAGAAGTTTGCGCTTTAGCTTGGTCGTAAGCGCGGATATCTTCATATTCTTCTAGGATATCAAGGACTTTCTTCCACTCAGCATAAGGCAACATAATGGCTTTTTTTCTACCATTGCTGTCAATAATATATTTTTCGTGTAAAGAAAGCATAATTGAACCGTCTTAAGTAAAATGGTGGAGGCGGCGGGAATTGAACCCGCGTCCGCAGAACCTACGCCCTTGGTACTACATGTTTAGCTAATCTTTTAGTTAGCGGCAAGCACTCCGACCAGCAGGATTACTTACAGCGAGCTCCTATTTAGTTTAACAGTTTAGCTAAGAGCGACTAAGCTGCGGTCTTGTGTATATGACCACTAACACCATTGCCACAAGCAACCACGGGTAGTGGAAAGGTTCCGGTTATTAAGCGGAAGACTGATTTACTGCTTACGCAGCAACAGCCATGCCTTTGTAAGGGTCGTTTTTTGCGACTATCTTTTTGCAACGTGTTTTACGAGGTGAGTTACGTCCTCGACATGCACCTCAGGTTTCGCGACCCACGTCGAAGCCATGTCGCCCCCAAGATAAGCTATCATTATAGCAAATTAAGCTTAAAAAGCTAGGTTATGTGTACTCATGCCAAATTTAACCTCGCCCCGTGATTCGTTGTTTCTGGCGTTGCCAATCGCGATCCTTTTCGGCAGCTCGCTTGTCATATTGCTTTTTACCTCTTGCTAGAGCAATTTGTGCCTTGGCAAGACCTTTTTTCCAATAGAGGCTTAATACCACGGCGGTATAGCCTTCTCGCTCGACACTACCATATAATTTATTGAGCTCGCGTTGGTTGAGTAAGAGTTTACGAGTTCGAGTGGCATCGGGATGAACGTGGGTAGAAGCACTTAGTAAAGGTGAGACATTGCAACCAAACAACCAAGCTTCGCCTTGTTTGAGTAGTACGTAGCTATCAGTTAGATTGGCCTTACCTGAGCGAAGACTTTTTACTTCCCAGCCCTGCAACACTAAACCTGCTTCAAAGGTTTCCTCTATGAAATAATCGTGTCTTGCCTTTCGGTTAAGGGCAATTGTATTGGTATGGTCTGTTTTGCTCATAACTAGCAGTGTATAATAAATTATGTAACGTTAATAGAGGAGGGGAAATATGAATAATTACCCAAATGGCCGTTATGTTACCTGGAAATGGGGAAGAGGTAAAGCCCAAGGCAAAGTCGTGGAGAGTTATGACTTTGTGGTTTCACGAGAAATCGATGGCTCAACCATAACGCGTAATGGTAGCCCCGATAATCCTGCTTATCTTATTCAGCAAGATGATGGGGGCGAGGTACTAAAGTTACATTCCGAGATTTCTGCTTTAACCGGCTCTAAGTAAATAAATGCATAAGCCTACAAATCCTATAAGCCCTAGAGCAAGTAGGCCCATGGTAGAAAAACTTTTAGTTAAGTTTTCTTTACTAAGTAGCTCGGGGCGCCCTTTAAGCATTTTAAAAGTTAACCAAACCAATACTGCTGCAACAACGATCGCGAGAATTTTTCCCCATTCCATGATAAGTCCTAATGAAATTAAAAGATTTTGCTGTAGATCATATCATTATGATATCAATTTTAGTGTATTATATTTCTTATCGTTCTCCAACGCCTATGCTAAAATAGCCAGCTTTATGAATTTTAAGGATTGGATCAGAAACTATGCTAACGCGAATTCAACGAGCCTTTATTTTTGATTTCTTTATTTTGCTGATCATAGGTGTTACGGCTTTTATCAACAAGGCTCAAGCTGATAATTCCTCTTCACTCAATGCTCTTGCAGTTGCAAAACCCGTTAAGCCACTGATTATTCCCGCTGTACCCGAGCTCAATGCCAAAAGTTATGTTTTGCTAGATTATAGCACGGGTAAGGTGCTAGCGGGCAAAGATCCAGACCTGCGTTTACCGCCTGCCAGTATGACAAAAATGATGTCAATGTACGTTATTTCTCAGGCGCTTCAAGCAGGCCAAATCCACATGGATGATCAGGTAAGAGCCAGTAAGGAAGCTACCTCGGTAAAGGGTTCAACCATGTTTTTAAGACAGGGACAAGTGGTGCCTGTTAAAGAGCTCATCCGGGGTATTATTACCGTGTCTGGTAACGATGCAACCGTGGCTATGGCTGAGCATGTGGCAGGGAGTCAGGACGCTTTTGTAAGCCTAATGAATCAAGAGGCTCAGCAACTTGGGTTACAAAATACCCATTTTATGGATGCCACGGGGATGCCAGATCCTAATCACTATAGCAGTGCTCACGACTTGGCGCTTTTAGCCCTGCACATCGTTAAAGACTATCCCGATCACTATCAATGGTATTCCGATAAGGCATTTACCTTTAATGGTATAAGACAACCCAACCGTAACCGCTTACTGTGGTTAGACTCATCCGTAGATGGCATTAAAACAGGCCATACTGAAGAGGCCGGTTATTGTTTAACCGCCTCTGCCAAAAAAGCTAATATGCGCTTGATCGCGGTAATATTAGGAGCGCCAAGCGATAATGCCCGTACGGATTATACCGAAAAACTATTGACGTATGGCTTCCGCTTTTTTGAAAATAATCGGCTTTATGAAGCTGGAAAGCCTCTAGCTACCCCTCGAGTTTGGCAGGGGCAAACCTCAACCATACCCGTTGGCTTAGTAAATGATCTAAGCGTTACCACCCCACGCGGCCAATACGATAAGTTACAAGCAAGCATTGAGATCACGGATAACTTAAAGGCGCCTATTCAGAAAGGTCAGCAAGTGGGTAGGGTCAAAGTGGTACTCAATGGCGAGGAAGTAGCCTCGGCTCCCGTTGTTGCTCTACAAGAAGACCCCAGGGGTGGTTTATGGACTCGTATGACCGATAGTCTTTCCTTAACCCTGCACAATATGTTTAGTAAGAGCAATAAGTCATGAGTTTTGAACGAGAAACTTTACTGGAATTTCCCTGTGATTTTCCCATTAAAGTCTTTGGTTTAGCCAGCTCAGAGTTTGAAGCAGCAGCTTACGCCATAGTGCGTAAGCATGCGCCTACGCTTGCCGAAAATGCTTTGACCATGCGTTATAGTAAAGATAATAAATATTTGGCACTCACCATTATGGTGAAAGCATCTTCTCAAGCACAATTGGATGCTATCTACAGTGAGCTTTCATCTCATCCAGAGATTATGATGGTGCTATGAGTACAGAGCTTATAGTTCGCGAGTTGGGTTTACGTGACTATATTAGCGTATGGAATGCGATGCGTGAGTTCACCCAGAAGCGTAGCGCCACAACTCAAGACGAGCTTTGGCTTGTTGAGCATCATCCTATCTTTACCTTGGGACAGGCTGGAAAAGCCGAACACATTTTACAAACTACCGACATTCCCATCGTGCGTACGGATAGGGGCGGACAGGTGACTTTTCACGGCCCTGGCCAAGTGGTAGGCTATGTGCTATTGGACCTGCGACGAAAAAAAATAGGAATCAGACCCTTAGTGGCTTTGCTTGAGCAGGTCATCATTGACTTACTCGCTGATTATCAAATCGTGGCAAGCAATCGTTGTGATGCTCCGGGCGTTTATATTGAAGGTGAAAAAATTTGTTCCATTGGTTTAAGGGTCAAGCAAGGTTGTACGTATCATGGGTTTGCCCTTAATGTTGATCTAGACCTCAAGCCTTTTAAAATGATCAACCCCTGTGGCTTCTCCGGGCTAAAGATGACTCAATTAAGCTATTACCAAAAGCAGTTCTCTAAGTTAAAGTTGCACGAGCAACTTGTTGCATACATGGTTCAAAAACTAGGTTATACTAGCGCCCATGTTTCGACCACAGAGAACAATGAAAGATTATTGATGGGAGTACACAATGGCTGAGCACTCAAACGCAACTACCAATAAGCTACGTGGTGCAGAAAAATTGGCGAGAATTCCTGTTAAAATTGAGCCTACAACAGCGGAAACGGCGTTGCGTAAGCCTAGCTGGATTAGAATCCGCATGCCGGCTTCTAATGCGGTCACTAACCTAAAGCAGGTTCTACGCGCCAATAAACTGGTCACAGTTTGTGAAGAGGCTTCTTGCCCTAATTTAACCGAATGCTTTAGTCACGGCACCGCAACTTTTATGATCATGGGCGATAAGTGTACGCGTCGTTGCAGCTTCTGCGATGTGGCTCATGGTAAACCAGACCCCCTCGATCAAGAGGAACCCACCAATCTAGCAAAAACCATCGCCGAAATGAACCTAAAGTATGTGGTCATCACCTCTGTGGATAGAGATGACTTAAGAGACGGTGGAGCAGGCCATTTTGTCGCCTGTTTAACAGCCATTCGCCAACAGAGTCCAAATATCAAAATTGAAATTTTAGTGCCAGATTTTCGTGGTAGAATGGAAGTTGCCTTGGAAAAATTGAGTCAACATCCGCCTGATGTTTTTAATCATAATATTGAAACGGTGCCGCGTTTATATAAGCAGGCTCGTCCAGGCTCCGACTACCATTGGTCGCTACGCTTGTTAAAAGAGTTTAACCAACTTTTTCCGCAGATACCCACAAAATCAGGTCTGATGTTGGGGCTGGGCGAGACCAATGAAGAAGTTATAGAGGTCATGCACGATATGCGATCGCATAATATAGACATGTTAACCTTAGGCCAATACCTACAGCCTAGCCGCTATCACATGCCGGTTCACCGCTATGTAACTCCACAGGAGTTTGCTGAGTTTTCCGCCATCGCTAAGTCTTTAGGATTTACCCATGTCGCAAGTGGCCCCTTAGTACGATCTTCTTATCACGCCGATAGACAAGCTGCTGGAGATAATGTGAGTTGATTATGGATTACGTAAATTCACTGACCGGTTGGTTAGAGTTGCACCCGCATTGGGCAGGAATCATCACATTTTTTATTTCGCTTTCTGAGTCCTTGGCTGTGGTGGGACTTATTGTTCCAGGCTCGGTCATGATGACAACCATTGGGGCCCTGATTGGCTCAGGAGTTTTGCCAGTTTGGGAAACCATCATCTGGGCAATTCTGGGTGCGGTTGCCGGCGATAGTGCTAGTTATTGGCTTGGTCACCATTATCATGAACAACTAAAGCGCTTTTGGCCATTTCGCACTCATCCTCACTGGTTAGAAAGAGGGGAGGCATTTTTCTTAAAGCACGGTGGAAAAAGTGTCTTTATCGCGCGTTTCGCAGGCCCCATGAGACCCATTATACCAGTGGTCGCAGGCATGTTAAGCATGCAACCACGACGTTTTTTAATGGCTAATATTATTTCAGCCATTGCTTGGGCACCAACCTATATGATACCCGGCATGCTGTTGGGATTCGCTTCACTCGAGCTTGCTCCTGAAACTTTAACCCGTTTCATCTTGATTTTATTAGGGGTGTTGCTTGCTATTTGGCTAGGCGCTTGGATTTTACAATCAATAGGTACCCAGATTTGGCGCCATATAAGTCGCGGCTTGGATAAGCTGTGGGCACGTTGGGCCCACACTCGGTTTTTAAGATGGCTGACCGTACTACTGCGTAACCCGCATTACGTGGATGGTCACGGGCAGTTAACCCTAGGGCTTTTTCTTGTTTTAACCGCAAGTCTTTTGGCCAGTGTTATTTACAACGTGGTGCACCATGGTTTCTTAACTCAGTTCAACGAGCCCACACTGCATTTTTTCCGTGGTTTAAAGCATCCGCTTCTAGATAGCCTAATGCTAGCTATTACTTATCTAGGTGAAAAGAAGGTTTTATTTCCTGTCGTAGGCATTGTCTTTATTTGGCTGGGTATGCTGCGTTATTGGCGTACAGCTATGCACTGGTTGGGCCTAGCAGTTTTAACTGCAGCCACTATTGTTCTAAGCAAACATTGGGTGGCGTCAGTTAGGCCTATGGGCTTAGTTTTGCAAAATCACGAATACTCATTCCCCAGTGGCCATACTGCCTTGGCCGTAGCAATTTATGGGTTTTTGGCCGTATTGTTTGCTCAAGCTTTGGGACGTGTTGCCCGCAAGTGGATTATTTATGCGGTCTCTAGCCTCATAATGTTGATCATTGTTTCTAGACTTTATCTGAGTGCGCATTGGTTTACCGATATTTTAGGTGGCCTATTAGTAGGTTTGGTCTGCCTAATGCTGGTCACATTATCTTATTATCGCCAAGAAGTACCCAAGCTTCCAAAGCTCAAGTTATTTTTTATTGTTCTCGTTGCCCTCTTAACCATAGGTAGTGTTTACTTTAATCATGATTATAAGCGCGAAATTCACAATTATCAGTTACACTGGGAAACTACTCCCATGCCCATGGCAAAATGGTGGCAACAACAAAACGTGCCCGTAATCTATAGAACCGATAGATTTGACGAGCCGGATGAAGTGCTCAATATCCAGTGGGCAGGTAACTTAAGCTTGGTTGAAAGTACGCTTGAGGCAAAGGGTTGGCGAAAGGTACCTCGAACTAATCTGAACGAAATCATAAACCGTGTGGCAGCAAAAGATAGGCGCCAACAGTTACCCTTGCTTTCAAGTTTATATCAAGATAGGGCCCCAGCTTTGGTAATGGTTAAGAAAACCGATGATGAGGACTTATTACTCGTTTTACGCTTATGGCATTCGGGATATAGCTTAACCTCTCCAAGTATGCCCCTATGGTATGGAAGCGTTAATTATAATAAACTCTGGCATAGAGATATCTTTAGGCATAAAAGAACTGCTAGTGCTCACCCGAGTCAATTGGCGTTGGATATTCTCTTGCAAGAGATGGGACAAGGCTTTGAGCGTAAATGGATAGTTTATACCTATCCTAAACAATTAACGACATTGGCTAATCTTACGAGTGATAAGCGAGTGTTATTGGTTAGAAATAAATAAACTATGGTAAATATAATTCCCCCTTTTAGCCAAGCGCATGTTATTGTGGTTGGCGACATCATGCTTGATAAGTATTTGCATGGTGAAACAGCTCGCATTTCTCCTGAAGCCCCTGTACCTATTGTAAGAGTTCAGCAATCAGAAGAGCGCCCGGGCGGGGCCGGTAATGTGGCCTTAAATTTAACTGCCTTGGATTGTCAGGCCTCACTTTTCGGCCTCTGCGGTGATGATGAGGCGGGACATCTGTTAGAGAACAAGCTTTCAGCGGCAGGTATTAAATGCTTTTTGCAACGCGATACTATCCCCACAATTACAAAGCTACGTGTTCTTAGCCAGCATCAACAACTCATCCGTTTGGATTTTGAAGAAACTTTACCCAAGGTCCAAATGAGCTCATTGCTAGAAAATTTTAAGCAACAACTTGCTAATGCTCAGGCGGTTATTTTATCTGATTACGCCAAAGGTATGTTAGCTGATCCTCAACCCTTTATTGAACTTGCTAATCAAGCCGGAATACCCATACTGGTCGATCCTAAGGGCACCGATTATCAACGCTATCATAATGCCACTATCTTAACGCCCAATCGCAAGGAATTTGAGGCCGTAGTGGGAGTTTGCCAGAGTGAGCATGAGCTATGTGAAAAAGGGACAGCGCTATTAACTCAGTTGAACTTAAGGGCACTACTCATCACTCGAGGCGATCAAGGCATGACTTTGCTGAGGGCTAATCAGCCCGAATTACATTTACCTGCCTTTAGTCATGAGGTATATGATGTTACCGGTGCGGGAGATACTGTGATTGCAACTTTAGCGGCCTCTTTAGCTGCGGGGAGCAACCTTGAGACTGCAATTAGCCTTGCCAATCATGCGGCCAGCATTGTAGTTGGAAAGCTAGGTGCTGCTACTGTGAACATCGCCGAATTAAGACGCGCGGCCCATAAATCTGACCGAGCAAAAGGCATTATCAATGAAGAACAATTACTCCTAGCCATTGCTGATGCAAAAGACCATGGGGAAAGTATCGTTATGACCAATGGTTGTTTTGATATCATTCATGCCGGGCATATAGCTTATCTTGAACAAGCCAAAGCCCTGGGACATAGATTGATTGTGGCCGTTAATGATGATGACTCCGTCAAGCGTCTGAAGGGCAGTGAAAGGCCCATTAATACAATTGCAAGACGCATGGCCGTTCTTGCCGGCCTAAATGCAGTGGATTGGGTTATACCCTTTGCAGAAGATACACCTGAGCGCATAATCCAGGCAATTAAACCCGATGTCTTGGTTAAAGGTGGTGATTATAAACCCAATGAAATTGCAGGTGCCGATTTTGTACTAAGCACTGGCGGGAAGGTCCAAATTTTAGATTATATCGATAATTGTTCTACAACCCATATGATCAATAAAATCCGCGAAAAGAGTTAAGGGGAAAATAAGCATGATTGTGGTAACAGGTGCAGCAGGTTTTATCGGTAGTAATATTATCAAGGGACTTAATCTTCAGGGCAGACGCGATATAATTGCGGTTGATAATTTAACTGACGGGGTAAAATTTACCAATTTGGTTGACTGCGAAATTTTGGATTATCTTGACCAGGATGCTTTTCTCAGCTTAATAAAAAATAATTATCAATTTACTGAAAAAGTTGAAGCCATATTTCACGAGGGGGCTTGCTCAACGACGACCGAGTGGAATGGTCGCTATATGTTGGAGAACAACTATGAGTATTCCAAGGCTTTACTTCACTATTGTCTCGATAATCGCTGTGCTCTCATTTATGCTTCAAGTGCAGCCGTATATGGTTTAGACATTCATTTTAAAGAGCAACCCGCTTATGAAAAACCCTTGAATGTTTATGGTTATTCAAAGTTATTATTTGATCAGTATGTCAGAAGATTCATGCCAAAAGCGAGTAGTCAAATCGTGGGACTGCGCTATTTTAATGTTTATGGTCCACGTGAAGCCCATAAGGGGACAATGGCTAGCGTGGCTTGGCATTTTAATAATCAAATAAAAGAGCAGGGCAAAGTTAAACTTTTCGCAGGCTATGATGGCTATGAGGCTGGCGAGCAGCGACGTGATTTTATCTTTGTTCAAGATGTGGTCAATGTCAATCTTTGGTTTTTGCAACATCAAGAGCAGTCGGGTATTTTCAATGTAGGCACGGGTCGTAGCCAAAGTTTTAATGACGTTGCCAAAGCCGTTATTCAATGGCACACAAAGGGTGAAATTGAATATATTCCCTTCCCCGAGCATCTGCGTAATCGCTATCAAAGTTTTACTCAAGCCGATATCAGTTTATTACGTAAGGCGGGTTATACAGCCGATTTTGCTAACGTTGAACAAGGGGTTCATAGTTATCTTGATTGGCTGAACGGACGATAAGCAGGTTAGATAAAGCAAGTAGAGCACAAGGTATTGAACCCTGTGCTCAAACATTTGTAAAACTACTTAGCTGCTACTTTGCCACCGGCAATAAGCTGAGCTTTTTGTTCCTGAAGTGTTATGCCATTAGGTTGTAACTGATGTAATTGTATGGCTGAAAGGGTTGCTAAAATCCTTTCCTGTAACTGTCTATTGCGATACATTTCATAACGCATCTCGGCAAGCACATATAAGGTTTCACGAGTAATGGTAGTAGGAGCCGCCGTTTCCATGGCAAAATACCAGTTTGAATTAGCCGCCCGTTTTTTAGCCATATACTCATCAATTTGGGCGGGGCTGGCATTGGGATTTTTATCACTATCTGGTAGGCCTGCCTTAACCGCTAAATTCTCAATGGGCTTACGTTCATTTAAAATATAACCCATGTTGCCAAGACCTACTGATTGCTCTGCGACATATTGGCGTAAGTTTACCAAATAAAATAATAGGCTGTTGTCCATTAAGGCTTCTTTTTTAGGTAAATATTTAATTCCCAGAGCATTTGAACCCGCCAATAATTTTAAATAGTAATCAGCCAATTGGCTATTATTATCGGGCGGTGACTTGGAATCGCTATTTGCCGCTGACATAATACTAGGCGTTAATAAGGCATCAAAATTAAAGGCCAAATTATTAGGATTACTCAGTTTTGGCTTATCTTTACCAAACATATTGATGCCTTCACTACTCGGCTGATAATCACTACCGGGTAACAAGGCAAGATTGATCATGGCGTCGATATTGTCACCATTGTAACTGAGCTGATTAGTCACATTAGCTATCGAATTTGTCGTATTATTGGGTTGTACTTGATTTGTATTGGCAACAACTGTGGTACTCAGTTCCGGCGTTGGTTGATAAAGCATTTGCTTGGCCAGTTCCAATTTAGCCTGAGCGTTAGCCACGCTGTGAGCGTAAACTTGATTGACACCCGTGGCAATTTTTTTTAGCCAGTAACCTGTGGAATTGGTCTCAGCCTTTGCCAAGGAGCTTGCCAAGAGTAGGCAGGTCATAATACCTGCTAAAGAGGATTTAGATAAGGGGTACATGCATGATCTCCAAATTAGCGAAAAATATTTTGTTTACTCGAGTTGTTAGCGTTTGAATTAAAGATATTATGGTTGTAATTATTTTGCGCCGGGGCAGAAGGTGCACTCTGGATCCGCATTTGCTGAGTTGAGGGTTGTGCAGCCATTAAAGGTTGATCCAAGGAGGGGCCGTAATTATCTGCGGGTGCATTCATGACCTCAATGTTTTTGCTAAAAACTTCGGAATATTTATCTTGATAGACTTTGATATAGTTTTGCTGCGCGTTTGTCAATTTTTGTTCTAGTTGCTGAGTAAAATCATCCTTGCTGATAGGAGCAAATTGTGCCCATGCCACAGTTTGAGTTGTTAGTAAAATTAAACTCAGTAGTATCTTTTTATTCATTGTCTTCACCTTCTAAAGCTTTTAACACCAATTGCACTCTCTCCGGAGCGAAAACCCTGCCTAATAAACGCAAGCGTTCAAAGACAATATTACGGCGTAGAAATAGGCCGGCTGAGTCGGTCGTGCCATGGCTATGTTCTTCAGCAAACATGAGAACTTTAGAAGCAGATCCTGGATGAACACTGTCTATGGCCTGTAATAATCTTAAAACACGGCTGGTGCGCAAAAAATTGCCGATACGGATAAAATCTTCTTCATGGCCTAAAGCATTGAGGTCTATTTTGCCTATATCATCAAGCTGTTTACCTAGCTCCTCCATGGCGGCTTCAAATTCTGGCTGCTGATCCTGCGTCCAATTTTCTACCCCCTCCATAAAACATATGACTCTATAGATCATGGGGTCTTGATAATCTTTCCAAAATTGATGAGCTGCACTTAAGCTTAAATCTGGCATGGTTAATTCGTCTCACACTTCATGATGTTAGTAGTATAGCGAAAAAATAAAATATTGCTGAAAAAAACCACAAAATTAATAGTAAGCAAACCTTGGATTATGAACTATACTTGCTGCAGGTAAGTTTACTTAAACCCAGGGTCTTAATATTGGATATTTTAAATCAGACGACATAAGCTTGGATGCAGTTTTAAAGAATGGTTAAAGCACATCAAAAAAGAGTTAAAATAATGTTACGAATAGCTAAGCTTGGATTTCCACTTCTCTTACTGCTCTTGCCTGTTCTTAGCTATGCCGATAGCTCCGGCATATTTAAACCTGCTGACCGTGACTTGTCCTATTTCATTCTAGAGGTGTTTTACGGCCATGTGGACGGGATCTTACATGGCGAGAATGCGGTTTTGGCGAAGATGTTTGCGGTATTTAACTCGGTAGCGCTGATATTTGCCTCCATCGTGGTGGTGTATATCTTAGTGATATCGACGGTCAATACGGCCAATGAAGGGGAGATGCTGGGCAAGAAGTGGTCGTCGATGTGGGTACCCATTAAGCTTGTGGTAGGTATCATCTTATTGATACCCAAGGCTTCGGGCTATTCTATCATTCAAGTTATCGTGATGTGGATAGTGGTGATGGGCATAGGTATAGCCGATAGCACGTGGAAGGCTATGGTCACTCACTATGGACAAGGCGGTAATCTCATCAGTGCGCCACCGCTTAACGCCATGCCAGACTCCAATGCCGGTAATGTGGTTAATTTAGTTGGCAACGCGTTTAGAGCCAGCACCTGTGTGGTTGCACTGCAGCAAGAGTTACAAAAGCGTTCAGATAAGTTTAAGCAATTTCACCCCGATATGGTGTATAAGTCATACTATCTTTTAGATACGGTCTCGGCGCAATTACAAAATCCCACGAAATCTACTGATGGAAAATACGTGGTGTATTTTCCCAACGCCATTGAGGGCATGCCAGAGTTACGAGGGGTATGTGGTAGTATCCAATGGGATCCGGTCTCCACGAATAACTTTTGCGATTATTACGCCGGTGGTGAAAAGGTTGGCTGCGAGCGTTATTTAAAAGAAAATCCCAATGCCTTAAGCCAATTACAAGGCAGTCGTATAGAGCAAGCTATCCCACTGGCCTTGCAAAGTTTGTTAAACAGTATGCAGAATGGTGCTTGGATGATTGCCAGCAATAGGGAGGCTTTACTCTATCCCCAACGTTTAAGTGGCAGAGCGCCTAATCTATCGATAACCCCCACAAGTATCTCCAATTCAGCCATCAGTGTTAGCTTTGGCAGTCCTTTGATCCTAGGTACCCAAACTTTTAATACCATTATCATGCCGCAGGTAAAAGATTATACCGTCACCTTCAATACTGCCCAGAATACCATTGGCAGTAATATTCAAAAGCTTATCATTGACCAAGGCTGGATGATAGCAGGCAGTTTTGCCAATAATCTCTTGATCAAGCATAATGCGGTTGAACGCATCAATCTCTTAGGGCGTGCCATTCCCTCTTATGTACCGGTTAATTATAGTCAGTTTCCTGGTCTTACCGATGGGCCTTCTAAAGACATATATGGTATCAGCTTTGGCTCACCCCTAAACGATTATATTGCTCATGCCTTTGATAAAACCGGCTATCAAGGTCCTATTGCAAAATTATTAGTCCAGACCATGGATCAAAACGTTATATCCCCAATATTGCAAAAATTTCAAGATTTTAAACAACGTCAGTGGTGGCAGATATTTGCTGATCAAATTGTTTCTCAGAGCGACATCGATAAAGCCAAAAACAAAATTCTTGATTTAGCCGCTCAATTGGGTGGATTTTTAGATAATGTTGTCGCCAATTTAACCAGCATTTTATCATTTGGCATGGTCAATATTCATATTTTGTCGGTTCTAACTCTGGTCGGTCAGATCCTGTTAGCCGGTGCTCTATTGATCTATTCACTGATCTCCTTGGCAGCCTCGTTTTTTGTCTTTGCAATAGGTCTCATTCCCACTTTAACGGCCTCTATGGGGGCTGCTATGTTGAGTGTATTTTATTTACCCCTTATCCTAGCTGTTTTTGGCGCCATGATCATGACGGGCTTAACCTTAGCCTATTATTTGCCATTATTACCCCTGATTATTTTTACCTTTGGAATCATGGGTTGGCTAGTTGGGGTCATTGAGTCCTTAATCGCAGCCCCCTTGGTAGCGCTTGGTATCATGATGCCGGAAAGCCAAGGAAACTTCATGGGTAAGGCTGGGCCTGCAATATTTCTGTTGCTCAATCTGTTTTTACGGCCAACCTTAATGTTATTTGGTCTGATCGCCGGTCTGATTCTGGCTAATATAAGCGTTTGGATATTTTTGCTACTGTTTCTTATAACCATAATGGCCCTGGCCGGTTCTGGTCTACAGGATATTTACGGCTTGATAATCGGTCAAACCGATGCTGCAAGCGTGGCAACTTCTATCATCAGCAACGTCAGTAATATCCTGTATTTTTTGGTGGGTTTTGTTATTTTTGCGATCATTTTAAGTTCTACAGTAATAGCCATTGTGAAAAAGTCATTTTCACTTATTCACTCGGTGCCCGATAGAATTCTCCAGTGGTTATCCGGTGGTGTTCAAAACCAATTGGGCTCTGAAATGTCTGGTGGCGCTGAACAGGCTGGAGAAGGTATGCAGCGAAGCATGGGATCTCTTAAAGAAACCCAGTCCGAGCAACTCAGGGGCCGCTATTCCCGATTTGATAAGGCAAGCAAGGATAAGGAAAAGGCCTTGCGCAAGGACGACGATGAATTACATGGTGATGGTGGACGCAATAGACCCCGCAATGATTAATGAAATCGGGCAAAAAAAATATTATGAACTATACTTGCAACAGAGACATATAATATAGAAAACCATGGCAAAATTTCGACGCACTCGTAAGCTTTTTAAATTTTTCTTTGATATCCCAAGCTGGATAGGCTTTTCCCAAATGAAAAGTGATACCAACCTGGTAAAAGGCCTTGCGACCACAGCCCTAAAAATTCCCAAACGTACAGAACACATCGAGCACTTTGACGAGGTAATGCAGCGTCTGGAAATAGATGAAGCTAGTTTAAAACAACGCTATAACTTATTTAAACTTTGCTTTTGTCTATTTATGTTTTTATCCGCTAGTTTGTTTTCCTATACCATATATGTTTTGTTAATGGGCTATGTGTTAAATGGTATTGTTTGCCTATCCTTAACCGTTTTGGGTTTTGTCTTGGCATTTCGCTATCACTTTTGGATGTTTCAGATTGAACGACGTAAGCTTGGATGCAGTTTTAAAGAATGGTTAAAGCACATATTAAAAAAGAGTTAAAATAATGTTAAGAATAATTAAGCTTGGATTTCCACTTCTCTTACTGCTCTTGCCTGTTCTTAGCTATGCCGATAGCTCCGGCATATTTAAACCTGCTGACCGTGACTTGTCCTATTTCATTCTAGAGGTGTTTTACGGCCATGTGGACGGGATCTTACATGGCGAGAATGCGGTTTTGGCGAAGATGTTTGCGGTATTTAACTCGGTAGCGCTGATATTTGCCTCCATCGTGGTGGTGTATATCTTAGTGATATCGACGGTCAATACGGCCAATGAAGGGGAGATGCTGGGCAAGAAGTGGTCGTCGATGTGGGTACCCATTAAGCTTGTGGTAGGTATCATCTTATTGATACCCAAGGCTTCGGGCTATTCTATCATTCAAGTTATCGTGATGTGGATAGTGGTGATGGGCATAGGTATAGCCGATAGCACATGGAAGGCTATGGTCACTCACTATGGACAAGGCGGTAATCTCATCAGTGCACCCGCAAGTGCTGCACCTCCAAGCAATGACAACATCAAGGTGGTTAATCTAGCCGGTAATGTTTTAAAGGCTAGCACCTGCGTGATGGCGCTGCAGCAAGAGTTACAAAAGCGTTCCGATAAGTTTAAGCAACTGCAACAAGACAGTCGCTACCGCTCATTTAATTTGCTGGATACGGTCTCGTCGCAATTACAAAATCCCACTAAATCTAATGATGGTAAATACGTGGTGTATTTTCCCAATGCGGTTGATGGTATGCCGGAATTGCAAGGCGTATGTGGTTCTTTGAAATGGAATGCTGTCAACACTAGCAACTTTTGTGATTATTACTCCGGTGGTGAAAAGGTTGGCTGCGAGCGTTATTTAAAAGAAAATCCCAATGCTTTAAGTCAATTACAGGCTGGAAGCATCGAGCAAGTTATACCGGTTGCTCTGCAAAGTTTAGTAAGCTCCTTACAAAGTACGGCTTGGTCATTAACTACATCTGCAGAAAGATTGATTCACCCCGAGCGCTTTGATGGGGGCCCCCCCTTTCTGGTAATTCAACCTCAGCTGATTTGGAATCGAGCGATAGCATTAAACACGGGTAGCCCTCTAGTGTTGGCCACAAATACCTTTAATTCCGTTATAATGCCTAAAATTAGGGACTATACCGTTACCTTTAATGTCGCTCAGAATGCCATTGGTCCTACCATTCAAAAACTTATCATTGACCAAGGTTGGATGATTGCAGGTAGTTTTGCCAATAGTTTATTGATCAAGCATAATGCTGTTGAGCGAATTAATTTATTGGGGCGAGTCCTTCCAGAATATCAGTCCGTTCAATATAGCCAATTTCCTAGTCTAGACGAGCAAGTTTCAAGAGACATATATGCTCTTAGCTTCGGTTCGCCATTGTCAATCTATGTCAGCAAAGCCTTTGATGTCAGTACAGATACGGGTCCCATAACTCGATTGTTAGTTCGTAGTGTGGATGAAAGGTTTCTTTCCCCGGTGATGAAAGAATATCAGAGCTTTAAACAGGGCGGGATATTGGGATTTTTTACCAGTCAGATAGTAAAACAAGAATGGTTGGACCAGGCTTCATCGAAAATTTTGGATATCACTTCTGAATTGGGAAACGGTCTTGACAAGATTGTAGCTGCATTGACAGCCATTTTGTCTCCTAATGGGGCAAACAAAGTTATTGGTGATATTGGCAGCACTATAACCTCGGGGATGGTTAATTTCCACGTGTTAACCATTCTAACCTATATAGGCCAGGTTATGCTTACCGTAGCCTTAGTCGTATACGCGGCTTTTTCCTTGATAAGCTCAATCTTCGTCTTTGCCCTGGGCTTAATACCTACCTTCACGGCATCAACTGGGGCTGCGGTATTTTCCGCATTCTGGTTACCTATAATTTTAGCCGTGTTCGGCGCCTTGATCATGAGTGGGCTCATGTTGGCCTATTATTTACCGTTGTTACCCCTGATTATTTTCACCTTCGGTATCATGGGATGGTTAGTCGGTGTATTTGAATCCTTAATTGCAGCTCCCTTAGTGGCCATAGGTATTATGTTGCCTGAAAGTCAAGGTCATTTCATGGGTAAGGCTGCACCCGCGGTTTTCTTGCTGCTGAACTTATTTTTACGGCCAACCCTAATGTTATTTGGCCTAATTGCAGGACTTATTCTAGCCAATATTGGTACCTGGATATTTTTAATCCTATTTTTCATTACCATCATTGCCATGGCAGGTTCAGGTATACAAGATATCTATGGGTTAATAGCAGGTCAAACCGATGCGGCCAGCATTGCCAATGCAGTTATCAGTAATATCAGTAACTTCTTCTATTTCTTAGTTGGCTTTGTGGTATTTGGGATGATCATTTCATCTACCGTAATAGCGATCGTGAAAAAATCCTTTGCTCTCATTCACACGGTTCCAGATAAAATCTTACAGTGGCTATCGGGTGGCTTCCAACAGCAATTGGGCTCGGATATGTCCGGCGGTGCCGATCAAGCCGGTGAGTCTATTCGTTCAGGAATGGGGACGGCTAAAGACACTGGTTCTAAGCAGTTGCAAAATAAAAACGAAAGACTGCAGAAGCAAAGACAGGCCAAGGATACGGATATTCAGAACAGTGGTGATGGAAATCTCAATGGCGGCGGCGGGCGAAATTGATTACGCTCGCTCACATTGCTGGCAAATTCCATAAATATTTAGAGCATGCGCGGTTATTCTATAGCCCGCTTGTTCAGCTACCACTTGTTGGCGTTGCTCAATGATGGGGTCGTGAAATTCCTCGACCTTACCACAACTGATGCAGACCAAATGGTCGTGATGTTCGCCAAGATTGAGTTCATAGACTGAATGTCCACCCTCAAAATTATGTCTTACAATAAGTCCGGCAGTTTCAAACTGGGCGAGGACTCGATAAACCGTGGCCAGGCCTATGTCTGTGCCTCTGTCCAATAGGGCGCGGTAAATGTCTTCCGCACTCATGTGTGGCTTGGCTGCATTTTCTAAAATTTGTAAAATATGTATCCGGGGCAAAGTTGCTTTTAAGCCTGCTTTATGCAATTCTTGCTTGTCCAATGTTAGACCTCTTTATAAAATGCGTTATAATAACTTTTCAATGATGATTAAAGGTACCTACATGCACAAAATATTTCAACTATTGTTATGTATTATTGTCTTGGGCTTGGCTGGATGCAAGGGGCTTTGGCTGTATCAACCCAGTGTCCAACAGGGCAATGTGTTTGAGCCCAAACAAATCAGTCAAATTAAACTGGGAATGAGTAAGGGTGAAGTTAGATTTATCTTAGGTACTAGCTTGTTACAAAATGCCTTTGAAGAGGACCGCTGGGATTATGTCTATACACTTAATAAGCAAGGCAAAATTGTAGAGACTAAGCGTCTGACACTGATTTTTAGTAATGATAGATTAAGAAAGATTGTTCAAGCATAAAGTAAGGATATTTTGGCCCCGATTAAGCTGTAGGGGCCACTTAGCGAATAGGTTTGGTTTTAGCGCGGACTCGTCGCGCTTGCTTTGGATCAATCTTAAGAGGTCGATAAATCTCGACTCTATCCCCCGATTTTAATGTTGATGAAAGCGAAACCCTTTTACTAAAAATGCCTACCTGCGTTGAGCTTAACTCAATGTCGGGGAAATCTTCTAATAACTTGCTGGCTCTAATAGCCTGTTCAATGGTACTCGAGTCAGTAAGCGTGATGGTCTGCTTCCACTGCTGTATAGGGGTTGCATAAATAATTTCTACGCTGATCATCCATATACCTGCTTAGCTCTTTCCATAAAGGCATTGATTAAACTTTGCATGACTTGCTGAAAAACGCTTCCAAAGGCCATGCCTAAGAGTTTGCTGCTAAACTCAAATTCAAGATTTAAGCTGATTTTGCAAGATGAGGGGGATAATTCTTCAAATTGCCAAAAACCTTCCAAATGTCTAAAGGGGCCGTCTAACAGCTTGACCTCAATCATTTTAGGCGGATGTAAGCGATTTCGAGTGGTAAATGTTTTCTCTATGCCCCCCTTGGCTAAAGTTAAGCTGGCTGAAAGTTCACTACCATTTTGATTTTGGATCTGGCTGGCCTTACACCAAGGTAAAAACTCAGGATAATCGGCAACGGCATTGACCAGGTCAAACATTTGGCGTGCAGAATAGGGGACAATTAAGCTTTTATTGACATTAGGCATATTGAGCTCGATAAAAGCGTAATTTTAGCCTAAGTCGCTCATTCTGCAAAGTAGCTTATAGGAGCAAAGAATGAATATAGAGCCTTTTTTGCCTTGGCCTAGGATGTAGGTGAAGTAATCTTTGCCAAAAGCTTTGGAATAAATTTATTTGGGGTGACTTAGCCATTATAACTAAATCTACCTGTTGCTCAGTGGCGAGGCCATCCAACTCACGTTCCAGATCACCCATTTTGATAAATGCGTTTACAATGGGACAATCAATTTTATCGGCCAGTTGGTTTAATCTAGTTTTGGCATTTTCTTTGAGTTGTTTTTCAAGGGCCAGAGCTGCTGGGCATTGTAAATAATAGGGGGGAATACTAGGCAGAAAATAAGCTAAACTGAGCGAGGTGTAATTAGGCTCTATTAGATTATTGGTCTGTTGAATGAGCGCAGCTTCATCTTCCTTAGCACAATTAGCAACGAGCAGAATATGGCGATATTTTTCCATGCTTACCATCTCCAATACTAACTATCCATAACTCCAGACCCAAATTGTACAATTTTTTTACAAATATTGCCAGAGTTTGGTGATACTTTGCGCCATAGACTAAGATTTAGTTTAGCTAGGTTGGTAGTGTTCAAGAGTTGGAGAGCTTGCAGCAAGTTCCTGTTGTTGCTCGCGTAGTGCCTGAGTGCTTAGATAGCCATTACTAAAGGACGAAAAATTAGATTTTACTTTAGATAGGCTTAATTTAAAGCGTGGCTGGCGTAAAAGATTTATTTTTTTAATCGCCTCAGCCGAAAGGGCAGGATTATCAGTAAATTCTAAGCTAGGGCAAGTGAGTTTTTTAAGAATGTCTAAGGATTTATCGGTTAAATTATTATTTTTAACCTGCAAAACATTGAGTTGCAAACGGCCCTTAGCTAAACACTCTAAGCCTTTATCGCCTAAATTATTAGAGTTGAGATTCAGCTCCTTTAATTGATTGAGTTCGCTGAGTAATTGGGCTCCTTTAGAGCCTATGCTATTAGAGGAAAGATCTAGACCAGTTATTGTTGGCTTTGCTTGGACTAATCGACAAAGTATGACAATATCCTCATCGCTCAAGCCAAAATTACTTAAATTTAATTTGGTCTGCTGAGTTTGCAAAATTTGCTGCTCTAATTCTTGGGTTAACTTAAGCATATTTTCCTTTGATTAGCTCGTTACAGATTAGGTTGCGTTATTGTCGAAGTGGTTTGTTCCGTAAATAACAGGCTTACACCAAGAAAACCTAATGATTGACGGATCTTTGCTTCGGTTTCTTGTAATCTTTTTAGTTCTTCGTGCAGATATTCTTCACCATAACTGCCAAATTGTAAATATACCTGTACTATGTCATGCAGCTTTTCCAGGAGTAATAGTTTATTTAGCGCTTGCTCACAGCAAGCAAGCTCATCAATATGAGTATAGAATCTGTCTACAAAGGCAAGTCCAACCTTAACTTGTTCGATATCGGCTTCTAAAGTCTTATTATATTTATCGTCAAATACACTCGTTCTAAGGGCGCTGAGAATTTGTTCCTTATTTAGACCTTCTAGCTGCTTGATATTTTCTAATTTATCATTGTTGTAGGCATCAATATAGGTATTTAAATCTTCATCCAATTCTGCTTTATGCTCTAATAATTTTTTTACCGGGCATTCATTTTCAATGATGTTTATTATTAGCTTTGTGTCTAATGTATCTAGATAATAAACTTTAATTTTTCGATAAAATTGTCTTACCTCAGGAAATAGAAATGTCGATTGACCTAACTCGGCATTAGTATATAGATGAGAATTTAGGCTAAGGAAGTCTATAACTTCTTGGCAAGCCACTTTAGGTGATTTTCCAGTTGCCTTAGCATAGCTAAGAATATGATCTTCTAAACGCAAGATTTTAAAGTGTTCTGCCTCAAATTGCACTGTCATTGCTAAGATCTCATAAGCCTTAGTCGGGCTACATGGGGTTGCATTAAGCTTTAACCACGAACCTGCATGAGGGAGCGGGGCAGTAATAGCTAATTCACCATCTCTAACCCTTTTAATAACGACTTGTTGCTCATTAGCCAAAATTTTCAAGCCAAAGTTTTGCTCTAGATCAAGCTTAAGGTTGGCTAAGGCTTCCTGAACAACGTGAGGACCGGTTCTGTGAATGGTAAACATATGTTTGTTTAATTCGCTGCCATGAGTTAACCTGAGAATAAAGGGGTAATTAAATTTGTCTGTATAACGTTCACAAATTTGGTGTAGCATCTCGGCCAAGAGTGGATTACCAGGCGTGCTTATGAGAGTATCATTGCCAACGGTGGCTAAATTAAATTCTCTCAATTCTTTTTCGGAGTAACCATTGTAGCCTACTTTTCTTTGGGTTGCGTGATCCACATACAAAATGTGTTTTTCTCGAGGTATAAATACGCCGGCTTGAAACAAATTATTTTTACCGGGTCTAACATCTGGATCAACGTATAAGCCTCCATATTCAAGAAGTATAAGCAATCTTAATATGTCGCTTGAGGCGCCATAATTTGGCAAAAATTTTTCAATTTCATAATTAATAATTTCACCGTAGGTTTTGAGTTTACGATATTTCGCTATGTCTTTGAGGATAATCGTAGGAGAGGTAGAGGATGAGATTTTCTCATTCTCCTTAACCACATGAGCATGGGTAAATAATTTCTGATAAGTTTCCTGTAAAGCTTCTATTCCACCGGGAAATGTCGCACTGTCTACCCAGAGCATAATTTGGCAAGCGGGGTTTTCTGCCATCCAAGCATTGACCGTTTCAATACCATCCCCACGCATGGGATTTTGGCCACCTGCCCAGATAAAGTGAATTAAATGAGGTACCGCATGATTACGCGGGGTTGGTGGGGCCGCGCTTGTACTGAGCATTTGAATAATGCCCTTGGCTGATACACTCATGATAACTTATCTATTTAATTAGTATATTATAAGTATAATCTAAGGTTTAAATTTTGCTGCCTAAATCAGAAACTGTCCATAACTTACGTTTAAATTTTTATTAGCTTAGCAAAACAAAGATCTGCTGACAAAAACTTGTAGCTTGCATCTGCTATAGAGGTTGCAAATACTCAACGACCAATTGAACATTACGCCGATTATTAAATTCATTGATATCTAAGCGGTAAATGGCAAGTACCTTGCGAGTCCGATGATTGGGCCAATGGTTAGTATCAATGTTAAATGCGATGGCATCGAGAAGCTGCATTTTGGTGGTCGCTAAGACTAGTTTTAAATGCTTGTTGCCAACCAGCCTTTGTTCTATGACCTCAAACTCACCCTCAAATAGAGGCTCTGGGAATGCCTGTCCCCAAGGACCTGCTTCACGAAGCAGTTCAGCAACCTCCAGCGTTAATTCCATCTCACTAAGCTCACCATCCGTGATGATTTCACCTTTAAGTTCAGCTTCGCTCACTTGCTTGCGTATTTCTTGATCAAATGCTTGACTAAAGGCTGCAAAATTAGTCTTTGCTAAGCTTAAACCCGCTGCCATGGCATGGCCACCAAATTTATTGATAAGGCTGGGTTGCTGAGTGGCAATCGCATCCAGGACATCTCGAATATGAATCCCATGGACTGAACGTGCTGAACCTTTTAATTCATGCTCACTGGCGGGAGCAAAAGCGATGACGGGTCTATGAAGTTTATCCTTGATCCTAGATGCTAAAATGCCTATTACACCTTGATGCCATTGTTCATCAAAAAGACATAAGCCTAAGGGTAATTGCTCTGAATTGAATTTTAATTTATTGAGCTCGACAAATGCTTGTTGTTGCATATCAGCTTCGATTAAGCGGCGCTCATTATTCAACTCATCTAAGGTTTGGGCCAGTGGAAGTGCTTGCTCCAAGCTTTTTGCCAACAGACAGGCGATACCCAGGGACATGTCATCTAGACGGCCGGCCGCATTTAAACGTGGACCTATTGCAAATCCTAAATCACTTGCGATGAGTTGTTGTGGATTGCGCTTGGCTATTTGCAATAAGGCAAGTATTCCCGGCCTTGCATGACCTGCGCGGATGCGCATCAGACCTTGGTGCACTAGAATGCGATTATTCTTATCTAAAGGCACCACGTCTGCAACCGTTCCAAGTGCCACAAGGTCAAGTAATTCTGCCATATTGGGTTCGGCAAGCTGTTGCAGATTAAACCAGTTGACAGTTCTTAAGTGAGCACGTAGTGCCAGCATGACATAAAAAATTACCCCAACTCCACTTAAGGCTTTGCTAGCAAAAGGGCAGTTGGGCTTATTTGGGTTAACAATAGCAAGTGCTTCAGGTAGAGTATGGCTAGCTAAATGGTGATCGGTAACGATGACCTTAATCCCTAAGGCATTAGCCGCAGCTACACCTGCATGACTGCTAATACCATTATCAACGGTAATGATAAGATCGGGTTGAAGTTTTGCTGCTTCCTGAACAATTTCGGGTGATAAGCCATAACCAAAGGCAAAGCGATTTGGCACCAAATAGGATACCTTTTGGGCTCCAAGACTATTTAGGGCTGTGACTGCAACAGCGGTGCTAGTTGCTCCATCTGCGTCAAAGTCGCCAATGATCAAAATGTGTTGGCGCTCTAGTAAGGCTTGGTACAAACCTTCGACAGCTTGTTCAATACCGTGCAGTTGATGAAAGGGAAGGAGGTTATTTAGACCTCGTTCAAGCTCAGTAGCCGATAAAATGCCGCGGGCCCTATATATACGTTGTAAAATAGGGTGAAGCTCTAAGCTAAGATTAGCCTCAGAATCTATGCGTCTGCGTTTAATGGTAAGGGTCATGATGAGAAAAATTTTGCCAATCGTTGCCAGAATGTCTGCGTGTGCTGCAAATGATAACAATAGCCATCGCCAGGATAAAGCATTATTTTATGGCTTGGTTTGGCACTGATGGTGATCAACAAATCAAGCCATTGCTTGGCATAGATTTGACTCTGATGCGTTTGCTCATATAAGAATGTTTCAACCACAAAAAAATTTTGTTGCTCAAGTTTCAGTTTTGGTATTTGCAGGAAATCAGGATTGAGGCAGTGAAACTCTGCGGAAAAGAATTTTGCCACATGTTTAAGCCAAGTATTGTCACTATAGAGTGTCTGCCCAATGAATGGGGAATTTAATAGCGTCGATTTAGTTTCTCCCCATAACCATAAGCCATTGAGCAAAACCCGGGAGCTATCTGCCCGAAGCGCATTGAGGGGATGTTGATGTAATAACATCTGCAGTTCAGTCAGGAATTTGTACCAATAATTTTTATTTTTTCCTTGAGGTAAGTGGGAGGCTAAATTGTGATTGATAACTTGATAGAGAGGAGTGGTTGTAATTCCCAGCTCAACCGCTGTCTCAAGAAGTATTTCACCATCACCCGCATGAAATTTTAGGCCGTCAGTTTGATAGAGCTGATTTAAATCTTGAGCAAGTTGTTGCGCTTCAAAGGCATCGAGTCTATGAGTCTTAGAATGCTGGACAATACAAACAGCTTGGTCACAATTTAGGCTAATGGGTGTAAGTTTAAGCCAATGGTTTTCGTTTGCAATCTGGCAGTAGTGGGCCGCATAATGAGCGAGTGAGAATTGCTCAACAGGCCATAAGCTAGCTATAAGCTGTGGATAATCTAGGGCAAAGGGACTTTTCTGCCAGGATTTGCTCAAGAGCTGCCAATCGGCAGCTGAAAAGATTGAACAAAGACCTGGCATGATACAGGTTATAGCTGTCATAATTAATCACAAAGTATAAGTTTAGTTTATAATAAGCTTAACTAGAGACAAATACCATCTAATGAGGTAAGACCCATGCAAATTGCCTTGGAGAGAATTGAACAACAATTGAATTCCATACGCTCGTATAGCTCGGGTAGTGTAGAAGTCAGCAATAAGGTTTATCATGAGAGCATTATTATAATGCCTAAAGGCTCCATTCAGCCTTGGCAACCACAAACCTATCAGCAACTAACTGCGAGCCATTTTGAAATTATCGCCGAGTTTAAGCCACAAATTGTCTTACTGGGAACCGGTAATAAATTGATACTTCCGAGTCGAGAACTGCGCTTGGCTTGGCAAAAAATGTCCCTTGTCGTTGAGTATATGGATACCGCTGCCGCATGTCGTACTTATAATCTATTGATTACTGAAGATAGACATGTTATTGCGGCGCTGCTGTTAAGCTGATATTCGGAAAATATCAGCTTCAGTTGCGCTAAGGTAGTTCATCGCTAGGTTTTACCACCTTAGGCAGAAAATCTGCTCGGTTTAATCCCATAGCAATCGCCAAAGCACCTGCGATATAAATTGAGGAGTAGGTACCCACGACGATACCTATGATCAAGGCAATTGAAAAGCTACGTAAGAGTTCGCCACCGTAGACTAAAAGTGCAATGACTACGAGCAAGGTTAAACCCGAGGTCATTATGGTGCGAGACAGGGTTTGGTTGATCGATATGTTCATAATTTCTACGGTGCTAGTTTTACGTAGCTTGCGGAAATTTTCTCTAACTCTATCGAAAACCACGATGGTATCGTTTAGTGAGTAACCGATCACCGTCAATAGGGCGGCTAAAGCAGGTAGATTGAATTCTAAATGAAACAAGGCAAAAAGCCCCAAGATCAACAGAGGATCGTGGATGAGGGCTAAAATTGAACTTATGGCAAATCTGTATTCAAAGCGCATGGCGATATAGATAAGAATACCGAGCAAGGATACGATTAAGGCGATGGTCCCTTTGGTGGCTAATTCCTCACCCACTTGTGGCCCTACATATTCTATTCGCTGTAAATGCGCGCCAGGTAAAACAGTTAGAATCTTGTCCCTAAGCTGTTGGGCAGTTAAATCTTGTTGTGGTGCAATGCTTATCAACACAGAATCGGTGGAGCCATAGCTTTGTACCACTGCTTCCCTAAAGCCAGCGGCTCCAAGTTGTTGCCGGATTTGGGGCAAGTTAGCCGTTTGGCTATAATTGACCTCTAATTGCATTCCACCGGTAAAATCTAAGCCCCAGTTAATGCCATATTTAATAACAGCTAGAATGGAACCTATGATTACGATAGCTGAAAACAAGGTTGTCCATCTACGCGCGCCCATAAAATCGATTTTTGTATTTTGTCTAAAGAATTCCATATTAGAGTCTCACAACTATTTTTTATGTTTAATGCCGATAGCAAGGTGTTTCACAGTTTTGCCGCCATATCTCCAATTGATCAAGGCTCTTGAAAAAGTAACGGCAGTTAGCATGGAAGCTAATAAGCCTATGGTTAAGGTTACGGCAAAACCCTTGATGGGCCCCGTACCAATACCAAATAGAACAATGGCCCCTATCAGAGTAGTTACGTTAGCGTCAACAATGGTGCTGAAAGCCCTTTCAAACCCGGCATGAATGGCTGCTTGTGGAGAGACATTATTGCGTAGTTCTTCACGAATTCTTTCAAAAATAAGGACGTTGGCATCGACCGCCATGCCAAGACTAAGCACCATACCCGCGATGCCAGGCAAGGATAATACTGCGCCAATAATAGACATGATGGCGACGGTAAAAACTAAGTTAAGCAGTAGGCCAATATTAGCCACGACTCCGAATAGGCTATAGTACAGTGCCATAAATACTATGACAAGCCCAAGCCCAACGACAACGGAAACAACGCCCTTGTGAATATTTTCCGCCCCCAAACTAGGACCTATCAAGCGTTCCTCCAAAATATCAATGGGTGCTATCAAGGCTCCAGCACGTAACAATAAGGCTAGATTTTGAGCTTCCTTACTGCTACTGATATTACTGACCACAAAATCATTGCCCAGAGCCTCGTTGATGATGGCCACACTGATGACTCGCTCAGCCTTCTTACGAACCTTTACCGGCTTATCATCGATCAATTGAGTTGTGGTTTTAGTTTCAATAAATACTATTGCCATGGGCTTTTTAGCATTGCGCCCCGTGATGCGATGAAACTCACTGACTTCGCTACCACTGGCATGAATATTGACTGCTGGCTTGGCATTTTGGCCTATGGTGCTGGTCGCACCCGTAATAGAATGCCCACTGAGGATGACCTGTTCTCTCAATAGGATGGGTCTATCTTCAAAGTAATAAAGCTTTGAGCCAAGCGGAATAATTCCACTTGCTGCTGCCGCTTGAGCATCATGGTCAATATCAACCAAATGCATCTCTAAAGTTGCGGTGCCCCCTAAAATTTGCTTGGCCCTGGTGGCATCTTGTACACCGGGTAAATCTACAGCTACCCGGGTGGCGCCTTGCTGCTGGACCACCGCTTCACTCACACCGAGTTCATTAACTCGGTTGCGCAGAATCATCATGGTTTGTTCGACAGTGAATTGACGTAAGTTGTTATAACCAAGGGGGGAGAGCTTGGCGATCAAAACTGAGCTGGGTGTATTCTCAACTTTAGCTATAATAAGATCGCTATGGTTCGCTTTTAATAGACTGATGGCTTTGGAGAGTGTTTCGTTATCCCTAAAACTTATCGAAATTTGACTACCTTTGTTTTGCAGCTCGGTGCCTGTATATCTAAGGCTAGCCTGGCGCAGTTCATTGACCATGGTCCGTTGCTCAGCCTGCAAGCGAGATTTAATCAATGAGTCAATATCAATATCGAGTAAGAAGTGTATGCCACCACTTAGATCAAGTCCTAACTTCATGGGATTAGCGCCAATGGCCTGCATCCAACGAGGAGTTGCTGCGGCCATTAAAGGTGCTACGGTATAACCCTCGCCGAGTGATTGTTTAATGATATCAGTTGCTTGCAATTGTATATCGGTATTGTTAAATCGAACTAAAAGCTGGTCACGTTGTTCCTCAATGGACTTATAGGCCAAGTTAGCAGTTTGCAAGGCTTTTTCTATTTGGTTTTTTGCTTGTATGCTTTGAGAGGCATTGGCATTGCTAGTAATTTGTACCGATGGGGTTTCACGATAAATATTGGGTATCGCATAGATCAAACCTAAAACCGTTAAAAAAATAAGTAGTAAATTTTTCCAAAGCGGATATTTGTTTAGCATCGTGAAGGAATTTCCTTTAATTTAGCGTAAAACTAAGGTTGAGGGCGGCTGCACCACCCCCATATTTCTAAGCTGACTTAATAGTACCTTTAGGCACGGAAGTTGAGATCGCTGCCTTTTGCACCTTAATTTCAACCGTATCAGCAATACTAAGGGTAATAAAGTGATCTGAAATGTGAGTTATTCTACCTAAAATGCCGCCGTTGGTGATAACTTCATCCCCTTTAGCTAAGGAACTGAGCATATCACGATGTTCTTTGGCACGTTTTTGCTGAGGGCGTAGCATTATAAAGTAAAAAAACACCACAAAAATACCTATCATTAAAATGGTGTTAAGCCCGCTGTTTTGCATGGCGGTTGCCGCAGGAGCAGCTGCCGCATAGGCATCATTGATAAAAAAGCTCATGACTCGTCCTCGCAATTAATAAACCGCAACAATTTACCTGGTTAAGCATTGGAAAGCAATGGGTTAATTATCTCATGTTCAAGGTTAAGTCGGAATCAAATATTTTTTAACCTCCTAGTTCAGGATAGTGATTAAGATCTTCGGTTAATAAGAATTTCTGCTTTACATTTACCGCAAACGGATATAGCATTAACGGGTTTTTTAAAGTGGCTTTGCGAGAGTGGCGAAATTGGTAGACGCGCTGGATTTAGGTTCCAGTGGGCAACCCCCGTGAGAGTTCGAGTCTCTCCCCTCGCACCAGACTATATATTTTCAGATAGAGGTGGTTAATGCAAGTTTCAGTTGATGCAACGGGTAGTCTCGAACGCGAATTAAAAGTCTCTTTGCCCACTGAACGGATTGATAATGAAATTAATCAACGTATCAATGAGCTTAAACAACAAATAAAGATTCCAGGATTTAGACCAGGTAAAGTTCCAGCAAATGTAATTAACTCGCGCTATGGCGCCTCAGTGCGTGCCGAAGTTATAGAAAAACTCATTCGGGCAAGTTTACAAGATGCTTTAACTGAACAAAATATTCATCCAGCAGGCATTCCCCATCTAAAAGATGTTCAAGCCGAACCCGGTAAACCTTTAGAGTACATTGCGGTTTTTGAAGTTTATCCAAGTGTCGAACTGGCTGATTTCACTCAGTGTCAAATAGATAAACCTGAGGTCTCTGTTACACAGGCAGATATCGATAGCATGTTAGCTAAACTGCAGAAACAACATGCTCAATGGGAAAAAGTTGAGCGTGAAGCTCAGGAAGGCGACCAGGTCCTCGTTGATTTTGTTGGCAGTATCGAGGGTGTAGAGTTTCAGGGTGGCAGTGCAGAAAATGTTCCGGTTGTGCTCGGCTCAAAGACCATGATCGAGGGTTTTGAGCAAGGCTTGGTTGGCGCGAAAGCAGAAGCCGATCTCACCTTAAACTTACAATTCCCAGCGGAATATCACCATGCGGAAGTTGCCGGTAAACCCGTACAATTTAAGGTAAGGGTCAAGGAAGTTCAGGCTGAAAAATTACCTGCTCTTGATGACCAATTTGCTGCCCAGTTTGATATCAAAGAGGGTGGTCTTGACGCACTAAGTCAAGAAATTAGGCAAAACATGCAGCGTGAGCTCGATTTTGCTGAAAAGGCCTTTGTTAAAAATCAAGTGTTAGAAAAATTATTAGAAATTAACGAAATTGAGCTTCCCAAAAGTTTAGTGCAGGAAGAAGCTAAGCGCTTAAGCCATGAATTGGCCCACGAATTACAACGTCGGACTCGTTCAAAACAAGTGCCTCAGCTGCCATTGGAAAACTTTATGGAGCAGGCCCAAAAGCGTGTAAAGCTTGGCTTATTACTTGCGGAAATTATCAAACAGCATGACATTAAAGCCGATTCCAAACGAGTGCGCGAAAAGATTGAGCAGCTCGCTGCCGTATATGAACAACCTGAACTCATGGTTAATTGGTATTATAGTGATGCCGAGCGTTTAGCTGGTGTTGAGGCTGCGGTTATCGAAGAGCAAGCCGTTGATAAATTGCTTGAGCAGTGTAATGTCCAAGCTAAAGCTATGAGTTATGATGAAGTAGTCAATTCTTCATCAGTAAAATAAGGTATCTGGCCTTATCATTTTAGAGCCTCACCTAGCTGGGGGCGCCTAGCTGGGCGCCCCCAGCTAGGAATGCCTAATGGGTGCGCTGCTAAAATGTATTAATGCACTGGCACTTTTCTAAGTTGTCAAAACCATTCACATTGAATTAAGTTATTACTATCTAATGTAAAGGGATTAAGATTATGTCTAAATACTCCAATGAGCTACCTCAAATAATGAATACTGGTTTGGTTCCCATGGTGATTGAACAAACAGCAAGAGGTGAAAGGGCTTATGACATCTACTCTCGCTTGCTTAAAGACCGGATTATCTTTATGGTGGGCCAGGTTGAAGATTACATGGCAAATTTAATCATTGCCCAATTACTTTTTTTAGAATCTGAAAATCCTGACAAAGACATACACCTTTACATTAATTCACCTGGTGGAGTAGTTACCTCAGGATTAGCAATTTATGATACAATGCAATTTATAAAGCCTGATGTGAGTACCCTGTGCATTGGTCAGGCGGCAAGTGCCGCTGCGCTTTTACTCTGTGCAGGTGCACCTGGTAAGCGTTATTGTTTGCCAAATTCACGGGTCATGATCCATCAGCCACTAGGAGGTTATCAAGGCCAAGCCACTGATATTGCAATCCATGCAAAAGAAACCTTGTTGATTAGGGAACGATTAAACAAAATTATGGCAAATCATACCGGAAAAACTGAAGCGCAAATCCAAGTGGATACAGAAAGAGATAATTTTATGAGCGCAGAACAAGCGGCTGACTATGGCCTTATCGATAAGGTATTAGAACGGCGTTAGGCTTGAAATAATAAGATTCGCCCATATATGAAATAACGGGGGAGAAACCGATGACAGAAAAACGTACAAAAGGCGGCGAGAACATTTTATTATGTTCGTTTTGTGGCAAGAGCCAACATGAGGTTCGCAAACTGATTGCAGGCCCCTCAGTTTATATTTGTGATGAATGCATTGCACTTTGTAACGACATTATTCAAGAAGAAATAGAGGATGATGTTTCTCAACAACCCACTGAAAAACTTCCACCTCCCGTTGAAATAAAATCCTTTCTAGATCAATACGTCATAGGTCAGGATTTAGCTAAGCGCGTATTAGCTGTAGCCGTATATAACCATTATAAGCGCTTACAAAAGCTTAAAAATAAAAAGGAACAGGATGTTGAATTAAGCAAAAGTAATATCCTATTGATAGGACCTACGGGTAGTGGTAAGACACTGTTAGCAGAAACTTTAGCAAGACAATTAAATGTACCTTTTACCATAGCCGATGCGACAACTTTAACCGAGGCAGGCTACGTAGGCGAGGACGTAGAGAATATCATTCAAAAATTGCTGCAAAAGTGCGATTACGATGTTGCCAAGGCTCAAAATGGTATTGTTTATATAGATGAAATCGATAAAATCTCAAGACGTTCCGATAACCCATCTATCACACGTGACGTTTCAGGCGAAGGCGTACAGCAAGCTTTATTAAAACTGATTGAAGGCACGGTTGCATCCATTCCCCCTCAGGGTGGGCGTAAACATCCGCAGCAGGAGTTTTTACAAGTCGATACCACCAATATTTTATTTATCTGTGGTGGGGCATTTGCTGGGCTTGAAAATGTTATTCGTGATAGAACTGAAAAGACTGGCATTGGTTTTTCTGCCAACGTTCTTACTAAAAATGAGAAACGCAACGTAGATATATTGCTGCAAAGTATCGAGCCTGAGGACCTAATAAAATTTGGTTTGATTCCTGAATTTGTAGGAAGGTTACCCATTATAGCTACCTTAAGTGAGCTTAATGAAGAAGCCTTGATACAAGTTCTTACTGAACCAAAAAATGCCCTTATCAAGCAATATAGTAAGCTTTTTGAAATGGAAAACGTTAACTTAGAGTTTAGGGATGAAGCTGTTAAGGCCATTGCTCATAAGGCAATGGAGCGGAAAACCGGTGCGCGCGGCTTACGTTCCATTTTAGAACACATTTTGCTAGATACCATGTATGAACTACCAACAGCAAAGGGATTGCAAAAAGTTGTTATTGATGAGAGCGTAGTAAAGGGTGAAAGCAAGCCTTTACTTATCTATGAAAAGGAAAAGCAAAAACGTAGCGCTTAAAATGTTTTTGCCGTTAATATAAGTTTTTCGGCAATAGTTTTCTTGCAGACTAATGGTCGGTGCCAAGAAAAGCTTATTGCGCCCTATAGATGAGGAATTAGCTATGTCAGAATCGAATTTGAAAAATGCCAATGAGCAAACCCAAACGGAATTGCCTATCTTACCGCTTCGTGATGTAGTGATCTATCCACACATGGTGATTCCGCTTTTTGTAGGTAGGCGTAAATCTATCAATGCCCTTGAAACGGCTATGGCAGCTGACAAGCAAATTTTATTATTAGCGCAAAAAAATGCCGGTAATGACGATCCTGATGAAACGGATTTATACGAGGTAGGAACGATTGCCACGGTTTTACAATTACTAAAACTACCTGATGGTACGGTTAAAGTATTAGTCGAAGGTGGACAACGCGCCAAGGTGGTTCGTTTTACTCGTACCGATGAATTATTTGTCGCAGAAATCGAGTTGGTTAATTCCACTGAAATCGCTGGACGCGAAATTGAAATTCATACCCGCTCTATGTTGTCACTTTTTGACCAGTATGTGAAATTACACCGTAAGATTCCAACCGAAGTTTTAAATACCTTGTCAGGTATTGATGATCCTGAGCGCTTAGTGGACATGATTGCTGCGCATCTGACGCTTAAAATTGAGGAAAAACAGCAGCTTCTTGAAATCAATAGTATAGCTGAACGTTTTGAGCGTTTAACCCAATTTATGGAAAACGAAATTGAGCTATTGCAAGTTGAAAAACGCATTCGTGGCCGAGTAAAGCGGCAAATGGAAAAAAGCCAGCGTGAATATTATCTGAATGAACAGATCAAGGCTATTCAGAAGGAATTGTCTGATTTAGGCGAGGAGGGCGGAGCTCCTGTCAATGAAATTGATGCCTTAGCCCAAAAAATTGACAAAGTTGGAATGAACAAGGATGCAAAGCAAAAGGCCATTGCTGAGTTAAATAAACTTAAAATGATGTCGCCTATGTCGGCAGAGGCCACGGTATTACGTAATTACCTTGACTGGATGGTTAGTGTTCCTTGGAAAAAACGTTCCAAAATTCACTATGATTTAAAGCAAGCTCAAGCAATTCTGGATAAGGATCACTATGGCTTGGAAAAGGTTAAGGAACGCATAATTGAATTTTTAGCGGTACAGCAAAGGGTTAAAAAACTTCGAGGGCCCATTTTATGCTTAGTGGGACCACCTGGAGTAGGTAAAACTTCTTTAGGGCAATCGATTGCTCAGGCCACAGGCCGTCAATTTGTGCGTATGTCCTTAGGTGGTGTGCGTGATGAGGCTGAAATTAGAGGCCACAGAAGGACCTATATCGGCGCATTGCCCGGTAAGATCGTCCAAAAGATGTCTAAGGTTGGAGTTAAAAATCCATTATTTTTACTCGATGAAGTCGATAAGATGGCCATGGACTTTAGGGGCGACCCCGCTTCTGCCTTACTTGAGGTATTAGATCCAGAACAAAATAGCACCTTTAGCGATCATTACTTAGAGGTTGATTATGATTTGTCAGAAATCATGTTTATTGCGACGGCCAATACTTTAAATATACCCGATCCTCTGCTTGATAGGATGGAAATCATTCGTTTATCAGGCTATACGGAAGATGAAAAGGTTAACATTGCTTTAGAGCATCTTGCGCCTAAGCAAATGGAAAACAATGGCTTAAAACCAGGTGAGTTGCAGATCACCGAACAAGCGATACGTGATATTATCAGACACTATACACGTGAAGCTGGGGTCAGAAGCTTAGACCGAGAACTTTCCAAGATCTGCCGTAAGGTGGTCAAACAAATTCTGCTTAAACCTGCGGATAAAGAAATAAAGATTTTGCCACGCAATATTGAAAAATACTTAGGGGTAAGGCGTTACCGTTATGGCAAAATTGAAGGCCATGATCAAATTGGACAGGTTAACGGCTTGGCTTGGACTGAAGTCGGTGGCGACCTGTTGACGATCGAAGCGGCGGTGATTTCTGGTAAGGGTAAAACAACCTATACCGGCCACTTAGGAGATGTGATGCAGGAGTCAATTCAGGCGGCGCTTACCGTGGTTAGAAGCCGTTCTGATGTTTATGGTTATGATAAAGAGTTTTTTGAACACCATGACATTCATGTCCATGTACCTGAAGGTGCAACTCCTAAGGATGGCCCAAGCGCGGGTATAAGCATGTGTACGGCCTTGGTTTCAGCCCTGAGTGGAATTCCCGTGCGCTCGACCGTTGCCATGACGGGAGAAATTACCCTCCGTGGGGAAGTATTGCCCATAGGTGGTTTAAAAGAAAAACTATTGGCTGCACATAGAGCAGGTATCAAAGATGTGATCATTCCCCATGAAAACAAGCGTGATCTAAAGGATATACCGGCTAATATCAAACAAACCTTGAATATCCACGATGTTCGATGGATAGATGAAGTATTGGCAATTGCCTTGCAAAAAATGCCTGAGCCATTGACCCCAAAAAATAAAAAGGCCGTGAAGATCGGCAAGTCGGCAAAAGCAAGCGAGAAAATTACAGAAAATCCTTCGAGCACGCACTAAAAAGCTTGACAGAGCTTAAAGGCACTTGTATAAACTAAGTGGTTTATTGTGAAGCCGTTGCAAGCTAGGAATTGCGAGGCTTACAGGATTAGATTGGAATCACTTGATTTTGATTAGGGGATAAAATGAACAAAACGCAATTGATCGATGCTATGGCACAAAAGGCCGGTATCCGTAAGACTGATGCAACAAAGGCATTAAATGGACTTATTGAGGCTGTTACAACAGCGCTTCGCGATGGAGAAACCATTTCCCTAGTAGGTTTTGGTAGCTTTCAAACCAGAAAGCGTGCTGCTCGTACAGGCCGTAACCCTAAAACCGGCTCACCTTTGAAAATTGCTGCTAGTCGTGTTCCAAGCTTCAAAGCGGGTAAAGCGTTAAAAGATGCGGTTCGCGAAGGAAAATAGTTGCTTTAAGGCCTAGGTTGTGGTAAAAAGTTGCACTTAGGTTTTTGTTACAAAGTTTTTTAGTACAAAATTTTATTCAAAGAATAAAATAAAAAGTTTAAATTAAGTGCTTGCTTTATTCATAGAAATCGCGTAAGGTACGCATCTTAAGTTAAATGGGTGCTTAGCTCAGCTGGTAGAGCATCGCCCTTACAAGGCGAGGGTCGGGGGTTCGATCCCCTCAGCACCCACCAAGAGCGAGGAGTGGTAGTTCAGTCGGTTAGAATACCGGCCTGTCACGCCGGGGGTCGCGGGTTCGAGTCCCGTCCACTCCGCCATTATCAATATAAATGGGCACTGATGTGCCCGTTTGTTTTTCAGGAAGGAAGTATGCTGCAGAGCATTCGCGACCGTTCACAAGGTTGGTTAACTTGGTTCCTCGTAATCACTATCTGTATAACCTTTGCCCTATGGGGTATCCATTCTTATTTTGAGTCTAGTGGCACAAACCAAACCGTTGCCTCCGTAAATGGCGAAGTTATCAGCAAGCAACAATGGCAACTTGCCTATGAACACTTGCGCGAACAGGCAGCCCAAACTAACGTTGAGTCCCAAGACATGACCACGTTTTTAAAGCAACAGGCTTTAGAAACATTGATTAAAAACAAGGTTTTAAGCCAAGCCGCGCTCCAAGCCGGTTATCGCGTTACCCAAGCCCAATTAAATGCCGTTCTTAGCCAAATACCCGTTTTCAACGTTGATGGGCAATTTTCAGCTGAGCGCTTCAATGAAGCTGTAGCCCGCATGGGTTATACGCCTAATGGCTTTATGCAAGCTTTAAAAGCTGAGCTGCTACAGAATCAGTTGCAATCGGGTTTTATCATCGGGGCATTTGCTCTACCCAACGAGGTGCAACAAATTCAAACTCTTTTAAACCAGCGCCGGGATATAAGCTATGTTATCATTCCTAGTGCTCAATTTAAAAATCAGACGATTACGTCCAACCAGGTTGCGGAATATTATGCGCAACATCAAGAAAAAGAATTTATGTTGCCAGAACAGGTCAGTATAGAATATCTGGAACTTGACCTTGATAAACTTAGTTCAGAGCAAATGGTTACCGAAGCCGAATTAAAGCAATATTATCAGGATAATTTGGCTCATATGACTCAGCCTGCTCGCTACCATTTGGCGCATATTTTTCTTAAACTGCCAAACGATGCTAGCTCACAACAGTCACAACAAACTCAGGCAAAATTGACTAAATTAGCCGCTGAATTAAAAACCGCCGAGCGTTTTAGTGAATTAGCTAAAACATACTCCGATGACCTTATGTCTGCTAAGCAGGGCGGGGATTTAGGCTGGTCTAAACTGAGTGATTTAGAACCCAGTATAAGTAGCGTTGTAAGTAAGCTCACTAAAGCAGGAGAGATCACTGCACCCATTAGAACTCAAGCTGGCTATGAGATATTAAAGCTGGTTGCCGTTGAACCCGCTAAGGTTTTACCCTATGAGCAAGCTAAAAATGAACTTAAACATCGTTTAGCTCAACAAAAAGCTCAGCAGGTATTTACCGATCTGAGCGATAAACTTGCTGATCTGAGTTACTCTAATCCTAATTCTTTAGAGATTGCAGCAAAAGCACTTAATCTTAATGTGCAGCAAACAGGTTTATTTTCACGCCAGGGAGGCGATACATCATTAACTCGTAATACAAAGATACTGGCTAGTGCCTTCAATAAGGATGTGCTGGACGGCAATAACAGTGATGTTATTGAGCTGACCCCGGGTAAGGTAGTGGTATTAAGAATAAAGCAACATCAGGCTGCAATCCCTATGCCCCTAGCCCAGGTAAAATCAATGATTGAGGCAAAACTCGAAAAACAAGCCATACAGTCACAGGCAAAACAAATGGCTGAGCAAGTGGTAGCCTCAATAGATGCCAGTCAATCCTTAGATCAGCTGGCAAAAAAATATGGACTAAAATGGAACAATCTTAATGCTCTTAGCCGGCACAGTGAAATCCCTGATTCGGCGATTGTAAAGACAGCATTTGGTATGACTTTGCCCGTGGATAAAAATAAAACCCCTGCTCAGTTGGTAAAACTACCAGCAGGTGATTATGCAGTTGTGGTTTTACGAGGTGCTGCAAATTTGCCACCGGCTAAGCTTTCAGCTCAAGCAAATGAGGCATTTGCCAATGAGTTAGCTCTAAGCTATGCGCAAACCGCATATGAATTATATGTCGATCGCATGATGCGTCAAGCTAAGGTTGAAAGGTCAGAGGCTAATACTTAGTGCTTTAAAAACAAGCTTTCAATTAGATCATCAATCCCAAGAGAAATGTCTGGGATTGATGCCAAAAGTTTTATTCTCTAAATTTCGCTATAGTCTTAATAAATCATTGATACTGGTTTTGCTGCGGGTTTTAGCATCCACTTGCTTGACAATGACGGCGCAGTACAGGTTATATTTGCCGTCTTCAGCAGGTAAACTGCCAGAGACGACCACGGAACCCGCCGGGATCCTGCCATAACTCACGGTATCGGTCAGCCTATTATAAATCTTGGTACTTTGACTCAGGTAAACTCCCATGCCAATGACCGAGCCTTCTTCAACTACTACGCCCTCGACGATTTCAGAACGAGCGCCGATAAAGCAATTGTCTTCAATGATGGTGGGATTGGCCTGTAGCGGCTCGAGAACGCCACCGATACCTACTCCACCTGAAAGGTGTACATTTTTTCCAATTTGCGCACATGAGCCTACTGTTGCCCAGGTATCGACCATGGTGCCAGAGTCAACATAAGCGCCAATATTCACATAACTTGGCATCAGAACCGTATTGGCTGCAATAAAAGCCCCATAACGAACACAGGCAGATGGAACCACTCTAACACCAGCTTCGGCAAACTGTTGCTCACTAAATTGCTGAAATTTAAGTGGAACCTTATCATAAAAACGGGTATAACCTGCATCTATGGATTTGTTATCATTGAGGCGAAAGTATAAGAGCACTGCCTTTTTTAGCCATTGGTTTACTATCCACACTCCATTTACCTTTTGGGCTACCCGTAATTTACCCGCGTCAAGTAAGGCCAATGCTTCTGTAACCGCATCCTTCAGGGCATTATCTATGTTAAGCTGATGGCGATTTTCAAAGGCTGAATCAATAAGCTGAATTAAAGTTTGCATGAGCTCTACCTACAATTTTCATTATTCCTTTACAGTAAACATGTTATTATATTTCGTCAATTTATTCATGAACCCAAATTATGCTAAAAAAACCGGTGACCATCGCGCTTAGTGGTTTGATGTTATTGATCCTTGCAGGATATGCTTTTTATACCTTTGGACAAAAAAGCATAAAACCCAAGGCATCACCTACCATTACAGTAGATGTTGTACAGGTCCAAAAAGCGGTGCTACCCGCTCAAATTACCGCAGTAGGAACTTTAGTTGCTAAGGACCGAGCAAAGTTGAGTGCAGAGCTTGCTGGTACCATTGCCAAATTTTATGCTTCTGAGGGGCAACACGTGCAGCCGGGACAGCCAATCATTCAATTGGATGATAGCATTTATCATACTCAGCTGCAGGCCATTCAAGCCGATTTAGCTCGTAATGAACAACGCTACCTACGAATTAAAAAGTTAGCCAGTTCAGGCGGGGAATCTAAACAAGAGCTTGATAACGCTCAGGCCGAATTACAATTAAAACAGGCTGAATTAAGCGTCAAGCGGGCACAACTCGAAAAAATGCTTATCAAGGCACCCTTTGAGGGTATTTTAGCTGAGCGTATGGTTAGTGTTGGGGAGTATGTCAACAGCGGTGAGGATTTGATTGAAATTATAAGCAAGCAAAATCTTAAGGTAAAGTACGTGGTGCCCGAGAGCTATTTGCCTAGATTAAAACTTGGCCAGACCATCAGTGTCAGCAGCGGTTCATATCCAAATCAAACCTATCCCGGTAAACTCGATTTTATCGCACCCTTGGTTGATGAAAACTCCGGTACCCTTTCACTTGAAGCCTCCTTACCTAATCCAGATGAAAGGCTTTCTCCAGGAATGTTCGTAAGGGTCAAACACAATTTGGCCGATAGACAGTCTGTGTTATTAATACCCCAAGCTTGTCTAATACCGACCATAGAAGGTTATAGCGTTTATCGTATTATTGAAGGCCAGGCTAAGTTGATACCAATAACGGCTACTAACCGTTGGCAAAATTGGGTAGAGGTAGAAAAAGGACTAGAATGTGGTGAACAGGTAGTTTTAGCGGGCCAACAAAAATTAAAGGATGGTAGTCCAGTCAAGAGCTTATTAAAGGAAGACAAGTTTGAAGCTGAGTGAAATTTGCATAAAACGTCCCGTATTTGCCACGGTTCTTAGTTTGATCTTCATTGTCATAGGGCTTGTCTACTGCCAAAGAATGACCATCCGAGAATTGCCAAACTTAGCTAAGCCGGTGGTAAGTATTACCACTCGCTATCCTGGAGCTAGCCCTGAACTCATAGAAAGTAGTATTACGACGCCTATCGAAAACGCTTTAGGAGGATTAACGGGGCTTGAGAGCATGTCCTCGGCTAGCAAGCGTGAGCGTAGTCATATCACCCTCTATTTCAGTGAAAAAATAGCTATCAATAGTGCTATGGAAGATATACGCAATGCACTGGGTGAAATTCGCAATCGCCTGCCTCTTGATGCAAAGGCGCCCATCGCTGAAAAAAATGATGCTGATCAAGCGCCAAGCCTGATTTTGGCGTTACAAGATCCCTCCCGTTCAAAAATGGAGGTAACTGACTACCTAAAGCGAAACCTGGTACCTCTCTTACAGCAAATAGACGGTGTGGGAAGTGTTTATTTATGGGGGCAACAAAATTATGCGGTGCATATTTGGTTAGATGCCGCCAAGATGGCCATGCATAAGATAACTGTGAGTGATATTGTTGCGATTTTAAAAAGCCAAGATGTCAATATTCCCAGTGGTCAATTGGTAAACCTTGATCGCAGCTATAGCTTGATAATTCAAACAAAGCTTGAGTCAGTTGCTCAATTTAAGGAATTAGTCATCCGTGAGGATAATGCCAAGCCAGTTCGACTAGCCGATATTGCCCAAATTGAACTTGCACCTGAAACTATTGAACAGTCCATGATGGTTGATGGTAAGCCTGCGGTGGGAATTGAGATAATACCCCAAGCAACTGCAAATCCCTTAGAAGTATTGCAGACAGTAAACAAAAAGTTAGCCGGTCTACAAAAATCCTTGCCCAAGGGTATGCAGTTAAAAGTCATATATGATAATTCACTTTTTATCCAACAATCGCTTAAGCAAATCTATCACTCGTTGATAGAGGCCTTTTGTTTGGTGCTTTTGGTGATCTGGGCCTTTTTAGGCAGCATTCGTTCGGCTTTAATTCCCATCGTAACCATTCCCGTGTGCCTTATAGCCGTATTCTGGCCCATGTCAGTGTTTGGTTTTAGCATTAATCTGATAACCTTGATGGCCTTGGTATTGGCGATTGGTCTTGTGGTTGATGATGCCATTGTCATGCTAGAAAATGTTCATAGACACATCGAGGAGGGTGAGGCACCTTATCAAGCGGCTATCAAGGGTAGTCGGGAAATAGGTTTTGCCATCATTGCCATGACCTTAACCCTGGCTGCCGTTTATACACCCACTTTATTTGCCCAGGGTTTTATCGGCGCTATCTTCAGACCTTTTGGCTTGACCTTAGCTATAGCTGTTATTATTTCTGGTTTTGTTGCCTTGACCCTTTCTCCCATGATGTGTGCAAAATTATTGCGCAAGCCATCTGACCGGGTAGGGCTTGCAAGGCGTTTGGACAATATGTTTGGCAGATTAGCCCTGCGCTATCAAAGCTATCTATCCTGGCAATTGGGCCATAAACGTTATGTACTACTAGGATTTTTAGGTTTAACCCTCTTAGGAGGGTGGCTATACCATAGTTTACCCAATGAATTGGGACCTCAAGAAGACTCGGGCGTTATTTTTTCGGCAATCAAAGCACCAACTGATGCAAGTTTCCCCTATCTGACGCGTTATTTGGATCAAATAGAGCCTATTTTAAAGCAAGTGCCTGAACGTGAACACGTCATTATCAATGCCGGATTACAATCGGCAGACAAGGCCTTTGCGGTCATAACCTTAAAGCCTTGGCAGGAGAGGAAACGTACTCAACAAGCCATTATTAATGCCATAGAGCCACAATTAAAGGAAATCACTGGCGTACAGGCCTTTCTCTTTGGCTATCAATTGCTAAGTGGTAACGATAAAAACGAGGATCAAAATCTCAAACTCATGATCATGACTTCGGGCAGTTATAGTGAACTCAATCAGACTTTGCAACGTTTGAAAATAGAGCTTGAAAAGCTACCGCAATTTAAACAGGTAAATCCGGATCTGCAGTTAAATAGCCAGCGCTTTGAATTAACTATTAAAAGAGATATCGCGGCTAGGCTAAAAGTAGATATTAAAGATCTAGGCGATACCATTGCCACCATGATAGGGGGCAAAAATCCAGTTCAATTTGAATATCAAGGCCAAGATTACCCCGTAATTTTGCAGCTACAAGATAAATCACGCCAAGATTTGTCGGTCATTGATTCCTTAGTGGTTCGCAGTCAAAATGGTAATTTAGTTCCATTAGCTAATTTAGTTAGCAGTCGCAACTCTATTGGACCTACCACACTTGAACACTATGATAGATTAAGGGCAGCAGCTCTAGGGATAGATCTTAATCCTAATTATAGTTTGGGCGAAGGAATCAAGCTACTTGCAAAAATTCTTCCTCAACTTCTGGGCGAAAATACCAAGTTTGAATTTGTGGGAAGCGCCAAGCAATATCTAGAGTCCAGCAATCGTACCGGCTTTATCTTTTTGTTGGCCTTGATATTTATCTATTTGGTGTTGGCCGCGCAGTTTGAAAGTTTTATTGACCCTTTGATCATTATTTTAACCGTTCCTTTAAGCATGGTCGGGGCCTTGATCACCTTAAAGTTATTAGGTGGCAGTCTCAATATTTACAGCAATATTGCGATGGTTACCTTAATAGGACTTATCACCAAGCATGGCATTTTGATCACCGAGTTTGCCAAACAAATGCAAGCTCAAGGAAAAACCTTGCAGCAAGCGATCGTAAATGCGGCTAGCTTAAGATTAAGGCCCATTCTGATGACAACAGCAGCCATGGTCTTGGGCGCTATTCCATTGGCATTAGCAACAGGAGCCAGTGCTGCAAGCCTCCAACAGGTAGGTTGGGTTATTGTTGGCGGCATGCTTATTGGCACTTTATTTAGCTTAATTGTTATCCCAACAGCCTATAGCGTGTTAAGAAAACTAAACTGACTGAAGTCGATTATCCCTTATATTGATACTTTCCTCTTGTACCTCTTTTGCGTCATCAAGAGCATTGTATGTGGTGCTATGATTATTATCGTTTGGGTTAGCAATAGCATCGTCTATCTCTTTGATAAATTTAGAGGCCTGCTTGGATAAAAAGTCCATGGTTTCCCAATAGTATTGCTTATCGTCATCGAATGAAAGGTGAATACGGTTTAGCTGTCGATTTAAAAAAGGAGTTAAAATGGTATCCCAGAATCGGAGCAATATATTGGTGATCCTTTGCGCGAAGTTTAAGGCTGAAGAAAAATTAACCACTAAACCGCCGGCATAGGCAATCAGTATTCCCGGTAAGATGAGATAATAAAAAAAGCCACCTAAATTTTCTAAGGCCGAGGCGCAAACCCCTGCAATTCCAAGAGGTGATGCTGCGATACCCGCCAGAGCTGAAAGGTGGTAAAAACCAATTTGGAAGGTTATATAACCTATTGAAACTAAAGCACTTTTAGTCCTATCATTAAAGCGACAGGTAACAATTTCACCCATGGCTTGCCAAAGAGTTGTGGTATCCTGCCAAATTTTATTCGCATTATAAGGAATATAATGGGCGTAATGATCGCTTAATTTGGCTACCGAAAGGCCAAATAATGGACCTCTTCCTAAAAAAGCGCTTGCCCCAAATGGGGTTTGGCCAAAAATGCCCTTTAAAACAGGATGTCCTTCGCCAAACAGGGCCGTAAACATTCCTCCGCCAGCATCGATTCCCGCAGCTGTGGTAACCGCTGCACTGGCAAAGCCTGCTGTGAAACTAGCTCCCTTACGGATTTTAGTCAGAAGATTGGGGCGGAGCATATTCATATTGGTGAGAAAGATTTCAATAAAATTTTTCATTTCCTTTTCGGGTAGGGCTTTGATTTTATTGCAAACTTGTTGATAACTTTCGGCTTGATGAAGTAATATATCGTCATCAAAGGGCGCTAGTTGGTTAAATTCGATACTTGAAAGTGCTTCGTCCTTTTCTGGACATAGATTTTTGAGTTTATCTCTTATCAAATCAAAGTAATTTTGGAACAAGGTAATATAAAACAGACAGTAATCATCATTGTAACGGGTTCGATATTTTTCAAAAAGTTTGGTAATGAATTCAACAGGCTCTAAGTCTTCTGGGGACAGCTCATCGTGTAACTTTTCCTTAGCCGTTTCTTTCAGTAAATCAATATTTAAACTTTGAGCCCTGATTAATAAAGAACTAATTTCTGAGTTAAGGTTGGCTGCCTCGATCTTTTTCTCTAAGCTTGCTTGCTTGGCAAAAGTTTTTTTAGGGGCTAACTCCTTGAGTAACATCTTAATATTTGTTCGCGCATGAGAGGTAAATACCTCATTAATCACCAAGCCATTGTAAGCCTTGATCAATTCCTGTTTATAATCTCTTGCAGTTAAGAGATTAAAACTCAGATCGAGAAACTCATTCCAAAGGTGAATATCATCGTTATCCAATAAATTGGTCTTGATTCTTTTCGGAGCCGTTCTCCAACCATTACCATAAATTGCGGCGGCAACTATATTACCAAAAAGGGCAAATATGATGTCTCTAACCTTAGTATTATAAGGGTGCTCTGTATCTTTAAAAATATTACTAAGCGTTTGATAGCTAAAGGGAATGATAACAGACATGCAAATGACTGTTAGGAAAAACTTGGCCAGGGTACTACCAAGATTCCTTTGCAGATTTTTCTTTAAGTTAGAGATTATTTCTGTAAAAATGGGGCCGATTTCAGCGGGAATATCTTCCTTATAGGCAATGGGATAACGATGGTGTAGTAATTGCGTTAAGGTCTCAATGGCCAATAAAGTATTGGCAATGAAACCGCTTAGGCCAACATATAGATTAAAATTAATCACCGATGGGCGTTGAAAAAAATCAGCCGGTATTGTGATATCTATCTTTGCCAAAAGGTCGGCGCTGGCTTTAAGCACCTTTTCCAAGGCGTTTTTACCTGGGCTAAAATAAATATAGCCATTGAGTAAACTTAAGCCCATGGCAGTTACAAAAATAGTACTATCATTAATTGTGTTTAAAATCCGCGTCGTGGTTGAGAGAGAAGGGCGAGGATCTTTGAGGAACCTAAAGCTGGGTTGAGGTTTTTCATAAAAAAAACTCTGCGGGGTTACTGGAGTAGTAGTCGGATTAGTCGAATAAGTACTCCAAGGTGTTGAAAGCAAAGCATCACTTTCGACACTTGGTTGGCGCCTTTTAAGGTCTTTCACCCTAAGTGTTAGCTTGGTAGATCCCATGGAATGGTGATCGACAACTCGCGTGGAGGATCCCTGAGTGATTGGTTCTTGGATTTCAGCATCTTGAGTATTTTGTTTTGTTTCTTGCATGGGCACCACCTACTACTTATTAGTATAACGTCAAAATCCCTTTCCTAAAAAATGGTAGTGTAAGTATTCGGGCAAGCTGAAATCAACGACTGGTTAGTGATGTGAGATAACTTAACTACTCTGGATTATTGTAGTTCTACAATAATTTGAACTTCCCATGTTGGCGAAATTATAGGCTTAAATCCACCAATAAAGCAATTATCTTTTTGATAAGGCCGAGATTTATCAGGTGTAAAGCATAAATCTTGCCGTTTTATTCTAAAACCTTTATTATCAAAAAGATAAATAACCAAGCTTAATCTATGGTCAGCATTGGCTTAGCGTTTCTAATTGGAAGCAGTCTCATCCATGGCTTGCGCAGTTTACCAGCTTATTGGCTGATGATGACCCTTTTGAGCTTCTGTCTTCTGTTATGCCCACTTTTAGCCAGTCGAACCCATAAACTCAACGCTTGCTTGTTAAGATTTAGCGTGTTGATTTTGAGTTTTAGTTGGGCGAGCCTTTATTTACACCAGTTGCTGGCTTGGAAACTTCCACAGGAGTTAGAAAAAAAAACCTTATTGCTCAGGGGTATGGTAATTGATATTCCCCAGGATACGCTGGAGTATGTGAGATTTCAGTTTCAACTTGATAGCTTAAACTTCACTACGCTTAAAAAATCTTCCACGATTGTACTAAACTGGTATGGCCCCCATCCAAAACTTATGGCAGGACAAAGTTGGCAACTGCAAGCCAGTCTAAAGCGTCCTCACGGTTTAGCTAATCCAGGTGGGTTAAATTATCAAATTAATTTTTTACTCAATCGCCTTCAGGCTCAAGGATATGTTAAGCCGAGTATCTATAATAAGCTCTTAACCGATGATTTTTGCTCGGCTCCGTTGGCCAGAATTCGGCAGATTTTATTACTAAAAATCGAAGCAGCTCTAGAGCATAGTCCCTATCTGGGTTTTATCCAAGCCCTGACATTGGGAGTTAAGCAGCATATAACACAGGAGCAATGGCAAATCTTAAGGGCGACGGGTACCAATCACCTAATGGCTATTTCGGGGTTACACATTGGTCTGGTCGCAGGGCTTTGTTTTAGTTTTGCTGGTTTTCTTTGGCGTCGCTCTGAAGCTTTGACTCTTAAGCTTCCGGTTAAGCAGGCAGCAGCCATTATGAGTTTTATAGGAGGACTATGCTATAGTTTGCTGGCAGGTTTCTCCATACCCACCCAACGGGCGCTAATCATGTTGGCCACAATGCTCACCATTCTATTCGCCAAGCGTAAAATAAATGTTTGGCAACCACTGAGCCTAGCCCTCATTTTGGTTATCATAATCAACCCTTTGGCAACATTCTCCATGGGTTTTTGGTTGTCATTTGCAGCAGTTGCCGCCATCCTTTATGGCAGTGCGGGTCGGTTTAATCCCAAAGGAGTTTGGTGGAAATATGGCCAAGTTCAATGGGCAGTGACCTTAGGACTATTGCCTTTAAGCTTATTATTGTTCGGCCAAGTATCCTTAAGCGCCTTATTGGCTAATTTAATCGCCATTCCTTGGGTTAGTTTTACCGTGGTTCCCATTGCCTTATTAGGCGTTGTGATTATAAGCCCTTTTCCAAGCCTGGGAGGCTTGTTATTGAAAATAGCCGCCCTGGATTTACAACTGATCATGTTTTTATTAAGCCATTTAGCAAGCGTTAAACTTTTCATGTGGCAGCAACCCTTAAATAATCCATGGATATTTTTCTGTGCAATCGTTGGCGTGCTGCTCTGGCTGGCGCCCAGTGGTTTTCCTGCCAAATGGTTATGTATAGTCTGGCTTTTACCCTTATTTTGTTTTAAAACGCCTAGACCGGAAAAGGGCGAGCTCTGGTTAGCTACCCTTGACGTGGGACAAGGATTAGCCGTAGTGATTCATACCCATAGCCATGTGCTTATCTATGATACGGGGCCTAAATATGGAAGTGCAACGGATGCAGGGGCCATGGTGATCGTGCCTTATTTGCTTAACCAAGCCATTTCCCATGTCGATACTTTGATAGTAAGCCATGGAGACAATGATCACAGTGGTGGGGTAAATTCTCTATTGCAACAATTTAAGGTTAAAAATTTTTACACCAGCGTGCCTCAAAAATTTAACTCATACTCTGCAATGAGCTGCCTGGCAGGACAGCAATGGCTATGGGATGGCATCCTATTTGAAATATTAGCCCCTTTTGAGGACTCTCGTTTTAGCGGCAATAACCGTTCCTGTGTATTGCGCATCTCAATAGGAAAAAAACATATTTTACTCACCGGTGATATTGAAAAAAAAGCTGAGCGTGAACTTGTACAAAGTAGCAAAGAAAAGTTGGTCGCCGATATTCTCTTGGCTCCTCATCATGGAAGCGCTACTTCATCGACCCCTGTTTTTATAGACGCCGTAAGGCCAAAATATGTAATTTTTTCTACAGGCTACCTAAACCGCTTTGGTTTTCCAAAACCTGTGGTCGTAAACCGCTATCAGCAGGCTGGAGTTCGCCTTATCAATACTGCTCAATGCGGAAGAAATTTAATTCGGATGAGCAGGGATGATGAGGCCATAACCTCACAGTGTTATAGGGAGGAGCAAAATATTTTATATTTGCTTGATAATTCCAACTAGATTACTATATCGGGCTATTTATTTACCATAATCAAATACATATGGGTATTAGGAGGCAATTCGATGCACATCATTCCTGTTATCTTATCGGGTGGCAATGGTACACGCTTGTGGCCACTTTCTCGAGAATTAAGTCCTAAACAATTTTTGCCACTTTTAGACAGTAATGAAACCCTTCTTCAATCAACCCTGACTCGGCTAGATGGGCTTAATATAACCCACCCTTTGGTAATTTGTAATAGTGAGCATAGATTTATAGTTGCAGAACAACTGCGCGAAATTGCTAAGAGCGCTAAGATCATTTTAGAACCCATGGGAAAGAATACTGCGCCTGCCATAGCGATAGCGGCATTATTAGCCATGCAACATAATCAAGACGCCATTTTACTGGTATTACCCGCTGATCATAGTATTGCCAACAAGCCACGTTTTCATGAGGCTATAAAAAAAGCGGCAGATTTTGCCGAGCAAGATTTTTTAGCTACCTTCGGTATTACCGTGGATAGACCTGAGACGGGATATGGTTATATCAAGGCCGGTGAATCCTTGGGAGAGGGAGCCGCTTATAAGGTTGAGCATTTTATCGAGAAGCCCAATTTAGAAACAGCGAAGCAATTTTTAGAGGCGGGTGATCACTATTGGAATAGTGGAATGTTCATGTTCAAAGCTTCGCAATATTTAACCGAGTTGGAGAAGTTTGCCCCCGATATTTTAACCATTAGCAAGCAGGCAGTTTGTGAAACTGTTAAAGATGACGATTTCATTAGGCTTGATAAAGAGGTTTTTGCCAAATGCCGTGCCGACTCCATTGACTATGCCGTAATGGAGCGAACTACTAAATCCGTAGTGATTCCACTTGATGCAGATTGGAGTGATGTAGGTTCATGGTCTTCACTCTGGGAAGTTAAACATCAAGATGGCAATGGTAACGTTTTACACGGCGATGTGATTACTCATGAGGTCACCAATTCCTATTTGCATTCAGAAGATAGAATGTTAGTCGCCGTTGGCTTAGAAGAATGTATTGTAGTTGAAACCGCGGATGCCGTATTAGTCGCCAATAAAAATAAGGCTCAAGATGTTAAGGAAATAGTTAACCATTTAAAACACCACACGCGGGATGAAGCGATCAATCACAAACGAGTTGTACGTCCATGGGGTTCATATGAAACGCTGGTTGAAGGAACCATTTATAAGGTTAAGCGCATCATCGTTAATCCGGGTGCAAGTTTATCGCTACAGTTACATCATCATCGTTCTGAACACTGGATTGTGGTAAAGGGGGTTGCTGAGGTAACCTGTGGCGAAAGGGTGTTTACCCTGCAACATGATCAATCAACCTATATTCCAGCCGAAACCAAACATCGTTTATATAACCCAGGCACCATAGCTTTAGAGCTCATTGAGGTACAAACAGGTGAGTATCTGGGTGAAGATGATATCGTCAGGTTTCAAGACATTTATGGAAGGGTGGGTTGATCAAACTTAGAAGATAAACAGAATATATTTATCATGGCGCTAGCAGCATTTTTCTTTGAATTTTTAGCGAAACTCAGGCTAAAATTTTGTTAGCGCCAATTTAACTTGCAACAGCTTCTATTTAATCAATTGTGTGTATTGTATGAGTAAAACACCTTAGATTATCTATATTAACCTCTAAAATTTATTATTTAGCTGAGCTATATGATTGTATTCATCTTCCTAGCTTTTTTTGCTGAATTTCATTGGAGTTAATAGTTATTATTTCAAATGGATAAGCCTGATTTTGTACTATAACTTTGCCTTCTGTTACCAATTCATATTGACCAACAGCCGATTTTTTCCAAGCTCTTAAAATTATAGGCGTCATTTTATATATCTACTTAACATTGCTCTGTTGTGAGTACCGATTGATAAGATTATTTATATTTTGATTTTAAACTAGTGCACTTACAGCAGAATACGATGGGTTTTATCAGCTTGGCCTAGGCTAATTTTAAACATAGAGATTATTTTCAGATTAGATAGACTGATTTTCTACACTAAGCTACAATGCTACTGGTTTAAGCACAAGGTTTGGCTTAGCGGTGAAGTTACTAACATTTTAGTTACCTAGAGCTATTTCAGCAAACAATTGATTGAATTTACGATGACAGCCAGCAACCCAAAAAAATTAACTATAGACGAATTGATGAGCCGAATCCGGGCGAAGGTAATGCAGCGTAGGGGAGAGTCAGATCTAGTTTTCAAGACAGACCCTGTTTTGGTAGAGGATGTTGCCAACCATTTTTCCTTGCCGCGTTTAGCAAAGACTGAAAAAATTGCAACTAAGGCATCCTATACTATCAGCGACTTTACCAATTATCATGATGAAGCCTTTATCCATAATGCTTATCTTGGAGTTCTTAAACGCCTCCCGGATAGATTGGGTGGTGATATTTATCTAAAAAAATTACGCAGTGGTACTCTAAGTAAAATTGAGATTTTAGGCCGATTACGTTATAGCCCCGAGGGGCGAATTCGCAGGGTCAAAATTCGAGGTCTTTTACCTGTATTTATTAGCAAATTGATCAACAAACTGCCTGTGTTAGGCTATTTTACTAGCCTTATCACAGCCCTGGTAAGTTTGCCCAAAATAATGCGTAATCAACAGAAATTTGAAAATTATACGGATTATCATTTTAATAAATTCACGGCAATAATTAATCAGACTGCAGAACAAGTTGAAGCCGCCATTAACAAACTTACCACTGAGTCTAAAACCATGGCTGACCAATTTAGAGTAGAACTTGAGCCGATTAAAGATATACGCTTAATGGTGAAGGATCTAGACGAAAGATTGGCTCGAGTTATTGATGTTCATGAGCTTTCCTGTAAAACCCAGCAAACTCTTCTTGCTCGAGTTAATAATTTGGAAAATGAGCTCATCAGCCAGCGCAAGTTATTAACCTCCCTTTATCATGAGGAGCAATTGGAAGAAACCCAATTTGCAGAATTCTACGCTGGATTTGAAGATAAATTTCGAGGTACAAGGCAAGACATTAAAGAGCGGCAAAAAGTTTATCTTAGCTATATTGAAAAGGCCAAAGTGGGGCATGCAGATTCGCCCATCATTGACATAGGTTCAGGTCGAGGAGAATGGCTTGAGCTCCTGACTGAACACGACTTATTTGCGAAGGGCATAGATATCAATCAAACTTTCATCAACTACTGCCAAGCACAGGGTTTATTTGTTGAAAAAGCTGATGCATTGGCCTACTTGTCGGTTTTAGAGGATAATTCGGTAGGTGCGATTACCGGATTCCATATCATTGAGCACTTACCATTGAAAACTTTGGTAAAATTATTAATCCAATGTCATAGAGTTTTAAAACCAGGCGGTTTGATTATTTTCGAAACACCCAATCCCGAAAATCTAATGACAGGAGCTTGTAATTTTTATCTCGATCCTACGCATAGAAATCCCATTCCTCCAGCGGCGGCAGCCTATTTGATTGAAGCGAGGGGTTTTGGCCAATTAGAAGTCCTTAAGCTGAATAAAAGTTACTCAGAGGATGCTGAAAAAATTGATAATCCTTATCTTAAGCAGTTGCTATTTGGCGAACAAGATTATGGAATTGTGGCCCATAAGCTACCCTTGATTTAAGATGCTAAGGATGCAACTGAATATGAGTAAAAAGCCACGTATAGCCATTTTAACGGTTGCATCTGCAACAGGAGAAACAGGTGGTGCGGAAAGATTTTACCAGGGATTACATGAAGCCTTGCAGCTGATTGGTTTTGAGGTAAAGATTGTTGCTATCATCAGTGATGAGATGAGCTTTGAGGCTATTGAAGAGAGTTATTTGCGTTTTTATGATCTGGATTTAACTGAGTTTGACGGTATTATTTCTACCAAGGCCCCTAGCTATGTGGTAAGCCACCCAAATCACGTTTGCTATTTAGTCCATACCATGCGGGTTTTCTATGATATGTTTAGCAAGGAATTCCCTAATCCAAGTCAAGACTTACTTTTACAAAGACAATTTATCCAGGAATTAGATACGGCCGCCTTACAACCCGATAGAGTTAAAAAAATATTTACCATTGGCCACGAAGTGACAAACCGCTTAGAGCAATATAATGGTTTGGCATCGGAAGTACTCTATCCCTCAACTACCTTGCAAGGCTTTAAGTCTACTCATTATGACTATATTTTTCTCCCCGGCCGCTTACACCGCTGGAAAAGAGTTGACCTCGTTATTGAGGCCATGAAGCAGGTTAAAAGTGAGGTTAAATTAAAAATTGCAGGCACAGGCTCTGATGAGGACTATTTCAAAGCCTTGGCTCAAGGTGATGCTAGAATAGAATTTTTAGGACGAATCTCCGATCAGCAGTTGCTTGATCTGTATGAGAATGCATTGCTAGTGCCCTTCTTACCCATACGTGAGGATTTAGGCCTGGTAACACTGGAGGCTTTTCATAGCCAGAAGCCCGTATTAACCTGCAAGGATTCAGGCGAACCGACCCAGTTTATTCAGGATAATGTGACGGGGTTTATTTGCCCACCTGAACCCAAGGCAATTGCCGAAAAGATTGATCTTTTAGCCCAAAATAAATCGCTTGCAAAAGAGATGGGTATAGCGGCTAAAGCTTCAATCAGCTCAATAAGTTGGCATAATGTGGCAACCACATTGGCCGGAGCGCTTGGATTTACCTTATAAATAACAGTACATATAAAATGAAAGTAACGATCGTTGACATGCAACCCATTGAACCTCCTGTTGGAGGAGGAAGATTACGCTTATTAGGCTTATATCATGATTTAGGTCTACACTTTAGCTCGACTTATGTAGGCAGCTATGATTGGCCAGGTGAACAAAAGCGTAGGCTTAATTTAAGCCAAACTTTAACAGAGATCACCGTCCCTTTAAGCCAAGCTCACTTCGAGGCGGCTGCTCGGTTACAAGAAGAAGTAGAGGGTAAAACCATTATTGACATAGCCTTCTCCGAGCAAGGAATTTTATCACAAGAATATTTAGCCACTGTAAAGCAAGAGCTTGAGCACGCCGAAGTCATCGTTTTTTCTCATCCTTGGGTATATCCACTGGTAGAAAATAACTTAAGTTCAGCCCAACAATTGATCATTTATGATGCCCAAAATGTTGAGGGATTTTTAAGGGCTAGTTTGTTGTTGGGTGACAACCCAAAGGCCAATCACCTTGTAGAAAGGGTGGTGCAGGATGAATATAATTTATGCTCAAGAGCAGATTATATTTTTGCCTGTTCACTTGAAGATAAATTACTTTTTCACGAAATTTATGCCATACCTCTCAACAAGATCATCATCGTGCCAAATGGGGTTTTCACCCAGAAAATTATACCGGCCGATGCCGAGCAAAGAAAAAGGGCTAGAAAAAGCTTGGGTTTAAATGCCGATTTCACGGCCTTATTTTTAGCCAGTAACTACGCTCCCAACGTTGAGGCTGCTCAATTTATCATTGAACAACTTGCACCGGAGCTTGATAATATCAATTTAATTATCGCAGGTGGTGTAGGCGATGTCTTTATGGGACGAAACTTACCGTCTAATATCAAACTCACAGGCCAGATCAGTGAAGAGCAAAAGCTATTGTATTTACAGGCGGCTGATATTGCCTTAAATCCCATGTTTTCGGGTTCTGGAACCAATATCAAAATGTTTGATTTTATGGCGGCTGGCTTGCCTATTATTTCAACTCAAACCGGTAGCCGGGGGATTCACTTTAATAAAGACAGTAATCCCATTCTTGAAGCCAATGATGCTAACAGCTTTATAAGGCACATCCAGCAATTACAATTTGATCCTAGCGCGCGCACTAGTTTGAGCAAAGACGTAAGGCAAAGGGTTGAGGATTATTTTTCTTGGGAAAAGATCTCTATATCGCTAGGAGCTTTAATCACTAAGCTTTTTGCTCTTAAACAACAACCCGCCAAGAAACTTGCCATCATGAGTTCTTTTGGTGTGTGTTGTGGTATTGGCGAATATACAGCCTATTTAGTTGATGGATTTAATCAATTGGATGAGCCCATTGATATATCTTTGATAACCACCTATGAGTATGGCTATCAAACTGAAAATATGCTGCACGATAAAATTCAGTCTTTTTGCCCAGCTTGGCATTTTGATAATAAAACCTGGACAGCTTCTCACGTTGATATAGCTAAGATAGTTCAATTTTTGCAGCTTAATCAGATCGAGCATTTTAATATTCAATATCATCCGGGTTTTTTCTCCGAAGGTGTGTTAGTTGAATTATGTAAACGAGTTTCTAATTTAAATATCAACACCTCAGTTGTGGTGCATAATCTCACTGAAGCCGAGCAGCAGAGCCTAGTTGAGTTGATAAATTTAAAGGTTAAGGTGGTCGTGCATTCGCAGGCAGAAGCAGATGAGTTTTGTCAACAACAGGGGCTTACCATTGGGGTAGTGCCTCATGGATTGAATGTAAATTCCTGGGCAGAACAAGTGAACCTTGATGACCATCCACACAGTTCTCCTATAGTGGGCACCTTTGGCTTTTTAAGAACCTATAAAGGATTGTTAGAGCTTATTGAGGCGATAGCCCTGTTGAGAAAGAAATATCCTTCTCTCAAGCTCAAGGCATTGACCTCACTCTATCCTTCGGATGACTCTGCTGATTATTATCAGGAGTGTTTAGATCTCATCCGTGCTAGAGATTTGGTTGGAGCCATAGAGATCAACACGGATTTTTTAGCCATACCTGCAATTATTAAGTTATTGCATGAATGCGATATCAATGTTCTTCCCTATCATAAGAGCTCAGAGGGCTCAAGTGCAGCGGCAAGAACGGCTATTGCCAGTTACAAACCTACCTTGGTAACTCCTTCAAGGATTTTTGCTAATTTGCAAGGAGTTACTTATCCTATCCAGGGATTTTCAGCAAGCGATATTGCTAAAGCGATTGATGAAATTTTAAGCGACAGAGCGCTTTGGCTAGACTATCAAGCGCGGGCCGAACGTTTTGCCAAAGAAAACACCTGGCCAAAGGTAGCTAAATTTTATTATGATACTTGGCTGACTAAGGCCAGTAGATGATTTTTTTAACGAGGTTAAAATTCTATGAGTAAAAGAGCAGTTGTAACGGGGATCACGGGGCAAGACGGTGCGTATCTTGCTGAGCTTCTTTTGGCAAAGGGTTATGAAGTTTATGGTACCTATCGTCGTACCAGTTCAACTAATTTTTGGCGGATCAATGAGTTGGGCATTGCTGACAATCCTCATTTACATTTAGTTGAATATGACCTTACCGATCTAGGATCAAGCATTCGTCTTCTAGAACAAACAGAAGCGTCTGAGGTTTATAATCTTGCCGCTCAAAGTTTTGTTGGGGTTTCTTTTGACCAGCCGCATACGACTGCACAAATCAGTGGTATTGGTCCTTTAAACTTGCTTGAGGCCATTCGAGTTGTGGAACCCAAGATTCGTTATTATCAAGCGTCTACCTCGGAAATGTTTGGTAAGGTTCAAGCCATTCCGCAAGCGGAGGACACACCTTTTTATCCTAGAAGTCCTTATGGCGTTGCCAAATTATACGGTCATTGGATCACGGTCAATTATCGTGAGTCTTATAACATCTTTGGCACCAGTGGAATTTTATTTAACCACGAATCGCCTTTAAGAGGTTTGGAGTTTGTAACCCGAAAAATTACCGATGCCGTAGCAAAGATTCAGTTGGGTAAATTAAATACACTTGAGCTGGGTAACCTTGATGCAAAACGGGATTGGGGTTATGCCAAGGAATATGTAGAAGGCATGTATCTCATGTTACAGGTAGATGAGCCAGATACCTTTGTGCTTGCGACCAATCAGTTGTTCACGGTAAGAGAATTTGTCACCATGGCCTTTAAGGCTGTTGGAATAAGCTTGGAATGGCAGGGGCAAGCAGAACAAGAAAGGGCTATTAATACAGCAAATGGTCAAGTTGTGGTCAAGATAAATCCCAAGTTTTATCGTCCTGCTGAAGTAGACCTTTTGATAGGCAATCCTGCAAAGGCAAAGGCTAAACTCGGCTGGGAAGCCAAAACTTCTCTTGATGAGTTATGTCGATTGATGGTTGAGGCTGATTTACGCCGTAATCAGCAAGGCTATTCATTTTAAGGAAAGCTTGAGACCATGTTAAATTCATTGCGAGCATTGTTTACCTACCGGGCCTTTATCCTCGGTAACATTAAAAGGGAGTTAAAAAACCAATATCAAAATTCATTGCTAGGCAGACTCTGGTTAATTTTAAGTCCCTTAGCCATGATTTTGGTTTATACCCTCATTTTTTCTAATGTAATGCAGGCTCGAATGGGGGGGTACAATAACCACTTTGCTTATGGAATGTATTTGTGTGCGGGTATTCTGCCGTGGGGTTATTTTACGGCAGTTTTGCAACGCACCACAGATGTATTTGTTCAAAACGCCAATATGATTAAAAAAAGCTATTTCCCAAGGATCGTGTTACCCTTTACGATCCTGGGTATGGAGACAGTGAATTTTTTAATTACCATGGGGTTGTTTTTTGCCTTCTTAATCCTCAACGGTATTATGCCTTGGCGAACCGTAGCCTGGTTTATCCCTATTTTAATCATTCAACAGGCACTGGCTTTGAGCCTCGGAATATTTTTAGGGGTTTTAAACGCTTTTTTTAGAGATATAGGCAAATTGCTAAGCGTAGCCTTGCAGTTCTGGTTTTGGTTTACGCCCATCGTTTATTTAAAAGATATTATTCCAGAGCAATTTCGAGAAATTGCGCTAACGATCAATCCCATGTTTGCCTTAATAGATGGTTATCAACGCATCATTATGCGCAATGAGGCGCCCATTGGGAGTAATTTTCTTTTACCCCTGGGTTGTGCCATTGTAATGATCATTTTAGCGTATTTTATCTATAAAAAATTAGCGAATGAATTGGCGGATGTATTATAAATGGCTGCAATAATTGTTCAAAATCTAGGTAAATCCTACAAGATTTATAGCTCACGCTTGGGACGTTTAATCAATGCTTTGACCGGGGGTAGATATAAGAACCCTCAAGAAAAATGGGTGTTGAGGGATATTAATTTTACGGTTACTCCTGGCGAGTCTATAGGGATCATAGGCCAAAATGGTGCAGGTAAGAGTACCCTGTTAAAAATTATTACCGGCACGACTCCATCCACTCAAGGCAAGGTTGTGATTCAGGGTAAGGTAGCGGCTCTATTGGAACTTGGCATGGGATTTAATCCGGAATTTTCAGGCCGAGAAAATGCCATCATGACTTGTCAGTTGATGGGATTGAGCAATTTTGAAATTAATGAGCTGCTTCCCAGCATAAAAGAATTCTCTGAACTGGGCGAGTATTTTGAGCAACCCTTACGGACCTATTCAAGCGGCATGCAAATTAGATTGGCCTTTAGTGCTGCTACGGCGGTGCGCCCCGAAATTTTAATTGTCGATGAGGCCTTATCCGTTGGGGATGCCTATTTTCAACATAAATGTATCGCAAAGATCCGTGAATTCAAGGAGCAGGGCACTACACTTTTTTTTGTATCGCATGATCCAGGCGCCGTTAAGACACTCTGTGATAGAGCCATCATGTTAGAAAATGGTCAAATGGTTAAGGATGGTACACCTAGCGATGTATTAGACTTTTATAATGCCATGATCGTGAAAAAGGAAGCCGAATTAAATATTAAGCAACTTGCAAATGAATACGGTCAATTGAGTACCCGAAGCGGTAATAATAAAGCGAGAATCGATAAAGTTGAGCTATTGGATGCAAACCAAAAGTCTGCCCGAGTGTTTATGGTAGGTGAGCTCATCACTCTGTCTTGCATCGTTCACTATCGTGAACCCATAGAGCAGGCGACTCTAGGATTTATGATTAGGGATAGACTTGGGCGAGAGGTATTTGGTACCAACTCGTATTACTTAAAACATCATCTAGATGTTATTCAGACCCCTTTAAGCCTTAAAATTGACTTTCAATTGGGCCTAAATTTGGGCCCAGGTGATTATAGCCTATCCTTATCCAGTCATACCGGCGATAGTCACATCTCGGATAACCATGATTGGTGGGACAATGCCCTAATGTTTCGCATTATTCCCAATGGTTCATTGGTGTTTGTGGGTGTAGCTTATCTACCCATTGCCATAAAAAGTGAAGTTCAGCATCTAAAGGCGTCTAAGCCCTAGCCCATGAAGTAGGTGGATATGAAAATATTGATCACAGGTGCAGGTGGATTTGTTGGACAATATCTGATTGAAAGATTATTAGAAGACTTTCCCGCGGCAAAAATATTTGCCGCAACTCAGCAATTAACGCTTGAGGCTGACTATGGCTCTCGAGTAAGTAGATTAAGATTTGATATTACCGATGCCAAAGCTACTGAGCAGGTACTGAGTGAAATTCAACCCTCTCACGTCATTCACATGGCGGCAATTTCGCATGTGCCAACTGCCATAGCAAATCCCGAACTGGCTTGGAAGGTGAATGTCTTTGGGACTTTGTACCTACTCGAAACAATTAAACGTTTAAACTTAAATACCGTCTTTATCAATATCGGCAGTTCTGAGGTTTATGGTGAATCATTTAAATATCAGCAAATGGTTAGCGAAAATACCCTGCTCGCGCCCTTAAATCCTTATGCGGCTTCTAAAGCGGCGGCTGATCTTTTAGTTGGTCAATATGCGCAAACTGGCATTAAAGTAATACGTTTGCGGCCATTTAATCATATAGGACCCGGCCAGCGTGAGGATTTTGTCGTGCCTGCTCTTGCTAAACAAATAGCTAGAATTGAGGCAGGGCTACAGCCTAAAGTCATTAAAGTAGGTAATTTAGAAGCCGCAAGAGATTTTCTTGATGTGCGTGACGTTGTCCAGGCTTACTCAAAGCTATTAAAACTGAGCGATAAAATTGTAACGGGTAGTATTATCAATATTTGTTCTGGCCAAGCTCGTAAAATCAGTGAGGTTTTGCAAGCGCTTCTCTCACTGAGCTCGATTAAAATTGAGCTGGAAGCAGACCCTAGTCGAATGCGGCCTGCAGATATTCCTCAAGCCTGTGGGAATAATAAACTTGCTCAAGAGCTTCTAGAATGGCGGCCGAGTATAGGCTGGCAAGAAAGTTTACAAGCCATTTTAGATTACCAGCGTAAACAAGTTGCCTTGAGTAATCATCCTTGAAAGTTTTGCTTAATGTTGATGCCATTACACCTGAACTTACGGGGATAGGAAACTATACCTGGCATTTATTGGCGAACCTTGTAAGGTCTGTGGAGGTTGAGAACCTTTTAATCAATGCAAATCATCGCATTCAAGACGGCAATGCATTCTGGAATAAATTAAATTCCAAGGATGATTCAACCACGGCGAGTTCAGGAATTATCCAGCTAAAAAACTCAGGGATTATTCGCCTGAAAAATTTCCTGCGAAAGAGTTATATCGCTTATGCGGCAAGAGATATTATCAGAAATTACTTTTTTAGGCGGCAAATTCATGCCTTAGCCAATGGCTATATCTACCACGAGCCAAACTTTATTTTAAAACCTTATGCTGGAGTTAGTGTCACCACCTTTCATGATTTATCGTGCATTCACTATCCGCAATATCATCCTGCCACTCGGGTTAAATGGTTCAATAATGGACTTAGTAGAACGCTTGCCCAAGCGCAGCATATCCTTACCGACTCCGAATACGTTAAAACTGAAATCATCACCACCTTAGGTGTTCCCTCAGATAAGGTAACGGCGATCGCTCTGGGAGTAGATGCAAGATTTAGACCCTATCCACAACAGGATGTGGAGCAAACCTTAAGCCAATATAACTTAGGTTATGGGCAGTATATTTTAGCTGTGGCCACATTGGAGCCTAGAAAAAATTTACACGGTTTAGTGGAGGCCTTTACCCAATTACCAGTTAAGCTTCAGAACCAATATCCTTTAGTGCTCGTCGGGGGATTAGGCTGGCACTCAGAAGCTTTGTTAGCAAAATTGCAAAATCTCGAGAGCAAGGGTTTAGTCAGGCGATTAGGATACATCAGCCGTGAGCATTTACCTCAAATCTATGCGGGTGCTAGAATGTTTGCCTTTCCTTCATTTTACGAGGGATTTGGTTTACCCCCCTTAGAAGCCATGGCCTCTGGAGTACCGGTATTAACTTCGGCTAATTCCGCCATGGCAGAAGTTGTGGCTGATGCGGGTATTCTAGTCGAACCCCATGATACCGATCATATGGCAAAACAGTTGCAACGTTTACTGATGGACGATGCATTATGTCTCCGCTTGTCGGAGCAAGGAATGGCCAGAGCCAAGCGCTATAGCTGGCAAGCCTGTGCTGAGCAAACTCTGCAGGTATATCAATCGATTTTGGAAAAAAATTAGTGCTAAAACTACCACGAATATTGCATGCTTTTAAGGCTTACTATCCCAGTAAGGGAGGGGTAGAAAGGCTCATGTATACCCTAGCCATTGGCCATAGAAAAAAATTTAATTCAGAAGTGTTAGTTTGTAAGCAGGGTATACGATCTGTATCCGAACAATTGGATGGTGTGCAGGTCCAACGAGTAGGAACAATAGGACAGCTTCTATCTATGCCCATTGCGCTTGCTTATCCCATTAAATTTTGGCGTAGGGCAAGAAGCGTAGCTATCGTCGTCTATCACTATCCATTTCCCTTGGTTGACTTGGCAGTCAGCCTGTTTTTTCCCAAGAAGACTAAACTGGTAATTCTTTGGCATTCAGAAATAGTCGCGCAAAAAAAAGTTGCTAAATGGTTAAAACCCTTATTTAAGGCCTGTCTTAAGCGTGCAGATAAAATTATCGTCTCCTGTGAACAAATGGTCGAGTTTTCACCGCAGCTGGCAAATTATGTGCAAAAATGTGAGTCTATTCCCTTTGGTCTTGACCTAAGTCATTATGAAGTTTTAAGTTCGGTTGAACAGCAAACGATAGCGTCTATTCAAAACAGATATGGGAAATTTATCTTAGCCGTAGGGCGTTTAGTAAGCTATAAGGGTTTCGAGGTCTTAATAGCCGCAATGCGAGAGATCGATGCTCATTTAGTGATCATAGGTAAAGGTCCAAGGTATGATGATTTAAACGCCTTGATCATCAATTATGGCTTAAGGGAAAAAATTAGCATTCTTGACCATGTCGATGATGCTCAATTAAAATGTTATTACCATGCTTGTAGTGTTTTTGCTTTTCCTTCCATCACAGAAAATGAAGCCTTTGGTTTGGTACAGTTGGAGGCCATGGCTTGTGCTAAACCCATCGTCAATACTCATCTAAAATCAGCTGTTCCCTGGGTGGCACGCGATGGCCAGGAGGCAATAACGGTTGAACCCCGTAATGTTCAGCAATTGGCAAAGGCACTCAGTGAGCTTTTACATGATGAAAAACTGGCTTATGAGATGGGGCAGCGTGGTCTAGCTAGAGTTAAGAAAACTTTTAATGTTGAACAAATGTTAGCAAAAACCCAGAGGCTATTCTATCAGCTGCTTGAATGAGTTTGGTGCCGATGCAAATAGATACACAGAGCTGTGTATCAGCGAGAAAATGCAAGCGATATATCTCTAGCACAAACCTCATCCTGCCATCTGATGTTTGATACATAAGCTATAAAACTTATACGGTTCACTTTAATCTATTAAGTAAGATTTGTTTTGGTGTATTTAGCATTTAAAACTACCCAAACGCTGGCAGTATATTTATAATCTCCTTTTTATCAATCAGTAGCTCACTTAACATGACCGAATTAGCTAAAGAAATTATATCCGTTAATATCGAAGATGAACTTAAACAGTCCTATCTTGATTATGCAATGAGCGTTATTGTCGGCCGAGCTTTGCCTGACGTAAGAGATGGATTGAAGCCCGTACACAGGCGTGTACTTTATGCCATGAGTGAATTGGGAAATGATTGGAATAAGGCTTATAAAAAATCTGCTAGGGTTGTCGGTGATGTAATTGGTAAATACCATCCTCATGGGGATACGGCCGTTTATGATGCGGTAGTACGGATGGCTCAGCCATTTTCCATGCGCTATATGTTAGTAGATGGTCAGGGTAACTTTGGTTCGGTTGATGGCGATGCGCCTGCTGCCATGCGTTATACCGAAGTCAGAATGTCTCGTTTTGCTCATGCCTTGTTGGCGGACCTTGATAAGGAAACGGTGGATTTTGTACCCAATTACGATGAGAGTGAACTAGCGCCCTTTGTCTTGCCTACCCGCATACCTAATTTACTGGTCAACGGTTCATCGGGGATTGCAGTGGGTATGGCAACTAATATTCCACCGCATAACCTGGTCGAAGTCATCAATGCTTGTCTTGCCTTATTGGATAATCAAGAACTAACAGTCGACGAGCTGATGGAACATATTCCGGGACCTGATTTTCCAACGGCGGCCATTATCAATGGTAGAAATGGTATCATTGAGGCCTATAGAACCGGGCGGGGGCGCGTTGTCATGCGAGCTCGCACTGAGGTTGAGACCGATGAAAAATCAGCTAAACAAACCATAGTGGTGCATGAGTTACCCTATCAAGTTAATAAGGCTCGCCTCATTGAAAAAATTGCCGAATTGGTTAAAGAGAAGAAAATCGAGGGCATTACAGGACTTAGGGATGAATCCGATAAGGATGGCATGCGCATTGCCATAGACCTGCGTAGAGGCGAGAGTGCTGACGTAGTGATCAACAATCTTTATAGCCAAACCCAATTACAAAATGTTTTCGGGATCAATTTGGTAGCACTAGATGAAAATCAACAGCCCAGATTATTTAATTTAAAACAAATTTTAGAGGCCTTTTTAAAACATAGGCGTGAGGTTGTCACCAGGCGAACGATTTTTGAACTTCGCAAGGCTCGCGATCGCGCTCATATTTTAGAGGGGTTAGGCATTGCTCTGGCTAATATCGATGCCATTATAGCCCTTATCAAGGCTGCTCCCACACCTGCCGAAGCTAAAGAGGGCTTATTGGCCACCGTTTGGTCAGTGGGAATGGTATCGGCTATGTTAGACAGAGCCGATATGGCCATCAGCCGTCCCACAGACATTGGCAGAAATTTTGGTTTAACCGAACAAGGCTATCGTTTATCACCGCAACAAGCTCAGGCGATTTTAGATTTGCGTTTACATCGTTTAACGGGCCTTGAGCAAGATAAAATTCTCGCCGAATATCAACAGCTTTTGCTGCAGATCAAGGATTTGCTCCAAATTCTTGCTGATCCGGATAGGCTGGCCCAGGTTATACGTACCGAATTATTAGAAGATAAGGCACAGTTTGGCGACGTCAGACGTACTGAAATCATAGCTAGCCAGCTAGATTTTTCAATTGAGGACTTGATCGCCAATGAAGAGGTAGTGGTAACTTTATCACATGAGGGTTATGTTAAGACTCAACCCCTAGATAGCTACCAAGCGCAACGTCGGGGTGGTAAGGGAAAGCTTGCCACTAATATGAAAGATGAAGACATCATCGAACAATTACTCATTGCCAGCACCCACGATACCTTACTCTGCTTTAGTAACTTGGGTAAATTGTATTGGCTTAAAGTTTATCAAATCCCACAGGGAAGTCGTATTGCTCGAGGTAAACCCATCGTCAATCTTTTACCGCTTGATGGTGAGGAGCGCATCAATGCGATTTTACCTATTAAAGAATTCACCCAAAATACCTATGTTTTTATGGCTACAACCCAGGGCACGGTTAAAAAAGTTAATTTAACTGATTTTTCCCGCCCAAGAAGTAGTGGCATTATCGCCATTGACCTTGATGACGGTGATAAATTAGTTGGAGTCGCTCTCACTACGGGTAACAGTGAGGTCATGCTATTTAACAATGCGGGTAAGGCCATTCGCTTTAATGAAGAAGAAGTACGTGCTATGGGACGCACTGCGCGTGGGGTAAGGGGTATGCGACTTGGCAAAGATCAATATGTAATAGCCCTTATCATTGCCTCAACTGAAGGACAAATTTTAACCGCCACTGAAAATGGTTTCGGTAAACGAACTTCATTGGATGAGTATCGTCTGACGGGCCGAGGCGGGCAAGGCGTTATTGCTATTTCAACTTCGGAACGTAATGGCCAGGTGATAGGCGCAATTCAAGTCACCGAAAATGATGAGGTGATGTTGATAACCAACAGAGGAACTTTGGTACGTACCCGCGTAGGTGAAATATCCTTAGTGGGCCGTAATGCTCAGGGCGTGCGCTTAATACGTTTAGCGGATGAGGAAAATTTAGTTGGGATCCAGCGAGTGGATGAGTTAGAAACCCAGATTGAAACCGATGAGGCAGAGTGATAATGACCCGAGTTTATAATTTTAGCGCAGGCCCAGCTACCTTACCCGAAGAAGTACTCTTACAAGCTCAAACCGAGTTTCTCAATTGGCAAGGACTTGGAATGTCCGTGATGGAGGTTGGCCACCGTACTAATCCTTACGAAGAATTGTCGGCCAATGTAGTTGGCATGACTCGGGAAATCTTAAATATTCCTGATTCCCATGAGGTTTTATATTTAACCAACTCATCTCGTGCTCATTTTGCCATGGTTCCCATGAATTTGTTACGTGGTAAAACTAAGGCCGACTATTTCCATACTGGGGTGTGGTCTAAAATGGCTTTAGATGAAGCCAAGCGCTATTGCAAGGTTAATGTTGCCGCGACTAGTGAGGGACTTGAATTTAATGGTATACCGCAACCTGAAAGCTGGCAGCTTGATGAGCAAGCGGCTTATGTGCACTACACCACTAACGAAACCATCAATGGCGTTGAGTTTCCCCAAATTCCAGAAGTAAAAGATGTGCCTCTGGTGGCCGATATGACCTCCTCAATAATGTCCGAGCCCATTGATATTGAACGCTTTGGCCTGATCTATGCTGGCACCCAAAAAAACATGGGGATCGCGGGTTTAAGCTTGGTGATTGTGCGAAAAGATCTCTTGGGAGAAGTTTTGCCCTTTACACCGACGATGTACAATTATCAAATTCATGCTGAAAATCATTCTCTCTATAACACGCCTGCTTCCTTTGCAGTTTATATGACAGGCTTAATGCTAGCTTGGATAAAAGCTCAGGGTGGGGTAAAGGCCATGCAAGTGCTTAACCAGCGTAAGGCAGAGAAGCTTTATCATTGCATTGATAATAGTAGGCTCTATTTTAATACCGTTATGCCGGCCTATCGCTCTAAAATCAGTGTACCCTTCTTTTTGCGTAATAAGGATTTAGAGGCAAAATTTTTAGCTCAAGCAAAACTAGAGGGTTTGGTGGCGCTTAAAGGCCATAGGTTACTAGGTGGTATAAGGGCTTGTATGTATAATGCCATGCCAGAGCAGGGGGTTGCTAAGCTGATTGCATTTATGCAGCAGTTTGAAAAAGCCAATTACTAATGGCTAAGTTAAACTATTTTATCGAACCTACTCAACACTTGTTTGGCCAAATAAAGATAAGTGCTGATAAATCCATTTCCCAAAGAGCATTGTTATTGGGCAGCATCGCTCAAGGCGAAACAAAAATTTATAATTGCTTGCAAGCTGGAGATACGCAAAGTTTAATCCAGGCTTTGGTTAAGCTAGGGATTGAAATAACCTCGAATGCTGAGGCACTTATCATAACGGGTAAAGGGAAATACGGCTATATTGCGCCAGAGTCCCCCTTAGATCTAGGCAACTCAGCTACCGGAATGCGCTTGTTGACGGCAATAATTGCAGGTCAGGGTATAAGGGCAGTGTTGACCGGCGATGCTTCGCTTTGCCAAAGACCCATGAAGCGCATCATTGAACCTCTAACTGCCATGGGGGCAAACTTAATTGCAGAGGATAATGCTAGTCCGCCTCTTACGATACAACCAGGTCGCCTAACTAAACCCATTCACTACTCTCTACCCATGGCCAGTGCTCAGGTTAAGACGGCCGTCTTGTTGGCAGGTCTTTATACCCCAGGTCTGACTTCAGTAACTGAGCCTTTGCCAACCCGAGACCATACCGAGCGTATGCTTCCCAGCTTTGGGGTTAGCTTAGACGTGAGAGAGAAGGTTCGCAGTATCCGTGGGCCTCAAGACTTACGGGCCACCCAAGTTAGGGTGCCAGGCGATCTTTCTTCGGCGGCTTTTTTTATCGTGGCTGCCTGTATCTGTAAATCGGCCCATGTTATATTAACTCAAGTTGGAATCAACCCTTCTCGTTTAGGTATTATTCATTTGTTGCGTAGAATGGGTGCGAAATTACGCTTAGTAAATATTAATTGGTACGATCAGGAACCCATTGCGGACATTGAAGTTTATAATAGTAAATTAAAGGGTATAACCATCACGGCGCAAGATGTTGCTCTAGCCATAGATGAATTGCCTGTGCTCTGTATAGCAGCAGCTTGTGCAAGTGGTGAAACCCGTATTAGCGGTGCAGTTGAGCTTAGAGCTAAGGAAAGTGATAGACTAAAGGCCATGGCCTGTGGCTTGAGCCAGCTAGGTATAAAATTACAAGAATTGCCAGATGGATTAGTCATTCAAGGAGGTAGAATAGCGGGAGCTAAGGTCGATAGCTTTGGTGATCACCGCGTTGCAATGGCCTTTAGCATTGCTGCAATTGCTGCCTCAGGCCCTATTGAGGTAGAAAATTGTGCAAACGTAGCGACTTCTTTACCCAATTTTATCGATTTAGCCAGACAAATTGGTTTATTCATTAATAGGACAAACGTGTGAAAGATACTGCTCCCGTAATTACAATAGATGGTCCAAGTGGTTCAGGTAAAGGGACTCTTAGTCAACTATTGGCAAAAAAATTAAATTGGCACTACCTTGATAGTGGCGTTTTATATCGGGCCTTAGCCGTTGCTGTGGAACGTCAGCAGGTTGCATTATCGGATCAAACCATTGTTAAAATTGCCCAGAGCTTACCGGTTAATTTTCTTGAGGACACTGGTGGCAGTTTTAAGATAATGTTAGGTGCTGAAGATATTAGCACAGCGATTCGAACTGAAACCTGCAGTCGACTGGCTTCGCAAGTTTCGTCTTTGGCAGAGGTAAGGCTGGCGCTTATGGAAAGACAAAGAGCCTTTAGGCAACCTCCAGGCTTGGTGACCGATGGCAGAGACATGGGAACCATTATATTTCCCGATGCAGAATTGAAGTTCTTTTTAACTGCCAGTGCTGAAGAAAGGGCGCGTCGACGCTTTAATCAGTTGAAAGAAAGTGGTAATAATGTTAGTCTAAGCGAGATTTTAGCTGAGCTATCGGCTAGAGATAAGCGTGATACAGAACGCGCCGTCGCTCCCTTAGTTCCAGCAGTTGATGCCATTATTATTGATACATCAACTATGGGTATAGGCCAAGTTCTACAGCTAATATTAGAGCATGTAGCAAAGCGGTTTATTAATGTTGAAAATGGTTGCTGCTAAACGGTTAGTAGCGTAATTTTTTTTGTTATTTGAGATTATAAATATGAGTATGAGTTTCGCCGAGTTGTTCGAAGCGAGTTTGGCTAAAAATACTTGCCGTGAAGGTGATGTCATTCAAGCTAAGATTGTGGCTATTGATAGTGATTTTGTTACTGTTGATGCGGGTTTAAAATCAGAAGATATCATTCCTGTCGAACAATTCCGTAACGCTGAGGGCAAAGTTGAAGCTGCAATTGGTGATAGTGTTGACGTTGTAGTGGAAAGCTTAGCTGATATCGATGGTAGAACCCTGTTATCAAGAGAAAAAGCCAAACGCCTTGAATCTTGGAAGTTATTGAGCGACGCTCATGAAAAGAGCGAACTTGTCACGGGTCTTGTCAGTGGTAAGGTTAAAGGTGGCTTTACAGTTGAATTGGGTGGTGTTAAAGCATTCCTCCCAGGTTCTTTAGTTGATATCAGACCTGTACGTGATTCAGGAAACATTGAAGGTAAAGTATTAGAATTCAAAGTTATCAAAGTGGATCCTAAACGTAATAACGTAGTGGTATCACGTCGTGCCGCAGTTGAAGCGGGCAGCAGTGCCGAGCGTCAAGCTCTACTCGAGAACCTTGAGGAAGGTCAAATTGTTAAGGGTGTGGTGAAGAGCCTGACCGACTATGGTTGCTTCGTCGACCTGGGCGGTATAGATGGCTTATTGCACATCACCGATATGTCTTGGAAACGCATCAAACATCCTAGTGAAATCGTTGCCGTTGGCGATGAAATTTCAGTTAAGGTACTGCGTTTTGATAGAGAAAACTCACGTGTATCTCTAGGCTTAAAACAATTGGGCGAAGATCCTTGGGTTGATATTAGCCGTCGCTACCCAACCAGTACTCGTTTATTTGGTAAAGTAACTAATCTTACCGACTATGGTTGCTTCGTGGAAATTGAGACCGGTGTAGAAGGCCTCGTTCACGTATCTGAAATGGATTGGACCAATAAAAATGCTCATCCAAGTAAGATTGTGCAAGTGGGTGATGAAGTTGAAGTTATGGTATTGGAAATTGATGAACAACGTCGTCGTATTTCCTTGGGTATCAAACAATGTCAACAAAATCCATGGCAAGAATTTTCCCAAGTGCATCAAAAGGGCGAAGTCATTTCAGGTAAGATCAAATCGATTACCGACTTTGGTATCTTCGTTGGTCTGGAAGGCAGCATCGATGGTTTAGTGCATGTATCTGATATATCTTGGCAAAAACCAGGTGAAACTGCGATCAGGGATTATAAAAAAGGCCAAGAAATCACCGCTGTTATTCTCTCTATTGATGCAGAGCGTGAGCGTATTGCCTTAGGTATCAAGCAGTTAGACGGTGATATGGTAGGTAAATACCTTGAACAGCATAACAAAGGTGACGTGGTTAAAGGCACGGTATCTGAAGTTGATGACAAAGGTGCTACTATCACTTTAGCAGAAAATATCACTGCCTATTTAGCCGCTTCTGAAATCAAATCAGGCAAGGTAACCGATGCAAGGGAGCATTTACAGGTTGGTGAAGAGGTTGAGGTTAAAATTACCAATATTGATCGTAAGGCAGGCACTATTGCGGTTTCGATCAAGGCTAAAGATCAACCAGAAAAAGCTAAAACGGGTAAACGCACTGAAGCTCCAGCGCCTGTAGGTACAACATTAGGCGATTTAATGAAAGAGCAGATGGGCAATAAAGAGTAGGAATACCACTTTTTAGCATTTGTTTGTCTTGACCACCCCTCTTGAGGGGTGGTTTTGACTCTAATGCTCAGTTAAAGATAAGGATGAGCCTATGCGCATATTATCCGCTGTTTTAACCATCCTAATTGCTCTATTAGGAATCACCTTTGCTTACTTAAATGCTAATCCCGTTACAGTTAATTACTATCTAGCCACAAAAACCATTCCCTTGTCATTACTACTTGTTATCACTTTAGCATTGGGCGTCAGCTTGGGGCTTATGATTACACTGGCAACCTATATCCGTTTAAAAGGTGAAAACATTAGCTTACAACGCAAGCTAAAATTATCCGAAAAAGAATTAGTTCAATTACGTAGCCTGCCAATTAAAGATCTATCTTAATGCCGCTGATTTTTGTCCTTTTGTTACCCTTTGCCATTGTTGTTAATAGCCTATTTAAGTTATTAAAAAGCCTTGATCATAGAGTCGATGGTTCCTCAACTCCAAATCCGCAAGGTCATTATTGGCTTGGTCTCAATTATCTGCTGAGTGAGCAGCCCGATAAAGCGATGGATGCCTTGATTAAGGCCATAGAAATCGACTCTTCAACCATAGAAACTCATTTGGCGCTTGGCGTACTATTTCGCAAGCACGGAGAGGTGGAGCGGGCCATTCGGCTTCATCAAAATTTAGCAGCCAGGCCGCAGTTAACTAGAGTGCAGCGGGTTGAAACTTTACTAGAGCTAGGTAAAGATTATTTAAGTGCAGGAATGCTAGATAGGGCTGAAGGGCTTTTTCTAGAAGTCATCCAGCTGAAATCAGGAGTTGAAACCGCTCTACAGCATTTGCTCCAAATATATCAGCAAGAAAAAAGTTGGCATAAAGCCATCGCTACCGCAGAAAGATTGTTCTCGCAAAAGTCTCAACACTATATACGGGTCACTTTGGGCCATTATCATTGTGAACTTGCCGAGCTTGCCATTCAAAAGGGTTCCATTTTCGAGGCACAGCATTATATTAAGCAAGCCATCAATATAGATCCAAATTCGGTTAGAGCCAATCTTCTTTTGGCAAAATTACATGAAAATTTACAAAATTATAAGGCTGCATTGCAAGCCTATAAGTGCATTGAACACCAAGATCCTTTATTTATCGGTGAGGCGATTCCAGGACTGTTAAGCTGTTATCGCCAGCTCAAGGCAGAACGGGCTGGGTATGAATACATCCGTAGCTGTTATGACAAGTACCAGCAAGTGAGCTTATTGCTTGCAATGGTTAATTATTTACAAGGCCAAAATAACCCGGAACTGGCCTGTCAGGCCCTTTATGGCCATTTGCAACGACATCCATCCTTCACGCTTATTAGCGAGGTTTTAAAGTTAAAGCTAAGCCAAGAGGTGAGTCGTGACCCAGATTTTAGCAACTTGCTTGAAGTGATGGCAAAACTCAGGGTAAAACAACCTAATTACCGATGTGAAAAATGTGGTTTTGCTTCCAAAACTTTACTGTGGCTGTGTCCTAGCTGTAGAGTTTGGAATACTATTAAGCCCATCCTAAATTAAATTGTATTTTATTGGAAATATTCTAAATTTTGCCGAATAAAAGCTGCATTTTTATTGTAGAAACTAAATCTTATGTTAAGATGTACGGCATTTAACGGCTTGAGTTTACATGTTAACATTTTATTCCTTACTCATCGCTTTTTTTCTTTGTGCTACTAGTATTTGGCTTTTAGCACCATTGGCCAGAAGAATAGGTCTCACGGATCTTCCAAGTGAACGTAAAACTCATCTAAATGAAGTGCCTCTAATAGGCGGAATAGCAATTTTATTGAGCTTTGGCTTTGCTTTATTGACACTCGATATTTCATTAGCTGAATTTCGTAGCTTAATTGCAGTTGCAGTGATATTGACATTTATTGGTATCTTGGATGACTTTCATGAATTAAAGCCACAAGCAAAATTATTTGCTCAGGTTATTGCAGGCATACTAACGGCTAGCTGGGGACATAATCACTTAGATAGCTTAGGAGAAATCTTTTTTACTAAGCCGCTTATTTTAGATAATTGGAGCATACCCCTTACGGTTATCGCTGTAGTGGGAATAATCAATGCTTTTAATATGATCGATGGAGTTGATGGTTTAGCCAGTGGTATTGGTATCATCAGCATTGGCTTTTTGGCTTATTTTGCCTATATTGCCGAGAAGACCTCTAGCTTAGCCGTGTTACTTGTATTTGGCAGCAGTTTATTGAGTTTTCTTTGCTTTAATTTTCCCTTAAAGAGGCGCAAACACATAAGTGTATTTTTAGGAGATGCTGGCAGCATGCTCTTGGGCTTTTTCTTGGTTTGGTTTTTTATCAGCTTATCTCAGGGAAATTCTCCGGCTGCACGACCCATTGATATGCTCTGGATCGTGGCTTTGCCAGTGTATGATGTGGCAGGTGTCGTTATGAGAAGAATTTTGCAACGCCGCTCACCCTTTCGAGCCGATCGCAATCACATTCACCATCTACTCTTGGATTACCTAAAAAGTCCTTGGCAGGTTTGTTTGATCATGTATGGACTAAGCTTGGTCACTGGACTTGTGGCAATACTAGGCGCTTACTATAAGGTTTCAGAAGGTAGGCTGTTTACGGGATTCTTTTTGGTTTTTATTTGCTATTTAATCATTAATCGTCAGCTATGGAAAAAACTTCAACACAAATAACCATTACAGTTTATGGTGCAGGCTATGTGGGTTTAGTTACAGCAGCTTGTTTTGCTAAACTTAACTACCAAGTACTTTGCATAGACGTGGATGAGCATAAGATTGCCGAATTAAATCAGGGCAGGGTGCCTATTTATGAGCCTGGACTGACTGAGTTACTTCACGAAGCAACTGCAAAACAATACCTACACTTTTCAACCGACGTAGAAGCGGGGGCTAAGTTTGGTTTTTATCAATTTATTGCAGTTGGAACACCACCCATGCCGGATGGCTCGGCAGATCTGCAATACGTATTCAATGTTGCAAAAGCAGTTGCCCAATATCGAAATGAAGCTTGTATAATCATAAATAAATCCACCGTCCCAGTGGGAACTGTAGATAAAGTGAAAGAAACTATACAAGCTAATCTAAGTGAGCTTGGCCGGCAATTAGAGTTTGCCGTAGTCTCCAATCCAGAGTTTTTAAAGGAAGGTTCAGCAATTCATGATTTCATGCAGCCGGATCGCATCGTGGTGGGGGCCGAGGACGAACAGGTCATTGACCATATGCGGCAGCTTTATTCACCCTTCATTGATCAGGGCTTTAAGTTTTTAAGCATGGACGTTCGTTCTGCGGAACTCACTAAGTATGCAGCTAATGCAATGTTAGCCACTAAAATCAGTTTCATGAATGAAATCAGTCAAATTGCAGAACGGCTAGGCGCTGATATCGAACTGGTCAAACTTGGCATGAGTATGGACTCAAGAATCGGACCGCATTTTATTAATCCCGGTTGTGGCTATGGGGGATCATGCTTTCCAAAAGATATTAAGGCTTTATCCTCTACCGCTAGGCAATTAGGCTATGAGCCCTTAGTTTTAGCTGCGGTGGATAAGGTTAATTTTGCTCAAAAGCAGCTTTTATTCTCGAAAATTGCCAAGTATTTTAGTGGAAAGCTTAGCGATAAGGTCATTGCTGTATGGGGACTTGCGTTTAAACCCAATACCAATGATATACGAGAAGCTCCGAGTTTAGTACTTATAGAAGCTTTATTGGCAGCTGGTGCTAAGGTACAGGTTTATGATCCCGTTGCAATGCAAGAAGCGAAACAAGTATTGGGTTTAAGTTCACAGCTTAAGTTTTGTTCAAATGCCCAATCCGCCATTCAAAATGCTGATGGCTTAGCCATTGTAACGGAATGGTCTGAATTTCGTAGCTTTGCCCCAGAAATCATTAAACAACAGCTTAAGCACCCGGTTATTTTTGATGGTAGAAATATTTTTGATAGCCACTTACTCGAGGAGTTGGATATAAAGTATTTTGGAATTGGACGCGGAGAAAGACTATGAAGTATCCAATTAAAAAAGCAGTTTTTCCGGTAGCAGGCATGGGAACACGTTTTTTACCTGCAACCAAGGCCAATCCAAAGGAAATGTTGCCCATTGTCGATAAGCCCTTGATTCAATATGCCGTAGAGGAGGCCGTTGCTGCAGGTATCACCGAGATGATATTTGTAACAAGTTATAGCAAACGGGCGATAGAGGACCATTTTGATTCAAATTTCGAATTAGAGACCAAGCTTCTACAAAGAGCTAAGGACGATGTACTCCAAATTGTTAAGAACATTTTGCCTTCCGGGGTTAAATGCAGTTATGTGCGTCAACATGAAGCTCTAGGGCTGGGACATGCGGTGTTATGTGCTCGTCACATTGTGGGTGATGAACCCTTTGCCGTGGTTTTAGCCGATGATTTGATCGATGGTAATAGTTCAAGTTGCTTAGAACAAATGGTCGAAAGTTATAAAAAAAATCCCACTAGTTTGATTGCGGTTCAACAAGTTGCCCTAGCAGAAGTTTATAAATATGGTGTGGTTGACGTTCAAGGTAAAATCGATAAATTAGCCCGTATTTATAATATCGTTGAAAAACCACAGCCCGAACAGGCGCCTTCTAACTATGCTGCCATTGGACGCTATATCTTGACTCCAGAAATATTTGACTGCCTAGAGAAGATAAATCCAGGCAGTGGTGGCGAAATTCAATTAACCGATGCCATCGCCATGTTATTAAACTACGAGGCTGTGCATGCCTTCCAGTTCAAGGGAACACGTTACGACTGTGGAAGCAAATTAGGCTACATGCAGGCCAATATAGTCTATGGTTTAAAGCACCCGGAAATAAAGGATGATTTTAGACAATTTTTAAGAGCGATGCAGCTTGCCGAGCTCGTGGAGACAGATGAATGACCTCAAGATTTATCCTCAACAGACTATTGCCCCATGGGCATAATAAAGTTACATTATAGTATGTCTACCGATATCGTTTTTTCTATATTCCTGATCTTTACCGGGGCGGCCATTGTAGCCACCCTGGTGCTGTTTACTCGCCAATCTTTGTTAGTGGCCTATATACTTTTAGGCGTTGTCCTAGGGCCTTGGGGCTTAAAATTAGTGGGTAATTCGGCGATAGTTAGGCAAATTGGCGACGTTGGGATTATTTTCTTACTTTTTTTGCTGGGTTTACATCTACCGCCGCAAAAGTTAATTCAAATGTTTCGCAAAACTACTATTGTTGCGGTGATCAGCTCTTTGGTATTTATCGCACTTGGTTTTATCATAGGTAAGGCCTTTGGTTTTTCTAAACAAGAGAGTTTGATCATCGGTGTTGCCATGATGTTTTCAAGCACCATCATTGGCCTAAAATTACTTCCCACCTCGGTATTGCATCATCGCCATACCGGTGAAGTAATGATCAGTGTCTTATTGTTGCAAGATTTACTCGCAATCATCGTCTTGATATTTTTGCATGGGGCTAGTTATGGTGGGCTCAGCTGGCTTAAAATTGGCTTTATTGTGATATCTTTGCCACTGTTGATCTTGATTGCCACCCTATTTGAAAGATTTGTTCTGGTTAAACTTTTCACTCGCTTTGACAGAATTCAGGAATATATTTTTCTCTTGTCCGTAGGCTGGTGTTTAGGTTTAGCGGAACTTGCAGCAGAATTTGGCTTATCCCATGAAATAGGGGCCTTTATTGGCGGAGTATCCATCGCGGCGAGTCCAATTGCCCTATATATTGCCGAAAGTTTAAAACCGTTGCGAGACTTTTTCTTGGTGATGTTTTTCTTTTCCATAGGTGCGAATTTTAATTTACACTATTTGCCAAGCATTATTCTACCTGCGGTATTATTGGCAGGGCTGATGTTAGTTTTCAAGCCATTGGTATTTAAATATCTTTTGCTTTGGGTACAGGAAACGAAGCAGGTGGCAACAGAAGTCGGTGTAAGGTTAGGCCAGGCAAGTGAGTTCTCACTTTTGTTAGTTTATCTTGCCGGCGGCGCATCAGCGGGTAAAACCCTGATGAGTGATAATGCTTCTTATTTAATTCAAGCCGCTACTATTTTATCCTTTATGGTTTCATCCTATTGGGTAGTTGCAAAATATCCAACTCCAGTTGCCATGTCGGATAAGCTGCGGCGAGATTAAACGATATCTTGCAACTGTTGTCTATCATGTAGACACTGTAATTATCACTTTCAATAACTACCTAAAAAACTTTCCCAGCTAAGTCTATTACTTACAATAGGCTCAAGGCTAATTTAGCCACCGATTGCTCGCTGGTATGGGTGAGCAAATTTTGTTTTACTCTGGCTAATTGAACCTTGAGTTTAGCGATGTGAATAGGATCATGAATTATGGCATTTATTTCACTGGCGATATTTTCTGGATTTGCGGCGGCTTGTATGAGTTCAGGGACTACCCATTCCTTTGCCACTATATTGGTTAAGCTGATATAGGGTACCTTGATGAGTAACTTGGCTAATTGATAGCTGAACCAGGAGATCTTATAAATGACTACGATGGGTAATTCCATGAGGGCGGCTTCTAAGGTTACAGTTCCAGAGGCCGTTATGGCCGCATCACAACTCTGCATTACGTCATAAATTTGATGTTTGACTATCCTGATTTCAAAGTCAAGTCCAGCTAAATAAGGTTGCAGCATGGCTTCTGATATTGAGGGAGCTATGGGCAGAATAAATTGTAACTCGGGATGTTTCGCTTTCAACAGCCTGGCCGCGGCGAGCATGACTGGTAACAGTTTCTGAATTTCAGCTTGACGACTTCCGGGGATTAAGCCCACGCAAGTTTGATTAGGCAATAGGTTAAATAGCTTGCGCGCTTCTTGAGTTGTTAAATCGCTTTTGACGACGTGCGTTAAAGGATGGCCTACGTAGGTCACAGGAATTTGATGGCTTTGGTACAAATCCACCTCAAAGGGGAAAACCACCGCCATATGGTCAACATAACGTTTGATGGTTTTTATTCTTCCTGAACGCCAGGCCCAAAGTTGTGGGCTAATATAATAGAGTACTCTTATGCCTAATTTCTTAGCTGCCTTAGCAACTCTAAAGTTAAAATCTGGGAAGTCAATTAAAATGACTAAGTCTGGCCTTCTGACGTGCATTTGGTGTTTTATCGCCTTTAAGGCACCCAAGATCACGCCTAAATGGGCGAGAACTTCACTGACGCCCACTACGGCTAACTTATCGGAATTAACGATGATTTCCATACCTTCGGCAGCCAATTGGGCACCACCGATACCCATGAATTGACAATCTGGAATATCTTGCTTAATTTCTCTGACTAGCTTTGCGCCGTGAAGATCACCCGAAGCTTCGCCGGCGACTATCAAAATTCGCTTTGAGTTCATGCGCTTATGGCTCCTATCTGGGCAAGTTCATTCTCAACCAGTTCGGTAATGGCAATCGCAGTCGCCAGTGCGTTTCTGCCATCCTCAGCAGTTACTTGAGGTTCTATGCCTAGCTTAACAGCTTGTAAAAAAGCCGCGATCTCGGCTTTTAGGGCATCACTTTGGCCAAAATTATGTTCTTCGTGAACAATTTTTTCCACTGACTTAGTATCATTTACCTTGCGGTAAATGCTAAGCTTTTTATGTTGAAAGTCAGTTGAAATATAGGAGTCGTCCTGAAAAATCCGCATTTTTCGCTCGGATTTGATGCTAACTCGACTTGCTGTTACGTTTGCAACACAGCCATTGGCAAAGCGAATTCTAGCGTTGGCGATATCTAAATGTTCGGATAAAACCTTAGCGCCACTGGCATCGATGCTTTTAATCGGCGATTTAACAATGGTCTGAATAATATCAATATCGTGGATCATAAGGTCAAGAATGACATTAACGTCCGTACCTCGTGGATTAAAGGGCGCTAGACGATGTGACTCTATAAAGCGAGGGTTTTTAAGTACTTCTTGTAAAGCAATGACCGTGCTATTAAATCTTTCCAAATGGCCAATCTGAAAAACACACTGATTTTGCCTGGCGATTTCGATTAAAGCGTCGGCTTCTGCGAGATTTGAGGTAATGGGTTTTTCAAGTAACACATGGATATGGTGTTCGAGAAAGAATTTGGCAACTTCATAGTGAAACAAAGTGGGCACTACGATGCTCACTGCATCGACTTCACCCAATAGATCTTGATATTTGCTGAAAGCTTTTACAGCATATTGTTTTGCAAGCCCTTGACAATGTTGCTCATTAAGATCACAAATGGCTACCAAATGCGCTTCGGGAAGATTGGCAAATTTCTCCACATGGAATTTGCCCAAATAGCCAACACCAATAACCGCAGTGCGAATTTTTTGCATTTTTATACCTTATGCTTGCTAAACTAGGTTGAGTATATATAATCTTTGCCTATGTTTAAAGTTGCAACTTGGAATGTTAATTCCTTAAAAGTTCGGTTACCCCATGTTTTGCAGTGGTTGCAAGAACAGCAACCTAGTGTTTTAGCCCTGCAAGAAATTAAAATGGTTGATGCCGACTTTCCACTCGAAGCCTTTACCCAATTAGGCTATCAAGCCGTTTTTTCAGGCCAAAAAACCTATAATGGCGTAGCAATATTAGCTAAGGGTGAACTAAGCCATATTGAGGTCGAATTACCCGACTGGCTTGATCCACAACGCCGCTTGCTAGCAGCCAGCCTGCATGGAATACGAATTATTAACCTTTATATTCCCAATGGTGAAAGTTTGATCTCGGAAAAATACCATTACAAGCATGGCTGGCTAAAGACATTGCAAAATTACTTGCAACAACAGTTAAGGCTTTACCCAAGGCTCATAGTCTTGGGTGATTTTAATATGGCTGCCGATGAAAGAGATGTTCACGATCCAGAGCAATGGCAAAATAGTGTCCTGTTTAGCACGGCTGAACGCATGGTTTTCAGTCAGTTGCTTAGTTTGGGTTTAAGCGATGTGTTTCGTTTGCATAATCAAACGGCGGGTCATTATAGCTGGTGGGATTACCGAGCCGCTGCATTCCGGCGCAATATGGGGTTACGCATTGATCATATTTTGACTACGCAGGATATGGCCAAGTTCTGTGTGGCCTCTGGCATTGATAAACAACCTCGAAGCTGGGAAAGGCCGTCCGACCATACTCCAGTATGGGCTGAATTTAAGCTTGATGAACCATTAACATGAGAAAAATTCTCAAGCTGTTTCTCTGGCTATTTTTTTGTCTGGGACTTATTTACTTGGGTTATTTAGCCCTTTCACGCGGCTTATACAGCTATGCCTGGATGCGTGGCGATTATCCTGGGCCTAAGTTTTTATCCCATCAGCCACCGGCTAGCAAGCAGATTGATTGGCTGTTATTACACGGTGCAACTTTAGATGCCAGAATGTGGCAGAAGGTTATCGATAACTGTCATCAGCAACGACTCCTAGCAGTAAGCTTAGCTCAGCATAATTTAAGCACCAAGCTTGCCAAGCCAGGCCTAGAGCCTTCGCAGGAAATCGTTAAACTATTGAAGCGATATCAGGTGAAGCATGGCATTATTGCACACTCAACAGGCGCATTATGGGTGGCTAATGCCTATGCACTGTGTCCTGAATGTTTTGCTAATTTGCAGCTCTATTTTTTGGCACCCAACTATTGTTTTTTACAAGTGAGTGCTACCCAGCGCATGTTTTTGAACGTCTTACCCAATATCGCCTGGGAAGGTAATACTGTTTATGCCTGTTTAAATGGTAAAAATTATCAGCAATGTAAAGACGATTATCTATACGGTAGGCAATATTACGTGAGTAATGTCAATTACTACAAGCAATTACTGAAGTTATGTAATCTGCCGCAAACAGAACAAAATATCCGCCGCATGCAAGAAAAACTGGGGCCGCAAATTCATTATATTCTGGCTGCAGGTGATGCATTGATTGATAACCAGCGCTTACAAGAATTTTTAGCACCCTATAAAGTTAAGCTTCAGGTTTTAGAACACACGAGTCATCAAGAAGCCTATCACTATGCGTTCCAGATCTTGCATTGCCAGCTAAGCGAGCCTCCAGCGAAATAAGCCAAAATCAAGTTTTAGCAAGAATTTTTTAACGAAATGGATCAGCCGAGCAACGCCAATGCAGGTGAGCGACAAAAATCGGAGTATGGTGTTTAGATTTAGAAAGAGTAGGCTTGGATACTTTTGGCTAAGTATCCAAGCCATGGTTTTAACGTTTATCAATATGGATAAAGTCACGGTTTGCTTGGCCAGTATAAAGCTGACGTGGCCTTCCCAATTTATGATCTGGGCTGCTGAGCATTTCATTCCACTGTGAAAGCCAACCCACGGTCCTGGCTAGGGCAAAGATTACGGTAAACATATTAATGGGTATACCCAATGCACTTAACGTAATGCCCGAGTAGAAATCGACGTTGGGATAAAGCTTTTTCTCCACAAAATATTCATCTTCCAAAGCGATCTGTTCGAGTTTCATGGCAAGTTTAAAAATGGGATCATTTTGCAAGCCAAGCTCATTTAATACTTCATGACAGGTTTCACGCATGACCTTAGCTCTTGGGTCATAATTTTTGTACACTCTGTGCCCAAAACCCATTAAGCGGAAGGAATCATTTTTATCTTTGGCGCGTTTGATATACAAGTCTATATTGCTGATATCCCCAATTTCATGCAGCATGGCAAGACATGCTTCGTTGGCACCACCATGTGCAGGCCCCCATAAAGCGCCGATACCAGCGGAAACGCAAGCATAAGGGTTGGCACCGGTAGAACCTGCCAAGCGCACGGTAGAGGTAGAAGCATTTTGCTCATGATCAGCATGTAGAATAAAGATCCGGTCTAGAGCACGCGCGAGTACTTTATTGGGCTGAACATTTTCGCAAGGTGTACCAAACATCATGTGTAAAAAGTTTTCCGCATAATTAAGATGATTTTGCGGATACATAAAGGGTTGCCCGACTGAATATTTATAACACATAGCAGCAATGGTCGGCATCTTGGCAACCAAACGAATGGCTGCCGCCATACGATGTTCGGGATCATTGATGTTTAATTTGTCGTGATAAAAAGCCGAGAGGGCACCTACCACACCTACCATAATGGCCATGGGGTGAGCATCACGGCGAAAGCCGCGGAAAAATAAGCTGATCTGCTCATGAACCATGCTATGGTGAGTTATCTGATGAATAAAATTATCCTTTTGAGCCTGGGTAGGTAATTCACCGTTTAAGAGTAAGTAACAAACTTCTAAATAGTCGGATTTTTCGGCAAGCTGCTCAATGGGATAGCCTCTATGCAATAATACGCCCTTGTCTCCGTCGATAAAGGTAATTTTTGACTCACAGGCGGCCGTTGAGACAAAACCTGGATCATAGGTAAAATAATTGTTTTTAACCAATTGGCCAATGTCGATGACATCTGGGCCAAGTGTTCCTGAATGAATCGGTAGCTCTATGGGTTGAGCCATATTATCGATATGAAGAGAGGCTTTGCGTTCTGTCATAGTGAATTCCTTGTGTTGTTATCCCTGCGATTATAACGGGGTTTGGAATAAAAATCATTAGCTAACCATTATAGGATAAATTATCAAATAGTTAGATTTAAGGCTTGAAATTTTAATTTACTTAATAAAAGTTTGCTAGGATTGAGAGTTATTGGTAATACCTATTTAAAACGAGACTCTCCAAATGACTAGGCTTTGGCTTAAAAGTACGAAAATATCGAGGTAGATTTTTGCCCTAAACAAAGAAAAAAGTTTTTTATAAGTCTTTAAGCCACGGGGACGTACCACCTTTTTATCATTAGCAAAGTTTACCTATTTATATCAAAGTTTAATGGCAATATTTAAGCTTTCTTTTAAGATTTGCTAAACATGGTTTGAGTTTGCTAATTTTTGGTTTTATAATGTTGCTCGGAATTATTACTGATTTCTTGCCAGTAGGGGATAAACGTGCAAAAAAAAAGACCTGTTAATTTAAATTTATGGACCATTCAATTTCCATTGCCCGCCATAACTTCAATCTTACATCGTATCTCTGGTTTTGGCTTATTTCTTTTTACACCCTTCCTATTGTGGATGCTACATACTTCGCTTGCCTCACCAGAGCAGTTTGCCAATTTACAGCAGGCTTTAACTTCAATCCCTGCTAAGCTAGGACTTATTTTATTATTAGCGGGCTTGTTCTACCACTTGTTTGCGGGTATCCGGCATCTATTCATGGATGCGCAAATTGGGGAGACTTTAAAAGGGGCGAATCGCGGGGCTGCCTTAACTCTCATTTTGGCGACGGTATTTACAGTTTTAGCAGGATATTGGCTATGGTAGAAAATATTACAAGTTTAACGCGCAATGGTCTGCGTGATTGGTTAGTGCAACGTATTAGTGCTATAATATTAGCCGCATATACATTATTTCTGTTAGGTTATATTGTTTGGCATCATCCACTGGATTATGCAACCTGGCAGCAACTGTTTTCCTCTAATTGGATGCGAATTTTTAGTTTATTGGCCTTATTAAGCTTAATCGCTCATACCTGGATTGGTATCTGGACCATATTTACCGACTATCTTAAATGCGCCTGCATTCGCTTAACTGCGCAGGTTGTTGTCATGTTAGTTCTTTTCGGCTGCTTTATTTGGGGCATTTTAATTCTTTGGAGTGTATGATGGCATTAGCAACACAGTCTTTTGACGCGATTATCATTGGAGCGGGTGGCTCCGGCATGCGAGCAGCTCTACAGCTAGCTGCATCTGGCCTAAATGTTGGTTTGATCTCCAAAGTATTTCCTACCCGTTCGCATACCGTTTCTGCTCAAGGGGGTATTACTTGTGCATTGGGGAATGCCGAAGAAGACGATTGGCGTTGGCATATGTATGATACGGTCAAAGGTTCAGATTATTTGGGTGACCAAGATTCAATAGAATATATGTGTAAAACGGGCCCGGAAGTAGTTTATGAACTCGAGCACATGGGCTTACCCTTTTCACGTATGCCAGATGGCCGGATTTATCAACGCCCCTTCGGCGGCCAGTCAAAGAATTTCGGTGGCGCACAAGCGACTCGTACCTGTGCGGCAGCCGATCGCACTGGACATGCCTTGTTGCACACGCTTTATCAACAAAATGTTAAAGCCAATACAACTTTTTTAAACGAATGGTATGCAGTTGATTTAGTTAAATCAGCTGATGGCAAGGGCTTTGCCGGGGTTATTGCTATTTGTATTGAAACGGGTGAAACCGTTTTCATTAAATCTCGTGCCATCATTTTTGCAACCGGTGGTGCGGGCCGAATTTATCAATCCACTACCAACGCGCTTATCAATACGGGTGATGGAATTGGTATGGTGTTACGTGCCGGTCTGCCAGTGCAAGACATAGAAATGTGGCAGTTTCACCCCACTGGCATTGCGGGCGCAGGGGTTCTGGTTACCGAAGGTTGCCGAGGTGAGGGCGGTTATCTTATCAATAAGGACGGAGAGCGTTTCATGGAACGCTATGCGCCCAATGCCAAAGATCTGGCTTCACGTGATGTGGTAGCTCGTGCCATGACCATGGAAATTCGTGAAGGTCGTGGTTTTGAAATCAATGGTGTGGGTTGTGTTAAATTAAAGCTGGATCATTTAGGTGCAGAGATCTTAAATTCGCGCCTACCGGGAATTTGTGAGCTTTCTAAAACCTTTGCCCATGTTGATCCGGTTAATCAGCCCATTCCTGTGGTACCCACCTGCCATTACATGATGGGCGGTATCCCTACCAATATGCATGGCCAGGTCATCACACTTGATGCCAATGGTAACGATCAAATTGTTCCCGGGCTTTATGCCGTGGGCGAATGTGCCTGTGTCTCGGTGCACGGAGCCAATCGTTTGGGAGGCAACTCTCTTCTAGACCTCGTGGTATTTGGTAGAGCTGCGGGTATCCACGTTGAGAAAATCCTGCGCGAAGAAAACACTGATTTCTTAATGGCCAGTAGTGCGGAAATTGACGCAGCCTTAGCAAGATTAAACCGCTGGGATAATACCCAAACAGGTGAGAATGCCGCAGAGATTCGCGCTGAAATGCAAAAGGTAATGCAACTGGATTTTGGTGTGTTCAGGACTGAAGAAGCCATGCAAGAAGGGCTGAAAAAATTGCAGGTTCTACGTGAACGTTTACAGTATGCTGCTTTAACTGATACCAGTAGAACCTTTAACACGGCGAGAATCGAAGCTTTAGAATTAGATAATTTGATGGAAGTTGCCAATGCAACCGCTTTAGCTGCAACTACCCGCAAGGAGAGCCGTGGAGCTCACAGCCGTGAAGATTATCCAGAGCGTGATGATGCCAATTGGCTTAAACATTTATTGTACTTCAAAGGGGATATCATGGCTGAACGTCCGGTAAATATGTTACCCTTGACCGTTGAGCCCTTTAAGCCAAAAGCGCGTACTTATTAATTTGTGAATAGGGGATTGCTGTGACCACTAAAACCGTTCAATTTTCGATTTACCGTTTTAATCCTGAAAAGGATCAAAAACCCTATATGCAACCATTTTCCCTAGAGCTGCCTGCGGATAAAGATATGATGTTATTGCAGGCTATTTTAGAAATTAAAAAACAGGATCCTAGTTTAGCACTACGCCGTTCGTGTGGTGAAGGTGTTTGTGGTTCCGATGGCATGAATGTTAACGGCAAAAATCGGCTGGCTTGTGTTACCTCGTTATCGGATTTGCAACAGCCCATTGTCATTAGACCATTGCCTGGCTTGCCTGTGATCCGTGATTTAATAGTTGATATGGCGCCTTTTTTCAAGCAATACCATAAAGTTGAGCCCTTTTTACAAAATGACCAACCTGAGCCCGCCCGTGAACGGCTACAATCACCCGAAGAGCGCGCTAAGCTAGATGGTCTTTACGAATGCATTTTATGTGCTTGCTGTTCAACCTCATGTCCATCGTGGTGGTGGAATCCAGAAAAATTTATTGGTCCTGCCGGCTTATTGCAAGCCACAAGGTTTGTCCTTGACAGTCGTGATACGGCGACAAATGAAAGACTCGCTAAACTTGAAGATCCATTCAGTGTGTTTCGTTGTCGTGGTATCATGAACTGTACGGCCGTATGTCCTAAGGGCTTAAATCCTACCGCTGCCATCTCTAAACTTAGAGGTAAAATGCTTGAAAAAGCTACTTAGGCATAAGGATTTGCCATAACCATTGATTTATAATTGCAACTACCTATAAACGAGATATATCCATGGCTGAAAAATTGAGCTCAATGCAACAAATGTTATCGACCAGCTATTTATCAGGTTCAAGCATAGGTTATATTGAAGACCTATATGAATCTTATTTAGCTGATCCCAATTCAGTAGATGAAAATTGGCGTAAATATTTCCAGAACTTACCGAATGTTGCCGGGCATAATGCTGCCGATATTTCACATGCAGCGATTCGTGAACAATTTTTAAATTTGGCTAAAGCGCCTAAGCAAGCTCCTTTAGCTGCAGTGGATGGCCAAGTTGAACAGCGCATTGTTAAACAGGCTCGTGTGATGCAATTGATCAATGCTTATAGAGCTTATGGGCACTATCATGCGAATTTGGATCCTCTTCAATTAACCAAAAAGCAGCAGATGCCAGATTTGGACTTGGCCTACTATGGCTTACAAAATTCTGATCTAGCGGGTCTCTTTACCACAGACTCACCCTTATTTGCCGATAAGGTCAGTTTAAAGGAAATATACCAAGCTCTTAATGAAACCTATTGTAGTACAATAGGTTTTGAATACATGCATATTAATAATCATGATGAAGTACTGTGGTTACAAGAGCGGATTGAAAGTACACGGGCAAAATCGCGTATAACAGCTGAAACAAAGCAACATTTGTTAAACCGTTTGCTTGCAGCTGAGGGCTTAGAAAAATATTTAGGCCGGAAATACGTCGGTCAAAAACGCTTTTCTTTAGAGGGTGGAGAGACATTGATCCCAATGATGGATGAATTGATCCGTAGGGCTACAAGCCAAGGTGCAAAGGAAGTTGTCGTTGGCATGGCACATCGGGGGCGTCTCAATGTCTTGGTCAATATTTTAGGTAAGGCGCCAAAGGTACTCTTTCAAGAGTTCGAGGGTAAGTTTGCCGATGATCACGAGCGTTCAGGTGATGTAAAATATCACATGGGCTTTTCTTCTGATATGCAGGTGGGTGATAAATCGATCCACTTAGTACTTGCTTTTAACCCCTCCCACCTGGAAATTGTTTCACCTGTGGTTGAGGGCTCAGTTAGGGCTCGCCAACAAAGACGTAAGGATGAAAATCGTGAGCAGGTTATTCCAGTGGCCCTTCACGGCGATGCGGCGTTTGCCGGTCAAGGGGTCGTTATGGAAACCTTCACCATGTCACAGGCACGGGGTTATACCACGGGGGGCACGGTACACATCGTCATCAATAACCAGGTTGGATTTACCACCAGTAACCCTCAGGATGCTCGTTCAACCTTGTACTGTACCGATATCGCAAAAATGGTACAGGCGCCTGTATTTCACATTAATGCCGATGATCCTGAGGCTGCGTATTTTGTCACCCAACTTGCCCTTGATTACCGGATGAGATTTAAAAAGGATGTGGTCATCGATTTAGTGTGTTATCGGCGTCATGGCCATAATGAGGCGGATGAGCCCTCGGCAACCCAGCCCTTGATGTATAAGGTCATTAAACAACATCCTAGCACAGCGAAAATTTATGCAGATAAATTAGTGGCAGAATCTATTTTAACCCATCAGGCGGTTGGTGAATTAGAAGAGGTTTATCGCAAGGCGCTTGATGCGGGTCATTCGGTCATTGATTTATCTAAGATGGCTCAGGATACCTGTGTTGTTGATTGGAAACCCTATTTAGGTAATACCTGGAATGTTCAAGCCTCGACTCAAATAGCTGCTGAGAACCTCACTGGCCTAGCTAAAGCGCTCGCTGAGTTACCTGAGGGCTTTAAGGTTCAAGCACAAGTAATGCGTGAGCTTGATAATCGCAAGAAAATGGCCACTGGTGAAATAGATATGAACTGGGGCTTTGGTGAAACCATGGCGTATGCCAGTTTGTTGGCCGAGGGTTATGCGGTGCGCATTTCAGGCCAAGACGTTGGCCGAGGGACCTTTGCCCATAGGCATGCGGTCTTGCATGATCAAGATGCTGGCAAGGTATATATTCCCTTGCAACATGTGGCTAAGGATCAAGGTCAATTTACCATCGTTGACTCGGTTCTATCTGAAGAAGCTGTACTAGGTTTTGAATATGGTTATGCCACGGCTGAACCAAAGGCTTTAGTCATTTGGGAGGCGCAATTTGGTGACTTTGTCAATGGTGCCCAAGTCGTTATCGATCAATTTATCAGTTCCGGTGAGCAAAAATGGGGGCGACTCTGTGGCTTAGTGATGTTATTGCCACACGGATTTGAGGGCGCGGGCCCAGAACATTCTTCTGCTCGCTTAGAGCGCTTCTTGCAATTGTGCGCGCAAGAGAACATGCAGGTTTGCGTACCATCGACGCCTGCCCAAATATTCCATATGCTGCGTCGCCAAATGTTACGTCCCTATCGTAAGCCGCTTATCGTCATTTCCCCCAAAAGTTTATTAAGGCACAAACTTGCCACTTCTAAACTTGAGGATTTAACTCAGGGCCAATTTCAGCTAGTCATTCCAGAGCAATATGAACATAATCCCAAGGACATAAAGCGAGTCGTACTCTGTAGTGGTAAGGTGTATTATGATTTATTGGAAAAGAAGCTTGATTCGGCTAAAAACGACGTGGCCATTCTAAGAGTTGAGCAGCTTTATCCCTTCCCCTTTGAAGTATTAAAGCATGAATTAGCCCGTTATCCTGGTGCTAAGCAGGTGGTTTGGTGTCAAGAGGAGCCACAAAACCAAGGTGCCTGGTTCCAGATACAGCACCAGATTCGGACTTGCTTAACCGAGGGCCAGGAATTAAGCTATGCAGGTCGCGCTGAGCTTGCTTCACCTGCCGAGGGCCATATGGCTAAACATTTAGAGCAACAAGCCATTTTAGTTAAGCACGCGCTTAATTTGGTAAACTAGAGTTTTTAAGTTTCATTTTATTATAAAGGCTAGCAACTATGAGTATCGAAATAAAAGTACCCGTTCTTCCTGAGTCAGTAGCTGATGCCACCATCGTAACCTGGCATAAAAAACCCGGCGATAGCGTAAAGCGCGATGAAAATTTGGTTGATTTGGAAACAGATAAAGTTGTATTAGAAGTTCCTGCTCCAGAAGATGGTGTATTGGCAGAGATCTTAAAGGCAGAGGGTGATACGGTTACCTCCAATCAAATATTGGGAATTCTACAAGCGGGCGCCGTGCAGACGGGCTCCGTGCAGACGGGCTCTGTGCCAGCTGCCAAAACCAACACTGAGGCAACTTCGGCCAAAACTGCGGATAAGCCTGCCGAATATGGGGCAAACAAGGAACATACTGCAAGTAAAACCGCAGCTAGTGACTTAAGCCCAGGAGCAAGACGTTATGCAGGCGAGCATGATGTCGATTTGGCTCAAGTTCAAGGCTCAGGTAAAGACGGTAGAATCACCAAGCAAGATTTACAAAATGCGGGTCGTCAAACTCCTATGTCTACTGGAGCTCGTCCAGAACAACGTGTACCGATGAGCCGTCTACGGGCGCGAGTGGCTGAACGTTTGCTAGAGGTTAAACAAACGACCGCCATGTTGACTACCTTTAACGAGGTTAATTTGCAAGCGGTGATGAACCTGCGTAGTCAGTATAAAGATCAGTTTGAGAAAAAACATGGCGTAAAATTAGGCTTTATGTCGCTTTTCACCCGAGCCGCGGTTGAGGCCTTAAAGCGTTTTCCTGCCGTGAATGCCTCTATTGATAACACCGATATCGTTTACCATGGCTACTATGATATTGGGATCGCGGTATCGACCGACCGTGGCCTGGTTGTTCCCGTGCTTCGCGATGCCGATGGCATGAGCCTAGCTGCTATTGAAAAGAATTTGGGAGATTATGCAGCCAAAGCCAGAGCCGGAAAGCTGAGTATGGAAGAGATGACAGGTGGTACTTTTACCATCACCAATGGGGGTGTATTTGGTTCCTTGTTATCAACGCCTATCATCAATGCTCCACAAACAGCCATTCTTGGTATGCATAAAATTCAAGAAAGACCCGTAGCTGAAAATGGCCAAGTTGTGATACGTCCCATGATGTATCTAGCTCTTTCTTATGACCATCGTTTAATCGATGGTAAAGATTCGGTGCAATTTTTAGTAACCATTAAAGACTTACTAGAAGATCCTTCTCGTCTGCTTCTAGATATTTAATTTTCAGGTAATTTCTCTTGGCATTAAGTTAACTCGCTAGAGCTCTTAATGCCAAGAGGGAGAGTGTTTTTGATTATATAGGACTCATAAAATGAACTTACATGAATATCAGGCTAAACAATTGTTAGCAAGTTATGGTTTACCCGTAGCCGTTGGACAAGTGGTCGCAAATGCGGAAGAGGCGGTAACCGTTGCTGAACAATTACCAAAGCCATGGGTTGTGAAAGCACAAGTACATGCGGGTGGCCGTGGTAAAGCAGGTGGGGTGAAGATTGTTTCTTCAAAAGAAGAACTTTTGCAAGTTGCTCATAAGCTATTGGGTACACGATTGGTGACTTATCAAACCGATGAGCGTGGTCAACCGGTTAATCAGTTGTTAATCGAAAATGCCACCGATATCGCTCGTGAATTATACTTGGGTGCGGTAATTGATAGAGCAACCAGACGCGTGGTCTTTATGGCTTCTACCGAAGGTGGTGTTGAAATTGAAGAAGTTGCTCACAAGCATCCAGAAAAGATTTTACAGGTTATTGTAGACCCCTTAGTGGGTGTTTTGCCTTATCAGGCTCGTGAAATAGCATTTAAACTCCAATTAACCCCCGAGCAAATCAAACAGTTTACCCAATTAATGGTAGGTCTTGGCAAATTATTTGTTGAAAATGACCTCAGTTTATTGGAAATCAACCCCTTGGTTGTGACGGATGCAGGCAACTTACTCTGCTTAGATGCCAAGATCAACATCGATGACAACGCCCTCTATCGTCAAGCTAAATTGCGCGCGCTACGTGATACAACTCAAGAAGACGAACGTGAGAATCGTGCTAAGGATTGGGAATTAAACTACATTGCCCTGGATGGGGACATTGGTTGTATGGTAAATGGAGCGGGTCTTGCCATGGCTACCATGGATATCGTTAAGCTTTATGGCGGCAATCCTGCAAATTTCCTAGACGTGGGTGGTGGCGCAACGAAGGAAAGGGTAACCGAAGCATTTAAAATCATTTTGTCGGATCAAAAAGTTAAGGCTGTGCTCGTCAATATTTTTGGCGGTATCGTACGCTGTGACTTGATTGCCGATGGTATTATTGGCGCGGTAAAGGAAGTCGGTATCAAAGTGCCTGTGGTAGTGCGCTTGGAGGGTAACAATGCCGAACTCGGTGCCAAGAAATTAAGTGAAAGTGGCTTCAATATTATTCCTGCTTCAGGTTTAGCCGATGCTGCCGAAAAAGTTGTTAAAGTTGCGAGAGGTGCATAATGAGTATTTTGATCAATAAGAACACAAAGGTTATTTGCCAGGGTTTTACCGGTACTCAGGGCACATTTCATTCGGAACAGGCTTTAGCTTATGGCACAAAGTTAGTCGGTGGTGTTACACCAGGCAAGGGCGGCCAGTTACATCTCGATTTGCCCGTATTTGATACCGTACGTGATGCCGTAGAAGCTACTGGAGCAGAAGCGAGTGTAATTTATGTACCCGCTCCCTTTTGTAAAGATTCTATTATCGAGGCAGCGGATGCAGGTATTAAGCTCATCGTTTGTATTACCGAAGGCATACCTACCTTAGACATGTTGCAGGTTAAAATCTATCTAGAGAATAATACCGAGGCACGTTTGATAGGACCTAATTGCCCTGGCGTTATCACCCCTGGGGAATGTAAAATTGGTATTATGCCGGGCCATATTCACAAACCTGGTAAGGTGGGAATTGTTTCAAGGTCCGGTACCTTAACCTATGAAACGGTTAAGCAGACTACCGAACTTGGTTTTGGCCAAAGCACCTGTGTGGGCATAGGTGGCGATCCTATTCCTGGAACCAACTTCATTGATGTCTTAAAGTTATTCCAAGAAGATCCACAAACTGAAGCCATCGTTATGGTTGGTGAAATTGGTGGTAGTGCCGAAGAAGAGGCTGCTGAATTTATCAAGCACCATGTGAAAAAACCTGTGGTTGCCTATATTGCTGGCGTTACTGCGCCTCCAGGCAAACGTATGGGCCATGCTGGAGCCATCATTGCCGGTGGCAAGGGCACGGCTGAGGAAAAATTTGCCGCCTTAGAAGCTGCAGGTGTGCGTACGGTTAAGTCACCTGCCGATATTGGCAAGGCTTTAGCCGAAGTCACGGGCTGGAAATAAAACTCTTTGCATGAGCTAGGCGAGATTCTAGCTCATGCATCTTTAAACCTAATATTCAGCCATCTGTTGTTAAACAACAAGTTCACGCAAGCGCTAGTGAAAATCAATATCCACTATATGCCATGATAGCTGGTAGGCCTACCATTAGGGTCTGTTGACAATTGGTTCCTATGCTGTAAAAAGAGTACAATGGGTTAAAATCCATTGCCTCTTTTTTCGCTTATACTAACCAATTGTCAACAGACTCTAGTTTGTAGTTTAATTAATGGCTTATAACTCAATTAATATTTCCTTAAGCTTTAGCTGGCATAATTTAGTCAACTATCAAACTCAGGGGCAAATATGTTTATTATCATTCGTTTAAATAACCGGCGCTATAATCCTTATCAAGCTCGTCTAGTTGATGACTTATTTGGCGAATATAGGCAAGCAAAACAAATACAAAGAGTTAGCCGCCAGCCTTTGGTAAGCTACTATTCAGATCAAAGGGCACTGGAAAAATTTTTGCTAGATTATTATCTGCAAGCCGCTTTTAGCAGGTTAGTTTTATTAGATATGGCTGTAAACAGCCGCTATGACATGCCAGTGCGCCAAGATGATTTCCAACGTCATTTAAATGCGGCCGATTTTTTATTTGGCTTCCATCGTACTCGTTTATTTGCTAGACCTAGCCATGTAAGCACAATACCTGCACCGCAGCCTAAGCCAGTACAAGTGGCTACAGTTACTCAAAGCGATAAAAGTGTGATCGATAAGGCCAAAAAGATTAGTCAAGACTATAGTGACAAATTACCTGATTGGTGTTTGGATCCTATTAGCTGCGAGCCTTTAGTCGATAATCCAGTTCTTGCCAATGATGGACGCCTCTATAATAAATCAACTCTAGAGAATATCCAAAAATCCGGTGATTATATCTCACCTTTTACCAAAGAACCCTTTACCAAGCTGGTCGCTGCTGATTTTATGTATGAGCTTATTGCCAATTATCCTGAGTTTGAGAAGGGTAATAAACCGGCGATTTTAGCCCAATATGAAGCCAAGGAGCTAAAGGGATTTGAAACCGTAGAAAAGATCTTCCCGCTAAATGATGCTTTAGAAGAACTGGCAAAATCTCAAAACACTCTCGTTTCGGGAGCTAAACTCTAAGTGGAATTATTAAGCCAGTCTAGGCTGGCTTAATCTTGATCAGTTGGGTTTAATAACCGCGAGTAAGTCTTTGTGAATTTTGGCATTTCCGGTTACCACGTTACCATCCATTAAATAGTTTTCCTTGCCATTGAAATCACTGATGATGCCGCCGGCTTCCTTGATAAGCAATGCACCCGCTGCTATGTCCCAGGGATGTAAGCCCATTTCCCAGAAGCCATCTAAGCGGCCAGCGGCAACATAGGCCAGGTCAAGAGCCGCAGAACCGGCTCGACGCATGCCAGCACATTGTGGCAGCAGGGTAGCAAAACCACGCAAGTAAGTGGTTAAATGTTCATGAGAACGGTAGGGAAAACCCGTGCCCAGTAGACTTTCCTGAAGGTTTTTGCGCTGACCCACTCGAATGCGGTAATCATTGAGTTTTGCCCCTGCGCCGCGGCTAGCGGTAAATAACTCTTGTCGAATGGGATCATAGATTACGGCATGCTCCAATTGACCCCGATAAGCGATGGCAATGGATACGGCAAAATGAGGAAAACCATGAATAAAATTACTGGTACCATCCAGTGGGTCAATGATCCATTGGTAATCATCGCCCCTATGTCTACCACTTTCCTCGGCTAAAATGCTGTGAGTTGGATAAGCCCGTCGAATGGTCGCGATAATATCCTTTTCGGCAAGCTGGTCAATTTCGGTGACAAAGTCATTGTGATTTTTTTGCTGGACGTTAACCTTACCATTGCGATCTAAAGAGCGGGTGATAATATCACCGGCACGTCTTGCTGCTGTTACTGCGATGTTTAAAATTGGATGCATAGTCTGTTTAAGTTTTCAGGAATTAAATTTTCCTTAAGCATAACAGAGAGTTGAAACTGCGCCAAGCGCTTAAAAAAATCTTTCCTAAGGGTTTCAAACAAATCTTTCATTATATAAAGGTTCAACGCAATAAAGCCTACACCTTTATGCTTAACTTTCTATTCACAAACTTAGCAAAAACTGAGTTTAGATGAAAACTCCAGCAAGGACTCTGTGGTCTACATCTTGATGCAGTGGCTTTTGCAGAATATCGGCGGCTGGAGTCAGCCTATGCTCCTGCTGCCAATTTAAGCTCAACGTGGGATAGTTACTGCTATCTGAAAAATAGTGGTAGGTATTTGCCGGAGGCTTTAACCAAAGTTGGCCTAAACGCTTAGCAACAGACGGAAAATGCTCTGTTTGCGTCGCTTTGAGATGCCACAGAAGGTGATTGACCTGACGCTCAAGATAAGAGGGAAGCTTCTGGTTCGAGGCTTGTAGCAGTAGGCTTATACCATCGTGAAGCCGCTTTTCCCAATAGGCTTCATCTTCACGTGGGCTAGCGTTATTACAATAGCCTAAGACCAGTAGGCCTGCTATCAGCGTATCGACTGAGGATTTAGATGACTCTAGCCGTTTGACCAAAGCGCTGAGCCTTTCATCGGTCAGCGGGCTGGGCCAGGCAAAGTTTTGTTCAGCTAATAGATAGGGCAAATCTTCCAACTGACGCTGTGTTTGCTCGAGAGTATTAAAAGCTGCCTCACAATTATTTTGTAGCATGATGGTCCAATACTCATCATCTAAGCTTGTGTCCCTTTCAAGTCTTACCTGCAATATTCCTGAAGTCCTTAACATCTGATAAAAGGCTTGTCTTTGCGCACTTGTAAGCTTATCGAGGTTATTATCGCGTAGATCTAAGGTTTTAATACCGGCTATTCTCAAGATTTCACCCAAAGTTTGCCATTGCTCAACTGTTAGTTTATAAAGTTTATTCCAGCTTAAATTAAGGGTTTGAATGCCTATGTCTTTTAAGGCTTCACCTAAAACCAACAATTGTTTGGCAGTCAATTCATAAAGGTCGTTCCAACTTAAATCTAAGGTTTGAATGCCGGCTGATTTTAAGCCTTTGCCAAAGGCTAGCCATACCTCATCTAGCAGGAAGTCAAGACTATTCCTACTTAAATCCAAAACCTGAAGGCCTACATCCTTTAAGGCTTCACCTAGTGCTTGCCATTGGGCAGGAGTTAACCTATCCAGGTCATTAGAATTTAGATGCAGAATTTGAATGCCTGCGGCTTTTAAACCGCTGCCTAAGGCCTGCCATTGTTCAACCGTCAGTTGATGAAGATGATTAAAACTTAAATCCAAGGCTCGAATGCCTGCGGTTTTTAAGGTCTCACCTAATGTTTGCCATTGTTCAACTGTCAGTTGATGAAGGCTATTTACGCTTAAATCCAGAGCTTGAATTCCGGAAGTTTTTAAGGCTTCTCCTAGTGCGCGCCATTGTTCAGGCGTAAAGTTATTAAGGTTATTTCTACTTAAAATTAGAGTTCGAATGCCGGCAATTTTTAAGGCTTCGCCTAATATCTGCCATTGTTCGAGAGTCAGTTTATCAAGGTCATTCCCAGTTAAATTTAAAGTATGAATGCCGGCGATTTTTAAAAAATTACCTAGAGCCAGCCATTGCTCATCTGACAATAGATTAAGGCTGTTCCAACTTAAAATCAAAGTTTGAATGCCTGCGGTTTTTAAGGCTTCACCTGCGAGCAACCATAATGTAACCGTTAGCAGATGAAGCGTATTTCTAGTTAAATCCAGAACCTGAGCGTATGTATCTTTTATGAGGTTGCCTAGGGTCTGCCATTGTTCAGGCGTAAAGTTATTAAGGTCATTATCACTTAAATCCAGCGATTGAATGTCGGCAATCCTTAGGGTTTCAGCTAGGGCCTGCCATTGTTCGGCGGTAAACTCTGCAAATAAATCTCTAAATGATTTAATGCGATAACCTGCTCTAGATTTATTTTGTTGGCTCCAGGCTAAGATTTGGGCTATGGAGCTTTTAGCCTCTAACTTCGCCACAGGGTATTTTTTCGCGAGTTTAGCTAAAATCTGCGCTTGAGTAAAAGCTTGATAGTCGTCCTCGATTAAATAAGCGGCGATAGGTGTTAAGAATTTATTCCGCTGCCGATCTAAGCCATGGGATGGTTCTGGTAACAATAAACGGGCCAAATCATCGTAAGCACTGTGGCTAGCGTCGGTAAAATCAACGTAAGCCTTAATGAGTTTGGCAATGATTTTTTCATTATGAGCAATCGTTTGGTAATCTATGGGCATGTTTTAATCTTCAATATTTCAATTTGGCCATGATAGCTCATTAGGCTTAAGGTTTTCTTAAACAAGCTGAATATCGTTTAACAAATCACAATAAGCGCCTGCTAGCAAGGACTTGGAGCAGGTTTCTAGCTTATGCCAATCTTAGGTAAAGTGTTGTAGGTCTAGCAGTAACTTTTGCATGTCTGTCGGTAATTCGGCCTGCCACTCCATATAGTGCTGGGTACTGGGATGAATAAGTCCTAGACGTCTAGCATGCAGGGCTTGGCGATTAAAATATTGGCTTACTTGAGCCAAAACTGGCAGAGCCGCTTTACTGGGTTTTTGACGTTTGCCATAAACGGGATCGCCCAATAAGGGGTGTTTAATATAAGTCATGTGAACGCGGATTTGATGAGTTCTACCGGTTTCTAAATTGACTAAAAGATGGGTAAAGTCGGTAAAATTTTGGATGACGCTGTAATGGGTTATGGCAGGCTTTCCCTGGCTAATGACGGCCATTCGCTTACGATCCTGTGAATGTCTACCAATGGGCGCATCAATAGTGCCTGGAGTAATGAGGTTTCCCATGACCACCGCCTCATATTGTCTTTTAACTGTCCTGGCTTGCAATTGTTTGATCAAGTGAGTATGAGCCTCTAGCGTTTTAGCCACTACGAGTAGACCCGATGTGTCTTTATCCAAGCGATGTACGATGCCAGCCCGGGGCAAAGAGCCAAGCTCGGGATGATGGTGGATGAGGGCATTTAATAACGTGCCAGCAGGGTTTCCCGCTGCGGGATGCACTACCATGCCGGCTGGTTTATTGACAACTAATATGGCTTCATCTTCGTAGAGGCAATCGAGCTTGATAGCTTCGGCTTGCCAAGTTTCATTCTGCTCGGGTAGGTGGGCATCGAGAATAATTTTCTCCTTACCCAAAAGTCGCATTTTTGCCTGACAGGTTTTGCCATTAACTAAAATCATTTGCTGCTCAAGCCACTGTTGGATGCGACTACGTGAGTAATCTGGCAATAACTGTGCCAAAGCTTGATCAAGCCTTTGGCCAGCAAGGCTAAGTGGGATCTCAAGTGTTAGGTGAATTTGTTTCATGAGCTTAAGCGTAATTTTATTTAAGGCTAAGATAGTCAATCTTGCGAAGAAATGCTAGTTTATTTAGGGTTAAAGCGACTCAATATTAAATTTAATTGAATCTGCTTGGTGTTAAGGTATACTTTAGGCTTGGTTTTTTGTAAAACTACACTTGGCAAACGTGGCTACCTATGCCTTGGCCTGTGAGCATTGATAGCTTGCTAGCCGTATGGTAGAAATATTGCCCTTAAACTCATCTCCATGAGTCTCAAACTTAAAAGGTTTATGCATGAAAAAGCTTGCTTATTTTGTTAGCCTATTTTTAATAGTGCTTGTTATCAATGGCTGCTCATCAGCCCATAAAAGCTTAGAAGAGCAATATAAGGGTCAATCTGCCGATGACCTTTATACTCAAGGTGAGGTATCTCTCAACAAAAAGCATTATAAGGATGCGGTACAATACTTTGAGGCCCTGCAAACCATTTACCCATTTGGCCAACATGCCGAGCAAACTCAATTGGATTTGGTGTATGCTTATTATAAATCCGATGATCAAATTTCGGCGGTGGCTGCTGCAGATCGATTTATTCGACTTTACCCCCGTAGTGAACATGTAGACTATGCAATTTATTTACGTGGTCTAGCTAATTTCAATCAAAAGCGCGGTATTTTGCAAAATCTATTCTATACCGATCTATCGCAGCGTGACTTTGGCACCATGAAGCAAGCCTTTGGCGATTTTAAATTACTCTTAGAGCGTTTTCCAAATAGTTCATATGCGCCCGATGCCAAACAAAGGATGATCTATTTGCGCAATATTTTTGCTAAACATGAACTAGACGTGGCAAAGTTTTATATGCGTCGCAAGTCTTACGTAGCCGCTAATAATCGAGCCAGTTATATTGTTCAGCATTTGCAAGGCGCTCCAGAAACTAAAGAAGCCTTGCAAATTATTGCAGCAGCCAATGAGGCCTTAGGCTTAACCAAGCCTGCTGAGGATGCCAAGCGTGTGCTAGCTTTAAACTACAGTCAAGCCTCACTTTCAGCCTCAACAATGCATAAACCTTGGTACAAATTCTGGTAATATTTTGGCCGCTTGAGCTTGATGCTTGAGCGGCTTTCGGCCTGCTGCCATCTTTACATTCTTCAATACGCCTTACGGCTGTTAATAAAGCACTGCGGATTGCTTACTTCGGGCTAAGCCAAGCTCATGATTCGCCATAAAAGAAACTAGACGGTTTAGGGTTTTTCTGGGTAAATAGTCCAAGCAGAAATTGTTGTTCTAGGTGAGTAACTTGGCGCATGAAAGCTAATGGTGCGCCAAGTCATCTAGAGTTAATGCTGTGCTGGTTTTTTAGCGGACTTGGCCATTAGTTTGTCGGTAAAGGCCATCAGTAGGGCAGAAAGTACAAAGGTTATATGAATGATGACTTGCCACATAATCGACATATTGCTTGCATGTGCCATGCCTGGATCGAAGTCGTGATTATCTAGATTGATAAATGACTTTAATAAGTGAATCGATGAAATACCGATCAATGAGATGGCAAATTTGATCTTCATGGTACCGGCATTCAAGTGATCTAACCATTCGGGTTGATCCGGATGACCGGTTAAGTAAAGGCGCGAGACAAAGGTTTCATAGCCTCCAATGATCACCATGATCAGCAAATTAGCGACCATGACGACATCTATCAAACCAATGACGGCCAACATGATCTGGGTTTCGCCTAAATGGTGGGCACTGATCATAAGATGAAACAAGTCTTCGGCAAATTTAAATACGTAAATGCCTTGAGCGATGATCAAACCTAAATATAAAGGTGCCTGCAACCAGCGGCTTGAAAATATCAAGATTCTTAAAAATCTACTTAATCCGTGCATATTTTGAATTTGGGTTATCTTATTCATGATGTTTAAATCCGTTAGTTATGGGGTAGCGTCTATCTCTACCAAAAGCTCGTTGCGTAATCCGAATACCCGGGGGGGCTTGTCGGCGTTTATACTCATTGCGATCTACCATTCTTATCACTGCCTTGACGGTGTTTTCGTCAAACCCCATGCTAATGATAGCCTGGGCGCTTTGATCACCCTCAATATAAAGCTGCAAAATTTTATCGAGAATAGCGTAGGGTGGCAAGGTGTCTTGATCAGTTTGGTCGGGTTTTAATTCTGCGGTCGGTGGTCTATCAATGATAGGCTGAGGAATGGACCTTGCCAGTGCATTGCGATAATCCGCCAAACGATATACCAGGGTTTTGTAAACGTCTTTTAAAACTGCAAAGCCACCTGCCATATCTCCGTAAAGGGTTGCATAGCCAACTGCCATCTCGCTTTTATTTCCCGTGGTTAATACCAGTTTGCTAGTCTTATTCGACAATGCCATAAGAAGAGTTCCCCGACATCTAGCCTGGATGTTTTCTTCGGTCTGATCGGCCAGATAGCCTGCAAGGTCTGTTGCTAGGGCTTGGGTGAAACCATTAACGATGGCATCAATCCGAATCAAACTGAGTTTTACCTTAAGCAAATCTGCCATTTCTTGAGCAAGGTCAATGCTTAATTGGGAGGTATAAGGAGAGGGCATGCTTACAGCATGGACTTTATCGGCGCCCAAGGCATCTACGGCAATGGCTAAGGTCAATGCTGAGTCTATGCCGCCCGATAAACCCACGAGTACTCCGGGAAAGTTATTTTTGTGTACATAATCCTTAACTCCAAGGACCAAGGCCGAATAAGCTAAGTATTCTTCTGTAATGCTACTTGCCGTAATCTGTTTACCGAATTTAAGCTGAGAACCATCCTTTTTGACATCTATCAGCATCAGCGTTTCTTGGAAATAAGCAGCCTGGTAACAGATTTCAGCCTGGGCATTAAAAACACATGAGCCTCCATCAAACACTATCTCATCTTGCCCCCCTGTGCCATGAGCATAGATAATTCCCAATCCAGATTCGGCGATGCGTTCACGAATCACCTTTACCCTGGTACTTTCCTTATCTAAATCAAAGGGCGAGGCATTAAGGCTCAGGATCAATTCGGCTCCAGCCTGCTTTGCTTTGAGAACAGGCTCTTTGAACCAAAGGTCTTCACAGATTAACAGGCCCAGTTTTATGCCTTGGTAAGTAATTACGCAAGACTCATTACCCGAGATAAAATAGCGCTTTTCATCAAAAACACCGTAGTTTGGCAAGCATTGTTTATGATAAGTAGCTACAATTTGACCGTTACTGAGCAAGGAGGCCGCATTATAAATTCCTTGGGCGGTTTTTTCTGGATAGCCGAAAACAATGTCTATACCTGAGGTATCTCTAGCTATGAGTTTGATAGCCTGCTGAATTTGTAGGTGAAAATCCTCACGGAAAAGTAAATCTTCGGGTGGGTAACCCGTGAGAGCAAGTTCAGGCAAGATCAATAACTGAGCCTGATGTTTATCGCGAGCTAATTTGGCATGGGTGATAATTTTTTGAGCGTTGGCATGAATATCGCCCACTAAAAAGTTAAGTTGCGCGATAGCCATTCGAATCGGTGTAAAATTGCTAGACATAGTCATTTTTTCTGTTGTAAATGGTCTGAAGCTGCATTTTAGCAATAAACTTGACCAAATCGCTAAAAATATTTGTTGTTTAGGTTAAAAAACGCTAAGCTTGGTAGTTAATCGTTAGTAGGATTAACCGTTATGCCTGACCATAAGTCGAAGAATTCTCTCTCAAATTCAGGTTCATTACCTCAAGCAACTTCCTCAGAAAGTCTCGCTATTATCGATTGGGAAAAATCCAAACAGATCATGAACAATAATCTTTTTGAGGCAAAGCAAATATTAAAGCAATTGCTAAATTATTTGCCCGATGCTTTAAGAAAAATCCATAAGGCTGTGCAATTAAACAATAACAATATGCTGCTTGATGAGGTACATAAGGTACATGGTGCATGCAGTTATTGCGGTGTGCCACGCTTAAAGACTGCGGCAAAATCCTTGGAGCTTGCGCTGCGTAAGGCTGACCTGCAGCAGGTTAATGAATTATTGCCACTTTTAGAGCAAGAGGTTAATTTATTGCTTAAAGCAGCTGAGCAAGATATTATCTTGAATGAAAAATAATTTTACTTTAATAGACATATGGGAGCTATCACTATGGGAAACAAAAAAGGCTTGGGTTTAGCTGTATTAGCACTTTCAGCTGCCTTGGTGGCAGGTTGTGCGACGGTCATGTCGGGTACAACTCAAACCATAAATGTTCAAGCTATTGATGAAAAGACCAATGAAACTATACCGGGTGCTAAATGTACCGTTACCGATGGTAAGGGCCGCGTTTATCCCGTAACCTCTAATCCAGGAAGTGTAGTGGTTACCAAGGGCCAAGGCGCATTAGATACTCGCTGTTTAGTAAAAGGTTATCATCAAAAGCAAGTGGGTGTTGGCCAAGATTTCAATGCATGGACAGTTGCCAACGTATTATTTTGGCCAGGTCTCATCGTTGATGCCGCAACAGGCGCAGTACAAAAGTACCCATCACATATTACCGTTATCATGGAAAGAAGAACCGCTCGTTAAGCAGCCTCTTTATCTAGCCAGCTATAATCAAGTAGTTGGCTAGAGCCTTTGTTTAAGCAGCCGATAAATGAGTTCATAGGCAATGCAATAGATTCCAGGCTGCTGTGATTCCCGTGGCCCAGCAATATTTAGGCTTTTTATGCTTTGCTTTTCTAGCCACTCATTCAGATTATTTAGATATTGCTCTATATTTGGCTTGAATAGATAAAAGGGCTTAGCGAGTTTCTGCGCAAGCTCGAGTGTTAACAGGGTACCGCCCATAGGCAAGCCTTGGCAAATGATCAGGCTGCCATCAGAGTCACGAATATTCCAAAGAGTGCGCTCTGCATATTCAGCAGAAGGTGTTTCGCACAATGGATAATCTACAGCTATCACCCCGTCTTCAGCTTTTCTTCCCTTTGGACACCAACCACCTACGGCAAAGCCAAGGGCGAGCGCTGCGTCCAGAGCAGCGCGATCCACGCCGGTTTGTCCACCTGAAATAATTTTGCTAAGCATTTTATACCTTTTCTATTAGCAAAAAGGCATCCCTGCCTCTTAGCTTAATTTTGCCAGTAACTCAGTGACCACCTTGAGTCTTTGCTCGGCAGCTTGAGTTTCTATGTAAAAGCGTAATTTATCTTGGCCATCTAATTTAAACTGTTTTGGCTGCTGTTGAATGAGATTGAGTATGCGCAGTGGATCTACATTGGGTTTTGGCTCAAACTCAACTCTTCCACCGGCTTTATTAGCCTCAATTTTACGAATCCCTAGTTTGGCAGCCTGCAACTTTAATTCGGCGAGCTGAAATAAATTTTTACTAGGCTGAGGTAGGAGACCAAAGCGGTCTATCATTTCTACTTGCAACTCGTCTAGAACGTCTTGGCCTTTGGCATTGGCAATGCGTTTATAAAGCGTTAAGCGGCTGTGAACATCGGGTAAATAATCATCGGGAATAAGTGCAGATATTTGTAGGTCAATTTCTACTCCTTGTTGCAAGGGTTTATCAAGTGCAGGTTCCTTGCCAGATTTTAATGCCTCAACAGCCTGCTCTAACATGTCCATATACAGCGAAAAGCCAATTTCTTGCATATGGCCGCTTTGCTCTTCACCTAAAAATTCGCCGGCGCCTCTAATCTCAAGGTCATGATTGGCCAACATAAATCCCGCACCTAAATCCTCAAGAGAACTTATGGCTTCTAGACGTTTTTTGGCATCGTTGGTAATGATGTTTTTATCGGGTATCAAGAGGTAAGCATAGGCTTGATGATGTGAGCGACCCACACGTCCTCTTAGCTGATGCAATTGAGCTAGGCCAAAGTGATCGGCTCTATCGATGATGATGGTATTGGCCGTAGGAATATCAATTCCGGTTTCAATGATAGTGGTACAAACCAGGACATTGAATCGGTGGTGATAAAAATCCGCCATAATGCGTTCCAGTTCACGCTCAGGCATTTGGCCATGGGCATGAGCAATTTTGGCTTCAGGAACTAACTCACTGAGCTCTTGTTCTATCATGGCAATGGTTTCTACCTTGTTATGCAGAAAATACACCTGGCCACCGCGCAGAATTTCCCGCAAGATGGCTTCACGCAACAAACTCTTGTCACGTTTACGGACAAAGGTTTTAACACTCAAACGCCTTGCAGGGGGCGTGGCGATGATCGATAGGTCACGAATACCCGACAAGGCCATGTTAAGGGTGCGAGGAATAGGCGTTGCAGTTAAGGTCAATACATCGACTTCTGCACGCAAGGCTTTTAAGCGTTCCTTCTGGCGAACTCCAAAACGATGTTCTTCATCTATGATGATGAGTCCTAAATCCTTAAATTTTAACTTGTCCTGCAGCAATTTATGGGTACCGATTAAGATGTCAATCTTACCTTCGGGTAAACGTTCCTGAATGCCTTTCTGCTCCTTGTTAGTCCTAAATCTTGAGCTCACCTCAGTGACGATGGGCCATTCGGCAAAGCGATTTTTAAAGGTGTCAAAATGTTGCTGGGCAAGCAGCGTAGTAGGTACCAATACTCCCACTTGTTTACCACTTTGTACGGCTAAAAAGGCGGCTCGAATCGCAACTTCGGTTTTGCCAAAGCCCACATCGCCGCAGACCAATCTATCCATGGGTTTTGGGGCTACCATATCAGCTATGACCTGTTGAATGGTTTGCTGTTGATCTTCTGTTTCCTCAAACGGAAAAGCCGCGGCAAAGGCAGTGTAATGATCGTCTGGTGAGTTAAAGCCGAAGCCTTTTCTAGCCTCTCTTCTGGCGTAAATATCCAATAATTCAGCAGCCACATCGCGAATCCTTTCTGCTGCCTTGCGCTTTGCCTTCTCCCATTGTTCGCTACCCAACTTATGCAGTGGGGCATGCTCAACTTCGGTGCCACTATAACGACTGATTAGATGTAAAGAGGAAACGGGTACATAAATTTTGTCGTGATTGGCGTATTCTAGAGTTAAAAATTCCGCGGTATACTCATCAAGCTGAAGCGTTTGTAAACCTAAGTAGCGCCCGACACCATGTTGAATATGAACCACAGGTGTGCCAATATCAAGCTCTACCAAATTACGAATAATTGCATCGCTATCAATTTTGCGCACAGAAGACCTGCGTCTTCGCTGCATTATTTTCTCACCGAATAATTCGGCTTCGGTGATGACAATAAGTTGACTATCGACAAGCTGTAAACCCATTTCCAGAGCGGCAACGGTTAGCATGACCTTAGCGCTACTGGTCAGAAAATCATGCCAGCTGCTAGCCTGGGCGATTCCAATTTGGGATTTTTTCAAGAGATCCAGCAAAATCTCACGGCGACCCGGTGTTTCTGCGCATATCAATACCCGTGAAGAAGTGGTTTGTAAAAATCTCTCCAGCTCAGCAAAGGGACGAGCCGCTTTACTATCTATGCTAAAACGTGGCGGAGGCAGGGTGGCAAAATTCCCCGTCTCGCTATCGATATGGCCAGGGTTAATTTGAATTTGGCTAAATTTATTGAGTTCGGCGAACAGGGGGTTGAGTGGCGTAAATAGCATTTCTGGAGCGACAATGGGGCGAGTTAGATCATAGCGTAATTGCTCATGGCGCTCCTTGATTTCAGCCCAAAATCGCTCGCCCGCCATTAAGGTTTCTTGCCAACGAATTACCATGCTGTTGGCAGGAAGATAGTCAAGCAAAGTAGCGGTTTTACTAAAAAACAACGGTAAATAATATTCTATTCCCGCGGGAGTTATACCTTGGCTAACTTCTTGATAAAGAGGCTGTTTGCTAGCATCACCACTAAACTGCGCTCGCCAATTTTGTCTAAATAGGTTGATGGCGCTTTCGGTTAAGGGAAACTCCCGCGCGGGTAGAAGACGGATTTGCTCTACCTTATCCTTAGATAATTGACTGTCGGGATCGAAACTGCGGATACTATCGACCTCATCTGCAAATAGATCGATGCGGTAGGGATGAGGGCTGCCGGCTGGAAACAAATCAATAATAGAGCCACGGATGGCAAATTCGCCATGCTCCATAACCTGTGAAACATAGCGATAACCACTTTGTTCCAATCTAGAGCGTAATCTTTCGGAGTCAAGCTTATCACCCACATCTAAAATAAAGGTATTGGCAATAATGTAATCCGGTGGGGCAAGGCGTTGGAGAAACGTGGTGATAGGTGTTAAAAGTACGGCTTTTTGTAAAGAAGGTAGACGATATAAGGTGCGCAACCTTTCCGCTACAATGTCCTGATGCGGTGAAAAGTGGTCGTAGGGCAAGGTTTCCCAATCGGGAAAGTTTAAGATTTCTAAGTCATCATTGGGATAAAAGAACTGCAATTCTACTTCAAGACGTTGAGCAATCAGAGAATCGGGAGTAATGATGATCGTTAGGCCAGGATGCTCTGCAATGACCTGGCTAAGCGCCAAGCTTACGCTACTGCCTTGTAAATTACCCCAATACTGTTTTTTAGTCGGGGCAGGTAAGTTAAATTTTGCAAGAAAATTATTAATCATGTTGCTGATTCATTACAATTAAGTTTAGGATATGCTATTTTAGCGACTTATAATTAATTTGTCATAAGGAACACCCATGAAAAAATTATTATTTATACTTGCACTTGCCATCAGTGCACATGCTTTTGCAGAAAATGAAGCCACCACAGCGAGTGGACACGAAGATGCCGAAGATGAAATGTATAATAGTAAAGCCATTGTATTAGATAGTTCGCATAAGGAGTTTACGGTCCAGCTACCTTCAAATCCCACCACAGGTTACAGCTGGTTTTTAAAGGAATATGACGATCGCTACATAAGTCCCGTTAAACATCAATTCGTTGCCCCAAAAACGACTCGTGTGGGAGCTGGCGGTATGGAAACTTGGACATTTAAAGCCACGAGAGCCGCTTTTAATGTGCCACAAATGACCCAAATCAGCTTTGTCTATGCCCAGCCTTGGAATTTAGAGTCAGTGAGTGACAATGTTATCACCGTTGTTACGCATTGATGCTTAACACAAGCGCGGTTCAATGCCGCGCCGTGGGTTTTAAAATTCTTTGTTTGATGTCATCTAGAGTTATAGTAATGAACTCCTTGGTCTTGGGACCCGAATATTCTAATGATAGCTCTTGCCTAATATACTGACTTAACTGGCGCTCTGCAGATAACCAATTAAATGAACCTTCGATAAAAACTTCTTGGTCAAGACAGATTACTTTTGAGTGCACATTGTGAACTTGGTGGACAGTGGCACCATGCTTTATAAGCAGCTCTATGGCTTGATGCGCTGAAGGCTTGTTTAAATTCAGATAGCGGTCAATATAAATATCAACCTTGACGCCGCGTGCTAGGGCTTGGTCCAAATGTATGGGGATCTCATCATGGTTTATAGCACGTAGATTAATAAAGGGTGAAACAATACTCAGTTGCCGTTGGGCCTTATAAAAGCAGCTCCTAAGCACCTCTCGGTGTTGCTCAAGCTGATTGATAAGCACACAGTTTTCAGCAGAAACTTTATCAAGCCGGTGTGGCAAAGGCACATCGGTCAACTCATTGCTAGGATGAGCAAATAAATATTGAGCCAATAAACCCGAAGGCCTTTGGGTTTGTAAGGGATCAAATATATCCATGTCTGCAAAGACTAAAAAGCTATCTTTTGCTCGAGACACTGCAACATTGAGCATATTGATATTGGTATCGAAAAAATAGCGGCTGGTGTCTTGGGTGGTATAAACTGCAGAGAAGATGACCAAGGGCTTTTCAGCACCTTGCAAGGTATGCACGGTACCTACCTTTTGCAGCTGCAACTTTTTAGCCTGCAAAGCCTTTAAAATAGCTTGGGCTTGGGCTGCAAAGGGAGTCACTATACCCACTATTTCATCTAAACTCTGGTATTGTGGATAGCTTTGAAGTAGTTTTGTACTCTGAGTAGCTAGCCACTCGGCTATGGCTTGGGCCTCTACAAGATTAACCCGACTGCTGCCAGAGATTTTGGCTTGGCCTTTGATATGGGCATAGCCAAAGGGGGGCAGAAAGCCGCGACCTTGCTGACTACGTTTAGGCAAAAGGTAGCCCTTATAAGCAAGTTCATTACAATAGGCAATGATTTCGGGTAAACAGCGCCAATGCTCAGCTAAGAATAATCCTCTTTGTGGATAGCGTTCACCCTGGGCATTTTTTTGCCAAAATGGGCACTGCTGTTGTGCCAGTAACATGGCGCTACCATAGCTGGAGATATTATCACCTGACATCAACACACCTGTCATTTTAAGTGTTTCATAATCTTCAACCGAACTTGCAACTTGATAGCGAAGTGCATTACCCAAGTCAACGGTGGGTGGTAGGGTTACTATGGGTTGCAATTGCTGTATATCACCTACGAACAAGGCTTTTTTGGCCAGGGCAAGCATGCCTCCTGCTAAAGCAGGATTGACCTGGCCTGCTTCATCCACGATCATAAGGTCAATAAAATCCACTAAATAACGCCAATCACCGTATTGATAGCAATAGGTGAAGAAGCCAGGACCGGTTTGTAAAGTCGTTACAAAGCATGGAAATAACATGGCCAATCCATGCCAATATTTTTCTTTAGCTTCCCGACTATGATTAACAGCGTAACCCTGGGTTTGGTTAAGACGTTGTTGCAAATCGATAAGCCATCTAGCTTCCCAATAATGCATGGCATATAAAAAAAGTTGTTGGCGTAGGGATACATCTAGGTAATTCAAGAGATTAGAATTGCCGGTGCTAGCATAGTCATAGAGTTTAGTGATGTCTAAAGTTTGCATAGGTTGCTGAGAAAGCCACAGATCCCACAGTCTTTGGCAGGCTAAATAGTTTTGCTTAAGCTCATGGAAACTTTCTGCTCGCGTCTTTAAGTTTGCATGCTCCTCGTTGCAAGCAATAAATGCTTCACTGATGCGTTTGCTGACTAAATCTTCGCTAACTGGCAATTCAAGGCTTTGAAAAATTTGATGGCTAAGACAAAAGTGAGTTAACAATGCCTGGTAATGTTTGCCGATGGCCGGAATGAATTTAATCAGCCGCGGCCAAAATAATCTGACTTGCAAGCCTGACCAAGCTCGTTGTATCTCAGTCAACTGAGTTAATTTTGACTCACAAGCCCGCAATTGGCTGTCGAGTTCATTAGCATAAGCCTCTAAATCGCCGGGAAATTTTTGCTGCAGGCCTAGTTTTGCTGCAAATAGCTGTTGAGCTAGGTCAATACCGGTTTTAAGCTCAGAAGCCTTGGCAACTAACAATTGATGAAGATGGTGCTTGGCTTGAGTTATATCCTGTGTCTGGATATTAAACTGAGCTTGAAAATGCGTGAGATAATAGTGTTTAAGTTCCTGAAAATCATGCGGTTCAACGTCTTCATTTAAAAAGCTGATTGAACACTGGGGTTGGCCTCGCGAGTTTTTTTGTAGGCAAATATAACCCTTATCTATGGCCTGCTTAGCTCGCTCATCACTGACCAAATATAAAGCCTGACTTTGAATTTTAGGCAACCAGCGTTTTTCCAGACCATTTAACTCAGTCGTGCTCTGCATGCCCTCCATGGCATTGGTTATTGCCTGATTATTGGTAGAGGAAATAACACAGAGCGCCGGAACCTTTTCGGATAAGGCACTTTCCACCCAGAGTGAGGCAACTGCTGATTGTAAAAGAGTTGTTTTGCCAGTGCCCGGGGGGCCATTGATAGCTAAGATCTCATTGCTTTCTAGAGCAAATAAATGGCTGAGTGCCTCGCGTTGTGAGGCTGTTAAGTTGTGTTTGGCCTGCATTTGGCCAAGATGTTGCTTGGAAAAAGAGACGATTTCTGCAGAATTTAATGAAATGCGTTCTGCTACGGCTTGAGTTTGAGCATAACGCTGTAACAAGGCAGGCAGATGGGGTTTATTTTCGGCTTTTAGATAATGATCATACAGGTTGATGATATTGCGTGAAGCACCCTTGAAATCCATATAGGGAATCAACAGACTCTGAGTTAATTGTTCATAGCCTTTTAAGCTAAAAAGCCTTTCAACTTGATTTTCCGTAACCGTATTTAATAAATTCAGGCTGTAGGCAAGGTACTCGTTCCAAGTGAGAGTTTCATCTTCTTTTATGCTTAAGGGATTAGCTACTAAAAATCTATCGACTGCATCCACATCCGCTAAAATCAATGGAGCACTCGTGATGGGTTCAAGCAATTGCCTAGCTAGCCAGGGATAGAGTAGGGGCTCAACCACACTCAGTCTACCTTCACGATCCACCTTGGCACAAAGCCATAATGGATAAACATCGGCAAATAAATGTTGCCCATGCTTTACCTGATGGCGAAATTGTAAAGGGGCTATTAAAACATCGGCAAAGTCGGGTTCAGAGGCTTGTTCCTTTGAATTGGGATTAGAGGTTAATTTTAAATCTTTAAAGAGTTGCAGGGAAATTTCCCGGGGTATTTGGCCTGACTCCAAATTCGTCCTGGGAATACTATAAGCATTTTTTAAGCGTTTACTATCGAGCGCAATGCGTTCTATATCGGCAAGGCTATTGCGCCAATAATTTAACAATTGGGTTGTAGAGACCAAATTTAACCTGCCATGGTTTAGTAAGAGCTTGTCTTTACTAATCTGGCATATTTTGGTTCCCAAAGCAATTCGGCAAGCCTAGCGTGAATATCTTGATGCTCTGAAATCTGAGCCACGCCGTCATTTATAGCTTGAAACGCTACCTTAAGCGCAATTTCACGGGCAATGGATTTAGCGCTTGCAATGGCCGGTAATAATGGAGCTAAAGGATCTTGGTTGATGGGGGCAAACTCACTTAAAGCATAACTTGCTGCCCAAATCATCTGGTCGGTTAAACGACTTGCCTTGGCTGCAAGTACACCCAGACCTATGCCAGGAAAAATCAAAGCGTTATTACATTGGGCGATGTGAACCCTTCTGCCATTATAATCAACGGGTTCAAAGGGGCTACCCGTTGCAATCAAGGCTTTACCATCCGTCCAGCTTAAAATATCGCTTGGAGTTGCTTCGGCTATTTCAGTAGGGTTTGAAAGTGGAAAAATAATGGGTCTAGCCGTATCTGCCGCCATGGTTTGAATGATTTCTTGGGTAAAAGCACCGGGAACTGCTGAGCAACCTATGAGTATAGAGGGTTTGACATTCAATACCACATCCAATAGGTCTATGCGTTCTGGATTTTGTAGCTGCCAAGCTTCGATTTCCTCGGCTTTTCGTCCAAAGGGTTGTTGAGCCGGGGTAAGGTCCAGCATGTTATCTAACAATAGGCCAGGTCTATCAACTAACCAAAAGCGTTCATAGGCTTGCTGAGTTGTTAAACCTTGAGAAACCATGACTGCATGAATTTGATCTGCAATTCCAGTACCGGCTGTACCTGCACCAAATACCACAATACGCTGTTCGGTGAGACTAGTCTGATTGGCATTGATAGCGGCTAAAAGCGCTGCAACCGCCACAGCGCCCGTGCCTTGAATATCATCGTTAAAGCTACAATGTACATCACGATATTTATCCAGCAAGCGGCGGGCGTTATTGCGCCCAAAGTCTTCCCAATGTAAAAAAGCTCCGGGTAATTTTTTCTTAAGCGCTTGAATAAAATCATCGACAAATTCGTCATAATCTTGGCCTGAGACGCGTTCGTGTCGCCAGCCAAGATAAAGTGGATCGGTAAGCAAGGTTTGATTATTGGTGCCCATATCCAGTTGGATAGGCAGGGTACGCAGGGGATTTATGCCTGCACATAGGGTATAAACCATGAGTTTAGCAATTGGAATATCAATGCCACCTATGCCTTGATCGCCTATGCCTAGTACGCCTTCGCCATCGGTTACCACAATGATGTCAATTTCAGGATTTGAGCGATTTTCTAACATGGCTTCAATATGTTCTCTATCGTTATAGGAAATATACAAGCCCCGAGGTTGGCGAAAGTGAGTACTAAATTCTTTTACCGCGGTGCCAACGATAGGTGTGTAAATCGTGGGTAGCATTTCTTCCAAATATTCGCCGACCAATTTATAGAATAAAACCTGGTTGGTGTCGTGTAGGTTATTCAGATAGATATTACGCTTTAATTTGCTTTCATAGCTCATGTATTGCTTGTAAGCACGTTTTACCTGTTCGTCTAAGGTTTCAATGCGTGCGGGTAATTTACCCAAAAGACCAAAATCCATGCGTTCTTGCTGACTAAAGGCCGTGCTTTTATTGAGCTGAGGGGTCGTCATTAAGGGTTTACCCGTTAGTGAGGTATAAATGGTTCTTTCATTTGTTTTGCTATCGTATTTTTCTTTGAAATCTAACATACCAACCCTTAAAAATAGTGAATAGAAAAAATGAGCTATTCAAACAGCTCGAATTTATTTTAACATAGCATAGTTTTAGAAGACTAATTTATCAATGGGTAAACCAATAGAGATTAAGCCAAGGAAATCATCATGAACTACCAGCAGATTAAAATACCAGAACATGGCCAGAAAATTACCGTCAATCAAGATTTAAGTCTTAATGTGCCAAATAATCCCATTATTCCCTTCATCGAAGGCGATGGCATAGGAGTAGATATTACACCGGTAATGCGTAAGGTTATCGATGCTGCGGTTAATAAGGCCTATGCTGGTAAACGTGCTATCGCTTGGATGGAGGTCTATGCAGGGGAAAAGGCCACCGAAATTTACAGCAAGGACACCTGGTTGCCGGAGGAAACATTGGCCGCGGTACGTGAATACGTCGTCTCCATCAAGGGACCACTGACCACACCCGTAAGCGGTGGTATTCGTTCCTTGAATGTGGCACTTCGCCAACAATTAGATCTATTCGTTTGCCTAAGACCCGTGCGTTATTTCAAGGGTGTACCAAGTCCACTCAAAGAACCGCAAAAAACCGATATGGTTATTTTTCGGGAGAATTCAGAGGACATCTATGCGGGCATAGAGTGGCCTGCAAATAGCACTGAAGCTAAAAAAGTCATTCAATTTTTGCAGCAAGAAATGCAGGTCAATAAAATTCGCTTTACCGAAAACTGTGGCATAGGTATTAAACCCGTTTCAAAAAATGGTACTGAACGTTTGGTTATCAAGGCCATTCAATATGCCATTGACCATGACAAGCCATCGGTAACCTTGGTTCACAAGGGCAATATCATGAAATTTACCGAGGGAGCATTTAAGGATTGGGGTTATGCCATCGCCAGAGAAAAATTTGCTGCAACTGCAATAGATGCAGGTCCCTGGCACAGCATAATCAATCCCAAGACGGGTAGAAGCATAGTGATCAAGGATGTGATTGCAGATGCCTTTTTACAACAAATTTTATTGCGGCCCGAGGAATACAGCGTAATTGCAACCTTAAATCTCAATGGTGACTATATTTCCGATGCGCTAGCCGCTCAGGTGGGGGGGATTGGAATTGCGCCTGGAGCTAATTTAAGTGATAGCGTTGCCATGTTTGAAGCAACTCATGGTACAGCACCCAAGTATGCAGGTCAGGATAAGGTTAATCCAGGCTCACTCATTTTATCTGCTGAAATGATGTTAAGACATCTTAATTGGCATGAGGCTGCAGACCTTGTTATCAAAGGCATGGAAGGTGCCATTGCCTCTAAAAAAGTTACCTATGATTTTGCAAGATTGATGCAGGATGCAACTGAGGTAAGTTGTTCACAATTTGGTTCGGCGCTGATAGAACAAATGTGATAAGATAGCTGAAGGAATATGGCACGCACTGACGTGCCCCTTTTCATTTAAGCTAATGGATGGGCTTTGTTAATGTGTATGGTCCTAAAAATCACCATATGGGCTAAGCAATGTTAGAGTGGAAAATTAATAAAAATAGACTAAGGTTAAAGTATGGGAAGCCAAGTTTTTGCAGATGTTGATGAAATAGCGGTTGTACAACAAGCTAAACCCAAACTACAAAAGCCGCCTATGTATCAAGTTATTTTGCATAACGATGATTTTACCCCCATGGATTTTGTCGTAGAGATTTTGAAGAAAATTTTTTTCATGGCCGAAGAAAAGGCAATTCAAATCATGCTACAGGTTCATCAGAGTGGTAAAGCAATCTGCGGAATATTTACTCGTGACATTGCAGAAACAAAGGTAGCGTTAGTCAATGATTGCGCACATAGTAGCGGTTATCCGTTATTGTGCACCATGGAAGCGGTACAATAATAATTTTAATTTATTCTAACTATCAAGGACGTGTTGCCCACTTGCTCAGTAAATGGTGAGAGAAAGTTGGGGAGGGAATAGCCATGTTGAACAAAGAACTTGAATTAACCTTAAATCATGCCTTTAAAGAGGCGAGAGAGAAGCGGCATGAATTCATTACCGTAGAGCATTTGTTATTGGCTCTATTGGATAATCCTACCGCAGCAAATGTTTTACAATCCTGTCATGCAAATTTGCGTAAGCTACGGGTTGAATTAATAAGTTTTATTAATGAAACCACTCCGGTAATTCCCTTGGAAGATACGGAAAGAGACACTCAGCCAACCCTTGGATTTCAACGGGTACTACAAAGGGCAGTGTTTCAAGTACAATCGGCCGGCAAAACTGAAGTCACTGGCGCTAATGTTCTGGTTGCCATCTACGGGGAACAGGATAGCCAAGCCGTATATTTTCTTTTACAGGAAAACATCACTCGTCTAGATATCATCAATTTCTTAGCCCATGGTATTACCAAGGTGCAGCATGGTCATGGACATGAGCACGAGCATCCTGAACAGTCTCACCATGAGGAGGATGAGGATGGTAGTGGCGGCGGTAGTACAGCTACTAGCCCTCTTGAAAACTATTGCGTTAATCTTAACAAGCGAGCCAGGCAAGGGTTGATAGATCCCGTCATCGGTCGTAAGCAAGAAATTGAACGCACGGTACAAGTATTATGTCGAAGACGTAAGAATAATCCCCTATTGGTAGGTGAGGCCGGTGTAGGTAAAACAGCCATTGCCGAGGGGCTTGCAAAGCTTATTGTTGAGGGAGATGTGCCCGAGCCTATCGCAAATAGCGTAATTTATGCGCTTGATTTGGGTGCACTGGTTGCCGGTACCAAGTATCGCGGTGATTTTGAGAAACGTCTTAAAGACGTCTTGCGCCAACTGCAAAAAGAGCCAGATGCCATTATCTTTATTGATGAGATCCATACCATCATTGGCGCAGGTTCAGCATCAGGTGGAGTGATGGACGCCTCCAACTTATTGAAACCCGCTTTAGCCAACGGTCAATTACGCTGCATTGGTTCAACTACTTATCAAGAATATCGTGGCATTTTTGAGAAAGACAGAGCCTTGGCTAGGCGCTTTCAAAAGATCGATATTCCTGAACCTAGCATTGACGATGCGGTTAAAATTTTACACGGTCTAAAAAGTCGGTTTGAAAAGCATCACAGCATTAAATACACTATGCCTGCTCTACAAGCTGCGGTAGAGTTATCGGCTCGGTATATCAGTGACCGCATGTTGCCCGATAAAGCCATAGATGTGGTTGATGAAGCGGGGGCTTTTCAACGCTTACAAACTCCTTCCAAACGTAAAAAGGTCATTGGCGTAGCCGAAATTGAGAATGTGATCGCAAAGATTGCCAGAATTCCGGCTCAGCAGATCTCTGCCACAGATAAATTGCGCCTACAAAACCTAGAGCGTGACCTCAAGATGTTGGTATTTGGCCAAGATAAGGCGATTGAAGGTTTGGGCAGTGCCATAAAACTGGCTCGCTCTGGCTTAAAAGATCCTCAAAAACCGGTGGGCTCATTTTTGTTTGCGGGGCCTACGGGCGTGGGTAAAACCGAAGTCACTCGACAATTGGCTAAAGTACTGGGAATTGAGTTAATTCGCTTTGATATGTCAGAGTATATGGAAAGACACACGGTCTCGCGCTTAATTGGTGCGCCTCCAGGCTATGTAGGCTTTGATCAAGGCGGCTTGCTCACCGAGGCCATTAATAAACATCCTCATGCGGTTCTACTGCTCGATGAAATTGAGAAGGCTCATCCCGACGTTTATAATTTACTGTTGCAAGTCATGGACCATGGTACCCTAACCGACACCAACGGTCGAAAGGCCGATTTTCGCCACGTGATCATCGTGATGACAACCAATGCGGGTGCAACAGAGGCAAGTCGAGCCTCACTTGGCTTTACTAAGCAAGACCATCGTAGTGATAATCTTGAGGCCATCAACAAGGCTTTTTCACCGGAATTTAGAAACCGGTTGGATGGAATCATTTTATTTGAAAAGCTGACCCGCAATGTCATTGGGCGAGTGGTTGATAAGCTTATTATGGAATTGGAAGCTCAACTTGAAGCTAAAAATGTCGTTATTGAAATTAGCCCCTCGGCACGTGATTGGTTTATTGAACATGGTTATGATGAAAATATGGGCGCAAGACCCATGGCTCGCATCATTCAGGAGCAATTAAAGAAACCACTGGCTGAAGAGATTCTTTTCGGTAAGTTAAGCCAAGGGGGTAAATTGCAAGTGGACGTGGTCGATGGAAAAATAAGTCTTAAAGTCAAGGCTGGAACAAGGGTGTCTGCAAGCTCTGTAGCAGACTAGCTTAAGTACTGCCAAAGGGTAGCCAGCTAGGCAATACCTTTTGGCAGTGAGTTATGTGTTACAGTTACTCGCGATCGCGAAACGTAATGCGGCCCTTAGTTAAATCATAAGGCGTTAGTTCTACTTTAACCTTATCACCGGTTAAAATTCGAATGTAATTTTTGCGCATTTTTCCGGAAATATGCGCAGTTACCACGTGGCCATTTTCAAGTTCAACTCTGAACATGGTGTTGGGTAGGGTTTCGACGATGACGCCAGACATTTCAATTACATCTTCTTTGGACATAAAGTTTCTCTAAAATTAAGCTGTTATCAAGATAATGCCTGATTTTTTTCTATTTCGCAATGCTTGGCTACGGTAAGCCCTAGTCAGCCAAGGCTTTTTTTAATACGGAAAGAAATTCAGCTCTGGGAAGAATACTCGCCCCCATGCTTAATAAATGCGCACTAGGCAATTGGCAATCGATTAAGCTTGCACCATGCGCCTTGAGTAGATCAGCTAAAAAAACCAAAGCTACCTTGGAAGCATTACTGACCTTACTAAACATAGACTCACCGCAAAAAATTTTTCCCAGCCAAACTCCATAAAGGCCTCCCACCAGCTTTCCTTGCTGCCAAACCTCAACAGAGTGAGCGATCTTTCTCTGGTGCAATTCACTATAAGCCTCTATCATCGCCTGGTTTATCCACGTACCCACGTTATGTCTACGTAGTTCGGCACATTGCTTAATGACCTCGGTAAAATTTTGATCGAAGGTTAACTGAAATAGGTTTTGGCGGAGAGTTTTTTTTAAACTGCGAGAAATTTTTAAATCATGGACAAAAATGACGGCACGCGGATCAGGCGACCACCACATAATTTCCTCTCCTTCGTTGAACCAGGGAAATATTCCCTGCGAGTAAGCGGCGATCAGCCTTTCAGGACTTAAATCACCGCCTACTGCCAAAAGCCCATTGGGATTTTTGAGGGCAAGCTTGGGATCCGGAAAAAAATAGGGTTTCACCATTTCCTGCTCAATAGGGCGCTCCCATGACGCCATCGAGATACTTTTCTGCATCAAGGGCTGCCATGCAACCCGAACCTGCTGAAGTAATCGCTTGGCGATAGATATGATCGGCAACGTCACCCGCGGCAAATACACCGGGGATACTGGTGGCAGTGGCATTGCCCTCTGTGCCACTCTTTATTGTTATATAGCCATCTTGCATGGCTAATTGGCCCTGAAAAATATCGGTATTGGGTTTGTGACCTATGGCGATAAACACGCCTTGTAAATCAATTTGCTTAACGCTTTGATCCTTAACATTTTTTATGCGAATTCCGTTGACACCGGTATCATCACCCAAGACCTCATCGAGAACGCTATTCCATTCAATGCGGACATTGCCTTGCTCAGCCTTTTTGAGCAGCTTATTGATGAGGATTTTTTCAGCTTTAAATTGATCGCGTCTATGAATGACGACAACTTCACTAGCGATGTTTGCAAGATAGAGTGCCTCTTCAACTGCCGTGTTGCCGCCACCTATTACCGCAACCCTTTGCTGACGGAAAAAAAAGCCATCGCAAGTAGCACATCCTGAAACCCCTTTACCCATAAAGGCCTGCTCCGAGGGTAAGCCTAAGTATTTTGCCGAAGCACCGGTAGCTACGATCAGTGCGTCACAAGTATAGGTATTAAAATCACCCTTTAAGACAAAGGGGCGAGTTTGCAGTTCTACATTTTGAATGTGATCAAAAATGATCTTTGTGTCAAAGCGCTCGGCATGCTTTTGCATTCGCTGCATCAATTCAGGACCTTGAACGCCTTGGTCATCACCTGGCCAATTATCAACGTCCGTGGTTGTCATCAATTGCCCACCTTGTTGGATGCCGGTAATAACCACGGGATTTAAGTTAGCGCGTGCGGCATAAACTGCTGCAGAATAGCCGGCAGGACCCGAACCTAAAATAATTAAGCGATGGTGTTGTGATGTGTGCATTTTTTGTCCAAAATGTTGTTAAAATTGCTGGTATAATAACGAAAATTTGCGATAATTGACAACCACAATGATATTGCAAAGAGTTTAAGCCAATGACTAGCAAGTGCTTGCAACGGTTGTTTAGCTGCTGGATAGTTTTAGCTAAGCCTGCTAAGAAGGTATAATAATATGTTATGGATAATAATTAAAGGAGAGTTATTTTGAGGCCCGTTGGACAAAAAGTTAACGACCAATCAGTTCCTTCACATATTACCCAACGTTTATACGAAGGTTTATTGATCATTGGTGTCGCACTGTCGTTATTTATCTTACTGGCACTGTTAACTTATCATAGCACTGACTCAAGTCTTTCACATCCTGCCATGGGTGAGGAAACCTTAAATGCCGCAGGTAAAGTAGGGGCCTGGTTAGCAGATATAGCCTTCTGTGGCTTTGGTTATCTGGCCTATCTCATTCCTTTTTTATTGGGTTATAGCGCCTGGATGGTTTATCAAAAAGCCAAGCAACGCGGAGAATTTGACCATACGCTATTATTGGTAAAATTAGTGGGCATTTTTCTAATTTTGGTTGCAGGTAGTAGCATCGCCAGCATCGCAATTCCACAAGCGGCCACTCATCTACCTGCCAGTAGTGGTGGTGTAGTAGGTGACTTAATTGGGCTTAGCCTGGTCGAAATTTTTAATAGAATGGGCAGTCATATATTACTGTTGGCAACGTGCTTGGTCGGTATCACCCTATTTTCTGGTCTTTCATGGCTTGGCTTAATGGATCTAACGGGGCGTTTTGCGCTTAAATTATTGACTAAGGTTGGCAGGGGCTTAACTTTTCTGATTCGCCTGTTGCGAAGTTCAGCGGCACAAAGGGCTGCTGAAGTGCAGGCCGAAAGAGAGCGTGCCGAACAAGCTCGAGCTTTAATTCGGGACCGAGCGGCTTCAAGTCTCCTGGCACGTAAAGAGCCTCAGCTAAAGGAAACTCAGCAAAAGGAACCTGATTTTAAAGAGGTTGCATCTTCAGTTGTGGTAAAGACAGAGCCTGTGCTAGAGCCTGAACCAATGGTGATCAAGCCTCCAAAGCCAGCTGCATTTAAACAAGCTTTAAAACCTGTGGCAGTTCAAGTTTCAAGTCTAGGCATCCCACCACTTGACCTTTTGGAAAAAGCTGAAAACAACAAGCAGCAAGGGTATTCGAATGAGACCTTAGAGTATATGGCACGGGAAGTTGAACTACGCTTACAAGACTTTGGGATAGAGGTAAAAGTTGTTGCAGTTCATCCAGGACCCGTTATTACTCGATTTGAGTTACAACTTGCGGCAGGTGTGAAGGTTAGTCGCATTAGTAATTTGGCCAAGGATTTAGCCCGTTCGCTCTCCGTTACCAGCGTACGAATAGTAGAAGTTATTCCCGGCAAACCCGTGGTTGGGTTAGAGTTACCCAATGCCCATCGTGAGGTAGTTAAATTGCGTGAGGTTTTAGCTGCCGATCAATTTCAGCAATCCCGCTCACCGCTTAATTTAGCGCTAGGAAAAGATATTGCGGGCCACCCCACGGTGGTTGATCTAGCTAAAATGCCGCATTTATTGGTTGCAGGTACCACGGGCTCAGGTAAATCGGTGGGCTTAAATGCCATGTTGTTAAGCTTGCTGTATAAGGCAACGCCCGATGATGTGCGGCTAATAATGATTGACCCTAAAATGCTTGAGCTTTCCATTTACGATGGTATTCCGCATTTGTTAGCACCCGTGGTTACCGATATGAAGGAGGCAGCCAATGCACTACGTTGGTGTGTGGCTGAAATGGAGCGACGTTACAAACTCATGGCAGCACTTGGAGTACGGAATATTGCCGGTTATAATATGAAGATCAAAGATGCCGACAACAATGGTAGTCCAGTGTATGACCCACTTTGGCAGGGACAAGAGGGTGAAGAGCAAGCTCCCAAATTAACGACTTTACCTTATATCGTCGTGCTAGTTGATGAATTTGCCGATATGATGATGGTTGTGGGTAAGAAAGTTGAGGAACTTATTGCAAGAATTGCCCAGAAGGCTCGTGCTGCCGGTATTCACCTTATTTTAGCCACTCAAAGACCCTCGGTCGATGTGATCACCGGGCTTATTAAGGCCAATATTCCCACTCGAATCGCCTTTCAAGTATCGTCGCGAATTGACTCACGCACTATTTTAGATCAACAGGGCGCTGAGCAATTATTGGGCCATGGGGATATGCTGTATTTGCCTCCCGGAACCGGTGTTCCGGTGCGAGTTCATGGGGCTTATGTTGCCGACCAAGAGGTACATAATGTGGTAAACTATTGGCGCTCCCAAGGCACCCCAGACTATATAGAAGCCATTGTCGCGGGTAGTTTTGATATGAGTGATGCGCAAGGTGAGGGCGGTGGAACAGAAGGGGCGCCTGGTAATGAGGCCGATCCCTTATATGATCAAGCCGTTCAAATTGTTATTGAAACCCGTAGGGCTTCCATTTCAAGCATCCAACGTCGCCTTAAAATTGGCTATAATCGTGCAGCCAGAATGATAGAGGATATGGAAAAGGCTGGTTTGGTTTCACCTATGGAATCAAATGGTAGCCGAGAGGTACTCGTTCCACCTCCAGTGGATGTTTAAGCTTAGGATATGACTATGAATTTAATTCGCACTTTATTGCTCGGTTTTGGATTATTGCTGGTGACTTTAAAAGGCTATGCAAACCAGGCCGAGCAAGCACTTGATAGCCAACTCAAGAATTTACGCAGCTTACAGGCTGATTTTGTACAAACGATTAGAGCTGCAGATGATAGAGTTTTGCAGCAGTCTTCTGGAAGCATGGCTTTGCAAAGACCTGGAAAGTTTCGTTGGTTTGTCAAGGAGCCCAATAAACAATTGATCATTGCTAATAATCGTAAGTTGTGGATTTACGACGAAGATTTGGCACAGGTAACGATTCAGCTTGTCAATAAAACCCAAAATACCCCCGCATTTTTGCTAAGCGATGATAATCAAAGAATTCTGCGAAAATTTGCCGTAACCGAGCTTAAGACCCATAGAGCTTCAGTTAAAAATTTTTTACTGCAGCCTAAAACCAAGGATAACCTATTTAGCTCTTTGCAGCTAAATTTTGAAAATACTAACTTAGCCCAAATTATTATGACAGATGCCTTAGGTCAGGTTACCACAATTAAGTTTACCTCTGTAAGAGCTGATAAAACCTTAGATAGCAAGTTATTTGAATTTACCATGCCTGCAGGCGTTGAAATAATTGATCAAACTAGGGCTTAATTTTCTTAAATTTGTAACTGGAAACCTCAATAAATTTGTGAGGATTAATCCTGGTATATCCGGTTATTCTGTATTATATTTATAATCAAAGGATAGCTATTACTTGGAGTTAACTGTGCTGCTGACTATGCCAAAATCATTAAAAACTGAGGCGAATTTTACCATAAAGCAGGGAGCAGTTTTTCGCCATCCAACGGCCAATTATTTTTATGTTGAAAATGGCAAGCTGAGCTATTCCTTAGTAAAAAACTCACCTAACTGGCTATCCATACACCCACAGACAGGTGTAGTTTGGGGCAAGGCACCTAGTGTCTATACCGCCAAGAATTACTATGCCACGGTTGCAGCCAGTAACAATGCGGGTTCTGCCGAATGGTCATTTTTTATAACCGTTACTCGCGAAACATTTGACCATCAAATAGACGCCATTGCTCAACGTTATCAGGATCAAAAAAACCGCCAACGTCTAGAAGCTTATTATACCCCTGAGCTATTGGAATATATCTTCGCATTTTTTGCTCAACATGAGCCACAGCAAAGGGATGAATTTTTTGAGCTACTGCATAAAAAGGCTAAAGAGTTAGGCATAGCCATGGCTGAAAAACCTGATTATCAAGACTTTGCCAAGGTTATCAAGGCCATAAATCCTACCATTAATGCACAACTTCTAGCAGAGTTACCGGCTAATTCACCTTTACCTCATGCTCAAGTGTCAACGCATGACCTGCAAAATCTTTTTCGCCAAGGCAGTCAACCGGCTGGTGCTTTAGCAGGTCCTGTATTCAATTACTTTGGCGCACCCACCCAACGAGTCCTATCTTTAGCAATTCAGACGATCTTCAACGCTTCAATTTTAGCCGTTATCAATAGGCAACAGTTGAACCAACAGGTTAATACCAATAGCAATACTTCTCAGCCCGTGCAGAACATTCCTAGACCCCAACCCAGCTAGTCAGTCACTGTTGCTGATATCTGCAAATCCTATACACCACCCTAAGCCTATTAATATTTCGTTAAGCTTTACCGTGTAAACTGTCGAATAACTATTAAAAAAATTTAAGATAGAGAGCTTATGAAAGGTTTACAGTTAAGTGAACAAGATATGTGTCAACAGGTGCTAAAATCCGTAGAGGCATTTAATGGACTCATGGTTAAAGCTAGCATAGCGCTTAAATCGCAGCTTATGAGTAATGAAAATATTGTTAAAATTTATTTTAATCTTCTGCCCCAGTATATTCGACCCATCATTGATAATTGTACGAGTTTTTTGGAATGCTACCAACAAAACCCACAAAATTTTGACCCTGAAAATTTGGCGGAGATGGTTCACCACCTGCTCAGTAATATGAATAATTGGGCTCCGACTCGTGATTTAAAGTTAAAATTTAACAGTGATTATAACTTTCTACATTTAGCTAGATTGATTAAAGCCATTCTTAAGGCCATTGCAAATAATTCTTCAAGTCATGAGGTTGAATTACTCAACATAGACATCAATGTGATAAATAATCACATTGCAGACGATTGTTTAGCTAAGGGCAAGTTTCAAGACGCTGAGGCTTATTGGATGCGCTCGCTGCAAAATACTATGCCCCATTCAGAACAGCTTATGGCACATGTAAAGCTTGCTCAATTGAAGGCTACCGAATTAGGGAGGTCTTTATTACTGAATCCGGAGTTTTTACCCACCATTGAATATAATTTGCAGCAAGTTAATCAAATATTAAAAACTCAACAGCTTGATGACAGTTGTGCGAAAGGGATTTTCTTTCTTAAAATTTGTCGCGATTTATCTGCAATCAGTCAACTTTTACAGCAAAAAAGCACCGTTTATTTTAAACAACAGCAGGCGCCATTCTTAAACTGTACCAAGCTTTTAAGTGAAATACACCTTAGGCTAAAAACATTTCAAGATAGTGAAGCTTATAAACAGTATGTAAACCAGCATAAGTCCGACTACACTATAAATATGGTTTTTGTACAAGCAAAGCAGAAGCTTGAGGAGGGTTTGAACGCCAGTTTATTAAGCTATAAAAAATTTCAACAGTTACAAATCAGCCAAGCTAAAACGTTGACTAAATCGGTTAAAACTCCTCAGTTAAAGCGGAAAAAAATTTCCAAAGAAGCGGTGGTAAAAAAAATCCCTCAACTTTCAAATAATATAACTTCTGCATCGAGTAAACCAGAAACTAAGCCAAGAGTTGAAAAGCTATTTCAACCTTCTATAGAGACAGATGTAGTCTCAGATTTAAGTTCATCAGTGGATAAAGTTGTTCTGCCAACAACAGTCCAAGCTTGCACATTTTTTGAATCGGGATCATTGCAATCTAAACCACTAGAGATGATATTGCCTCAAGCTAAAGAAGACATAACAAAGGTCGCAGTTTTACAAGAGAATGATAGTGATCTAGTTTCATCACGTCCTAGCAAAAAACAACCGGTTAAAAAAATCAGTCAACATCCTTCAACCCTAGCAAAGACAAGTTTGCAACCAAAATTAGATTTAAGTCTCAAGCTTTATCCTCTTAGCAGCGCTTATTTACCTAATAAAAGCCTAGCGGGAATTTTGCCCCCTAGTCTAGAAAACCAATTGGCAAATGACGAGGCTAATAAGTTTAGGGAAATCATAGAGCGCGGTAAAATCGTGGGCCGTTATGGCAAGGGAATTAAATTGGTCACAGAAGAGGAGCGTAAAAAGCGTAAACTACCTGCAAGCTATATTTATAAACTTAAAGATCCCAGTTTAGATGCGAGAATATTTGGCCGAGAAGCCACTCTGCAGGAACTAAAGGAATTGAAGATCGAAGGGGTAGAGGCTTATAAAAAAGTAATTATTTTTGACAGACTCGTTGATAGCCATAAGTTACAAGCGCAACAAAGTCAATTGTTAAAGTCTAATTCTTTATCAATTTAATTGCTGAGTTTCACACGGGTTTTATAGTTTTATGCCGGCCTGAGGCATGACGGGCACGTAACTCGATATCTATATATTTATCGGTAATAGCGCTTGAGCCGTGGCCAGCATCGTCACGTACGTGCTCACGAGGACGGGATTTAACATCGTCGGAAATTCCCGTGTGTCTTAACCAATGCACTGTAGCTGCTTTAAGCTGTTCTGCTTCCTCTGTAAAACCATCCTGAATCAAGCGCTCAATGGCCTGATCAAAACAATATTGCACGATGCTGCGAATTTGCCTGGTACTGGTAAGTGGTTTGCGAGTCTTAGCATTAAAAATAAGCGGCAAAGTGTCTGCAGCCGTGGGTAAGGGAGAGAGTCCTAAACTTATCCGATAGCGACGCAGCGCCTGTAACATGGCTTCACTGACCGTAATATTTCTTTGTTTATTGCCCTTACCTACGGTGACAAACCACCAATTTTCATCCGAATCCTTGTAAAAGTGATTCATCTGCGGTTGCCAACGCTTAGAGCTTGCAAGCTCTGAAATCCGTAAATACATGCCGTATAGGGCATTCATCATAAATAAGGTTCTTTCATGAAGTCCGGGATTTTGCTTAGCTAAAAGCTCAGCTGTTTCAATAACATAGGCCCATTGCAGCTCACTGAGCCGACGGACTATGACTTGGCTCTGCTGTTTGCGGATAAATTTGCTTTTTTGGCGCATTTGAGCAACGGGGTTAACAACCGCATAATCTTCTTGAACCAGATAATTAAAAAAACTACTCAACACAGCAAAAGTGGCTTGCACAGCCTTTTGGGAAAGATTGTAATGCTTTGGATTAGGGGCATGACCAAGGCTATGAGCAGTTTTGCTGATGGTGGCAACAAAGGGACGCCAATCTGAATTTATGCTTCTTGTGCCATTTTTTTCGATAAAACGAGCGACCTGTTTAGTACCAATCCATGTCAACGGAGGCTTTTGGCAAAATTCAATAAAATGTTCAATATCAGTGCGCTTCAAGTCTTTGAGAGATTTTTGGGCTACCAACCAACTCCAATGTAACAGGCGCTCAAGTTCTCGCCTATAGGCATTGAAAGTTGCCTCACTGCCTCGATAACTGTATAGAAATTCAATGGCGAAGTGATAATCAGCCTGAGAGTACATTCCCTCCTGCTTAGACTGTTGACGCAACAGCGTTAGCTGTTCAATGGTATCAAACAAGGGTGCAGGAGGTGAGATAGTGCTCATGGTTCACTGAGGTTTAGTAGCCATAATGGTGTTAACCTCGGCAGCATCGAAGTGATAACTGTGGTGACAAAATTCACAGGTAACCGCAATGGTTTTAGAGGTTGCTAAGAGTTCATCAATGTCAGCTTGAGTTAGGGTTTGAATGGCTTTGGCAGATCGTTCTTCCGAGCAGGTGCAGCGGAAACTAACGGGCTCAGGTTCATAAACCATGATATCTTCATCTGGAAAAAGCTTGCTGATCAATACTTCGTTGTCAAGGTTTAACAACTCATGACTATACAATTGCCTTATCTGTGCCTCCAGATCTGACCAATAGCTATCATCTTGCTCATCGGCTGAACTATTGGGAAGTCTTTGCAATAATAAACCAGCGCATCCACGCTCATCTGCCGCTAACATAACTAAGGTCGCCAATTGTTCAGATTGAGCAAAATAGGTTTCCACGGCCTGACCTAAATCCTCGGTCTCTAACTCGACTATCCCTTGGTAACGTTCGCCTTGGTTTGGCAGAATGCTGATGGCTAAGGTACCACCCTGTAAGGCTTCATTGAAATCATTTTCATCTTCTCGCCATTTAGCTACACCTCGAATGTGAAACTGCTCATCACAATGGGCTACCAGCATCTCTAAGGGGCCTTTATTTTGCACTTGCATAATAAGCGTGCCCTGGAATTTAATGGTTGAGGTCAGTAGGGCAGCGGTTGCAAGCGTTTCGCCTAATAAATGGCCAATGCGTTCGGGATAATGTTGTTGCGAAACAATTGTCAGGTAGCTTTGCTGTAATTTGACCAAAACACCGCGAATGTGAGCTCTATTTATAATAAAGCGTTGCAAGCTATCGTGATGAGTACTCATAAAACTCCATGTTAACTAATTGGTGAGATTATTATAGCCTCAAACTAAGAGTTGTAGTAATTTTATTTACACAATGATAGTCAGTGATGACAACTTTTTACTAAGATTTTTTATCAGACCAACAACTATTATAATCTATGGACCGTTCTGATGAGTCATTCAGACTACTTGCAATAAAAATTTATCAGAGTTAAGTTTTCCTTAAGCAAATCCACTTATAATCGCACTTGTATTATTTTTAACTCTTTTATTACCTTTAGCTTTATTAGGAGATAGCATGCGCACTCAGCCACTCAGCCACTCAGCCACTCAGCCACCTTCAGCTTCATCTAGTTTTAGCTTTTTTTTCGAACCCGTTGTAACGCAGTCCTCGCCTTCAAGTTCTCAACAAGGCTTTAAGAAGCAGATAAACTCTGAAATCCGCCGTTTTATCAACAACGAAATACCCGTAACTAAAAAATCAGTTGCTATGAGTATCGCTAAGTTTCAATCATCCTTAGACAGTTTAGCACAGCCTGAGCTCATGGAGCTGTTGACTGATTATTGCCAGGAATTAAAACAACACTCAACATTTCCTAAAACCAGCAATACTGAAAATGAGCATGCTAAATATTTAAAATTTTTAATAAGTCATTTAGCTAACTTAATCATAAAAATGCATGACCTTAAAGTACGTGCTGCTTCAGCTGAAGACTTAGAAGATCCCTACCTATTTGGGATTAAGGAAAATAAGGAAAGTGCTGATGATGTGTTTGATGCTGAAAAGATAAAGCCCTTCCTGTTTATGGCAGAGGTGGAAAGCGCCTTGGAAGAAAACAAGGTAGACGGCAAAAGGCTAAATGACATGCTAAAAAATCTATCCCCGGCTTGCTTGGATAACATGTTAACCGATTTTAGATCTGTGTGTAGCCGTTTAAAGGCGGAAAATGCAGTGGCAAATAAAGAAAAAATTTCTCTTCTTGACGGAATTGCGGTGTTAATTATACATGCCTTGGATAATATTTTAGGTGAAAACCAAGGTAATATTTTAGCACAATGTAGGAGAAAAATTATAAGCATTGCAATGGATTTTGCCAAAAAAGGTTATGTTGAAAAATGCCTTGATGGTTTGACTCATGAAGAAATCACATATAGTAACTTGCCGTCCTCACATGCTAGGACGATGTATAGAAAAATTTATCCTAGTAAACTTTCTAGCGAGCAAGAGTTGGCTGCGAAGGTAAAGGAGGTGGAAGCTCTTCTTCAGCCTTTAAGTACGCAAGCAAAAATTCACTTATTGAAACACGACATATATGCTAGATTAGAGGAGAGTGGGTTACTATCTAAGAGACCAGAGATAAAAACTGTAGAAGTTTATCGCTTCCGGAGAGCTTTATGTGATTCTTTAGCCCATTCTTTATCGCGCGAAGTTAAAAATTCTTGTGAATATATAGCTATTTTTTTCATGGCTGAAGAAATATTTTTTAACAATTGTGGTAATTTTACTAATAATTTATACCCTACGTCAGATGTTGCACCTAAAACGCCGGCAGAAAAGCAAGCAGATAAAGTGCTGAAAGATTATTTCCTGAACGAAAAGCTGTCAGGTTTACTGCAGGGTTTAGATAAGTCACAGCTTGAGTTAGTAATTAGCAATTTAGGTAAATTGTCTGCTTATCTTAAATCAAAATTCACCTCGGGAGTGAAACCAACGCCTGATCAAAAGCAAGAACTTACAGAACAAGCTATATTTCTTTCAGCTTGCAAAAAGCAAGTAGAAGCAGCCTGTGCTGAAATTCAAGAAGTGGTACTAGAACATGTATCATATCCAAGCTTAAGTCTCTAAGCTTAATTCTGCCCCAATAATCCATTTATTGGGGCAAGTTGTACTCACATTGTCTTTACTAAAGAAGGCTTTTTAATTTGTAAAACTGGGGTACAATAGGCGCATTACATCTTTTTTGAGCAACCATGGCCCTTATTAATCTGCGTAATTTACACCTAAACTATGGCACCAACCATCTATAACTTTTTGCTTAAGATTTTTTATCAGATAACAACTATTAAGCTCCACGGAGCGCTTTTGGCTAGTCATTCTAACTATTGCAGTAAAAATTTTTAGAGTTAAGTTTTCCTTAAGCAAACCCACTTATAATCGCAGTTGTATTACCTTTAACTTTATTAGGAAATAGCATGCGCACCCAACCACATTCAGCAAGTTTCCCCTTTTTTTACGAACCCGTTGTAACGCAGTCCTCGGCTTCAAGTTCTCAACAAGGCTTTAAGGAGCAGATAAACTCGGAAATCCGCCGTTTTAGCAACAACGAAATATCGGTAACCCAAGAATCATTTACTAAGAGTATCGCCAAGTTTCAATCATCCTTAGAGAGTTTAGCACAGCTTGAGCTAATGGACCTGCTGACTGATTATTGCCAGGAGTTAAAACAATATTCAACGTTTCCTAAAACCAGCGATACTGAAAATGACCATGCTAAATATGTAAAGTTTTTAATAAGTCATATAGCCAACTTAATCACAAAAAAGACTGGTCTTAAAGTATTTGATGCTGAAAATATAGATCCCTTTCTGTTTATGGCAGAGGTGGAAAGCGCTTTGGAAAAAAACCAGGTAGACCAGTCTAGGCTAAAAAGCCTGCTAGCAAATCTATCCCTGGTTTGCTTGGATAACATGCTAACCGATTTGAGATCTGTGTGTAGCCGTTTAAAGGCAGAAAATGCAGTGAAAAACCAACAAAAAATTTCTCTTCTTAGGGAAATTGCGAAGCCAATTGATGATATCTTGCGTGATATTTTAGCTGAAAACCAGAATATTGTAGAGAAATTTAGAAGCAAATTTAGGGACACTGCGGGCCTTCTTAGTAGAATAGGTTATATTGAAAAACACTTTTGTAGCGAAACTCATACAGAAATTATAAGAGCAGGAGCCGGCTCCGCACACAGCAGGACGCTTTATAGCAAAATTTGTCCCACTAAACTTTCTAGCGAGCAAGAGTTGGCAGCAAATGTAAAGCAGGTAGAAGCTCTTCTTCAGCCCTTAAGCACTCAAGCAAAAATTTACTTATTGAAACACGAGATCTATCCTCAGTTAGCGGATGGTGATTTATGCTTATTATCTAAGAGGCCACAAATAAAAACTGTAGAAGTTTATCGCTTCCAGAGAACTTTCTGTGATTCTTTGGCAAATTCTTTATCAGGCGAAGTTAAGAATTCTTGTGAATATATCGTTATTTTTTTCCTAGTTGAAGAGGCATTTTTTAACAGATGTGGTAATTTTACTAATAATTTATACCCTACGTCAGATGTGGCACCTAAAACGCCGGCAGAAAAGCAAGAAGATAAAGTGCTGAAAGATTATTTCCTGAACGAAAAGCTGCCAGGTTTATTGCAGGGCCTAGATAAGTCGCAGCTTGAGTTAGTACTTAGCAATTTGGATAAATTGTCTGCTTATCTCAAGTCAAAATTCATCTCGGGAAGGAAACTAACTCCTGATCAAAAGCAAGAACTTACAGAACAAGCTATATTTCTTTCAGCTTGCAAAATGCAAGTAGAAGCAGCCTATGCTGAAATTCAAGAAGTGGCGCTAGAACATGTATCATACCCAAGCTTAAGTCTCTAAACTTAACTTTGCCCCAATAATCCATTTATTGGGGCAAGTTGTACTCACATTGTCTTTACTAAAGAAGGCTTTTTAATTTGTAAAACTGGGGTACATAGGCGTATTACATCTTTTTTGAGCGATTATGGCCCTTATTAATTTGCGTAATTTACACTTAGACTATGGCACTAACCATCTATAATTTTTTGCTTAAGGTTTTTTATCAGATAACAACTATTAAGCTCCACGGAGCGCTTTTGGCTAGTCATTCTAACTATTGCAGTAAAAATTTTTAGAGTTAAGTTTTCCTTAAGCAAATCCACTTATAATCGCACTTGTATCATTTTTAACTCTTTTATTACCTTTAACTCTATTAGGAAATAGCATGCGCATTCAGCCACCTTCAGCTTCATCTAGTTTTACTTTTTTTTACGAACCCGTTGTAACACAGTCCTCGGCTTCAAGTTCTCAACAAGGCTTTAAGGGGCAGGTAAACTCAGAAATCCGCCGTTTTACCGAAAACGAAATACCCGTAACCCAAAAATCATTTACTAAGAGTATCGCTAAATTTCAAGCATCCTTAGACAGTTTAGCACAGCCTGAGCTAATGGAGCTGTTGACTGATTATTGCCAGGAGTTGAAACAACACTCAACATTTCCTAAAACCAGCAATACTGAAAATGACCATGCTAAATATTTAAAATTTTTAATAAGCCATATAGCCAACCTAATGATCCAAAAAGATCCTTCTATTCAAGCGAGTTTTGATGCTGAAAAGATAAGGCTCTACCTTTTTATGGCAGAGGTGGAAAGCGCTTTGGAAGAAAACAAAATAATCCTAGATTCCAATAAGCTAGAAAAAATGCTAGAAAATCTATCTCCGGCTTGCTTGGATAACATATTAACCGATTTGAGATCTGTGTGTAGCCGTTTAAAGGCAGAAAATGCAGTGGAAAACAAAGAGAAAATTTCTCTTCTTGACGGCGTTGCGTGGTTAATTATAAATGTCTTGGATGATATTTTAACTAAAAACCAAGGTAATATTTTACCACAATGTAGGAGAGAAATTATAAATATTGTAGCGGTTTATGGTAAAGAAGGTTACGTTGAAAAATGCATTGATGGTTTGACTCATACAGAAATTACAGCAGACACCCCCAAACACTCTAGGACAATGTATAGAAAAATTTATCCTACTAAACTTTCTAGCGAGCAAGAGTTGGCAGCGGACGTAAAGCAGGTAGAAGCTTTTCTTCAGCCTTTAAGTACCCAAGCAAAAATTCACTTATTGAAACACGAGATATATGCTAGATTAGAGGACAGTGATGTATTATCTAAAAGACCAGAGATAAAATCTGTAGAAGTTTATCGCTTCCGGAGAGCTTTATGTAATTCTTTAGCAATTTCTTTATCGTCCGAAGTTAAGAATTCTTGTGAATATATAGCTATTTTTTTCCTGGTTGAAGAAATATTTTTTAACAAATGTGGTAATTTTACTAATAATTTATACCCTACGTCAGATGTAGCGCCCAAAACGCTGGCAAAAAAGGAAGAAGATAAAGTGCTGAAAGATTATTTCCAGAACAAAAAGCTGCCAGATTTATTGAAGGGTTTAGATAAATCACAGCTTGAGTTAGTACTTAGCAATTTAGGTAAATTGTCTGCTTATCTTAAATCAAAATTTACCTCGAAACAGAAACCAACGCCTGATCAAAAGCAAGAGCTTACAGAACAAGCTATATTTCTTTCAGCTTGCAAAATGCAAGTAGAAGCAGCCTATGCTGAAATTCAAGAAGTGGCGCTAGAACATGTATCATACCCAAGCTTAAGTCTCTAAACTTAACTTTGCCCCAATAATCCATTTATTGGGGCAAGTTGTACTTTTGCTTTGAAAAATGGTTAGTCATCATTAGCAAGCCTTATAACCCAATTATTCCTAACCTCAAATTGAGAATACAACTGACTGCAGAGCTAAAGCGAGTCGAGGAAAGTTTCTTTTAAAACTCCACCAGACTGTTTTCATAAACTAAAGACAAGGCTTTTTAATTTGTAAAACTGGGGTACAATAGGCGCATTACATCTTTTTTGAGCAACCATGGCCCTTATTAATCTGCGTAATTTACACTTAAACTATGGCACTAACCATCTATTTGAAGCGATCAATTTGGCTATTGATAAGGGCGAGCGCATTTGTTTAGTGGGTCGCAATGGTGCAGGTAAATCGACCTTGTTGAAGGTATTAAGCGGCGAAGTTGCTTATGATGCGGGACTCATCGAGCGCCAACAAGGTATACAAGTAGCAAGGCTTGAGCAAGAGGTGCCTAATGAGCTTAAGGGCACGGTTTTTTCAATCGTGGCTCAGGCTGCAAAAGGTTATGAGTATTATACCGAGTATCAAGCCTTATCAAATAAGTTACAAACGCAAGATGAGCCCGCTTTGTGGGAAAGGTTGCATGAGTTACAGCAAAAGATAGATGATACTCAAGGTTGGCAGATCGAGCAAAAAGCCAATGCCGTATTATCAAAGCTCAGCTTGAGGGGCGAGGTTTTATTTGAGAGGCTTTCGGGAGGCTTAAAGCGTAGGGTATTATTGGCACGGGCTTTATTGCAAGAACCCGATGTGCTTTTACTCGATGAACCCACCAACCATTTAGACATTGAGTCTATCGCTTGGTTAGAAGAATTTTTAATTCGGGATGGTATAACGCTGCTCTTTATAACCCACGACAGAATGTTTTTGCAAAAACTTGCAACCCGGATTGTCGAGCTTGATAGGGGACGTTTGCTTGATTTTCCCGGCGACTTTGCTACCTATTTAACCCGCAAGGCCGCCTTATTGGAAGCCGAGGCACGCCAAGAGGCTCTATTTGATAAAAGATTGGCTCAAGAGGAAGTTTGGATACGCCAGGGAATTAAGGCTAGGCGTACTCGCAATGAGGGACGAGTTCGCGCCTTAGAAAAAATGCGCGAAACCCATAGGGCAAGACGCCAAACGGTAGGCAAGGTCAATATTCAGCTTCAAGAAGCCGAGCGTTCGGGCAAATTGGTTATCGAAGCTCAAAACATAAGCTATGCTACGGCCACTCAGACTATCATCAAAAATTTTTCCACCAGCATTATTTTGGGCGACAAGATTGGCATTTTAGGTCCCAATGGCGTGGGTAAAACAACGCTTCTACGTTTACTGCTGGGTGAAATTCAACCCACTCAGGGAAGCATTCGCCATGGCACTCGGCTAGAGGTAGCCTATTTTGATCAATTGCGCTCGCAGTTAGATGAAACCAAAACCGTGCTTGAAAATGTTGGGGGAGGCAGTGACTCGGTTAACATAGACGGAAAATCCAAGCATATTATCAGTTATTTGCAGGATTTCTTATTTACTCCAGAACGGGCTCGTTGTCCTATCAGTTATTTATCCGGAGGTGAGCGTAACCGCCTGCTCTTGGCAAAGCTCTTTACCCAGCCCTTCAATGTTTTGGTGATGGATGAGCCAACCAATGACTTGGATGTTGAAACCTTAGAGCTGCTAGAAGAAATTTTGCTCAATTATCAAGGTACCTTGCTGTTGGTCAGTCACGACAGGGCTTTTGTAAATAATGTGGTTACCAGTACTCTGGTATTTGAAGGCAATGCTAAGGTTATAGATTATGTCGGTGGTTATGATGATTGGTTAAGTCAAAGAGCTCAACCTATAGAAACCACTAAACCCAGCCTTGAAAAGGAAAAGGCTCCCGTTAAAACTGCAACGCAGACCCGTAAGCTGAGTTTTAAAGAAAAAAGAGAGTTGGAAGAACTGCCTAAGCATTTAGAAGCCTTAGAGGCTGAACATCAGCAGCTTTTACAGAAGATAGCCGAGCCCGAGTTCTATAAACAAACCAGTACTATTATTGCTCAGGCTAATGCTCGTTTGGCTGAGCTTGAAGAGTTGATTGCCGACTTGTACCAACGTTGGGAAGAATTAGAAAATCCTTAGCAGGTTGCGGCGCAAGGTTTAAAAACCAAAGGATTATGTTCTCATTATGGACTCATTGTGCTATGCTGTTGATTCAGTGGCGCTTACAAGGAATCCCTATGTTGAACTCCTCGGAAAGTACAAAAAAGTTTATGGCTTTAATGGCCCTTTGCTTGGGTTATTTTATGGTGATCATCGATGTGATGATCATCAACGTGGCTTTACCCACCTTGGCCCACGATCTAGGCGGCGACTTAACTCAGCTACAATGGGTGGTCGATGGCTACACCTTAACCTTCGCCTGCTTGCTCTTGTCAGCAGGTAGCTTTGCTGATCGACTAGGCGCAAAATTTGCCTTTCTAAGTGGTTTAATCCTATTTATCCTGACCTCTATAGGCTGTGGATTGGCAAAAAACTTTATCATGCTCACTTTCTTCCGTTTGCTACAGGGAACAGCAGGTGCTTTATTAGTGCCCACAGCCTTAGCCCTTATTCATGCTTGCTACCATTTGCAGGAGGAAAGAGCCAAGGCGATTGGTATTTGGGCAGGGCTTGGCGGCTTAGCAGCTGCGGCAGCCCCCGTTATTGGGGCTGTGCTTACCACTGCATTGGGTTGGCGAGCCATCTTTTTTGTCAATTTACCCATAGGCATTTTAGCTATCATCCTGACCCAAGTTTATGTCCCTAACCCTAAGCCCATAAAAACGGGACAATTTGACCTCTGGGGTCAAATTACCGGTATAATTTGCCTGGCTGCTTTAGCCTTGGGGCTCATTGAGGCGGGTCGTTTAGGTTGGCAATCTCCCTTGATAGGCATAAGCTTGATGATTTTTATCCTAAGTTTTTTGGTTTTTCTTAAGTTTGAGCAACGTAGTCCTCACCCCATGTTACCCTTAAGTTTTTTTCGCATTGCTAGTTTTTCCGCGGTTATGGGTATAGGCTTGGTCCTGAATATTTGTATTTATGGTTTATTGTTTATCTTACCCCTATATTTTCAGCAGGTACGCGGTTATACCGTTTTGATGACGGGTTTTGCTATCCTGCCCATGCTGGCCTTGGGAGCCATCGCTTCCTATTATGGAGGAAATATAGTCAGCATCAAGGGAGTCAGATTCCCCATGGTGATTGGACTGGCGGTAGGTGGCTTGGCCTGTTTTAGCTTATTGATGGCAAAGTCTCATGGGCCTCACTATGGATTATTTATTCTACCACTCGCAGGGCTTGGGTTTTGTGCCAATTTTACCATGCCAGCTGCAACCATTGCAGTTATGAATGCAGTGCCTGAAGGAAGAGCAGGTATTGCCTCGGCTGCATTTAATGTCAGTCGCCAAATTGGCAGTTTAGTTGGAGTGGCAATTTTCGGTAGTATTTTGAGCAGCCATCAGTTTATGCAAGGTATGCATTTAAATCTCATTTTAGCCGGCATAGGCTGTTTACTAGGTTTAGGACTTTGCCTTGGCTTTATCAAGCGTGGCTGATGGGTTTTAACCGATGAGTGTAATTTAACCTCTATGTTTAAGAAAAATTTTAGCCCGTTAAAATCATTCAGACTCGTTTTAAGACCATTACAAACCAAGGACTTGCCCGCCATATTTTCCTATCGCAATGATAAACAAGTAGCCCAGTATCAAAGTTGGACGGAAGTAACGCAGTTTGAATTAAGCAGTCTTATTGAAGAGCAGGCCACATTAAGCTTGGGTAAGCCTGGGGAATGGGTTATGTTTGGTATAGCTTTGAAACTAACCGACGAATTAATTGGAGATTGTGCTCTCTGCATCAATACAGAAGACCCTCGCCAACTGGAGTTAGGGATCACTTTGGCTAGACAGGCTCAAGGTAAAGGTTATGCAAAAGAGGCTATCGATGCCATCGTTACTTATATATTTAAGCATTCAACAATAGAGCGGGTGGTTATGATCACCAATCTAGCCAATGAGCGCTGCCTGAAATTACTCAAAAATTTACAACTCAAGCAAACTGAGGACGCCATGGGGTTTAAGGGAGCTAGAGCCGATAGGAATTTATATGGGCTTAAAACTGATGAAACTTTGTATGCCATTACCCATGAAGAATGGTTACTAAGGGAATATCTCTCCAGCTAAGCTAGTATAATGCTCAACCAGCTTTTTTGCTGGGCAGATAAATATTCTATAGGTGTCAATAGGGCATGTTTTAGCCCTAGCTCAGGACATCCCTTAGCCAATAAATCAAGGGTCTTTGGCAGTAACCGTTTGATTATTTGCTGAATTTTCTCCTTGTTTTTCAGGCTCGTATCCATCACCTTTGCCAAGTTAACCTCTGGCAAACTCTCATTCCAACAATCATAATCGGTTACGATGCAACAGGGTAAGTATCCTATCCCTGCTTCACGAGCTAGAGCATATTCTGGAAAACTAGTCATGCCTATAATGTCTGCACCTATCCTGCGGTAATATAATGACTCCGCTCGAGTTGAATAATACGGTCCTTCAATGCAAAGGTAAGTTCTATTGAAATGGATGCCGAAATCGAGTTGCTCTAATAGGTTTTGCAGGGCGGAAACTAACTCTATAGAAGTGGGATTAGCTAATGAAACATGCCCGGTTACTCCCTCACCTAAAAAGGATGTTTTGCGAATGCCCTTGGTTTGATCGATAAATTGAGTGGGAACCACGATCTCTCCGGGTTTGAGTTCGGACTGCAAGCTCCCAACCGTTGATAGGGCTAAAATCTTTGTGGCTCCCAGGGCTTTCAGGGCATAAATATTTGCCCGATAATTGATTTCCGAAGGCAATAATTCATGATAAATTCCATGGCGAGATAAAAACAGTGCATCTATATTGGCGACACGGATATGTTGGATGCTTGCAGAACAGACACCGAAGGGTGTGTCTAAGTGATGACTATTTATAACTCTATAATCTGGATTTTTCTCAAAGCCGGAGCCGCCTATAATTGCCCACATGGTGATACACCTGCACTATAATAAACCTAATCAAATATATTAAACCACTGGATGGAGTTTTTCTTACTTGATCTCGATCAAGGCACCCCGCGGCAATATTTAATATGCTGATCATCCGTCCTCCATTTACAGGAGATAGCCATGCAGCGAGTAAAAGATAAAGTTGTGATTGTTACCGGTGGAGCATTGGGTATTGGTCAAGCAACTTGTAAAGTATTAGCAGAAGAGGGCGCAAAGCTTGCTGTAACTGATATAAATTCCGATTCAGGACATGAGATAGTTAAGCATATTAGACAACGAGGAGGCGTCGCTCATTTTTGGCATATGAATACGGCAAATGAGTTGGAAGTTAAGCAAGTATTTAAGGAGATTCATACTCAATATGGCAAAATTGATGTTCTAGTCAATAATGCTGGGATTGCAGGGGTCAATAAGCCGACCCATGAAATCAAGGAGAGTGAATGGGACGCCTTGATGAGTGTTAATGTTAAAGGGGTGTTTTTTTGCACCAAGCATGCCATTCCTTATATGCTGAATAACGCAGGAGGTAGTATTATCAATATATCTTCAATCTATGGCATTATTAGTGCCCCAGATCTCCCTCCATATCATGCTTCTAAAGGAGCGGTCAGATTAATGACTAAAACCGATGCTCTATTGTACGCTAAAGATAATATACGCGTAAATTCCATTCATCCTGGTTATATTTGGACGCCATTAGTAGAAACTCTTGGCAAGCAAAGTTCTGAGGGACCTGAGGCTTTTAAGCAAAAGCTGGCAGAGTTACATCCACTAGGTCGTATTGGCGAACCTAATGATATTGCCTATGGCGTACTCTATTTAGCTGCAGACGAATCCAAGTTCATTACTGGCAGTGAACTTGTTATTGATGGCGGATACACTGCGAGGTAAACTATCATTAGATTAATAAAGCAGCATTCATGAGATACGGAAAGTTTTTAACTTACTTACCTGTTGAGAATGTTATGTTACCTCAAGCCACCCTTACCAAACTTCCACTTTTTAAAGACATTCGATTATCCTCTTTAACGTCGATTACTCGAGCAGCAAAATCAATTTTTCCTAGAAAGGGCAGGATTTTTTATAACGGCTTAGACGAAAATAAAACAAGGTATTTTTATTATATTATAAAGGGTTTGGTTAAAATATTTACCCTATCGGCAGATGGAGTTGAAATTAATCGCGACATCTTGGCCAATGACCAATATTTCAACGAGGAGCTACTCTGGAAGGATAGGGCAGAAAATTTGTATGCTCAAGCCATGGCAGATGGCCAAGTTATCATTATTCCTATCCCGATTTTAAAACAAGAGCTAACACAGGATGCACAACTTGCGCTTAATTTTCTTCAACAATCCTTACGCAAGCAAGCTGAATTAACTCATGCACTTGAACATCTTGCAATTCAAAATGCTGCCCAACGCATTGGCTGCTTTTTATTGCGCCTATGCCCAGGTACTCAGTTTCGCTCACATACTCTACATATTCCTTATAGCAAGACATTGGTTGCCACTCAGTTAGGGATGTGCCCTGAAACCTTTTCTAGGGCTTTGCTTAAGCTTAGTAAAGCCTGCTGTCTTAAAACTAATGGCGAAAATATTCATATTCCTACGGTCGAATCTCTCAGTCAGTATGTGTGTAAACAATGCTCGCTAAGCTATCCCTGTCACCTCTAAGCAAAATTTTTTCGATTTTATAAACTACTTAATATTTTCTTAAGCTTATGTCCGCTAGACTCAGTCTTAGTGGTAGCAAATTAAGACCCGAAATTTTTTAGTCCAGTGTAATAGCTTAGAAAAAAATTAATCACAACTTTAAAATGGGAGAAAAACATGCCTTCGCTGCACACATCAAATCCAATTTTGAGCTCAACATCCAATTCCGAAGCGAGTTTAAGTTCACCAAATCAAACCTTAAAGGAACTGATTTTGGCCTATCAATCCCATTTACATCAAACCTTGCTGAAAATTAAAGCTGAGAACTCGGGTGAGCTTGAAATTTTAAATCCATTATTTCAACATTACACTAAACGTTTGGCCATTCTCGATAAGATTTATGAGCAAATTCAACTGCAGAAATCACCTGATTATCTTGCGATTATCGAGCAAATACTCATTCTGCATAATAATGAACCAGAGGCGATTGAATTAGAATTCATAGCTAAAATTCGTCAAGCTGTGTCTGCCTTAGCTCCTCAGGCCGAAATGCTGGTGGTGCTATTGCATACCTGTAAACAACAAGGATTTTTAGCGCAAGGTTATAAGTTTTTACAAACACCATTCGGCAAGGAATATCGTTTAAATTGTGACGTTCTATTCATCGCTACTGAGCACAGCAGGCAAGTTTACGTGATTGAAAAAATGCTGGGAAAGGGCAAATACGGCGCGGTATATAAAATAAAACCCGAATACTATTGCCTTACTGAGGGCAAGATAGCCACAGAGAGAACTCAACTAACAGCCATGAAGGTGGTTGATTATCAGCAAATGCTTTCAAACATCACTCTTTTTGGCAATGTCTTAGCCCAAATGTCCGAGGCAAAAAAATGGGTTGCCTCTCAAAATAAAGTACCCTTCGCCCAAGGCGCAATCTTACGCAATGAGGCCGATATGGGCACAAAATATTTTAGTCGATTAGTGCCGGGTTATATGATCAATTTATACCCTATCAATGAACGTGAAATTCCCAAGGGGGTGGTGTTACAACAACCCTATTTTGCAGGAGAAGCTCTCAACGATTATTTAGGCTATGGGCATTTAGACTATGCCAAACTCCCTACCGTCGACAAAATCATTGAATATAGAGAAAAAAATGTCCCTGCTAAACGGGTTCATAAATTAAAAGAATGGCAGGCAGCAATTAACCAAGACAATTTGCCCCATGAGCTTTTGGCCCTTGTGGGTAGTCTCACAGAACAGATGCGTGTGCTAAGTAAAGCAGAAATGATTCACGGTGATTTGTTTTTAGACAACATTCAGGTGATTTCGGCTCAAGAAGTGGTACTTTTGGATTTTGCCTTTGCTCTTTCAGCAACTGGCAAAGGGACAATGCATAAATGCTGGCCTGCATTTAATGCCCCTGAAGTAAAATATGATAAAATTGAAATTTCTGCTTTACAAGCTGCCCAAATGTATAGTTTTGGCGTTATTTTACAATTGATCCTTGGCCTAAAAGACCAGCAATTAAAGGTTTTGCAACACAAAGGTCAACTTTCTCAAGTTGGACAATTGGCAGATCTCATTCTGCGAATGAAGTCAAAATCGCCCTCGGCAAGACCCAGTCTTACAGAAGTAGAAAGTGTCTTTGCCTCAATCTCTCAAGCTAAGCAGATCGGAAACAGCTCTACGGCAAATCAATCAGTGTTGGCAATCAGCTCACCTTGAGTTTACAGCAAGCGCTAGAGTGGGTTAAACCACAGTTTAGTCCACGATACCCAGCCAATTATCCCACTGCAGCTATTCAAATATAGTAAGTCTTGGCTGGTAAAAACCTATTTATAGACTAGATTAAAACATGAGAGATCGATTTTTTTTGAAGCCATAAAAGGGGGTAGTGTAGGTGAGTCATCTTGACAAGGAATTAAAATTGCTAAAATTGGATTAAAATTATGTTAAGGAGAAAACCATGCCTACCTTCAGAGTAACTAGTCTGCCTAATTCTAAAAACTCTATGTTTGAAAATCCTAAAAATATTTCCAAGGATAATTTTAAAGCCTACAACATATACCACTCGTTTGATAGAAGCAGTTTTACTAAACTACGGGAAAAAATTTTTAACACTAATCACTTAAAGCATGATAATTCAAGCTTGGTTCAAAGACCTGTAGCCGTTTATTACGATGCCTCCCAAATCGATCAACATGAAATTGGCCAAACTTTATTGACCAGTATAAATAATAATGGTCATGAAGCCGTTGAGAAGTCAAAGTCATGGCGCCATAAAACTAAACATCGAACCGTGGTTTCTAATGCAACCTGTTATGGCACGGGTTTTAGTGAAGAGGTTCAGCCCTTTGAAATGATAATTGCAACTGGCTGTGCGCCTAATTTCAGTAAAGTCGATTATCCTGACATGGCCAAATTTTTTGAGAAAGGAATTTTAAAAGAGGCTGATTTAAAGGCAACCCTGAAACTGCTCTACAAGCAATGGCTTTATGTTTTAACTCAACACGGTGCTGACGTTTGTATTTTCCCGTTTGTGGGTAGTGGTATCTATTTGGACTGTCTGAATGATGAGGATAAAATAACCGTTAAACAACTAAACTTACAGGCATTTAAAGAAGCCATTGAAGAAGTTAATCCCAAAGCAGAGATTGTCCTGGCTTTACCTAATACCGATAGAGCTAATGCGGATAGACAATCTCCTGATTTTACCATGGCGGAAAATATATTTAGCCAAAATTATCGCTCATCAACTAGTTTTTCGATTGTAAATGGAGATATTTTTTCGTTAGCGCGTGCAGCCACTATGAGTGGCAAAAAACCGGGTATCTTAAACCCGGGTTCTGATCGGGTAATAGGCGGACAAATGTTAGATTGTACTAAGACTAGCTTAGAAGAAATAATTGCTACTTTAACAGATATGGCTTTTTATCAATCGAGTGATTTTAACCGCAACTTTAATTATCAGGTTTATCCTGATTCTCTGAGTGTTAATCCAAGGCCATCTACTAATATGCGTCTTTTTGAAACCCGAGAAAATAACGCCCTGCGTACTGAAACCAAACAAGCGGTTGAAAAAATCAAGGCTTATTATTCAGAAGGGTATAAGCTTAATATCGTAGATATCATTGAAGTGGATGGAAATAAAAAAGTATTTCTAGACAAACACGAGTCTGCAGCAAGTCTAATTACTATTCTGCTTAAACAGGGTATGGGTAATTCAAGAGACAATAACCGGCCGAAAACTCTGCAAACGGACTCCATGACCGGGCGTCCTTTCGTTATGCTTACTGCCAGGCAATATAATGGTTTATTAACCGCTATTCAAGCCACTGAACAAGCCATAAATCATTACTCTGGGCGTAACATAAAAATAAATACAATTACCGAGCTTGACGATGGAAATAAGAAGGTTCTTTTGGAGGAATACTCCGCCGCTAATAATTTAACAAAAATTTTATTTGAAGAGCATGGGATTGGTAGTGTAACCGATCGTGGTTATCCTAAAAGGGTGCAAAAGGATGGTGAAAGTGGTAAGCCGTTTATTGTATTGTCACAAAGACAATACGACAGGTTATTAGAAAAAATTTCCGCTAATACCATGTCTCTTCCCAGTCGTCAATTTAACTAAGTTCATTTTAAGTCACGATTTAAAACTCTAGTGGCTTAAAAAATACTTGTCATCTTGCTACTCTCAGCAAGATAACAAGCTTTAGTTTATATGTCTTAGCAAGTCACTCAGCATGGCCCAGGGTTATTCGGTTTTTTCTTACTTAAGCTTGCAGCAAGTACCGGGCTGAGTTAAGCTTTAACTTGGCTTACGCTAGCCATTCAAACCTTTCTCTGTTCATACATTTTGCCGCAATCTTTCCAACAACAACTCTCAATATTTAGCAGCTTCGTTAATCAACTTATGGAGAACTTTTATGCAAAGTAAAGGGTGGATTTTATTTGGCACTAGCCTGGCTGCCATCATCATTGCAATTGACTTTACCATTATCAATGTGAGTCTTGAGGCCGTACAAACCGATCTAAAGGCTGATTTAGGCCAATTGCAATGGCTTATCAACGGCTTTGGGATAAGCTTTTGTGCGCTACTGGTTATCCTGGGACGTGTAGGCGATATTTTAGGCAGGCGCAAAATTTTGTACCTAGGATTAGTAGGTTTTGCCTTAGCCTCACTGGCCGCAGGCTGTGCCCATAATCCGTTGATGCTTATTTTGCTGCGCGTGCTGCAAGGACTATTTGGAGCAGGCATTATACCTTGTGGAATGGCTATCACCGCCAATGCGTTTTCGGCAAGAGAACGCGGCCGGGCCCTAGGCGTGTATAGCAGTGTCGTGGGCCTTGGACTGGCTTTGGGGCCTTTGATAGGTGGTCTGATAATATCGGTTTCCTCTTGGCGCTGGATCTTTTTTATCAACATTCCAGTTTGCATTTTGAGTTTGATAATCTGTCTGTGCACGATTAGGGAAAAACAAACCTCAGTTCAAGCTTGGATAGATTGGCGGGGCAGTTTTTTACTCATGCTGGTATTGAGCTGTGCTAATTTGCTGTTAACTCAAAAAATGGCTTGGCAAATGATTGTAATCACCGGTATTTTTGGCTTGAGTACTTATGCCTTGTTTAAGGTAGAAAAAAAGGCCTTGGTTCCCATTATCCCACTGCGTCTATTCAAAAATACCGATTTTTTGCTGGCCCTAGTTGCTTACTGTGTTGCCGCTGGTTTTGCTTGGCCGGTGTTATTTTTTATGCCGCTGTATTTAAATAAAATCCTAGCTTATTCCTACAGCAAAACGGGAATAATGCTTGCCAGCATGACAGGCATGACTGCAGTTGCACCTGCAATAGCGGGTTATTACTTTGATAAATATGGCCCGAAAAAATTGCTCCACAGTTTATTTTTACTCTGCTGCTCTGGCTTTGGCTTATTCTTTTTTCTAAATACCCAAGGACCGCAATGGCTAATTTTATTGGGGCTTTGCCTTTTTGGGGCAGGCTGGGGAATTGGTAACGGTATTACAACCCCCATTGCCTTGAGCAGAAGCTCAGGAGTTGAAGATGCGGGACTCATATCAGGGGCCCTGACTACAGCCATGAATTGTAGTGCCGTACTCGCCTTAAGCCTGACTACGGCCTTATTTAACGCTCAATTACCTCAAGATGTAGCCCAAGAACACTCTATGACCTATAAACTGACTTTTGTTGCTGGCTTACATAAAGTTTATCTAGGTTTATTCTTGATAAGCTTAGTCTGTTGGTGGTTGGCACGGCGTTTAATGAAGCGTTAGTGCTTAGCGCCTGAGCCACCTTTTTTGCCACCGCCATCCTGTTTATTTACGGTGGCCCAAGCACGTTTTTGGGCCTCTGATTCAGAAACACCTTTCTGTTCATAGCTTTTTTCAATATGCTCGGCCTGGCGTTTTTGCTTGGTGGTATATTTTGATTTAGTGCCACGTGACATCATAAGCCTCCATAACCTTACCAATCTAAACATATTATAACCCAACGCAGCTTAAGTTTGCAGTGCTTTAATGTAGGTTATGCTAAAATAACCATAGAGTTGCTTGCAATCAACTGAAAATATCGTTATAAGACCTGTGTCATTCTCCAAGATGAAAGGCTTATGTTAAAAAAATTTTTACCTCAACAAGATAACTTTTTTAAATTATTTCGCGAAGCGGGTGATCAGTTGGTAGAAGCAACTCGCGCCCATCAAGCGCTATTAGCTAATTTAGATAACGCGGCTATCCATATCCAAGCCATTCAAAAGATTGAAAGGGCGGGCGATAAAACCATTCGCACCACGTTTGAACTCTTACATAAAACCTTTATTACACCGTTTGACCGCCACGATATTCACAGTCTTGCCAGCAAACTAGATAGCCTGGTCGATGCCATTACCAGCAATGCTCTAAACATTCAATTTTATGAACTAAAAATTTTACCTGCCGAGATGGCCATCGTGGTTAATTCTAGCCACCGTTGTGCAAAAACCATATGTACCGCTATAGAACAGCTTGAGTCACTGCAAAATACCGCCGAGATTTTAAGGTGTTGCGAGGCAATTAACGATGCTAAATCCACCGCACAGGAGCTGATCTATACAGCCATAGGTCGATTGTTTAAAGAAGAAGACGATATTAAGCGTTTGCTCAAGTTACGTGAAATCTACGATGGCTTAAAGGAAATCATCGCGGGTTACCAGGAGCTTGCAAATGTGATCCGCACCATAGTGTTGGAGTATGCTTAATGGCAAGCAGTTTAGTCTTGATTGGTTTTATCATTGTTTTGGCCCTGGTCTTTGATTTTTTAAATGGATTTCATGATGCGGCCAATTCAATTGCTACCATAGTTTCAACCCGAGTATTGAAACCTTATTTTGCAGTACTCTGGGCGGCTTTTTTTAATTTTGTGGCTTTCTTATTTTTTGAACTAAAAGTGGCCAATACCATAGGCACTGGGTTAGTAACACCTGAGATCATTGACCCTATTTTCATTTTAGCTGCATTGGTTGGGGCTATCATTTGGAATTTAGTAACCTGGTACTATGGTATTCCCTCAAGCTCATCTCATGCCCTAATTGGTGGGCTTTTAGGTGTGGCGATTACTAAAACCGGTTGGCATGCCATCAACTTTGCGGGTATAGGCAAGGTCTTGATTTCCATCATTTTATCGCCCATGTTAGGACTTATCATAGGGCTGATGTTTATTTTTATTATCGTAAGAATTTTCTTTCATTCACCTAAACGAAAAATTGACCGTTTATTTCGCAAATTGCAGTTGGTCTCGTCGGCCTTGATAAGCTTGGGTCACGGTGGCAACGATGCGCAAAAAACCATGGGCATCATCGCGATTTTATTATTTTCTTCACATTTGATAGGCCCCGAATTTCACGTACCCTTGTGGGTTATCATTGCCTGTAACCTTACCATTGCTCTAGGCACCATGTGCGGTGGTTGGCGAATTGTCCGCACCATGGGTATGAAGATCACCAAGCTGCAACCGGTGAGCGGTTTTGCTGCGGAAACGGCCAGTGCGGCAACTATTTTTTTGGCTACGGGGCTTGGGATACCCGTTTCAACTACCCACACCATTACGGGTTCCATCATGGGTGTTGGTTCCTTGCAAAGAGCCTCTGCGGTACGTTGGGGCGTGGCAAAAAATGTGGTCATGGCTTGGATCATCACCATTCCTGCAGCCGGTATCGTAAGTGCCAGCGTTTGGTATCTTATTCAATTATTTTATAGAGCCTAAGGATGCAAGTTTATCTAGCCCACGCCACCAGCTTTGATTATCAGCAGGAGTTATATGCGCCTTTGCAGCAATTATCTATACCGCAGGTGAAGCTCATTTTTCCTCATCTGCAAACCGCACAGCCCATCCACTCAAAGCAGCTTATTGCTGCTTCTCATTTGATCTTGGCCGAAGTTACCTATCCTTCCACGGGCATGGGCATAGAATTAGGTTGGGCAGAGCAGTTGGGTAAGCCCATCTACGCCCTGTATCGTGAAGGTTGCACATATTCCTCTAGCCTAAAGCTGATTACTACCGCCATTTACAGCTATCAAGACGTGCAACAACTATGCGCGATAGTGCGTGAGATTTGTGAAAATTCGATTTAATTCAATGCTTATGCCAGCCGACTAGGCGAGAGCTGGCTAAATAAGTTTGGCATAGTGGAATCTTCCTTCGATTTAACAGAAAATTCCACCTATAATCATCTCTTGGGCTACTTAACTCTATTTACTCTAAGGCACTATTGAGGCTGAAGATCTTCAAACTTTTGAGCAACCTCTTTAACATCAGGTAAACTAGTTTTCTGCACGGAATCATGGGGTAGCTTAAATAAGGTGAGGCCTGCGCTGCCTTGAACTTGAATAGTAGTGGCAGCTTGACTAGTTGCTTCACTGGTTAAAGCATGATGCCGTGAAAGTAAAGTTTTGAGTTCACTCTCGAGCTGTTGGATAGTTGTAATCCGATATTTACCGCCATAAGTAAAGTCTTCGGGTTTGATTAAACGGTATTTCAAAGCTAGCAAAACATCTGTATTTACCCTGCCAAATAACTTATCCAGTGACGAAATGTGTGAAGCTTGTTCAGGAGTGATCAAGTTCTGTCTTAGTGCCTCTAAGCCAAGTGGTGTTATAAGATGCTGCAAATTATCACGAGAGCCAGGTACTGTGCCACTATGATAAAATCCAGCCGCTTGCTCAGGCGTTATTAATTTTTCCCTGAGAGCTTGAATACCTAAATTACTGAGGATTACCTTAAGTGAATTTGAAACCGCATCAAAGTGAGTTGTAAACCGTGCTGCTTGCTGGAAGCTAATTAAACCTTCTCTTATTGCATTGAGACCATTTGGTAATGTCAAAATAGCTAAGCTTTTATAGTGCTTTGCTTTTTCAGGTGTTAAGAGTTTAGTTCTAAGAGCCTCTATACCCTGGTCTGAAAGAAGAGAAGATAAATCATTTATAGTGGCTGCTTGTTCAGCTGTAATAAGCTCTTCTTCAAGTGCTTTGAGACCGTTATCAGATAAAAGATCCTTTAAAACCTTGCTGTTTGCAAGTTGTGCTAAATTTATGTATCCCTTTGCCAGGGCTTTACGTCCATTTGGGTTACTTAAAAGGGGTAGAGCTTCGATGAGGCTATTTAATAAACCACGTTGAGCTGGGTCAGTAAGATGAGATAAGGATATAAATCCCTCTTCAAAAAGTGCTAATCCTTCATTAGATAATAAATACTGAAGATTATATATATAAATATAATGTGCTTGCTCAACTGTTATCCATTTATTGCGCAAGGCTACTAAGCCATTAGGAGTTAGTAAAGTTCTTAAATTATCATATAGGGTTCCCATGCAACCAAAAGGATAAAATCCCTTGGCTTGTTCACTTGTAATGAGATTTTCTTCAAGCGCAATCAACCCTTCTTTACTAAGTAGTGCTTTCAAATCGAGAATATAAGGAAGATGTTCAAAGATGATTAACTTTTTATGCAGAGCTTGATAACCATTTTTAGTAAATAATTGTAATGAGTTATCATGAGTTCCTAGCATACCACCATTAGGACGGAATAATTTTAACTGCTCTTTGGTGACTAGGCCTTCTGCGAATATTAACGCGCCATACTCTGAACATACAGCCTGAACTCTCTGTGGGGCATCATCATCTGAAAAATCATATAGACCAAGAAGATGAAGAATCACTCCTATATCTGAAAAAATAAATTCGTAAAGATAAGACCTATTATTTAAATATTTAAACTCTTCGCGATTTAAGAAAAATTTATTTTTGCTTTCCCCGCTCGGAAGAGACAGGGCTTCAAGTAGCAGGCTTATCGTGCCCCTTGCTTTATTTTGTGCATACCCAGTAAGAATGATATATTTTAAAAATTCGGGTAATTTTGAAAAACATTCCATTTCAGTGGTGGTTAATTGTAGTTCCTTTAATATTTCTAATTTTCTTAATCTTGCGCTTTCTTGCCAAACGCTTCTCACCCGTGCATTTTTAACAACATCATTCAAGGGTAAGTATTTCATTATGCTGGTGATAAAATCTGTTAACTTAAAAAGAGTAGGCGTTTTATCAGAAAGAAGTTCTACAAGTTCATGATTTTCAGCTTTTTTGGCATAATATTTTGCCGTCTTTCCATCTGCATCCTTTAAGAATTTGTTAGAACCCAATTTAATTAAGCATTTGACATTGGCAATTTTTTTAGCCTTTGCTTCGGCTGCATTTTCAGTTTTTGGCTTAATTTTAACCGCGCAAAGTAATGGAGAATTGCGTTTGTTAGGGTCTTGGGCATTTATATTGGCCCCAAACTGAACTAGATTCTCAATATCACGAGGTTCACCAAACACGGCTGCTCTACGTAAGGCTTGATCTAAAGAGGGTAGCTGGGTCTCTGTTTCAGCTTGAAATTTTTTAAGAAGTTTAGTTATATGGGTCATTATTTTATTTTTCCTTCTTTGATGATTACTTTTAAAGCTGTTTTTAAAGACTATATTTCAAATCAAGTCCTAAAAACTCTTGGCATAAATTATGCTCTATGATGCGTTTTAGTTTAATACATCCCACCTTAACTGGCTATGAGATCAATTTAAATATTTCAATGCATTTAGATAAAAATACAAGTGTTGGCAATTGTCGAGCTTACTCGACATCAGAACCTATAATCATAGAAGTTTAGTTGATTTTTTATTCTATAAACTATAATATTATACTTATTTACGGATTAAATATTCAACTAAACTATGAGGCTTACTACATTTTTTTACCAATATCCTGTATTCACCTTAGCTGAGTTTAGTAATTTCTTAAGCCAGCAAGGTCAAACCCATAAGCCTAATCAGATGGCGCTGCTAGCTTACCATAAGCAGCAAGGTCATATTGTTAGCATACGGCGCAGGCTATTTGCTGTTGTGCCACCATTAAAAAAGCCAGAAAATTTACAGATTGATCCTTATTTAATAGCTGGGCGTATTACTGGTGATGCGGTTATTGCTTACCATTCAGCACTTGAACTACATGGTTTAGCATACTCTGTTTTTTATTCCTTTTATTTTATATCCCAGCAGCAAATTAAACCATTTACCTTTCAAAATCAGCAATTCAAATGCTTAAAGTCCTCTATTGCTGAAACAGGCCAATTGGGTATTAAAGTAATGGAGCGCCAAGGGCTTGATATTAAGGTAACTAGTATTGAGTGTACTTTGGTTGATGTGCTTGATAAGCCAGAGCTTGGGGGAGGATATGAAGAGGTCTGGCGCTCATTAGAAGCGATTGCAGTACTCAATATTGAGCAGGTCATTACCTATGCGTTAGCGATTGGCAATGCAACTACTATTGCCAAGGTAGGTTATTTCTTAGAGCAACATCAAGACCTGTTAATGGTGGAGCAACAACAGTTAGAGAGATTAGCTCAGTATATCCCACGAGGTAAGCATTATTTTGATAATACTCGAAGAGAAGCGGGCTTTTATAGCAAACGCTGGCACCTGGTAGTGCCAAAAGCCATTGGCAATAAACAGTGGGAAGAGCCTAGTGATACTGTCTAAAGAGCGCTTACAGCAAGTAGCTTATCAAACAGGCTATAGAGCTGAAATCATTGAGAAAGTGGTTTTATTAATTCACTTCTTAGATGCGATTGCCAAAGATAACTATTTAAAGAATCGCTTGGTATTGAAAGGCGGCACGGCATTAAACCTTTTTTATTTTGATTTGCCTAGACTTTCTGTAGATGCAGATTTGAATTATATAGGAGCACTTGCTCGTGAGGAAATGTTAGTTGAACGAACAATTGTAGAAGCACGGCTTCATGCAATACTGCAACAGATGGGTTTGCAGAGTTACCGTCAGCCCACAGTGCATGCCGGCGGGAAAATGATCTGGCGTTATCCGAGTAGTATGGGCCAGTATGGCAATTTAGAGGTTGATTTAAACTTTATGTATCGAGTTACCCTTTGGCCAACTGAATATAAAAATAGTGTACAGCTAGGTAATCAGCAAGCCAAAAATGTCCCTGTTCTTAATATACATGAGCTTGCTGCAGGTAAATTATCAGCATTAATAGATAGGGGAGCAGGGCGAGATATCTTTGATGCTCATTACCTATTAAAACTGTATCCTTTAGACTCTCAACGTCTACGACAGGCTTTTGTTATCTATTCAGGAATGAATACTCGACGCGATATACGTAAACTAACCCCTAAAGATATAAATTTTAATTTAAAAGAATTAAAAGATAGATTATTGCCTGTGTTAAGAGTAAAAGAGATTATTAATAACATGACGATCAAACAGTGGGCAGAAAATTTATTGTTAGAGATTCAACAATGTTTTGAGCAACTTCTCCCCTTTACACATCAGGAGGTCATTTTTTTATCACAAATAAGGGAAACCGGTGTAATTGCCCCAGAGCTTTTTTGTAATGATTTAGCACTTAATGAAAGAGTAAAACAGCATCCAGCTTTAAAATGGGCTGTATTACAGTTTAGAGGAGACAAAAAACCTAGATTTTAGCAAGATTTAATCTTATCAAAACCTTCTCAGAATTAAACCTTTAAACAAGTTCTTTTAGTATATAGCGTTTAAAACATATATCTTTATATAAGCAGTTTGTGTGATTGGGTTATGCGTTATTATGCACCGTAGTGCATTTATGTCTATTTTTGCAATAAATGTCCCAATTAAAAAATATAAAAATCAATAAATTATAAAGATCATGCCATAGTGCAATTCGACTACGAATCAGGCGATCGGGAGTTTAAATTTCTCTAGGTACGCCATTAAAACCTTTTTAAATAAATAGGTTAGGTAAAAAATTTTAATCCATTTGATTTCGTCCCAAATTGCTTGCGGAATTTTTGCGGGAGCTAGCATTTGTAGCTGGCTGTCTCCCTACTTCACCCGTAGCAGTGTAATCACGCTGCCTTGATAAGCGCTTCTATCTCAGTGGCTGAGTAATGGGTAATAATCTAGCCTGATTTATGCTCTAATAAGTCTTGTCAAACCTCAAGACTCACACGTGCTGCTCATAATAGTTTGCCAAATAGCAAGTCTTGTTTAGCCTGAGAGGTAGGCTAGGACTTACGTGCATATTCAATACGCAGAAGCTTTATTTTAGAAGCTATTTGCAGCCAAGTCAGCCCATTTTCATCAACCCATTCCGAAGCGGCTAAATTAAGCAAATGTGTCTCGGGGGCATATGATGGTTAAAACATATTACGAGCATAGTGACACACTTGGGCTTGAAAGAATGGTTAAACTTCAAACTATATCGCGCAAATTGTCGAAAAGCCGCTTCACATGTTTAATTGACGCTTCTATAAAGGGTAAGACAGGTTGATTGTTCTCAGCAAAGCGGAAATCGACCCAAATCGTGACCTGAGTAGTTGTAATGTTATTTGGAATAGGCAACTGTGTGTGCGGATCTATCTGTACACCTATAACACTGCAACCACTTCCAAACGTCACGACAGGTCCCCAAGACACCGAACTTCCTCCACGAGATACAGTTACCTGGCGGAGCTCAGTTCGAGCCTGCTCTACAAGGTCTTGGTGTTTGTTGTGGTTATTTAGCTTGTTGAATTGACCAAGCCAAGGATCATTATAGGGCTGAACTTTTTCCAGCGCAGCGCAAACGTCAGATGCAGACTGTTCTAGCCCAGGGAAATCCTTTATTATGGCCTGCTTGAACCCCATTGCCGTAAAGCGAATTGGAAAATAGAGGCGATCGGATTTTTCTGTTTGGGTACACTTCGCTTCAAAGATGTCCTGGGCCATGTAATCCAGGCTGGAACGCAGGTTTTCGAAGATGTTTTTGATGGAAACTCGAAGATCTTCACGAATATGTTTTTCATGCAGAGAAGCCTCATATGCTTTTTTTACGTTCTGAAAGTCGCTTCTTGCTCTTTTAATTAGTGCTTCAATGCTTGCGGCTCGCTTCATGACTCCTCCTATTTTAATTTAAAAAACACATGCCAGAATAAAAGGATAAATTATCGAAAGTATTATCTATTGGCAACAAAGAATAGATAAGCCAATTAATAAGCCTGAAGCAAATTGGGTGGTATACGTGCTTGCATCAAATCTGGAGTGTATTGAAGAGATAGCTAGCATCATAGGCAAGGAAAATTTTATTAAAAATTGTTTACTTTGCTATAGCGTAGATTTTTCAGCCCAACCAGATTTAGATGAAGCTTTATGTCATTTTTCATTGCATGAATTGGTGAGTGCTTATAAAAAACTTGATTTAAAGCCCATTGAGACAGCTGGTGCTTTAATGTGGCTATTAGAAGAGCTTGACCCTACATTTTCACTTGCAGATATAAAGACATTGTTACTTGTTTTTTCTTTAGCGGATAATTGCAGTAAATCCAGATTAACCCTATTGTAGTCTACTAATATTTTTCTTTCCATGTTATACATCGCGGAACTTGTTAAAGTCGAAAACCAATCTTCATTTTCAAATTTGCTTTGTGGTAAAATTTCTTTTTTATGAAGATAAACATCGGGTATCAAACATCTACCTGGATAGAAAATAAGCCGCCAACCATTTGGATTTGCTAAGGTATTTGGTAAAGCAACTAACTTTTGTCTGAGTAAATAAGTAACGATCGTTTCCTCTATAATGAAGTCATAATTTTCTAAATTTTTATCGAGTTTAATATTAATTTCAACGTTGAGTAGTTTTCTAAAAAAGGGATCGGTCTCCGCTATTTTTAAAACAATAGCATATATGTCAAGGTAAGTTGCTGCTTGCAAAAGGATATAATCCCAAGGAACATAATGAATAGCTTTTGGTGTAAATTGATTATGTTTTTTGATGATTTTATTTAATTCTTGCTTATGAGTTAGCATTTGCGCATTTAGTTTTTTGCGCAAGCTTGACGACATACCATGATTATTTAAATACAATCCATTGGTATAAAGAAATACAACATCTATGGTTTTTTCAGTAACTTTATTTTCAAAAAAACATAAAAATTGATATAAGCTTTTAGGGTCTTGCCCCATATGCAACCGGCTCATGGATAATGGAAAGATTAAAAAACCATTTCCAGGCACTCTATTTATATCAAAAAATTGATCTTCTAAGCTGTTTAAATTATCCCTTATTAGACTACTTTCATCTGAGGTCTTATTTATGAACATAGCTCCACCTTAATTTCTGGTAATGCTCATGAGCGATTACTTCCCCATTCGTTATTATTATTTAAAGGCATATTAGAGGTACGAAAAGCACGTCTTATCATAATTTATAACGAGGTAATATATCTCATTCAGGCTTATCAATAAATCCCTAAATTCCTTATAAAATCAGTAATTTAAAACACTCTGGTTTTTTATTATATTTTTTATAATTAGGCTAAATAGCCCTTCAAGAGACCTAACTAATAGATAATTAGGAAATTATTGATAAAACATGATTAGCAAAAAATGGTTTCATGTCACTTTTATCAGATAAAAGTTTATCGTTCAACTTAACTCTAACTTAAGGACATGGCCTGGATGCGCTTAGCAATGATGAGTCATCCTGAGAAATTCAAAGCGATGTTTTCTCTTAAGCGAGTATGACTGATCAGATACTATGTTCAAACCGATTTTTAAACCAAATAATTTAACCTTATTTTAAGCTTTATCATCGCTATTTCTTTCAAGGATAAATGCAATTAAAAGGCCAATAGTTAGCAGTAAAAGAAAAGCGGTTTGCCCATAAGTGGCATATAGGGTGGGTTTTATAGTCGCAATAGGTAAGCCACTATCTATAATTTCCTTTTGCATCCCGGGTAATTGTTTGATTAAGCGGCCCACGGCATCAATAACAGCCGAAGATCCGCCATTTACTACAAATACCATGGGTAAACCCTCCTCAATCGAGCGTGCCCTGGCATAGGCCAGATGACTAGCAATGCTGATGGTACCTTTAAAATAATAGTCATTGGCTACCGTTAATATCCATTGGGGCCGAGGCTGATTTTTACTGGTTACCTCACCCGAGAAAAGCACCTCATAGCAAATTAGGGGGCTCATGGGAGGGTAAACTACCTATGGTCATGGTGCGCTTGTCTGAGCCTTTATTGTATTCAAAGGTATCTTTAACGTGGCGTTGATGTAAAAAATCCAGTGCTGTCGGCAATTTAAGGTATTTTTTAATGGGATTATAGGTAACAAAGGGAATCAGCTGAGTCTGGTCATAGCAATCATCGAGCAACTTTTTAGTATTATCATCTACTATGCAAATGCTATTATATTTTTCTAAGATACTTCTGCCAATTAAGGGCGCATTGATATCAACGCCGGGTTTTAAATTGCCGCGGCCCATTCCAAAAATGATGGCTCCATTTAAAATATAGTCTAATTTCTAGGGTTTTACAGCTCATAAGCAAAAATTTCTTATTAGCGCTCACTATGGTAGTGTCAAGCATAAATGCAGCAAGGCTTATCTTAGTAAAAATGATCTACAAAGGGAGTCGAGTTATGGCTAAATCAGTATAGATTATTTTTTGCTTAAGTATTACTTAAGGTATTTTTGTTAAACTAATAATCTCTAACAATAATTTAGCAGAGGAAAAATCGTGTTTTTAAAGAACAAAGAAAAAAAGTTATTAAGAGCATTGATCTTATTAGAAAATTTTTCTGCCATCCCCGAGCAAAAACTATTATATAAGGCGGCTGGTTTCATAGGATTATCATCCTTCCAAAAACCTCTTAACTCTTTAAGCGAAAAAAACATTATTAGTATTAACAATGAAAAAATTTCTTTAAATAGAAATTGTCTAGATTATCTTCGATACCTTGAAAAAATCCATGAAAATGAGCAAGATTTATATGGTTTGTTTTTTGCAAATCATAAACAACTGCGAAATGTTTTTCTAAGCTATCTTGCTGCTGGCTCTTGCAGTGGGTTTTTGCAATCAGAGCTGTTTAAAAATACAGGCGAGAATCCAGTGGAATATCAACAAGAGATTAGCAATATTATTAAAAATGTTTTTATCAAGGAGCTAGAGTCAGCCGGCAAAGACAACTCAGTTTATAAAATTGTTTATTATACCTTCCTATATCATTTGGCTGGTATTTCTGATATCGATACTGGGATACTTGCTAAGCAGGTTGGGATAAAGCGTAAATCTCTGTATGATCCCTTGGAAAAATTAGATTTTGTTGGTTTAATTAGCCGTGAACAACTTACCTCAATTAGGTTGGAACAAGACTTTAGCCTAGATAAGACAAAAAGTATTTTGATAAAAGCTGATTTTAGTTACCAAAACTTAGCGTCTGATGTAGAAAAGTGTTTTACAGATAAAGACTTTGTGACCATGTGTAGGGCTAAATATCAGGATAGACAAAATCCTGGTAGAACGCAGCAGATGAGTAGCGAAGAAATTAAGCGACTATTTCTTCAGGATCTTAATTCTAGGTTGGGAGAATCAGCCCAAACCCCCATACCAACGCAAGATCGTTTTTTAGCCAGCAGAGCTGAAAAGAGAAAGTCTGAAGATACCACATCGGAATCAGCGAACAAAAGACTTAGATCTACTACCAATTCTTCCTCAGGCAATTTTTTTGATAATTGCGCAGCAAGATTTCTTGTCTTTGGCCAGGGAATGGAGAAAACAACCTCTTCAAGCTCAATAACCAATAATCCAAATTGGCTTTGGAAACAGGATTTACCGCCTGAGGGTTCATTTACCTATACCCAAATATCAGAGGATGGTCGCATACAAAATGTCCAAGCTGTAGAGCCAAATCAACCCACAGATGATGAGGAGAAATACACACCCAATTAAATTTGTGTGGCTTAATTAAGCTAGATATATCAACACCGATCCTTACTGGAGCCAACTTAACTCTAGTTGGCTTAGTTTAAGTTAGATTGGCCCATTATTATTTAAAATAATATGAGAGACTATCATGAGACGTGAACGCACTGAAAGTGGTAAACCCCTAGCAAAAAGTCAACGGACCAATAATGCCAGTTCTTCCCAGAACAATGAGTTGATGGCATTAGTCAATTACCAGCCTAACCCAAGTATTATTGCTGGAGTAACTCATTATATAACGACACTTGAGCAGGCTAATGCGTCACCTCATACGAGTAAGTTAATCCTTATGAGCTATAATTTAATACTTGATGAACTAGAAACTAGTTATCGCAACCAGTTTTCTGCCTTACCTTGGTTAGTAGAAGCTGCTCCTGTTTTTGCCGAAATGAAACTTAAACTGGATGAAAATGGCGATCCCATTTACAAGGATGTTTTAAAAAAGCTAAAAAGATTGCTGCTCAAATACCAATTTTTACCTTTTTTTATTTCCGGGATCCTCTACTCCAGAGAAGACCTTACTACTCTTAAGCGTTTATTTGAAGCCGGTCTTGATCCCAATTTAACCTTACCCATACCCGAGTCCTTTAAAGAAAAATATCTTATGAAGGATGAATATACTATTCCTAGCGTGATCAATAACCAAAGCTATAGCCTACTTGAGCTAGCTCTTATGACCCATTCTTGTTATGAGATTAGTATATTATTGTTAAATCAGGGGGCCCGTCCTTCTCAAGATGCAGTAAGTTTAATCATTCAACATAAGTTTATGAGTGAGCAGCAAAAAATCAATCTTTTATCTTTTTGCACGGCTTTTCCTGAAATAAAATTAGATTATGTTATTGATAGGGAAGGCAATACTCCTTTGATATGGGCTGCTTTGGGACAAAACGTTGCTTTAGCAGAATGGCTGATAACAAAAGGAGTTAACATCAGGGCAACTAATTTTAAGGGGCAAAATGCAGCGCATGTTGCCGCTGAGTTAGGTTGTTATGGCATATTAGAGCTTTTACATGACAAACGCTTAGCCCTAGATACAGCCGATAAAGATGGAATTATTCCCTTGTATTATGTGGAATATGGCTATCTGGAGGAAATGTTTGGGGAACAATCACTTGTTTTCGAGGAGGAATCTCGGATTATACCCTCACCGACGGAGCAGATCAAAATTACCACTTTGCTAGTGCGAAACACTCACCTTGACAAATTAAAGAAATTAGATTATGGCGGTGGAAAAGGTATACTACATCTTGCAGCGGAACTTGGGGATGAAGATCTGCTTAAGTTTCTGCTAGAGGAAAAAAATTTCGCTCTAGAGTCTCAAGATAACTCCGGTGATACCCCCTTATTTTATGCTATCTTGGGAAGCTTAAAGGGATTTAATTACCTATTAGCAAAGGGCGCAAATATAGACCATTTAAATAAACAAAAATACAATCTATTAGACTATGCCGTTTGTTATGGACCTTCTGTTGCATATTTTTATTTAGTGAGCCAAGGCTACCAACACAATACTTTTTTTATTCAAAAGCCATCTGGAGCAGAAAGTTATAGTTTCGTTCGGGTAAATCAGTTTAATTTAAAATCCCCACAGCTTGCCTCTCATATCATGCTCGAGTTGTATTTAAATCCTTCTAGCCAAGATTTTGTAATGGAATATATCAGAGAAATACTTAAATCTACGCCTCAAGGTAAGGTTACCAATATATGGGGTAGTATGGAAAAATTCAACATGGTTAATTTTTTTAGGTATTTAAGTTTATTAGACGATGAACATCCGGCTCTTCAACGCTTGCTAAATGAAAGGTTGATTGATGCCGAGTTTATAGCCCAACATCGCCTAATGCCCAACCAATTAGCCAATGCCGAAGCTTATCTGAATGTTTCCAAAGACTTTTATTTAGAGCTAAGTTTTAATGGTAATGATGAAAAGCCATCTCCATTAAGCTTTTACATATTGCCTATACTTGCTAAATATGATACCAACTCTAACTCAGCCATTCGAGAAGTTTATGAAAAATTGCTGACTAGAGAAGTTAGAAGCTTAATTGAAAACGATTGGCAATGTGCCTATTTTTCAAGTTTGGTTAGAGATTTAAGGCAGGATAAACTCTTTAAGCAGGCAAACCTATGGACCGACTTAACCATCTTTGCTCAGCCTGGAAGCCAGCCTAAACCTGCTGAACAAGCCCCAAATTTAGCTGCTTCTAGCAGCTTAAATCCAAGTTAAACCTTCTCAAGGTGACTAACCTTGACTTCGCTTAAGGTTAGTCATTAGCTTATTCAAGATTGTCGAGATTATAGGTAGTATGACATTCTAAACAACTAATGCTTACTCAAACATCTAATAGTTGATTGAAAGCAGGGCTAAAATCGGTTTTACAACTTGCCTCGTTGTAAAAGGGCAAGCCCCATAAGACATAGTGGTCATCTTGGCCCAAGGTTTCTAATTGATAAAGGTCTTTAAGTGCAACTAAGAACTCTTGTTTCCAGCGATCGTAAAGCAGGAGATTATCGCCTTTGGGCTCTATAAAGACCTGATAGTGTAGGGCTGTATTATCCTTAGCTGTTAGATATAAGAAAAAGTCGGGTTCTAGGGCACGACCATCGGCAAAATTAAACAGTTTAAACTGCTTTTCGTTGCGAAAAAGATAGATTTCGGCATATTTTTGTTTCAGCTCGGGAAAACGGGCGGCAAAATACTGAATAAAACGCTTTTCTTCAGCGGTGCCAAAGCAATCATTAAACACATACCAATCATGCTGATTTAGATCCAGGTGAAAGCGGGTTTCTTGACTGTTGTTCATAGATTTGCCATGCTCTTGCTCACCATTCGCATCCCAGGAAAAGGTCAATAATTTATCGGTAAATACCTCGCTGATGTCCTGAGGATAAAATACCCGTGAACCTTTAAAACACAAGGCTTCTGCTAAAAGAGCTGTTTCAACATGTTCCAAAACTTGAGCCAGCGCTAGTAGTTTTTCCTCTGCGCTAAGCTTGGTGACTCTCTCAAGAGGGCCCTGAACTTCCAGTTCAAGCTCAGCCAGATAGCAGTTTGAGCTTATAAACTCACTGATAGAGCTTAACTGCGGTAAATAGTTTTTCAAATTGGCAAATTGATAAAATGGCTTACGGGCAATGGCCTTGCGGATAATGGTTGGGTTAAAGTCACTGAGTCTATAGCGTTTAAAGGTCAGGGCTATAGTCTCAGGCGCTTCTTCTTCACCAAATGCAGTTGTCACCTGGGTCATGCCGCTTTGTAGTTTTATCTTTACCAGAAACTGCTTAATTTTAGGACTTAGGCCTTTGATGTCCTCGCGATTATAAGCAATGGGTTTGTTTAAAAAAATTTTACCCGTTTTGTACAAACCAGTTTGTTTAAAACTCTCCTTTAGCTCCAGTCTTCTTTCCCTAGTTTGTTCGGGAGTTAGACCTATTTCCTTTAGGGCTAGATGCAGTTCATGTATGTAGCGCGGGTTATGCGAACTGTGGTAGTACAGTTCTTCACAAATACGTAATTCATGGTTTAAATCGAGATCGTATTTGCGGGAGTATAGGAGGTCTTGAGGCTGAATTTGAAAGGGACAATACCTAGCGCCTCGGCCTATAAGCTGCGCCTCACTCATGGTAGTTTTGCTTATCTTGGCACTTGCACTTTCTTTGGTATCGTAAAGCCTAACAATATCGAATAGGTTGAGTACATCCCAACCTTCATTCAATTTATCAACGGCAAATACCGCACGGTAATCATTAGTTTCTAATGAATTGAGTGCCAGCTGCTTGGCTTGGCTTTCATCTTGGCTATTGACGCAGATCAATTTGTCTTCGGCAAAATCCTCCTGGATCTCTGCGACAAAATTAGCCAGATCAAGTTGCTGGGTTGCTAAATAGCGAAAAATCTGTTTGATTATGGGGTCGGCCTGAGCCGAGTTTAATGCCTCAAGCATTGCGGGCGTCAAGTGTTTGATGGCGAGGTTGAATTCAGCATAAAAAGCCTGGCTCTCTTTAATGGTCTTGGCTTTAAATAATACCACGGGCTTGAGCAACTTCTTATATTTAGCAAACAGCTTGCGGCGGTATTGGCTCAGTAATACGGCTTGTAAGGCGCGTTGCAAGGGCATGAGATCGGCTTGCAAAATTTTAACTTCTTTAGAGAAACCGTCTTGTCTAAATTCGCGCAGCGGATAGTCAAAGAGTAACTTAGGCCTATACTTTGCGGCCAAGTTAGGATCGCTAAAATCAATGGTGGCGGTAAATTCGAGCAGGACATTGGCGGGATTTGCCCTGAAAATGCGTTCAACCGTCGTTTCCCAAGAAACGTTTTCCAGATCACCGGCTTGTTTGCCTTTTTTGGTGTCGGCATTGATATGGTGAGCCTCATCGGAAATCAGGACTATTTTTTGTTGTTCAAAATCATCAAAACTTAAGCAATTTTCTCTAACTGAATTGATGGCAAGGTGCAGTTCTTGAATGTTGGTAAACAAAATATTGAGGTCAGAGGCTTCATAAGCTTGAAAATTATTGACTTCACGGATCTCAAACGGCTTATCTTTGCAGTTTAGGTTTTGGGAAAATAGGTATTTGGCCGAAGTATGATTTAAAAAATTGTCCCGAGTTTTATCGATAATATTATTACTATTGACAAAAAAAACAAAATTACGATAACCCTGCTCGTATAAATAAGCCATGATCCCGGCCATAATAAGCGTCTTACCACTACCGGTTGCCATGTGAAACAAGAGCTGGTGGTTATTTCGAGGTTTGCCTGCAAAATATTCTTGCCAGTAATTGACAAAATATTTAAAGGCTTTAGTTTGGTAAGCCCTTAGAAAAAACTGCGGATTAAGATTATGCGTTATGCTAGAGGGAAGTTCTATGGCTTCAATATGCCTTTTACCAAGTTCTTCATTGAGCGTTTGATATAAGGCTTTGATCTCAACCATTCTTAGACCCCTTGGCAAAAAATTGTGCATTGAGCTGTTGGTCTTCCTGGCTGATGGAGTAGCTTGCATCGGCGATTTCAGTTAAGGGCACGTAAAGCATATTTTTATCTAAACAGGCTATCAGTAATTGCTTTTGTTCCTCCAAGGAGTATTGACTGAACTCGGCTTGACTAGTTTCAAATAATTCAAGGTCAAGTTGATAGGAAAGAAAAGCCTGGGATTTCATGATCTGCCAAAGCTCAAGTAACTGAGCGGATGAATTGGCCCTTTCGATCTGCTCAATAAAGCTTTGATTGGCCTTGGCAAGTTCGCAATAGATAAACTCTCCACCCCCTTGCCAGTCGATCTCGGTTGAAATACCTTGCTGTTCGCCTTTAAGGGTATTGAGCAATCGATTGAGGGTGATGGTTTGAATATAATCCATCTGCTCGATGGCGATATAACGTCTGCCTAATTTATGCGCGGTAGCGGCAGTGGTACCAGAGCCTGCAAAAAAGTCTAAGACAATGTCTTCAGGCTGGGTGAGCATTTGGATGAAATAACCGATATAGGCTTCGGGTTTTTTGCCGTTTCTAAAGTAAACTCCACCCTCGCTGTTGACTACATTATAGTCTTCGACAAAATCTAGAAAATTCGCAACGGGTTTTTTGGTGGTGGAGGAGGAAAGGGGCATGCCTTGATAATAGGTACCATTTTTATTACCGGTTTTGGGTAGATGGAAAAATCGATGGCCATAGGCATCATCACCCATTTGCGGTACCTTGAATAGGGTAAGTGCTGGATATTCTTCGCTCAAGGGTTCTAGATATTTAACATAAAAACGGCCACTACTGTTCTTTTCGCGGATCGAACCTCGCACACTGATGGACTTTAGATGTTCTGCTGAAGGCATAGCCTTGTTAACTTGATAAGAACCCGGATAATAAACCTCAACCGTTTTATTACCAAGCTCAAGAAGCTTATCGGGCTCATGATTTAAACTTATGTTATAGACGTATTCGGCATCGACTTTTTCTTCTAAGTTAAAGGGAAGGCGAGTGGTCTCGGTTTTACTATAGACGAGCGCAAACTCAACCACATCGTTAAATTCCTTATCGCCGGTTAAGGTTCTTTGTGGATGACGCACCAGGACATTAAAGGTAGTTCGCCAACATTTTTCACCTAAAAGCTCATCGCAGAGAACCTCAAGATAGGCATAGTGATGAAAGCTACTTTGAATGATGATAAAGCCATCGGGCGAGAGGAGTTCCTTGGCAATGGCAAGTCGATTTTTCAGAAAAGTCAGCAGGGTAGAGCGTTTGAAAGAGTCGTTGTAATTAAAGCTATCGCTGTCGGTACCATAGGGCGGATCGATATAGATGAGCTTTATCTTGCCCGCATAATTTTGCTTGAGAGTGTGAAGTGCTAAAAGATTATTGCCCTTGATCAGCAGGTTTGGCTTAGTATCAAGCTGTTTGGGCCTTGTCATACCCTGGCTAGTGTAATGCTGAAAATTGGTTAATACCTTAGGTGCTAACAGCCTATCCAGTTGGTCGGCGGCTAGGGTTTCATTCCAAAATATCTCACTGCGCTTAGCATCCTCCCTATCTTGGCCTCCTTCCAGAAAGCAGTCCTTGTAAGGCCATGCCAAAACAACCTCTTTAGCATCGGTTAAATATTCATCCTGAACCTGCAGACCTATCTTGTTTTTATAGGCGGTATAACTATCGGCGAGAAAGGACTTGTTGCTGATGAATTTTTGAAATTTGATTTTATCAAAGATTAAAATGTCATCGACCTGAGTAAAAAAATGCGCCTTGACCCTTGGGTTTTGCAGGAGCAAACGAATCAGTGAACTGTCCATGGCTAAGCCAAGCTCAATGACTTTATTTTTAATAAGCTTACCCGCGCTGACCAGCCGCTCATCTTGGGCTAACAGCTGGGTTAATTGCTGAAGGATATCTTGCATCATGGTTCCTGACAAATTGAATTCATTGTATACGTAATTGTGCTAAAAACGAATAGTCTTGTCTTGCCACTATATTATCTTATTTGACAGTCTTTTAGCAAAAGAGTAATATCGCGCATCTGATAAGCGAGGGTTGGTTTATGCAAAAAGATTTATTGTTTATGCCCGGATTAGTAGTGAGTTTATGCTTACTCTCTGCCTGCGCTTCTCTTAGCTTGGGAACCGAACAACCGATCAATATCAGAACACTACCCATTGCGGCGACAAGTTGCACACTTAAAAATGACAAAGGTCAATGGCAGCTTAACACTATTCCCGGCAGTGTTAAGGTCCATCGCAGCAAAAAGCCGTTGCTCATAACCTGCTACAGTCCAAAATATGGAACAGTTAAGCAAACCATTGAGTCGATTTTATTGCCAACCGCCAACAATAATTTATATTTTACCGGAGTGATAGGTTATGCAGTGGATGAGGCTAATAATGCGGCCTATGATTATCCTGAACATATTAAAATCCATTTTGCCTAGCCATTTTGCCTAGCTAGGAGATAGTATGTACTTAGTAAGAATATTAACCATTATGACATTGTTACTGGGGTTAAGTGGCTGTGTCACTGTGCCGATTCCCTTTTCTAAAGATCGCAAACAACAGGTTCATAGGGTAGCGATTGCTAAAGAGGTTGTTATGCCAGAAGACATGTATTTATGGTTGAGCGATATGAGATTAATAGCAGGCGGCCCGCAACCGGTATTCATACCCAAAAGTTCAACTGGGAAAGCCAATGCCTTAGTTGCAAAATTGCAACAACGAGGAATAAGCATTCAAGCCATCGTAAGAGAACAACTTCAACAACAACTAAGCGCAAAGAATGTTTTTCCACTTGAAAATGACGAAGCCAAAGCCGATGCGGTGCTCTATATTCACATTGATCTATACGGTTTTTCATTACGCAGTGGTTTTGGCACTAAAGTTTATCCAGTCCTGCGCTTATACGTTGAGTTAGTTAAAGGCAAAAAAATACTATGGCGTAAAGGAAGTTATCTTACGCCCCTACATCCAAATGCAATTGGCCATAGCTATGCCGATATCAACTATGATCCTGAGTTGGTTTTGGAGATGTGGCAGGATGCGAGCCAAAGCGTGATAAGCGATATTGTAAAATCATTAGATTGAAGAGGAAAGAGTATGCCTAATCTTATATATAAATTCATGCCCTTAACTTTGAGTTTGTTTTTATGGGGCTGTTCAACACCTTATATTGAACCTATTGGTGAGCCAAATACGGCAACGATTTATTTTTCTGGTCGGCCGTTAAGTTGGGTTTATATCACCGACTTTCCCTTATTATGCACTAGTCCAAAAGCTGTACATGTAACGGCCAATTATAAAAAAAATGATCATGCAAAGGTGCCTGCGAATAAGTTGCTAACCTTTAGATATTTTTATAGGAATTATGAGGGCAACTTTGTTCTTGATTGTAACGAGTTTGTAGTTTCTTTTGTGCCAAAAGCCGGGCGACACTATATGACTCAAGTTGACTTTGACCGTAAATCTAAAACTTGTTATTTACGGCTATACGAGATATCTCCTGATCAGTATGGATTTAACAACAAGCCCGAGCCATACATAAAGCGTACCTATACTTCACGGCCCAAAGGACTTAGCGAGTTAGGAGTTGCTATACGTGACATACAATGTACCGATGGCGCAGAATTATTGCCATGGTTAACAAAAAATCATTACACCTATTAATTTAAGGAGTTTGTCATGCAGAGATTATTGTATTTACTTATATTAGTAAGTTTGATTGGGCTGAGCGGCTGCGCCAGTAACGCCTCGGTAGCGCAGATGGCTTATAAACAGCAGATAGCTACAAATCCTCACAACCTTAACTTGGTAAAGGCTATTACGGTGCGCAATGTAAGTGGTGGACATGAAACCAATCCACTGTGGACACCGCAAATTAGCAATGAAAATTTTAAGCAAGCTTTGGTCAATTCATTGCAGCAAGCTAATCTATACAGTGAAACCAGTTCGCCGCGTTATGTTTTAACCGCTGAACTTCTCATGTTAGATCAACCCATGCTTGGCATTGATATTACGACCAGTTGCCAGGTCCGCTACAGTTTGCTGGACACCAAGCGCGATAAGACCATTTATCAAGATACAATCTTAACTTCGCACACGACGACTATGGGCGAGGCTCTGGTTGCGGTCGAGCGTTTTAAAAAGGCGGTTGAGGGTGCCGCTAAGGCGAATATTCAGAAATTGTTGCAAGCCTTGTATGCTTTACCCTAAACCTGAGGTCATAAGGGCTAGCTTATTCTTAGGCTAGCCTTTGATTTGGACAGTTAAAAAATTTTTATTGCGAAACCCATAGATAAATTGTTACCTTCTGAAGCAGATTATTAACCAGCATTCTAGAATGATTCATCATTGCCAAGATTTGATCACTATCTTCGATACTTTATTTGCTACCGAAGAGCAGACTGTGCTGATTTCAGGTGGGGAAGAACCCCTTTATCAGCCGCAGACAGAAGCAGAGCTTTTAAATAAGCTTATTTTTACCCAAGATTATTATGCCAGTGCCTTACATGAAATCGCTCATTGGTGCCTTGCGGGCGAAAAAAGACGGAGGCTAATCGACTATGGATATTGGTATATGCCTGATGGCAGAAATGAGAGCGAACAGCGCTTATTTGAACAGGTTGAGATAAAACCTCAAGCCATCGAGTGGTTGTTTGCCTTAGCCGCGGGTTTTAACTTCCATATAAGTCTAGATAATCTTACTGGCAATGCCAGTGTTAGTGAAAATTTTTTAACTCAGGTTTATAATCAGGCTAGACACTATTTAAGCTCAGGCTTACCTATGAGGGCCGAGCTATTTAAAGAAAAACTTTTAGGCTTTTATGGTCGTAGGGCTGTTTATAATGAGCAAAGTCTGACCAGCGAATTTGGCTTAAAAAGCCCAAGGCGGTCAATGGTTTAAGGCGCTGCGCAAACGTTTGAAAGTTTGCGCAGCTTATTGCCTAATGGTTAATCGAGCTTGAGTAAAAGGCATCGATATTACGCCATTGTTCCGCTGCCATGTCTGGCCAATGGTCTTTATCGAAACCTGGTGCATCTTTCAGTTTATCTTTACTAACATTCAAGATAAAGCATTTATCGCCGGGCGAATAACTGATGGCATTCCAGGGGATGGCAAAGAATTTGTCGCCTAAACCCAGTAGGCCGCCAAAGGAAAGCACAACATAATGCACTTGGCCTGTGAGTTTATCCAAGACAATTTCTTCGATTTCACCTAAATGCTGCTTATCGAGATTTTTAACAGCTTTACCAATGACTTCATCGGATCTGACAATATTTGAGGAACGATCGTTCATGATTATCTCCTATACATTGATTGCGCATTTAAAACGCAGCTAAGATTTAGGAAACAAGAAACACTAGACTACCTCATTAGTATAACAAAACTCATGGCCAAGCGTAAATGGTATTACCCAATCAGAAGCAAAATTCAAGAGCTACAGAGATATTATAAGTCAGCTAAGTTAACTGCGGATTTACCGATCCTTGAGTTTGCTTTGCTAAAAATTCTTCTCTTTTGGCTAATAAATGTTGGGCAAGGCCAAAATTACCCTTTTCTAGCTCGGACTTGATCCATTTTTCGGTATAGATGCATGGTTCTTCCTGAGTAATTTGTGGCTGCAAAGTTTTGGCAGGAGATGGTTGAGAATTGGTTTCAATTTCAGACTTTAAACGCTGCATATAATTGGCAAAAGCATGATGACCTTGATCTCTAGCTTGCCGAATTCCCCAAGGATCGGGTTTGCTAGTGGATTGCGCTGGCTCATCAGCTAAGAACTTTGGAGTCGATTTAGTAAACCAAGGATGCCCCTGAAATAATTTTTGGCTTTTAATGGCTTTGATTTGGGCAACAACATTGTCATAGGTATCAGAATTATGAGAACCCAGCCCCGGATCTCTTTCGCCTTTTTGCTTAATATGGGCTAGAGAATTAGAGATACGCCTAGCCCTTAAAAAATAGGGCTGATGCTTGAGGGTTTTAACATCATACATTAAGGTTGAGTGCAGCTTGGCTCTGGTTGGCTCACTGCGTTTTATGGTATCAAGGTAAGCGAGAGAGGCTTGAGTTTTTCCATTTAATTTGGATTGCGGTAAGGATTCACCTTTGGCCCACTGGGCTTTTAATTCATTTAGGGTAGCGGCGTGTATTGCTGCGCGCTCTGGATTCTGGGCCTTGACGTGATCTAAATAAAACTGATCCTGAAGGTCCAATCTAGAGTTGCGAGGGGTATTTGTAACAAATAGAGAGGCGAAGGAAGGTTTGGGATTAATTTTTTGCTTAGGCTTTTCAGGCTGAGTATAGCGAGTTGCTAACTTTTTAACTACCGGTTGATATAAAGATCGAGTTTGCTGCTTGGCTGACTCTTCAATAACGGCTTCGTTGGCACCTGCATCTTTTGCGTCAACCGATGCGGGTACAAACATATTCAGGAGAAGCGTTAAACCGACTGTAACCTTGGCAAGAAGACTTCTTAATTTTGTTAGCATACAGGACCTCAATCATCCATTAGGGTTGTATGAAAAGCTTAGCGGATAGTATAAGCCTTTAGCTTATGTCAGATGCATGTTAACAGAACCTTGGTAATTAGCAATAGATAGTTGGCTTATCCTTTCATGGATTAACAAGATGACTTATTGAAGTTTAGGAGGGTAGGTTTTCTTTATAGTCAGCAAAAAAGTACCTGTTGAAGTTAATATTTTGTTAAGCTTTTATTTGTATACTATTACTTATACTAATTATAAACGAGTTCAAGATGCCAATCGATAACGATAAAGCCGCCATTTTTGAAACACTTTTAAGCCAGGCGATTATCCTAAAGCGTGAGCTTTATGAGGCCATCTATATTAAGATTGCCAAGGGTATTGACGAGCTGCAAAAATTAAACCGATCACTTGATCGTGAAATGTTTATGGCATTTACCCTTACGCAATCCGAATTTGAGCTTGGTAAGAAGACGGATCCTAACTATTTCCAACAGGAAAATTTTGACCTACATGCTGCAAACCACTGGCATAAGGTTATCTTTGAGAGGCATTTAAAAAAAATTAGCCAAGTACCGCCTCCTGCACCGTGTAACACCAACAGCTTATTTGGAATAGTACAAGCGTTTATTGCGCAAAAAGCAAGTTTACGTGATGATTTGTATCAAAAGCTTAGAGCCCAGCACTTGTTTTCTGAAGCTGGCCGGGGTAGGGAAGAACTGGAAGAGGATATCTTTACTCAAAAATTTGGCATTTTGCCCGAGGCCAAAACCCCACACCAACTGCGATTTTTTTATCAGAAAAACTATGTCCCCGGCCAATTTCTCTTTAAGGCCGTTAAGGATAGTTCTATAGTAAAATTTATGAATAAACACCATTTACCCTTTATTTCTGGACCATCGGGCACAGTGGCCGATTGTTATCTAGGTGTGATGTTGCTCGGGGTATTGAGTGCTGAAGAGTTCAAGACCTATTTAATGGTATTGGCAGCAAGTTTAGTGGCTAGGGGCCATCACTCATTTTATGAGGTCTTCATGGTGCTTGAGTTTTTAAAACCCACTCAAAACGACTATTCCACGCGCAAGGAATTTTATGAGTCCATGCTCAGCCATGAATTTAAAATGAGTAGTGAATATCAATCTTTGCTGGAAACAGAAGAGGCTAAACAGGTATTAGAGGATTCCTCTTGTATCCCGCAATACAGCAAAATTGCCAATACATTTTAGATATGGAATAATTTTGCTAAATGAACCAGGAAACTTTTATGCCAAACACCGATAGTAATGGTAATCTTATTCAAGCAACCTGGTTTGAAACTCAGCTGAGCAAAATTATTCTGGAACAAGTTGATCTGTACCAAGGGCTTTATCAAAAGATAAACGGCTCAATCCTTAGAGTTCTTAAGGCTAATGCTGAAAATAAAACCTTTGAACGGGCCCTATTTAGTAGCATTAGCTCATTGCTAAATTATTTTCCTGACTATGATAAACCCGAAAAAATTCTAGCTTGTCCCGGCGATATTTGGGCTACACATCATTTTCATAAGGTTTTTTTTGAAACACTTTTGCCCATTTCCACTCATACATCAAGCCAACTTGACGCTAAACAGTCCAATTCAGCAGTAACTTCAATATTGCAACCCTATGTTGGTAAGGCTAATTGGCGCGAGATCTTGGATAATACCTTGATGAGCGAGGAAAATTTTTCCGATCAAAAGCGAGGGCGGATATTGTTGGAGATAAGCTATAGCAAGACCAGCCTAACCCAAAAATTTGGCATCATGTCACCCAAACACACGCCTAAAAATCTCCAGGAATTCTTTGCTTATCCATTCACTCGTTTGCAAGATGAAATAAAGCCCGATGAAAAAACCGCTTTTGTGGGATGGTTACGTGCTAAAAAATTACCGTTTGTCGGTGGACTTTCTGGAACCACCTTAACCAATATCGTCGGAATGGCTCAGTTAGAAGACTATTCACTTCAAGAAATTCGCCTATATGCAATGACTTTAGCGGCCTGTATGGTAGCTCGTGGCTTTCATTCATTTGTTGAAGTTTTTAAAGCCTTGAGTCTGCTTGGAATTGAGTTTGAGGAAAGCTCAGATCGCCTACAATTTTATGAGCAATTTTTAACCGCTGAGTTTAAACAAACGCAAGCTTATTTAGAATTTATCCAGTCTTCACAAGCTTGCGATTATTTAGAACAAAAGCTATCGCCGATAGCCCTGACGCTTTAGGCGAGTTTTTTGTATTTTATTCGCTGCGGTTGTACGCGCTTCTCGCTTTGCCTGCGCAATAGGTCGGCCTCATAATCGGCATAGTTGCCTTCAAACCAAATCGCTTGGCTATTACCTTCAAAGGCAAGGATATGCGTTGCAACTCTATCTAAAAACCAGCGATCATGCGATATGACGACCGCACAACCAGGAAAGGCAAGCAAAGCTTCTTCAAGTGCTCGCAAGGTTTCGACGTCAAGGTCATTGGTAGGTTCGTCTAGCAACAACACGTTGCCCCCACTGCGTAAGAGCTTAGCAAGATGGAGTCGATTGCGTTCTCCACCGGATAAATCCTTGACGAATTTTTGTTGGTCGCTGCCTTTAAAGTTAAAACGACCCAAGTAAGCTCGTGAAGGCATGGTAAAATTACCCACCGTAATGATGTCTAGGCCTTCAGACACTTCTTCCCAAACGGTTTTGTTGCCAGCTAGGGCATCGCGTGATTGATCAACATAGGCTAACTTAACCGTTTCACCAAAGCGAAGCGAGCCACTGTCAGGTTGTTCAATTCCCATCAACATTTTAAATAGGGTGGTTTTTCCAGCGCCATTGGGACCTATGATCCCAACGATTCCTCCCTTGGGTAAATTAAAGCTTAAGTTTTCTATCAGTAATCTATCACCAAAGCCTTTAGATAATTCTTGAGCTTCTATAACCAAATCACCAAGTCTTGGTCCGGGTGGAATGTAAAGTTCTTGAGTTTCATTACGCTTTTGAAACTCTTGTGAGCTGAGTTCCTCAAACCGAGCAAGACGGGCTTTGCTTTTAGCATGACGTCCCTTGGGATTGGTTCTGACCCATTCAAGTTCGGCCTTTAAAGCCCGTCTATGTGCATCTTCTTGTTTTTGCTCAGCGACTAAACGAGCCTCCTTTTGTTCAAGCCAAGAGGAGTAATTGCCTTGATAGGGGATACCATGGCCTCGATCTAACTCTAAAATCCAGCCTGCGGCATTATCTAAGAAATACCTATCATGGGTTACAGCCACTACGGTGCCAGGATAATCTTGTAAAAAGCGTTCTAACCAAGCTACACTTTCGGCATCTAAGTGGTTAGTGGGTTCATCGAGCAGCAGCATATCGGGTTTAGAAAGGAGTAGTTTACACAGGGCAACGCGCCGCTTTTCACCGCCAGAAAGTGTAGTAACGCTTGAGTTCCAATCCGGAAGACGCAAGGCATCGGCGGCAATTTCAAGCATTCGGTCCAACTCCCAACCACCAGCAGCATCAATCTTATCCTGCAGCTCACCCTGTTCTTGGATAAGTTTATCCATCTCCTCATCGCTCATGGGCTCGGCAAATTGCATGCTGATTTCATTGAAGCGATCGAGCAAGGTTTTGATTTCGCCAACGCCGGCTTCAATATTGCCTCTTACATCCAAGGTCTCATCCAATTGAGGCTCTTGAGCTAAATATCCCACCTTGATGCCAGGTTGCGGCCGCGCCTCACCGTCAATGTTGGTATCTAAACCCGCCATAATTCGCAGCAGAGTTGATTTACCGGAACCGTTAAGTCCTAAGACGCCGATTTTTGCGCCTGGATAAAATGAAAGGGAAATATTGGTTAAAATCTTGCGCTGGGGAGGTACCACCTTATTAACCCGGTACATGGTATAAATATAATCAGACATGAGCAACCTTAAGTAAAAAAATATTAGAAAATTTTAACTCGCAATTCTGATCTTAGCTAGCTGAAAAAACAGCAATGATCAATTACAATTTCACCAACCATTAAACTGAGCAATGAGAGTTTTGAGGAGTTAATTTATGATCTATGTGGCGTTTGCAAATGCCTTGAATCTTTCCGTGGCAGCTACTTTAGCTGAACGGGAGGATGATAATTACGTCAGCCTAGCTGGATTAAAATTTTCAAATATTCCTACCCATAAAACCTTAACCATTCTCGATCTTAGTGAAACCGGTCAATTTCAGGAACAACACAAACCGGAGTTATTGGTTCAATTTCTCAAAGCTCGGGGTTATAAAAGTGGTATGTTTGAACAAATAAATCTTATTTTGTGTGACATGAATCCAAGAGTAGGCTTAGCTGTTTTTGCCGAGCAACTGGCCGAAATCCTTGAGATGCGTGTTTGCGCAACCACTATCCAGCAAAATTACTCAACCACTAAACTTTTGCCTCCTAATAATAGTACCCAATCTCTTTGGCAATTGCTGGGTTTTATTTCAAGCGATAAGCCAACATTAATATGGGAGGGAAAAGATATTAGAGAATTATTTAGGGAGGAATTTAAAAATATCTTTTTGCCAAGCTCAAGTCCTTCATTAAGTCTTAGCCTTTAAAATGAGCTTCATTGTCAATGAACCATGAATTGGCTAGCAGTTATAGATCGGCGAGAGTCTTTATAAATTTCTTGGGAATAAAAATCGGATGATGCAAAGCTTAGAATTGTCAGGCATCATAGAGACAAAAAAATCATACTAATTAAATACTATTACATTTCGTATTAATTAAGGGGCGAAAAATGCTTATACAGCCAAAAATCCGTGGATTTATTTGTACCACAGCTCATCCTCAAGGATGTGCTGAGCATGTTAGAGAACAAATTCAATATGTTCAACAACAACCCAGTTTAACGCACGGGCCAAAGAAAGTTTTAGTCATAGGAGCATCAACGGGTTATGGCTTGGCAAGTCGCATCGTCGCCGCTTTTGGTGCCAACGCAGATACACTTGGGGTATTTTTTGAACGTGAGGCAGAGGGTTCACGCACCGCTTCACCGGGCTGGTATAACTCTGCTGCATTTGAAAGTGCCGCAAAGCAAGCAGGCCTTTATGCAAAAAGTATCAACGGTGATGCCTTTTCCGATGAAATCAAACAAAAAACCATTGAGCTTATTAAACAAGACTGGGGTGGAGAAGTTGATCTTATTATTTATAGCCTGGCCTCACCCAAACGCCGTCACCCTAAAACAGGCGAAACCTTTAGTTCAGTTTTAAAGCCCATAGGTGAGAGCTACACGAGTAAAACCATAGATGTGATGAATGGACAGATCACCGAGATCAGTATTGCGCCTGCTACAGAAGCGGAAATTGAACACACGGTTGCCGTGATGGGCGGTGATGATTGGGCATTATGGTTAGATGCCTTACAAAATGCCGGAGTTTTAGCCAAGGGTGTGAAAACCATAGCTTATTCCTATATTGGCCCAGAACTTACCTTTCCCATTTATCGCGAAGGCACCATCGGTCAGGCTAAAAAACATTTAGAAGAAACAACCCAAAAGTTAAACACTAGGCTTAAGGATTTAGAGGGCCAAGCCTTTGTTTCAGTAAACAAGGCTTTGGTTACCCAAGCCAGTGCCGCGATTCCGGTTGTGCCCTTGTATATTTCGCTTTTATACAAGGTCATGAAACAAAAGGGCGTTCACGAAGGCTGTATTGAACAAATATGGCGCTTGTATGCTGATGCCTTATATAATCCGCAGGCACAAACTCAGGTCGATGCCCAGGGATTGATAAGACTAGACGATTTAGAAATGCGTGAGGATGTGCAGCGAGCCGTAGCCGAACTCTGGCCTCAGGTTAGTAGTGACAATGTTAACGACTTAACCGATTTAGCCGGTTATAGGCATGAATTTTATAAATTATTCGGTTTTGAATTAAATGGGGTGGATTATAGCCAAGAGTCAGATCCTAACGTAAGCATTCCTTCCCTTAATGATTAAATTAACCGCTTCCTGTTGGTCTAAGCTGACAGGAAGCTTTACTGTGTTTAATTTAAACTGCTAGCCAGAATGGTTTGTAGGTTATTAGGTTAAATATAATTTAAGATGGAAAAAATTTTGCGGAAACTTACTTGCTTGTTGTTATCTGGTATTTTACTAATAATATCCGCCACCTTTGCAGATAATGAAGCTTATAAATTTTATAATTTAAATACCTTTTCTAACTCAGCCCAAACACCTGCATTATTTGGCGTAGCTCTTAAAAAAGCTACTCGCAAGATTTTACGAAAAAAAATTCTTGAGGCCGGGGCTAGCGTAAAAAAATTAAATGATGACCCCTGGACGGATATTTATAATCCCAAACGTATTTTTCCAAGCGCCCATGAATTAGTTATCCACTATACTAAATCGGGAACTTTTGTGTCTGCAATCTATTATTTTACGAATAATGATTCAAGGTATGCGCTAAATTTGCTTACTATGATCAAGGCTAAATATGGCGAACCCAATACCACAGAGTTCAATCCTAAATCAGGCAAGCTTTTCGCTATGTGGGTATTGGCTAAACATAATATAACTGTCAGTGTTTTTAAAGAACAAACTAATAGTACACTTAGCTTGTCTTATCAAAATAACCAGACATTAGAAGTATATAATCGTGAACAGCAGGAATATTGGCTTAAAAAAGATAAGCTGATAGCTAATATTCAGCCCAATGCATATTAATTGGCTCCTTTAACCCATTTTGACCGAGGTATTGTCGGCTAGGTATGCAGCGGTTAGTAATGATAAGGTAAATACTTTTGCGAGGTAGCAATGTCACAGGATATCGTTATAAGAAATACCGTTGCAACCGATCTTGGGTTAGTTAAACAGCTGATGGATAAATATGCCGGAGGCGAGCCCCTGATCATTCGCAACCAAGAATATTATCCTAGCCGTTTGCCAGGTTTATTTGCCTACCAGGAAAAGGTCCTGCAGGGATTTTTATTTTACCAGTTAGAGCTAGAGCAATGTGAAATCGTCATCCTAGAGGTTTGGCAAAAATTTATGGGAATAGGCACGCAATTATTAACCCGGCTTAAGGCGCAGGCTAAAGAGCAGGGTTGCAAAAAACTCGTCTTGATGACAACCAATGATCACACCGATGCCTTACGTTTTTATCAAAGGCGTGGTTTTACGATCTCGGGTATTTCTCTTAACTCGGTGGCTGAGGCTCGCAAATTAAAACCTACAATTGCAGAGCTAGGTGAATATGGAATTCCCATTCGGGATGAGATTGACCTTGAGCTGCTACTCTAATGGTCATAGTCCTAACTGGGCCCACTGGAGTAGGTAAAACTGATACGGCCTGGGCCCTATTGCCGCTATTTCGTGAATTGGTGTTTTTAGATGCAGATTGGTTTGCCTCAAGAATACCTTTTTCTTGGGCAAATGAAAGCGATGTTCAGGCCGTTTACCTACAGCTTGGACTTAATATTAGTTTTCAAGCCGATCAGGGCAAAACATTCTTTGTGATTACCATTCCCTTTGAAATGGCAGTTTGCTACCACAAATACGCTTTTCATTTAAGTCAAAAAAATTTCCCTCTCCATGGCTTCAGGTTACGCTGTTCTTTGGCAGTACTTGAAAAGCGTATTATCGGACGCGACAGGGTGGCTTGGCAAAAGCAACAAGAACTGGAGATTATGCAGACTCAGCAGCAAAATTTTGACCGGCTTTTTCCAGACGATATCGTATTTAAGCGCATAGACACCAGTTGTTTAACCGAAGAGCAGGTGGCACAGATTATTTTTGATAAGCTTTAATTCTTTGCTAACCCTTCTTACTGATCTTGTGGCATCATAAATCAAAATGCTGAGAATAGGTTTAATATGGATCAGAAACCACATACGTTGTTGGCCATCTTTGAGGCAAAACCGGGTAAGGAACAAGCCCTTAAGGATATGCTCATTTCCTTGATCGCTCCCACGCGCCAAGAGCCTGGTTGCCTTAATTACGATTTGCATCAATCCCAAACCAATCCAGCCCAGTTTATGTTCTATGAAAATTGGATTGACGCAAAAGCCCACGCGGCTCATTGCCAAACCGAGCATATTCAGCGTTGGCGCGCCAATAAGGACGAGCTATTGGCAAATACATCCTATGTAAGTGCCTGGCAATTGGTTGATGCTAGATGATTTAAGGATTGATGTAAGCGATGCCAGAGTTTTCCCTGATCATTCCAACCTATAATCGCTGTTATATCCTTTGGCAAACTCTATTGAGTATCAAAAGACAAACTTTTGTCGATTTTGAGGTTTTAGTCATAGATGATGGTTCCACCGATGGCACCGATAAGTTGTTGGGATTGTTTGCCGATGACCCGCGCTTCTCTTACCATCTGCGCCCTAAAAAAGGCGTCAGCGAGGCTCGTCAATTCGGTTTAGAGCAGGCTAGAGGCGCTATCATTAGTTATGTAGACAGTGATGATCCTGTTTTTGCCCATTATTTGCAGACGGCCCATGCTTACTTTAGTCGCGATATTAGGCTCAATTATTGCCTTAGCAACTGCAACTTTTACGTTGACCTCGTCGATGCCCAGAATCACTTATTAGAGAGCAAACATCTCATCACTCATCAAACTGTTGTTAGCTTAGACGACATTTATCATTGGCAAAAACGCGTTGCTCTGGGTACAGGGCTATTTTTTAAACGAGATAAATTTATTTCCAAGGTAAAATGGAATAACGACCTACCTTGTTTTGAAGACCTAGACTTTGTAATGCAGTTAGCCTGCATTGATCCGCAAGGTTATGGTTTTATCCTCGAGCCAATATTTGATTATCACCAGCGCTATGGTTTAGATGGTGCTTGTTCCGCTATGAGTTACAAACAGTGGGAAGAGGCCTTTGGTTTACTGTTAGAATTGCATGGCAACGATCCTTTGCTGCTTAAGCCAGAGATCTATAGAGAAAAGATTGCCAAATACATGCAAAAACAATTGGCTTATGAAGCCGGTCAGTGTATTCCACCTCAGTTAAAATATTTTCCCGAGTTTTTTAAAGATGCAAGTTTTATAGGGGAGCCAGAATAAACGATGAGGATATTTCTGACGGGTGGTAGTGGTAATTTAGGTCAAGTACTAACTTATCACTTGCAAAAACAGAATGATGAGGTCGTATGCTTTGATCTGCATAAGCCCTTGGATGGAGGGCAGTTTATTCAGGGTTCGATTTTAGATCGGGAGCAACTGTCTAATAGCTTAAAGGGAGTTGATTGTTTGGTCCATATCGCAGCCTGGCATGGCATTCATGAATTCACGGGGGAGAAAAACAGCTACGATTTCTGGGATTTAAATGTAACGGGTAGCTTTAATGTTTTTCAAGCTGCTGTAAAAGCTGGAATAAAAAATATCCTGTTAATTTCAAGCGAAACTGTCTTGGCTAAGGAAAGTATGTATGGATGGACCAAGGATTTAACCGAAACTATTGCCGAGCGTTTTGTTGCATGCCATAAGCTTAATGTATTAACCTTGCGGCCACGAGCCTTTATTCCTTACTGGAATAAAGCGGTATATTCTACTTACCTTGATTGGGCAAGATGGTTTTGGAAGGGGGCGGTTCACATCAATGATGTGGCCCAAGCCGTGTTATTAGGCCTAAAATTGTTAACAAGCCAAACATTGAACCAACAGCTGATTTTACCCGTAGATGGCGCTTATGAATATACCGATTGTGACTTGGACAATTGGAATCCTGAATTAACCTTTAAAAAATACTATCCCCAATATTATGAGCTAGCTCTTATGCACGGGCTTGACCCAAGCGTAAAGCCTATTAAACAAGATATTTCCCAAACCATAAAATGGTTAAATTATCAGCCCAAATATAGCTTAGCTAATCTTTTACAAGATTTGGCAATCTATGGTGGAGAAGGGCCTCCGATTAATTTTGAGTTAAATCCATGAGAGTAGAAAATGAGTTTTAAACCACTTTGGGGTTTTAATAATCCCGTCTGGCAAACTATTTTAGGCGCAAAGCTTCCCTGTTTTAGCAAAAAACCACAGCAGCATTATCACTTAAGGCTGGCCGACGGTGATATTCTTGCTCTTGCCATTTCCACGCCAAAACAGTGGACTGAAACCAAACCAACTGTGATTGCGCTGCATGGCTTAGGAGGCTCACATCAAGCGCGCTATATGCTAAGGCTACAGACCAAGGTGCTGAGGCTTGGTTATCGCTTTGTTGCCGTTAACTTCCGAGGCTGTGGCGTAGGTGAGGGATTGGCTAAAGGCCTTTATAATGCTGGCTCTAGCGCGGATGTTCTTGAGGTCATAGCGCATCTTAAGGCTCAAAATCCTCATTCAAAGCTTATTTTGGTGGGGTATTCTTTAGGCGGCAACATAGCCTTAAAACTTGCTGGAGAGTTGCAGCATCAGGCCAAAGAAAATTTAGCTGGGCTTATTGCCATAACTCCGCCAGTTGATTTAATCAGTTGTGCCGACCTTATGAAAATGCCTCAAAACACCTTTTTTAGGCGCTATTACATACGTAAACTTTGGCAAAAAGTGTTAAAACGCCATGCCCGATTTCCCGAGCTGGGCGCAGCACCTGCTGCAAACATGGATTACGGGTTCTGGGAGTTTGACGAACACTATACGGCTCCACAAACTGGGTTTAGCAGTGCCTTGGACTATTATAAACGCTGTAGCTCGCTACCCATTTTAGGTCAAATTCAGATCCCATGCCGCCTCTTATTTGCCAAAGATGATCCCTTTATAGACTGCGGCGTGATAGAGCAGGTTTGTCTCCCATCCAAGATGGAAGTTTTGATAACCCCTGGTGGCGGACACATGGGCTTTCTTGCCGCCCCTAATGCAAACGTACCTTTGCGCTGGATGGATCATAAAATAACCGAGTGGATCGAGGAGCTACTGGTTGAGGATGAATTGGGATGATCCATACTGAAAATAGAGCTGAATTTTTACAGGCTTACCTTTTAGAACATATTCCCATCACTCAGGCATTGGCCATTAAGGTTAACTACTGCTCAGGGCAAAGGGTTAGCCTATCGGCACCTCTTTTGGCTAATATCAATCATAAAAAAACAGTTTTTGGTGGTAGTCTACACGCCGTTGCTACTCTGGCATGTTGGGGACTCGTGTTTATTAACTTGCTTAATCGTCAGTACCCAGCCGAAATTGTGATAGCTGAGAGTCAAATAGATTATCTTTTACCGGTTGAGAACGATTTTACCGCAGAGTCTGTGTGGACAGATCCGCAGAATTGGGAAAAATTTTATCGGCTGTTAATGAAAAAAAAACGTGGCAGAATAGAAGTGAATGCCAAAATTTATCAGAACGAGCAGCTGGCAGTCAATTACCGAGGAACCTTTGTCGCCTTAATGAGTTGAGTTTATGCTAAATCTCCAGCAATTGGGACGTAGAATTTGTATTATGGGTTGCAGTTGTAGTGGTAAGTCTAGTTTAGCAAACCAGCTTGCAACAAAATTAGCCATTCCTGCCTATCACTTAGATCTACTCGCCCATTATCCCAATACGCATTGGCAGCGTCGGCCCGATGCAGAGTTAAAAATGGCTCACGCTGAGATCATGGCAAAAGACAGTTGGATCATAGATGGCAATTACAGCAGTTGTTTAACTGAGCGCTTGGCAAATTGCAGTGCGGTTATTTGGCTTGATATGAGTCCACTCAGTTGCAGCATCCGTTATCTTAAACGTTGTTTGACGAACAATATACATAGAGCAGGACGTTTAAAAGGGGCAAAGCATGAGTTTAGCCTGTTTTTGCTTAAACATATTTTGCTGACCTATCCAAAGAATCGCTTACGTTATCAAACACTATTAAATAATCTAATTCAACCCGTTGTTACTATAAAAGATATGCGTACTCTTCAATACTACTATCATTTTTGGAAGCTATGAGACTTCCATAAGCCACAGATTTATTCTCCACAAACCAGAAAATTTCTAGCAAAGCTACAAAGCCATATTTATTAAACATTGCGAATATAGCAAAAACGCATATAATATAAGGATTTACAGTAAAAGAGTATATCATGTGGCGAAAAACTTATAGTCAAATCTATGCCGATGTTAGCAAGTCGAGCATTTGGCAAGTTTGGTGTGATGTGAATAATTGGGCTAGTTGGCAAATGGATTTAGACTATTGCAAGATGGAAGGGGAGTTTAGAGCTGGGAATTTTTTTAAACTAAAACCCAAGGGTGGCCAAGAGTTTAAAGTCACCTTGATTGAAGTTGAGCCCCAGGTTAAATTTAAAGATTGCACGCGGTTTTGGGGTGCTAAAATGTATGATACTCACGAAATGCACGAAACTGAGCAGGGCTTGCGCTTAATCCATACCCTGGAAGTCACTGGGCCGTTTAAATTTCTTTGGATAAAGCTTGTGGCTAAGAATGTAGCGGCTAGTATTCCGGCACAATTACAAGCCCTAGTTGCACAAGCTAGGTTAAACCATGAGTAAATCGGCATTCGGTTTTAAAAGACCCGAAGATAGTCCGGGTTTTTTGCTCTGGCAAACTACAATTACCTGGCAACGGCTGATTAAAACGGCCTTAGAGCCATTTGATATTTCCCATGCCCAATTTGTGATTTTAGCCATTTTACTCTGGCACCATGAGCATAAGCTAAAAGTTACCCAAATGGTGTTGGTTAAGGGCTCAAAGCTAGATAAGATGACGGTTTCAAAGGCATTGCAAAAGCTTGGCAGGCAAGGCTACATTACTCGCCAAGAGGATAACCAAGATACCCGTGCTAAAATGGTCATCCTAACGCCTCAGGGTGAAGTTTTGGCAACGAAACTGGTGGCTATTGTTGAGTCTATTGACCAGCAGTTTTTCTCATCTTTAGCTCAAGCCAAGCAACAACATTTAACCAAACTCTTGGCAAATTTGGCGACCAACCAATGAGAGTAGTAAACTCATCGTGCCACAGATTATTTTTCTAACCGGAGCTTCTGGCGCTGGCAAAACAACCCTAGTGCAGGCTTTGCAGGCTGAACTTTCTAAGTATCCAGCCGTATTTTTGCATTTTGATAGCATAGGCGTTCCCACGGAGCGAGAAATGGTGGCGCTTTATGGTTCGCCTAGAAAATGGCAAAGGCAAATGACCCTACGATGGATTGAGCGCTTGGTTAAGTCATATTCTGACCAACAATGGGTGATTTTTGAAGGCCAAGTTGATTTGGAATTTATAGACACTGGCTTTAAGGTTCATGAGTTTCAAAATTATAAAATTGTTTTGCTGCATTGCAAAGCTGAGAGTCGAAAGCACCGATTGATGCAAGAGCGCAATCAGCCCGAATTAGATAATCCTTCTATGGCTAAATGGACCGAGTACTTGTATCGGCAGGCGCTTGTTAAGCAGGTGCCAATCTTGGATACCTCTGATTTAACTGTAGAAAGGGCAGTAACTTGGTTTAGGCAGCAATTTATCGATCAATAGTTTATGCGCTTCAGGACGCTCTATCGGCTAGTTATTTGCCTGACGCAAAACGTTTTCTATAAAATCTTGCTTGTGATTTGAATATTCCAATAGAGTTTGTACTCCGGAAGCCACAATTTTTTGCTTGAGTTGACTGTACTGACTCGCTATTTCCGGGTGAGCTCGCAAAAAGTCACGAAACAAGAGATTATTTTGCCAAATGCTAGCCTGATATTGGCAAACTGCCAGATTGTAATCATGTTTAGCACACAGCAAAAAATAAAGTCGACCCGCAACATTGGCCTCGCCAAAATAATGGTATCCCAGTTTGATGAGCTTTTGACGGATAGGTTCAGAGTCGCCAAGGTCTGCGATACCCAACATGATATCCACTATGGGCTTGGCATCCATATTGGGAATAGCCGTACTGCCAATGTGTTCAATACCCAGAAGGTCTTTGCCAAGACTTGCTTGCAATCGATTTGCTTCAATTTGATAAGCATGAAGCCATTGTAAATCATAGGCCTGCAAATAAACGGTTTCATTTGGGTCTGTTGACAATGGGTTAGTATAAGCGAAAAAAGAGGCAATGGAGGAAAAATCCAGGGAAATTTGCGGCGAATAGCCGGCTATTTAACAAGAATTTCCCTGGATTTTAACCCATTGTACTCTTTTTACAGCATAGGAACCCATTGTCAACAGACCCTTAATTTACTTTGCATAATCTTTAAAATAAAAGGTTTAGAATAATATAATACAGGTTTAACCAAGGAATGGTAAAATAATCTTAAATCTGATTACCTATTAGGGGAATCAAAGAATATGAGCAAAAGTATCTTGTGTTATGGGGATTCCAACACCTGGGGCTATATTGCGGGTTCATTTTCACCTCAGTATATGCTTGCAAAACGTTATGATTATCACCTGCGTTGGACGGGCATTTTGCAAGAGCGGCTAAGTCATGAATATCAAATCATAGAAAGTGGCTTAAACGGCCGCAATACCTCATTCGATGAACAACACGTTATCAGACCCTCGCGTAATGGTTTAGCAGCCCTACCTTTAATACTTGAAATGCATTATCCACTCGATTGGGTTATCTTTATGCTAGGTACTAATGACCTAAGAACTGAATTCAATGCCAGTTGCGAGCGCATTACTCAGGGTATGCAACAGCTCATTCACACGGTTAAATCATGTCGTTTAGGCCCTAATTTTACCTCTCCACGGATCATGCTAATAGCTCCTGCACAAATTTACCCGGTTGATACCGCGACCTTTAATAACTATTTTTCCGAAAGTTCTTGCCAAAAGTCGGCTCAGTTGGCAAGTCGTTATGCTGCTCTTGCTCAAGAGGAGGGCTGCGCCTTTGTTGACGCTAGTTTATTAAAGGTGAGCATGGTTGACGGAGTCCACCTTGAACAAGCGAGTCATAATACGCTTGCTAATATGCTGTTCAATAAACTAACTGAATTAAAACTTTAAAGATTGCCTTAGGGAAGTTTAGCTTGACCCTCTGTCTAAGCGAACTTTGGGTTAATCGTATCTTAACCATCCAGAGTTAAAAACATTATCAAGCCTATTATCCACAACTAGTCGATTATTTGGTGCAAGCCAGAGAAGTTTACGCCAATAAAAGCTTGGTTTAATTAAGGAAATAGGGAATCTGTGGCAGTAAATGGCGGGTATTATCGGAAATGTAGCTGCTAAAGAGAACGTAATTTTTTAGCAGCAGCCTGCAAATCTTGTAAGAGTGCATGGTAAATCTCTTGCCGCTGTGCTTCTGATACGGCACGCAAGATGGCAGAGGGATGATAGGTAGCCATGATAGCTTGGTTAGCCGTAAAGGCCTGCCATTGCCCACGCTGGGTTTTTATTTTAAAGCCGGCACTGATGAGTGACTTGGCGGCAGTGAGTCCTAAACAAACGATAAGCTTTGGTTTTACAGCAGCGATTTCAGCCTCAAGCCAGGGTTTGCATGCCATGACCTCTCTAATGTGAGGCGAAACGTGAATGCGCCTTGTGCCTTGCTGCTGATGTTTAAAATGTTTTACCGCATTGGTTAGGTAGATTTCATCATCCGCTAAACCAGTTTCTAGCAAAAGTTCATTGAGTAGTTTTCCAGCTGGACCTATGAAGGGCACGCCCCCAATGTCTTCCTGTTCACCGGGCTGTTCACCTACTAGCATGAGTTTGGCCTGTTGCTGACCCTTGCCAAACACGGTTTGCGTTGCGCATTGATGTAGGCTACAAGCTTTACACTTTTTAGCAGCCTTTTGCAAACTTAGTAGAGAAAGCTCACTGGGCAAAAAATTAGCCGCTGATTGGGCTAAACCCTCGGTTTGTTTGAGCATTTGAGTTACCCGTTGAGGCGCCTCTTGAAGAAGTTGGGGAATAATTTGGGTTTCGGGTAAGGTTGGCCAATGCCGTACCGGCATTTCTTTACGCATGGCCTTTAATTTGATTCGAGCTGGATTAAATATGGCCCGGTAATAGGTACGCCACAATAAATCCATATCATCACTAATAGGCTGCTCTAAGGTGGTGAGGCTAGCGTTAAACTGTAAACTATTCCCATCCCAGGCCGCCGAACCGTCTGGCGTTATGATAAGCCATTGCATCACCTTAAATCGTCGCTGAAAAAACGGCGCTACCCATTTAATGATCTTATGGTCGGGTTGATGCCAAGCAACATAAATCTCCCGCTCTTCTAGTGAATATTTTTTAAATCTGACAAAGGCCTTCATTTTATGAGCATCACGCGAGACCGACTTTTGCATTTGCAATAATTGGTAAACAAGAGGATCTGTGCTAAGTTGCAGCAAATGTGTCTCTCCCTGTATCATCCGCCATAAGGCTAGGTATAATAAATCCCATTTATGCTTGGAGCGATGATGGGAAACCGTTTGAGCAAGTTCAAGATAATGACGCGAAATTTTAAAAGTCGGCAAGCTAGCATCTGCGCGAAAATCTATACACGGTTCATCAAAGAGGCTAATTTGCTCGGCCTCGGATTCCTGCCAATGTATTGCGTCAGGTGCAATATGCTTTAAGATCAAGTCCCGGGCCTGTAAGCGCCAGCTGGCAAAATCATTTACCAAAATGCTTAGCATGCTCAAAAGTTAAATCCCAATTGCAGGGGTTGTGGTTGCAGGACAGCCAAGAATTTTCTGGTTTTAAAATCGTAACCATTAGGCCTATGATCGACGGTAAGAATAAAAGGCTTAGCACGATTGAGTGCAACCCGTAGTTTAATCAGGTCATTTAAGCGTATTTTCTGAAAACGGCGAATTTGCAAAATTTTAGCTATGGAGCGAATGCCAAAACCCGGTACCCGCAACAACTGCTCGCGGCTAGCACTGTTGACATTAATCGGAAAATAGCTTGGATTTCTCAAAGCCCAGCTGGTTTTAGGATCTATATCAATGGCAAGATTGGGATGAGCATCGGATACCACTTCTTCTACAGTATAACCATAAAATCGCAACAGCCAATCGGCTTGGTAGAGTCTGTGTTCACGCATTAAAGGGGGACTCATGCCGGGTAAGCGTGCATCGGCATGAGGGATGGGGCTAAATGCAGAATAATAAACTCGGCGCATTCCATATTGACGATATAAAAAATTCGCCGTCGTTAGGATATCCTTATCGGGTGTTGCAGTCGCACCGACTATCATTTGGGTACTTTGACCGGCAGGTGCAAATACGGGTGGTTTAAATCCCTTTTTACGATCCTCTTTTAATTCCAAATTTTTGTTAGCAATTTGCGCCATATTGCTCTCTAACTGCGGTCGCTTTTTTTCCGGCGCTAGTTTTTGTAAATCTGCTTCCGTGGGCAGTTCAATATTAACACTTAAACGATCGGCATATAGACCGGCTTCATAGACAAGCTTATCATCTGCACCTGGTATGGTTTTTAAATGAATATAGCCACCAAAGTGATGTTCATTACGCAGTGACTTAGCAACTAAGATCAATTGCTCCATGGTATAATTAGCATCGCGAACAATCCCTGAACTTAAAAACAAGCCTTCGATGTAGTTGCGCCTATAAAAATCCAAGGTTAAGTTTACGATTTCCTCAACGCTAAAGCGAGCCCGTTTAACCTCACTAGAAACACGATTGATACAATATTTGCAATCAAAAATGCAATAGTTGGAAAACAATATTTTTAACAAGGAAATGCAGCGGCCATCGGGTGTATAACTATGACAAATGCCCATGCCTTCGCGGCTGCCTAGGCCTTTATGATCCTTAGCTTTAGACCCACTGCTTGCACAAGAAGCATCGTATTTTGCGGCATCAGCTAAAATAGCCAGTTTTGCTTTAAGGTCCATATATTTTCTCTTTCTAAAACATAGTATGATTATACCATATAGAGAGCAAATGGAAAGCAAAAATGCGGTGCGAATTTAAGTTGGGATTACTGCATTATGGTTTAGCTTTTAATATAATGAGCAAATCAATCTATTAACTGGTAAAAAACTATGCAGCTAGTCACTAAAAAGGCCATTGTCACAGGGGGCAATCAGGGAATAGGTAATGGCATCGCTATTGCCTTAGCAAAAGCCGGGGCTGATGTCATCATTCAGTACCGTGCAGCCGAGGATAAGGCTTTGGCTACCTTAGATCAAATTAAACAATTGGGCCGTAAAGCCCATGCAATTCAAGCAGATTTTACCGAAGAAGGGGCAGCAGAAAACTTTATGCAACAGTGCCTGCAAACATTTGCCGAAGTGGATGTTCTCATTAACTGTGCGGCAGCTTATGAACGCGGTGAATTGCTGCAAATTAAACCCGAAACATTTGCCTGGATGCAAAAAATCAACGTTGAGATCCCCTTGAGATTGATGCAAATCTTTGCGCGCAAGCTCATCGCTTGCAATAAACCTGGAAGCATAGTCAATATTTCTTCCATAGCAGGATTTAGGCCCATAACTGGCAGCAGTTTAAATTCCTGTTCTAAGGCGGGTTTAAATATGTTAACTCAATGTGCAGCATTAGAACTAGGGCCCTACGGAATAAGGGTTAATGGTATTGCTCCTGGCCAAACTGAAACAGAGTCAAATCAACCCTATATGCAACAAGACCCTGAGGGGTGGATGCGTGTCATCAATAAAATCCCTTTAAGACGGGCCGGAAAGCCCATTGATATTGGAGAGCTTGCGGTATTTCTAGCCTCTGAGCAAGCCAGTTGGCTTACCGGGGTAACTATCCCCGTTGACGGTGGGATGATCATTAGCTGGCAATAATAAATGGGGCGAAGCAAGTAGTCTCGTCTCTATCAACAGCTCAATTCATTGAGCTGGCGAGTCTACTGTTATGTCTAATTGAAAATTCCGCCGCTGAATGTTTATTCTCTCAAGCTAATGGCTATTCTATTTAAAGCATTCATAATTGCTATGCATGCAGTCAGATCAACTATTTCTCTTTCAGAAAAAAATAGACTTAATTGAGCCTTTGCTTCCTTACAGCATTTATTTTTATAAGTTAAGTCTTCACAGAATTTTAAGGCCGCACATTCAACCTCTGTAAAAATAGTGGAAGTGTGCCATGCTGGCAGCACATCTAATTTGGTTTGTGGGATATTAAGTTTTCTTGCTTCATCAGTATGTAACGCACAACAATAAGCACAGCCATTTATTTGTGAGGTTCGCAACTCAATAAGTGTTTTAAGTGACGGTTCTAAAGGAGAGATTTTAAGACTTGCATAACTTTTATGTAAATAGCCAATGGTTTCTTTTGATATTTCAGCATAGTTCATTTTTAGCTCCTCAATACGTTATTGATAGGAATGGGAGTTATTTTTATGATTGTAGAACATTTTAGTAGATATTACTTTTCGTGAACTCAACTAATAAATGCAACCGTTTTAGTTTAGCATTTCCTTAGCATGTTTAGACGAAAATTAGCCTGAGAAAATAATTATTAGTGGCCTATTTGTAATACGTGTAGAGTCAGCGTCTCTTCAGTGTCCTTACTAGTTGATTTAGCTGATAGGTTGATCAACAAGGTTTAGGATAGGCATCAAAAAGCTTTCTAAGCTTTTTAAGTATTGTCTATTAAAGCCGAATGAGGTTTCCAAACAGGGGGTATTACATCTGGGGCTTTTGTCCGTGCCAGGAGCCGGGCTGGAGTTAAAGTAAAAGAGCCATACATGGCGTTGATTTCATCCTTGACCCGATTAAGTTTAAGATGGTTGGGTGAGGTCGATGGGCTAAACAAATCCAGCTGTAAACCGGATGCATGAGGATCTAATGCGGTAACTTGTACTTGGTAAATACCTACTCCTGACCAATGCTCTTTAATTAATTTCTGGCAAAGCTCAAAGATATCGTTGCCATGTTGGGTAGGGGTTGGTAATCTAAATTTACCGCTTATCCAGCCATGCTCATGACTTCGGATGCCGATAAAAAAGCTTTGCGCGAAGAAGTGATGGATCCTAAGTCTAGCCGCAAGCTTTTCAGCCATGTGGAGCAAATAGGTTAACAAGAGTTTTTTATCGGTGGTATTGGGTGGAAGTACTTTTCCATGTCCCATGGATTTTGGTGCATCAACATTGGGTTTAACCGGATCTGGATCATTGCCTTGGCAAATGAACCAAATGCGCCTGCCCATATTGCCAAAGCGCTTGGCTAGTAGGCTAATAGGTAGTTTGGCAACATCTCCACAGTAGATGGCTTTGTATTTAGCTAGAAAATTGCCTATTCCTTCTCCTATGCCGCAGAGTTGCGTGACGGGAACAGAGTGTAAGCGCTCTTTAGCCTGCCAAGGCTCAATGACGGTAAAGCCATTGGGCTTTTGTTGTTTAGAGGCATATTTAGCGGTGGTTTTATCTCCACTTAAACCTACTGAGCAAAGTAAGCCCTTGGAGGCTTGATAGACCGCATGTTTAACACGCCTTGCAATCTCAATGGGATGGCCGTAAAGTTTTTGGCAGCGGGTGATGTCTAAAAAGGCTTCATCTACCGAGAAGATTTCAATATCCGGTGTGATGGATTTAAGCGCAGTCATGATGTTGGTTGAAATTTTGGCATAACGCTTTGGGCGAGAAGGGCAAACGATAAAGTGCGGACAAAGCTGCAAAGCCTCTTTAACACGCATGCCGGTTTTAATGCCATAAAGACGAGCCTCATAGGAGCAGGTAATAATACAGGTACCGGCTTCTCCATTCGTAATGCCTATGGGTTGGCCTTTGAGTTCTGGAAAGTCCAGCTGCTCAATTGAGGCAAAAAAGGCATTCATATCAACGTGAATGATGGCACGTGACCAAGGTTTTTTTATGGGCATAGGTTTTTTGTTATTGGTATGAGCTAGTATAATGAGAGCATAAAGAGGTCGTAAAGTCAATTTGGTTAGCGAGGAGAGGGGAAGATATTATCATGCACTAGTAATGTTTTTACATAGGCAGAATTCTTTACTCATGGTTTTCTGAATTTACAGGGTGTGCATCCATAAATAATTTAGTGTTTATTAGGGGCTATTGACAATTCGCTATAATAGCTAGATTTTTTAGAGCAAACTCGTAGAATTGAGATTCTCACATCAAGAATAAGACGAGTTGGCAATGGCTCGATTCCTGCTCAATGATGAGTATATTTAGTATTGCCGATAAATGTTATGACAGCGAAGCAGTACGGGCGATTATACGAGGTAAATCATCTGTCCCTGTTATTCAATTCAACTCTAGAAAATGCTGATATGGATTGGGGATTATATAAATACAGACACTTAGTTCACTTAGTTGAAGGTGTTTTTGCTAGACTGAAATATTTCTGCGCCATTGCAACGCAATAGGATAAATTGAAGCGAAATTATGCCTCGATGTTAGCCTTGGCATATGGTTTTTTATGGCTATCCATGTAAATTGTGCTGCGGTGCTCGAAAATCAATACTTTCTAATTCTGCCTAGCGAAATGTAAACAGCCCCTATTTTCAAGCTAAGTTTTTGCCAAGCAGCAAAATATTATCGAAACCATCAATCAATATCATACTGTGGTAGGTACATGGGAGTCTCAATTTGGCTTTCGTCAATTGCTGTAGCAACTTCAAAAGTTTTAATAGCCAGATCGGGTTTTACTGAGCTGAACATTAATCCTCTGTGAAAATCTTCCACAACCATTCTATAATGTCTATTTATAAACCAGTCAGCCTTTGAGTTAGCACATTCTCTAGCTCTATATTGGTCGTTATTTCTTATAGTATAGTCCGCACCTAGCTTTAGCAAAGCATTATATAATTGAATATCACCATTGCGCGATGCCATATGTAATAAAGTATCTCCATTATCAAAACGTTGATTAATATCATATCCTTGAGTTTTATATAAGTTGACAATATTATTATAACCTTGCGCAATCGCCGCAGCAAAACCCTTAACTTCATTGGGATAGATAAATTCAGGGTGAGCCAGTAATAATACGTTATTTAATTTGTTAAATGAATCTAAATGTACCTCATCAATCATTAAATCTACAGATTTTAAGGAAGACAAATATTCTTCTTGAGCATACGCTCTAGTTTCATGAGATATTTTATCAAATAAAATTTCCCAGGCGTATTTGTCCTTTGAATTAACTTTATTCTTAAGACTGGCAAACACCTCACCATCAATCAATTTTTTAATTTTTTTAACGCCTATACCAGTTAAATCAAAACAAACCATATGTAATATATTGTTACCATTCCTATCGGTTGCAGTTAAGTCTACGCCCTTAGCTTTAAAGATATTAAAGACTTCTATAGCGTTAGGAATTTGAAGTTCCTCATCGGCTTGAATAAACTCCACTAGTTTAATGATCAAAGGCTGTCCACTCTCATTATCGATAGCATTTACATTAGCTCCAGCTTCAATAAGCATAACTATGGTATCGATGTCATAACCATCTTGCAGTTTTTCCTCAGTATCTCTACATATAATTTCTACTAATGTGTTCGTTCTTTTTAATTTTTTATGTTCTCTTTCATTTATATCATCATTTACCTTACGTTTATTTGTTTGTGTCAGCATAGATATCTCCCTAGCATACTTTATAATAAGAGCCAAATATTTTTACCAATATTAGGGGCTGCAGCTAGAACTAACTAGCCCTAGTTTTAAAATGGCTATAAAAACCGGTTTACTTACACAAAGAGTATAGTTTGCCAAGTTCAATATTATTCTCAAAACGGGCTACCTGTAAAGCAAGATTAACGTTCACCGCATGACTTAAGTGAAGGTTGGATTTTAGGATAATAAAAATAGATGGTATGGTCCATTTCAGGTCAATAATAGCCCACAATCTCCATGTTATAACTCAGTTCTTTAATCCCTTTCTTAAATGCTAAGGCTTGGCCGCTAATTTTAGAAACTAGAGTTGTCAAATTCTTAATTTGAGCTGTATTCAATAAGGGCTCTGAATTATAGAAGGCATGAGAGATAAACAGCTCTTAGCATACCAACGCTTAATCCCTATTTGGAGCATGATATGAGTAATATTAAGTTCTTCAGGCAAGATAAGGTAAGACAAATAATATTAGGCAAAAGACAACAGGTGTGGCATAATGAGAGCAATTGGATTTAAGCTCCTCATTTTTGCAGTTGATCTAACTTTTTCTTTATAAATTTCAATATAAGCAATTAAATTTCTTAGGTTCTAACTAACTTAAATCAATTATAAAGGTCTTAAAAATATAAGAGGAAAAGCTAATTATGATTACTGAGCAAACGGCTTTAATTGTTACGCCAATCGGACAAGATCCCATTTTAGAAAAACTAGAAGATTTTTATAACATTGATGCCAACGATGATAGGTTGTTACTTAAAAATTATATAAAACAAATCAAAGAATTAGCGAGTGCTAAACCTGCCACTAGTTTACAAAAGAAATTTTTTGATATTGGACGAGATACAATTCATAAGATTTTTAAAATTGATTCAAGTAATAAGCCTGTAACTAGCTTAGAAAAGAAATTTTTTGACATTGGACTAGATACAATCCACAAAATTTTTAGAATCGATTCAGATCTATTTTGGATTGTAACTAAAGCTGAATTAGGTTTATCAAACACCAATAAAGCAGTAAAAGTGAGGCTTGGCAAAAAAGCACAATATGCTAAAGCTTATGCTGAAGTTGCCACTGCAATCATAAAGGTTATTGCTTTTCTTGGGTTTGTGTGCGGAGTGTATGGTGGAACCGTGGGTGCAGCAAAAAATCTTGCGGGGCCTGATGGGAAAAACGATGAAAAGAATACCGCTGCTATGATCCTATATCCGGCTTATTTTAGTTTTTTATTTTTCACTGGGTTATTTGTAGCTCCTTCATTTAATATTCAAGGTTTTTTTAGAATGAAGGACCAAACGGCGTATCAAGTATTTAAACGAAAGGAATTATTCCGTATCCAGTTTGGGCAGGATGCTGGGTATAGGAGTTTGATTATAAAGGGAGATGAAACTCCTAGTTTGCAAGAAAAATTTTACATCCGTTGGTTAAAAGAATTGCAAGACATTGTTCACGGTTGGAATGCAAGTGTGCAAATGGAGTTAACGAATATCCAAACCGCACTCAAGGATCGTGATTATAATTTAGATGATGTTATAACTAGTATGAATGCGATACAAGATACTATTTTACGAGGCGTAAAGGTGAGTACTATAGCTTATCAAATGCTGGGTGGATTAGGTGGGGCACGTGAGCTGTGTGGTACGGTACATCGAGATGAGCATTTTCAGGAACGTAATAAGTATAAAGAATATTATACAGAGTTTACCCAAACTTTACCTGTGCAGTTTGAAAAAACTGTAGCGAAGTTAAAGGAAGTAGCTTACGCTGATAGCATATCCGCCCCAGAAACCTTAACTGAAATAAAGTCTAAGGTAAATCGCCATGTGAGACAATTGTCTGATACAAGTAGGTTAAGAGAACAGTTTTCTGCTAATGTGACGGGTATGGCAATGTAGTATTTAATCAATTGGGTAGCTAAAATTAGCTACCCATAATTTTGTTGAAATGCTTAGCCAAATCGATTTACTTACACAGAGAGTAGAGTTTGCTAAATAGCTCAATACTATTGTCAAAACCAGCCACCTGTGAAGCGGGATTAACGTTTACTGCATAACTTAAATAGAGTTGATTTTTAGGAGCATAAAGGTAGATAAAGCTATATCCCTCGGTGCTGCCGTTAAATAAATAGATAACATGGTCTATTTTAGGCCAATAATAACCCACGATTCCCATGCCATAACCCAGTTCCTCAACTCCTTTCTTGAGTACTAGGGAGCTGCCGCTAATTTTAGAGACTAGGGTGGTCAAATCCTTAATTTGAGCCTCATTTAATAGGGGCCCGGGATTATAAAGAGCATGAATGTAGGTATTGATATCGGCAGGCGTTGAAACAATTGCACCTGCGGCATTAGAAATTGAAACCGTCCACCGACTGCTATCGGCGCCTTCAGGGATAAAAGAGTATTGTTTAAAACCTTGCTGGGGATAAAACGAATAACCATGCACGATTGCCGATTGATCAATGCCTGGAACCATAAATATTTTATCCTTAGGAAAATAGGTATGCTGCAGGTCTAGTTTTTTGAAAATGCGCTGCTTGACTTCATGTCTTATATCCTGACCGGTAAGCTTTTCTATAAATTGGCCTAATAGAATGGTATTGGCATTGGAGTATTCAAAACCCGTGCCAGGTGCAAAACGTAGGGGCAGCTCATGCTCCAAGCCGAGGATCTTTTTGGGGCTCATATAGTTTTTATATTCTTGTTCACTGAATTGTAAAAAAATATCATCGGCTAAACCCGTGCTATTTGCTGGAATACCACTGGTCATATTTAATAATTGGCGTAAAGTGATGTGTCTCCACTTAGGGTATTCGGGAAAATACTTGGCTATCAGCGTAGAGTCATCTAAGCTCAAACCTTTTTCTTGAACAAGTTGCAAGATCACCACAGAAATAAAGGACTTGGTAATGCTTCCAATTCTAAATAAACTGTTTTTGTGAATAGGTGTTGGATCGTGAAAGCCATGAGTGCCGACATTAACGTAGATGGGGCTATTATTTTTACATTGCACCGCCATTGAGATTGCGGTTGCCCTTCCTCCTGCAGGTGCTTTTTTATGTAATAGTTGTTCGGCGAAACTTTCAAGTGCGAGAGTGAGTGGCTGGCTTTCGAGTTCGGCTGCAAAGCTTGAACTGCTCATGAGCAGCAGTAGACTCGATAAAAATTGCTTCATCCTTATAACCTTAAAATTCAAAGTTGTGAGCTAACAGGTGTGTCTCAACCGTATGCATGAACAAGATAAATGTCAATGGCTAAACTCGCCAATTTTTTAGCAAGACTGGGGTTGAAAGCTAGTATAGCTGCTCACATTAGGTTAATTATAATAAATATATTTTACCTATCTTGTGGGGTTTGTTAAGCTTGATTCGCTATCTTATGCCAAAATTGCTATTGAGAGAAACTCATGCCAAATCAAAACTCTACCACAACTACTAATGAAACTCTCTTTAATGAAATGCTGGAAGAAATTAAGCAACTGATATTAGAATTCTTCCCGTTACGTGAGACCTTATCCTTAGCCTTGGTTTCCAAAGCTTTTTACCAGGCCATTATGACCAATAGTTTTTGGAATCAGTATTTAAAAAAGGAGTATCAAGTACTAGATGGTAGCCAATCAGCCTTACAAATATTCAAAACCAAGCCCGAAGCGAGAAGCCAATATTTCTATCTTGGCAAAGCAGGTCAACTCTATCTAGAGGTTCAGATTCAAGGAATTATCGCTAAAAATAACTTAACCGAACTGCAAAAAGCTCATCTGCAAGCAAAACTAGTCAAGCAGGCAATTACTCAAGGTAGTCTAACCCCAGAACAAGCTATTGCTCGTAGCTCTAAACCAGTCGTGGCTGGTTTAGATTTTTTTCAGCAAAAAGCCATTAAAATAGGCTTAAGTCGTGAGCAGATTGTCAATGATTGGTATGATGATGCGCATACCAAATGTCTAAAGCAAGGCAAATATACCTATGAAGATATCAAGGGTCTCAAATATAAACAAGTGCTGGGTATAAAAGCAGGGTTAAGACCAGATCAAGTGCGAAATGATTGGTTTGGTTTTGAGCATGCACAGGCTATAAAATATAAAGGCTACCGCTATGAACAAATTATCGGCTTAACCACAGGACAAGTATGCGGAATGATTGAATGTGGACTTACCCGTGCCCAAGTCGATCATGCTTGGTTTACCATGGCCCATGTTTTTCATCTTCAAAAGGGTGGTTTCTATGAAAATATTCAAGGCTTGAGTGAAATCCAATTATTGGGTATGCGGGCGGGGCTTACCCGAGAGCAGGTCGATCATGCCTGGTTTACACATATACACCTTACTTATATTAAAAGTGGTTATGCCTATGAAAAAATCAAGGGGTTAAGTGAAAATGAATTACTTAAGCTACCCAAACCAACCACCTGCATTATCGCAAGTCATCATCGTGAGCTTAACAGCCGGCATAGGCTTTTTCATCTTCATAGTGCTCGAAGGACAAGCAATCATTCTATTTCCGCCAGTTCTACGCTAAGTAATCCGCAAACGATAACAGGCAGCCAACTTTTGAGAGACGATAATCGGCATCAAGTTAATCATAGCTTGCAAACCCGCAATCAGTTGTAGAAATAATGTATTAGAGAGAGGGAAGCTACTCTTTACCAAGTGCAGAGAGATTTTAGTGCAAGGTTTAGAACTTTAATTTTGTCCAGATTTAAGAGTTATTTGCGCTTAATGACTTAATATGCCGTCATTATTAAATCAGTATTTACACAGCAGGCTAAATTTGGCAATATTTTTTTATTGACAGAAGGTAAACTAACTAGACCCTCTATTTTAGCTTAATAGGTGTTTCATGAATGCATGTTCAATAGTTGAATATAGCCCTGTTTATAAACAAGCGGTCCTAGAGCTAATCATTGACATTCAAACTAAAGAATTTAACTTGCCTATAACACTGAGTGATCAACCCGACCTGCAAGATATTCCGGCATTTTATCAGCAAGGCTATGGTAATTTTTGGCTAGCATTATTGGATAATAAGGTCATTGGAACCATAGCCTTAATTGATATCAATAACGCACAATCAGCCTTGCGTAAAATGTTTGTTGCCAAACAATACCGAGGCAGAGATCCTGGTATTGCTCAACAACTCCTGAATAATATTATTCAATGGTGTAAGCTAAAGAATATCCAGGAAATTTATCTGGGAACGGTATCTATGATGCAGGCTGCGCAGCGTTTTTATGAAAAAAATGGTTTTTTTGCCATAACTCAAGCTGAACTACCCGAAAAATTTCCACTGATGAAGGTTGATACAAAATTCTACCTTTGTAGACCCATCGCTGAGCGATGAAAAATTTCAGTTGATCTAGGCTGGTAAGGCAGCGAATTCTTTCTGCCTTACCACAAGAGATTAGGGTCTGTTGACAATTGGTTAGTATAAGCGAAAAAAGAGGCAATGGAGGAAAAATCCAGGGAAATTTGCGGCGAATAGCCGGCTATTTAACAAGAATTTCCCTGGATTTTAACCCATTGTACTCTTTTTACAGCATAGGAACCCATTGTCAACAGACCCTAATTAAACTTGTATTTTAAATGTACTCCAAACTGGTTAGTGTTTGGTTGAAAGTTAAAATTAACATTATAAGGCATTGCGGTATAACTAAATGCCGGATAATAAGTATAAATATAATCTGCGCCCAAACTGAAATTCTGGTTTAGAGAATAATCAATACCTATACCTAGGCGTCGACCTATTTTATTTTGTTCATCACTAATAACCGGTATATTAGCTGCTGGTGAAGGTTGAAATAATTCCAAGCGACTATAAGAAGCGCCAATACGGCCATAAATTAAGGTTTTATCATTGACTTGGTATCCCGGTATGAGATCGGTGCTCAAGTAATTTTGAATACTGAGATGATCTACAAATTGCTCTGAATATAAGGCCCCGGGTCTGTCGATGAGAAATTTACTTTTGGTTAACAAGGTGCCTATTTCGCCACCTAGATAAAATTTATCCTTTACTCTGGCTCCGTACCCTAAGAAAACGGTCGCCATAAAGTCATTGGTGCGATCATCTTTGCTAATTTCATAATTGTTATTGTTATTTAGCACGGATAATTCCGTTTTTCCATGGGTGATGCCCAGTGAAGTACCGACGTAAGCGCCTGAAGTATCTGCAAAAATACTCGTTGAAATACCTAAAAAAACGGTAGCTAATAGTAGTTTATGTTTAGTCATACTTTGTCGTCCCTGTTTTATTAACAATATTGAACCAATATTTATAGCTTAATTTCAGTATTTTTCCATTATTTGCTATAGGTTGCAGTTGACTTTGGGCTAGATATTTAGCTGATTTCTACTGGAATACCGGTAGGTTAAGTAGACTCACCGTGAGCGTTTACCTAGCCCGCTCACGGAAGTTCTTATCACTTCAGCTGTAGCCAACATTCTGTAAGCAACTCGGTTTCAGCAACTTCATGGTCAAAATTGTGGTAGCAAAAAATACAGGGTAAATCACCGAGTTCCTCGCCAGACTTAGGCAACCAATCACGGTACATAGCATACACGGTATCGCCGATGGTGTCTCGCGAGCCTTTATGCAGAGCTACTGCGTAACGGCCTGAGGGCAAACGTTTTTCAATGATTTCACCTTCAAGTTTTAATTGCTCTGGCACGGTAATGGCTAAGTCAAAGCGAAAGTCTGCTGGTTCTGTGGTCTTAGGATCATCATAAGCAAAGCCAAACGCTTCTCCCGGTTTAGGTTTCAAACTGATCGCTTGGGACTTTGCCCAAGCAATTAACTTATTAACGCTCTGAGCTACACCTTCAGGGCTTCCTCGATGCTCTAATGCGGCTAGACGTTTGGCTGGAATATTTTTAATCGTTACATTTATCATGATTTCACCTCTTTGTCTTGGCAAACAATACGGTGGTTTTTCCCAAACATGCCAGTTTGACTGAGCCCTAAACTCACTTGGACTCATAGCACAAGTTTGTTTAAATACGCGTGTAAACGCTTCATGAGATTCAAAACCCGCATTGATTGCAATTTCAATAATGGTTTTATCTTTATAAACAATCAACTGATGTGCCGCTCTTTTTAAGCGCAGCCAACGGATATATTGTTGTAAAGACAAGCCTGTATAAGCAGTAAATAAGCGATGAAAATGAAATTTTGAAAAGCACGCAATTTCACTCAATTGGGTTAGGCTAAGTTTTTCATCAAAATGTTTGCCGATAAACTCAACGACCTTTTTTAATTGACGTTCATAATTCATACTTGGGTTAATTCCTAATCATCAGCTCATTTACTTAAGCAATGGTATCGGGTTCATGAGAAAAGATTTTGACCATTTTTGCTAATTTTCACAAACTCTAGCTAATTTGGTAAGAGCGAAATGGGAAAATTTGGCTAAGATAATATATTTTTCCCATTTGTTGTCGCAAATTATAGTCTTAGCTCACAGGTGCTATTGGTGAGGCGCAGCAAAGGAGGTTGTATTGCAGGCTTAGTTTGCGGTGAGTTAAAAAAGCCCAACTTAAGCGGTGAGGCATATTCTTTAACAGGCATAATCTGAGGTTTAAACAACCCTTGGCTGCTAACAGAATGAGTTTTTGATAGAGCCAGGGGCTGAATAGGCCTTTGGGCTAAGACTTCACAAGCTCTATCAAGATACCCATCGGCCTTGGGCAACGTTAGAACAACTCGATGCGCTTCCTCGGCCCAGGTCAATAACACCAAGCGTAAGTCCTTGGGTAAGCCCTTTAAAGCCTGTTTTGTAGAATTCTCTTTGGCCAGCAGAGCAAGCTCCAAGAGCTTGATAAAATCAGTTTCTTGCTCTGTCGCTAAGCTTGTGAGAGCCTCTGCAAAGTCTTCCTCATCACCCAAGCCAATGTCGAGCTTATACAGCGTTTCTAGGTAAAGCTTGGCATAGGGATTATGCCCATAGGCTTTTAGTTGAGACAGGCGTTCCTGCTCGGCTTGGGCTTTTGCAGCCTCACGCTCACGCTTGGCCTCGCCTGTCCACCAGCGATAGAGATTTCTGCCCATCTCATAGGTCACACGCAGTAGGGCTGCCTGAGTATAAAGGCTATTGACATAGCTACCGATGATAGGCTCTTTTACTTGAGCGGTTGGTGGTGTCTGAACGGTTTCAGGCTCATCATCGAACAAGCCCTTGCTCGTATCTTGCAAAACATTAGGATGTATGATTAAGGCTTGGTTATTAGCTTTAGCCTCCTGAGTAAACCAAGTGTTGAAACCCTTTAAACCCTGATTTAGCAATGAGCTACTGTAGCTGAAGAGGTTGAACAAAAACCCAAGCTGCAAATGCTGGGCGCTGGAGGCTAAAGGAGGATGTGGCTTTTCTTCCGTGGTATTTTGCAATTGTTTTGTATGGACATTAGCAGTGCGTAGCCATAGCGATGAGTATCCCGTAACGTAGGGTACTAGTCTAATCATTTCGAATTTGGCATTGATATAAACCGTATTACCATCGTTTAATCTATTAGCGGCAAAACACATATTAGACTGTTCAACGGGCTGGCCAATAGGATTGCCCTGGCTATCGATCAATATAAGCTCATGAGAAAATTTAAATTCAGGTCCGTAAGGCACAACTTTATTCCAGCAGATGAAGCTGTTTTCACCTGAACTTAATATTTGTGGTGGCGCAATGTTATTGAAGCCAAGTGCCTTGATAGGCCCCCAACCAGTCATTTTGTGATATAACCTGAAAGACAAGGGCTGTAAGTCCAGATACTCAGAGCTATAGGGCATTGAAAGTAAAATGAAGCCTTCTGGCTGCGCAGCTGTTGCCATAAAATAATGGCCTGGAATGTCCTCAGGTTCATCAAGCCCATAAATTTGGGTGCGAGGAATAAATTCAGTCTTTCCAAAATACAAAACAGTGATAATAGTCATAAACTTATTATCATGGATGGCTTGAACCTTTACCCAACCAGGATTTGCCTTCAACATATCAAAAATCGCTATGACCAGAGTTTCTTGGGGTGTTTTAACCTTAACGAAGTGAGTTCTACGGTTATAATCTGAGATGATATAGGGAATGACATAGCTGCCATCACTTAAGCCTGTCATACTGGCAAAGTTTAACGATAATTGGCAACCCAAGCCGCTATAGGGATTGTAATAGCATTTATCAACTACAAAGGGTGGTGATAATTGTGAGGGGTTGCCTACAGCCGCCATATTAACGTATGTACTTATGTCCCTTGAATCTGAGCCTATTTCTTGCCATTGAATGATAAACTGTCCTTGTGCTAAAGCCGTTATGTCCAGCAGGGCATTGGCATGACTATCTACTGTAAAGGTGTTGATAAGCTCGAATTCTGGTGAATAAACATAAACCTCTGTTTCGGTTGTTTGGACAATGTGGCCACTTGTTAGCATCACGGTATATAATTGCTCCGGTTGTTTGGGCGTTAAGCTTCCCAAACGATTACCTAAGGCCATATTAAATTGGCCCATGCCAAAGTTAAAATTTGGCAGCAAGATTTCATGCCATGCATTACTCGCATCCTGCCAGCTTAAGCTAGGATAATTGTTGTCATTGCTTACCGAATTGAGCTGATACCGTCTATTTTTCACTGTCAACACATAGGCATTATTTTCTTCAAAGGCTATACCTTCCACAAACTCGCCATCGATTTTAATCCGACCTCTGTTGTCTGAGTCATAAATCATGGCCTTGCCAGAATTTGAAGTTAAAATATAGGTATCATCTCCGCGGCCGCCGGCTAAATAAGGGTACTTGGCACTGTTAACCGTCAAAATATCATCGCCATCACCGCCTAATAACACCGGATCACTTGTCGTATCAGCCTGATGAGTGATGACATCATTGCCGGTTGTACCATAGTAAATTTTATCATTGTGATGAGGTTGATCGCGTCCAGGCTCAATGCTCAAGGTCTTATTGCCGGTAAAGGTTTGATGTAAATCAGCAAAGGGTAGGGGATAAATGGCAGGGCCGTTGTCTAATATAGCATCTGGATGTATAGCTAATAACATCTGCAGCATTCGATAATCTAATACGATTTCATTGCCTAAAAAGAGATAGCTGTCTTTAAGTCTACGATTTTCTAAACCGATATCTTTAGCTCGATTGGATTGCTCCATCAGTTCAATCAACACATTCATAGGGCCTTTGGTAGGCATTTCTTGCAAGGCTGTGCGAAGATTATCTCCCAATAAATCTAACCGATTAAAACCCGTGCTGATAAGGGCAAGCAATTGGTTATAGGGGAAAGCCACGTCATCTAAGCCATAGGCTGCTAAGCGCTCGCGAATCATAGATAATTGGCCTGGATAATGAAGACCTTTTTCAGACCAGGAAGCACCGATAAACGTTAGACGTAGAAGTTTAGAAACCTCAATTTGAGTTAAAGGATTTTTACGAGGTTCTCCCGTGTGAGTTTGCAAAAATTTAAAGTTCCAATCTCTATAAGGGTCTAGTTTATGGAAAAGCGCTTCAGCATTAGGATCTTGGATATTAAGTCCAATACCTATTGTCATGGCACCGTTAGAGAGTTGAGGTGAACCTAGTAAACTGGGATCGCAGCCACTTGAATCATCATAAGTAACTGCACAGATTCCTTCAACAAAGGATAAGTGATCGCGAATAACTTTAAAAGCATCACTAGCTAAAACTGTTTGTTCATCAGCATTTAAGTCAGTGATGAGTGAGTTAATGGATTTGCTACCGATTGCTTGGCAACGACTGATATAACCTTGTAAAGTTTGTACATCTGTATTGGATAATCTAATCGAAAGTCTACTTGGCATATCTATTTTCCTTTTTGGGTTCAGGCTCTAACGCGACACTTGCTCTACCAGAGATGTATATCTTGCCTTGGTATGGCATAATAAAGTGATAATTTCTAAACTTAGGTTCTTCATAATTAGGCAAGGGATAATGCCATTTGATTTTGCCATTAGCTTTATCGACTGCGGTTACTTCAATGTATTTGTTATTAAGGCGAAGGTAATATAAATAACTACCAACAACTATTGGATTTGAAAAGAGATTTTGTTGAGAAAGTGACCACAGTGTTTTACCCGAGCGTGTGTCAAAAGCATAAATAATGTTTTTGTGCTTATATGCAAAGATTATATTGTCGTTAACTGCAAAAGAAAAAAGATTTTGATCAGTAATTATACCTGATCCTATTTGATCCCCATTTTTGGCATTATAAGCAAATATGCCTCCTTGTTTGACTTTTGAAGGTGTAGAAAAACCATTTACATATAATATATCATTGACAGGCACTAGGTAATTGCCAGCAGTGATAACACCATATTTAGACCAAACTAATTTTCCTGTATTTAGATTTACTGCGTAAAGGGTATCTTTCCAATTACTAAAATATAACTTCTCACCATCAGTAGATAGTGTTGAGATGGTAATACCTAAATCTTGTTTTTGTTCCAAGGGTAGATTAAATTGCCAGAGCTTGTTCCCAGTGTTTATATTAAACGCGGCGATCCCTTTACCGAGACTAATGTACATAGTATCTTTATAGAGTAAAGGTGGATTATATTGTTGACCTACTTTTAAGTTAACTAATACATCTTTTTGCCCTGTGCTAATTTTATATTTAGCTAATTGCTGTATGTTTAAGGAAGATAGATCTTCTACTGTATAAATATAATCCTTATAAACCGTCATGGCTTTTACTTGGGTAGGCTGTTTATCAAAATGGGACCAGATGACCTTTCCCGTATCTTTATCTAGAACAGCGGGTCCATAGCCAATCACATAGTTTTTATAACAATAGATGGGTTTACCATCGCTAAATAAACCTGCTAATTTATTAAAATCATTCCACGCCATGACGGGTTTAGCTGTTAATGGTTCCGTTTTATATTCTCCCGTTCGAGCAGGATTACCTCTATCGATTACACAGGAGGGATTTTGCTCATACCAAGGATCGATGGCTGCATAGCCTGCCGCTGTAAGAATGAGAGACAAGAAACCACTCAGTAGAACTAAATGCCGCATGAACTTACTCCTGTAATATCCTTTTTGGTCATTATATCCAATTGGGTAAATAAAGCTAGATTTGCTATTAAAAATTTTTATTATATTTGGATTATGTAATAAGCTAAATTAAGCTTAAACACATTACCAACAACAACTTAGCTACTTCTTAGCTGGTGAAGCTTTATGGATGATGCCGTTAAATAATAGATTGGGATTTTAAACTTGAGGCTTGAAATGAAAAAAATGAAACATTTAGTGATTTTTCTTGCTCTGCTTTCTTCAAGTTCTTTGGCTTGCTCCATTACGGCAAATGATAAAGCAGATGGAGGTCGATGTGTTGATGTAGGCGGGTATCAGTTATACACACGAATTTTTGGAAAAACTGCGCCCCTTGTTATCTTTGACTCAGGTTCGGGTGATGACTCCAGTGTCTGGGATGCAGTGATTTCTCAAGTTGCTGAATTTTCACGGGTCCTAGTTTATGACCGTGCTGGCCTGGGTAAAAGCGATGCTAAACCCGGTAGTAGTCCAATTACATCGCAAGAGAGTGTTGAGGCTCTTAAGCATATTCTGAGCAAAGAAAATATTAAGCCGCCTTACCTATTAGTGGGTCATTCTCGAGGCGGCTTAAATATGCAGCTTTATGCACAAAAATATCCAGATGAAGTAGCTGGCGTTGTTCTCATTGACTCTGTTAGTCGTAAGCAGAATTTTCATGATCCGGCGCCACCCAAAACCAGTAAATCTTATCGCGAAGCCATTTCCTTTGATCAAAGTCGTGAGCAAGTTAAGAATGCTCAAGCATTTCCACCATTACCCTTAATTGTCCTAACGGCAACCCATCATCATGAATCTGAGCAACGTGAACAGATGTGGCAACAGTGGCAAGATGGCATTGCCAATCTTTCCCCAAAAGCCATGCATATATTTGCCTATGGGAGCGGGCACTATATACAAAAGCAACAACCACAATTAGTGATAAATGCAATCTATACTCTGGTAAGATTAATTGGCTGCAAATAAATTAGTGATAGCCAATAGGGTGGTTTTAATATAAAAAATATTTTTTCGTGGCTAAGAGAAGCCTCATCACTGTTAAGATGGAAAAGAAATGATAGTTAATAAAGAATTCGCTAAACAAATTGAGATCTGTATTAAACAATCGCATATTAACGTTGCCCAGAAACATGCAGAATTAGGTTTGGAATCTGACATACTGTCTATAGGTAGCGGAGCCGCATGTTTTTTAGGTAAGGACTCCTTTTTATCTCAAGTAGTGGGCTGGGGATTTGACTCTGACATCAAGGCCATATCTGAGCAATTGAGATCAGTGGAAAAATTCTATTTGAAAAATAACTTTCCCACGGTAAACATTGAATTAAGTCCGCTATGTGGCAGTGATATAGCAAACTTATTGTCAGAGCAGGGCTATCTTGTAACTGAACTTAGTAATATCTCTTGGCTTGCTTTAGATAATTATTTACCAAAGCAAAGTGATGGTACCGAAATTGTTTCATTGGCAAATCCAGCAAGCTTAGCAGAGTGGGCAAAACAAGTTGCAATCGGTTTTGGTTGTCCAGAAGCCTCTGCACAATTTCTTGTTTATGCGCAAGCTAAAAATATTTTTCCCTTTCAAGTTCTGCTTACTGGAGAAATAGCCGCAGGTTCAACTATTGCAATGCATGAGCAGTTTTGTGATTTAGGCGTGACCAGTACCGTGCCTGAACATCGAGGTAAGGGATTGCAAAAGGCTCTCATACAGGCACGTCTAGCTTGGGCAAAACAACAAGGCGCTAAGTTTGCCATAGTGACAACCGAGCCAGGTTCTATTTCTGATGCCAATATTCAAAAACTAGGTTTTAAGACTGCTTATACTCGAATTAAATTTAGCAAGCAGTTAACTTAGACTAATTCGGAGGTAAGACAGCTTATCTTTTATTTGCCTGGATTTATAAGCTAAAGGTTGCAGAAGGATCCACCAGAGGCTGGGCGGTAACTTTTTTTTGCCCGTCATTAAGCCAACTAAAGATGTCCACTTTATCCCAAATTAGCTTTTTGCTTTTTATACTCAGATAATCAGCAAGTTTTGCTGATTTTTGCTTAGGTCTTTCATCTATGCCAAAGACTTGCCAGTGGTTGTTGTTTTTTTGACTGGGTGGTACCAGCAAGGTTAACTCATAGTTAAAGTCCGTTGGGACAAATACACTGACCTGAATACCTGCTTCTTGAAGATTTTGGGCAAATTCTCTACCAAATTCACGTAAATTGCGCTGCTGATTGACATCTGAATTGAGTAAAAAAACGCTGTTAAGGGTTTTAGGTAAATTCGCCTTTAACAAATCTTTTGCCAATTGGTCAGGCTGAATTTTATTCCAAAGTTTGTCATCGGCATCGATATCAAGAAGAATAAGCTTATCTGTAACCGCTTTTAAATCCATTTTTCCTGGAATATAAGGCACTGCGCTTAAAGTATGAGAATTTTTTAGATTAAGCGCTGCTAATTTATTTTCCTTGCTGTCACTCAGGGTCAAGATCATGGTTTTCTCCTTGCAGCTAAAAAATCGGCAAATCCGAACTATACTTCAATTAATAACCATTAGCTAGAGATTTGTTTATGTTCAAGTTTAACAAAAAACCCCGCAATATCATCCTAAGCTTAGGCGATGATAAGGATACGGTGGATTCCGCTAGAAGACTTGCGAAAAATTTTGCCAGTAATACTGGGAGAGAAACGATTGTGATACCCTTTGGGGAAAATTGTTTGCAAGGCTTAAGTAAAGAAGAAATAGCCGATATGACTATAGTGGGTCATGCGGATAAAAAGCAGTACGGCAATGGTCAAAATCTGTACAGCCCCCGAAAATTTGTAGAAGTTTTTGCAAATGAGGTTAAGAATGCAGGCTTTAAAAATAGTGATGTTAAGCAATTGCGCTGTTTTGGTTGTGAACTGGGGCTTAAAACTCCAGAGGATGAAATTTGTCAGGCGCAAAAAATGGCCAATCAATTTCAAATTCAAGGTTTTGATCTGAAATTAAATGCCTTTAGCAATACTGATCCAAAAACTCCTTTGGAGGAAATGAGTTTACGGGTATTAGAAAAAGGTGATGTCTATATATCGGGTTTTAGACCCGGAGAGAGCGAAAAAGCTCTTGAATTAGAGGCAAACATAAAACAACAAAGAAACCTTATGCAAAAGGGCTCTACCCGTGCCGAAGTTAAATTAGCTGAGCTTATGGCTGAATATAAGAAGGTAGTAGTCGTTATTCAATCGGCTTCAAACCCTTTTAGAGCAATCAACGAGGAAAGGCATTGTTTTACCCCTAGGTTAAGCCAATTAGACCTTATCAATGTTAAACAACAACTGCAAGTCAGTGAGCGAAAGCTGGCTCAACATAAGGTAAAGATGACTGAGCTTAATCCTGAAGTCCAGGCCCTATATCAAAATAATTTCGTGAGACCTGAAGAAAAAATTAACCAAAACCTACGTCAGCAATTAAAAATTATTGAAGCTAAGCGTATGTCACCTCAGGAGGAGCTGGCTTTTTTACGCCAAGAAATTGCCAGGCGGCAAAGTTCTCTTCATGAAGAAGCTAAAGAATTGGCAAACGATAGTGTGGAAATAGAGAAAAATCCTGTGAGTTCGCTGGATAAAATAATAAAAGAAAACCTGGATATGAGATATGCTATTTATGAGCAACAAGTGCAAGAGCTAAAAGAAATTCAAGCTTATGTGACAGAGTTAGCGGCAAAAAATACCGCTACAACCACAGTTCAAACCAAGCCATCGTCTGTAAGCCAAGCTAAACCAAGTTCATCAACGCCCGCGAGCCAGACGATTACATCTACTTCGCAGCCAAGCAAGTCTATTAAGTCACTATTTAATAATTTTGTAAAAAGTATCAATGGTATATTTTCATCAACGGTGAGCCATTCAGATGATGAATTCCTCGAGTTAGAAAGTAGCTTAAAGCAAGCTCCTAAAGGTGCAAGTTCATCAGTAAAATGTACTAAAGATGTTTTTAGCTCATTGAATGCTTCAAAGCATAATATGCCAAAACCCCTGACAAAAGAGCAGGATAAAATAGTCGATACTGAGTTGATGGACACTAAGCCGGTTGTTAAATCCCAGAATGATGTCCAAAGACAAACAACTTCGCTTGAAACAAGTAAAAATGCCGACACTTTTTCCCAACAAGAAGAAGATTCAAACACGCCGCGTTTCTGCTAGAACAAAACCAGCCGATAATCTTAAAAAAATACCGCCGATTAGACAGATTTAGCTAGAGAAGGGTACTTATAAATTAGATATCATGATAAATATCATTCGATAAATTATTTTACTCAGTACGCTTTATTGATTAATTAATCTGCTGGAGAATGATAAAATGATCAATGTGGTTCAGCGTAAACTACAGCATCTTTAGTAGAACTTTACTCACACAGCCTATTAAATTAAAAAGATTTTCGGCTGCTAATCTCTAACTCTAATTAATTTGAGTTTTTAAAAGGAGAGCGCCATGCAATCTAGAACTTTATTGTTGAGTCTAATGGCCATGATACTTGCGGCTTGTGCAAAACAAGTTTCTTATCCTATACAACCCGGACCCGTAAGTGAAGCCAATGACAATATTATTCATACTACCGTATACCACAATGCTGGCCATAAGCGCTTAGACTTTTTAGTCACCTTTGAAGTGGGTTATTTCGATGCAAAGGGCCATTGCAAAATGCAAAAGCAACGAATATTCAAAGCCAGTCACCCTGACGGCGATCATGCCTTAACTCTAGGCCATCATTTAGCCAATGAATACGGGCCAGAATTATTTAACTGTGTGCATGAAACTTTACACGTTATCGATAGTCCATATCCCGATGAAGCCATGACCTATAGACTGATGAATAATGGTCGCTATTATACCAAGGCCTACCCGGATAGACACGACGTTTATCCGCGCTTGTGAGCATTATGCTGATTCATTTAGATAAATGAGCTTAATTGGGATACCCGTAATGTACTCTTAACCTTGGCACGAGTTTGGAGCACGCTAAAGACCCATCAAATTTACTCTAAACCAGGTGCGGCCAGCTGGGCTATTGAAAGGTTGCCGGAAGAGTGTCGGCAAGTTATGCAACGAGCAAAAGCCATTTGTATTGGAGAGCAAAGTGAAAATTGGGATGATTTAAATTCTCTTATTCCAACTTGCGCTCAATTCATGTTAAGCCAAATAAAAAGACAAATTGACTTGCTAAAATCAACTGGTTACGTTAATAAAACTATTCGTTATGCTGAAATTTATTAATTAAAAATTTGGTTAACTCAGCCTTGCTGAATTTCGCGCTCGAGTGCAACGCAAGTAAGCATGCAGCTTAGAGTCTCTTAAAAAATGCGAGATTTTTTTATTATTGTTTTAGTATCAATAGCTAGCAAATTGAATTTTTAGCAGTTATGTGGTTTAAAAAATTAGTTTGCATAGTGATGATATCAAGTTTTTCTAAATCTCATTAAGCATTGATAGCAAATATGGAGTGCATTATATGTTAAGTTACTTTTTTTCTGAACCAAATAATAATTATCAAAAGCAGCAAATTGAGCAATACATCAGGGACCTCAATAATTCTAACAAGATATTTCAGGTGCTTCTTTCGGCAGAATCACTCGATGGTTCAGAGCGTACCTATGCTTACACACCTCCTGTAAGCCAATGGAAGTTTGATGAACAACCCGAAAAAATATATGAAACATTAAATAATAGTGTTAGCCAGGGCTCACTTGCAGCTGCTGGGTTATTAGCCCAAATCGCTTATTATAATGACAATGCCTTAGCTATTAATTCAAGTGAATATAGAAGCTATTTATTTAAAGCATTTAAAATTGCTCAGAAGCTTGTTAAAGATGAGACTCATCAAAAGGAAATATCATCTTTTGATAAAAAATTTGGGTCAAAAGCACTTTACAATTTTGGCTTAATGTATATGTTGGGACAGATTCCTCATATTATTGATATGCCGCTTGCCGATTTTGTAAATTTATCTAATCAAATGAATCAACTTAGAAGGGGCGGTATAGCAGCAATTACCCTAAATGCAGGAAATGCTTCTATACAAGAGCAGCAAGGGGTAAGACCGGAACAAAGTTACAAGAAGGCATTTGAATGTTTTGAGTTATTAATAAAGCTTACTCCGCCAACTAGTATATGCACTGTAAAATTTATGTCTGGTAATATTCAACCTGTTATATGGGGAGCCGCTTTACTCTCAAAATTCTATAAAGGTGAATATGATACTACTGCAAATTCATTTAAAGATGACCAAAAACTAATGGACTTACAGCACCAGCTTAAAACTTTTTTCAGAGCAAAGGGCGGAACATTAGATGAAGTGTATAAATTGTCTTACAATTTGCTCAATATTTCTCTGACCAGAGAAATTAATGGCATTGACGAAAAAAAACATTTACAAAATATCGTAGATTTAATGGAACCATTAAGACAAGTCATTAATCAAAATGAGGATTATTTACAACAACATCATTTACAAGAGGTGAACAATGAGGTTGAAGCAGAATGGGGCTGCCATATTAGCTAAATAACTAATAAACCTTAAGGATTAGAATGTACTTTTAATTATTACCTTATTAAAAATTAAGGTCAAAGCAATTTCCAATTTGAAGGGTATCCTAATCGCTGGCAATTATGGAGTAGCTCTATAATTGCCAGTAGATTGATAGTTAAATTTTAATAGCCATATTGCTAAATAAGGCGAGCTAAAAAAGTTGCTCCTAAAATCTTACTATCTTGAATAACAAGTTTTTTGAAAAAAGGAAATTTTACCGGATTATATATGTCGATTTAACTAAGGATAAACCATGCAAAAAATTTTTATGCCATCTTTAAACTATGACACCTGCATTAATGTTATTGACAAACTTGGCATTTTAAAGTCTGGATTTGTTAACCTTCGCCAGTATAATTCAAAGCAAATGGAATTAATTTATAATATAGATAGATATTTAGATCTTCTTTTGGATACTGAAAAAAAAGTCAGATCTAATAACTATAAATATCAATTTTTGCTCTATAAATATAAAGGGCTTATTCATTTGATATATTACAGTCATGTAACAGTAACAGATAAAACTAGTCAGGTATTAGCCAACAATAGTTTATCATTCGCAGCTTATTATTTTGAACAAGGGCTCAAGTTATTTAACCATTGCAATACGGCAAAAACAATTGGTGCTCATGATGCAGCTGAAATTAACTATCTTTTATATTATGCTCATAACCTACTAAACAACGATAAAAAGGCACTTGCGTATTTACATACTGCTATAGAAATAAATCCCTTATATAACTTTTGTATTAAACAAAAAGAATACTCACTATAAATTGCATCCATAAAAATTAATTAACTTTCGAATGAAACTTTTTACCAAAAGGTAAAGAGACAAGCCTTAGTCATTAAGACTCGCTACTATAATTAGTATAGTAAATTTAGCGTTTTTGGCGAGTAGGGTATGGGAAAAAAATTGCTTAAAAAGTGAATGTTCTCACATCTATAAAAGCTTAGGCTATGCATTAAAATTCAGCAAAAATGTGGTCCTGAATAAACCAGTAGTAAACGCTAAACACTGACTAAAAATAACAGAGTTAGCTGATTTTAGGTCTAATTATAAACGTTAAAACAAACGACATCGCTAAACTTGATAGCCACACTTGGCTTTCACGATAGAAAGAGTCTATAACAGAATTTCCTAATAATATATTCATGAATGGTTGCCGTATAAATCCATCTTTAATTAAGCAAACTAATATTGCCAAGATGAATGTTTTAATAATCAGGGACTTGAAATACAAGCGGTCGTATAACAAATAATAAACAATGCCCGCACCTAAAGCTTCAAGTGACTTAGTTAAGAATGACATGTGATTAATGAAGGGTTTATAGATCGTTACATCAGAAACGATATGGCCGTAATAAATGTGAATTGTATCGTTAGCAATACCCGCTAAAACTATTGCAATAGTAAAGCGTATAAGAGCAGCTTTTGTCATAATGTATTGTTCCCAGTATTTTCATATCTTCATTTTAATTGTTATTGCCTGGTAGACCAACAGGATTGTGTGATAGAACTGGCATATACAAATTACAGGGGACAACGCTCTAGAATTTGCCTATTATGAAGAAATTAGTATGAATACTGAGCATGCAGCACAGTAAGAGGCGTTTAAAATCTTACCATGATTAGTCTATAGGTTTCTGCTGCTGTAAATCATAGGCTTGACGAGCACCTTCAATCTCCGACCACTGAGTTTGAGCCCAATCGATGATTTGCTTTACAATATTGATTAAACTTTGACCTAAAGGGGTTAGTTCATATTCAACCCGAGGCGGAATCTCGGGATAACTGTAACGTTTAACTAAACCATCGCGTTCACAGGCACGCAATGTTGTCGTTAACATACGCTGTGAAATACCATGTCCATTCCTTAACAGTTCACTAAAGCGGCATTTACCTCCAGCAAGCTTATGGATGGTGAGTATACTCCATTTATCCCCAATTCGATCTAAAATCTCTCGTACGCCTGCATGACACTCTACTTGTGTCTCTAATGGTTTTTTTGCTTGTCTGGTCATTAATTACCTCCATTTCACCTTAAAAGTGAATTCAATAATACTTAGGCACAATAAAGTGCCTTATTTTTTGTAACTTAGTTTTAGTGTAGCATGCAAGTATAAATAAGTAACTATAGAAGAGCGTTGCTATGACACAATTAGCAATCCACCTTAAACGTAAATCAAATGATAGCAGAGGTAGCTATGAACCCTAGACTAAATATTATGAAGAAACTCTTGTTAGTTCACAGTAGTGCAAATATTACCGGCGCTTATTCGCGCTATCTTGCTCAACTGTTTGTGAAGCAATGGCAAATTAATTTTCCACATACGGAAGTCATGATACGCGATTTAGCCGCTGATGCGTTACCTCATCTGAATGAATATGCCCTGGAAGCTATCAAAACTAATAAGCCTATCCATGAATTAGCCAGGGAAAGTCAATCTATACGTGAGGTGTCAGATAAATTAGTCGATGAATTAAAAAGCGCAGATATTATTGTTTTTGGGGTTCCTATGTATAATTATACTATCCCCTCTACCTTAAAGACTTATATAGACTACATCGTGCGTAGTGAGATTACCTTTGGCTATGATATAGTAGCTAAACGTCCGATTGGTCTTTTAGCTGATAAACAAGTCATTGTTATCACCACAAGTGGCGGTTTTTATCAAGACACACCGTTTGATTTCCTAGCGCCTTACTTAAGCACGGTATTCAGCATGATTGGTTTAGATGAAGATTTAACCTTCATTAAAGTACAGGGATTGTTAAAGGCTGAACATGAGCAATCTTTACTGGCAGCAGAGCAAGCCATTGAAAAATATATCAGAGATGAATTAGCTAAAAACGAAATTAACTTAAAGTCTTTAGCCTGAAAAGCCTTGTGAGGAGATTGAACATGACTATGAAACCCTTTCAACGCAGCGTTGTACAACTAGATACGCCTCCGGTACAACAAGGCATGACATCTGAGCATCGGGTACGCGAACTTTTAAAGTTTTCCGATTTCTCAAAAATGGATCCTTTTCTTGTGTTAGTGGAAGACTGGTTTGGGCAGGACGTGTTTGATAAGCATCCCCATCGCGGAATAGAAACCGTGACCTATCAAAATTATACGACCGTTACTATGCTCGATATTCGGCTTGAGGCCGGTGCGACTGTATCGCTTGATTTGCCTGGCACTATAATGCTTTTCTGGTATTGCTAGAAGGTGAGGGCTATGTTGGAGCGGACAATACGGTTGTGAAAAAAGATCAAGTGGCATTTCTTACACATGATGATACCACTAGTATTTCGGAGGTTCGCATGACAGCTACTAGCAAAGAACCTTTAAAAGCACTGCTTTTTGGCGGGCTGCCTATCGGTGAGCCAGTGGTAGCAAAAGGACCCTTTGTGATGAATACAAGGGAAGAAATAAAACAAGCTTATGCAGATTATCAGGCTGGCCTGTTTGGTATTTAATTTGTAGCGCATTATTGTGCAAATACTTGAAACGCCAGGTATTCCAAATAAATATTTCACTGCGTGAAATTACTAAAGAGAATTGGGGTATAAGCATGTCACCCCACCCATACTTCCGATAATCTTTATTATCGGAAGTATTGGGTTTGTCAATACGTGTGAATTCAAGTCGTAAGCGCAACTTTGGGGTAGCTTAAAATCGGAACGCACGGATGTAAAAATTTATTATACGCGTGAATCTGCAAAAGCCTTTTTTACTGGATTTAATTGGATATTCAGATAAACTAAGCAGTCAAATTTTTTTGTTAAATTAAATGATATTAATATGAAGAAAGCTTTGCTTGCTATATCCTTACGTTTTGCTTGTATATTTTATTTTTTTCTAATTGCTCAGTATGCTTTTGCAGATCAGCCATCTCATTATGTTTCTTTACTCAAAGAGATGTTTACAAAAGTTACATTGGAAAAAAATGATAAGGCAATTCCTATATACTATAGTAAAGACTTCAAATTATATTCTAATGGTAAAACAGAAAACTTTGGCGACTTTTTACGACAACATCAGGCAATTTATAAAACTCCTATTCAGTATAAAATACGTTATGAAGATAAAACATTCATAGAACAAGGAAATAAGGTTGCTGGCCGACTTTTTATTACTACCCAAATGCCTAATGAGCCTTCACGGGAAATCGAAGTCATTTTAATCGCGGAATATCGAGATAATAAGCTATATCGGGTATGGGAGCTTACATATCCTGATTGGACAAAAATGAAAGCTTTTAAGCGCCTGCCATAAGCCCGCAATATACATGTGACAATGGTTTAATCATTGCCACAACGATTAAAAAGTTCAATTGGAGTCGCATATCCTAAAGATTTCCTTGGTCTATCATTCAATGCATTCATGATTATTTCTAAGTCCGTATCGTTTGCTATTGTAAAGCTAGCCCCTTTTTTTAGATACTGCCGAATTAGGCCGTTCGTATTTTCATTGAGTCCACGTTCCCATGACGAATAAGGGTGTGAGCAAAATAGAAATCGGTATTTAACTTTGCCAATTGAAAAGAGCTGATGCTTCTTAGCATAGCCACTGATCTGCTCTAGACTCCATTTTTGATGGAGTTTCTCTCTAATGAATTTGGCAACTTTAGATGTTAATTTAATCTTCTTGTTCTTTTGTTTATGTCTTGATTTGGTGTAACCTTGCGCATAATCTGCTTATATTGCCAAGAACCCAGAACAGTTCTTACAAATGTAATATTGTAATTTAATTCTCGACTTATAGTTGATTGGTGAACTCCAACCTCCTTGGCTATTGTGTTTGTGTATATCCTGCCTTCCAAAAAGCCAGTATTTGATATCTCTTCAAATAATCTAAATGCTTGTATCTCATTGTCCCACATCATTAAATGTTGATAAGCTTATATTGTGTAAATAATTAACAAAATATGCGCTTATAAGTGGGATTTAAGTCACCTGAATTCAACCCATAACTGCAACTGCTTTCTTTAAAAATCTTTCTTCAACGTTATTTAAATACTTTTCTATCCAAACTAATGCTTCAGAAAGCAATTGCTGTACAGGCTTGTTGAAACTTTTAAGCAGAATAGTACTATTTATATAGTAATTACCAGCTTCATCAACGTATCTATTTCCATTCTCATCTACATAAAAATTCACCTGTGACTTTATTCGCTCAAAGTCAAATTCTTTTAACGCAAGGTTTCTTTCTGCCTCAATAAAGTTCTTAAAAATATCGTCTTTTTTTAATTGTCCCCAATATTCCTTATATTCAGAATCATTGTTAAGAGCTTTATTTTGTTTAATATGTATGGCCAAAACAGCTCTTAACAAGGCTACTACAGTGATCCATCGTAATAGCCATTTGTCACTGTTTTCAAAATCCGTTTCATTTAATTCATTTGCTGCTAATTTAGCATATCGGAGAATGTCTCTTGCATCTGCTTTCATCAACTAACCGTCTGTCTTAAAAAATTTCATTAGGTGTGGTATATTGTAACCTCTTTCTAGATCTACTGTTAATTTTATCTATTGTGGCAATAAGCTCTATATCACTAATATAGGAAAAAACTGAGCCCTTTTTCAAATATTGTCGAATTAAACCATTTTTATTTTCATTTTAAGTCACGCTGCCAAGAAGAGTACGGATGTGCAAAATAAAATTGTGCATCTAAGTCCCAACTAATAGCTTCATGTTCAACGAACTCCACGCCTTTATCCCCTGTAATAGTTAATATGCAATCAGCAAAAAGCTGAAGCATACTGATAATCGCTTCTTTTGCTATTTGTGCTTTTCAACAAGGGATTTCTTACAAACCGTTTTTTTAGAAAAGCGTTCAACTACTGTGATAATAGCATGCTGCCTATTCTTACCAATAATTGTATCTATTTCCCAATCCCCTATTCTAACTTTATCATCTACAATCTTAGGGCGTTCATCTATTAAATCTGGCTTCGCTTGAGATAATCAAGCTGTTTATAGCTCATCCTACAACTCCTTGTTATAATAACCAAGCAAGATGTTAATATAATTTTATCGGTTAAAATTTGTACAAAAGTTGCAGTTATAAGTTGAATTCAGGACTAAGGTAATTTATAAGCTATTGAGCGATAAAACCAAGAAATTTTGCACTCTTCGTTAACTTAACTGAGTATCTTCCCACAATTCAATAGAATTGCCTTCTGGATCTGTCAGCCAGGTGAATTTACCTTGAGCATGTGTTTCAATAGGTTTAAAGCTTATGCCAAGGGATGTTAAGTGTTCGGTGACTGCTGTGAGATCATGAACTCTATAGTTAACTCGAAACGGTTTAAGCTCAGAATGTGTGCTTGCATCCGCTTTAAAAATGGCAAGTACGCAACAAGTTTGCTGTTCAGAATGAATCCTTGCAGGATATTTAAAAGTTGCATAACAAAAATGACCATCGGGCGTATGCTCATAATTGATTCCCAAGGTTTTCTGATACCAGGCAGCGAGTTCAGCTGGCTTTGGAGAATAAATAAACACACCACCAAGATTAGCAATGAAATTGCCCATAGAAATTTCCAGGTAAATTGATTTATTAGCTAGTTAAGCTGATTTTCAGTTTAAAGACAAGCAATAGCTAGTCCATAATGTACTTTCTAGATAACTCAGAGCATAATCTTTATTGTAGTTGAGCTAAATCTGCTTCTAGCTCTCTTTATGCCGCCCTGCTCTAGCCCTAACAGTATCGGTTTATAAATTCATCGCGATAAGCCATTTTTGCAGGGATTTGATTTTTAGTTGGGTGACAGGGCTGCATTGTTTTTTTTGCTCATTTCTTCTTTTAATTGCTTAAGCATGAGTTCAGGATACTGTTGAGTAAGTTTTCCTGAGCTAGACCTCGATTGAGACCGTTCGAGCACAGGTACATCTTTATTAGTTTGAGTGTTTTTGGTGCTAGGTTTGGCAATGAATAAGGTAGATTGTTTGTTTTCGGTATAGGTAAAACTTCCAGGTGCTTTTAGTGTAGTTTGACTAGGTTGATGCCCTTCTCTTTTGCCAACTGAGGGAAAGGTGCCCCTTTTGTGGACATCTTTAATATGGCTTATTAAATCGCTACTCACTAAGCCACTAGAAGTGCCTATGGGTGTTGATGCCCGTTTAGGAGTTGCATCTAAACTTTGAGAGTTTAAGGATAAGGTTTGAGTAGCTAAATTTTTAAAATCCATATTAAAAAATAAATCTTGGTTTAATTGACTTAGTATTTTCTTATCTATAATGAGCGTGGTGCCATTTTTATCTGCTTTGAGGGTAAATGCCATATTCTTATAATTGATAAGCAATTGGGTACCTACATCACCTGAAAATTGTTGTTTGGATATTCTACAGTTTCTTTGCTTAAAGAAACTTTTCAGATTCGACAAGCAAAAATTACTTGTGATAACAGAGACCTGGCTATCATCGGGGTTTGAAACAAATTTCCAAATACCGGTAGCTTCTAAATCTAGCTTTTCCCAGAGTAACAATTCAGCGGGAGTAAAGTCTATGAGTTTGCCAACAGCTTTTAGCATAAAGTCAAAATTTTCCAATATCTGATTTTTATAATTATCAATGGCCTGGCTATAAAAAGCTACATTATCACTATGCATTTCAGTTTGAGTGAGCCATTTGCATAGAATAGCCTTATATTTGGCAAAAATATTCTCGGTTTTTATAGCCTCTTCGACTTGCTTTGAAAAAGACAGATGCGAACCCTGATAATAAGTTTCAAAAGCCTGAAAAACCTGATGAGGAATGTTGTTGGCTTTATCAAAATGACATTTTAACAGTAAAAGAGCTGCCATCCGGTCAACAATATGGGTTTTAAAAAAAACTTGGTAATTCGGTAATAACTTAAATTTGTTATAGGTTAAATTGGGTAATAGCCCAACCGTCTGCAGTTTGGGATCATCGGGTTTACTTTCGCAATCAATGACAACGCATTCCCACTTTGCAAGCTTGGGATGCATTCGAAACATTATGTTCTGCCCTTTTGAACCTATTTTATCACGAAGACAGGTTAGAAAGGCTACGGTTGCCGTTTGCCCTAAAAATAAAATGTCTGCAGGCTGAAAGCCTTGGTTTGACCCTATATATTCTCCATAAACACCTTGGTCGATAGGCAGGTTATGCATATTTTCTATAAAGTCTTGTTTGATAAAAAAGTGAGTGGTTCCAGACGTGTTATTATAGACAGTTAATAATTCTGTTTTTGGAACATTGGTTACCAGTCCAAAGAGCTCTGTGTTAATGCATTCAATAGCGTGGGCTAAATTAGCATCCCGGTAAGATATGTCACCTTTTATAGTTTGATAGGCAAAGGTTGAAATTTGGATTAGCGTTTCGTGAAGCTGGCTACCAGGTTCACTCACCTTGCGAACATGTTTTTGTATTTTATTTGAATTAGCTAGGTCTTCTCGGTTAAAAATACAACGAGTATTAGCGCCATTGCCCGCTGTTTTATAAATCCCTTTCACCAGGAATTTCTTATTTAGCTGGGGATTTAATGATTTTAATCGGGGATCGAATTTTTCCCTATAGATCCCGCCGGGGCCTACGCCCCCCGGTTTTTTTTCAATCCAGGTAAAATGTCTATTATCAGCAGTGGTAAATTTTTCGAGCATAAACTCCCCCAATTTATCTTATAAATTATTATTTATCTTCTAGTACTTCAGGTTGGAGACTGTTTTAGTGGCTGACTTGTGGTTGCCACGAGTTTTTGATTATTAGAAAATAACCATCGACTATTTGCGTTTATTAAAAATTATACAGGAATCTTGTTTAAAATGCAGGAAAACTTAAGTTAGGTGTTTACCTGCTTATCTTGGTGCTGGTATGGATAAAAATAGTTTCAATCTTACTCCTTAGGGGGTTTAATGAGCCTTGCCTAGGCCAAGGCTTTATTGTACTTGATGACTGCTTTTCAGCTGGATTTAGAGCATGTTTTTGAATATGGAAACCAAGTCTAGATCATCATCTGGTGTTTGTTCTAATGGGTTAACTTCTCGATAGCTTGGAAAAGTTCCTAGGAAATTTAATAATTCAGTTTGGCTATATTGAGACGCATCGCCAATTGAAATGGGATTGTTAACGTAACCATTTAAGATATCGCCTGAATAACCGTACGGATTGTCAATGATATTTTCTAAGTGAGTTGAATTTATCGAAACCGGCTCAGTGAAAAATGAATTTATTTCCGAGCTTAATGAAGAGTCAATAGTTTTGTTTGGCAGTGATTCTCTATTTGTTACGGTTTCAAGGATACGTCTTTTATTTGAGTTGGTTTCCTCATCATCTACGATCACAATGGATTCGTATTTTCTTTTGCCTTTCTGAGAACCCGTTAAATCAGAAGTGCTATTCTCATTTACAGCTAAATTTGGCTTAGGGTCACGGGGTTTATTTTCTTTGTGACTTTTTCCAGCTGCAAAAATGGTTATGTTTAGAGTACTTTCTAATTTAAACGAGCCAATACAGTTTTGATAAGGGATTGCACTGGGAATAACCTCAGGCATAAAAAGCCTGCACTTTAAGTTATGCTGCTTAACTATAAACCTTACGTCATCATAATACTCGGAATTACCCAGTTGTTCCTTTTCTAATAAGGTTAAGATTTGCGAGCAAACGGCGGTTAAACCCGTTCTTGCTGAGCTATATGCTTTTAAATCGTTGGTTAAATTTCTAGCTAGTCTAAACAAGCGTTCTAAGTCAGCAAAATTAGCTATAAAAGCTTGTTTACTTTTTAAGGCAACACTGCTGGTTAATATATCCAAGATAAAATCATTGGTTACTATAGAATTATTAGCAATTAGGGCATGAAATGATTGCCCTGCTAGCCACACTTCTTCAAAAGCCTTAGAATTATAGCGTACTTGAGTACTGTTTAATTTAGTTAGCCAGCTGGTTAATTTATTTTTAGGCATTACCCTCGCCTCCTGAAAGCTAGATTGTTAAATCACTTTTTAATGATTTTATCCAAAACCGTTTTATAAAGGATTTTCAGTCTATCGTCTATATTGAGTTTAACACTTAAGGTAGACGATAAACTGTTCATGCTGCTTAAGTAGAATGCTTGGCATATTTCTCTTGCAATTGCTTGATCATAAAGTCTACGCCTAATGTATTAGAAATATAAAATATTACTGCTATAATCAAGTCTGCAAGCCAATTTGCAGCGTAAATTGAATTTAGGCCTTTTAATTATAATAACTAGAATAGGTACAACCATGCGCGATCTCGAATTTCTCCTTAAAACCTTCTCCCAAGAACGAGTGGATCTTATTGAAAAAATTTTTACCGCTCAGGTCCAAGTTAGCGAACAAGCAAAATTAAGTTTTGCCCTGGAAATATTAAATATCAATAGACAACAATTGAGCAGTATTCCTCTGGAAAATTTAAAACATAATCTATTGGACTACCATGCTCTGAAAAATGAAGTTGAATTCCATCCCAAGCGTTTTCCTGAACAATATGAAAAACTTGCGATGAAACTTTTGGCACTGAGTGAAGTCGCCTTAAATTTGGTGCGTGATTCTGAGTTATTAAAACCTGCTACCAACAGCTATAGCAAATACAGTATGGGTTTATTTGATCTACACATACGCTCGCCCTACTACTCTGCTGCAAAGACCCAAGCTCTCACCATGGATTTAACCCAAAGTATTCAGGTTACCAGCAAAAAAAGCAGTGGCGTAGAACCTGGATTCAAGGGAATTTTGTTAGAAGACCTATTGCTGCAGCTGAAAAAGAAATATCCCAATAAAACAGAGCGTTTAGCCTGTTTAGCTAAACATCAATTTTCGGCAGCGGCCTTATATAAGTTGCTTGAAAATGAGTTGCCCGATTATTTGATAAAGTTGGATTACGATAAACTTAAGGGTTCAGAAAATGTTAAACCCAATAAGGCAGATCTGGCCCGGTCCTCAAAGATCCAAAAAATTGCCGCGGTTTCAAGCGTTGCCGCGGACGTGATCTTGACGGGCTATCAATATCTTAAAACTAAATCCACGGCCAAGGTCAATAAAGAGGCTGTGATTGAGGCCCTGAGTAACGACGTCGCCCGAGTTCATGGAATGAAAGTTCAAGATCAGCGCTTACTCTATGGTACATATGAAGATGGCCGTTTGAAATTGATGTTAAAGGGTGCGTGGCTGACCAATATTCAAGAGCTTGGCCCCCTGCAAGGAGGCAAAACCGGTAGCAATGGTAATTATATGGTGCAAAAAGCGCCTCCCAATGCGCTTAATATCAAATATTTTTCAAATGCTAACCTTGGTAATCTCGGTTTTTGCTATCCCTTATTTTTAGTGCAAAATGATTACGATGCCATTGGTTCACAGGGACAAAATAAGCTACACGATGGCAAAAAATTGATCGGGATTGATTTTGGCCATGCCTATGCAGCTAAAAACCAGCTTATCTCAAAATTAGACCAGCGATTTCGCTTTCAGGACGAAAAATATAAGAATTTCTCGGTCTTTTTTGATAGTCCGCGTCTTCACATGGTCAAGGGTTTGCTGGTCATGGCAAAATTGGCAGGTGTTGTGTTAGATGCCAATATCATTAAAGCTTACGGCGAGGATTTTTATCAAAGCCTTGAGGCTATCAAACCGGGTGATGACAAACGAGTTTTTGATGATTATGAGCAAAAGTTTGCCGAGCTGCTGCAACGGGCTGACCTGGTGCATAGAAAAGATTACCAAGAAATAATCACCGGTATTCAGCAAACTCGAGAGTATGCTATTTCAGCGCGCAATACCTTGGTTAGCAAATTTCAACGTTATCTCTCGCTTCCGCCTCAGTTGATAGAGCTCGGTGAAAATTTAGAAAAATTACATGGCTGTATTTTGGGCAACGCCACCATTCGCTCGGAAAATGGCCAGGTTTTGCTCAATCACCTGCAGGTCGTTGATGCTAAAAAGTTACTGGCATGGCCTAAAATTCATAGGGCTAAAACTCAGGATGGTAACAATTATTTATTGGAATTTGAAAAGGATAAAGCGGGCCAAGTTTCGGCTTTATTTAAAACGCTTAAACAACTTTGGCCCGAGGCCGAGGTCTTAGAATATTCTGGAAAATATATTTTAAAGGTATCGGAAGCTAAATTAGCTACGCTTGGAGATTATTTTAATGAGCAAAAGCTAAAGCAGAAATATTTTCCCGCAGAGTATCAATTTGCTTGCCAATATGCGCCGACAGTGTCTTGTCCTGAGCCTGCAGGTCAAAAAAAACCAACTCAAGCTACCAAACCAGCACAAACCGTTCAGCAGCAAACGCATAATTTCTTTTTTGCCAAACCCAGCTCCTCTGCTCGGACCGCCTCAAGTGTAGCCCTCTATCTTGATTTATCTCCGGCGCAGCTTAGGGGAAAACTGGAAAAACCCTCTAGCATAGAGTCTGTAACTGCTGAAGCTAAAATAGAAATAACAAGGTCTTTACAGTATGAGCCTTAACTAGATATTGCGTTGCTATTCAACCGATAGATTGAGCATTCCACGCCGCAGAGGTTGTTCACTTCTGCGGCGCTGAGTTTAAAAAATTAATCTTATTAGTAGGTACACGGCCAGAACTAGGTGAACTTATGATAGTTGCAACTAATCAAACACCTAAAAGTTCTATTGTTCGCTAGCTGTGCTGTTGGGAAGTAAAAAGCTCTTTTAATCGCTAGTCGTAGAATGGCAAGCTCAAAAAAACCAATTTTGATTAAATGGTATGCCCGTTTGCAAACACCACAGCCGAATTTTTTTGATATGTTCTTGATTTCATTGCAGAAGTATCTCGCATCAGCATGAAAAAAATTAAACAAAAACAATAACTAGACTGTATCAATATCTTAAGCTCCCCTTCAAAGGATGCTTTAGTCTTAAAAACATATAGAGGTAAACTAATTGTGTAGAAAGACCAAGAAATAAGTTTTTCCATCGATTAAGATTTTCTTAATCTTTATGTAGTATGATCGTGACCCAATATTGGCAATAATAGCGCTATAATAACAGCGTATCTACATATTGATAACAAAAGGTACATTTTATGTCTTACAGATTTAAATTTAATCCTTCTAAACTGCTTAAAGATCAACTCCGTCTTATTCCTGCCTCGGTGACTCACTTAGACATCAGTAATAATTTTCTTGCTAATCTAACAGCCACAGAGCTTGCACAATTTTTGAGCGCTATTCCTGCCTCAGTGAATCACTTAGAAATCAGTGGCAATTTTCTTGGTAATCTAACAGCCGCAGAGCTTGCACAAGCCTTGAGCGCTATTCCTACCTCGGTGACTCACTTAGACATTAGTAGTAATTTTCTTGCTAATCTAACAGCTACAGAGCTTGCACAAGCCTTGAGCGCTATTCGTACCTCGGTAACTCACTTAGACATTAGTAGTAATTTTCTTGCTAATCTAACAGCTACAGAGCTTGCACAAGCCTTGAGCGCTATTTGTACTTCGGTGACTCATTTAGACATGAGTTGGAATGGTCTTGGCAATCTAACAGCCGCAGAACTTGCACAAGCCTTGAGCGCCATTCCTGCCTCGGTGACTCACTTAGACATCAGTAATAATTTTCTTGCTAATCTAACAGCTATAGGGCTTGCACAAGCCTTGAGCGCTATCCCTGCCACAGTAACTTACTTAAACATTCGTAATAATGAACTTGGCAATCTAACAGCTACAGAACTTGTACAAGTCTTGAGCGCCATCCCTGCCTCGGTGACTCATTTAGACATCAGTAGTAATTTTCTTGCTAATCTAACAGCCACAGAGCTTGCACAGGTCTTGCGTGCTATTCCTGCCTCGGTGACCCATTTAGACATCAGTGGTAATGAACTTGGCATTAAAAAAGTCGCAGCGCTTGCAGAAATCTTGCGCGCTATCCCTACCTCAGTGACTCACTTAAGCATCAGTAGAAATATACTTGGCAAACTAACAGCCACAGAGCTTGCAGAGGTTTTGCGCGCCATTCCTGCCACAGTGACTCATTTAAATATCAGTGGTAATGAACTTGGCAAACTCACAGCCACAGAGCTTGCACAGGTCTTGCGCGCTATTCCCGCCACAGTGACTCACTTAAACATTCGTAGTAATGAACTTGGTAATAAAAAAGACGACGAATTCGCTCTGTTGTTTGAGGCCCTTTCCCAGACCTTAGCCCTTATCGATTTGCAAAGTAATGGTTTGTTTACTAAAAGGAACGCTAAAAGCAGAGATGCACTGCTAAACTCAGCCCACCATCTTAAACCCAAGCTGTATATGGAGGTAGGGAA